>Ga0101942_100034_pt1 | contig 99749 bp, 87 predicted proteins | sample DewCreD2012metaG_4_FD_75243 | JGI IMG/M metagenome (GOLD analysis project Ga0101942, IMG submission 75243) | Hot spring sediment bacterial and archeal communities from British Columbia, Canada, to study Microbial Dark Matter (Phase II) - Dewar... ...
ACAATGGGCAGAAAATCCGCCACCGGAAACTCCACCAGGGCCGCCAGGGGCTTCCCCTCCAGTAGTGCCTTATACTGGCCCACGAACCAGTCCCAGTCAAAGTTGGCCACCTGGTAGGTTCGCAGATTTGGGTGGGCAAACCTGAGCCCGAGATCGACACTCTCGTACCGGGGGAACTTCGAGATAAAGACCACGAAGCAGCCCTGCCGGAGAAGCTCCAGGGCGACCTGGGTTGCCCGGGCGCCCCCGCCGGTGTCGTCAATGGGGACCCCGGAGAGGATGAACCAGACCCCCTTCACCTGCGCCCAGCGCCGGGCCTCCACCAGCGGCCGCCGGCGCACCCCCGCCAGGAAGCCGGCCACCGCCGCCGCCCGCCCGGCCAGAATCGCTGGGTCCCTCAGCCGGGCCGCCGCCCCCAGCCAGCCGAGCACCGGCAGGACGGCCCAGAGCGGGTCGATGACCCCAAGGCCCAGCCCCGCTCCCAGGGCCAGCAGAAGAACCAGGGTGAGGCCGGCGAAGGCTCCTAGGCCCACGGCCCACCGCCAGTAGTATTCGGCATGCACCCCCGACTCCCCGTCGCCCACGGCCCAGCGGAACATCTTTCGAACATAGCCCCCAACCGAGTCGGGCGCCTCCCACTCGACCACGGCCTCGGGAACGAAGGCCCAGGTTCCGCCCTGCCGCTTAAGTTCCAGCGCAAAGTACGTGTCCTCGCCCGTCAGGGTGAGCCACTCCGGATACCCGCCCACCGCCTCCCAGACTTCCTTGCGAAAAGCAAGGGAGCGGCTGGATGGAATAAACCCCTGCGGGTGGATGCGGTTGAGGTTCGGCCACCACCTTCGGTGGCGAACCGGCGAGCCGTCGGCCCGCACCGGTTCGTACCACCCGGCGACGACGCTAACCCCGGGCTGGAGCTCAAAAGGTGCCGTCAGCTTCTCGAGCCAGTCCGGTCGCGGGCGACAGCCCAGGTCGATACAGGCGACGACGTCGTAGCGGGCCTCCCGAACCGCAATATTCCGGGCGGCGGCGATGTTTGCACCAGGGACCCTAATAACCTTGAAGGGCACCGGACTATTGGCCGCCAGCTCTTGAAGCCGGCTATCGGTGCCGTCAGTTGAGCCACCGTCAACGACTATAATCTCATCCGGTAGCCGGGTCTGGGCCAGGATGCCCTCCCACCACCAGTTCAGACTATCGGCCTCGTTCCTGGCTGGTGCAATCAGGGTGACTCGAACCCGCGACGTCGGGTCAGTTGGCAGCCGCAATTCGGTCCGCGGCCGGTATTGAGCCAGGAGCCCAGGGTCACCGGCAAACAAGATCACCCGGCTATTGTCCTCCGCAACGTACCCGTCCCTGAACGGACCCCATGGCTCGAAAAGCCTCTTAAAGATGCTGCCCCCGAGCACCACCCGGACCGCGGCGCGCAGGGGCGCTGGTAACAACGCATAAACTCTACGGACCGCCTGTCCGGGATGGCGAAGGTACCAGACCGGAGCCACCAGGATATCGGCCAGCCTGTACCGCTTCCAGCTCAGACGGTGCAACAGTGCGGCAATGTAAGTTTCCTTATCAGCCCGATAATTTGCGAATGCCTGTTCTATTTCATCAACCTTGGACCGAAGGTTGCGAATGTCGGCCTGCAAGTCCTCGATCAGCCGCTCCCGCTCCGCCAGGCGGTGGATCGACTTTGCCCGTTCCAGCCATTCTTGACCCATAACTTCGCGAAACTGCTGCAAGAACGCCCTGGCAAAACTTGGCCTATGGCTGGCAACTGACAACACCAGCCCGCATTCCGCCATGAAGTAAAGTAGCCACACCGCTTTTCTTAAAGCTAAGTCCTGTACAGGAATTCCGCAATGCTCTAGAAATTTATCCAGAGAATCAAATAATGGTTGACTACAATCATGGAAGAGATAACTTTTGAATAGCTGTTGTGGGTCAGTCCTAAACGCCCACCTGGCCAAGTCAACGAGATACCAGTAGACAAACTTTAGCGGCTCAAGGATTAACAGAGAGGATTCTTCATGATATTCCCAATCCACAATAGTAACTCCATAAGGTCCGTGCAGGATATTTGAAGGGACAAAATCCCTGTGAATAACTCGACGTTGAGGCGCAATTGACAACTCATCCAGAAGTTGATGCAGAAGGGCAAAACTAGCATCAAGCAATAATATATCTTCAGAAGAGGAAAATTCCTCTAAGAATGTTCTGCTCATCAGAAAAATCCTCAGAAGATCTATCTCAAAATCTTTTCTGGTAACCTCAGTAGACAATATGTTAAGCTGGTTGAGGGCACTCTCCACCAACATGATATGCTCATGCACTAAAGGCAATAACTGAACTGGATCCGACACAAGCGCGGCTCGCCTTCCCAGCTCTAGAGAGAATGATAGGCCATTAACCGACCTCTCGAAAAAACATGTAATCTCACCAAGTTTAACAAAAGCCAACGGTTCCGGAACCAACGAGCCACCGAGGAGAGACCATAGCTGACTACAGAGTTGATACTCCTTTGCGAGAAGATCATTCCAATAAGGACTTGCATAGTGCCGGACGATGGTAAAAGGCACATTCTCACCGGTTCGGAACACCAGCCAAGTAAGACGCTGCCGTCCGGCTCGCCGGAAGCCCTGGCGTGAAAACAGAATAGCTCGCAGGTCTTCAGGGTCTATTTTGCGACCAAATAGCTCCGGATGGTCAGTAATGTATTGTCGAATTTTCCGCCACATCTTTATTTACCTCCTACAATAAAGAAAGAATCTACGAAATCCCGACCTACTCCCAACCGAGCTGCGATACGCTGGAGGTCAAGTGCAGGGTTGCGCTCAGGTTCGACGCTCTCCAAGTAAAACCGCAAAATATTTGAATCATCAAGAGGTATCAACGCAGACCACGTTCTGTAGTCTGGATAAGGAGCATAAAACGAAACAACCCGAAAACCAACTGCTCGAAGGATTTCTTCATAATCGGCTCGGGAATGGGTCCGAACACGATATGACACTCCACGCGTTGCTATACTTAATAGATCTGCTTCCTCCCTTGGCAGATACGTAATATTCCGAATCCCTGTATGGTCATCCGGCTCCCCCAGCAGGTACTTGGCACCATACCGATTTTCAATGCCGATGATCAGATACCCGCCTGGCTTAAGTACCCGATAAGTCTCCTGCAATAACCTCAACTGCCATTGTTCCGGTTCCCCTTCGTCACGCCATGTCCCTGCCCATTCCAGGACGCCAATCACGGTAATAAGGTCGAATTGTTCGGAATCAAAAGGTAGCTGCAGCGCATCACCATGCACCACAATCACATTGCTGAGTTTCTCCTGCCGGCAACGTTCAGCGAGAAATGCCAGTCGCAGGAGATGATTATCGAGAGCCACCACACGGCAGTGGCGGCCTATCGCACAACTTATAGTCCCAAAACCAGCACCTAGATCCAGCACCACAGTTTCAGGTGAAAGTTCAAAAAGATAATGGAAGTATCCTCGGCTTTCATCCAGAATGTAGTTAACCAGGAACTCGCTCTTTTCACCTAAAGTGGTGGTGACGGCCTGACGCCATGACGATTTATAAACCCGGGCCACGAGGGCGCGGAAATCCGGCTCGAAAATCTCCGAATATGCCCCGGCCTCTAGGGAGAAACTTGGAATTCCATTAATAATCGGATAATAGTAAGCGCACTTAAGACAACGGTATCCATCAGGGAACCGCACCACAGTTGTTTGACATGATGGGCAACAATAGCGTGGACCATCCGCATCTGGTATTTCCAGAGGGTTGATGCCATTCAGCACCAAGTCCCAGTGATTCACCCAGGTTCTCGCTACTAAATTCCAATCCCAAGATATAGATTGCGCATTGTTCCTGACAAACTCCATATATTCAGGTTGAGATAAGAGCTCAAAAATTAGCTTTACAACCTTATCGCGCGTTTCTGAGGAATTTGGATCTCCTTTTACCAAAAATCCATCGTATCCATGTTTAATTAACTCCGGGAACGCTCCAACATCGCTGGCTATGACAATTACTCCGGCTCGTTTGCATTCTTGTACTGCTATGCCAAACTCTTCCGGTATACTCTGCAGAAACAATCCAAAGTTGTATTTAAACAACTCCCGGGCCAGGAGTCTCTGACCTACCAACCCCCGAAAATTGACTCCTGGAGGGAAAGTGATACTCTGTGGCACCTGCCCCCAGATTTCTGCTCCTCCGAAGATATCCAGCTGGAAGCGCTCATCTGCAAGTCGCAATTCCTCAAAGACCGAGATGGCCGCTTGGAGTCCTTTGGAGGGATGACCTACATAGACCAGTCCATAAGGATTTCGCCCACCGAGTTGAATGTCAGGGCTAACAAAATAATTCTGTTCAAGACCGTTATACGATACGAACAATTTATCAGGTGTGATACCCCACGATGAAACAGCTATATTACGCAAAAAGTTGCTAGATACATATATAAAATCCGCATCGATATCTTCTAAATGCTTTGGTTTAGCGACACCATGAATCCACACAATTTTGAGCCGGGCCTGCACTGGAATGCTGCAGACCGGTCTGAGGTCTAAGTCGCCGCCTGTAGTGATTGTTATGAATACATCAGCATCAATTGACTCAGCCGTGGAAAAATGAAGATACCGCACCCCATCGTATATTCCGGGATGCTCACAATTTACGTAAGCTGTCACTTCATGGCCCAGTGCCGCAAGCGCCCGGAGCAGCCGAACTCGTGCAGTTATCCCTCCCCCGATTCCTCGCTCATCCGGAGTAGCTCCATCATACGTAACGTGGCGATCAGGGCTGAAAAGCACCACCTTATAGTTTTGTTTGTTGCTTCCCTTTGTCATGATACACCTCTTTCATATAGAGCTACCACGATTTCAGCAGGTCCAAACTCCACTACTTGACCAGATTCCAGCCATAAAGCATAATCGCACATTTGTCTGATCAGATTGGAGTTATGACTCACTAGCAAAATGGTTGTCCCCAGGCGCCGAAAATCAGCCATCCGCGCCTGGCATTTCTTCTGGAACGATTGATCTCCGACTGCCAACACCTCGTCGACCAGTAAAATTTCTGGCTCCCACGCCGTCGCCACCGCAAACCCTAGCCGGGCTACCATTCCCGTCGAGTAGGTCCTCAAGGGGGCGTCGATAAAGTCCCGCAGCCCGGCAAAATCCACAATCCAGTCGAATCGCTCTTCAATTTCCCGCCGGCTGTGACCCAGCAGAGTCCCATTGAGATAAATGTTCTCCCGTCCGGTAAGCTCGGGATGGAAGCCGCCTCCCAGCTCCAGCAGGGGCGCAACCCGCCCCTTCACCCACACCCGCCCGGAGGTGGGCCGCAGGACCCGGGCGATCACCTTGAGCAGGGTGCTCTTGCCGCTCCCGTTCCGGCCGATGATACCCAAGACCTCGCCGCGACCAACTTCAAAACTGACATCCTTAAGGGCCCAGACCTCCCGAAAATCCAGGCGGCGCTGGATCCGCCGGATCGCATACTCCTTAAATGATCGGACCGGCTCCAGCGGAATCCGAAACCGGACCGAGACGCCCTCGACCCGGATGACCGGATCGACAACTGAGCGGAGGCCTTCAGCCTCTTCAATAGAGGTGGATAATATCTTCTCCAGTTTAATCATAGCCTGTATATGATGCTATCAGCTCTCTTAGTAAATATAAACCATCCGAGGCTCAGAGTTCCCAAAGCCAGAACCATGGTTCCCAGCAGACCCTCTCCTGAAAGGAAAACTCCCTCGTAAATAGGGCCCCGGAACGCCGCTATCAGGTGATGCATCGGATTTAGCTTTAACCAGAATCTGTATTGGGGTGGGAGTATCTTGACAGGGTAGAATATCGGCGTCAGAAAATACCAGGCCGTAAGAATGACTTGATACATTTCAACAATATCCGGGAAGAGAGGCGCCACCGATGAAAGGAGCAAACTTATCCCTAGGGTAAAGGCCGCCGCCAGGAAGATAGACAGCGGCAAGAAGATGAGGGCGGGATGAAATGATACCCCGGTCACCAGCATGATCAGGCCCAGGGGGATCAGAGCCAGGGTCAGATTAACCAGGCCAGTGCCCAGGGCCGAAACCGCAAAGACGGTTCTGGGCACGTAAATACGGCTCAGGAGGGCTCCGCCCCAGACCAGTTGTTGGGCAGCCAGTGTGGTCGTCTGTGCGAAAAAGTTCCACAGGAGCGTCCCAGATAGGAGATAAACCGGGTAATGAGGCAAATCCCACCGAAATAGGTGGGAAAAAACAAGGGTTAGCACCACCATCATCAGGAGAGGGTTGAGCATTGTCCAGACCACCCCCAGCACTGATCGCTTATATCGAACTTTGATGTCTCGGGCGACCAGCTGGCGTACTAAGTCCCGGTAAGCCCACAGGGCTATCAGTTCCTCCCAGAAGGGCAAAGGGCGTCGAGCCGAGTCATAAATGAATTCGCTCGCCATCAGTGCCTCCCTTCCTTCAGCGCGACGATCGGCTCAAATGGCTCCACTGGCTCTCCCAGGAGAGCGGAGACAATCCGTTGCGCCGCCCGGCCGTCGCCGTAAGGGTTTACAGCGCGGGCCATTTGCTCATAAGCACGTGCATCGTCCAGCAATCTCACTGTCTCCGCCACAATGCGCTCCCGGTCTGTGCCCACCACTCGCACCGTTCCCGCCTCTACTGCCTCGGGCCGCTCCGTTACTTCCCGGAGCACCAGCACGGGTTTCCCTAATCCCGGCGCTTCCTCCTGGATGCCGCCAGAATCGGTCAGCACCAGGTAAGCACGCTTCATCAAGTGCACCATTGGCAAATAATCCAGGGGCGGCGTCAAGATAATTTCCGGCACATCTCCCAGCAGTCGGTGCACCGGCCCCCATACGTTGGGGTTCAGGTGCACGGGGTAAACAATGCGTATCCGCCCATTGTAGCGCGCCACAATATCCCGCAGCGCCAAGCAGATATTCTCCAGTGGTTTGCCAAAGTTCTCCCGCCTGTGTGCGGTCACTAGAATAAGCCGGGGTGTTGAGGTGCGGTGGTGTAGAAGGGCACTCTCCCTTGCTACTTCGTTCTTTTGTTCTTTCGACTCCTCAGAGATCTCCAGCCGCTGAAGCAGAGCCCTCACCTCGGGCGTCACGGGTTGTGCGGCGACCCAATGCAAGGCATCAATGACCGGGTTGCCGGTGACAACAATACAGTCATCGGGCACACCCTCCCGCAGCAGGTTCTGACGAGCACGTTCGGTAGGGGCGAAATGTAAGTCAGCAATCACGCTCGCTATCCGGCGATTGATCTCTTCGGGGAAGGGTTGCCACTTGTCGTGAGTGCGCAGACCAGCCTCTACGTGGCCCACTCTTACCCGGGCGTAAAAAGCCGCCAGAGAAGCCGCCGCTACTGTCGTTGTATCCCCCTGCACCAGCACCCAGTCAGGCTTCTCCTCTTGCAGGATGGGTTCCAACCTGGCCAGCACCGCCGATGCCACTCGGGTAGGAGATTGGCTCTCCTCCATCACATTCAGGTCATAGTCAGGCGTAATATTGAAGAAGCAAAGCACCTGGTCCAGCATCTGGCGGTGCTGGGCAGTAACGCATACGCGGCACTCTATCCCGGAACGCCTGCGTAGTTCCAGAATCACCGGCGCCATCTTGATCGCCTCAGGGCGGGTCCCAAACACGCAAAGGATTTTCATGACCCTTCGTTCCTTAGCTAAGGTTATAACTAAATACAGAATACAGCCTTCCGTTAATTCATTCCGAGTTTCTGTTCCAGCTTCTCGACGATGTAAGATCATTGAGTGGCTTCGCGGTCTGATTGTAATAAGCGATGAAGGTCATTATGGCCTTCGCTAACCCTTCAATGTTTCTGAAAGGCATATACTCTGATCTTTCTTCCCCGACTCTCCACCACCATGGAGGATCCCCCAGAGCAATGGCTACAACCGATGGACCCGATAGCCTGATCCGGGGAACCGATCTCGGATGTCGCGATCCGGTAATCACCGGCTTATGATTTCAGTAGTGCCCGGAGGGCATGCCAAAGCAATGTGGGCTGGGCCCAGAGCAGACGCCATACCCCTGCCGCCAGGGCGTCCCGGGGAACCTCCCCCAGGGTCCGGGTGGCCCGCTGACCCAGCCCCCACAGCAGGCGCTCATAGTCCTCCCGGGTGAATCGGGAAAGGATCCGCCGTACGAGATAATGAGCCCCCAGCTCCGCTTGCAGGCGCCGGGCCATCCCCCACCCCTGCCCCAGCAGGGCGTGGGCCACCGCCACCCCGCCCCAGATCCCGGTCACCGTTCCCCCCACGGTGGTCACCTTCACCTGGCCGCCCGCATCCCCAATGGGGAAGATCACATGTCCATCCCGCGCCGCCCGCCAGGGGAGATCGGGTCGATAGGTGGCCACCACACCGCCCTGGTAGGCAAGGGGTTCCAGCCCCAGGCGCTCCAGAAATCGATCCAGCAGGGTCCGGATGGGACGGCCGGGCTCCGTGGCCAGGCCCAGCATCCCGCTCTGGGGGGAATCCGGGATCAGCCAGTAAAAATACGGCGTGTCCTCTGGAACAAACCACACCACCGCCCGCCCAGGATCCGCCCACACGGGCAGCCGGACCCGGGCCTGCAGCAGGAGCAGGACAGGGGGTCGGGGCAGCCCGAAGGCGGCCAGCACCCGGCTCCGCGCGCCATCGGCGGCGAGAATCACCCGGCTCTCCTCTCGGATCTCCGTCCCATCCAGACGACGGAAGATCAGCCGGCTCCCCTCCCGCCCAACGAAGGACCATCCCGTTCGGATCTCCGCCCCGGCGGACCGGGCCAGCTGCAACAGGTAGGCGCGCACCTCCGCCCGCTCGATCACCCAGTCGGGCTCCCGCAACGGGAGGATGCGCCGAACCCCGCCCGCCCACAGGTCGAACCCGGTGATCCGATGGCGGATCCCCTCCGAGGGGAAATCAGGCCACAGCCGGCGCAGCCAGGGGGTGACGATCAGCGTGCGAGGCCCCGCCATCGCCCCGTCCCGCTCATAGACCACCACCCGCCGCCCGGCGGCAGCCAGCCGCCACGCCGCGAACAGACCGGCGATGGAACCCCCGATAATGCAGATCGGGTTTTCTTCTCTTGTCATTGTCATGACCTCACCTACCACTTCCGCATGCTCCTCGGAGGGAAGACCGGCATGAGGACGATCATCGACCCGATGGAATCGATCCGGGAACCCCAGGAGGATCCGCACTGAGGCCCCCGGCTCCATTCTGTTGAAGCAGTGGTGCCGCCCGATATTCGGCGTTAAGCTTGGTGTGGACCTTATACCACGCAGCGGAATGGGGTGCCTGGATAGCGCCCCCCTTACTTCCTTCATCCCCAGGTGCGAGACTGCGGTTTTGAGCGTTAAAAATTATACGGGGAGGGGGGAAGGATGTCCAATCACCCAGTTCAGGCCGGGAACGGGGACCATCGCCGTGGGACTTCCCATGGGGGCACCAGCGGGGAGAGCACCCGAGGGGATCCGGGGCGTCGCTCCGCGAGGAAGGGACGGATCCCCCGGAGGCCCGCCCGTCGTCCCTCCAGAGCCCAGCGATCCCTATGGCGCAGCAGGGCAGATCCGAGTGCCAGGAGATCATATAGAAAGATGAGCGGCAGATCCTCTGCGGGAGCGTTCTTGACCGCCAGCCACACCTTATTGCGCCCCAGCAGGAAACGGTGCAAGGGAGCGCCCTCCCCCAGGCTGGCGCTGGTGAGATGGTGGACCCGTGCTCGGGGAACGTATATGCACCGCCAGCCGGCGATCTGCGCTCGCCAGGCCAAATCCACATCCTCCAGGTAGGCGAAGAAGCGCCCATCAAATCCTTTCAGCGCCTCCAGCATAGCGCGCCGGTAAAGGGCCGCCCCCGCGGAGGCCCCGAAGACCTCCGCCGGGGCCTGTGCTTGCGCCACCGGATGCCCGCGCAGGCGATCCCAGGCGATGGCCGCCCGGTCGATGGCGATCCCCGCGCTCTGAACGATATCTGGCCGGTGGGCGAACACCATGAGACTGGCACAGGATCCGATCTCAGGACCCGCTTCCATGGCCTCCAGAAGGGATTCCAGCCACTCCGGCTCCGGGAAGGCGTCGTCATTCAGCACGGCCACATAGGGAGCCCGAGTCATCCAGATCCCCTGGTTCACCGCTGCCGCAAAGCCCAGGTTGATCGGGTTCCGATGGAAGCGCAATGGAAGCTCCGGCGGGGAAGAGAGCTCCAGAGACGGGCCGCCGTTTTGAATGAGCACGACCTCCAACGGACGACAGGTCTGGCGGGAGAGCGCCTCTAAACAGCGCGGAAGCCACGCTGCCCCCCGCCATGTGGGGATCACCACGCTGACCGGAGCGAACGCCCGCATTCGAGCGGCGATCCTAACCTAAGAGAAGTTCCTGATAAATCCGTTCCAGCGCCTGAACGTGCGCCTCGACGGAGAGGAGAGACACCGGGCCAGGCAGGTCCAGAGACCGCAGGCGTTCAGGGTTTCGCACCACACGCTCCAGGATCCGCAAGAGGGCTTCCTCGTCCCCCGGCGGGAATGTATAGCCGTTGACGCCGTCCATCACCACCTCCGCCAGCGCCCCAACCCGGGACGCGACCACCGGGACGCTGTGGGCGAGAGCTTCCCGGGCGACCCGGGAGAACGTCTCCGGGCTGAGGGAGGGGATCACCAGGAGATCCAGCTGCGCATAAACCCGGGGTCGATCCTCGGGGGGGAAGGGGCCGTGTATATGCACCCGGGGATCCTGTCGAATCTCCGCCTGGAGGGAGCGCGCGTAAGGATGAGCGGGATCGAAGGGTCCGAAAAGATGCAACGAAACATGATCGCCGGGGAGACGGCGAAAGGCCTTCAGGAGCAGGTGGACGCCCTTTTGGGGCTGGAACCATCCGATATATCCGATGCGCAGGCCTATATCCGCCGGGGGCTTTCGCTCCGCGATGGAATCTCCCTCCGGGAGGGCAATGCCCAGCGGAAGCACCTGAATTTCTGCCTCCCTCCAGCCATTTTGCATGAACGCCTCACGCACGAAAGCACTCGGGGCCAACAAAAGCCGACACCCATGACAGGCAGCCTGAAACGCGCGGTGGCGCAACTGGAAGCTTTCCTCCCCCTCGGAAGGCCATGGCAAAAAGGGCGCGCCTCCTCGACGACGCGCCCACCAACGGCGGATCGACGGAGGCACCCATAGGCTTAGGCGACGAAGCCAGGTCAGGAGGCCGCTCCCCTCTCCGGAACCGAAGACGCAACGCACGCAATCCCCACCCCGGAAAGGTCCTGGGCAGACCCGGCCCCAGCGGTCCATCAAGTGCACCCGATGGCACAGGGGCCAGAAATCATGCAGGCTCATCAGGGTCGGATAACCCATCCGGCCCGCGATTTCCGGCAGGCGAGCAGATAGCGCGATCAGATGTTGAAAATGGACGAGATCCGGGCGGACCTCCAAAAGGATTTCCCGGAACAAAATTTCGATCCGATCATCCTCGTATAAGTGTGAGAAGCGTGTGGCGTTTTTGAAGTCGTTGACCACTCGGAGAACCGGAATACCATGAACTTCATCCCGGAGGAGCGTATAGTCCGGTCGGCTGAAATCGCTTTCCCGACAGAAGACCCATACGTCATGGCCGCGCCGCTGCATTGCCAGCGCCACCTCATACGTGTAAACCTCCACACCTCCCAGGGCGGTGGGCGGGAATCCGTTCGCCACGTAAGGCAGCCGCACGGCCTACCTCCGCACCATCGGGATCCAGATCGAATAAACGCGATCCACCACCTCGATGGTGAAGGGGAGCGTTCGTGAGAGCCCGGGCCCCTGGATCCGCACGCTCCCGGTATAGAGCCCCGAGGGGGTGTTTGCCGTTTGGATGCGCAACGATGAAGCCGCCCATGGTGGGTTCCAGAGCTCCCCCTGCAGGGTCCCGGAGATCCCAGGAGACAGCATGGGGGTGAGGGTGAGGGGAACGGTGTATCCGATGCCCGTGATCGAGACCACCGCCCTGCCTGTAGGGGGGAGGAGGAGAAAGTTCGGCGCGAGCGTGAAGGGATCGCCTCTGCAGAACCGGCCGGGGGGCGTGGCAGCGGACAGGGCTGGCAAGGTGGTCGTGTAAACAGGATCCCCTATTGCGTCCCGATACGCGGAAGTCCAGGCTCCGCTCGAAGGCGGCAACGGCTGGACCGACCCATCCTGGGCTGTGCTGGTGGTCACCCGGAAATCCGCGCTGTTCGGATCGGCATAGGCGTAATCGTTGAACCACTGGATGACGCGCAGGAAAGGATAGGAGGGCGCCCGGCTGTAAGCATCCCGGATCCATGCTGCCTTGGAAAACGTCACGCCATCTCCCTCCACCGAGCCGATCTCGGCGATGATCTGAGGCTTTGGATAGGAGCAGGCCAGATCCTTCAGGACCGCGTCATAGAGCTCAGGGAACGTGCGCCAGATCCCCGGAGGGCGGGTCGTATACCAGTTGTATCCGCTTAAGCCGATCCAATCCACCACATCATCGCCGGGGTAATAAGCGTGCAGATCGTTCCATGAATCGGGGGGATTGCTGGCATAATTCGGGCTCCACACCCACTCCACGTTGGAAACCCCCTCTTCCTCGAAGATCCGGTGGACATGTCGCCAGACGGCCACATAGAGCGAGGGGTCCGCGCCGATATGCCCGACCCACCATGGGGAATCCGAGATGTTCATTTCATGAGCGAAACGGATCAAAAACCGCTCCGGCCGCGCTTTCAAAGCCTGAGCGAAACCCCGAATGTAGGGATCGCATTTCCCGTTCAAAATATCTGGAAGGGGGATGGCCCCAAGTAATCCTGCGCACATCCGGTTGCCTGCCGGCCGTGAAGAGGCTGCCACGTGAGCATCACGGCAGGCCGCGCGGAGACGGGAAGGGTGTTGCTGATCGTGTTCAAGAGATAGGGGTCAAAGTAACGCTCTAACCCGGAGGCGTTCGGATTGCCCTGCCAGTCCATGAAATACATCACCACCGCAGGGCGTTTGCCCACCAGGTTGCTGAAATTCAGGATCTCCTGGCCATAGTTCAGCGTAGGCCGGAGATGGATCGCATGGGCCAGGCCCAGGACCTGGGCCGGGCCGGAAGGAGGGAGAGTGGACCCGTCGAGGCCGAGTCCTTCCCAAGCCCACCCGGCTCTCCAGGTGTAAATGGAAATCCCCAAGAGCCCCAAAACCCCCATGCGCGGGAGCACCGACCGGATGCCCATGCAGAACCCCCTTGCGAATCAAATGCGGCGGACACGTTCCTGTCGGGACAGATAACGCCCCCACTTGGGTCGACGGGGAAGCCCACGGATCCCACAGTAAGTGCCGAGCCCGACGGCCAGATGCCAAGCGGGGCTGTAAAGCATCCAGAAAAGACGACGCTGAAGGGGTTGCTCGCGGAAGTGCGGATGACGCCAGATGAACCGCCAATCTTCCCAACTCTCCCGGATCGCCCCTCGCAACACCGCCTGGAGGCCAAAGCCCCGGTATGCGGGCGGGTCGAAACGCTCCCGGAAAGCCGCCGCATAGTCCGCGTTCTCCCGGAAGAGCTCCAATAACCCATAATCGTGGGAATGAAAAACCCGGGACCGAGGCTCAAACACAAGGGCGTAGCCAGCGAGGAGGACGCGCTCCGCCCAATCCGCATCCTCCCCAAAGGGGAGAGGGCGGAAGGGGATCTGCGCCCACACCGAGCGCCGGATGGCCGAACTGGTATTGGAGAAGTAAATATAAAAGAACCGATTGGCCTCGAAATCGGCCCGGGAAGCCGGCATTCGCTTCACCAAGCGTTCCGTCCCTCCCGTCTGCCATCGGGTGAGCAGCTGGCGCACCAGCGAGGGGCACGCGCTCGGTCGGGGCAGATGGCGGCTGAACACACCCGCCACCTGCTTGTCCTCCTGCATCGGTTGGATTAAGGCATTCAACCACTCCTCATCGGCCGGGGTTGCATCCTGAGATAGATAAACCAGATAGCACGTATCCGGATGAGCCAGCCGGGCTCCCAGATTACGAGTCTCCCCGTGATTGAACTCATGGGGGGGGATCTCGACCAAGCGCACCGGGTATCGATTCAGGATCTCCTTGGAACGATCACGGGATCCGGAATCGATTGCCAGCACCTCGAAGGGCAACGCCACGCGCTGGGCAAAGATCCCCTCCATGACCTCCTCGAGGTAACGCTCACCGTTCTTGGTCAGCAAAATGATCGTGATTCGCTCCTTCATAAGAAGGCGCGCCCCCAGATCCGATAGATCCGGTTCAGCATTCGAACGATCCGACCCCGTCGGACAGCCTCCAGATGCGCCCGCAAGGCTGCATACTCTGAGCGCAAGCGATCGTTCTCTACGCGAAGCCCGATCCAATGCAACGCCCTTCGTCGGGCATGGGGCGCATCCGGAGCCATGTGGGGCTCTCGAAGGAAGGCCTCAATCGGTCGAACCACAACAGACCACCGCAGACGATCGCGCAGAGGCATGGTCTGTCGAGCCAGCTGCTCACGAGAAGGCGGATTGTCCAGCCAGCTTAACAATGCATCCGCAACCGCGCAGGGGTCACGGGGAGGAACCACACGGGCCAACCCATGGGTCTTCATCAAATCCGCCAGCTCATCCCCAGCGCTCAGCACACACGGTAGAGAGGCCCAAAGGTAATCCAGCGAACGAGCCCGCACCGCATAACGGCTTTCCAGCGGATGATCATGGAGGCTGATCCCTACGTCCGCCTCCAGCAAATAAGGCCCTCGCCGATCATAAGGAATCCAATCCAAGAAAAACACATATCGGCCCAGCCAACCTTTTTCCTGACACCACCGGAGAAATTGCGCAGCCTTGGACATGGGCGGAACCACCCGTTCATCGTAATGCTGGGCGGCTCCAAAGACCAGCCGGACCTCCGGGTGATGCCGTAGAACTCGCTCCATGGCTTCGCCCATCCCCAGGTGTGAGACTGCGGTTTTGAGCGTTAAAAAATTATACGGGGAGGGGGGAAGGATGTCAAATCACCCAGTTCAGGCCGGGGACAGGGACCATCGCCGTGGGACTTCCCATGGGGGCACCAGCGGGGAGAGCACCCGAGGGGATCCGGGGCGTCGCTCCGCGAGGAAGGGACGGATCCCCCGGAGGCCCGCCCGTCGTCCCTCCAGAGCCCAGCGATCCCTATGGCGCAGCAGGGCAGATCCGAGTGCCAGGAGATCATATAGAAAGATGAGCGGCAGATCCTCTGCGGGAGCGTTCTTGACCGCCAGCCACACCTTATTGCGCCCCAGCAGGAAACGGTGCAAGGGAGCGCCCTCCCCCAGGCTGGCGCTGGTGAGATGGTGGACCCGTGCTCGGGGAACGTATATGCACCGCCAGCCGGCGATCTGCGCTCGCCAGGCCAAATCCACATCCTCCAGGTAGGCGAAGAAGCGCCCATCAAATCCTTTCAGCGCCTCCAGCATAGCGCGCCGGTAAAGGGCCGCCCCCGCGGAGGCCCCGAAGACCTCCGCCGGGGCCTGTGCTTGCGCCACCGGATGCCCGCGCAGGCGATCCCAGGCGATGGCCGCCCGGTCGATGGCGATCCCCGCGCTCTGAACGATATCTGGCCGGTGGGCGAACACCATGAGACTGGCACAGGATCCGATCTCAGGACCCGCTTCCATGGCCTCCAGAAGGGATTCCAGCCACTCCGGCTCCGGGAAGGCGTCGTCATTCAGCACGGCCACATAGGGAGCCCGAGTCATCCAGATCCCCTGGTTCACCGCTGCCGCAAAGCCCAGGTTGATCGGGTTCCGATGGAAGCGCAATGGAAGCTCCGGCGGGGAAGAGAGCTCCAGAGACGGGCCGCCGTTTTGAATGAGCACGACCTCCAACGGACGACAGGTCTGGCGGGAGAGCGCCTCTAAACAGCGCGGAAGCCACGCTGCCCCCCGCCATGTGGGGATCACCACGCTGACCGGAGCGAACGCCCGCATTCGAGCGGCGATCCTAACCTAAGAGAAGTTCCTGATAAATCCGTTCCAGCGCCTGAACGTGCGCCTCGACGGAGAGGAGAGACACCGGGCCAGGCAGGTCCAGAGACCGCAGGCGTTCAGGGTTTCGCACCACACGCTCCAGGATCCGCAAGAGGGCTTCCTCGTCCCCCGGCGGGAATGTATAGCCGTTGACGCCGTCCATCACCACCTCCGCCAGCGCCCCAACCCGGGACGCGACCACCGGGACGCTGTGGGCGAGAGCTTCCCGGGCGACCCGGGAGAACGTCTCCGGGCTGAGGGAGGGGATCACCAGGAGATCCAGCTGCGCATAAACCCGGGGTCGATCCTCGGGGGGGAAGGGGCCGTGTATATGCACCCGGGGATCCTGTCGAATCTCCGCCTGGAGGGAGCGCGCGTAAGGATGAGCGGGATCGAAGGGTCCGAAAAGATGCAACGAAACATGATCGCCGGGGAGACGGCGAAAGGCCTTCAGGAGCAGGTGGACGCCCTTTTGGGGCTGGAACCATCCGATATATCCGATGCGCAGGCCTATATCCGCCGGGGGCTTTCGCTCCGCGATGGAATCTCCCTCCGGGAGGGCAATGCCCAGCGGAAGCACCTGAATTTCTGCCTCCCTCCAGCCATTTTGCATGAACGCCTCACGCACGAAAGCACTCGGGGCCAACAAAAGCCGACACCCATGACAGGCAGCCTGAAACGCGCGGTGGCGCAACTGGAAGCTTTCCTCCCCCTCGGAAGGCCATGGCAAAAAGGGCGCGCCTCCTCGACGACGCGCCCACCAACGGCGGATCGACGGAGGCACCCATAGGCTTAGGCGACGAAGCCAGGTCAGGAGGCCGCTCCCCTCTCCGGAACCGAAGACGCAACGCACGCAATCCCCACCCCGGAAAGGTCCTGGGCAGACCCGGCCCCAGCGGTCCATCAAGTGCACCCGATGGCACAGGGGCCAGAAATCATGCAGGCTCATCAGGGTCGGATAACCCATCCGGCCCGCGATTTCCGGCAGGCGAGCAGATAGCGCGATCAGATGTTGAAAATGGACGAGATCCGGGCGGACCTCCAAAAGGATTTCCCGGAACAAAATTTCGATCCGATCATCCTCGTATAAGTGTGAGAAGCGTGTGGCGTTTTTGAAGTCGTTGACCACTCGGAGAACCGGAATACCATGAACTTCATCCCGGAGGAGCGTATAGTCCGGTCGGCTGAAATCGCTTTCCCGACAGAAGACCCATACGTCATGGCCGCGCCGCTGCATTGCCAGCGCCACCTCATACGTGTAAACCTCCACACCTCCCAGGGCGGTGGGCGGGAATCCGTTCGCCACGTAAGGCAGCCGCACGGCCTACCTCCGCACCATCGGGATCCAGATCGAATAAACGCGATCCACCACCTCGATGGTGAAGGGGAGCGTTCGTGAGAGCCCGGGCCCCTGGATCCGCACGCTCCCGGTATAGAGCCCCGAGGGGGTGTTTGCCGTTTGGATGCGCAACGATGAAGCCGCCCATGGTGGGTTCCAGAGCTCCCCCTGCAGGGTCCCGGAGATCCCAGGAGACAGCATGGGGGTGAGGGTGAGGGGAACGGTGTATCCGATGCCCGTGATCGAGACCACCGCCCTGCCTGTAGGGGGGAGGAGGAGAAAGTTCGGCGCGAGCGTGAAGGGATCGCCTCTGCAGAACCGGCCGGGGGGCGTGGCAGCGGACAGGGCTGGCAAGGTGGTCGTGTAAACAGGATCCCCTATTGCGTCCCGATACGCGGAAGTCCAGGCTCCGCTCGAAGGCGGCAACGGCTGGACCGACCCATCCTGGGCTGTGCTGGTGGTCACCCGGAAATCCGCGCTGTTCGGATCGGCATAGGCGTAATCGTTGAACCACTGGATGACGCGCAGGAAAGGATAGGAGGGCGCCCGGCTGTAAGCATCCCGGATCCATGCTGCCTTGGAAAACGTCACGCCATCTCCCTCCACCGAGCCGATCTCGGCGATGATCTGAGGCTTTGGATAGGAGCAGGCCAGATCCTTCAGGACCGCGTCATAGAGCTCAGGGAACGTGCGCCAGATCCCCGGAGGGCGGGTCGTATACCAGTTGTATCCGCTTAAGCCGATCCAATCCACCACATCATCGCCGGGGTAATAAGCGTGCAGATCGTTCCATGAATCGGGGGGATTGCTGGCATAATTCGGGCTCCACACCCACTCCACGTTGGAAACCCCCTCTTCCTCGAAGATCCGGTGGACATGTCGCCAGACGGCCACATAGAGCGAGGGGTCCGCGCCGATATGCCCGACCCACCATGGGGAATCCGAGATGTTCATTTCATGAGCGAAACGGATCAAAAACCGCTCCGGCCGCGCTTTCAAAGCCTGAGCGAAACCCCGAATGTAGGGATCGCATTTCCCGTTCAAAATATCTGGAAGGGGGATGGCCCCAAGTAATCCTGCGCACATCCGGTTGCCTGCCGGCCGTGAAGAGGCTGCCACGTGAGCATCACGGCAGGCCGCGCGGAGACGGGAAGGGTGTTGCTGATCGTGTTCAAGAGATAGGGGTCAAAGTAACGCTCTAACCCGGAGGCGTTCGGATTGCCCTGCCAGTCCATGAAATACATCACCACCGCAGGGCGTTTGCCCACCAGGTTGCTGAAATTCAGGATCTCCTGGCCATAGTTCAGCGTAGGCCGGAGATGGATCGCATGGGCCAGGCCCAGGACCTGGGCCGGGCCGGAAGGAGGGAGAGTGGACCCGTCGAGGCCGAGTCCTTCCCAAGCCCACCCGGCTCTCCAGGTGTAAATGGAAATCCCCAAGAGCCCCAAAACCCCCATGCGCGGGAGCACCGACCGGATGCCCATGCAGAACCCCCTTGCGAATCAAATGCGGCGGACACGTTCCTGTCGGGACAGATAACGCCCCCACTTGGGTCGACGGGGAAGCCCACGGATCCCACAGTAAGTGCCGAGCCCGACGGCCAGATGCCAAGCGGGGCTGTAAAGCATCCAGAAAAGACGACGCTGAAGGGGTTGCTCGCGGAAGTGCGGATGACGCCAGATGAACCGCCAATCTTCCCAACTCTCCCGGATCGCCCCTCGCAACACCGCCTGGAGGCCAAAGCCCCGGTATGCGGGCGGGTCGAAACGCTCCCGGAAAGCCGCCGCATAGTCCGCGTTCTCCCGGAAGAGCTCCAATAACCCATAATCGTGGGAATGAAAAACCCGGGACCGAGGCTCAAACACAAGGGCGTAGCCAGCGAGGAGGACGCGCTCCGCCCAATCCGCATCCTCCCCAAAGGGGAGAGGGCGGAAGGGGATCTGCGCCCACACCGAGCGCCGGATGGCCGAACTGGTATTGGAGAAGTAAATATAAAAGAACCGATTGGCCTCGAAATCGGCCCGGGAAGCCGGCATTCGCTTCACCAAGCGTTCCGTCCCTCCCGTCTGCCATCGGGTGAGCAGCTGGCGCACCAGCGAGGGGCACGCGCTCGGTCGGGGCAGATGGCGGCTGAACACACCCGCCACCTGCTTGTCCTCCTGCATCGGTTGGATTAAGGCATTCAACCACTCCTCATCGGCCGGGGTTGCATCCTGAGATAGATAAACCAGATAGCACGTATCCGGATGAGCCAGCCGGGCTCCCAGATTACGAGTCTCCCCGTGATTGAACTCATGGGGGGGGATCTCGACCAAGCGCACCGGGTATCGATTCAGGATCTCCTTGGAACGATCACGGGATCCGGAATCGATTGCCAGCACCTCGAAGGGCAACGCCACGCGCTGGGCAAAGATCCCCTCCATGACCTCCTCGAGGTAACGCTCACCGTTCTTGGTCAGCAAAATGATCGTGATTCGCTCCTTCATAAGAAGGCGCGCCCCCAGATCCGATAGATCCGGTTCAGCATTCGAACGATCCGACCCCGTCGGACAGCCTCCAGATGCGCCCGCAAGGCTGCATACTCTGAGCGCAAGCGATCGTTCTCTACGCGAAGCCCGATCCAATGCAACGCCCTTCGTCGGGCATGGGGCGCATCCGGAGCCATGTGGGGCTCTCGAAGGAAGGCCTCAATCGGTCGAACCACAACAGACCACCGCAGACGATCGCGCAGAGGCATGGTCTGTCGAGCCAGCTGCTCACGAGAAGGCGGATTGTCCAGCCAGCTTAACAATGCATCCGCAACCGCGCAGGGGTCACGGGGAGGAACCACACGGGCCAACCCATGGGTCTTCATCAAATCCGCCAGCTCATCCCCAGCGCTCAGCACACACGGTAGAGAGGCCCAAAGGTAATCCAGCGAACGAGCCCGCACCGCATAACGGCTTTCCAGCGGATGATCATGGAGGCTGATCCCTACGTCCGCCTCCAGCAAATAAGGCCCTCGCCGATCATAAGGAATCCAATCCAAGAAAAACACATATCGGCCCAGCCAACCTTTTTCCTGACACCACCGGATAAATTGCGCAGCCTTGGGCATGGGCGGAACCACCACTTCATCGTAATGCTGGGCGGCTCCAAAGACCAGCCGGACCTCGGGGTGATGCCGTAGAACTCGCTCCATGGCTTCGCCCAGGGTGATCGGATCCGTCCACTCCCATATTCCGCCCATCCAGAGCACCACTTTATCCTCAGGCCGTATCCCTGGCACCACTCCTTTCAGCACTCGTTGGCCCCCATGGGGGGGATCCTCCGGGATGCCCATCGGCACACAAGCCATCCAGCGCTCCGGATCCACAACCAGCATCCGATCATTCAGCCGCCCAGCCATCCACAGGGCCCCCAACCAAAAATCGCGCTGACGCTCTGTAGCATAAAGAAAGAAATCCCCGTAACAAAGATATACTAGAGTTTCTTCAATCAATAAATCTATCAAAAAATTAGCCTCTTTTTGTATATTTAAAAGGACAATTTCGATTTCCGGAACGTAATAGAGGTCTACGATGATGGGCTGGTTGAGAGGGGCTTGCAGCCGATGAACCACTCGACTGAGGACAGGACCTGTAGCCATGACCACACGAGCGGATCCCAGCCACTGCTCCAAGGAACCCGGGTCCTCCCACGTGAAACCCACAACGGACAGAGAACCCTCCCCGGGGATTTCCGCATAGGGAGTGGCCAAGAGCACTTCCCAGCCCGAACGAGCGAGGGCTCTAGCGATCTCCCATGCCCGGATCCCTGGGCCAGCCATCCGTGGTCCAATGTGTTCATGAGTGATGATCAACAAGTCCGTCACGGTCCTTCCCTCAGGAAGGGGTTCTGCCTTAACGCCGGCGGCCCCTCACCCTGGATCGGAGGGCGGGGAGAGAGCGGGCGAGGGCGGCGCGCAGGACTTCTTCCATGGTCTCCACGAAGATCAGGGTCATGCCCCGGATCTCCCGTCGGGGCAGCTCGACCAGGTCCCGCTGGTTCTTCTTGGGCAGGATGACCCGCTGGATCCCCGCCCGATGGGCGGCCAGGATCTTCTCCTTTAACCCCCCGATGGGCAGCACCCGCCCCCGCAGGGTGATCTCCCCTGTCATCGCCGTGTCCCGCCGCACCGGGATCCCCGTGAAGGCCGAGACCAGGGCGGTGGCGATGGTGATCCCCGCCGAAGGCCCATCCTTGGGGATCGCCCCCTCCGGCACGTGGATGTGCACGTCGGTCTTCTCAAAGCGCTTCGGCCGGATGCCGAAGGCCCGCGCCCGGGAGCGCACGTAGCTCATCGCCGCCTGGGCGGATTCCTGCATCACCTCCCCCAGCTGGCCCGTCAGCAGCAAGGCCCCCTTCCCCTCCATCAGGGTCACTTCCACCGGCATCACCTCGCCCCCCGTTTCGGTCCAGGCCAGGGCCATGGCCACGCCCACCTGATCCGCCTCCTCCGCACGGCCGTAGTCGTAACGAGGAGGCCCCAGATAGCGCTCCAGGGACGCCGGGGTGATCACCCGCCGATACGGCTTCCCCTCCGCCACCAGCCGCGCGGTCTTGCGGCAGATGGCCGCGATCTCCCGCTCCAGGTTCCGCACCCCCGCCTCCGAGGTGTATTCCCGGATGATCCGCCGCAGGGCCCCATCGGTGATCTTCAGCGGGATCCCCCGCAACCCATTCTCTTCGATCTGACGGGGGATGAGGAACCGCCGGGCGATCTGCACCTTCTCCCCCTCGGTGTAGCCCGGGAACTCGATGACCTCCAGCCGGTCCCGCAGCGCCGGGGGCACCGTGTCCAGGATGTTGGCCGTGGTGATGAACAGGACCTTCGACAGGTTATACGGGATCTCCAGGTAGTGATCCGAGAAGGCATGGTTCTGCTCGGGATCCAGCACCTCCAGCAGGGCCGCCGCCGGATCCCCCCGGAAGTCCACGCCGATCTTGTCGATTTCATCCAGCATGAAAACCGGATTGATGGTCCCCGCCCGGGCCATCCCCTGCAGGATCCGACCCGGCAGGGCGCCGATGTAGGTCCGGCGATGGCCCCGGATCTCCGCCTCGTCGTGGATGCCCCCCAGGGAGACGCGGACGAACCGCCGGCCCAGGGCCTCGGCGATGGCTTTCCCCAGGGAGGTCTTGCCGGTGCCCGGGGGGCCCACAAAGCACAGGATGGGGCTGCGGCTGCGCTCCCCGGCCAGCTTGCGCACCGCCAGGAACTCCAGGATCCGCTCCTTGGCTTTCTTCAGCCCGTAGTGATGCCGCTCCAGCACCTCCGCCGCGTGGGCGATATCCAGGTTGTCTTCCGTCTCTTCGGTCCACGGGAGCTCCAGGATCCAGTCGATGTAGGTGCGGATGATGCTGACCTCCGGGGAGAGAGGCGGCATCTGGGCGAGGCGGTTGAGCTCCTTCTCCGCCCGGGCCCGCACCTCCTCCGGAAGGTTCTTGGCCTCGATCCGCTCCCGCAGCTCCTGAATCTCCTGGGTGTAGACGTCGGCCTCCCCCAGCTCATGCTGGATGGCCTTCATCTGCTCCCGCAGATAGAACTCCCGCTGGGTGCGGTCGACCTCCTGCTGCACCTGCGCCTGGATCTTGCTCTCCAGCTCCAGCACGTCCAGGAGCCGGGCGAGCAGGATGGAGAGGCGCAACAACCGGGCGGAGGGCTCGAAGATCTCCAGGAGCTCCTGCCGCTCGGCTGTCTTCAGGTTCAGGGTGCTGGCGATCAGATCCGCCAGCCAGCCCGGCTCGTCGATGTTCATGGCGAAGACATACGCGTCTTCCGGGACCGCCCGGTCCAGCTGCACCACCCGCTCGAACTGGGAGAGGACCGCCCGCATCAGCGCCTCGGTGGCCGGCGGCCGGTCCGTCCGTTCGAAGATGAGGCGAACCCAGGCCCGCAGGTAGGGCTCCTGCTGGAGGAACTCCACGACCTGGGCCCGCTGCTGGCCCTGAACCAGGACGCTGGTGGTGCCATCGGGCATGCGCAGGACCCGGGCCACCGAGACCAGCGTCCCGACGGTATAGAGGTCCTCCGGGGTGGGATCCTCAATGCGCTCCTCCCGCTGGGTCAGGGTCACCAGCGGCTCCTCCCGCTGGACGGCGGCCTCCACCGCCCGCAGGGATTTGTCGCGGCCCACCAGGATGGGGGTCACCATCCGGGGGAAGACCACCACGTCCCGCAACGGGAGGACGGCCGCTTCCACCAGCTCCTCCCCCTCGGCCCGCTGGTCCAGCGCTTCCTGTCCCAGAACCGACTCCAGGGCCATCATGCGCTCCTTTACCCGCGAACTGTCCCCTTCGCCTTTCGTCGCTCGCTTTCGAGGGTATCGGGATTCTATCACAGGCGCCCGGTGAGGGAAGTCCCGGTTTTTCCGCCGATGGAAATCGGCCTCTTAGGGCGCTGCGCGCCGAACGTCGGCCTTCGCCGACGCGAAAGGCTTTTGGCCGGCGGAGGCCGGCCGATGGCCGGAGGCCTCTAAAGGTCGAATTCCTTCGACGCCCTTACAGATCCTGGAAGAGCGCGGCGACGTCCACTTCCAGGCCGGGGATCAGCCGGCTGCGCACCCGGCCTTCCCCCCGCGCCCCCTCGATGAGCACGAGCCGATCCCCTTCCAGCCCATAGACCTCAACCGTCCGCGTCTCCGGATCCACCACCCAGTATTCCCGCACCCCCGCCCGCCCGTAATCGTAGCGCTTCTCCAGAAGATCCAGATGGGCCGTCGACGGCGAAACCACCTCCACCACCAGGTCCGGCGCCCCCTCGATATGGGTCTCCCGCAGCCGATCCGCATGCTCCCGCAGCACCACCAGCAGGTCCGGCTGATACACCGTGTCCTCCATCAGCTTCACATCCAGCGGCGCGTCGTAGACCCACCCCAGGCCCGGTCGACGGACCGCTTCCACGAGCAGCAGCTCGAAACGCAACGAAACCTCCTGATGTTTGCGCGATGGCGATGGGCTCGGCATGGGAACCCCCCGCACCAGGATCCAGTAGCCCGGCTGATCCTCCGCCCACCGGCGGAAGGCTTCATAGCTCTCAAAACGGACATGCTCCGCGACCGCCCGAGCCATCTCCCACCTCCGGCCTCATTCTCCAAGTGATTCCCCGAACCCCTCCGGGCACGGGTGGGGATGCACCGCGCGCTCCCGGATCTGCCGCTGGAGCCAGGAGGGCGCGATCCGGAAGAAGGTCGGCGTTCCCCGCCAGACGAAGCCCCCTTCCTCCAGCTTCAGCGTCCACCGCATCCCGAAAGGCACCTCCCCCCGCCGGCTCTGACGCAGGATCCGCCGCACCGCCTCGTCGATCGCCGGGGTGACCGAGCCCAGGAGCGCCTCGAAGGCCGGGGAGCGCATGGCCTCGTAGCGCGCCCCCCAGTCTTCCCCGAACCCGATGGCGTAGCGCCGCGTGGCCGCCGCGGCCTCGAAAAGGCCGGCGCTGCTCCCCCCGGCCAGCCCGAAGACGATCCCGGCGCCCCGCTCATACAGCCGCAGCGCCGCCTCGAAACCCGCGACCGGGTCCGAAGTCGTCTCCACTTCTTCGAGCAGGATCTCCTCCAGGCCCGCCGCCCAGGCCCCGCACCGATATCCCTCCAGGGCCACCGAGGCCCCCGGGCCGGCCAGCGCCCCAATCCGACGCCCAGGCCTTCGATCGGACCCTTCCTGCCCGACGAGCTGGCTGGCGATATACCCGGCCAGCCAGCCGGCTTCCCATGCATCAAACGAAAGAACCAGCACATTCGGCGGGATCTCCCCCGGATCCTCCAGGCCGAGCAGGACAAAGCGCTTGCCGGGGAAGATCCGCGCCTGCTCCAGGCCGAGGCGAGCGGGGCCTTCCATCCCGATGATGAAAAGCCGGTGATCAGGCTCCCGAACGGCCTCCCGGATCATCCGTTCCCAGGCGATGGGATCCCCTCCGAGCGCCAGCAGCGGAACGCGCACGCCCTCGCTCCGCTGGAAGGCGGCGACGCCCGCCGCGGCGAAATCGAAGGGGCCTCGATCGCCTTCCACCCCCTGGATGAGGAGAACCACCGAGGTCAGTGAGGGCTGGCGCGCCGCTTTCCCCGCACAGCCCGCGGTCAGGAGGATCCCCGCGAGGCCGATCCGGAACCACCCTTTCATCCCGCGCGCTCTTCCCCTTCTTCCAGATCCGGGATCAGGCCCCGGGCCCGAGCCTCCTCGTAGCTGAGCAGCTCCCCCTCGAAAGGCGCGGGGAGCGCTTCCCCCTCCTCGAGGAAATGGATGGCTTCAGGGGAAGACCCCGCGGGGGCGGTCTGCTCGGGAGGGGCGGCCTCGGCCGGGGAAGGCGCCGCCTCCAGCATCCGCAGCCGGGCGAGGGCGTCCCGGAGCTCCAGCCAGGCCAGCCCGGGCTTCACGGTGCGAGGGACCACGGCCACCAGAAAGCGCCCGGGCTCCAGACGCAGCCCATAAAGGACGCGTTGCGTCCCTTCCCACATCTGGGCCGCGAACGCCGGCTCCCCAAGCGCCGAGGCCAGGGTTTCCAGGAGCGCCCCGATCTGGGCGATCGCCCGGGCCACGGCCTGCGCCGCCGGCTCGGATACCCATCCCTGGGCGGCCAGCACCTCGCCCTGGGATCCCGTTAGCAGCGTCAGCTCCGCCCCCAGCCGGCTCTGCAAGGCCCGCAGGATCTCTTCCGCCTGCGCGCGCTGATCCGGGGCCAGGCTCTGAGAAGCGACAGGCGCCGGGGGAGCGGGAGCCGAGGGGGGGCCGGCCGGTCGGCGGGCTAAGGCCCGCGCTACCGTCTCCAGGACCTCGCTGGCGGTAAACGGTTTAGCGATGAAATCCACCGCCCCTTCCCGGAAGGCCTGGGCCACGGTCGCGGCGTCCGCGAAGCCGCTGAGGGCGACCACCGGGAGGTCGGGCCAGGATTCCCGCAGGCGGCGGATGAGGGCCATCCCCCCCATCCCGCCCATCCGCAGATCGGTGATCACCAGGTCAACGGCCGCGCCCTCCAGGATCTGGAGCGCCCGCTCGGCGCTGGGCGCGGTGCGCACGGCATAACCGGCCACCCCGAGGATGTCGCTCAGGGTCTGCAGCACATCGATGGAATCATCGATGATCAGCACACATGGCGCCTTCGCCATCTTCGACCTGCGAAGGGGATCAGCGAACCATCAGCCGCCGGTTGTGATCGCTCGAAGGGTTAGCCCGATCATGATGACCAGGGCAATGCTGTAAAGCAACTGCTCCTGGCGCCCATCGCGGCCGCGGGTGTAAACGTAAACCAGGGGAAGGGCCAGCGCCAGGACGATCCCATACAAAACGTGCAGGCCGCCGCGGGCAGGCCAGAGCCGCATCAGGACCATCGCCAGGCCCAGGAGCCCCTGGAGGAGGATCACCCCCTCCAGGATCCACAACGCCCCCCAGAAATCCCCGCGAACCCCCTCTCCCCGCAGGTAGCGCCAGAACCCCCACAGCGCGCAGATCAGGGTGAAGAACAGGATCGTCCGGCTGAGCCCATCGTGCAAGGTGATCAGTGTCCCCATCGGGATGTCCTGTGGCGAACCGGTATGGAGTGCGATCCTGTGCAGCCACGCTTTCCCCCAGAGACACGGCCCCCAGAGCCCCCGTAAGGAAACCCGTGACGGGGGATGGGGAACGATCCGCTACCGTTAGCGACCCAGCAGGGGCCGGATGGTTTTCTCCACATCCTCGCGGCCCTTCAGGATGCCCACCGCCACCCGGTGGATGATCCCCTCCCGGGTGATGAAAACCGTGGTGGGAACCCCGAAGATGCGATAGGCGCGCTCCGCCCGACCGTTGTGATCCAGCAGGATGGGAAAGGGCAGATCGAATTCCTCCACGAACTTCCGCACTTCCGAGAAATCGTCCTGGGAAGTGAGGTTCACCCCCAGGATCTCCAGGCCCTGGTCATGGTAATCCCGATAGATCTGAGCGAGCAACGGCATCTCCTCGCGGCACGGCCCACACCATGTCGCCCAGAAGTTCAACAGCACGACCTTTCCCCGCAGATCCCTCAGTCGCACGGTTCCCCCATCCAGGCGCTCCAGTTCGAAATCCGGCGCCGGGATCCCGGTGGTCAGGCCCATGGAGGCCGGGGTGGAAACGGGGGGCACCGGATTCCCACCGGGGAGGCGCTGACAGGCCATCGTGAGCAGCATCAGGAGCGCGATCGCTCGCTTACCCATGGATCCCTCCCAGGCTCCGGCCGCTGAGATAGCCCAGATAGGCGGGGACCAGGGGGAAGACACATGGCGAGAAGAAAGAGAGCAGGCCGGCCAGGAAGGCGACCGGATAGCCCAATCCGGCGCCCGGCCCCACATCGAGGAACAGGCCCAGCTGGGACGTCCAGATGCGCAGATTGGTGAACGTGGGAACCCAGAGGGGCAGCGTCATGGTCGAAAGGGAACGGGACAGCACATCCAGCAGCACCATCCCGCCGATGAGAAGGAGCAGCACGCCGCTCGCCATGTGGAAGGCCGGCAGATATCGCCGCATCCGCCGCACGCCGGCGAGGGCGCGGTCCAGCAGCAGCCCCATGGCCAGGAAGGGAAGGCCCAGGCCGGCGGCGTAAGCGGCCAGCAGCCCCAGCGCCTGGCCCGCCGTCTCCTGCTGGAACGTCAGGGTGAGGATCGCCCCCAGCGTGGGGCCTACACACGGGGTCCACCCCGCGGCGAAAAAGACCCCCATCAGCCCCGAGGTCAGGTAGCTGAACGACCGGGCCTCCGGAAGATGCGGGCGCCACTCGGACATCATCAAGGGGTAGAGCAGAGGGATCCGGACCCCCAGCATCCCCAGGCCCATCAGGACCACCACGCTTCCCCCGAGGGCGGCCAGGAAGTCCCGCCCCTCGAAGAAGAGCCGGCCGAGGAGGGTGGCCGCCCCGCCCCAGGCGAAGACAAAAACGAAGGAGAATCCCAGCACGAAGGCCAGGGCGTGGGAGAACGTGCGCCAGCGGAGAGCCAGGATCCCCTCTTCACCGGAGGGCATCGCTTTCCTCCCCATGCTCCGGGTTAAGCTGCGTGCGGAGGCGGGCGATTCGCTCTTCCAGCGCCCGTTGCCGGCGCACCAGGTAAAGCACATAAAAGAACGTAACCCCCCAGAAGACCAGATACGCTGCGACCAGATATCCCATGGAAGTGGGCTCCAGGAACAGGATAGGGCTGCAACCTCAGGATGCCTCCGTCGCCGCTTCGATCGCCTCCAGGGCCTCCTGGGCCCGCTGGACCCGATAGCGCATCCCGAGGAGAACACTGAACAGCAACGTCCAGGCGATCAGGCTGAGCACCATGGTGTGCACCATGCGGGGCGTCAGGCCGAACTGCCCCTGAGCCTCCGAGGAGACGCTGGGGCCGAGCACGATGGGATGGATCGTGCGTAGCAGGCGGGCCGAAAGATACGTGAGGGGCACGGTCACGAAGGCCACGATGGCGTAAACCGCCGCGAAGCGGGCCCGGGTCTCCGGGTTCTCCACCGCGTTCCGTAGGAGCAGATAAGCCAGATACACCACCCAGGTGATCGTCGTGGTGGTCAATCGCGGATCCCATGTCCACCACGTGTTCCACACGGGGCGGGCCCAGAGGGAGCCCGTGACGATCGCCATGGTGAGCAGCACCAGCCCGACCTCCACTGCGGCATGGCTGAGCTGATCCCAGCGGGCCGACCGCGTCCGCAGGTAAGCGATCGCGCTGACAAGAGCCACGGCGAAGGCCAGAAAGCCCGACCACGCGGTGCTGATATGGAAGTAAAAGATCCGCTGCACATCCCCCATTTTCGCCTCGCGGGGCGCATAAAGGAAGACCGCGAGGGTCGCCAGGACCATCAGGGCGATGGTCGCCCCAAGCCAGATCCGTTCCCACGCCCGCATAAAAGCCTCCTTGATCCGGGGAAGAGAAAGGGCCTGCGTAAGGCAACTGCAAGCAGTTGCCTTACGCCTTGAAGCCCAGGGGCGGCTGGAGTATTAAGCACCCCACACCCGGCGCTATGTGCTGACCACCTCCTCGAACACCATCCCCGTCACGGCGAAGAGAAGAAGATCATAGGCAACGAGGATCTGCAGCCACATCGACCACCCTGGATCCGCCTCCAGGATCGCTCGGGTCCCCTGGATGCCGGCGATGACCAGGGGGGCCGCCACCGGGAACAGCAGGATCGGCAGGAGCAGTTCGCGAGCCCGGGTGGCCATCGCCATCGCCGCCAGCAACGTGGTCACTCCCGAGAGCCCGATGGCCCCCAGGGCCAGGAGCAGGAGGATGCCGGGGTCCCACAGGGAGAGGTTGAAGAAGACGCCCGCGGCGGCCAGGGAGAGCAGGATCACCAGCCCCAGCAGCAGCCCATGGACCATCGCCTTGCCTGCGAACAGGAGGCTCCGGTCCCCTGGCACCATCAGAAGCCCCTCCCATGTTCCTCGATCCATCTCCGCCGCCATCATCCGCCCCACGCCCAGGCTGCTGGCGAAGAGCAGAAGCATCCAGAAGAAGACCGGGACGAAAGAACGGGCGAGGTCCGGGCGCAGCTCGAACGCCGTTCCGAACAGGAAGAGGCTTAAACCGGCCAGGGTCAAAAGCGGGGTCAGCGTTTCCCGTCCCCGTCCCTCGATCCGCAGGTCCTTCTCAAGCAACGCCTGGAGCGCACGAAGCTCACGCCCCTTCCCCCGGGCACCATGAGGAGATCGGCTCTCCGCCGGAGCCGGATAGACCCCGGTGGAGCGCTCGAGGCGGAGGGAGGAGCTTCCTGCTTCGGATCGATGGGCAGGCCCTCCGGCGGCGAGACGACGCCGGGGAGCCATCTCCGCCTGATAGAGCTCCTGAAGGGCCTTCTCCCGGAAAGCCATGGGGGCGCCTTCCGCAATCAGGCGGCCGCCCACCAGGACCACCACCCGGTGGGCGAAATCGGCGATGGCGGGATCGTGGAGCGCGACCACCACCGCGCGCCCCCGGGCCGCCAGCTCGCCGATGACCTCACGGGCTTCCTCCAGCCCGACCACATCCAGACCTGTGAACGGCTCGTCCAGGAGCAACACAGGAGCTGGCGAAAGGAAGGCGCGGGCCAGCGCCAGCCGCTGCAACATCCCCCGCGAGAACCTCCGCACCGGATCCCGCGCGCGGTCCGCCAGGCCCATCCGCCTCAGCGCCGCTTCGATCGCCTCCGGCTCCTCCGGCCAGCCATAGAGGCGCTGATAGAAACGGAGGTTCTCCTCCGCGCTGAGATCCGGATACAGCCAGGGCTGATGGCCCAGCAGGGTCACCTGAGCCCGAACCCCGGCCCCATCCGGCGGCCAGCTGGAATCCCCGATCCGGACCCGTCCGGATGTGGGGCGGAGGAGCGTCGCCGCCACCCGAAGCATGGTGCTCTTGCCGGCTCCGTTCGGCCCCATCAGGGCCACGATCTCTCCCGGATGCACCGCGAGAGAGATCTCCCGCAGCACCCAGCGCGGGCCGAACGCTTTTGAAATCCGTTCCAGCTGGAGCATCGGCGACCTGTCCGCTATAGCGCAACGCGTATCCAGCGAGAAGCTTCCCGGCGCGGCCCAGACCGTTACCCGAACGAAGAATCTCCGGCCTGCCCGCGACGGATCGCCCGGGTCATGAGAGCGGCCCGTCGCCGCCGGTAGGTTGCTTCATCGACTTCCCCGGCCGCGTAGGCTTCATCCAGCCGGGCGATCTCGTCGATCAGATCCACCTCCCGCCCCCGCCAGAGGCGGAAGAAGCCCAGAACGGCCCCCGCGCTTAGAGCGAGAAGGAGCGGGATCAGCCATGGGGGAACAGGCGCGCGCGGCCGCAGGGCAACGGTTCGGGTTTGGCCTGGGGCCGGCGGATCCACTTCATAAAGATGATACGTCGTGTTCCCCAGGGTGCGCATCCCGAGATCCCGCAACCCAGCGCCGGAGGCCTGCAGCGCTCCCCCCGCGATCAGCAGGTTCCAGCGATCCACCGGATAGGCCGAGCGCAGCGGAAGCGTCCGCGCCCGGGCCAGCGGCAGCTCGTATCCAAACGCTGTCTGATACCCCGCCCCCGGCGGGATCGGCGCCGTATCGATCAACCGATCTTCCTCCTGACGATACCGACCCCCCAGCGTCCCTTCGGAGATCCGGAGATTGGAGGCGCCCGGCGGCAGAAAGAAGATCATCCCTGGGCTCCCGGCCCCGCCATAGGTGGTCGTTCCCCGGTTCGAAAACACCCACACCTCGGTGACGAAGAGGCGATCGGCCAGCGGCTGCAGGATCCAGTGGACCTGATCGATGTGGATCCCGCCGGGATCCGTCCCTCGATCGAAGACCATGAGGGTGACGGTGACCTCCTGGCCCACGGTCAGCGTCAGCGGATGGGGGGCGGGATAGGCCACCTCCTGCCACTCCGCCACCGGAAGATACGCCGCCTCCGGATAAACCGGCACGGCGTCGAACCGGAAGGTCCCATCGGCCCGGGTCGAGACCGTGCGGGAGAAAACGGGCGAGGACTCCAGCAGGACATAGAGGGTCACCGTCACGCCCGAGGCCGGCGCCTCCGTGGTCCCATGGAGGACCTGGCCGCTCACCGAGCCTATGGCCACCGGACGGGGCAGTTGAAGAGCCCCTCCGTCCGCAATCGAGAAGGCCAGCTGCGGCAGGTAAGCGATCAGAGCCTGCTGGAGGTCCGTCGAGAGCTCCGGCAGCCCGGCATGGGCAGGGATGCGCCCCGGCTGCAGGGCTTCCACCCAGGCGGACGGCACGCGCTCCAGCATCCGCTCGGGATCCGCGAGGGGAACGGGCCCCTTCCGGCCGTCCTCCCCATGGCAGGCCGCGCAGGCTTCCCGGTACCGGCTTTCCGCTTCCGCCATAAGCTCCGGCGGCACCGCGAGGGACCAGGCATACAGCACCACGGCCCATCGCTCGCTGTCGCTGAGCGTCGTCGACCATGGGGGCATCCCCCGCTCCACCCGGCCCCGGGTGACCACCTGGAACCAATCCCGAAGGGAGGCGGCGCGCCGGGCCAGGCTCTCGGTCAGATCCAGACGCGCGTCCGGGGTCCGAGCCCGGAGGGCGGCGGCCTGCGGTCCATCCCCTCGCCCCCTCAAGCCGTGGCAGCTCGCGCAGTGCTCTTGGAAGAGCGAGCGGCCGGTTTGCAGGGAGAGGCCGACCGGGGGAAGCGACGGCGTGGGCGTGGGCCAGGGCTGGGTCCGAAAGGGGATCTCGCCCGCCGGAGGGGGAGCCGCCAGGGTCAGGGAGCATCCGGCCAGAAACCCCAGGGCCAGCCCGAGCACCAGTCCCGCGGATCGATTCCGGGTCATGAGCCCTTCCTCCGGAGTTGCGCCCGGCGGGCCTGGACCGCCGCCTCGACCGCCTCGACCCGGGCCTTCCCATCAATCGCTTCGTTCTCTTCCTGAAGCGCCCGCAATAACGCGGCGCCCTCCTCCAGGTAGCGCCGGCGCAGCTCATGGTAGTCCTCATCCGGGATCTTCCCGGTGCGCCAGTCGGTCTCCAGATCCCGCAACATGCCCAGCACCCGCTCATACTGAGCCTGGAGGGCCGGCCGGGCGGGCCCTTCCCCACGGGATCGATCCTCCCGGAGCGGCCGCAGGACGTATGCGAGCACCAGCACCGTAACCCCAAACAGCACCAGAAGGGCTGCGATCATCTCGTTCATCATCGTGCTTGGTCCGGTAATGGCCTCAGGATACAGGTGGCCCGGATCCCTGAAGGGGTAAAAGGCCCCTCCCCGATCAGAATCCGGTTTCATCCGAACCGAGCAGCCGATCGATCACCCCCTCCAGCTCGCCGGGCTGGATCGGCGCCGCCTTGTAGAACACCACCTGCCCCTGGGGGTCCACCACGAAGGTTTCGGGGACCCCCGTGATGCGATACAGGCGGGCGATCCGGGTGCCTGCGTCCAGGCCGTTGGGATAGGAGATCTGAAACCGCTGCAGATAGCGCATCGCCGCCGATGGGGTATCCAGATAATCCACCCCCACGAAGATCACCCCCCGATCCCGGTATTTCCGCCACAGGGATTCCAGCAAGGGCGCCTCCTCTTCGCATGGCTTACACCAGGAGGCCCAGAAGTTGATCACCACGACATGTCCCCGCCAATCCCGAAGCCGGAACTCCCGGATCCCGAGCCCGCCGTCATAGCCCTCATAGAGGGGAAGGGTGAAATCCGGAGCGGGGCCCTGGGTGGGAGCCGTCCGCCCCCGCTCGAGGAAGGCCCAGCCCAGCAGGGCCAGGAAGACCCCCACCGCAGTTAGGCCGATCCACCAGCCCCACCGTCCCCAGCGTGGCATGGCGCTCCTCCCTACCAGTGCTCCCGGATCCAGCGGTCCAGCATCCGGGCGCGTTCATCGAGCGAGGGCTCCGGCGGGGGCTCGGGCGTCGGGGCGGGCCGGCGCCAGCGGGCGAGGCGGAGGGCCAGCCAGAGCCCGGCCGCCGGAAGGCCGATCGCCGGGATCAGCCAGACCCCCAGCCCGATCCCATGGGGAGGAGGGACAGCCAGAACCCGCATCCCATAACGGGTGGCGAAGAACTCGATGATCTCGTTTTCGCTCCGCCCCTCCGCCAGCATCGTCCGGATCTCCTCTTTCCACTGGATGCATGCCGGCGTGTCGCAGACGTCCAGGGGCACATTCTCACATACCGGGCAATAGAGATTTTTCGCCACCCGGTTGACCTGGTCATCGGACACGGGAGGGGTCGGGGTCTGAGCCCCGGCGGGCCGGGTTACGGAAAGGGCGGCCAGGGCCCAAACCAAGAGGACAGGGCGGAGCGCAAACGCGAGAAGACGGGATCCCCGCATCGAACGATCGCCTCCAGGGAAACGTGATGGGCCAGTCTTTGGTAAAATGCATTACCCCGCTTGAAACCCGGAACTCCAAGGCCTCCCAGAGCTTTCTTCGGATCGTCCGGCTTGCCCTTAGAAGCTCTGCGTCTCAACCCCTCATAGACACGCCCCTCATGGTTGGGAGCGTGCTCACAAATCGCCCGAGCCAGGGCCCGCAAATCCGCCCACGCCCAGATTTCCAGCATGGGATCGATGACGATCACCTCGCAACATCCAGGCCATCCGTTTTTTCCAGTTGGTCTCGTAACCGATCGCGGATCTGATCGCTCGTCTCAAAGGAATGGGACCACCGGAAGTCGAGAACTGCAAGGGCATACTGTGCCTTTCTCGAGTAGGGCCTTAATAAGCCAGCCGCATGACGGAATGTAAACAGATCATCACGGCCGCTCACATAACGGATGTCAATCCCTTTTCCTGCTCGATCCCGCAACGGAAATCGAGCGAACAGACTCTGGAGCGCGCTCTGGATGTTACGATCTGCCGCCAGGATGACGAGATCCATAAGAATGCGTTCAGGAGAGAATGTGGGCGAGAAACAGGGCAGCGAGATCCTCCCCCGGTTCCAGATCCCTCAACAGAGGGTGCTGGTTGCCCGGGAGAATCCGAGCTTCCTCTTCTTCCTTCGAGAAGATCAGCAGCCGTTCGGGGCCTGCCAATCGGACGAGCAAGGGATGTTGGGAAGTGACCAGCCATTGAACCGCCGGGGTTTCCACCATGATCCCGAAGAGGGCATCGATGGAATCCGGAGAGAGACCGTTCTCGATTTCCTCGATAAAGAACACACGCCCCTCATTCTCCGGGTCATAAGCGTGGAGGCTGAGGGCGATAAACCGGAGCCAGCCTTCGGAGATCCCGGGGGGAGAGAGCCAAAGCCCATTCCACTTCATGGCGAGGCGGAAGATGCCGGCGACTTCATCATGGTGGGGCTGGAGCTCCACATGCCGGCCGATCAGCGAACGGATCTCATCCAGCCAGTATGGATAGGCTTCCGGATGGACCTCCTTCATTCGCTGGATCAGCAGGGGAAGATCGCGCGCGTTGGGATAGAAGCGCGGATGCCGGGGTTCCTCCCATCGGCGAATACCCCTTCGGATGGCCCGGGGTTCGGGATGCAGGAGCTCCGGCCATGCTTTCAACCACCACCCTCGCAAGCCTTCGGCGATCTCCTTCAATGGCTCTGGGGTGAATTCGAAAAGCGCCCGGAGCGCAGCCTGATCGCGCTCCACGCGCCAGGACATCCCGGGCTGCTCCTCAAAGCGAACCTCAGAGCCTGCTCGGAGATAGATCGTCCGGCCAGCCCAGGAAAGGCGCTCCCGGACAATACCCACTGTTCCCTCTTCTTGCTGCAGAGCGATCTCGTAGACCACTTCCCCGGGCAGGCTCCCCATCGCCTCGCTGGAATCATTCCCCCAGGTCAGCCGGATGTCGATCTCACTGGCTTGACCTTTCCAGAACAGCTCCTCAGGCTTCCAGACGCGCATCTGCATGGCGCTCCGGAGATGATGCCGCACGATGTCGCGCACAAACCGGATGGCGTCCAGGAAGGCGCTCTTGCCGCTCCCGTTGGGGCCCACCAGGACCTGTAACGGCTTCAACTCGACATCCACATCCCGAAAGCAGCGGTATCCCTGAAGGCGCACCCGCCTCAGCATGGCTCCTCCATCGTTATGAGATCGGGGCCGGCTTCTTTTGCAGCGGCGGGCGGATCTCGCCCAGAGCTGGAGCCAGGGCGGGCCGGGGCCACACGGCCACCAGCGTTCCCAGGATCAGCACGATCCCCCCGATCCAGATCCATGAGACCAGCGGATTGATGAACACCTTGAACGTCGCCCGGTTGCCGCCCTCCATCCACCCGCTCAGCAGCAGGTAGAGATCCTCCTTCAACGTCGCCCGCAGGGCCGGCGGCGTCAGGCTTTCCCCTGTGTCGTATTGCAGCACATAGGGATATAAATCCGTTAGCAGACGGCCGGAGCGGTCATACACCCGAACCCAGGCCTCGGTGACCACCACATCCGGCTCGGTCGCCGGCGTGTATTGTCGGATCCCATGGTAGACCAGCCGATAGCCGCCGAAGGCCAGGGAATCGCCCAGCCCCATGGTCCGCTGGGTTTCCTGCTGATCGAACTGGGAGCCGATCACCCCGATGCCGATCAGGACCACGCCGAGATGAACCAGATACCCGCCATACCGCCGCGGGTTGCGCGCCACCAGACGGACCAGCGCCACCAGCCACGGCTCGCCCGTCGCCCGCCGCCGTGCCCCCACGCTCAGCGCGGAATCCAGCAAGGTCCCCCACCCGGCGAAGGCGCACAGGCCGAATCCGAGGAGCGCCCAGGGCGGTCGGATCCCCGCGATGGCGGCGAGGACGACCACGCCCAGGGCCATGAGCAGCGAGGAGCCCACCGAAAGGCGCAGCGACGCCCCCGGGGTCCGCCGCCAGCGGATGAAGGGGATCACGCCCATCAGCAGGTAGAGGGCCCCGAACAGGGGGCCGGTGACCCGATTGTAGTAAGGGGGACCAACGGTCAGCTTCTCATTGAACAACAGCTCGGAGAACATCGGATAGAACGTGCCCCAGAAGACGGCGAAGGCGATCCCCAGAAAGAGCCAGTTGTTGAGCAGGAAGAAGGTCTCCCGCGACAGCCAGGATTCCACCCGGTTCTCCGCCCGCAATAGATCCCAGCGCGCGGCCAGCAGCGTCAGGGAGCCCACCAGCACCATCCCGACGTAGATCAGGAAGGGCACTCCGATCGCAGAACGGGCGAAGGCGTGCACCGAGGCGATCACCCCGGTGCGCGTGATGAACGTCCCCAGGATCACCAGGGCATAGGTGAGGATGATCAGCAACGAGGTCCACACCTTCAACATGCCCCGGCGCTCCTGAACCATCACGGAATGCAGAAAGGCCGTGCCCGTCAGCCAGGGGAGCAGGGCCGCGTTCTCCACCGGATCCCATCCCCAGTAACCGCCCCAGCCCAGCACATCATAAGCCCAGCGAGCCCCCACCAGGAGGCCCAGGCTCAGGAACAGCCACGCCACCAGGGTCCACCGCCGCAGGAGGCGCAGCCAGCTCTCATCCCGCCGGCCGGCCATCAGAGCCGCCATCACGATCGCATAAGGGACTGTGAAACCCACAAACCCCAGATAGAGCAAGGGGGGATGGGCGATCATCCCCGGGTGGCGAAGCAGGGGATTCAGCCCCCGCCCATCCGCCGGCGGCACGGGGAACATCTCGAAGGGATTGGCGAAGAAACGATTCAGGAGGAGGAAAAACGTCTGGGTGAGCAACAGGATCCCGGTCATATAGGGGAGCATATCGGGGGGGAAGCGATCGGCGCGGGCCATGGCGGCGAAGAGGAAGAGGCTCATCAGCCAGGACCAGAAGAGCAGGGAGCCGTTCTGGCCGCCCCACAGGGCGGTGATCTTCAGGAAGAGCGGCTGGGTCTGACGGGAGACCTGGGTCACATAAACCAGACGGAAGTCATCGGTGAGGAGGGCGATCTCCAGGGCCAGCACCATGAGGGTGAGCAACGGCGCCATCACCTGTCCGATGCGCCGAGCCACCTCCACCCATCGGGCCTCCCGCCGCCATCCCCCATAAAACGCCGCCAGCGTCCCGATCAGGCCCAGACCCCAGGCCAGATCCAGCAACCCTTCCCCAAGAAGACTCATCGGCTTTCCTCCATAATGCGACGGAGCACTTCCCGCGCCAGCTCTAATGCCTCCCGGGCGTCCTTTTCCCCGGGCCATCCTTCCGGCAACATCCCTGGGAGAGCGTCCGGATAGCGAGTCGGGATGTAAAAACGATCCATCCTGAACAGCTGGCTCTCCAGGTCGCCCCACTTCCCCTGCGGGATCTGCCGCACTAAATCCACCAGCTTGTGGGTTCGTGGCGGCGCCTTGCCCTGGGCTTCCAGGAGCCCTTTCAAGGCCTTCTCAATCGCTTGATGGGCATGGAAGCATGTTTGGTTATAAATTCCATCGTCGAAAGCGAGTTCCGCCATACGCAGATCCTCGCGAGCGAAACGAAGCCAGCGCTCAAGATGGGGATTCATAGATCACCACCCCCCTGGCGAGCACTTCCTCCTGAAAGAAGGGGCGGGTTCGGATCTCCTCGAACTCCTCCGGCGTGTAAACCAGAAGATCCATCCCCACACGGGGACGAAATCGCTCCAGCAGCTCGCCGATGCGATCGAGGAAAGGGCGAGAGGAGGGCATCACCACAATCAGATCCAGATCGGAGTCCGGGCGCAATTCCCCCTGGGCCAGGGAGCCGAACAAGATCACCCGCTGCGGGGCATAATTCGCGCGCAGGAACTCCAGAAATCGGGTCAGCTCGGCCTCCAGAGCCGCCCGCCTCTCCCGAACCCTCTCCTCCGATGAAGGCACCCGAGCGGGCATCTCCAGATTCCTCTACCGCGAGCCTCCAGCTGCCGCCTCCTCCTCATATCGGGTGGGGCATTTGAGGAGGAGATTCCGGGCATAGAACACCCCATCCGGCCCCAGGGTGCCCTCCACAATGGCCTGCGCCTCGTTCTGCAGAAGGTCCGGCTTCACGCCTTTATAGACCACCTTGAGCGGCGGGGCCTTCCCGATATCCGCCACCCGATCCACGAGACCGAACTCGATATGGAGGGTCTCCGGATCGTAGCGGATGGTCCCGCCGTCCACGATCCCCGAAAGGCGGATCGGGCGGCCCTGGAGGCTCTCCGCCCGGGCTTTCAGCTCCGAAACCGTCAGGTAATACTGGGAGGCGCTCCGGAGCCCGTTGACGATCAGCAATCCCAGGGCGATGACCAGCAACCCTCCCCCGACCCAGAACCGGGCGCGCATCGAAATCCTCCTCATCGGAGCGTTCTGTTCAGAGTCTAACACAGGAGGCAGGTCCCCTCCAGTCCCCATCCCGGTTTGCCGGACATGTCCGTCCGAAATCATCGGGGGGACACAATGGGTCGAAGGGCCCGGGCTCCGGAGTTCCCCAGATCCCGAGCCCCCTGCCCACAAGCGGGCGGGCCCTTTCTGCTGGTCATGGGATGACGATCGCTTGGGACGCCCGCCTCTTGCCCGCAGTTGAAAAGATGGAAGGAAACGGATTAACATCAGGGAAATCGCCCAACGAGCTCTTTTCGGGGGTTTTGAGGGCGGGCCGGCCGTCTTCAGCGGCCGTCCCTGTCATGATGAGATTCGGGGAGAGGCCGCTCGATCTTCCCTAATTGGGCATGTCAGGTCCGATCATCTTCGACGCGGGAGGGAAGGTGCGGATGGAGCCTCAGGGATGGATCGCGAAAGCGGAACCGATCGCTCCGCCTCCAGATCCCATCCAGCTGGCCCGGGTGATCCGGGAGCTGCTGATGGCCCTGGGGGAGGACCCCGAGCGGGAGGGCCTGCGACGCACCCCCGCGCGGGTGGCGGAGATGCTTCAGGAAGTGCTGGCCGGTTACTGGATGGATCCGGTGGCTCTGATCAACGGGGCGATCTTTGAGGTCGAAGACAACGACCTGGTCCTGGTGCGGGATATCGAGTTTTATAGCATGTGCGAGCATCACCTCCTGCCGTTTTACGGACGGGTCCATGTGGCTTATATTCCCAACGGCCGCATCATCGGCCTCTCCAAGATCCCGCGGGTGGTGGAGCTCTTCGCCCGCCGCCTCCAGGTTCAGGAGCGGATGACCCGGCAGATCGCGGATTTCCTGGAGGCGGTGCTGCATCCCCAGGGGGTGGCTGTCGTGGTGGAGGCGGCGCACCTGTGCGCGATGATGCGCGGGGTTCGCAAATCCCATGCCCGCATGGTCACCCAGGCGCTCACAGGGGTCTTCCGCACCGATCCCCGACACCGGAGCGAGCTGCTGGCCCACCTCCGGAGGCCACCGGAGAAAATCATATAAACCCCCGCCGGTCTGGAATCCGGAAAGGCAGGCTCACCCCCACCGTTTCGGGGCATGGGGAAGGGGGGTTAGATGGTTGTCCGAATATTGACGGAATCGCTTCCCCGTGTTAGGATGGAACGCCCTGGAGGTCCGCCATGGGAGCACGTCGTCAGCGACGCATCGGGGAATTGCTCCGCGAAGAATTGAGCGCCCTCATCGCCGAATTGAAGGATCCGCGGGTCAGCGGGGTGACGGTGACCGCGGTGGAGCCGGCGCCGGATCTCACCATCGCGAAGGTTTATGTAACGGCGTGGCCCACGGATCCCGCGCGGCGGGAGGAGGTGCTGGCGGGGCTGGAGCATGCCAAAGGTTATCTAAAGCACGAGCTGGCCGGGCGGGTGATCCTGCGCCGCATCCCGGATCTTGTCTTTAAATGGGATGATACCTTCGATCGGGCGGACCGGATCGAGCGATTGCTGTCCAAGCTCCATGAAAAGGAGCAGCCGCTGGATGAGTCGTGAGCAGGCTCAGCGTATCCTGAAAGAAGCGCAGCGGGTGGCGGTGGCGACCCATGTTTCGCCCGACGCCGACGCCATCAGCAGCGCGATCGGCCTGGTGCAGATCCTCCGGCGTTTGGGGAAAACGGCGGAGGCCTTTTGCGATGATGATCTTCCTGCTCGTCTGAAAGCGCTCCCCCACGCAGAGGAAATCGCCCGGGTCGCCCATGGCGCCTTCGATCTCCTGGTCAGCCTGGATGCGAGCGACCCAGGGCGTCTCGGCAAAGCCTTCGCCGAGCTTCAGGGTATCCCCCTGCTGAACATCGATCACCACATCACCAACACCCATTTCGGAACCATCAACTGGGTCGATCCCTCCGCGGTGGCGACATCGGAAATGGTGCTCTGGCTCGCCGAGGACCTGGGGGTCACGATGGACGCGGAGCTGGCCTCCATCCTGCTGGCAGGGATCGTGGGGGATACCATGGGCCTGCGCACGGCCAACGTCAACGCCCGGGTTATGCATGAAGTGACCCGCTTGATGGAAGCAGGGGCCTCCCTTCCCGCCCTGGTGGATGCCCTTTTCAACCGCCGCCCCCTGGCCGCCCTCCGCCTCTTCGGGCAGGCGCTGGCAGAGGTTCGGATGGAAGACGGAGTGATCTGGACGGTGATCACCCGGGAGATGCGGGCGGCCTCCGGGCTGAACCACGCGAACGATCTCAGCCTCTCCAGTTTTCTCATCGGAGCGGAGGAGGCGCGGATCGCCGCGGTGTTCACCGAACGGGACGATGGGAAAGTGGAGGTCAGCATGCGGGCCCGGCCCGGCTACGATGTGGCCCGGGTAGCCCTGGCCTTCGGCGGAGGGGGGCATCCCCCCGCGGCCGGTTGCCTGCTCCCTGGACCTCTGGAGGAAGCGATTCCCCCGATCTTGAAGGCGCTGAAGGCAGCCGCACGGGATCGTTAGGGGGAAACCCACGGGGAGCCCTGAGCTCGCCTTTCACGCCGGGATGGAACGGCAAGGCATCGGTCGACGCCCTGCCCTCGCTTATCCTTTACGCCATGGAACGCCAACGGGGAGCCTCGGGGATGGAGACCGTTCGGGTCGGCATCCTCACCATCAGCGATCGGGCCGCCCGGGGGATTTACCCGGATGAAAGCGGGGCGCTCCTCCGGGAGCGAATCGCGGAACAGATGGGCTGGACCGTCGCCCAATACGCGGTGATCCCCGATGACATGGAGGCGATCCAGCGGATCCTGCGGTCGTGGTGTGATGAGGAGGGTCTGGATCTGATCCTGACGACGGGAGGCACCGGGCTGAGCCCTCGGGATCTCACGCCGGAGGCGACGCGGCCCCTTCTGGAGCGAGAGGCTCCCGGGATCGCCGAGGCGCTGCGCTTCTACAGCCTCCAGCAGACCCCTTTCGCCATGCTCTCCCGGGGCGTTGCGGGAGTTCGTGGGCGGACCCTGATCATCAATCTGCCGGGCAGCCCCCGCGCGGTGCGGGAGGCGATGGAGATCCTGGGGAAGGTGCTGCCCCATGCCATCGCCATCCTGCGGGGGGAGACAGGCCCGGCGGCAGAACATTCCTTTCGCGCCTGAGTCCGGCGGGCCGTCATCCACCCGGTGAGGATGCGTTTTCCCCTGCAGCGTTCATGAGGGCCAGGGCCATTCCCCTTATCCCTGACGAAAGCATCCCAACCACTCCCCAAAGGGACCGCTGGTTGGGCCTCAACGGGCCAGCATCAGCACCATATCGTAATAATTGAGATTGGCCTCCCGCCGGCGCTCCACCACCTCCTCCAGGGGGATGGTCACGATCTCCCGCCCCTGTAGGGCGGTCATCACCCCGCGCTCTCCGGCCAGCAGGGCTTCCACGGCCTTCACCCCCATGCGGGTGGCCAGCAAGCGATCGAAGGCCGTCGGGCTTCCTCCCCGCTGGATATGGCCCAGGATCGTGATGCGCACATCGAAGCCGATCGGATGGCTCTCCAGGAACTTGGCGACCTCCGTCGTCCGGTAAGGCGCCCCTTCGGCGATCACGATCAGGGCATGGGTCTTCCCCCGCTCATAGGCATCCATCACCGCCCGGGCGACCTCCTCCAGGCTGGTCTCCCGTTCCGGGATCAGCACCATCTCTGCCCCGCCGATCACCCCCGCAATCAGGGCCAGATATCCACAATCCCGGCCCATGGTTTCCACGAGAAAAGCCCGTCCGATCGAGGAGGCCGTATCCCGCAGCCGATCGATGGCGTCAATGATGGTGTTCAGGGCAGTGTCGACCCCGATGCTCATATGGGTGCCCCAGATGTCGTTATCGATGCTGGCGGGGACCCCTACCACGGCGAAGCCGCGCTGGTGAAGGGCCAGGGCCCCTCGCATCGAGCCATCGCCCCCGATCACCACCAGGCCTTCAATTCCGTATTGATTCAGGCGACGCAGCGCCTTGCGCTGTCCTTCTTCCGTCATGAACTCCTTCGAGCGGGCGGTCTGCAGGATGGTCCCGCCCCGCTGGATGATGCCCCCCACATCCCGTGGGCGGAGCTCCACGATCTCCCCTTCGATCAGGCCCTGGAAGCCACGCCGGATCCCTAGCACCTTCACGCCATGGTAGGCCGCGGTGCGCACCACCGCCCGGATGCAAGCGTTCATGCCCGGCGCATCCCCTCCGCTCGTCATCACCCCGATGCAACGCATTCCGCCCACCTCCGTCGATGCAGCAAGCAAGGATTCTCTCAAAGATACGCATTATATTCATTTTATTGATTCCCGGGACGGATAGGCAACAACCGAGGAAGCGGAGTTCCTGAAGGAATTACGCCGAGGGCTTCCCCGCGGCTGTCCTGCAGAACAGCCCATTGCCTGAGCAGACCGATCCGATTACAATAACAACAAGATGATTAAGGTCTGATTCTTCACCGCTGGCATCGAGGCAAGCGGATCCCGGGCAGGTGGACTTCTATCAGGGGGTAAGGCCCATGGCGAGCGTCGCGTTTGAGAACGTCACCAAGCAGTTCGGAAATGTCGTGGCCGTGAAGGACCTCACCCTGTATATCCCGGATGGGGAGTTCCTGGTGCTGGTTGGCCCCTCAGGATGCGGCAAGACCACCACCCTGCGCCTCCTCGCAGGCCTGGAGGAGGTCACCCGGGGGCGGATCTACATCGGGGACCGGGATGTGACGGAGATCCCCCCCAAGGACCGCAATATCGCGATGGTCTTTCAATCCTACGCCCTCTACCCCCACATGAACGTCTACGACAACATCGCCTTCGGCCTGCGCATGCGCAAGGTCCCCAAAGCGGAAATCGAGCGCCGGGTGCGGGAGGCCGCCCGGATGCTGGAGATCGAGCATCTACTGGACCGCAAGCCGCGGCAGCTATCAGGCGGCCAGCGCCAGCGGGTGGCCGTGGCCCGGGCCATCGTGCGCGATCCGGCCGTCTTCCTGTTCGATGAGCCGCTCTCCAACCTGGATGCGAAGCTGCGGGTGCAGACGCGGGCAGAGCTGATCAAGCTGCATCAGCAGCTGGGGACGACCTTCGTCTACGTGACCCACGACCAAGTCGAGGCGATGACCATGGGCACCCGCATCGCCGTGATGAAGGATGGGGTGCTCCAGCAGGTCGATACGCCCCAGAACCTCTACGAGCGGCCCGACAACCTCTTCGTGGCGGGGTTCATCGGCTCACCACCGATGAATTTCTTCGAAGCCCACCTGGTGCCAGAGGGGGATGCCCTCTGGGTGGACACTGGCTCCTTCCGCGTGCCGGTTCCCCCCGATCGAGTCGCTGTGTATCGCCCGTATGCGGGGCGACGGGTGATCTTCGGCCTGCGGCCCGAACACATCTATGACCCCGAATTCGCCCCGCCCATTAAACACCCCGCCGGGGTGCAGGCACGGGTCGATGTGCGGGAGCTGATAGGCAGCGAGGTTCACCTCCATCTGGTGGCGGATCGTCAGACCTTCGTCGCGCGAGTGGATCCGCGGACCCGGGCGCTGGTGGGGAACACCATCCGTGTGCTCTTCGATATGGATCGCATGCACCTCTTCGACGCGGAAACGGAGCGGGCGATCCGCTGAGCCGATCCCGGTGTGGGGCGGGCGCTCCGGCCGGCGCCCGCCCCCTCCAAAATCAGCGATCCCGCACCGCGGCAAACCGATCGAAGGCCACCCGGGCATCGCCCCGGGCCATGGTCCCAATGCTCACCCCCGCTCGCCCTCCGCCCTCGTTCGCTCCGCGCTGGATCCGGGCCACTTCCACGCCATTGACCCAGAAGATCATCTCCGCGCCTGCACAACGGACCCGCAGGTGATTGGTGGTCCGCCCGGTCCGGATGGCGGCATGCACGGCCCAATCCACCAGGATCCGCCAGCTCCCCTGTTCGTAGAGAAAGACCCCGTAGTAGCCGTCCGCGCTGACGGCGAAGCGGTAGAAACGCCCTTCCCCAGCCTGGAGGATCAGCCCATAGTCCGTAGAGGACGGCCCCTCCAGCAGAGCGCCCTCGACCTCCACCTGTCCATCCCGGAACGAAAAAGGGGAGAGAACCCAGCCGACCGTGCGAGGGGGTTTCAGGCTCAGGATCAGATGGCCGTTCTCGGTGCGGGCGGTGAAGCGGGTCTCCGCTGGAAGCGACCACCCGGGCGCGCCGTTCGCGAAGTCCATCGTATAGCGCGCGCTCTCAGCGGGGCGACAGGCAGCGATCAGCGGGAGCAACAGGACCCATCGCAGGCCCATGCGCGCCATGGCGATCTCCGGCCCGCCTCCCTCCGGGAACGCCTCACCTCGCGGATTCCGAAAAGGTGTCTTCACCGCTCGCGGTCTCCCCATGCCCTCGCTCCCGATGCCCGACGGGCTTCCCTCCAGGCTTCCAGCCTTCATTCTATCCAGCCGGAGCCCAGCTCGCACCCCCCATCCCGGGATGAAGCCCGGGGAGACGACCTCCCTCAGCGGCCAGGAGCGGCGCGCCCGGGGAGGACAACGCTATGGGGCATGGAGGATATCCAGAGCCACAGAACTGAGAGAGGGGAGTATAATTCTCCAAGGAATAAACTTGGGGGGATTTTCAGAGAGACATTCGGGAGGCGATCATGCGATTCAAGGTGATGCTGGAGCCCAGCGAGGAAGGCGGTTATACCGCTTATGTTCCCTCGTTGCCCGGTTGCATCAGTGAAGGGGAGACCATCGAGGAGGCGCTGAAGAACATTCAGGAGGCGATCGAGCTGTATCTGGAGCCGGTGGAGGATGAGCTCATCCCGCTGCTGACGGAGACGACACTGGTGCGGGAGCTGGAGTTGTGAGCAAGGTGCCCAGCCTGTCCTATGAGCAGATCATCCGCTCCATCCTCCAGCTCAATGTTTCCTCCCCTCCTCCCGCTGCGCCCGTTATCTTATAATTTAATTCCCCTGGAGCCAGTATCCACTCCGCCCCGCTTCGGGCGGCTTGCTCTCATCCTTTCGGCCCGGGGAGCGCGCAACGATGGTGGATCCTCGTGAGGCCACAGGGGCCGTCGCTCTTCCAGGCCCTCCCGCACGGTTCCAGCTGGGAGATCCCCGCTGGCTTCTGGAATTGCGATATCTTCCGTGGCCCACAGACTGGGCCGCCTGTTTCGGCCGGAGCGGGCCGCTCCACGTGGAGCTCGGGTTCGGCGATGGCGCTTTCCTGATCGCGCTGGCCCGTCGGATGCCGGAGGCCAACTGTGTGGGGGTGGAGCGGGCCCTGGAGCCAACCCGATGGGCGCTCAGGCGGCTGCGCCGGGAAGGAGTGGAGAACGTCCGCCTGGTGCTGGGGGATGCCTTCGCCGCCCTCGCCCTCCTTTTCCCGCCGGAATCCATCGCCGGGGTTTATATCAATTTCCCGGATCCATGGCCGAAGGCCCGGCATCACCACCGACGGCTGCTGACGCCGGCCTTCCTGCAGCTGGCCGCCCATCGCCTGCAGCCGGAGGGGACGCTCCTGATCGCAACCGACGACGCGGATTACGCGATCTGGATCGCGGAGGCCCTGAAGGGAACGCCCGGGCTCGAGAGCGCCTTCGAGACGCCATGGGTTCATGCGCTGCCGCATCGGGAGCCGACCCGCTATGAGCGAAAGGCGCTTGCCGCCGGCCGGACGTGTTTTTATTTTATCTGGCGGCGGAGCGGACCGGCCCCAGCGCCTCCGCTCCCCCGCATGATGCGTCCGGAGGACGCCATGCCCCATCGGATCTGGAAAGGCACACCGGAGCTCGCCCGCATCGTGGAGACGCTGCGCGGGCGGCTCTGGCAGGACGGGGAAACGATCTGGCGGGTGAAAGGGCTCTATCGCCCGGTGGACGGAGACGGGCTGTTGATCGAACTGCTGATCGCGGAGGGCTCATGGGTGGAGACGGTGGCCCTGCGCTTTCAGCCCCACGGGTCAGGCGCCTGGATCCTGCAGCCGGCGGAGATCGGGGGGCTGCGGCCCACGATGGCCCTGAAGATGGGCGTGCAGGCGGTCGCCCGCGCCATCGAAGAGGCCACGCCCGGGCTCCAGATCCTTTCCTCCACCATCTGAGAACCGCCGCGGGGATAGGCCAGCGGCCTTCGGGAGAGGCACGCCGTCCCCAGCGTTCCCCGGGAGCTCTGGGGGCCCAGTGGGGCTCCTTCGGGCGGCTGACCCGGCCAGGAGGAGACCCGTGCGTAGCCGGAAGCTCGATTGGTCGGACTTCATGGACATGAACCCATCTCCTTTCACGGGGGATCCCGATGAACAAACCGATCCACGAGCTCACCTTCGAAGAGGCGCTGTCCGAGCTGGAACAGATCGTGCGCGCCCTGGAGAGCGGCGGGCTTCCTCTGGAGGAGGCGATGGCCCTCTACGAGCGGGGGCGAGCCCTTGCGGATCGCTGCCAGCAATTATTGCAGGAAGCACAGCTGCGGGTTCAGCTGCTCGAGCGCGATGAATCCGGTTCCATCCGCCTGACCCCGTTTGAGGGGTGAGGGAATGACCATCGGCGATATCTTCCAGAACCCGATCCTGATGCCGGCCTTTCTGGCCTGGATGGTGGCTCAGGCCTCCAAGGTTCCGGTGGAGTGGGCCCGACGGCGGCGGCTGGATCTGGGGCTGTGGGTCAGCGCTGGGGGCATGCCCAGCTCCCACGCCGCCCTGGTCTCGGCGATGGCGACCGCGGTGGGATTGCGGGAGGGCCTGACCTCGACGGCTTTCGCCATCAGCGCCATCGTCGCCCTGATCGTGATGTATGACGCCGCGGGAGTCCGTCGCGCGGCCAGCATCCAGGCCCGCCTCCTCAACCAGATCCTGGAGGAAGTGTTCGCAGGCCGCCCCCTCAGCGAACAGCGTCTGAAGGAGCTCATCGGCCACACGCCGATGGAGGTGTTCGTGGGCGCGTTACTGGGGGTTGGGATCGCATGGCTCTGGTGGCAGCTTGCGCCCTAACAGGGGGAGAACGTGAAGATCTACACCCGGACCGGTGATGATGGCACCACGCAGCTGATGGGCCCGACGCGGGTCCCCAAGGATCATCCCCGGGTGGCCGCCTATGGCACGGTGGATGAATTGAACGCCTGGCTGGGCTACCTGAGCGCAATGGGGATGCCGACCCCATGGGCGGAGCGGCTGCGGGAGATCCAGCGGGACCTCTTCGTCATCGGGAGTTATCTGGCGCTGGATCCGGCGGTTGCGGATCGAGCCCCTGCCCTGCCGCCTCCCCCGGAAGGGCGGATCTCCGAGATCGAAGCGTGGATCGATGAGTGCGAGGCCGTGACCGGGCCGACCCGCGTCTTCATCCTCCCCGGGGGGCACCCTTTGAGCGCCGGACTGCACGTCGCTCGCACCGTCTGCCGGCGGGCCGAGCGGGCGGTGGTCACACTTCACCGGCAGGAGCCGGTGCCCCCCTGGATCCTGGCGTATCTCAACCGCCTGTCGGATCTCCTGTTCATGCTGGCCCGATGGGCCAACGCCATCCACGGCGTTGAGGATCTTCCATGGAATCCGTAATGCGGGAAGGGCTCCCTTCCGCGGCCCAAATGTTGTTGGAACAGATCCGCTCCCGACGTTCCGTCCGGCGCTACCGTCGGGATCCCATCCCGCGGGCCTGGGCGATGGTCCTGCTGGAGGCCGCCCGCTGGGCGCCTTCCGCTCATAACCGTCAGCCATGGCGGTTTGTGATGGTGGAAGACGCCCATATGAAAGCCCAGCTGGCCCGGGCGATGGGCGAGCGCCTCACAGCGGATCTGCGTCAGGATGGGGTCCCCGAGGAACGGATCGCGGAGGATGTCGCCCGCTCTTATGAGCGGATCGTCTCCGCCCCGCTGGCGATCGTGGTCTGCCTCTCGATGCAGGAGATGGACCGCTACCCCGATGCGCGGCGCCAAACGGCGGAACGGACCATGGCGGTACAGAGCGTGGCCATGGCCGGGCAGAACATCCTGCTGATGGCCCACGCCCTGGGCCTGGGGGCCTGCTGGATCTGCGCCCCACTGTTCTGCCCGGAGATCGTGCAGGAGACGCTGGGGCTCCCCGCGGATTGGGAGCCCCAGGGGATGATCCTGATCGGCTTCCCGGCGGGGCCGCCACGAGAGAAACCCCGACGGCCGATCGAAGCGTTCACCCGATGGATCGAGGCTCCCGCGTAACACCCCGGAGGTTACGCCGGGGGCTTTTTCATTCGGGTTGCGGGCGGGCGCCGAAGCGCGCCCGCCCGCAACAACATAAGGAGATCGCTGCTTCTTGATCCGCTCCCAGGACCTGCGTGGGGAGCTGCGATTGTAACCTTAATACGACAACCGCAAATCGTTGAGCGGAGCCTCCCCGTTCCCCGTAGGGCAACGGCATGCCGTTGCCCTACGCCTCCAGGTGTGGTTGTGGCCCCACTGGAAGGCCAGGTGCGGCTGTAGGATTAAGCAGGCACCTCCGGCAACCGGTAGTCCTTGAACTGCTCCCGCAGCACCTTCTTATCGAACTTCCCCACGCTGGTCTTGGGGATCGCCTCCACGAACACGATATCATCCGGCAGCCACCACTTAGCGAACCGCGGCCGCAGGAACTCCATGAGCTCCTCTTTGGTGAGGTCCTCCTTGAATTCCGGACGGGGGACCACCACGGCCAGGGGGCGCTCCTGCCATTTCGGGTGGGGCACGGCGATGACGGCCGCCTCCAGGACCTTGGGGTGGGCCATCAGGGCGTTCTCCAGATCCACCGAGGAGATCCACTCCCCGCCGCTCTTGATCAGATCCTTCGTCCGATCCACGATCTGGATGTAGCCCTCGGGGTCGATGGTCACCACATCCCCGGTGCGGAACCATCCATCCTGGAAGGCCTCCGCGGTGCGTGGGTCATTGTAGTAAGCCCGGATCACCCACGGGCCGCGGACCTGGAGCTCGCCCATGGTCCGGCCGTCCCATGGCACCTCCCGGCCCTGCTCATCCACCGCCCGGATCTCCACCCCGACCACCGGCAGTCCCTGCTTGGCGCGGACGGCGAAGCGTTCCTCGTCAGGCCAGCTTTCCATGTAGCTTTTGAGATTGGCCACGGTGCCCAGCGGGGTCATCTCTGTCATGCCCCAGGCGTGGGCGATGCGGATGCCGAAGCGCTTCTCGAAGGCCTCGATCAAAGCCCGTGGCATCGCTGATCCGCCCACCGGCATCACCCGCAGGCTGGAGAGGTCATAGCGCTCCCGCTCCAGCAGCGCGTATAACCCGATCCAGACCGTCGGCACGCCGGCGGTCACCGTCACCCGCTCGTTCTGGATCAGCTCCGCGATATCCCGCGGCTGCAGATGGGGCCCAGGGAAGACCAGCTTGGCGCCCACCATCACCCCGGCGAAGGGCATCCCCCAGGCGTTGGCGTGGAACATGGGCACCACGGGCATCAGCACATCCCGCTCACAGATCCCAAAGGTGTCCGCCAGACAGAGGGCCATGGAGTGCAGGAAGATGGCCCGGTGGCTGTAGACCACGCCCTTGGGGTTCCCCGTGGTCCCCGAGGTATAGCACATGCCGGCAGCCGCGTTCTCGTCCAGGCGCGGCCAGGGATAAGGCGCCTCCGGGGATTCAGCGATCAACGCCTCATAGTCCAGGGCCGGGCTCAGGGTCGTCTGGATCGGGCCGGTGTCGCTCATGATCACGAAGGCCTTCACCGTAGGGATCCGATCGCGGATGCGCTCCAGGAGCGGAACGAGGGAGGCATCGACGAAAATCACGCGGTCTTCGGCGTGGTTGATGATGTAGATCAACTGATCGGGGGCGAGGCGGATATTGAGGGTGTGAAGGACGGCGCCCATACAGGGGGCGGCGAAGTAGATCTCCAGGTGGCGGTAGGTGTTCCAGGCGAACGTGGCCACGCGATCTCCCCGCCCGATCCCCAGCCGGTTCAGGGCGTGGGCCAGGCGGTGGACCCGCTGGTGGAAGTCGGCGTAGGTGTAGCGGTGCATGCCGGCAGCGGTGCGCGTGGCGATCTCCTTGCGGGGGAAGAGGCGGGCGGCGCGATCCAGGAAATGATGCAGGGTGAGCGGCCAGTCCATCATCAGACCTTCCATGGCTCCCTCCTCTTAAAGAGGATGCACCAGCAAGCTCACCAACGTTGCGCCATCTCCCGAAGGGGCGGCGGGATCTTCTGTTATGGGATTCAACCGCCAGAGGGGTCTGGGCCCCTGGTCGGGATGGCTTTCTATATTGGATTATAAAACATCGAGGGCAACCGGAACGGGCGTGGGGGATCCGGGATCTGAAGAGAGCGTCGCGCTTCGAGAGCTGCCCCTCGTGATTCCGTGCCGGGAAAAAGAGCGGGGATGGGAGGGCTCTCCCATCCCCGCCAGCGGGATCTCAGGAGAGGGACTCCGCCATCTTCGCGGCGAGATCGGCCACCCGCACAGAGTAGCCCCACTCATTGTCATACCAGGCCACCACCTTCACGAAATTGCCGTCGATGACCATGGTGGAGAGCCCATCCACGATCGCCGAGTGCGGATCGCCCTTGAAGTCGATGGAAACCAGGGGCTCCTCGGTGTAATCCAGGATCCCTCGGAGGGCGCCCTCGGCGGCCGCGCGGAAGGCCGCGTTCACCTCCTCCCGGGTCACCGGCCGGCTCACCTCCGCCGTGAGATCGATCACGGAGACGGTGGAGATGGGGACGCGCAGGGCGTATCCGTCGAGCTTCCCCTTGAGCTCGGGGATCACCAGGCCGATGGCCCGGGCCGCGCCGGTGGTGGTGGGGATGATGTTGAGGGCCGCCGCCCGCGCCCGCCGCAGGTCCTTATGGGGCAGATCCAGGATGCGCTGGTCGTTGGTGTAAGCGTGGACGGTGACCATCAATCCTCGCTTTACCCCGAAGGCATCGTGGAGGACCTTCACCACCGGCGCCAGGCAGTTGGTGGTGCAGGAGGCATTGGAGACGATGTGGTGCTGTGCCGGATCATAGCGGTGATCATTCACCCCCATCACCACCGTGAGGTCCACGCTGTCCGAAGGGGAGGCAGGGGCCGTGATGATCACTTTCTGGGCACCGCCGGAGGTGCGGTGCACGGCGGCCTTGCGGCCGTCGGTGAACAGGCCCGTGGACTCGATGACGATCTGCACCCCCAGGTCCTTCCAGGGGAGGTTGGCGGGATCCTTTTCAGCGAAGACGCGGATCTCGTCCTCCCCGACGATGAGATAGGAATCCCGGGCGGCGACGGGCTCTGGATAGCGCCCGTAGTTGGAGTCATACTTCAGCAGGTGCGCCAGGGTGGGGGCGTCGGTGATATCGTTTACAGCGACCACCTCGAGACGGTCGCGATATTTCTCGCGGATGGCGCGGAAGACCTGGCGCCCGATCCGACCGAACCCGTTGATGCCCACTTTCACAGCCATCGGACTTCCCTCCTGAGCGATTTGAGGGGTTGCGCTTTTCTGAGAAGTATACCCCAGTTTGATCCGGCGTTCCCGCTTTCCTCACACCCGGTTATGGGCTCTTTCGATGTCCCGCCCTTCCGCTCCCATCCAGAAGGCGCGATGGCCCCTCCCTCATATCGCCCAAGAGAAGACCGGCAGAAACCCGGAAGCCCCGGTCCTCGAAGGCCAGCCACCGCCACCCTTTGGGCTTCAGCGGCGAAGACGCCATCTCCTGCCACTCTAAAGCATCTCTTGTCGCCCATATAGGGATATTTTCACAAATTGTGCTCGAGGGGGCTCATGGGGAGAAGCGCGCTGGGAGCAAACATCCCGTGAGGGCTTGGGGACGGCGGGCCCATCGCTGGAGAGGCGAGAGGACCGGAAATCCATGTAAAGAGCCCTATAAGGGCCGCGCCAGAGGGCCTGTAAGCCGGGTTCTGTCCCCCGCGAGGATCCGCTCACTGAAGACCAGCTTACCAGCGATCGGAAGCCGGACGTCTGATGCGAATGCGATGGGGCTCCACGATGATCAGGAGTCCGCGCAGATCCTCGCCTTCCATACGCATCAAGGCCTGAAGTAGACGTCGGTTAAGCTCAGGGACGGAGAGTTCATTGGGCATGCGCAGAACAAGAATGCCTGCATGGGTCCCAAGGGGAAACCGAAGGATGTTTGCAAATCCTTTATCTGCGGTGATTAGGACAGCACCCCGAGCCCGGGCATAGGCGATGACCTCTTCATCGGTGCATCCCCTTAATCCTGCATCGCGCACATCTTCCACCTCGTGTCCAGCTTCCCGCAGGACAACGGATGTGGAGCGCGGCATATCCTCATCGACAAGGAAGCGCCCCATCAGGAGCTGATCCGCACTTCTTCGGCGGACAGGATATCGGCAGCATACTGGAGGGCAGCGCGCACATCTTCCTCAGTGATTTCGTATTCGCGCGCGACCTCTTCGACCGACATCCCTCCAGCCAGCTTGCCCACGATCAGATCGACCGGAACGCGCGTGCCTTTGATGACCGGCTTTCCGAACCGCACCCTGGGATCTACGGTGATGCGCGGGGCGATCTCCACCGCCATCTTCCGGCCTCCTTTGGGCCTGAAATGAAAGTCTTTGCCCCTCCTCATCGCCCAAAGGGCAACGAGGAGGGGGAAGAAAAGCTTGAGGCCAACCGCATCACACCGTATCCTCCGGAGCTGCATGGATCGCCCCCGGCGATCTGAGCGTCCCCCCACTCCCCGGAGGGAAAATCCCTTCCGAAAGCAATCCGGGCCGCGCCAGAGGGCCTGTAAGCCGGGTTCTGTCCCCCGCGAGGATCCGCGGGGTGGCGGTCATCTCTCTGGGACGGCGGTTGCCCGCCGCCTCAAGCGGCCTACCCGCGGGCATTGGGCGCGGGGCAGCCCCGGCGCCCCCAAGGGCGCCGCGCCCGCTGCTTGGCCTTGCTCCAGGTGGGGGTTGCCATGCGCCGGAACGTTGCCGCCCGGCCGGTGGGCTCTTACCCCACCTTTTCACCCTTGCCTCCATGGCCCCGGGGAAAACCCCCGGGCGGATCGGCGGTCTGTTTTCTGTGGCCCTGTCCACGGGTCGCCCCGTCCGGGTGTTACCCGGCACCCTGCCCCGCTGGAGCCCGGACTTTCCTCAGGCCGGGTTTCCCCGACCCGCGACCGCCCGGCCTTCTGGCGCGGCCCATCTCTATTTTACCAGGATTCCCGGCTGTCGCCCTATGGCCCGCTGGCGGCCTGCTGAAGGGCCTCCAGGATCCTCCCCAGGGCCTCGATCTCCGCCCCGTAGGCCGCCCAGTCGCCCCGGCGGATCGCCTCCTGAGCGCGCTGGTAGTGGGCATAAGCCTGCCGGATAAGGGCCGTGATATCCGCACCAGGAGAAGGGCCCGGGCCTGAGGGACTGGCCATCGTCGCCCCGCCGATGGCCTGGGCCAGGGCCTGCTCCAGGGTGGGGGCCATCGCCACCCGTTGCTCGGTGGCCACGATCACCTGCTTCAGCTCGGGAATTTGACCCTGCTCCGCCAGCAGATATAGCGGCTCCACATACAAAAAGGCCTCCCCAATGGGGATCACCAGGAGGTTCCCCCGGATCACCCGACTGCCCCGCTGGCTCCACAGGGTGAGCTGTGCCGAGATCGTAGGCTCCTGATCGATCCGCGCTTCGATCTGCTGCGGGCCGAAGATGAGGCGCTCCTTGGTCAGACGGTAAAGAATCACCGCTCCATACCGCTCAGGATCCGAACGGGCCGCCATCCACGCGATCATGTTCTGCCGCCCGGATGGGGTGAAAGGAAGGATGAGGACGAACTCCACCGGCCCGCCCTGATCCAGCCGCGTGAGCACATAGTAAGGCTCCATGGGTTGAGGCTCAGCGCCGAAGATCTCCGTCGGGATCGCCCACACGTCTTCCTTGTTGTAGAAAGTGCGGGGATCCTGCACGTGATAGGTCCGGAAGATCTCCGCCTGGATCCGGAACAGGCCTTCCGGGTATCGCAGATGCGCTTTCAATGCTTCGGGCATCTCCGAGAAGTCCCGCCAGAGAGCCGGGAAGATCCGCCGCCAGGCCCGGATCAGCGGCTCATCCTCCACCACATAGAAGGTCACCGTCCCGTCGTAGGCGTCCACCACCGCCTTCACGCTGTTCCGGATGTAGTTCAGACTCTCATGGGGCTGGCTGTAAGGATAGCGGTCCGTCCACGTGTAAGCATCCGCTACCCACACGATCCTTCCATCCAGGATCACCGCGTAGGGGTCCGGATCGAAGCGCAGGAAGGGCGCCAGTTTCTGCAGACGGGTCCGGATATCCCGCCAGAACAGGATGCGGCTCTCTGGAGTGAGGGCCCCGCTCAGCACCAGGTTGGCATCCCCGAAGTAGAGGGCGAAGAGGGCCCGCCGTGCCAATCCGCCCAGGCGCACCCCGGTGCGGCCCTGATAGGTCGTGATGACGTTCTCCTCCCCCCGCGGGTAGTCGAACTCCGGCACCGCCGTGTTCACCAAAGCGAAGTCGACGGTCCGTTCCCCAAAGTAGATCTGGGGGCGAGTCAGGGGGATGGCTCCCACTGGCGGGATGTCCTTCAGCAGGAACTCCGGGAGGCCTTCGGGGGTGAAGGCCCGCACCGGCACGACCACCGCTCCATAGCCGTGGGTGAAGACCAGGTGCCGGTTCACCCAGGTGCGGGCCGGGGGAGGTAGCGCCCCCAGATCCAGTTCCCGCACGCTCAGCATGACTTGGCGGTAAGCGCCGTCGATGCGATAGCGATCCACATCCACGTCGGTGAATACATAATACGGCCGGATGCTCTGCAGCTGCTGAAGGGTCTGCAACAGCGGGCGGTAATCCCACAGGCGGATCCCCTCCAGGATCTCTGCGTTGGCCTGGATCTCCGCGGGGGTGGGAGCCTCGCGGGGAGAGAAGACCCGCTCCTCGAAGCGATCCAGGCCGTAGGCGCGCCGGGTGAAGGCGATGCTGTGGGCGATATAGGGGCTCTCCCGGGCCAGCTCGTTGGGGCGCACCACCAGGCTCTGGATCAGGCCCGGATACGCCTCAAGGCCCAGGAGGGCCAGGGCGAGCCATCCCCCCAACCCCGCGGCCAGGAGAAGGGGCCGGCGCCACCTGAGGTTCAGCAGCATCCCGAGGGCGAGGAGAACCATCAAAACGCTCAGCAGGTTGAGGACCGGCAGGCGGGCGTGGATGTCCGCGTAGCCCGCCCCGAAGGCGATGGCGCGCTCCGCGTAAAGCAGCCGGTAGGCATCGAAGCGGTAGCCCACAGCCATCAGCAGGAAGAACATGGCCGCCAGGACCGAAAGATGGGCCCACCGCCAGCGCCGGGAGACCGGGAGAAACAGGGGGAAGAGGGCGGAAAGGGGAACCAGGCCCCACTGAGCGGTTTCCTGGAGAAAAGTCCAGAAAGGCCACCGGAACACATACCAGCCGACATCCAGGCCGAAGATGGGATCGCGAACGCCGAAAGGCTCTGCGTTCAGGGCCAGCAGAGCGCTTTCCCACTGCCCCTGAAAGGCAAGGCCGAAGAGAAAGCCGGCCCCCAGGGCCAGCCCCAGCCAGAGGCGGGGGGAGCGACCGGCCGCGCGGGCAGTTAGGAAGGCGTTGAACCCCAGAACGAGGGCCGCCCCAGCCCATCCGACGAGGAACAGCACCGCTCGAGTCTGCCATTGGGTCCAGAGGACGGACTCATAGCCCAGATCCCGGAACCACTCCCACGCCACCCACAGGCTCAGCAGGCGCCCGGGGAGGAACACCAGGAGAACCCCCAGACCGAAGAGCCCGAGGCCCCACCTGATCCATCGCTCATACGGAAGCCGCCCCCAGTCGATCTCCAGCCGTCCGCCTTCAAAACGGTCCCTCCTCCGCCAGCTCATCGAAACCTCCTGGGGAATGTCGGATGCCCTCAGCGGAGCGCGCTCCGCCGGGCGCGCCGAAGCCCGATCACGGCAACCAGGATGAACCCGAAAAGGATCAGCCACGCCGCCAGGATAGCGATCAGGCTGAGGGCCAGCGCGGCCAGGTCCTCCCCGAGGCTGAGGAGCGGGGTGGTGAGCGGGGCCAGGGGCGGGGCGGCCGCCTGCACCACCCGGCGCAGCATGGCTTTTCCTCCATGAACGCTTCCCGCGATCAGCAGGCCACAGGCCAGCGCCAGGATGGGATGGAGCTCGCGGATCGCCCCCGTCTGCGCGCCGAACAGGATGGCCCCTGCCGCCGGACGGACAAAGGTTTGCAGAACATCGTTGGCGGCGTCCACCGTCGGGATCTTATCCGCCAGGAACTCGACGAGGGCCAGGACGGCCAGCAGGCCGAGGATCGCCGGATGGGTCAATGCATCGTAAGGGGGCGCGAGTTGAATCCAGTCGGTGAAACGGGCCAGCAGCGCCACGACCAGCAACGGGATATAGGCATTGAGGCCAGCGGCAGCCGCCAGCCCGAAGGCCGACAGGAGGGCATAGGCCGCTTCCATAGATGGTCCCCCGTTCAGCGGCGCAGGTGGAGGATCCGTCGAACGCCCCCGGAGCGCCGCGCCTGATCGATCATCTTCTTGACGCCAACGGTGGGCAACAGAGCGACCGGGTAAAGGACATAGCGGAGATCGCGCCCCAGGAGCAGCGGCAATAGCGGCAGCCAGATCATCCCCACAAAAAGGCTTTCATCCCAGCGATGGGTCAGACGATAGGCCAACAGGAACACCGCGATGGCAAGCAGGGTCTCCCAGGGCATCAGGGCGAGCAGCACCCCGAGGGTGGTGGCCATCCCCTGGCCGCCGCGGAAACGGAGGAAAGGGGAAGTGTCATGGCCCAGCACAGCCGCCATGCCGGCCAGGAACGCATAGGGCTCCGCGAAACCCAACGCCTGGGCCCAGCGCACCGCGGCGTAACCCTTAAGCATATCCAGGACCGCCACGATCACCCCCCAGCGCCAGCCCAGATGCAGCCACACGTTGCGCGCCCCGGGGTTCCCATCCCCCACCGTCCGGATATCCAGACCGGCCACCTGCCGGGCCACCAGATAGGCGGTCGGAATCGATCCCAGCCAATAAGCGGTGAATAAGACCGCGAGCATGATGCCCTCCCGAGGAGCGCGAACGGGATGGAGCGGGGCCCTTCCAGGCGGATGAGGGCTCGCTCAGACCCCGCCCCCGGAGATCACCGCGATCAGCTTGATTTCATCGCCATCCTGCAGGACGGTGTTTTCATGGAGCAGTTTCCCCTCCCGCACGGCCAGCGTGATCTCCGGGTTCAGGCCTACCTGTTTCATGGCCTCCCGGACCGTCAGGCCGGCCGGCACCTCAAAGACCTGGTTGCGATAGATCAGGCGAACCATTCAACCTCCTTTCTAAAGGCGTCGGATGAATTCGACCTCCATGGGCCTCCGGCCATCGGCCGGCCTGCGCCGGCCGAAAGGTTTTGGCGTCGGCGAAGGCCGACGCCGGGCGCGCAGCGCCCATGGAGGCCGATTTCCATCGGCGTGAGGGGCCAACGCCCGGCGCGCGGCGCCCAGCGGGGCTGATTTCCATCGGCGCACGGAGGGCGCTTCGTTCGATCCCGATGTTCATTATAGCCCGGAGACCCTCCATATTCCTTCAGCACTGGAATTTCATCACAGACACGCAGCGGGATCATCGCTCGATGGCGACCTGAGTTATGATAGGGGAGATGACCGGTTCGGGAATCCCGGTGGAGAGGTGGACGATGGAGCCACGTTTGCCCCGCGGGATGCGGGATATCCTTCCCGAGCAGATGATGTTGCGCCGGTATGTGATCCGCACCTTTGAGGAGATTTTCGAAGCCTATGGCTTCGAACCGCTCCAGACGCCGGCGCTGGAGCTGCGGGAGACCCTGATGGGCAAATACGGGCCGGACGCCGAGAAGCTGATCTATGACGCCCGCCACCGGGAGGGAAAGGAGGAGCTCAGCCTGCGCTATGATCTCTCCGTCCCCCTCGCCCGGGTGGTGGCCATGTATCCGAATCTCCCCCGTCCCTTCAAGCGGTATCAGATCGCCCCGGTCTGGCGGGCGGAGCGGCCGCAGAAGGGGCGTTACCGCGAGTTCTATCAGTGCGACGCCGATATCGTGGGCACATCCTCGATGGCCGCCGACGCGGAGATCATCGCTCTGATCGACGAGGCCCTCACCCGTTTGGGGTTCCGGAATTTCGTGATCCTGCTCAATGACCGGAAGCTGCTCGCCGGCCTCGGCCGCTACTCCGGGGTCCCGGAACCGTTGCTGGGAAGCCTGTATCGGGCTATCGATAAGTTCGATCGCCTCGGCCTGGAGGGCGTCCGGGAGGAGATGCGCCGCTATGGGATCCCGGAGGAGGTTATCGATCGGATGCTGGAGCTGCTGCGCATCGAGGGGGAGAACGCCGACCTGCTGGAGGAGCTGGCCCGTCGGATGCAGGCGGCGGAGATCCCGGAGGGCCTGGAGGGCATCCAGGAGCTCCAGACGCTGTTGCAGTTCCTGAACGAGATGGGCGTGGCCCCGGAGCGCTACCGGATCTCCTTCACCATGGTGCGGGGCCTGGAATATTACACCGGCCCCATCTTCGAGACCGTGGTCACCGAGCCGAAGATCGGCTCCATCACCGGCGGCGGCCGTTACGATGGCCTGGTCGGCCTGTTCGCCAAACAGAGCGTCCCCATGACCGGGACCAGCTTCGGGATCGAGCGGATTATCGATGTGATCCAGGAGCTGGGGATGGCCCCGCCGGATTTGCCCCGCACGCCGATCCAGGTGCTGGTGACCGTGTTCGATGAGCCCCGCATGGGCGCTTCCATCGCCCTCGCCCGGATCTTCCGGCAGGCAGGGCTTCACACGATGTTCTATTTCGAACCCCGCCGTCTGGAGGCCCAGCTGCGCTACGCCCACCAGAAAGGCATCCCCTTCGTCGCCATCCTCGGGCCGGACGAGGAGGCCCAGGGCGTGGTCACCGTTCGAGACATGCGGAGCGGGGAGCAGCGAACCCTGCCCCCCAAGGAGGCAGCGCGATGGATCCGAGGGGCCCTGGAAGGAGGTGGCCATGGCGGATGATCGGATCGGGGTGATCGGGTTGGGGTATGTGGGGCTGCCGCTGGCGGTGGCCTTCGCCGAGGTCGGCTGCGAGGTGGTAGGGGTGGATGTGGACGCGGAGAAGGTGGCCCTCTTGATGGCCGGGCACAGCCCGATCCGGGATGTCCCTTCGGAGGCGCTCTGCGCGGTTCGGAAGGCGGGACGGTTCCAGGCGTCCATAGATTACGGCGCGCTCCGATCCGTGGAGGCGATGTTCATCTGCGTGCCCACGCCCTATGACGCGATGCGGGCGCCGGATCTTTCCTACGTAAGGGCAGCGGCGGAAGGGATCGTGCCCTATCTGCGGCGGGGACAGCTGGTGATCCTCCAGAGCACGACGTATCCAGGGACCACGGAGGAGGTGGTGCGGCCCATCCTGGAGCGAAGCGGGCTGCGGGCAGGGGAGGATTTCGATCTGGCCTTCTCTCCGGAGCGCATCGATCCGGGGAACCGGGAGTGGACGGTGCGGAACACGCCAAAGGTGGTGGGGGGCGTAACGCCCCGGAGCACCGCGCGGGCGGCGGCGCTGCTCAGGCGGCTGGGGGCGCCGGTTCACCCGGTGTCATCACCGCGGGTGGCCGAGATGAGCAAGCTGCTGGAAAACATCTTCCGGAGCGTGAACATCGCCCTGGTCAACGAGCTGGCGCTGCTGTGTGAGCGGATGGGGATCGACATCTGGGAGGTGATCGAGGCGGCGAAGACGAAGCCCTTCGGCTTTATGGCCTTCTACCCGGGGCCGGGGGTGGGGGGGCACTGTATCCCTGTGGATCCCTATTATCTGTCGTGGAAGGCGCGGGAGTATGACTTCTACACGAAGTTCATTGAGCTGGCAGCGGAAGTGAACCAGGCGATGCCCTTCCACGTGGTGCGTAAGGTGGAGGAGGCGCTGGACCGGTACGGGGGGCGAGGGTTGCGGGGGGCGCGGGTGCTGGTGCTGGGGGTGGCTTTCAAGCGGGAGGTGGACGATGCGCGCAACAGCCCGGCGGAGCGGATCATGGAGCTGTTGCTGGCGCGGGGGGCGGAAGTCGCCTATCACGATCCATATGTGCCCCGGTTCCGGGTAGGAGGGAATGTGTTCTGGCGGGAGGAGCAGGAGATGACGTCTGTGCCCCTCGAGGAAGGGCAACTCCGATGGGCCGATGTGGTGGTTATCGTGACCGGCCATCGGGTTGTGGATTACGAGCGGGTGCTGCGGACGGCGCGGCTGGTGGTGGATACCTGTAACGCCACGGTGGGGATCCCCCACCGCTCCGCCCGGATCGTCCGCCTGGGCGCCCCGATGCCCGAATGAAACGCCGGCCGGCATTCCCCCGGCTCGCCGTCGTCCTCTCCAGCTCCTAACGACCGATCGATCGTTACCATGGAGGAGCAAAGATCCGTGGAGGCACCTCGCACAACCACAACGGTTTCCAGGGGCCGTTTATGGGCCGCGCGCATCGCCGTGGTGATCATCCTGATCGGCGCGGTCTGGTTCACCCTGCGCTACCGGGATCGTTTTCAGGAGTGGGCGCGCTTCGGCTACCCGGCGATCTTTCTGATCAGCGCGTTGACCAACGCCACGCTGATCCTTCCGTTGCCCGGCCTGGCGGTGACCACCCTGGCCGGCGGGATGTTCAACCCGTGGATCGTGGGCGTGGTGGCCGGGCTGGGCCAGGCCGTGGGAGAGCTCAGCGGCTACCTCGCCGGCTACAGCGGCCAGACCCTCGCGGAGGAGCTGCCTCATTATGAGCAGATCGCCCGCTGGATGCGCCGCTATGGCCCCGCGATGATCTTCATCCTCGCCCTCGTGCCGAACCCCCTTTTCGACGTCGCCGGAATCGTGGCCGGCTCCACCCGGATGCCGTTGCTTTTCTTTTTCCTCCCCTGCGCAGCCGGGAAGATCCTCAAGAACCTGATCGCCGCCTGGGCAGGCTTCTACGGGATCGAGCTGCTGCAGCGGTGGTTCGGCGAATGATCCATCGAGGATCCCGGATGAACCGGAGGGTCTCCGGTCAGATGGTCTGGGGGCTGCCCGCTGTCTTCGTCTTGCTGGCCCTGGTCCCCCTGATCTTCACCCCCGGGATCCTGATGCGGGGGGACGTGGCCCTGTATTTCTACCCTTACTGGGAAGCGGCCGCCCGGGCAACCCGCGAGGGTCGCCTCCCCCTGTGGAACCCGGATCTCTTCGCTGGCGTTCCGTTCCTGGCCAATCCGCAGGTCGGCTTCTTCTATCCCCTCAATCGAGCCCTCTCATGGCTTCCAGTTCCCCTCGCCTGGAAGATCTCTATCCTTTTCCACGCCCTCTGGGCCGCCTGGGGCATGTTCGGGCTGGCCCGGAGGTTGAGCCACCGGACCGCCGGGGCCGTTGCGGCTGCAGTGGCCTACGCCCTGGGGGGATACTTCCTGGCCCAGGCGGAGCACATCAATCAGTTCCAGGCCCTGGCCTGGCTGCCGTGGATGGCATGGGCGTGGGCGGCGGGCTGGCCGGCCGGCGTGGGGCTGGCGGGAGCGATGCAGATCCTCTGCGGCCACGCCCAGACGGTCATGCTCTCCTGGGCGGCCCTCCTGATCTTCTTCGCGCCCTCCCGGGGAGAGCGCTCCGCTCTGTCAGGATGGATCCGGGCGTGGAGAACCGGGGTGCTGGGCGGAGCGCTCGCGGTGGGCCTGAGCGCGATCCAGTGGCTCCCCAGCCTCCAGCTCGCCCAGGCCTCCATCCGGGCAGGCGGCCTTCCCATGAATGAGGCCCTCTCGTTCTCCCTCTCGCCCGCGCTCCTCGGCCGCTCGTTGCTCCCCGGACGGGAGGCCCCTGCCTTCACGGAGTTCACCGCCTATGTGGGCACCCTGGGGCTGCTGGCCCTGATCGCAGGGATCGGCCGGCCGGGCTGGGGACGCTGGGGGATGGTGGCCGGGGTGGGGTTGCTCTTCGCCCTGGGCGCTTACAACCCGCTTTACGTGCTCCTCACCGGGCTCCTCCCTCCCCTGCGCGCCTTTCGGGTCCCGGCCCGGTGGCTGGCTCTCTGGGCCTTCGGGGCCGCCCTGGGGATCGGCGCGGGCTTCGATCGGGGGTTCGCGGAGCTCCCTCGCCGACGGCTCGCCCTCTGGGCTCTGGGGGTCCTTGCGCTGATGGGCCTCGCCCTCGCGGCCGCGCCCATCCGCCCGCCCGGAATGACTGGCCCCCTGGGGCCAGTGGATCCTTCCCGGATGGCGCTCGGATTGGGCCTTCTTCCGGCCGGGCTCCTCCTGGCGAAGCGGCTTCCCCGGGGATTCTGGCTCGGGCTCTGGGCCGCCGAGCTCATCGGGGCGGCGTGGGGACTTCCCCTGAACCGCCTGACCGCCCCCGAGGCATGGCGCGATCCCCGCCTCCCGGCGGTGGTGTTACGGGATCTCCTGACCCAGGAAGGGCCATGGGCCGGGCGGATCCTGAGCGTGGTGGATCTGCGTTTTGATCCAGGGGATCTCAGGGAATGGCGGAGCATCTTCCAGGGCCGGCTCTCGTCCGAGGGCTTTGAGGAGTTCCTGATCGCCACAAAATACAAAGAAGCCCTGGTCGCCAACCTCCCGATGGCCTATGGCCTGCCGACGGTGGATGGCTACGATGGCGGGGTGCTCCCGTTACGGCGCTACATCGGGCTGGTCCGCCGTTTCGTCCCCTCAGACCGCCTGTTGATGGACGGGCGGCTATGGGAGACGTTGCCCGCCCTTCCAGATCCCCGCTGGCTGCAGATCCTGGGGATCCGCTGGATCGTCATGGATCGCCTGCGCGATGAGTGGATCGAGGGCGTGTTTTACGATCGCGGCGTCGTGGCGGATGCCTGCTCGCCGGAGCCCATCGAGGCGGGACCCTTCCCTCCATTGGAGGCCACCGAGCTGCGCATACGGATCTCCTCGCCGTTCCCGCCTCGAACCCCCCTGGGGACCGCGGAGCTCCAGACGATCGAAGGGGATATCCTATCGCTTCCGGTGGAAATGGGGGAAGCCGGACGACCCGCTGTCGTCCGCTGGGCGGCGCCTCGCCGGATCCGCCATCTGATCCTGCATCCGGATCCCGGAAGCTGCGCGCAGGGCGGATGGCAGGTGGAAGGCGGCGCCCTGGTGGATGGGCGGACTGGCGCGTTTCAGGCGCTGGTCCTGAGCCCGGGCGGATCCTTCGCGCTGCGCTATGCCGGGGATGTTAAGATCTACGAGTTCCGGAAAAGCCCGCCTCGCCTTTACGGCGTGTGCGCCGCCGCGTTCGCCCAGAGCGAAGCGGAGGCCATGGCTCGCATGACCGATCCTGCCTTCGATCCATCCCGGATGGTGGTGATCGAAGGGGAAGCGGGTCGAGAGGATGGGGCACCCCGCCTATGCAGGGTAGAGGTGCGATGGATCCGCTTCACGCCGGAGATCCGCGAAGCGGAGGTCCGTTTGGAGGAAGCGGGATGGCTGGTGCTGCTGGAATCCCGAGATGGGGGATGGCGGGCATGGGTCGATGGGCAGCCGGCTCCCATCCACCCGGCCAACGGGTTGTTCCAGGCGATCCAGGTCCCGGCGGGCGTTCATCGGATCCGCTGGGAATACCAACCGGGATCATGGCCGCTGGGGGTCGCAGTGACCGCCATCAGCCTGCTGACCGGGGTGGGAACCTGGGGATGGCATCGGGCGGGGGGCAGAAAGCCGCCCGAGAGGGAGGCCCGGGAGCCCACGGCGATCCCCTGAACGGGAAGCGATCCGGCACACACCCGCCCCGTCGGAGCCGATCGTTCGCTGCGCTACAATAGAAGATGATAACAAAAGTGTGGCTCGAGAGCGGGTTCCCGGGAGCAGGGGGTTGGGCCGATGCGATCTATGAGAAGATGGCGGACCGGGTCATGGCTCGTGCTGATCGCCGCCTTCGCGCTGGGCCTGCTGGGATGGAAATGGCTTCTGAAGGCGTCCGTTCCGATCATCGGGTTCTGGCTGGCGCTGATGGCGCTGTATGGTTTCCTCCTGTTTCAGCTTTTCTATCCCCTCCTGGCCCCCGCCACCGAAGGCGAACAGGATGATCTGCGCCGAGCGTTCACGTATTTTCTCTTCGGGAGATTACAAGCCCTGGGCGCTGTGGATGCCGGCCAGCCGCGGAATCCTTCCGAACCCCGAGCTGGGCCCGGGCTCTGGCTCCTGGATGCCCGGAGCGCCCTGGCGATCGAATGCGAGGGGCGGCTGACCCGGATCGCGGGGCCTGGCCTGGTCTGGATCAGCGAAAGGGAACAGGTAACCGCCTTCGTGGACCTTCGCCCTCAGGTGTTTCCTCGAGCCGACGCCTCCCCTCTTCAGATCCGCACGCAGGATGGGATCCTCCTCGATCTGGAGCTTCGCACCGCTGTCTCCTTCCTGGCTCAGAGAATCCCCCATGAATTATCCCGACGCTCCCCATATTTCGATCCTCCAGATTCGATCCGGTGGGTCATCACCCAGGCATGGCAAGCCGCTCGTGTCGATGAGGATCGTGTCCTCCAGTGGTTTGAGCTTCCCCATGAAATGGCGCGCCGAGAGCTGGCGATTCGGATGGGGAACTGGCTCTTTGATCAGCTCTTCCTCTTTGATCAGCAGGGTTATGGGGGAAAGCCGCCTGCCACGCCATTGGCCCGACTGGCGGAGAGGATACGGGCGACCCTTCATCGGGATCTGATCCGAATGGGCATTCGACTGAATCGTCTGCGGGTCACTCTGAAAAAGGTGCCGGAGGAGGCGCTCCGTCAGCGGGTGGAGGTCTGGCGCAGCCAGTGGGCCGCCCGCCTGGCCCGGTGGATCGGCCTGGCGGAATCAGAGATGCTAATGGAATACGCCCGCGCTCGCCATGCCTCCCAGATGGAGATGCTGCAGGCGATCAACGAGGTGCTCGCCGCGTATCCGGAGGTCCCGCCTGACGTGATCCTCCTGCACTTCCTGGAGACCCTGGACGCCACCGTTCGACAGAGCGGCTTGGCGCTTCCGGAGGAATTAAGGCAGCTGTGGGATTATCTGCGTGGCAAGGAATCGGGTGCCCCATGAAAGGCTACGCGCGATCCGAGGCCCAGAGGATGATTGGCTCGCCGATACGAGCCGTGCTGCTCCTGACGATCAGCACCTTCTGCTGCCCTCTGCCGTCGGCGTTCTTTGTGGCATGGCGCGCCTCCCCGTCGATTCGCGAGCTCATTCCGGGGTTATTCCTGGGGCTGCTCGTGGAAGCAGCGCTGTTCACCTTCTTCACGATCCAGGCTGCCGCTTTCATGGAGCGTCTGTATCGGATCGCCCGGGGCCAGGCCGTCGAATGGATTCTCCGTTCGCTGTTCCTTTCGGAATCGGAACTCCCAATCGGCGAGGTGCGAAACGGGGATCTGACGCCCGCCACCCGGGGTTCGGTCCTGATTCGCGTGGGCGGACCGGGGACACTGATGGTGCATGAGAGCAACCTGGTTCTGCTGGAACGGGGCGGCGGCTTTGCCCGCCTCCTCGGTCCCGGCCGACGGCTCCTCCGCCGCTTCGAACGCCCTGCCCTGGTCCTGGATCTCCGACCTCAATCCCGCCGGCGGCAGGTGAACGCCTGGACCCGCGATGGCCTGCCGGTTCGGAGCACGCTGTATTTGAGCTGCCGGTTGCGCTGGCAACCGAACGAGCCGGGGAATGAGGCCCGCTTGATCCGCATGGCCTATCAGCTCGATATGGGATCCCGGGAGAAAGGCTACGGTATCGATTGGGCGGGGGAGCTGGCCGACGAGGCCCGCGCCCTGCTGGCCCGCCGTCTGGGAAAGCTCTGGTTCGATGAACTGTGGTCCCCTTACCTGGCGGCCCTGCATGCTTCCCCTTCCCCTGGGCCGCGTGTCCTTGGGGAGCCCTCCCCGGATATGCAAACCCCCGAGCTCTGGGGGATCCCCGAACGCCCGCCCGAAGATGCCCCGATCCCGGCACGCTGGGAAGAAATCCGCCAGGAGATCCGAGCGGAACTCGAACAATGGATCCGCGACCATAACTGGGAAGTCGAGATCCTGCATTTCGCCTTCGACCCGCCCGTCCCCTGGCCCGAGGTGGAACCGATGATCCGGGAGGCCTGGATGGAGCACTGGCGGGTGCCATGGAGGGGATGGGCAGTGCATCTGCAGTCCCGCGCGATGCGAGAACAGGTGCGCCAGCGGGAGCTGGCCCGCGCCATGGGGCAGCGCGAGCTCCTCGAGGCGATTGTCACAGTGGTCCAGCAGGAGCGGCCCCTGGAGGACCCCCAGCGGGGGCTGCAACGGCTGCTGCTGCGCCTGGTGGAGCTGATGCGGCACTGGTCGCATCCCGATTCCGAATTGCTGACGCCCACGGATTTGCTCGAGCTGGTCCATCATCTCCGGCGTATGATGCAGCGCCCCTCTCCCGAAGGAGGAAGCGATGTCCGGGGATCTCCTCCCCCTTTCCCGACTGATCCGGGCCTTGAATGAGAACGCTCATCCGGGTCTGCAACGCTTAAGTGATCTACTGAGCGAGACCTCACCGGATCGAGGGGAGCTCCGCCGCCTATGTCAGCTGTTGATCTCCATCCCTGCGGAGGACGCCGTCCGGCCGGGGGAGGCTTTCCGATGCCGCCTGGGAGCTCAGATGGTCCAGATGGCACTGGATCGGGAGGAGCCGTGGTTTTCTCCGCGTGCGGCCCAGCGGCAGCTCAGCGCATACTGCCGCGCCCTTCGCCTTCACGGCCTGGCGCTCCCCGAGGCCCTAACGGCCTTGCTCGGGGCCCGATGGCTTCGGCCTCACGATCCGGCATGGGCCCTGGAAATGGCCCGGCGCGCAGAGGGCATCCTGGAGGATCTGAGCCGCGCGGCCACGCTCCAGGGGAGGCCCCATGCGGAACTGCACGATGCGATCCGGCAGGCCCGACAGCTCATCCAGGAGATCCTGGAGGATTCCCCTCGCGTCCCCCCTGAAGAGACGGCAGGGGCTCCGGGGATGCGGTGGTCTGCATCCGAGCTCCCTCCATCCATCTCCCCGGAAGAAAGGATCCCGGCCCTCGCGGGGCCGCTCCGCCCGGCGAAGCTTTTCTTGGCCTCGTTCACCCTGCTGCCCGACACCCATCCCCGGGCTGGCGATCTGCAGTTCCTGGACTCGCAGACAACCGCACGTCAGTCGGACGAAGCCGATGTGCTGATCGAAACGCTGGAGGTGGACGGTCGAATTCATCAACTCTATGTGGAAAAGGACATGGAGCCCATCGTCCGCGCTCGTCCGGATCAGATCTTGGTGCTCCGCGTGGAAGGCGATAGCATGCGGGAGGCCGGGATCGAATCGGGAGACCTGATCATGGCACGACGCGTTTCGGGCATGGAAGCACGGGATCCCTCGTTCTGGGTTTCGCTGGTCGGGCGGCTGGTGCTGGCGGTGCTCGTGGAGCGGTATCAGAGCGAGACGCACCAGGCCTTTTTGATCAAGCGCTTAACCCGTCGGAACGATCAGTGGTTGTTATGCCCGGAAAACCCTGCTTTCGAAGAGATCCCCCTGGAGCCCGGCCTCCACGAGCTGCATCCGGTCCTCGCGATCCTGAAGCCGGTCACCTCGTGACAGGGACGCCGTGCTTCGAAAGCCTGAAGGAGAAACATGGCTCCCACGGCCCGAGGGGCCGTGAGAAAGAGGATCTCCCCCCTTTTTCTAAACCCGTGGAATTTGCTGCACATATATGCTAAGATAACCATGCCGCCTTCCCTCCACTGGAGAGGAGATCCCCCGCGCATCGTCCGGAATCGCAACAGGACGTACGCCGTTGGGCTCCAGTTCCATGATGATCCCTTCCGCAAAAGCCCCAGCTGGAGCCCAACCGCGTGACTCCTGGAGTCGAGAAAGATCGAAGCGCCGGTCAGATGGTCTTTGGATCTGCTCAGAATGAGGGAATGAGATGCCCTTCGATTCGATTCTGATCCCGGTGGAAGAGGTGGAGGCCGCCGCGACGTTGCTTCCGCTGGCCCGGGCGTTGCTTCCTCAGGGCAATGGAGAGATCACGCTGCTGGGCCTGGTCTCCCTTCCCCCGGGTATTTCCCTCAGCCACGGCGCAGCGGCGGCGCGAGGGCTCCGCCAGCGCCTGATGGCCCTCGCGACGGCCCATCCGGAACTCCCCCTTCGCGTCCGCCCGCGCATCCGCGTCTCCCACACCCCATGGGAGGAGGTGTTGCACTTCCTGCAATCGAACCGCGTTTCCCTCATGCTCCTTCCATGGGATGGAAATCCAGAGGGATGGATGCTGGGCGTCCCTCTCTCCCGGGTGCTTCAGGAAGCGCCATGCGACCTTCTGCTGGCCCGGGGCTCGATCGACGCCCCCTGGCGGCGGATCCTGCTGCCGGTGCGGGGCGGCCCCTACACCCAGCTGGCGCTGGAAGTGGCCCTCACCCTGGCCGAAGCGTGGGATGGCCAGGTCACCCTGCTCCACGCGGCCTCGGAGGCCCGACGGATCGCCGCGGCGTTCCGCCCGCTCGCCCGGCAATTCCCCCGCATCACCCGCCAGATGGTGGCCCACAGTGAGGTCGCCCAGGCCGTCTTAGAGGCGCTTCCGCACCACGATGGGATCGTGATGGGCGCCTCCACCCGGCCAGGGGGCAACGGACCCCAGCCCCTGGGCCCTCTGGCCCGGGTCCTGGCGGAGGCGGCATCGAAGCCGCTGATCCTGGTGAAATCCGCTCGAGCCTTCCTCCCCGGGCAACCCCGTCCCCGGGGGGCGCCGGCCCAGCTTCCCATCTCCGTTCTGGTCGACAAGTGGTTCGCAGAGAACACCTTCGATGCGGAGGAGTTCAGCGACCTCCATGAGCTGGTGGCCCTGAAACGGACCCAGGGGGTGACCATCAGCTTAGGACTGCCCACCCTCAACGAGGAAGCGACCATCGGTTCGATCCTCGCCATCGCCCGGGAGACCATGATGGAGCGCTACCCCCTCCTGGATGAAATCGTGGTGATCGATAGCGCCTCGACCGATCGGACCCGGGAGATCGCCCGGGCGATGGGATTCCCGGTCTACATCCATCCCGAAGTCCTCCCCGAGGTAGGGTCCTACCGCGGGAAGGGGGAGGCTTTGTGGAAAAGCTTGTATCTCTTAAAGGGGGACATCATCGTCTGGACGGACACCGACATCACCCATTACCATCCCCGCTTCATCTATGGATTGATCGGCCCGCTCCTGCGCTCGCCCCGCATCGGCCTGGTGAAGGGCTTCTATCGGCGGCCCATCCGGATCGGTGAGAAGCTGCAGGCCGGAGGCGGAGGGCGGGTGACGGAACTGGTGGCGCGGCCCCTGATCAACCTGTTCTTCCCCGAGCTTTCCGGCCTGATCCAGCCTCTCTCCGGAGAATACGCCGGCCGGCGGGAAGTGCTGGAGCAGGTGCCGTTTTTCACCGGCTATGGCGTGGAGATCGGCCTGCTCATCGACATCCTGGAGCGCTTCGGCCTCTGGTCCATCGCCCAGGTGGATCTCCAGGAGCGGATCCATCGCAATCAGGACCTGGAGGCCCTGTCCAAGATGTCCTTCGCCATCATCCAGGTGGTGATCCGCCGCCTGGAAGATCGGCACAAGATCCAGCTGCTGGAGGAGGTCAACCGCTCCATGAAGCTGATCCGCCACGAGCCGGGCCGATACTATCTGGAGGTGGAGGAAATCGGGGACGTCGAGCGACCGCCGATGATCACCATCCCGGCCTATCGAGAGAAATTCCGAAAGGCGGAGCGGGCGATCGTGTCCCCTTGAGCCCTGCCCGATCGGCGCATTCTCCCCGCGGCTTCACCGCCGGGCGAAAACCCACTGCTCAGGAGAGGACCGACATATGGAAAACGCGTTGCGGTTTGGGACCGTGGGCAGCCCTCTTTCGACCCCACCACGGCCGGGAGGCACCGTGGGGGGAATTCAGCGCATCCACGAGCTGGGTCTGGAGGCTCTGGAGCTGGCCTGGGTGCGCAGCGTGCGGGTCTCGGAGGCAACCTGCCGTCAGATCCGGGAGACAGCGGAGGCCCTGGGGATCGCCCTCAGCGTCCACGCTCCGTATTTCATCAACCTCAATGCCCAGGACCGGGCCGGCTATCGAGCGAGTCGGGAGCGCCTGATGGCCACGGCCCGGGCAGGCTATCAGGCCGGCGCCCGGGACATCGTGTTCCATCCCGGCGCGTATCAGGGCGCACGGCCGGAGCGGGCCTATGAGACGGTGCGCCGGCGCCTGCAGGAGATCGTGGAGGAGCTCCGTGAAGAGGGAGTCGAGGTCATCCTGCGTCCTGAGACTATGGGGAAATCCGCCCTCTTCGGCACCTTGGATGAAGTGATCCAGCTCTCCCGGGATATCCCGGGGGTGCTCCCCTGCATCGATTTCGCTCACCTGCATGCGCGGGCGGGGGATGGATCCTTCAATTCCTATGAGGAATTTATGGATGCGCTGCGCCGGGTGGCAGCCGGATTGGGCCCACGGGGCCTCCAGGAGCTCCACATCCACGTCTCCGGCATCGCCTACACCCGGAAAGGGGAGCGTCACCACCTGAACCTTCAAGAGGCCGATCTCCGCTATGAGGAATTGTTGCAGGCGCTGATCGATACGGGTGCCCGGGGGCGGGTCCTCTGCGAGAGCCCGAACCTAGAGGAGGATGCATTGTTGTTGCAGGAGACATATCGGCGGCTTCTCGCCGGAAAGGGATAAAAAAATGAGGGGGGCGGCTTTACCGCCCCCCTCGCTCTGTAAAACGAGTGCCGGGCGACCCGCAGTTATTTGAGCGTCATCAGGAACGCGATCAGATCCGCCAGATCCTGAGCGGACATCTGATTGCCCAGGGTGGCCGGCATCTTGGAGACGCCGGGGGCGGCAGCGTATTTATCAGGCTCCACGATATAGGCGTTCGGCTGCTGGATGGACTCGCGGATATATTCCTCGGGCGTCTTCGCCTGGCCCCTGTAATCCGGCGCCCGGATCCGCTCCGCAGCCCGGGTGGCGATCCCAGCTAAGGAGGGGCCGACCAGGACCTCGCCCGGCTTCAGGCTGTGGCACGCCTTACAGGAAGCGGCTGCGCCGCTGGCCTGCTTGACCTCCTGATTCCACAGGGCCTCGCCCCGCTTGGGATCTCCTGGCGGCAGCGGTTTCGTGAGATCTGTCCCCACCGCTTCGAAGGCAGGTGTGGGAGTCGGCGCCGGCCCAGCCGTCTGCCAGTTCAGGATAAACTCCACCAGGCTGTCGATCTGATCCGGCCGCAGGGGTCCGCCGAAATCCTGGGACCAGGTGGGCATCGGATCCGCGTAGACCTCATTCGCTCGATAGGTGCTGCGGATCGGACGACCGGCCGCGATGGTTAGCTTGATGAAGTTACGCAGGGAGTTGGCATAGTTCTGGTTCTGTTTGAGCGCTTCATAGTGCTGGAACACGCCGGGGTTCAGATCGGGCCCTTTCCCCGGGACCCCCTCTCCATTTGGGCCGTGACAGGTGCTGCAATACTGCTCATAAAGCAGCGCCCCGTTTTCGATCGCCTTCGCCTTATGCATGGCCTCGAAACGGGCCATGCGCTGCTCCTCAGTGAGCCAGACCATGCCAATGGTGATCACCGTAGCCAGCGTCAGGATCGTCGCGCCGATGATCCGCCGAGTCGCTAAATCGAACATCGATCCCCTCCGCTTAGGTCGGCTGTGCTCTACCCTGGCTCACTCCCCACCGTAGCCGCCATCCCGATGGAGATAGATCGCCCGCTTGGACTCTTCCATGACGGGTTTCCCCTCAGGATCCAGAACGGGCTGGCCGTTCTTCATCTGAGCCCAGCGGATCGCGATCTCGAACCGCTTCAACCCGGGCTGGGCCTCACTGATGCGCACGACGGCATAGCCCTGAGGCAGGTGCGGATCGGTCTCGATGCGGTGTTTCAGCTCCTCCAGCACCCGGGACAGCTTGGGCGCATCTGCCGGCGGCTGGAGATTACGGGTGTCATAGGTTCCCGGAATCAACTGCTCATAGGGGATGGTGCGCACTCGACCCTCGCCGTAAAGCGGGTCCGGATTCAGAGGCATGAACTCCTGGAGCACCTCCACATCAGCCGAGGAGGTGACCGCGAAGGCCGGCGTGCCCATATAGGTGAGCAGCGTCCATGCGGCCACCCCGACCAGGCCCGCCACCAGGGCCTTGCGTCGATGGGAATAGCGCCGGCTGATGTTGAAGTCCAGATAGGGCATGATCAGCAGGAAAAGCAGGATCAGCCCGGGCAGGATCACGCCCATGAACGTCTTGCTGTTATAGATGGTGGAAGGTGGACTGGGCAGACCCAGGCGATCCAGCGCCAGCAGGAAGGGATCTTTCAGCAATCCCTGGAGCCAGAGGAAATACCAGGGCGCCGTGGTGTGCAGCGGCGTGTTCAGCGGATCGGCGTGCTGCTCCAGCGGCGCGTCATAGAAGAAGGCAGCTCCGATGACCAGGAAGGCGATAAGGGCGATCCCCCACAGCGCCTCCTGGATAGCGATGTCCGGGATGTAGGGCACCCGCTTCTCCGGCGGGACCTTACGGGCCGTGTCATCGCCCACCGCCTCCATCTCCGGCGGCAGCGAGAGGCCGTGACGCACCACCTTGTAGTAGTGCACAAAGAAGACAAAGAACAGCAACAGGGGCAGGAAGATCACATGGAGCAGATAGAACCGCAACAGACCGGCTGCGCCGATGTCGGGTGCCCCGCGCAGGATCAGGTTGACGATCCGCCCCAGCGCCGGCGGCGGCGTGGCTTCGGCCATGCTCGTCCCAATGGTCACCGCCCAGTAGGACAGCTGATCCCACGGCAGCAGGTATCCGCTGAATGAGAGGAAGAGGGTGAAAACCAGCAGGATCACCCCGGTAGCCCAGGTGAACTGACGGGGGCGCTTATAGGAGGCGGTGAAAAACGTGCGTAGCATGTGCAGCATCACCGCCACCACCATCGCCTCCGCCCCCAGCCGGTGAACATCCCGAACCAGCTGGCCGAAAGGGACATTGTTCAGAATCCGGAGCATGTTTTCATAGGCCACCAGGGGCGAGGGCGTGTAGAAGATCATGAGGAAGATGCCGGTGATGGTCTCGATCAGGAAAAGGTAAAAACTCAGCAGCCCCAGCCGGAAGGTAGGGTAGAGCCGGGTCACCGCTTCGTGGTAGAAGGAAGGCTTGATATGGAGGATAAAGCCCTCCGTATGGGGCTTCACCCGCGGGTTAGGTCGGGGCGGGGGCTCGCCCCGGATGATGTTGCGCACCTCGGTGAGCGGGATGCCCGCGGTCACCCGGGTGACCAGCTCGTCCAGGTGCATAAAGATCACCCGGCGCCATCCGTATTGCTGAACCTCTTTCTGCAGGGTGGGAATCGGTTCGGGCCACCGCAACGCCATCGGATCTCCTCCTCGCCGCTCCGGAAGGTCGCCTCAAGGGCAAAGAAAACCATCGGGGCCAGAAAGGGCCTTAAGCCCGCTTCTTCTCCGCCGGCTTGCCCAGGATCTTCCGCCCAGTATCCACCTCGATGATCAGATTCGGATCGGGAACCGGCAACGGGTTCCCCTCCGGATCCGTTTGGGCCACAACGCGCCCGCTGGCATCCTTCAGGTAAATCACAAAGCGATCCAGGTTCCGTGGGGCCGGCCCCTCAATGTAGGTCCCGTCCAGCTGGAACTTGGAGCCGTGGCACGGGCACTCGAAGCGGAAGTTGCTGGGGACCCACTTGTAGAGGCAACCCAGATGGGTGCACACTTTATAGATGGCCAGGATCCCTTTCTCCGTATGGACCAGCCAGATCTTGGCCTCCGGGAATTCCTCCGGGCCCTCGCCGACCTTGGGCAGCACATCCCCGGCCCGCCCGAAGGGAAAGATCCCGCCGAACTCCCCCACTTTGAAGCGGGGAAGGGCGAAGAGCACGCTTAAACCGCCCAGCTCCGCCATGAAGAGGGCCATGGAGGCCGCCCAGACATAGGTGAGAAACTCCCGCCGGGTGATGCCCGGCGCCGCCGCTGTCGGAATCGCCTGTGCCTCCGCCATCTCTCCCTCCCATTGATCTTTCCAGCTCATCGATCGGGATCGCCCCGGAGCTCGACCATCCGAGATGGCGCCCTCCTCGGACCACCGCCAAATTCAGCAGGGCCCTCCTGTTTGCCGCATGCGGAGCCAGCGACGACCGCATCGGCAAATTGAGGGTGAACAGGTTAGCACCAATCGCCCCATTCCCCCGCAGAATGCTCCTCCAACCGACTCGCGTTAACTATAACATAAGGCCAGCAAGGGCGTCAATCACTCCCGATGAAAATCTGAAATTGAGCTCCAATTAGGACGGGGGAGGGGTCACGCTGGCGTGGTCTGGCCTCCCTCGGATCCTATCCAGAGGACCCCATGGCCCAACGGGGCGCGGAGGAGGGCCCGCATGGGGTTCCCTTTATGAACCCGAGGGGCAAAGGATGCGGTCTTCGGCGCTCTGGGCCCATGCTGCCAGCGCTTTCAACAGCAGCGTTCCGTAACTTCCAGGGGGCAACTCAAAAACCAGGGTGGCTTCGCGTCTGTCCGGTTGGAGATCCTGAAGATAGAGAACCCGCGGCCGGCACCAGGCAGGCCGTCGGGTCGGCGGGGGCGCGTCCTCCAGCAGCGCCCCCTTCCGGAAATGGGAGAGGGTTAGCCCTTCCTCCGCCAGGGCCGCGGCCATCGCCTCGGACCATGGGGATTCATACCGGGCCCGCCGATGGGGCAATTCCAAGATCATCTCCATATCCTGGGGTGGTTCCAGGGGCGCCGGGAATCGCTCTCCCCGGATCTCCACCTCCAAGTGGGGAAGCGATATCCACGCCCATCGGAGGGCCCGGTTCCAGATCCAGGCCCGATAGGCGTCCACCCATAAGGCCCGGAGGCGCGCGGGGATGCGTCGCACCGCTCTCCGCCAGTCCGTCGGATGATCCTTGAGAAAGGTGAGCACGCTTCGATAATTGGATGGGCGGGGCGCTCGTTCCTGCATCGCCGCCCAGTTCCCCCACCAGGCCCGGGCTTCGGCTTTGAAAGCCCGCACCCCTGGCGGATCGCCCGCCATCGGCACGGTCAGATAGATCCAGAGGACCTCCTCCGCCTGGCCCAGGAGGAGCGGCCGGCCGATAAAGCCCGCCTCTGGGCTCCATGATCCGAAGCGTTGATCATCGAAATAATTGGGAAAACCACGGATCGCCAGGGCGGCTACCGCCGCCGGCAGCCGCTCGATCTCGAGATCGTCCAGCTCCCGGAGCCGCACCACAAACCGGTTCCCCCGCAGATCCCAGGGACGCAATGGGCGATCCGCCTCACCAATACGGACGGCTTCGAAGCCATGGCCCTGAATCCGGTCCGGCCCCCGGCCCCGCACGGCGGCCATCTGAACCGCGACGGCCTCTCGATCCTTCAAAGCCGGAAAGATCACCGCCCGCTGGGGGACGCCCAACCGCGCGGCCAGCTCCGCCTGGACCTCCAGCGTGGTGCGCCCCTGCTTGCGCACCCGATACAGGACATATGGACCCCCAGGCCGAAGGGGGAGATCCACAAGCTCTTCAACCTGAAAATCTTCGGGGCGGACTTTCCAGCGCACGCCTGTTTCCGCAGACGAAGGGCTTGCGCCACCGGGAGGCCCAAACCGCTCCTTCCTCCCCACCCTTTGGGTCACAGGGGGAGAGCCCCCCTCGGCATTCGGGAAGCAGCCAGCGGCCCGCTACCGGGTGAGGCAATGCCCCAACGGAATCAGGCCGCGACCCGATGGAGCAGCCCCGCTTTATTTTCCGACCGAGGTCACCTCCACCGGCCCGATGCGCTTGCCTTTGAGAACCGCACGCACGGCGTCGGCGAAGCGGTTCAGCGTCTCGTCTACCACTTCCGGGGTATGTGCGGCGCATGTGAACCACGGCTCCCGGGGATCCACCTCAAACATCACGCCGCGCTCATAGCATGCCAGGCCGATCTCGGAATACAGCTCGATATCGCTGCGCATGGTATCCCGGTGATCCCGCGGCGCCCCTTCGAAATTCAACAGGAAGCTGAACATGTTCGGATGGCCGGAGACCACATGGGGGATGCCCGCTTCGGCGAGGATGTCGCTGATCCCTTTCATCAGCCGCTTGCCCGCCTGGGCGGCCCGCTCCAGCGCATCCGTCGTCTCCAAGATCTCCAGGGTCGCATCTGCGGCGGCGGTGCCCACGACATTCCCGTTATATGTGCCGGCGTGGGCGACCGCACCCGGCTCGATGGTCATCATGATCTCCCGCCGGCCGCCGATGGCGGCGATGGGGAAGCCGTTCCCCATCGCCTTGGCGTAAGTGACCAGGTCCGCCCGCACGCCAAAGAACTCCTGCGCCCCGCCCCGGGCGATGCGGAAACCGGTCTTGACCTCATCGAAGATCAGGACGATACCGTATTCATCGCAGAGGCGCCGCAGGAAGGGGAGAAACTCCGGGTGGGGCATGATCGCCGCGCTGTTGCCCAGCATGGGCTCCACGATGATCGCGGCGATATCTCCCCACTTCGCCCTCACCGTCCGCTCGACGGCCTCGAAATCGTTGAAGGGGAGCGTGATGACCAGATCGGCGATCGCCCGCGGGATCCCGGAGCTGGCCACTACGGGAATGGGGTGACGACGGCTGCCCATCGCCTGCCGGAGGGCCATGGCGGTGGAGAAGAGCAGGTAATCGTGGTGGCCGTGATACTGACCCTCGAACTTGATGACCTTTTCCCGACCCGTGTAAGCCCGGGCGATCCGCAGGGCGTGCATGGTGGCTTCCGTCCCGGAATTCGAGAAGCGCACCATATCCACACCGGTCATGCGGATGATCCGCTCCGCCGCGCGGATCTCCCATTCGGTGGTGGCTGCGAAGATCACGCCGTCGCGGATCGCTTCGCTCACCCGCTCCACCACCCCAGGGTGGCCATGGCCCAGGATCACCGGGCCGTAGCCTAGGCGATAATCAATATAGCGGTTGCCGTCCAGGTCATAGATGTAGGGGCCTTCGCCGCGGCTGACGACGATGGTCTGATCATCGCCCCAGTAGCGGAAATTCGAGGTGACCCCCCATGGCATCACCTCTTTGGCACGACGGAAACGCTCTCGGGTTTTCGGCCAGTGGCGCATGGCAGCCTCCCCCATACAGGTTTGCGGGTCATTCCCTTTCCTCAATGATCTCAATGCCCCTTCGCGCCAGCTCCTCGAAGAATCGCTCGGGCGGGATCGCCCGTTCCGGCGGCACCACGCCCCGGGCGGTGATCTCGCCGCGGGCGATCATCTGGGCCGCAATGCTCAGGGGCACACCGATGTTCCGGTAATAAGCGGCCTCCCCACCCCACACGTCCTGGGGGGGATGGCGGTTGTGCAACCTCACGGTGCGCGGACGTCCGTCCTTTCGGCCATGGACTTCCACCACGAGCCCATAGGCCCAGATCGGATTCGACCGGGAGGCGGGGAGGGCCAGCAGAAGGCGGGCGATCAGTTCAATGGCGGGATATGTGCGGTCCTCCATCGGAACCGGGGTGGAAGAGAGGGCTCCCATTTCATACAGGGTGCGCATCGCGCGCATCACATGGGGCGGGAAGCATCCCCGAACCGCCGCCCGGCGGAGGCCCGGAAAAGAGCGGGGTAAGGTTCGGGCCTCATCGTGGGGCACATAATACACCGTTTGCTCCCCGATCTGTTCGTGGAAGCGAACCCGCTTCTCTCCAGAGAACGGCGGAGCCGGCCGCCAGGCCCCATCTTCCCAGTAAACCATCGCGCGTTCCGGCTCCTCCGGGTTGAACTCCCACAGGGTGGTGCGCAGCAGACCCGGGGAAGGGGCCAGGCACCGGAACGCGGCGAAAGCGATCTCGATCGCCTCGACCTGGTCCAGATGGCGCGCCCCATGGGCGGCCATCACGTTCGTGGTCCCCGGTGTCGCGCCCACACCGGGGATGAACACCATATCCCTGGATCGGGCCTGCTCATCCAGCTCGAATTGCGCCTCATCGAAGGCGAGATCCACTCCACTGACCCCGGCTTCCACGCATGCGCGCGTCACCAGGACGTCGTAAGCGAAGGGGAGGCCGTTCATGACCACATCGAAACCGCGGATCTGGCGGACAAGGGCTTCTTCATCCCGGACGTCCAGGGGGATCACCCGGAGGCGCGGGTCTCCGATCTCGCGGGCGAGGCGCTCCGCCTTCTCGGGGTCGATATCCGCGATCACGATCTCACGGAAGAGGCTGCCGAATTGACACAGATCCCGGGTGGCCTCCCGGGCCACCGCCCCCGCTCCACCCAGGGCCAGTATCCGCATAGCGTCCTCCTGAAGGGGAAGAATGGAACCGGTGTTCGCACGGCCGGATCGACTGCCGGGGAGGTCCCTCTGGAAGGATGCCAGGTGCCCACCGCATGCCGCTCCGCCTGGCAGATCGGAGGAGCCGTCCGCCATGGAGGCCCGGCAACGGAGGAAAACAGCAATCAGCCCTCCGCCATTGCCCAGATAGTCCAAAATTAAGCTCCCCCTTCCCTCTTAGGGAAGGGGGTCAGGGGGTTAGATCCGAGAACCCCTCCGCGGCTCCGTCCAGCGGTGGCAGGTCAGCCAGGGAGCGCAATCCGAAATGCTGCAGGAAGAGCATCGTGGTCCCATATCGGATCGGGCGGCCGGGCCCCTCCGCCCGGCCCACCTCCTCAATCAGGCCCCTCGCCAGCAAGGTCCGCAGCACCCCCTCACAGTTCACGCCCCGGATCGCTTCGATCTCCGCCCGGGTGATGGGTTGCCGGTAAGCGATGATGGCCAGCGTCTCCAGGGCCGCGGTGGAGAGGCGGGTGCCTCCGTTGAGGCCCAGGAAGCGCCGCACATCCTCGGCCGCCTCCGGGGCCGCCACCAGCTGCACTCGATCCCGATGGCGCTGGAGCCGGAGCCCTCGCTCCCTCAGGCGCTCCTGGAGGAGGTTCAACGCCTCCTCAATGGCCTCTGGAGGCACCTCCAGGGCGCGGGCGAGCTGGGCGATGGTGGGCGGCTCCTCTGCCACAAAGAGCAACGCCTCCACCCGCGCATCCAGCGGGAGATGACCGTTTGGCAGAAGAGATGTCAGGAACCGCGCCTTGATTTCGGACATGGAGTCGCCTTCGACGGATCAGCCACAGGGGTATAGGGACCACATTACGATCCTGCTGCTCCTCAGTATAACGCATCTCAACGCATCTCGAGGAAAGCCCCATCCCGTTGCCGGCGAAGCGAGCGGCTCCCCTTATGCTGAGCGAGGACCACGCGCTGCGCGGCGCCCGAATCCGGTTTGAGATAGACCATGTTATCCATCCCCCAAAAACAGAGGGAGCCTCCATCAGGAGGCTCCCTCTGCCTGACACGGGAGAGCGGACACCGTGGTTATTCGGACAGGCGGACGACTTGCTCGGCCTGGAGACCCTTGGGCGTTTCGCGGATCGTGAACTCCACCCGCTCGCCTTCCTCGAGGTTGCGGAACCCCTGGCCGACGATGGCCGTGTAGTGGACGAAAACGTCTCGGTCCCCTTCGTCCGGCCGGATGAAGCCATACCCCTTCGTCCGGTTGAACCAGCGGACGGTGCCCTTGACACGCTGACCAGCCATTGCTGCAACTCCTCACAAAGGATTTTGAAGCCCGCAAGGGGCGGACTTCCATTCCCCCTGGATGGAACGATCCCACCGGACGAAGGGGACGCCCAGGCCTGAAACAAAAAAGCCGTCGGGCGAGTCCTGCGTTGACCCGACGGCCAAACTTTCAGAACATCCCCCTCACGCTCCGGTTACTCGTTCCGGAAATTATCATAACCGAAATGTCGATTTTGTCAAGTGGGCGCCCTGACCGTCGGGGCTTTTCCACGGGCTCAGGGCCTGCCTCGTTCGGACCCCATCCAGGTGGCGAGATGCCCCTCTCAGGGGGATGGACGATCTCCTCCAGGACTGCTGAGGAGAATCCTACACGATGGCCGCCCGACACCTGGCCAGAACCTCCAGAAGCTCCGTATGGATCAGGCCATTGGTGGCCACGATCTCGGTGCCCAGCGGCGGCAGTGGATCCCCCAGGGGGGTGGTAACGCGCCCACCGGCCTCCTCCACCAGCAAAGCCCCCGCCGCCAGATCCCAGGGGCTTAACTGGAACTCCCAGTATCCATCCAGGCGTCCCGCGGCAACGGACGCCAGGTCCAGCGCTGCGGACCCCACGCGCAGAACCCCATGGCAACGTTTTAACAACGCGATGAACTCACGGGTGTTATCCAGAGGCGATTCCTGACGATCATATGGAAACCCGGTCACCAGCAACGCTGCCTCCAGCCGCGGTGTTCGGGTCACCCGGATCGGCCGTCCGTTCAGAAAGGCCCCTTCGCCGCGCCGCGCGGCAAAGAGCTCGTCGCGCATCACGTCATACACCACCGCCAGCTCTCGCTGCCCTTCATGGAGCACGGCGATGGAGACGGCGAAAACCGGGAACCCATGGGCGAAATTCGTGGTGCCATCCAGGGGATCCACCACCCAGAGCCAAGGCGAGTCGCGATCGGTCCCCCCGCTCTCCTCCGCCAGCACCCGATGATCCGGAAAGGCGCTCTGGATGCGAGCGAGCACCGCCTGTTCGGAGGCCAGATCGGCTTCGGTGACCAGATCGATCTCGCCCTTATACCGGATTTCCAGGCCGCGCTGGAAATGCCAGCGGAGGATCCGCCCGGCCTCCAGGGCAGCCTCCACAGCAACCCGATACGCCTGATCTAACACCGAGGTGAAAGCCGTCATCCGCTATTCCTCCGTTACGAAAGACTTCGGAAAGCTTGCCCCTATCCAGTCAGAAGCCTCATCGGATTATAATTCGGGTTAGAGATTGCGCGGCGGGTCTTCTTGTGGGGCTTTGGGGGTCGGGCCGAACCGGCCCCCAGGGGAAGGCGAGGACTTCCGTCGATCGACCCTCAACCGCATAAGCCCTGCATGAGTGGCCATCTGCCTGGACTTTGAGCGAACCCGCCACCCCCCTCCAGGGGATCCGATGGCACCTGGGTTTGCCCCGATCCTCTCTGGAAGAATTCGCCATGAACGAATGGTTCGACGTTCGCTCGATCCCGGCTCAGAGATGGGTGGTGCTGATCCTGGGCCTGGCCGCCGCCTGGGGGCTGGGCTGGGGGATCGCCATGGCCGGCCCGGTTCTGGCCCTCGCGGGGTTGCTGGGCGCCATCCTCATCGTGCTGGTCGTGAGCTCTATCGATATCGCCTTCTTCCTGGTGCTGGCCGTAATCTTCCTGCTCCCCTTTGGGACGCTCCCGGTCCGACTGGGCTTCACGCCGACCCTGCTGGATCTGGCCGTTCTGGGATGGCTGCTGAGCGGGCTGGCATGGTGGGCCGCCGGACGTATCGGGGCGCCCCAGGGGACGGCGCTGGGTTTCCCCGTGCTGGCCTTCCTGGGCACCACGCTGGCCACCTTCATCGCCGGATTGGCCCACGCTCCCCTCACCCAGACCGTGGCCCGGCGGTTCGCCGAATTCCTGCTGGCCATCCTCTCGTTCTTCTGGGTGGTCACCCTCGTCCGGGACGAGATCCGGCTCGCACGTCTGATCCGATGGATCATCGGCCTTGGGTTTCTGACCGCCCTGATCGCGGTTGTTCTCTATGTGCTGCCAGATGCCCGGGCGGAGGAATGGCTGCTGCGGCTTCAACCGGTGGGATATTACCAGGAAGGCGGTCCCGTGCTCCGCTATATTCTGGACGATCCGGAGCAGCCGGAGCGGGCCATCGGAACAGCGGTGGACCCCAACCTGCTGGGGGCCACGCTGGGAACCCTGATCGCCCTCACCTTCCCCCAGATCTTCGCCCGCCGGCCAGCATGGCCTCGGGCGCTGACGGTCCTGTTCCTGGGGACGATGGGGCTGGCGCTGCTGTTGACGTTCTCGCGCGGCGCCTTCATCGGGACCGCGGTGGCGGTCCTCCTCCTCAGCCTGCTCCGCTATCGGCGGTTGCTTCCCCTGATCGCGGCCAGCCTGATCCTGATCTTCCTGCTTCCCTCCACGCAGGGCTACACCCAGCATCTCCTGGCCGGGCTCCGGGGGGAAGATCTGGCGACCCGCATGCGATTCGGAGAATACCGGGATGCCCTGACCCTCATCTCCCGTTATCCGCTCTTCGGAGTCGGGTTCACCGGAGTGCCGGATGTGGATCTTTACATGAAAGTGGCCAGCATCTATCTGCTGCTCGCGGTCCAGATGGGGCTCGTCGGGTTAGGGATCTTCCTCCTCGTGATGGGGATCTTTTTCGCCACCGCCTGGAACGCGCGGCACGCGGTGCGGAACCGCCCTGATCTGGAGCCCATCTGGCTGGGCCTTCACGGGGCCGTGCTGGCCGCCCTGGTCAGCGGCGTCTTCGACCACCACTTTGTGAATTTCGATTTCCACCATATGGTGCAGTGGTTCTGGCTGCTGGTCGGCCTGGGAGTGGCAGCGACCCGGATCGCCCAATTCGCCGATCGACCCCACGGGCTCGCTTCTGCTCACGCCCGGAAAGGACGCTAGGATGAGCTTCACGCAGACGCTGGCCCGATTGCTGACCGAGGGGCCCGCCTCGCTGTTCTACCATCTCATCCTGGGCCTGGCCCTGGAGGGCCTGGGGCTGATGGCCCTGGAGACCGCCCGGCGCGCCCCAGGAAACCGCCTGGCCCGTCGCCTGGTCCTGGCCGCCGGCCTGGGGCTGATCGGGCGCCTCGTCCTGTTCGGAGCCGCCTTCGCGGAAAGCCAGTGGCTGCCCGCCGGAACCCTGCTCCCGCCCCTGGAGCGCGCGGTGGACCTGGCCACATGGACCTGGATCGGATGGGCGATGATCGAGGAGGCGCCCGGGCTCTGGCTCCCCGCCCTTCATACCGCCGTCGTCCTCGGCATCTATGGATGGATCGCCCCCGGCTGGATGAGCCTTTCCATGCAGGACCCCACATTCTTTTATGCCGCCACCCCTTCCGATCGGGCGTGGATGCTGTGGACGATGGGGCTGGCCCTGGGGATCGGGGGATGGCTCCTCTCCCGTTCCCCCTCGGTGTTCCAGGGCTCCGGCGCCCTGGGGTTCTTCGCGCTGGCCCTGGGCGCCCTTCTGCAACTCCACATGCCCATCGCCGGAACCCATCTGGCCCCCTGGGCTCGCCTGGGGGCCCTGACCGCCCTCCCCCTGTGGCTGACGGGCGCCTATCGCCTGGCCCTTCAGACGGCGCAGCGGGTTTCCGGGGAGAGCGGCGAGGCCGCGGAAATGTGGCGCGTCTGGAGCCGGGGGCTGCTCCACGCCTTGCAGGCGCAGGGGGATCCAGCTCCCTTCCATGAGGCGCTGCGGGCAGCCCGGATGCTCCTGGGCGCCCGGTGGACGGCAGTCGGGCTCTTGCAGAACGATCGGCTTCTGATCATCGCGCGGGAGGGGGAAGGCCTGCCCCGGGCGGGGACGGATCTCACCCTTCCCCTGCCTGAATATCCTCAGATCGGGGAGGCGATCCTCCGGCGTTACCCCAGCTTCCTGACCCCTGAGGATCAACAGGGGGAAGCCGGCCAGCGGCTCTGGCAGGCCTTCGGCATGGGAACCATCGGCTTCCTTCGAATCGAGCCGCTGGTCGTTCAGAACCAGCTCCTCGGCGCCTGGTTGATCGGCCACCCGCCGGAGAACAGGCACGGGCTCTCCCGGGATCCGGGGGTGAGCCGGCCGATGGCGGAGCTCCTGGCGCAAACCATCAGTCTGCTCCAGGAACGGGAGCGGAAAGCGACCCTGGAAGCGGCGCTGCGGTCTCTGCAACAGGAGCATGAAGAGCAGGTGCAACGCCTGGAAGCCCGGCACGCGGAGGAGCGGCAGATGCTGCAGCGGGAGATCAACCGCTGGGCGACCCGGGCCGCGGAAGCGGAGGAGGAGCGGGAACGATGGCGGCGGCGGGCGGAGGAGCTGGCCCATCTGATCGAAGCCCGGGCTTCGCTCCCGGTGGGGGCCTCCGCTTCGAACCCCGGGGCGATCCCCCCTTCGTCCCCCGCCCCGGAAACCGCCCCCGAAAGCCAGCGGGAGGAATTGATCCTGGCGCTCCTCCAGGAGCTCCGAACCCCGCTGACCGCCCTCCTGGGCTACACAGATCTCCTGTTAGGGGAAGCGGTGGGCATCCTGGGCGCCACCCAGCGCCAGTTCCTGCTCCGGATGAAAGCCAATATCGAACGGATGGCCGGGTTGATCCGGGAAACCCTCCAGATCGTTGCGCGGGAGGCCGGGACCTTCCAGCTGGAGCCCGGGCCGCTCCCTCTGACCGAAATCCGGGATCAGGTGCTTCAGCAGCTCCAGCCGGTGCTTCAGGAACGGGGCCTGCGCCTAACTTTAGAATGGCCGGACGACCTGCCGCCGGTCCGGATGGATCGGGATGCGGCCCAGCAGGTCCTCTATCATCTGCTGAACAACGCCGCCCTGTGCAGCCAGCCTGGCACGGCCATCGGCCTGCAGGCCCGCCTGAACCCCGAGGTCCCCGGAGTGCTCTTCCTCCGCGTGCGGGACACCGGTGGAGGCATTCCTCTGGAAGAAGTCGCTCGGGTGTTCATCCCCCGCTACCGGGCCACCACCCCCCTGATCCCGGGCGTTGGAGATAGCATTGGCCTCTCTATCGCACGGGCCCTGGTCGAGGCCAGCGGAGGCCGGATCTGGGTGGAGAGCGAGCCCGGCATCGGAAGCACCTTCACCGTCGTCCTGCCTCTTTTCGATGGATGATCAGATTCTGGGTAGCTGGCCACGGGGAGCCTTCATCCATGCACGGGGCTGAAGAAGGAGAAGGATGAGATCGGGACCCGCTTCCTCGTGGAAAACCATCCTGGAGCGCGCCCTGGGGCTCCTGCTGCTGGGGTGGATCCTGATCGGCGCCCTCTGGACGGCCGCCGCGGAGATGCGGCCTCGTCCTCTCGGAGGGGCGCGCAGCCCCGGCCTTCCCACCCGGCAGGCCACCCTGGAGCCCACGGCAACGTCCCCCATCCCCACAAGCCCAACGTCACCTCCCTCCCCCACGCTGCCGCCGGTGGCTCTATCGACGCCGAGCCCATCGGGTCCGACCGCCACGCCGTTGCCCAGCCCGACCCGCACGCCCTGCCGGCCGCCCGAGGATTGGATCCCCTATCGGGTGCAGCCTGGGGATACCGCCTTTCGGCTGGCGACCCTGGCGGGGATCTCTTTGCCCCGGTTTCTGGAGGCCAACTGCTTACGTGGACCCGCGCTGTTCATCGGCCAGCGGGTGTATCTGCCGGTGCGCCTGCCTACCCCAACTCCGAACCTGACCCCATGCGGCCCACCGTCGGAGTGGGTGCTGTATACCGTGCAGCCGGGAGAGACCCTCTACCGGCTGGCCGTGCGCTTCCAGGTTCCCCTCTACCTGTTGATGCAGGCCAATTGCTTAACCAGCCCGGCCCTGACCGCCGGTCAGCGTCTCTATGTGCCGCCGCTGGGGACGCCGACGGCCACACGGCCTCCGCCCCCGCCGACGGAGACCCCTTCTCCATCGCCGTCGCCCACCGCCACGGGGACACCTACCGGGACCCCGAGCCCGACCGCCGCCTCCTCATCTTAATGCTACAGCCGCACCTGGCCTTCGAGTGGGGCCACAACCACACCTGAAGGCATAGGGCAACTGCAAGCAGTTGCCCTACGCGGCATCACCCCTGATCCAGGGGAAGCGCCCGAAAGCCCCCTGGGAGAGGTCAGCCGCTGAACTCCTGAGGCAAGCAACCCGCATGCTCCGGGGGCAGGATCGCGGCTTTGGTGGCCAAAAGGCGGTGGGCTCATTCCGGGGGAAAAAACCGGAGGCGCCGGTTGCCGTGGGCGCCTCCGGATCCTGAGGGTTCTGGGGAGCGTGGGGCCCGGCTCACTTCCGGGCGGTCTTCTTGGCGGTCGTCTTCTTGGCGGTCTTCTTGGCCGCCGCCTTCTTGGCGGTCTTCTTCGCCGCGGCCTTCTTGGTCGGCTTCTTGGCCGCCGCCTTCTTGGCGGTCTTCTTCGCCGTTGCCTTGCGGGCCGGCTTGGCCGGGGCTGGAGCCGGCGCCGGAGCCGCCTCCTCCACAGGCGCCTCGGGGGCCGGCGCGACCGCGCCTTCCTCCATCTGGTAGTAGATCCATTTGCCGATCATCGCTCGCTCCTTTCCTCTCAGGGATAAGAAGTGGGCAACCGGTTTTCACGTTCATTGTATGAGCGGGCGTGAAATTTAGGCAAGACTAAATTCGTCGCGAGAGGCCTGGTTGTGGGGAAACCGGGAGCATGCCGGGCGCATTTGCTATAATGGCGGCGAACCATCGCCGGGTGGATCGGGCCAAGGATTCCCTGAGGGAAAGAGGCGGGATGCCGAAGGCGCCTGGCCTCGCTCCGGCAGGCCCTGAAGGCCCATTCGGAGGACAGGGATGCCCGGTCCGGCCTCATAACGGGGAGGTGATCGTTGCGGATCTGGCAATGGGTTCTGGGGCTTCTGATCAGCGCCCTGGCGCTTTACGGAGCGATCCGGGGCCTGGATCTTCCGACCCTATGGGCCGCCCTACAGGCCGGGAATTACGGCTGGGTGCTACCAGCCCTTCTCGCCCTGACCCTGAGCGTGGCGGCCCGGGCCGCCCGCTGGCGGCTCCTCCTGAATCGCCCTCGGGGGGTGCCCTTCTACCGGCTGTGGAACATCCTCAACGTCGGCTATCTGGTGACCCATCTCCTTCCCTTCCGGATGGGAGAGCTGGCCCGGGTCCTCCTGCTGGCCCGCTATCCCCAGACCCCCCCAGGCCTGGTGGCGATGTCCATTGTGGTGGAGCATGTCCTGGACCTGGTGGCCGTGTTGATGCTAACGGGGCTGGCCCTGGCTCTCCGGCCGGAAGCCCTGGGGATCGGGATCCTGAGCGGGGCCGGGTTGGGCTTGACCGCGGGGGCGCTTCTCATGCTCTGGGTCGGGGCGTTCCGTCCGAACTGGGCATGGAGACTGGCGGAGGGGCTGACCCAACCCTTCCCGGCACGTTTTCGGGAGCGCCTGCGCCAGGAAGCACGGGCCGCCCTCAGCGGCCTGGAGGTCCTGCGAACCCCATGGGCCCTGGCGGAGGCTCTGGGATGGTCCCTCGTGGCATGGGTGGCCGCCGGGTCCCAGCTCTATGCGATCATGGGGGCTTTCCTCACCGATCCAGACTGGCTGCCCGCCCTCTGGACGATGACGGCCCTGACCTTCGGGATGCTCGTCCCCTCCACACCTGGATACATCGGGGTGGTGCAGGGGATCACCGTTTGGGTCCTGGGTCGCTTTGGGATCCCCCAGGCGACCGCCTTCAGCATCTCCGTGGTCTCCCATGCCCTGATCTACTTCTACCTCTCCGCGCTGGGGGCCCTGGGGCTCTGGATGGAGACCGGAAGCCTCCGGCTTCGCTTCCTGCACCGGGAAAACGCGCCCCACTCCCAGTAGGGGGTGGCCTCTCATCGGCAGACCCTTTCCCAACCCAATATAATAGCCTCGGCGATGCCTTCGGATAGGATCCCGGCTGGCTCCACTAAGGAGGAGGTTTCGATGCCTGCTCATGCGCTGATCACCGGCGGCGCCGGTTTCATCGGATCCAACCTGGCGGACGCCCTGGCCTCTGAGGGCTGGGTGGTATGGATCTTCGACCTGCTGGCCCGCCCCGGCGTGGAGCGGAACCTGGCCTGGCTCCAGGCGCGCCATGGCGGGCGCATCCGCTTCGTCCGCGGGGATATCCGGGATTTCCCGGCGGTGGCCGAGGTGGTGCGGCAGGCCGAGGTGATCTTCCACCTGGCCGCCCAGGTGGCGGTCACCACTTCCCTCATCGATCCCCGCACCGATTTCGAGATCAACGCCCTCGGCACCCTGAATGTCCTGGAGGCGGCCCGCCAGGCCCGCCATCGCCCGATCATCCTCTACACCTCCACCAACAAGGTCTACGGCGCGATGGAAGATGTGCCCGTGGTGGAGGAGGCCACCCGCTACCGGTATGCCGACCGGCCCTTCGGGATCGACGAGCGCCAGCCCCTGGATTTCCATTCCCCGTATGGCTGTTCCAAGGGGGCCGCGGATCAATACGTGCGGGACTACGCCCGGATTTACGGGCTTCCCACCGTCGTGTTCCGCATGTCCTGTATCTACGGCCCCCGCCAGTTCGGCACGGAGGACCAGGGGTGGGTCGCCCACTTTGTGATCTCCGCGATGGCCGGGCGCCCCATCACGATCTACGGCGATGGCAAGCAGGTGCGGGATCTGCTGTTCGTGACCGACCTGATCGCCGCGATGCGGGCGGCGGTGGAGCGGATCGACCGGACGGCCGGGCAGGTTTACAACATCGGGGGAGGGCCAGCGAACGCCCTTTCGATCTGGCATGAGTTCGCCCCCCTGCTGTCCGAGATCCTCGGCCGCCCGGTGGAGCCTCCGGCCTTCGGCCCCTGGCGCCCTGGGGATCAGAAGGTGTATATCAGTGATATCCGGAAGGCGATGCGCGATCTGGACTGGCAACCCCGGGTCGGCGTGCGGGAGGGCCTGACGCGCCTCGCGGAATGGGTGCGGGAGGGGATCCCGCTCCCTGCCCCCGATTGACCGCAAGGGAGCGAGGGGTTTCGCCGTCCGCCCGAGGGCCTGGGGCTTTCCTGCGCATCTTCCGCCCATGGCCGTCGGGCCACGGGAAGCGCGGCGCCAATGATCCGGGCGGTCTCGAAATCCCATGGCGGATTTCAGGGCCCATGAAAATCCTGGTGGCATTGACGTATTATCGTCCCCACATCAGCGGTCTGACCATCTATGTCGAGCGAGCGGCCCGGGCGCTGGCCGCCCGCGGGCACGAAGTCCAGATCCTGACCTCCCGGTATGACCGGCGCCTCCCTCTGGAGGAGATCCGGGATGGGGTGCGGATCCGCCGGGTGCCCGTGTGGTTCCGGGTCAGCAAGGGGGTCATCATGCCCACCATCGGGGTGTGGGCCACCCGGCTGGCCCGATGGGCCGATGTGCTCTGGCTCCACCTCCCCCAGTTCGATGCGGCGGGCATCGCCCTGCGCGGACGCCTCTTCCGGAAGCCGGTGGTCCTCACCTACCACTGCGATGTCACCCTCCCGCCCGGCCTGGTCAACCGCCTGGCCAACGTCATGGTTCATCTGATGGACCATCTGGCCGCCCGTCTCGCCGACGTCATCGTGACCTACACCGAGGATTACGCCCGGCATTCCCCTTATCTCTCCCGCTATTTGTACAAAGTTCGGGTCATCCCGCCCCCGGTGGAGATCCCGATCCCCCAACCCGAGCGGGTGGCCGCCTTCCGGGCCCGCTGGGGGCTGGAGAACCAGGTGGTGATCGGGATGGCGGCCCGGCTGGCGGCCGAGAAAGGCGTGGAATATCTCCTGGAGGCCCTCCCCCAGATCCTCTCGGTCTATCCCAACGCACGGGTCCTCTTCGCCGGACCCTACCAGAACGTCCTGGGGGAAGAGGCCTATGCCCGGCGACTGGCCCCTCTCTTTGAGCGATACCGGGACCACTGGACCTTTGTGGGGGTGCTGGAGCCGGAGGAGATGGCGGCCTTTTACGCCAGCTGCGACGTGGTCGTGCTCCCCAGCCTGAACGCCACGGAATCGTTCGGCCTGGTTCAGGTGGAAGCCATGCTGTGCGGGACCCCGGTGGTGGCCAGCGACCTGCCAGGCGTTCGGGTGCCGACGCGCACCACCGGGATGGGGCGGACGGTGCCCCCGCGGGACAGCGCAGCCCTGGCCCGGGCCATCCTCGAGGTGCTGGCCAACCGCCCGGCCTTCTGCCGGCCCCGGGAATGGGTGGAGCAGCACTATAATACGGAGCGGACCGCCGCGGCCTATGAAGCGCTCTTCGAGGAGCTGAGGGCATCCCGGGGCTGAACGGAGAAGGGAAGATGAGGATCCACCGGCTGATCGTTGAAAACTTTCGCTCGATCGAACATGCCGATCTGGAGCTGGCTCCCCTCACGATCCTTTACGGGCCAAACGGAGCCGGGAAATCCTCCCTCCTCTACGCGCCGCTGGGGCTCCGGAATATCGCCATGTCCCCCAATGCTCCCCCCTCCGCCTTCTGGAATTACGGGTTCGTCTCTTTAGGCGGGTTCCGCGAAGTGGTCTTCGGCCATACTCCAGGGCGGGAGATCGCTATCGGTGTGATGGTCTCCGTGCCGGAGGACGCGCTCATTCGGGGGAAGAGCCCTCAGGCCCTGGGATATCGAGTTCGACTTCAGGAGGAGCGGGGATGGCTGGAGCTTCTGATCGGCTCGCGGGAGGCTATGGAGACCCTGGCCGCTCTGGAGGTGACCTTTCCATATAGTGGGACTCAGAGCGTGGAGATCCCGGAGGTCGATCCGGGGATCGAGGCGGCCTGGAACGGATTCGTTGTCCAGGTCAAGGCCAGGGATGCCACAAGCGCCCAGAGGGCGCAAGCTATTGCCCGCGCCCTCAACGCCCCCATAGAAGCCCTGCGGCGCATCCGCTTCGTCCCCCTGCGTCGGGGATTCTCCCAGCCCATTTACACGCCCGTCCCGATCACCCCTCTCCCCCTCACGGAGGGAGAGATCGCCACTCTCCTGGCTCAGGATCGAGATCTGGAGTATCGGGTGGAGCGCTATCTGGAACAAATCGCAAACCGGAACTTTCGCGTGCGACCCCAGCTGGGGACGGCGGTCTTCGAATTAATCGCTGGGGATCGGGAGACCGGGCTGGGGGTGTCGCTGGTCAATGAAGGCTTCGGGATCAATCAGCTCATCTATTTGCTCGCCCAGGCCCTGAGCGGAGACGCGGAATGGATCCTCATCGAGGAGCCGGAGATCCACCTGCATCCTTCAAGCGTCCGGCGGCTGGCCCGTGCGCTGTCGCAGATCGCTTCCCGACATCACAAGCAATTTCTGATCTCCACCCACAGCGAGGCGTTCCTGATCGCCCTTCTGGCCCAGGTGGCACAGGGCACGCTCCGGCCCGCGGATCTGGCGTGTTATTTCGTGGAACGAAAGGATGGCGTCTCCCTCTTCACGCGCCAGGCTGTGACGGAGGAAGGACAGATCGAAGGGGGCATGCGAAGCTTTATAGAAGGGGAGCTGGAGGATTTGCGGGAATTCCTGGGCCTGGAGGAGGAGCCGGAGGGAACTCCCGGATAGGCGGGATGTCGAATGAGCTCGCAATGCCTGGTGATCGATGAGTGGTTGTTCCATCACCTGAGGGGAGAGGCCGGCCCGGACGCAATCCGTCAGGCGGTTCGATTACTGGAGGAAATTGAACGGCGCTGCGATCGAAGCGCATGGCAGCCGGGGACGCCATGGGCACAAAAGGCTTTCCGTCTCTTCGACACCGATCAACCAGGGATCCGACTGGCCAGCAAGCTGCTCCAGCGGCTCCTCTGGGATCCGGCTAAAAGCCGGATACCTCGCCAGTCGTTAAAAACGAATGCGCCCTGGATGGATCGGATACCGGAGGAGGACCGTTATCTGGTCACTCTCTATCTTGAGGCAGGGGCGGATGTTCTGATCACGACAGACGAGCGGCTCCTCTCCCGGATCCGGGAAACGCAGGCTCCTGTCCGGGCGCTATCGCTCCCGGAATGGATCGCTATCTATTTCTCCGGGTCGCCGTCCAGATGAGCGCTCCGGATTTCCTCTGGCTGCACCTGAAAGAAGTCCCCGCCTTTCGGGCGTTGCTTCGGGCGGTGGAAGCCCGCTTCTACCAGGGCCTGGAGATGCCGGAGCCCATCCTGGACCTGGGTTGCGGGGATGGGCACTTCGCCTCCGTGGCCTTCCCCGGGCGGGCATGGGTCGGCCTGGATCCTGAATGGGGTCCCCTGAAGGAGGCCGCCGCCCGTCGGGTTTACCGATGGGCGATCCAGGCCGATGGCGCGCATCTGCCGTTCCCCCCGGGGTCCTTCGGGACGGTGATCAGCAATTCGGTGCTGGAACACATCCCTCCCGTGGAGGCTGTCCTGCGGGAGGTGGCGCGGGTCCTTCGCCCCGGAGGCTATTTCCTGTTCTGCTCGCCCAGCCATCGTTTCGTGGAATTCCTTTCGCTGTATCGCCTGCTGCGGCGGCTGCGGCTGCAAGGGCTGGCGGAAGGCTACGGCCGGCTCTTCAACCGCATCTCCCGGCATCATCACTGCGATGCCCCGGAGATCTGGGCGTCCCGCCTGGAGCAGGCCGGGCTTCGCCCGCTTCGATGGTGGTTCTATTTCTCCCGGGGAGCCACCGCGCTGCTGGAATGGGGTCATCTGTATGGGTTGCCTTCCCTGCTCTGCAAAAAGCTTTTCGGGCGCTGGATCCTGGCCCCATGGCGCTGGAGCCTGGAGCCCGTGGAGCGGATCCTTCGACCCTTTTACGAAGAACCCCCAGGTCCGGAAGGCGCCTATTTTTTCATGATCGCGCAACGCTGATCCCATCGGGAGCGGAGGGATGAAACGCCGGTTTCTCCAGGGTGGTTCAGCGGCCGTCTGGATCGTCGCCTTTCTCCTGGCCGTTCTGGGTCAGCTCCGGCTGGACCAGAGCTCCCGGGAGGCTCCGGATCCGCTGGGGCTGGCCCTGTATGCCTGGGCGACGCTCGGGATCGTCTGGGCCCTCCGCCGATCCCCCGAGTGGCTGGATGAGGAAGGCCCTCTCCGGGAAGCGCCCCATGCCGCTCCGGGCGTTCGTCCCCTCTGGCTGGCCCTGAGCCTGGGAGGCATGGCCCTGGCGTTTCTGGACTCCGGAGGCAACCGGTTCCGCCCGGCCGGGGTGATCGCCTGGATCGCGGCGGTGATCGCATGGTTTCTCGCGTGGTGGAACGCTCCCCTCCCCCGCCTTCCGCGGGATGGACTCCTCCTGCGCGGGCATCATCTGGCGCTCCTCCTGATCCTGGCCCTTGGGATCGGGTTCCGCTACTGGGATCTCTGGAACCTCCCCCTCGATGGGAACAGCGATCACGCGGAGAAGCTCCTCGATGTCCGGGATGTCCTGAACGGCGAATACCGGATCTTCTTCCCCCGGAACACGGGGCGAGAGGCGTTTCAGTTCTATCTGGCGGCGGCGACGATCCGACTCTTCGGGATGCCGCTGCACAAGTTCACCCTCCAGGTCGGGACGGCCTTCATCGGGGCCCTGCTCCTGCCCGCCCTTTACCTCCTCGGCGCGGCCCTATGGGGGCGACCCGGGGGGCTCTGGGCCATGTTCCTGGGGGCGGTGGCCTCATGGGCGGTCATCCCGGCGCGGGTGGGGTTGCGCTATCCCTTCCTGCCCACCTTCGCCGCCTGGTCGCTGGCGTTCCTGATCCGGGGGCTTCGTTCCGGAAAGCGGACGGATTTCCTCTGGATGGGCTTCTTCCTGGGGGTGGGGCTGTATGGCTACTCGCCCTTTCGGGGGATGCTCGCTGCCCTGCCCGCCGCCTTCCTGGCCGTGTGGCTCGCGCGGCGCGGCTGGCAGACGAAGGCAGGATGGCAGCAGGCATGGGATTTCCTGATCGGAATGCTAACCGCCCTCCCGGTGCTGGCTCCCATGCTGCGCTTCATCGTGGACTATCCCGAGATCTTCTTCTACCGGCTGATGACCCGGGTCTCCACCTGGGAGAAACCCATTGAAGGGAATCCCCTCCTCATCCTGGCCGATAACCTCCGCCGGGCGCTGTTGATGTTCCACTGGACCGGGGATGAAGTCTATGTGGCCACCATCCCCCTGCGGCCGATGCTGGATCCGGTGATGGGGGCCCTGCTGGCCCTGGGCGGGGTGGCGGCGCTCCTGTGGATGCTCCACCATCGGGATCCGGTCCCGCTGGCCGTGCTGGCGGCAGGGCTGGTCATGCTGCTCCCCTCCGCCTATAACCTGTCCTTCCCGCGGGAGAACCCGAGCACGGTGCGGGCCGCAGGCGCCCTGCCGGCCGTGCTCGCCCTGGCCGCGCTGGTCCCCGCTCAATGGACGGCGGAGTGGGGTTCCCCCCGCCGCGGGCGGTGGTTCCGGTGGGGAACGGCGGCCCTGCTGGCCCTCGCCCTGATTCGGATCGATGCGGATCGCATCTTCCGCGAATATGCGACGACCTACTGTCGCATCGCCCTGAACGCCTCGGATGCGGCGGAGATCCTGCGGGGCTTCTATGCGGGGGGCGGGCCGGAGACGAACGCCTTTTATGTAGCGTATCCCTACTGGTTCGATTCGCGGCTGATCGGGATGTGGCTGGGGGACATCGACTGGCCCTACACGATCTGGTATGAGGATCTCCCCCGGGTTCTGGAGGCCCATCGGCGCCTGCCCGGCCCCAAACTGTATCTGGTGCATCCGAAAGACCGTTTCTCCCTGGCCGCACTGCGAGCGGCGTATCCGGAGGGCTGGTGGGCGCTCCGACCCCGAGCCCACTGCGAGGGGCTGGGGATCCTCGTATTCCACGCGCCACCGGGCTCTCCGTAAAGAACACGGGCAGGAGCTTGCGGCCCCTGCCCGTGTCCGTGAGCGATCCTTCCCCTTCAAGCCGGTCGCCGCTGCAGGCGGAGCTCCTCCACCGGCTGGAGGATCACGCCGATCCAGAAGCCCAGGAGTATGAGCTGGGAGAAGAACATCACCAGGTTGATCCCCGAAGTGGAGGGGCTGGTGTGCCCCGCGGCCAGGCCGAAGAAAGCGTTCATCGTCATCCCGCCCAGCAGGGCGATCGCCACCAGGATCCCGGCCACGCGTCGCAGCACCCCGTTCAGGCGGTGGGCCAGGAACAACAGGTAGAGGGCGCCGGCGATCAGGCCCAGGCCGGCGAGCAGCTCGCCCCACTGGACCAGGTTTCCAAAGAGGGCGGCGTTGGCCGTGGCCGGTCCGGTAAGGAACTCCCTCATCCAGGGATACGGGTTCTTCTCCGCGAAGCGGGCCAGGGTCTGGGGCAGGCCCCGCACGAACCCGCCGCCGGTCTCCAGCTTCTCCAGCCCGCCCCGGAGCCATTCGTAGCCGAGGACGATCTGGATCAGCAGCAACCCGATGCGCGCCAGGCGATCCATCGCAGGCCTCCTGTTCCAGGGTCTTTCCGCTTCTCACGGTAACCGAAAAGGCCTTCCCCCGGCAGAGGCCGGCGTCCCGATTTCCCCGGGACATCTGTCCTGACCTTCGCTCCCACCCGTGGGGTCCGATAGAAGGCGCCCGGAGCGGGAAAAGGGACTTGATGGCCCTCCATGCCCGGTTTCAATCCCCCAAAGGCCATATCAGTTTCAATCCCACGCTGGTTCGATTGAGGCTAGACTTTCATATTGTTCCGTATTTGGCCGCAGAAGAAGTTTCAATCCCACGCTGGTTCGATTGAGGCTCGACATTGGCTTTGAGTGTTTTTCATGGGGACGTGGTTTCAATCCCACGCTGGTTCGATTGAGGCTTCCCTACGCTGGGTATGGCTCGTTGGTAGCGAGTAGTTTCAATCCCACGCTGGTTCGATTGAGGCATAGACGTGGGGTTTGAATGTCATTCCTGGCAACGTGGTTTCAATCCCACGCTGGTTCGATTGAGGCCGACTCCGCCGTACGGCTTGTTGTTTGTTGAACTCGGTTTCAATCCCACGCTGGTTCGATTGAGGCAAGACCGCCTTGTTGGTGTCGCTACGCGACACCAACAGTTTCAATCCCACGCTGGTTCGATTGAGGCGGAGATACTCCACCCGATTGGCTGATTCAGATCATTAGTTTCAATCCCACGCTGGTTCGATTGAGGCTGTCTTGGTGACCGCTGCGAGTTTAATAGCGATCCGGTTTCAATCCCACGCTGGTTCGATTGAGGCGATACAGCAATATGTATCCCGTCGCTGAAGAATCTTGTTTCAATCCCACGCTGGTTCGATTGAGGCTTCTTGCGCCCGTATGGTCCGTCATCGCGTAAGACTCTGTTTCAATCCCACGCTGGTTCGATTGAGGCACCGCTGCCTTGGGCGTTTTTCGCATCCCTAGCCCAGTTTCAATCCCACGCTGGTTCGATTGAGGCTAAGATCATTGCCTGGTGGGGTCCCAGTACGACCGTCGTTTCAATCCCACGCTGGTTCGATTGAGGCCCTCCAGAGTGGCTGATCCAACTGTTGATGGTCATCATGTTTCAATCCCACGCTGGTTCGATTGAGGCTCTTCCGCCGTCTTAATACGGTTGTGGATTTCTTCGAGGTTTCAATCCCACGCTGGTTCGATTGAGGCCACTGATAACTGCTGTTGACGTGTTGTGATCTCGTAGTTTCAATCCCACGCTGGTTCGATTGAGGCCATGCGGGCCCCCCCTCCCCCCGCCCACACAAGCGCCGTTTCAATCCCACGCTGGTTCGATTGAGGCGCGATACAGCGATATGTATCGCGATGATACAGAGTTAGTTTCAATCCCACGCTGGTTCGATTGAGGCGCCTAAACAGCTTGGAGGGGAGACGGGAGGCAGAATAGGTTTCAATCCCACGCTGGTTCGATTGAGGCTGGTTTGTGACTTTACTCTCACTGGGGATCAGCACAAGTTTCAATCCCACGCTGGTTCGATTGAGGCGCAGGTTTTCATATGTTCCTTACCTTGCCTCGGAGGAGTTTCAATCCCACGCTGGTTCGATTGAGGCGCTGGAGCGTTGATTACGTGGTCTTTGCTGTCGTCTGTTTCAATCCCACGCTGGTTCGATTGAGGCTCAGTGATCAAAGACGGAGAGAACGCTTTAGACGAATGTTTCAATCCCACGCTGGTTCGATTGAGGCGCTTCATCGTCTCCTCCTTTCTTGCCATATCCCCCCCGTTTCAATCCCACGCTGGTTCGATTGAGGCTTGCTACTTGAGTACTATCGACAACAAAAGATTTCTCGTTTCAATCCCACGCTGGTTCGATTGAGGCTCGCAAGTGGGGCAATCTCAGTTTTCGCAAAACTCCTGTTTCAATCCCACGCTGGTTCGATTGAGGCGCGTGGCGTGTTTTGCGTACCCTCTCATCTCGCTATGGTTTCAATCCCACGCTGGTTCGATTGAGGCGCGACGGGGGGTTGTACATTCGAGGGAGGGTACTAGTTTCAATCCCACGCTGGTTCGATTGAGGCAGCGTCAAGAAGACAGGTACTTTTTCGATTTGATCGAGTTTCAATCCCACGCTGGTTCGATTGAGGCAGAAATTCATTCCAAATCGTGAAGACAACAGCAGTTGTTTCAATCCCACGCTGGTTCGATTGAGGCGGGCTCGTGGAAAAGGGGAGGAGCGTGAAACCAAAGCGTTTCAATCCCACGCTGGTTCGATTGAGGCCCCCACGCCGGGGGAGCCAACCAAGGCAGCGAGGTTGTGTTTCAATCCCACGCTGGTTCGATTGAGGCGCATGCCGGCCACAACGGGGTTTGGTGGGGTTGTTCGTTTCAATCCCACGCTGGTTCGATTGAGGCAGAAATCGCGTGCGGTTCAGAGCATTTGGTCGGAAGTTTCAATCCCACGCTGGTTCGATTGAGGCTTGGGGAGCGCAACTTTTTGAGACGCGCGCACCGACTGTTTCAATCCCACGCTGGTTCGATTGAGGCCATTCGATCTTGGCCATGATCGATTAAAGAACATCAAGTTTCAATCCCACGCTGGTTCGATTGAGGCTTTGGCGTCAGAAGATGGTAAACCAGTCGATGTCGGATGTTTCAATCCCACGCTGGTTCGATTGAGGCGAATCCCCTATACGTTGCCCTGGTGGGATGCCTTCCTTGTTTCAATCCCACGCTGGTTCGATTGAGGCCAGGCGATCGATTTGGCGATTGGACTGGGCTGGTCTGGGTTTCAATCCCACGCTGGTTCGATTGAGGCTCTTAACACTGTCGTGGATTTCTTTGAGTGGAGCTGTGGTTTCAATCCCACGCTGGTTCGATTGAGGCGGCATGAGGCATGTGCTGCCGGAGGATGCATTATGACGTTTCAATCCCACGCTGGTTCGATTGAGGCCTGTGTGAAAGTTGTCTAGATGAAGAGCATAATGAATAGTTTCAATCCCACGCTGGTTCGATTGAGGCCTGCTCTGCCGTCCGCGGATTGGCTGGAATCACATAAGTTTCAATCCCACGCTGGTTCGATTGAGGCAGAGCCCCCTTTTCGGCCTTGAGGCTTCTGGATCTGTGTTTCAATCCCACGCTGGTTCGATTGAGGCCGCGGCCGGTGGCTGTCTTTTTGAGGGTGGGTATTAGTTTCAATCCCACGCTGGTTCGATTGAGGCCCAGACAAAACGCAGCGAATCACGAAGTCTCAGCAGTTTCAATCCCACGCTGGTTCGATTGAGGCAGTTTGGGTTTCAGGCTTTCTATACACAGACGTTTGGTTTCAATCCCACGCTGGTTCGATTGAGGCGCGCTCCCGTGTGGGTCTTGGTCACTAATCACAATGAGTTTCAATCCCACGCTGGTTCGATTGAGGCACCCGTGAGATGCCTTCCACTTTGCCATATCAAGAGAGTTTCAATCCCACGCTGGTTCGATTGAGGCCTGGGGGTGGGTCGTGCAGACCACCCCCAGGGTGGTTTCTGTTTCAATCCCACGCTGGTTCGATTGAGGCTTAATCGAATCGTCATCAAGTAGAGACTCCCATTCAGTTTCAATCCCACGCTGGTTCGATTGAGGCAAACGTCCGCCCTGGGTGTTTTTCGTATCCCTGGCCCGTTTCAATCCCACGCTGGTTCGATTGAGGCCCGAGAGAGGTTTTCTCGAACACTGGATGTCTTTGCACGTTTCAATCCCACGCTGGTTCGATTGAGGCACTTCTGAGCTCGCTTTCACCAAGCGAGCTCGCAAAGTTTCAATCCCACGCTGGTTCGATTGAGGCGCCAGATTGGTTGATACAATTGATGATGGTTGTTGTGTTTCAATCCCACGCTGGTTCGATTGAGGCGGAGACACCCCACCCGATTGGTTATTGCAAATTTTGAGTTTCAATCCCACGCTGGTTCGATTGAGGCAAATCAATCGCATTGTCATTAAGTAGACATATCTCGGTTTCAATCCCACGCTGGTTCGATTGAGGCCCGAGTGGAGGAAGGCCTGCCACCAGGGAAGAGTGAAGT
>Ga0101942_100035_pt1 | contig 99422 bp, 132 predicted proteins | sample DewCreD2012metaG_4_FD_75243 | JGI IMG/M metagenome (GOLD analysis project Ga0101942, IMG submission 75243) | Hot spring sediment bacterial and archeal communities from British Columbia, Canada, to study Microbial Dark Matter (Phase II) - Dewar... ...
GTGTTAATAATGCAGAGGCTTTCCATATAAAATATCCCACTTCACTTAGAGGTAAAAATAAATAAAGCAAGCTTATGCCGCCAAGATAAAAGTAAAAAATGATAGAACTTAAAAATATAAAACCTGAATTAAGCAGTGAAAAGTATAAAATTCCTACTACTGAAAAATAAAATAACGATAAATGCAAAAGCCATATAGATAAATCAGTAGTTTTTCTCAGATTAACTCTTATAAAGCGTCTTAAAAATAGCATAAGAGAACCTAAAGCCAACAATATGTAAGCTAGATAAGTAATGATACTTAAAGGATGAGAAAAACCTAATGGTATACCTAAAGGATTTAGAATAAAGTTTATAAGATTCATTATTACTACACCGCCAAATCCATAGACAAGCAAGACCCTCCCATAAAAATGAAATCTTTCTTCGCATAAATATCAATTAACTTATAAATATTAGAAATAGGCATTTGATAGATCTCTATATTATTTATATTAAGAATTTCTAGCTTTCTTTTCAACCTGAAAAGCATGCCTTGAGAGATATCAACACCTACAACTTTAATACCTTTTAATGCCAAAGGTATAGCTTCTAAACCTGTACCGCAACCTAAATCTAGTACAACATCTCTTTTTTAAATTGTGAAAAGAGATAACCTAAAGCTTCAAGATATAAATAATAAAAATTCTTATTTGATAATACATCTTCATCATATATTTTTGATACTTCATCATAAGATTCAGAGATTTCTGAATATTCTAGCACAAGTTATTAAGGAATATCTTTCAAATATCTTTTTTGAAGACATTCAAAATTAAAAATATATACGTGTATATTTTATTTTATTCATGGTTTCTATTAAAGGCTATGCAGGAATACTGATCACAGTAGGAATTTTACTAATCATCATAAGCGGAATATTAGATGATATATCTAAATACTTGAAATTATTTGCTGATGGAAAAGATGGTAATTTAGTTACAGATTTCGCTAAATCTTTGGCATTTAACATTTTATTCTGGATAGGTTTCGTAATAGGTATAGTGGGTTTTTATCTTAGCATCAAACCTATTTTTAGCAACAAAGAGGCTATAGAATTAATTCAAAAAAAGCATGGAGAATCTCATAAAAGCTTGTTCAAGTTCTTTAAAGCCTATAAGATTGCTGTAATTATATTAACGATATTTTCTGTCATTTTTGCAATACTATTCTTAATTGAGTTCTTCATAGGATTACCTTTGACGATCTATTATGAAAACCAAGCTTTAATCAGTAGCTTAAAAGGCATCTCAGTTCTTTATTCTTATTTGCCTATTCAAACATTGCTCACAATTACTTTAATTCTAATAATAATAAGAGCAATTCTGAAAAATCTTCTCTGGGCATTCGATGCAGCTTTTTTCAGAGATGTAAAACCTTACTTTTTCTCAGTGATTGGTGTATTAGTTTTGCTTTATGTAAGCTTAGCTTTTTTAGCGATCATATTTATCATATTTCTCTCAGCTAATGAAACGTTAAGCGCTACAAATCAATATTTGCAAACATTCGATTTGAGCTACATAGATAAAATCCAAGCGACAACATCGAGCAGCCTGAATTCTCTTGTAGGATCAATTCCATTTATACTATATTACTTAATTGTTTGGCTCATTATAGGTATAGTACTATACTTTGTTTATTACTATAGACCTAAAGAATATGAGAAATTCAGTTAATTTCTAATTAAACAATATCGATAATTAAAAATTTATTTCATTTTTTATAAAATTATTAAATAATTTTCTAGATCTCAATATGGATTAAAATAACTCATTATTTTATCTTTGATGAGTTTAATAGTTTTAATAGGCTCTCTGCTTAAAGGATGACCATAGCAAATATGATCAACGCCTGCTTCGGTCATTTTAGCAGTATGCTCAAGAACTTCTTCAATTTTACCTGTAGCAGTGAAATTAGGTAAGATTTTTTCTTCTATAATTTTTAAATCACACAAGTCCTCGTATTTTACTTTAACTGAAGCAAGCATGGGCGAATTTCCTACAAGCTCTTTAATATAGGATCGCAAAATATCAAGCATTTTATATTTTGCAATATCTGGATTTTCATCGATAAAGGTGAAAGGTCTAGCTACGAGCTGAATCTTGCGATTTTTGCTAAAGCTTATGAGTATTTCTTTCATTTTCTTTGCATAATCAGGATTCCAAAGCATGTCGACAACGATTCCGCTTACCATCTCTAAACTAGCTGCTCTCTTAGCCAGCAAAGGGCCTGATGTACCAACATAAATTTCTATTGTTTTTGCCTCAAGCTTGGATATTTTCTTAAGGTTATCATCGAGGTCTTTCAAAAAGTTTATAACATCATTTATGCTTCTTCTCACAGGTTCGTTTATAAATTCATAATATGCTCCTCTCGAAATACCAATTATTTCTCTCCCGTTAGTTATTTCATGCAATAAAGATAAGTATCTGGCTAATTGAATAGGTCTATAAAGAAAAACAGGGATCGTTACAGCTCCAATTTTTATTCTCTTTGTATATCTTGATATTAAGAAAGATATTGGAAAAGCAGGTTTGAAAGGAATATGCTCATAAATTTGGAAACTATAAAAGCCTAATTCATCAGCTAATGAAGCAAGCTTGATATATTCTTCAACGTTTTTATCTCCTTCAAATGCTATACTAAAATAGACCACATCAATACATATTTAAATTTCCTATAAATTACAGAATTCAAGATGGAGAAGAATAAAAAATGGAATAAGTTGACTCCTTTCGAAGAATGGGTTATAGTTCATAAAGGAACAGAACCTCCATTCACTGGAGAATATGTTTATCACTTCGAACCTGGAATTTACGTTTGCAAAAGATGCGAAACTCCATTATTTAGATCTGAAGATAAATTTGAATCTGAATGCGGATGGCCGAGCTTCGATGATGAAATTCCTGGAGCAATTAAAAAGCTACCCGATCCTGATGGCATAAGGATTGAGATACAATGCGCAAATTGCGGAGCCCATCTTGGACATGTTTTCTATGGAGAAGGCTTCACACCTAAAAATACAAGATATTGCATAAATTCGGTATCCTTAAAATTCATTCCTAAAAAGAAAGAAGACTAAATTTTAAAAAGATGAGATATTGCAGGAGCAGGAGTTATATGTAGCACAGGCTTTGGCTTATATGGTTCTTCTAAGTATTTTATCTCATCTTCTTTAAGCTTTATCTCTAGACCCTTAACATATTCTTCAAGATGCTCAACCTTGCTAGTGCCTATTATTGGTATAACACCTTTGTGAAGTATCCATGCTATTGCTATTTGAGTTGGCGTTACTTCTTTATTTCTAGCAATTTCTATAACTCTTCTTACAATCTCTGCATTTTCAGGAGGTTCAACATAAATTTTGTAAGGATAAAATCCTGTCTCAGGTCTTAATCTTTCAGGTGCATCAGGCCCAATGACTAGCTTTCCATCTTTGTAATATTTGCCAGAAAGTACTCCTGCTGCATTAGGACTATAAGCCATATATCCAATATTATGCGCTTTGCAGAAAGGTATCATTTCTCTTTCTTCCTCTCTATATAGCAAATTGTATAATGTTTGTATGCTAACAAACTTTTCATAGCCTTTAATTCAGCGATGAAGAAAGCCTTTACAAATTGCCAAGTCCACATGCTTGATGCGCCAATATATCTTACCTTACTTTGTCTCGCAAGATCTGTAAGCGTAGATAATGTTTCTTCAATAGGAGTTTCATAATCCCAACGATGAATTTGATATAAATCTACATAATCAGTCTTAAGCCTTCTCAGCGAATCGTTTATTTGCTTCATTATATGCTTCCTAGATAACCCTCTATCATTGGGCTTTTCGCTCATTGGAAAGAATACTTTTATAGTTAGCAGTATCGAAGAAATTAATACCTAGATCCCATGCTTTTTTCAATACTTTAAATGCTTCATCTTTACCTACAACCCATCCTCCATGTCCATATAATTGCAAATTCACGTCGCCGAAAGACATCGTTCCAAGTGCTATTCTAGAAACTTTAAGGCCTGACTAGCCTAAGCGAACATATTCCATATAAGCGAGAATTGATGACTTTTATTTATTCTTTGTTGAAAACTTATTCCTTTTTATTTTTAAGCATTACAAATTGTAAAGGTTGATCACGTAACAAAGTTTGGATTAACCAACATTAAAATGAACTCATCACTTCTTCAGCAAAAATTTTAATCCCTTCTAAAGTTGGAATTTCGTTGAAAGCTAGAGTAAATCTTTTAACACCTAAATTAAGATATTCTTCTATCTTTTTAATACAATCTTCAGGCTTTCCTTTTATTGCGGATTTGACGAAAGGCTCTTCTTCCTTTGTTCTTCGGATTTTCAAATAACGATTAAATTTCTTTTTGAAATCTTTTTCGTTCTTCCCAATTACAACATCTAATTCAAGAGAAATTTCTATATTTTTTATTTTTTCGCGATACTTTTCTATGATAGGATTCAACATTTCAGGAGGCAAATAAGATAATTCCCATATATCAGCATGCTTCAATGCTATTTCTATCGTTCTTTTACCCATTGCTGAAATACAAATAGGCATTTTTGCTAGCGGTTTGAAATCGCTTATATCTACTTTGTAGTATTTTCCTTTAAATTTTGAGAAACCATTCTTCATTAATTCTTTCATTATAATCAATCCTTCTTCTAATCTTTCTATTCTTTCTTTTGCTCTTGGAATGCTAATTCCAAATCTAGACCAATATTCTCTTGCATCTTCTTTTATGAAACCGAATCTTGCATCTACTCTATCATTACTCAATATCGCAATTGTAGATAAAGCCTTAATTACTGCAATGATATGCCTATAACTTCCTTCAAAATATGTAACAGCAGGTCCAAGTCTGATTTTTTTAGTCTTAGAAGCTGCATAGGATAATACTGAAAAACAATCTAAAAGCCAAGAAAAAGGACCATCACCATAATATGCGGCATCATATCCTAGCTTTTCAAGTTCTTCGAACAAATCCAAAATCTTTGTCTCATAGCTCCAAAGTTGAACTGCAAAAATACACTTTTTACTCATAAAAAAATAATTTTTTAAGAAAAAAAATTTATTGAGTAGTTTAACTCATGTGTTCAGTACTCTTTCCATGCTCATGCATCATATCTTCGCATTCATCATGCATCTCTTGCATATGGTCATGCATGTGACCTTTATTGTTTTGCATCGCATTTCCGTGATTCCAACCCATCATGCTATTTGCATATGTTGTTATTCCTATAAATGCTGTAAGCAATAGTGTTGCTAATACGCCTATAAGTACACCAATTAATAGATTTTTGTCCATTTCAAGATGCTAGTTCCTTTCCTTCAATTTTATTCTTTATTGAAACTTTCTTGGAAAACAGTTTCAAAAAGTTTCATGAAACTTCTTCTTTTTTTAATACAACAATCATTTCTCTACCTCTTTTAGTCCTTAATATTATACCTCTTGATTCTAATCTAGTCAAAATTCTATGCGTTTTAACTTTTGAGAGTTTAAAATGTTGTTGAATTTCCTTTTGAGTAGATCTATAATTATTTTGTTTCAAAAACTCTACGATATTTTTCTCTTCTTCTGTTAAAGGATAAACATAATGTTTTATACTTTCATATTTTTTTACTTCATTCTTTTGTGATGGTAGGAAAAGATACATAATCAACACCATAACTAAAGGAATTAATATAAAAACTAAAAACCAAAACATAGGAAAAGAATAACCTCCCATCATCATCATATGCATTTGCCACATTGGAAGAATGATGAATGTTGCTGAGAATAAAAGAACTAAAAGAACAATTAAAGTCATTATTAAAATAAATTTAATTTCCATTTTTTAATATAATTTCAATAATTTCTTCGAGATTTAAATTATTAAATCTGAAATGAATTTCATTAAATTCTTTTTTTAGTTTGATCACTTCCTTTTTTATTTTTTCTGAATCTTCTTTTTTATATGTTTTATAAATTAATTCTGCTATTTCATCAATTTCTTTCTCCTTCATGCCTAATCTAGTAACCTCATTGGTACCTAATCTTATTGCACTATCTGTTATTATATTAACCCTTTCAAGCTCAATCGCAAATCTTTGATTCTCTACTTTATTTCCGAAGTCTAAATAAACTTGATGACTTTCTGTTAAAATATCTCTTGGTCCTTTGATCGGCATGCCGAACTCAAATAATGCTTTTGCTAATCTTTTAGAATTTCTTACAACTTGTTTTGCATATTCTTTACCGAACTCTTTCATCTCAATCAAAGCTAAAGTTAGAGATGCAATTCTGTTCCAATGTGCATTATCTATAATCGAAGGAAAGATGACTTTATCGATTTCATCTCCTATCGTCTTATTCGATAAAATTATACCTCCTTGAGGACCGAAAAAGGATTTGTGCGTTGAACCATATAATGCTACTGCACCTTCTTTTAAAGGATTCTGAAATTCTCCGCCTGCAATTAAACCTAAGACGTGAGAACCATCATAAGCGATTTTTATTTCTTTATCTTTAATTTTAGAGTAAATTTCTTCAACAGGCTGTTTTCTAAGTATTAAGCTAAAATCGAAGATGATGAAGTTAGGCTTAACTTTTTCTATTAAGTTTAAAGTAGCATCGACATCTATGATGTATTCTTCTTTGTTGAAAGGTAAATATTCAACGTTTATTCCTAAAAACTTAGGTAAAGCATTCTTTGCCATACCAGGATAACCTCCATCTTCAGGTGAAACACAAAGAATTGTTTCATTTTCTTTTATGCTCGAAGCTAAAAAAGCAAGCGTTGCAATATGACCAGATAATGGTCTTAAATCTGCATATTCAGCATTGAATAGCTCTTTGGCTACTTCTGTGCCTATTTTTTCTATTTCATCCATATACTTAGTTCCTCTATAAAACGATTCCCTTGAAGTATATCTCCCTGCAAAATCAACAGCTAAAAGTGCTCTTACTTCAGGGCTCAATATATTTTCTGAACTTATCAGATTTATTGAATTCTTTAATCTCCATTCATTATGGTTTTTTATTAAGCCTAATAATGAACGAAATAATTCTTCCATACTAAATATTAGGATAATACATTAATAGAGTAAATGGTTGGAGAAGTCATCAAATATTCACTGATTACAGATTATGATGTTTATTTATTTAAATCAGGAAAGCATTATAGACTTTACGAAAAGTTAGGTTCGCACGTATTAGAGGTTAATGGGGAAAAAGGAGTTTATTTTGCTGTATGGGCTCCGAATGCTAAAAGTGTTTCAGTAATAGGAGACTTTAATGAATGGAACCCAGAAAAACATTTGCTTTTCAAGCGAGAAGATACAGGAATATGGGAAGGATTCATTCCAGGCATAAAAATAGGAGAACGCTATAAATACAAAATAAAATCTGGGAATTACGAAATCGATAAAGCAGATCCTTTTGCATTTTATAATGAGGAACCTCCTAAGACTGCATCAATAGTTTGGGATTTAAGCTATGATTGGAAGGATCATAATTGGATGAAAAATAGATTTCAAAAAATCTCTTTAGGAGCTCCGATTGCAATATATGAAGTTCATTTAGGATCTTGGAGAAGAAAAAAAGAAGAAAACAATAGATGGTTAACTTATCTTGAATTGGCTAAAGAACTTCCTAAATATGTAAAAGAACTAGGTTTTACACATGTTGAATTCTTGCCTGTAATGGAACATCCATTTTATGGTAGTTGGGGATATCAAATAACTGGATATTTTTCTCCCACTTCAAGATATGGTAAGCCACAAGATTTCATGCATTTAATCGAAGAATTGCATAAAAACGATATTGGAGTAATACTCGATTGGGTTCCTTCACATTTCGCAACTGATGGTCATGGATTAGCATATTTTGATGGAACTTATCTTTATGAATATGAAGATTGGAGGAAAAGATATCATCCTGATTGGAATAGCTACATATTTGACTATGGAAAAAATGAAGTTAGAGCATTTCTAATTAGCTCAGCTTTATTTTGGTTGGATAAATATCATGCTGATGGATTAAGAATAGATGCTGTCGCTTCGATGTTATATCTAGATTATTCAAGAAAACATGGTGAATGGGTACCGAATATATATGGGGGAAAAGAAAATCTTGAAGCAATATCGTTTATAAGAGAATTGAATGAAGCAGTATACAAATATTATCCTGATGTTCAGACAATTGCAGAAGAATCAACAGCATGGCCAATGGTTTCATGGCCAGTTTATGCAGGAGGTTTAGGATTTGGTATGAAATGGAACATGGGTTGGATGCATGATATACTTGAATATATGTCGAAAGATCCAATTTATAGAAAATATCATCATAACATGCTTACTTTTAGCATTTGGTATGCTTTTTCAGAAAATTTCTTACTTCCTTTATCTCATGATGAAGTAGTTCACGGTAAACGTTCATTGTTATATAAAATGCCAGGCGATGAATGGCAGAAATTCGCAAATCTTAGATTACTATATGCTTACATGTATGCTCATCCTGGAAAGAAATTGCTTTTTATGGGAAATGAATTTGCTCAAAGAAGCGAATGGAATCATGATGCTGAATTAGAATGGCACTTAATTGAAGATAAATTTCATTCAGGCATGCAAAGATTAGTCAAAGATTTGAATGAAATATACAAAAAAGAAAGAGCATTGCATGAGACTGATTTTAAAAGAGAAGGATTTGAATGGATAGACTTTAGTGATTGGGAAAAAAGCATAATAAGCTTTATAAGGAAAAGCTTAGATGGCGAAGAAATCATTTTAGTAATTTGCAATTTCACACCTGTTCCTAGAGAAAAATATAAGATAGGAGTACCGAGATTAGGATTCTGGAAGGAAATACTGAATACTGATGCAGAAGTATATGGAGGCAGCGGATGGGGTAATTTTGGAGGTATTAAAGCTAGCGAAGAACCCTTTCATAATAGACCGTATTCTATTAATGTTTCTTTACCTCCTCTGGGTTGTTTATATTTCAAATACTCAAAAGAAGAATGATTTCGAAAGATCAATTCATGAACTTCTTAAATTTTCAGAAATACTACAAAGAAGTATTGGTTCTAAAAGCTAGTTTTTGATAAAATAATTCAAGCTATATGAAAATATCTGAAATTATGCGGGGGGTGGGATTTGAACCCACGAAGCTCTTCGCACAGGATCTTAAGTCTGGCACCTATTTTAGGTCCTGCCCCTTTGTCCTGGCTCGGGAACCCCCGCCCCATTCATTATATTTAAAGGTGATTCTTTTATTTTTTTCAAAATGATATATCTTTGCATTGATCTATTAACTTATGGTTATTCGTGAAATACAAAGCGCTGAATTCGATCTCATAAAAGAACCGAAGTCGCTCCTGAGGAAAATGTTGGAAATAAGGAAATTTGAAGAAAAAATTGAAGAATTATTTTTAATAAAAGGAATATTGATTGGACCAGCGCATTTGTATCTAGGACAAGAAGCTGTTGCTACAGGCATTTGTTCAAATTTAAGAAAAGAAGATCTTGTAGTTACAACTTATCGTTGCCATGGTCATGCTATAGCTAAGGGTGTACCTATAGGGAAGCTAATGGCTGAGATGTTCGGTAAGAAAACAGGTACGTGCAAGGGATTGGGAGGATCAATGCATGCTGCGATAAGTATAGAAAATGGAATAATCTTAGCTACAGCAATAGTAGGTAGTGGAATACCTATTGCTGCAGGTATAGCTTTAGCTAACAAATACCAAAATAAAGATATAATAACGGTTTGCTTTTTTGGAGATGGAGCAGTAAATACTGGAGCATTCCATGAAGGCATGAACATCGCTGCGTTATGGAAGTTGCCTATAATATTTGTTTGCGAGAACAATTTTTATGCAATGTCAACTCATATAACGAGGAGTTTATCCTCGAAGAGCATCGCTGATAGAGCTGCTTCGTACAATATGGAAGTAATAGTAACGGATGGAAATGATATTACTTGCACGTATAAGGCAGCTAAAGAAGCTATAGAAATGATAAAAAAAGGAATTAGCCCAGTATTCATAGAAGCGAGGACTTATAAAATGAAAGGACATGGAGTTTATGATGAAGGTAAGTATAGAGATCCGAATGAGGTAGCTAAGTGGCTTGAAAGAGATCCAATTAAACTTTACAAAAATCGCTTAATTGAAGCAAGAATCACAGATGAAGAAGAAATAAAGGAAATGGAAAAAGAAATAGAAAATGAAATTGATGATGCAGTACAGCAAGCTATGAAAGATGAGATATTAAATTTCGAAGAATTATACAAACTGCTTTGGGTATGAGAGAAATAACCTATGCTGAAGCTTTGAGAGAGGCTTTGAGAGAAGAGATGCGCAGAGATGAAAGAGTAATAATACTTGGCGAAGAAGTAGGTGTATTTGAAGGAGTTTATAAAGTAACCCAAGGGCTTCTCAAGGAGTTCGGACCGAAAAGAGTTATAGATACACCTATTTCAGAAATCGCAATAATTGGCGTTGCTGCAGGAGCAGCATTGGCCGGTCTTAAGCCTGTTGCAGAAATAATGTATATGGACTTCCTCGCTATCGCTGCTGACCAAATTGTTACGCACATAGCTAAAATGAGATTCATGAGCGGTGGTCAATTAAAAGTTCCTTTAGTCATTAGAACACAATATAGCTTAGGAAGAGTTCATGGCTCACAGCATTCACAGTTTTATCCTTCATGGTTTTTACAATCTCCAGGAATAAAAATGGTATTACCTTCAACTCCTTATGATGCAAAAGGTTTATTGAAAAGTTCGATAAGAGATGAAAATCCTATACTTTTCATAGAAAGCGGCGTATTATATAGGACAAAAGGAGAAGTGCCTGAAAACGAATATGTTATACCTTTAGGTAAGGCTGACATCAAAAAGAAAGGAGAAGACTTAACTATTATTGCTTTTTCAAGATGTGTTCTAGAAGCTTTAAATGCTGCAAAAGAACTTGAAGAGAAAGGAATAAGCGCAGAAGTGGTCGATCCTAGAACGCTTGTTCCATTAGATATTGAAACTATAGTTAGCTCTGTTAAAAAAACTGGGAGAGTTTTAATAGTCGCAGATGATGTGAGAAGCGGTAGTATTACAAATGAAATAGCGATGCAAATAATGGAAAATGCCTTTGATTATTTAGATGGTCCAATCGTTAGAGTTACCTCGCCAGATTTGCCTGTTCCATTTAGCCCTATTTTGGAGAAACAATACATGGTGAGCAAAGATAAAATAATAAAGGCTATTTCAGAAAACTTCGGTTTTAAAATGTAATGCCCACTTTCATGTCTTCACCTTTAGCCATGCTCAATAAAGCTTGTTCCAATTCATCAACTTTTCTTTCGCTAGTAATTAACATTTCAGTATTGACTTTATTCTTCTCGATTAGTTCAAAAGCCTTCTTAACCGAATTCGGATCGTGATGAAAAGAACCTAAAATTTTCAGTTCTCCATAATGGATTTTATAGGCATCGAGATTAATTTGAGTACCAGCTTTTAAACCTCCGAAATAAACCAAAGTCCCTCCTTTTCTAACAAGTTCAAAAGCAATATTCCATGCTTCAATCGTTCCAACAGCTTCTATAACGATATCATATCCTTCTCCTTCTTTTAGCCTTGCAATTTCATCTTTATATTCTTCATAATCATAAACCTTTACACCTAGCATTTTTGCAAGCTTTAATCTCGATTCATGCTTTCCTAATAAATGAACTTTTTTCGTGAAATTAAGAGCTAATTGAGCATGCAAAAGCGCTATAGGACCGCTTCCTATAATCAATACTTCATCATCATCATTAACTTTCAATAGATTCCAAGCATGAACAACACAAGCTAAAGGTTCAAGAGATGCGTACTTTTTATAATTCTTTTCTTTGATTTTGAAGAGATTCAATTCTACGATTCTTTTAGGTATGATCATATATTCTGCAAAAGAACCATCAAGCGTGAAACCTATTAACGTGTCTTTTAAGTTTTCGCAAAGATTATAATTACCTTTTTTGCAATAATAGCAATTCATACAAGGAGCAGAATTAGCACCGGTTACGATTTCGCCTATTTCAAAATTTTTAACATCGCTTCCTTTCTCAATAACTTCTCCTACATATTCGTGACCTATGATTCTAGGATACTTAATGTAAGGATGTCCTCTTTCATAAGCTTTTAAATCTGTGCCGCACGTTAAAGAATAGAGAACTTTTATGAGCAATTCTCCATTTTTAGGCTTTGGTATTTCTTTTTCTTCTATTTTTATTTCTCTTATTGCTTTAAGAAGAGCTGCTTTCATTTTGAAAATATCCAAGAAATCTTTTCATATTTTTCTTCTTTAAGTCTTTCAGCTAGCTTTAGCTCATATTCGCTAGGCTCATCTACGAAAATAACTTCGCTTTTTTCGCTAAATTTCTTCCTCATCCAATTCGATATATGATGAATTAATTCGCTAATCGAAATAGATTTGAGTTCAGCTATGTTCATTACAGGAGGATATTTATAGTGCTCTTTACAAACTTTCTCAAGCTTATTTAGATTTGCATGAACAAGCAGTGTACCATGTATCAAAATCGCATTGTTTTTTATATAACCAGCCATTCCTGAAACTTTCTTTCCTTTTATCGATAACCAATTTGGTTCTCTGAATTCCAATTCAATTCCTATTTCGCTTAGTGCTTTTATTATGAAATTTGAAAAATAACGATAAAGTTCGATAAGAGAAAATTTTTCATAAAGCTTCCTTTGAACAAAAAAGCTCCAATTCAAATTCCCTTCATCATTATATATTGCTCCTCCTCCTGTTATCCTCCTGCCTAATTTTATACCCTCTCTTAAACAATATTCAACATCTATTAATTTGAATATATTTTCATGGAAAGGAGCGATTGCTGAATCTTCGTTAACCCAAAGCCTAAAAGTATTCATAGATTTACCTTCATTTAAAGAAATCAGTATAGCTTCTTCTAAAGCTAAGTTTCTATTCAAATTAAATTCATCTTCATAAATTATGCGAAAATTATTCAAAGCTTCCACTTTCTATCATATCCTTTATTTTTTTCAAAAATCTCGCTGCATACATACCATCGATTACTCTATGATCAAAAGTTAAGCTTAGAACAATTGAAGGCTTTATATAAAGAGAATCGTTTTCTGAATAAATTTTGTATTCAATATTTCCTATGCCTAAAATTGCGACGTTTGGAGGATAAATGAGAGGATTGAAATGAATTACTTCATATGCTCCTAAATTTGTTATGGAAAACGTATATCCTTGAAGATCTTCTAAACTTAAATTACCTTTCTTTGCTTTTTCTATTAATGTTGAATGTTCTTTATCTATTTCTTCTAAGCTCTTTTTATCTGCATTCTTTACAACAGGCATATACAACTCATTTTCTATAGCTAAAGCGAAAGCAATGTTTATGTCATTCTTTAAGTTTATCATGCCATCTTTGTATTCTGAATTTAACAAATGAAAATCTTTAAGAACTCTTGAAGATGCAAATATAAAATAAGAATCGAAGCTGAAATTTCTTTGTGCTCTATGTTTGAGCAATTTGTCTACTTTTACGCTTATATGAACAGTCAATTGAGGAATTTCCTTATGGCTTTTTTCTACTCTTTCTGCTATTATTCTTCTAATAGGAGAAAGAGGAATGGATTCTTCTTTCTTTTCCAATCCTTTTTGGCTTAAAAATTGTAAGACATCTTCTTGTGTAATCCTACCATGAGGCCCGCTTCCTTTTATCTTAGAAAGATCGATTCCATATTCTCTTGCTAATCTTCTTGCAGCAGGAGTAGCTAAAACTTCTTGAATCTCTTCTTTAACTTCTAGCGTAGGAGATATTTCTAGTATCGGTTCTCCTACGTTTAATTCTTCTCCTTCGTTATGAAAAATCTTAGTTACATAACCCTCGTAAGGTGAGTTGATTTCAAAAGTTGCTTTCTCTGTCATAACTTTCAATATTGTTTCATTCTTCGATACTTTATCTCCGACTTTTTTCATTATCTTCAATATGATTCCTTTTTCCATTGCAGGATCAACTCTAGGCATTGAAATTATCATGCCCATTTCTTTATCAAATCTTCTATCATCTTTTTCATGTTGTTTAATATTTTAGTAGCAGATTCAGGAGAATCCGATTCAGCAAATATCCTTATTAAAGGTTCTGTACCGCTAGGTCTTACCAAAAACCATTCTCTTTCATTAAGCCATACCCTTATACCATCTATTCTATCATTTCTATAACTAGAAAAATTCTCAGCTATTTTTTCAATTATAACATTCCTGTCAATATTTTTTGCTTCTACTTTGGTTTTCATCATCCATCTTTTAGGCAATTCTTCATCAAGCTCGCTTAATTTTTTATTAAATTTTGCTAAACATTCAAGCATAAGGGCTAAAGTCATGCATCCATCTCTAGTAGGATGCATAGGAGTATAAAAGAAACCTCCATTTTCTTCAAGACCAAAAGCAAATATGCCTTTGGAAGTAAGCTCGTTGATTTTTTCAGTAATGATGACGCTTCCAACTTTTGTCCATATTACATCTCCTTTCAATTCTTTAACCACATTTTCTACAAGTGTAGATGCACTAACACCAACAACAAGCGTTCCTTTTCCGTGTTTAGCTAGGACATGTTTCGAAAGAATTGCACCACTCCGATCTCCCCAAATTACATTACCTTTTTCATCTATGAAAATAGCCCTATCAGCATCACCATCAAATGCTATTGCTAAATCTAAGTTTAACCTTCTAGTTAACTCTCCCAATTCTTTTAAGTTTTCTCTTAAAGGTTCAGGTTCCCTTGAAGGAAAGTATCCATCTGGTTGTGAATTGATTAGATAGGCTTTAACTTTTAATTCCTTAGCTAAAAGAGGAGCTGTCAATGAAGCTGCACCGCATGCTGGATCTATTGCTATCTTGAAATTCTTTTTAGCTATCGCTTCGCAATTTACTCTTTCTTTTATAGCATTGATATATGGAGTTATGCTATCGATTTTTCCTGCGCAAACTGAAGGTATTTCACTATAAGTATATTTTTCGTTGAAGAAAATATCCTCAACTTTATCTTCTTCACTATGAGGTATTTCATCGCCATTTTTACCCAAGAGTTTTATCCCATTATATTCAGGAGGATTATGGCTAGCTGTTATTACTATTCCTCCATCTAAATTATAATGCCTAACAGCATATTGATGTGCAGGAGTAGGTGCTATTCCTGAATCATAAAATTTCAAGCCCATTGAACTCAAACCTGCAAATACAGCTCTTTTTATTACTTCTCTTGTATGCCTCGTATCACATCCAACGATTATCTCTTTACTTGAGAAGTATTGAGCAATCGAACATGAAAGCTTATATACAAAATGAGGATTCAAAAGTTCTCCGAATATGCCTCTTACACCGTTTGTTCCAAATAACTTTCCCATCTTGAAAATAAAGAATTCTTTACTATTATTTATTTAGAGATAATACGTTACGTTGAATGTTTTATTTATATTTTCGATTGAATATTTCACTATAATTTCAGCTTGTTTTCCTATATTTCCATTAATAGATAAGGAAAGAACCTTTGTCTCATTAGGTTTTAATTCTTCTTTCAAATCAAATGTTTTCTCGATACTTTTAGATAAAACTTCGACATTTTGAAGATAAAATTTATAAGAAGAAACGTTGGTGATGATGACGAATAATTTATCTTTGACCATTTGAGCATGTTCAATCAAAAGATTTCCATCGCTGTTACTATTGAAGGTATCGATGAGCTTATTAAAATTTGAATAATAAGTAGAGAAATGGGAATAAGCGAATAAATATACTACTAACGAAAGAGATAATACTAGAGTTAAGTTTATGATTGAAGCGAAGATTTCGCTTATTGCTTTATTCTTCACAATAATTATTCAAATATAATTATAAAATTACCCAATTCTTTCTATGCAATATTGAACAATAATAGGTAAAGCTATTGTAGCATCGCAATACAAATAGGTTTGCTTTGACTTAGGCTTTAATTTTTTCCATGATATTGCTTCTTTAGGTCTTGCACCAGATAAACTTCCATCATATTCAATTGCAGTAGTTATGTATATGCAATAATCCAGACCTTCTTTGAATTGATTCCACCATAATAAATGATGCTTGCTTATTCCTCCTCCTATTATCATAGCACCAGTCTTTTTATAAGAATATACGATATCTAGCAATTCTTTCATATCGCTGAATAAATCAAGCTGGAATTTCATTGTTTGAGATAAAAAGAACAAAGCAGTGCCGAATGATGAATCAACGATGCCAGGACAATAAATTGGAATATTATTAAGATAAGCCTGTTTCAAGATGGAATTTTCATCATCTATAATTCTTCCCAATTCTTTTGCAAGTTCGCTAGGAGAAACTTTAATTTTATTCTCTAAGTATGTCTTCAACTTTTGGCGCACTAATTTCTCTATTAAAATTCCATAATTTTCAAGAGGTATCAAGACGTTACCTAATCTCTGGATATCTTTTTCATGAAGTTCCTCATCATCCATATCGAAATCTCCTGAATAATATTTTCCTCCTAATGATCTAGCTATATCATGATCAAAAGTTCCACCTGTAGTTATAATAGCATCTACGTAACCTCTTTTTATCATCTCAACAATTACACCTCTTATTCCTGTTGCAACGATGTTAGCTGTGAAAGAGAGGAAAACAAAACAATCTTCATCTAATATCATTTCCTCGAATATCTTGCATGCATCAGCTAAATGTTTTGCCATGAATGCTGAAGAATGCTTCAATTCTTCTATTAATTCTGAAATTTTTATATTCTCTCTAAGTTTAACATCTTTAATTTCTTCCATTGAAAATAAAGAATAATAACAAATTAATTAGTTATTGGATATACATACACATTGCCTTTCTGAGTTGTCAGCTTCAGAAAACCCTCTACAATAGATGTTTTGATTATGATTTGTTGAAAATCTAGAGGCGATAAATAATAAGAGCTATTCCTGTATTCAAAATTTTCAGAGTTGAAAATTATCAAATCCTTGATCATAATATATTGCTCGCTCTCATTAAAAACAGAAATACTAAGATAATGATCTCCGTTACTGATAGCTTTTAAACTCAAGCCTCTCAGATTAAGCAACAAGAAATTATTCCCGCTTGAAGTGAAGCTAATGATAAATTCAAATGAATTATTTTCGAAAAACTGCTTTGCATCTCCTATAATAATATCGAGAAATGAAATTGCAGACGTATTTGAGGATGTTGTATTAAATTCTTTAAAAACGAACCCTTTGCTTGTCGATATTCTTAGAGTCACATTTGTTTGATTTGAACTTAGCACTGAATAATTCATTTCAAATATCCATGCATTAGAATAGTAAGTGATGTTTTCAAAGTATATCTTTAGAGCTATAGAACCATTGTTGGAGCTCAATATTAAACCCTTATTCTTCAATAAGCTAAGTAGATTACCTGAATAAGAAGAATAATTAAGCAATGAAATATCGCTTGGTAGGAATCTATCGATGAGTGCCATTACGAATAGCTTTTCTTCATTTTTTTCTTTTTCTTTTTGAATATTAGAAATGAAATTTGAAAGAGAATCAAAAGTCCTATCTGTTAAGTTTATGAAGAGAAATGTGAATGAAACTATTAAAAAAACTAAAAATAAAGATCCGACAGCAGAAGAAACAGCTTTCATCAATTTAATTATTTAATCTAAATATAACATCCCCTAAAAAAGAATAAGTATCCCAATGGATAAAATAATCAACAGATGCCCTGGTAGCTCAGCCAGGATAGAGCGGCGGCCTCCTAAGCCGTAGGTCGTGGGTTCGAATCCCACCCGGGGCGTATGTTAAAGGATATTTTTAATAGAAATCATTGTAATATTAAATTATATGTAAAAAATGAAGAAACCAAGGACTTTTTTATAAATATTTTACTAAATAAAATTTTAATAAACAAAAAGATAATTTATTTATCGCCGAATCTATTTGATATATTAAATAGCTTTAAAATAATAAAAAAAATTGAGATAAAATTTGTTATATATGAAAAACTAGATGATATTATAGAATTTTTCTTTAATAATAATATAGAAAACGGGACTATAATTTTTTTTGATAAAATTTCTATATTAAATTTAGAAATAAAAAATAAAATAGCATATTATTCTAGATTTAATATGATATTATGTTATTTGTATTTTATGAGCTTTGAGAAAAATTTAATAAATATATTTATCACTGAATATGAAAGAGAACCTTTGCTAAATTTGCTAAATTATTGGAGCGACTATGAGATAAAGATTTTTGAAGAAAATAAACAGCTTAGAGCCCAAATTAAAATGGATAGCTCAATAATATCTGAGATAAATATAATTGAATAATATGGATATCCTTGTTCTTTACATATATCCCTTGCTTTATATCTCACCTTGTTACGCAGCGAATGCAGCTCCCCTTTTTTTAGATAGTTTATTCGATAAAAAAAGACCATTGGATATGGGGAAAAGATTCGTTGATGGAAAAAGAATATTTGGCGATGGTAAAACGCTAGAAGGAACGCTTTTCGGTATATTAACTGGCTTTGTTTATTTTTTTACCCTTTACATTTTAAGCAAATCTCTAGGAATCGAATTGTACTCAAATTGGATTGAAGGAATTCTTTTAGTAACGGGTACAATGTTTGGAGATGTATTTGGTTCATTCATAAAAAGAAGAATGGGAATAGAGAGAGGTGAAATGCTACCGATATTCGATCAAACAGGATTTTTAATCTTTGCAATAATTTTCAGGTCTATTGCTTTTGGTCCTTTGCCTTATGACTTCGTAATATATGTTTTCATGATCACATTTATTGTTCATATATTTACAAACATTAGTGCATTCAAGATGGGTTTAAAAAAGAAACCTTACTAATTAAGGAACCTTTTGCAATAAAATTACCCATAGAATAAAGAATAAAACAAATAGCATGAAGATTGATAGCGATAAAAGAGTTGTTGGTGGCTTTGCATGATATCTTCTTGTACCTATTATGTATAAAGCCAAAAGACTAACATATATGAGAAGCAATACTATGTAAACTAAAACAGTTTCGAGGATGGTTTGTTGTGAAGAAGTATTTGGATAAATTATAATAGGAGACGAATTGGGAGAAGTTTGAATGTATGGTAATGCATTTTGAGTGGCTATAAATATAAAGCCAGATAAATAGGCAATCGTTATTAAAGCTAGAACGTAAGGAGATAAATTATTGAAGAAATATCTCAATCCTTCCTTAATTTTAATCGTTAAATCAATAATTCTTTCTTTTCTAGCCATGTTACGATATATTTCAGTCCACATAAATTTATTTTTGATGGAAGAACAACTGAAATGGCTTTCTCAACTTAGAAGATTATTTTTGTTATCTTTAATTTACGATATCGCATTCATAGATCCTTTTACTATAATAAAGAAACCTAATCCAATAACAGGTATGTTTGGATTGCTTATAGGAAGTATTGCTTACCTAATAGCGAGCTATGTAAAAAGCAATGAATTACTAATGATTTCATACTCTATAATTATAGGAAGTATGATTTGGATATTTATATCAAGCTATAGAAGAAGACCAATTTATGTTTTTGATATAGAGAATTCAAGAAGGATTGTTGAAGAAAAAGGAATTGAATTAAAAGAACCCCTCGATATAGAACATGCTAAAGCAATTGTAGAATATGCTCTTTATGAAAGCCAAAAGGCTGAAACTCCTGAAGAAATGAAAAAATATTTAGACATTGCATATGAAACGTGGTTAAAAGTATTGAAAAACAAAGGAATTTCCTTTCCTTATGTTTTATCTAAAATTAAATCAAGAAATTAATTTCTCATATTCTTCTGCTGATAATAACTCTTTAATTTCATCTTCGTTCTCTATCTTTATTTTAGCAATCCAACCCTCACCATAAGGATCTTTATTTATGATTTCAGGATTTCTTTCCAACTTTACATTCACCTCTATCACTTCGCCACTAAGAGGAGCATAAATATCTGAAGCAGTCTTTACAGATTCAACTACTGCTAATACATCTCCCTTTTTAATCTTTTTTCCTACTTTAGGCAGCTCAACATATACTATATCTTTCAATTTCGATTGGGCATACCATGTTATGCCAACGATTGCAATGCCCTTTTCTAATAAAGCCCATTCATGCTCTTTAGTATATTTTCTATCTTTAGGATATGAGGAGCTCATAAAGGTTAAATAATATTTCGATATTTAAAAGTTCAATGAGTTTGAAAAGAAAAATCAAGAATACATTTTCTTGGTTAGCTAAACCATTTAAAGGCTTACCAAAACCTTCAGCAGAAACGTTATTAATTGCAGCTGTATTAACATTCAATTTCATAGTAACTTTATCAATAAGGCTAATACCTCTAAAATATGGCCCCTATTTAAATGAATTTGATCCTTATTTCCAATATTATCAAGCACAATGGATAGTAGATAGAGGATGGGGTGGATTTATTGATTGGTTTACTCAACCAGTTAATAAACTATTCTGGTATCCTACTGGTCGAGATATACCTTCTAATGCTTACCCAGGTGTTCCTTTTGTAGGTGCTTTTGTTTACTTGATTTTGAAAGGATTGGGCATCAATTTACCTATGATGTACGTAGTAGGCTTCATTCCTGCTTTTTCTGCTGCAATAACAACTGTTTTGCTATATTTTATAGGAAAAGAACTTCATAGTAAGACAGCCGGATTAATTGCTTCATTTTTCTTCGCAGTTTCTGCGGCAACGTTACCTAGAACAAGTTATGGTTTCTTCGACGATGATAGTATTTCTCAAATCTACATTGCACTTTTTATTTTATCCTTTCTTAAAACGATTAAAGGTAATACGAGGATTTGGCCCTTCATAGGAGGAATCGCTCTTGGATTGATAGTCATGACATGGGGAGCTTTCATATATGTCCTCAATCTATTTGCTTTAACGATCATCATATTTGTTGTATTCAGGAGGATAAATAATGACATAATGAAAAGTTATTTGATTTCGATGACGATAGCTTTGATTTTTGCTTTAATCGTACCTAGAGCTAGAGGATATCTTCCTTCAGCACAAATGCTTCTAGTTTATCTTGCTTACGTTGCAATTTTTGCTGAGCTCTATTTATCTAAGATTTTGAAAAGGATTACCCCTTTAAGGCTAACTGTTTATTTAGCTTCAGTAATAGGTGGTTCAATAGGAATTGCCTATTTATTAGAAAGACTAGGATATTTCCATGGTATAGTTGGAAAATTTCTAATCGTAATAAATCCATTTTATAAATCACAAAATCCATGGTTAGAATCGGTAGCTGAACATTACGCAACGAGCTGGGCACAATTCTTTTTGAATTTCAATTTGATGTTCATAATGCTTCCTTTCGGGATTTATTTAATAACCAAGAGAGCTTCTAACATGGATATATTCATGATTATTACTGCGCTAACATCATTGCATGCAACTGCTGCTACAAATAGATTGTTCATGCTATCTGTTCAACCTGCAACTATTGTAGGTGCAATTGCACTGGCTTCGATCATAAGTTCATATGCCACAATATTCAGGCCTCCTAAAGAATATTTGGAAAGAAGAAGAGCACGTTTATTTAAAGGAATACCTACAAATTATGGAGCTATATTGTTAATAGTCTTAATTTTGATCACAATATTTACAAGCACAGCAGCACAAACAAATCCTTTAAGAGCAGCGAGTATACCTCAAAGCATAATCTCTACAGAAACTGGAAGCGTTACGTATGACTGGATAGCTACTTTTGAATGGATTAAAAATAATTTGCCTCAAAATGCTGTGATCGCTTCATGGTGGGATTATGGTTATTGGATAACTGTAAATACTGGTAGAATAACTTTAGCTGATAATGCTAACTTTAACTATACTAAAATATACTTATTAGCAAGAGCGTTGATAAGCGATGAGAATACTTCATTAAATATTTTGAAGAAATTCGGTGCTTCTTATGTGCTAGTCTATGAAGGGATGTATAACGCTGGCGGTTATTTAATACCTATCGGAGGCGATTTAGAAAAAAGTTATTGGATGTTAAGGATTGGATATAATTATACAGATCAACAAGTTAGGCAATGGTATTTGAATACAACTACTATAACGATAGGTAATCAGCAAGTAGCATTAACCTTGCCAGTAGGACCAAAAGCAAAAGATGTAGTTCTTTATAAGATGCTTTTCCTCAACATACCTAACAAAAGGCAAATTTATCCTTCAATTTTAAATCAAATCAACATGCCTGCTCCAACATATTTCACACTTGTATATCAATCGCCTAACGGTTCAGTTTTAATTTTCAAAATATTGTATCCAGAGAAAATTGGCAATACTTAAGTGTAACAAATGTAAAAGATATACTATAAGAAATGAATGCCCTCTTTGCAAATCTAAAGAATTGATGAACGTTCATCCTCCTAAATTCTCACCTCTAGATAAATATTTAGATATAAAATTCCAAGCTATAATAGCTAGGAAAGGAAAGATCAAAGCTCCTTGAAAGAAAAGCTAACACCTAAAGCTTTAGATTTTTCATCTAAAATTGTGTTGAATTTCTCTTTTGCAATCTCACCTATTTTATAATTGCTTGCTTGAATCCTAACAAGAAAACGTGTAGCGCCTAGATAGCTAATTTCAATTCCTTTTATTTCCTGGATGGATAAAATTTCATTGTATGCATGATTCAATATCTCTTTTATTTGATTTATTCCATCTTTAGCTAGACTAAAGAATGATACTTCTTCTTTAAGCTCAGGAATAGGTATTCTTATATATTCTTTTGCTATTTCAATTATCGAATTTTTTATGTTAGGATCGATATCTAAATTATCTAGGACTTCGCTTCCTTCTTTAATTGGCTTTTCAAATAGAGCAAGATAATCTTCAAAATAATTACCTATATAAGATGAAAGCTTTTTCATAAGAGATTGCTTATCTATTTTAATCTTGTTAGCAAGCATTTCGATTAATTTTTCGGCTCTTTGATTTCTTTTCCATTCAATAAGTTTTTTTCTCCTTTCTTGTTCTGTTACTCTTTTCAATGAAATATCGACATAAGATCTTGAAGGATCAACTCTTATTACTTTACATACATATTTCTTACCTACTTTAATTGCATCTTCAATATCTACAATTCTACTACTGGAAACTTCTCCTATTGGCATATATGCTTCTAAAGATCCATATTCATCTAGCGTAAAATATGCACCGTGCTCTAAGACTTTCTTCGCTGTAGCGATGACAATAGAATTTACTTTTGGTAATTCAACCATATTTCGCTACTACTTTTGCTTTAATTATTGCTTTTCCGCCAGCAGGTTCTGCTAAGACTTCTTTACATATTCTACAAGTTATCAAAGTTGTTGTATGATCGAATATTATCCTTTCAGCACCGCAATTATTACACTTAACTTTTATGAAACAGCTTTTTGGTCTGGGTATAATTTCTTTTCTTTTCTTCACCATTTTACTTCTTAACTATTTCCAATTTCTTAAGCCTAATTCCTTTTCTATGCAAGACATATTTGCATTTAACGCAAATCAATTTAAGGACTTGTTTTTTAGTAGTCTTTGCAAATCTTTTTTGTTCTGCAGTTCTTTTACTTCCATATCCCAAATTTTTCCTCAAATATCTTCTCTGACCTTGTGCTAAAGTTCTTCTTTTTCCTGTTTTATATAGCTCTACTTTGTGCTCTGTATGAGTGTTGCATCTAGGACAATATGTCCTTATTGTATCAGGTACTTTCACTTTTCATCAACCTCGCTAATTTCTTTTTTATTAATAAAGAAGAAAAGCTTTCTGATATAAAAACTATATCCCCCTTTTTGAAAGGCCCATACTTAATACCTTCTTCTCCTGTAACAATTGGTATTCCTTCTTCTCCAGTTATGACTATCAAAGATAATTTTTCTGATATTTTTTTGAAGAATTTACTTTCTGTACTGAAAAGTATTTCCAAAAAAGAAGGATTAGATAAGCCCATGTTGAAATACTTCGATATTTTCTTCGTCTTATATCTTATTAGTGAATAAGCCAAGAGTTTTGTTAGTTTTAATTCTAGCTGTTTAATTTTACCATTAAGATTTTCATTTTTTGGAGATTCCCTTTTAGCAAGCTCATAAAGAAGCTCATACAAACTTTTATTTGGGTTCAAAGTAAAAGAATTAGCCTTTTCTTCATTTAGTTTCTCATAAAGTTTTTTGATGAAAAAATCTTTAAATGAACTCATTTATCACGGCATATTCGTTTAAAGCTAAATATAAAGCTAAGAATAAAGGAATTGGTTTATTTTCGATATTTTGAAGATCATATTCAGTTTCGTCCATTATTATTTTAGGAAAATCAGCTTTTGCTTTATACTTAATCTTAGCATAACCTTTTTTAAAAACTAAGCTATCTCTATAAGGTTCGAAATTTTCAAGATCTTCATAATTCATTGGAGTTACTTTTAAGCCTGTTTTTCCATGAATGGTATTAGGCATGCGTATCAATCTGTGCAAATCTACGGTCACTCTTTCATCGATTTCAACACTTATTTCTTCGATTACTTTATTTAGAATGTTTTTCCCTTTTTTACCAAATTCTTTAATGAAGCTATAATCGCAGACATAACCTTGCATGGCGAATATTATTTTTTCTTTATTTGATATTATTTTCTGAACAATTTCGTCTTTCAAATCTGACTTGTTAATCATACTATCTATAGCAAGCATTGTTTCAAGCAATTTCTCAGCGAACCTAGAAGGAAAGCCAGAAGCTGAAATACCTTTGAATTTATACTTATTCTTTTTTAAATAGTCATGTAGATATAGCTTAGCACTTATGCCTTTTATATAATCTATAAGCATACTCCTAGCTTTTGGATTTAAATTTGACCATTCTTCATTAAAAACATGGATGTGATAACCTCTATTTCCTGAAAAAACTACTTTTATTTCATCTCTTGAAATGCCTAAATCTGTGAATAAAAAGTCTTCGATAAGGATTAAAGTTTTTTCTTTAGCTACCTTGAGACATGCATTGCAAACAAAACTGAATTTTTCTAAGGAATAACTATTGCATACAGGACATGCTTCAACGTAACCTTTTCCAGAATTATTGCAATTCCTGCAAATCCAAGAATCATGGATTTTTTTACATTCGGTAGGAACATGATCTATGTCTATATCGAATATGAGATCTGTTTTAACTATCCTTTTCATTTCCATATCAGGTATTGAAGGATATTCATAGATGCTAGCTGAATAATATACATGCCTAGGAGATTGGGAAATTAAAAATTTTTTCAATTCTTGAGAATCTTCAAATGCCAAATGTCTTTTCATAGTATTTGAATTGAAATTCCATATAGCAAATTCTCTATTGCTTAGATTTCTAACATTTAAATCTTCTTCCCTTAAATTTGAATAATAATTCCTGAATAGATTAATTATTTTGTTTTCTGACATTTTTAATTTTTTTAATGTATTGTAAAGGATGCTTGATATTATCGCAGCCAGGAGATTCGGGAAAGCAAAGATTTGCAGCTCTTAATGTTATACAACTGGGAACAGAGTATACTTTTCTTCCACCCCTTAAGCCGTATATATGCTCTATTTGATATCTTGCTATGTTCTCCTTAAAATCTGGAAGATTTTTGAACAATTCTAATGTCTCTTCAACTGAATAACCTATTACTCTTAAATATGTAGCTAGAGCAAAATTACCCATATGCGAAAGCTTTTTACCGCTCTTCAGATCGTTCAAGAGCATCCTCATGCATGGAGGATCTATTCCTTTATATTCAATTTTTTCTTCATAATGAAAAACTTTTTTCACAGGTGGTAATTCTTTGCTGATTTTCTCTATCAAAGGCTCAATCATAGGTAGGTATATTCCTCTTAACTCATTGCATTTAATTATTATCCATTGCCTATAAGCCTCTTCTAGGATTCTCGATAATTCTTTGAAAGTTAGAAAAATGTATCCTTCTTTAATTTCATGAAAGGCTAATGCCCAATTGTAATCACCTAAATAAGCTGCATATTTTAAATAGTCTATAATTTTTAAATAAAACAAATCAATTACAGAATTTTTAGTTTTAATCTGTTTTATCTCAATATCTTTAGATATTAAAAATTTTGAAATCTTTATTACTTCACTAAAATTTTTATTTTCTATTTCATTTTTTATTATCTTAGATAACCTTTTAGATTCTCTCTCTGCAAATTTCTCTATAAAAGCTGTTCCTAAATGAGCAACTATGAAAAGGCTAACAACAAAGCTTTTAATGTTTAAATCGGGATCGAAATCGAATAAGTAATCCTTTTCGTTCAATGATTTTATTCTAGCTATAGAAGCATTGAGTATTTCATTTTCCTTACTTAATATCTCCTCAAGATTAAAATCAGAAATTTCTAAATACTCTTTAAGAGATTCAAGAAAAGGATATTTTGATAATTCTTTGACATCGATACTCATTCAAGTTCAGTTTCTGTTCTAGGTGCTAAATAATAAGATACTTCTCCTTCACCTGCAAGCGTATATGTAGCCTTTAAAGGCATTCTATTCCCAAATTCTATGCTAGTTACTTCAGATAACTCGCTCCTTCCTAATATATTCATTAAATATTCAGTAGAATAAGAAGCTTCACATTCTTTTATTACATCTAAGCTTATCAATTCATCTCTAAGAAATTCAGAACTAGCTCTTCCTTTTTCACTCTTCCCATGTAAAACTAGTCTATCGCTTGTAGCCTTGAATCTAATATAATCGCTGAACTTCTCTATATTTTTAATGGCATTACCTATAATATCTGTCTCTATTTTAACATGGGCTTCAAAATTCAATTTTAGCGAAGGTATTGATTCAGGAGAAATATCTAGCAAAGGAAATTCGAAAGCATGCCTTCCTTTTCCTATAAATTCAAGTCTTAAAATATTTTCTTTAAGCTCTAAAACTAGTCTATAGCCTTTCTTTATTCCTTTCAACGATTTGACCATGTCAGCTACTGATATTGCAAAAGAAACTTTTTCTTCTTCAATTTTAAAATCAGGGAAATAAACTACAGGAAGCTTCAAATCTATCATCGCAACTCTTGCACTATCCATAGCTCTTAAAGAAAGACCTTCCTGAGTAGCTGTGAATACTGCTTCTTCAACAATATCTCTTATTGCGTCTAACAAATCAAGCCAATTCTTAGCATCTTCAAATTCTATTCTCAACATAAGCTTCAAATAATTAAATAAAAAAAATCATAAATATTTACCTGTAGTCTCTCCAAGTATGATGGCACTTAGTGCAACGATAAAAAGTAGTTGGAGGCTCGTCTGCTCTTCTAGTTTGAACTAACCACCAATATGCTTTTTCATTCCCGCATTTAGGACATGTAACTTCTGCAGTTGGCATTTGATGTCCATGATCTCCTTCATCAATCATGATCTCTTTTTTCTTTTTCTGAACAGCAGTAGTTATTGCCAAGCTCAACTTATTTTGAATTAATTCAGAATATCCGCATGACAAACAAACCAACTTATTGCTACCTTTCTGAGGTTTTAATAAATTACCGCATTTAGGGCAGAATCTTATCATAATGCTTAATTAGATTAGAGATAATCTTGCTTATATTTAAACCATCTATCAAGTGATTCCTTGCATTGATTATTTTGAATTCTTCTTCTGTTAAATTGTATAATCTTATCTTTTTATTCACGTGTATAATAGGTAAAGGAAAATTGCTGAAAAGAGATTCAGGTATTTTGCCAATACTTCCTTTCATTACTACGTATCTGATTTGTTGGAAGTGTCTTGAATTGAAGATTTTTTGTAGAACATCTTCAGCGTTTTTTATTTCATGAAATTCAACATCCTCAATATAACCTGCTCTATATATTATCATGCTCATAATTCGTTTTTTATCTATGCGAATTAAATTAACGAAAGCAATTCTTGCTTCAAGCTTTATGAATCTTTTCAAGATTCTCTAAAAATTTCTGTTTGAATTCAGAAAACTCATTTTTTATAATGTTGATCTTCTCTTCAAGTAAAGAAACAATATCTGTTCCTTCTGAAACTAACAAATAGAACTCGACTTCTTCAAGCAAAGGATGAGGCTTCCTAGCATAAGCGTTTAAAACGCGTTTATCTTTCAAAAGCTCATATGCTAGAAGATTCAAAAAGCCTATGTCTAGATCTTTAAAAGAAAGCAATATTGAATTATTCGTTCTTTCTTTCACATTAAATTCCATATCCTAGAATTCTTAGTTCTAATATTTATTTAAATAAAGCGAACTTACTTTTGTTTTAACTTTAAATCCGCAGTTTAAACATTTTAAAATATTGTATTCGTTTTCATTATAATAAAGAGGCTTTAGACAAAAAGGACAGTCTGCATATAATATTCCGAATTCTTTTCCTCTAATGCTAAGAATTATTTTACCTTCAGCTTCAAGTACATGCGCTCTTATTATATCTGTTGGTTTTATGTATCTAACCGCTGCTCCTTTAGAACACTTGATTAGCATAAAAGCTTCTATATTCGCTTCAATCTTTTCAGTCTCATTATAAAGCAGAGTTAATTCAACAACATTCCTTCCAATATCTTTAACTTGAGCTATAACGACATCGCCTTTCTTAACAAAAGATTTCGGTTTTTTCAACAACTCTAAGTCTACTTTTCTTTCTTTCAAATCTGTTTTTAGCAATCCTGAAGCACTTGCATAAATTTTACCTTTTTCCTCGAATACTCCTAAGCCTGCGAAGAATTCTTCTATTGTAGTAACATAATCCCCTGGAAGAAATATTTTTTTATCCATTTCTCTTGAAATAGAACTGTACTACATCTACATAATGTTTCATTTTTTTATGAAAAGGCATTATATGCTTAATAGTTATTTTATAGCTTTCCAATGTCTTCATCTCAAAGTTATATTTTTGAGCAAGTCTTTCGAAAAATTTTTCATTGCCTTTTTTATGCAGAGAAAACACGTTATCGCTTAGTGTAAAAGCTTTGATCAAAAAATCTCTATCATAATGCTTCCTTTTTGTACCAAAAGGAGGATTCATAATTATTGCATCAACTTTTCTACTTAGAGATAACTTCAAGAAGTCAGCTACTAACATATCTACTCCCCATTTTAAACCCAATTTTTCTGAATTTTTCTTCAATTTTTTAATAGCTTCAAAGTCTATATCTACAGCTAATATTCTTTCAAAGCCTGCAAGCAAAGAAGCAAACGTCAAAGAGCCTGAGCCACAACCAGCATCTAAAAGTTCTTCGCAATTAGAATGCATCAAAACGTTGTGCAAAAATCTTGAAGCTGTTTCTGAATCTAATTCATATTGTTCGAGATAAGCACTTGGTTTTTCTTTACTTTCTATATCCTTCAAAGATATTGCAATTTGCTTTTTTATGTTGACCATGTTTCAGCCAGTTTCTTCATTCTTGAAAAAGTACCTAATAAAGCTTTAGCTTCTCTTTTTGATAAATATGCTCTATCTAAAAGCCTTTTGAATATTAAAATACTATGTTGTAATTTTATTCCTCTCAATCCGCTTTTTATTAATAATTCTTCAACAAACTTCATTATGAACTCCTTATCTTCTTTGCTAGCAATCTCATAATTTATAGTTCTTATTTTCCCATCCCGCCTCATTTCATACATGAAAATAGCTACAGCATGAGAAAGATTCAATGAAGGATATTCATCAGAAGTAGGTATGTAAACTAATATATCGCATAAATCGATTTGCTCATTCTTCAATCCTGTCCTTTCATTTCCAAATAATACAGCTACCTTATTTTTTTCTGCAATAGGCCTTATTTCAGTTATAGGTATTGCAATTCTGCGAAGATTTCTCTCATTACCTATATTCGATGTAGTGCCGATTACGAGGTCTACATCTTTTATTGCTTCTTTCAAGTCTTTACATATGACTGCATTTTTCAATATGTCAGAAGCATGGGCTGAAAACTTAATAGCTATGTCACCAAAACTTTCTGGATTCACAATATAAAGTTCCTTGAAGCCGAAATTCTTCATACATCTAGCAACGAAACCGATATTTATCTCATATGATGGTTCAACTAAAACTATCCTCACAAGACGATCAATGAATTTATATTAGAAGTCGTATATAAAAGAAGTATGCCTTTAAGACCTGGGAGATGCTACAATAAATTAGATACGATGCCCTATACTAGAAAAGAGTATATTTCAGGCTTTCCTCCTCCTAAGATAACAAAATTTGATTATGGTAATGTGAAAAAAGAATTCCCAGTAAGGCTAGAATTATATGCATTAGAAGATGGCTTGATAAGGCATAATGCTTTAGATGCCTCTCGTATTATAGCTACTAAGACGATTGAAGAAAAAGTAGGTATTGATAATTATCATCTAAAAGTAGTGAAATATCCCTTCCACGTATTAAGGGAAAATAAAATGCTTGCAATGGCAGGCGCTGATAGATTACAGGAAGGAATGAGACTTGCATTTGGAAAACCAATAGGCACAGCTGCAATCGTTAAAAAAGGCGATAGAATAATGTTTCTAGAATGTGGAGAAGAATCAATAGATATAGCTAAGCTTGCACTGAAAAGAGCTGCATCTAAATTATCTGTTAAAACAAGAATAAGAATAATTAAGAAAACCCAAGTAACTTCTTAAATCTTTCAAATAGTTCATAAAAGGTATCTGAAAAAATAACTTCATTTGAAATTCTTATCAATTCAATTTTCTTAGGATTGAAAGCTATTTTATAGCCACAATATTTTAACATAGGTATATCGAATTCACTATCTCCTATTCCTATGCATTGGGAAGATTTTATGTTAAATTCTTTTAAAAAGCGAGCTAGTATTAAACCTTTATTTTTCGGAGAAACGTTGATTTTGAACTTTCCATTTATTATGCCATTTTCGAAAATTATATCGTTAGCAACATATCTATCGAAATGCAATTTCTCAGATAAGATCTCCAATAAAAGAGTCAAGCCTCCACTTATTGCGAAGATTTTTATATTATTTTCTTTAAGGAATGAAAAAAATTCAGCGCATCCTTTTCTTATTTCAACTTCTTTAAGAAGATTATAGAAATCTTCTTTACTAATTCCTTTCCATAAAGCAACATCTAATTCAGCCCATTTTTTATAGGAAATTTTCTTTTTGTAGAAAAGTTCTGCATTGATTTTAGCCTTATCTAGAAGATTTAGTTTTTCATGAATGTATTTCCAAGCACTTTCTAATTTCGTTATAACTCCATCTACATCGATAGCTAAAGCCTTAACATCCATTAAAATAGCTCTTCTTTTAAAGCTTTCTTCATAGTAATATACAATTCTCTTTCTCTATACTTGTTACCTACCAGTTCTAGATATCTTACAATTTCATTGCCGTTTGAAAATTTTGACTCTCGATATATTTTTATTGTCTTATCATCGCCTAATTCTTCAATTAAATTCGCTCTAACTCTACCAGGTAGAGCTGCAATATTGCTGAATTCTCCTTCATTTATATCTGCTTCAATTAAAAAAGAATAAGTTTTCTTTAGACCGTTATCGAAGATGAGCCATATTATAGCTAGGCATTTACCTGTATCAAGAAAGGCTTTTTTCAATACATCTCGATATCTCATTTCACCTACAGGTTCAGGATATCTGTTCATATAAGATAAATTATTGCTCGCCAAATCATTGAGAAGTTCAAGGAACAAATCCCATGCTTCTTTTTCAACTTTTATGGCTCTCATTTGTTAAAATACGGAAATTCTAACTTAAATCTTTAGCTACGGGCCAGGTGGGATTCGAACCCACGAACTTAGGCTCCGCAGGCCTACGTCATAGTCCGCTAGACCACTGGCCCAGCTTTATCCATGTTTTTTGGTTATAACGATAATAAAAATTTGATTAAGAATAATTAGTTAAGAATTTAAATATATTGTAATTATGGTAAGAGAAGTGGAAATAAGAGAATATAAAAAAGTAAATCTAAGAGAGGGCACTTTATTCATAGGAATACCGATAAGTGGAGTCTTGAATTTAATGCTCGCAAATTATTACATTCGTGCTTTCAATCTTGATTCTATTGCTTCAATAAATTCTGATCACTTCCCTCCTGTAACTTTCATATTTAAAGGCAAACCTAAGTTTCCTGCACGTATACATGCTGATGAAAAGTTAAAATTCGCAGTTATAACAGCAGAGTTCACTCCGAATCCTAGACTTACAAGAATGCTAGGTAAGACTATTTGTGAATGGGCTGAGAAAAATGATATACATAATGTTGTAAGTGTCGAAGAATTGCTTGTAAGCAATACTTCAAGCGAGTTAGGGGTTTATGGAATAGGTAGTACTGATGAGGCAAGAAACGCATTAAAAGATAAAGGTATAAATTATTTCGAATATGGAATGCTAGTAGGATTATCAGCTGTCATCCTAGATGAATGTAGATGGGCTAATATAGATGCTTATTGTTTAGTTGCAGAAATTAGTCAAAGAGAACCGAGCTTCAAGATAGTTGCAAAAGTTCTTGAAACAATCAACAAGCTATTTCCTAATATAGCACTAGATCCACAACCTTTATTAAAGGAGGCAGAAATGCTAGAAAATCAAATTAAAGAATTAAAAGAAAAGATAAAGCCGATAGAAACACAGCCTAGTATGCTGTTTTACGGTTAAATATCAATTAAGCCTAGTTTTTTTAAAAGATATAATCCATTAGGAAGCATTCCATGGTCGTTGTTCAAATATATGTAGCATTTTAAAGGAGATATTTGCTTTATTTTCTCTATGATTTCATCCAGTTCTTCTCTTTTATATTCATAGCTATACCATTCTTCTCTTCCGTGCAACCTTAGATATATCATCTTATTTATTTCAACTATATCTCTGGGTAATTCTGGAGCATCAACAGAACAAAATAAAACGTTCAGTTCTCTAAGAACTTTTAAGGTTGTTTCATTCCACCAAGAAGGATCTCTAAATTCGATGACTGCTGGAATATCCAATGCTGAAAAAAATTGCTTTATTCTTTTAAGATTAGTCTCGCTGAATTCAAAAGATGGAGGCATTTGGAAAAGCCAAAAAGCTATCTTTTCTTCAATCTCCTTGAAAGCATTCCTGAATTTTTCAAAAATAGCAACAGCTTTTTCGCTTAGCTTTGAATAATGCGTTATTATTCTATTAACTTTTATTGAAAAATCGAAATCATGAGGTGCAGAAGACCAGCTTTTTATCCAACTTTTATAAGGGAAAGAATAAAACGTAGCATTTATTTCTACTGAATTGAATTTTTGACTTAAATACCATTTAAATTGAGAAGGTTTTCCTTCATTCCAAAAATAATTATAACCGCTTGTTCCAATTCTAAATTCAGTCATTTATGAGATTTAAAGACAAGAGCCAATTCTCGAATTTTTTCTTCTTGATTTTCAGCTTTTACTATGCTTGAAGATACTAAAATCCCTTCAGCACCTAATTTAAAGGCTTCATAAACATCTTCAGCATTAGATATTCCAGCACCACAAATAACGTGAATGTTCTTATCGAATTCTTTTACAAGCTTTACAGTCATTGAAATGCTTTCAGGTTTGTATTTAGATACAGATTTTCCAGTTCCTATTAATTCAGGAGGTTCTATTGCGATTATATCAGGCTTGAATTTCGCTAAATTCAAGCATTCCTCAACGCTTGCACCGCAAACAAGAGAAATCAAGGAAAGCTTTTTGCATTTCTTAACCAAAAATTCAATAGCTTCATAATTTAATCTCTTCTCAGAATGATTTATTATAACGCCTATTGCTCCTGCAGATTTTATTGCTTCAAGAGGAATATGTGCCGTATAACTTCCAGGTTCTACAGGATCAGCCCCTTGAGCAAATACTTTTAAATTTAGATTAGAAATTTCCTTAATATCAGTATAAACAGGTGCAAGAAAAATATCAACGTTCAATTCTTCAGAAATTTTCTTGGAAGCAAGAGCTAATCTTTTTGCTTTCTCTCCTATTGCTTCTTCATAACATTTAAAATTTATTAAAAAAAGAGGGAAATTCAATAAAAACATTAAGCCTTTACTTCTATGAAGCGTTTCTCTAGCTTCTTCAATACTTGAGGTAAGGTGGTGTATTCCATTTCTTCAGGACCTAATCTATGAGGCATGAAAGGACCATGTCTTCTTATATATTCTGCTATTTCAGAAGCTTTTGCTCTTATAGCATCGAATGCAACATCTTCAAATAGATCAGCAGGACCTAGCAACTTTCCATTGTATACTTGAAAACCTAAAGCTACAACTCTAGGAGGACCATCAAATCTACTCACTCTCGAATCCTTTAGCGAAACAGGCATCAGAGGCCCTACATGGCTACCTCTCATCCAACCAGCAACTAAATACGGATATGAAAAGGCTTCAAGATATTCTCCTACTGCAGGCAATCCTCTTTGAGCTCTTACGATGCATACAGGATCATCTTTTCCAACATATCTTCCTGCAATTAAAGATAATCTACTTGTGCTAGCTACAGCAGCTAAAAGTCCATCTTTTCTTATGACCTTTGATATTACAAATCTTCCAGGAGTACCTATTAAAGCTAGCAAGTCATATGATTCTTCTGGAGTATTAAGTCTTATTATTCTATTTTGCATCAAATCCATTACTTCGAAGATGAATCCTTCATGCATTGATGGATCTATTACCAAGCCTGGAGTACAGAATGGATCTGCGAATACACGGTAAAGTGGCAAATTCCAAGCTCCTGGTTCTGTTTTATCTGCAGCGAAAACTATTATTGGTTCACTAGGTCTTTCTTCAATTTCCATTTCAGCAGCCATAGGGCCAAGACCTTTAACATTTCCAGAGAAAGCTTCAGAAAGCAAATCTTGACCAGCTGCATAAAGCTTATATTTATTCGAAACTTTCTCTGTAACTTCTTTGAATGTATTCCAAGCTAATTCATGGATTTCAGGATTATCTACTCCTTTATTGTGCGTCATTAAAAGCTCTAAGTCATCTCCTGCATTGAAAACGAAATAATCAACGATCAATCCTTTTTCTTTTGCATTGTTTAACATTTGCTTTGCCAAATCAATCTGCTCAGGTATTACTTTATGATGGCCAGCTATTGAGCCAACATCTGCTTTTATTATTGAAATCGTTATTTTAGCCATAATGATTAAATCATTGAACAAATTTAAGTTTATTCTAAATAATAATATTCGCCGATTTCTTTTTGATATCTATCTAAACTAGAATTAGGCTTATTTATTCGAGGCCTATTCGTCCTTTTATCTCTTCTAAAAGTGATTCCTAAATCCTTCAAAAAGTTGTTGAAACCTTCTTTTAAAGACATAGGCTTAAGTACATAACCTTTCTTTGCAGGTTCACCTTTAAAGACTATTAATGAATCCGCTGTAAAATCATGAATTAATAAATCATGCTCCACAACTATTACGAGTTTTTTAAATGTTTGAGCATATTTTTTCAAAAGTTTAGCTAAGGATAATCTTTGTTCAACATCTAAAAATGCACTAGGTTCATCAAAAACATATATATCTGCATCTCTCAAGAGTGTTGAAGCTACCATTAAAGCCTGTCTCTCACCTCCACTAAGCTCAGAAATCTTCCTTTCTAAAATTTGATCGATCCTCAAAGGTTGAATTATTTCATCGACTATCCATTCATTCTTATCGAATTCCTTGTTTATATAATGCAAGTAATCTTTAACTAAAAGTTCTTCATTTTCGAATTTAAAAACCTGTGGCTTATAGCTCATTTTAGGATTTTCTTCTATAGAATAAACACTCCCTTCATATTCCTTTATCTCGCCTACAATTGTCTTGATGAAAGTAGTTTTACCAATACCGTTAGGCCCAACAATTCCTAAAACTTCTCCTTTATTTGCAAAGCCTTCTTCTACTTCAAGATGAAAATCATCCAAATCTATTTTCAAATTAGTCCAGAACAAGAATTTATAAGGAGAAAATTCAACTCTTTCTAAACTTTTCAAGTAAAACTTGATGGGATTTTTCCTTATTCTAACGTTTTCATGGGGTAAAAATCCTTCAAAGTAAGCATTTATGCCAGCATTTGTAGAATAAGGTAAAGAAGCTATTCCATATACCTTAGGTTTACCGTAGATTATCGTTATCGTATCGCATAAATAATCTATTAAGGAAAAATCATGCTCAACAATAAGCAATGTTTTTCCTCTTTCCAATAAGAAATCCAATATATGAGCTAGTCTAAGCCTTTGATGTACGTCTAAATAACTACAAGGCTCATCTAAGAAATAAACGTCAGCATCTCTAGAAATAGCTAGCGTAATAGCGAATCTTTGAAGTTCTCCCCCACTTAGATTGGAAATTTTCTTATCAACGAATTCGTTCAATTTAAAAATCTCGCTTACATGCTCAAATACATCTTTGTTTTCAATGAACTTAATTACGTCTCTTACGCTTCCTTTAAGAATCAAAGGTATTTCATGTATATCTTGTGGTTTAATCGAAACCCTTATTTTTTTATCATAAAGATCTTTCAAATAACGCTGCAGTTCGCTACCTCTGAACTTACTTATTACGTCTTCAGGTTCAGGCTTTTTGTCAAAATTTCCTAAATTAGGATATAATTTACCTGCAAGTATGTTTATAGCAGTAGATTTACCAGCACCATTCATGCCTATAACTCCTGAAGCTTTTCCATATCTAATGAAAGGTAAGCCATAAAGTCTGAAACTATTTACTCCATATTGATGAATACAAGGAACTTGTGGCTCGCTTGCAAGGTTAACGATATCTATTGCATGAAATGGACATTTTTCTACACAAATACCGCATCCTATGCATCCTTGTTCATCTATTACAGCTTTACCAGATTCATCAAGCCATACTATTTCATTTCCAGCCCTTACTATGGGACAAAATCTATTGCATTCGAAATTGCACTTGTCAGATTTGCAATAATCGCGATCTACTATTGCTATTCTTACAGTCACTAATCAGTTTCAAAGTATTCTAATGAATCTTTATATAACTCTTCAAGCAACATTTTTTCTTCTTCCCTAGCCTTTACCTCTTCTGGAGTAGTCAAAGCTATTTCTTTACTCTTTTTATCAGCTGACTTCGAGACGAGCTTGATATCAATTTTTTTAACCCTTTTTGAATAACCACAATTCGTACACACTAGCTTAAATCCATTCTTCACTCTCTTTGGAACCATCAAATTATTGCATTTAGGGCAAAATTGCATGTAAAGATTTAATAAAGGAACTTACTTAAAAATTCAACGAAAAAAATTAAAACTACTCAAATTCCTCAAGCTCTTCGAATTCTTCGAACTCCTCAAATTCCTCAAGCTCTTCTTCCTCAGCCATGAATGAGATAACTACTTACTTATTTAAAAAGATAGCTCTTTTATAGCCATATAGGTGCAAAGGCAATGATAATAATTTGGCTAAATAATATAAAGGAAAAATCTTTGGATGAATTCTTTTCCATCATAAAAAGATTTGATGAATTGACCTTCGTTTTAGAACATGAAAAGGAGTTTTATTTATTCAAGATTAAGGAAAGAAATCTTGAATTAAAAGAAAAAACTTTCAAAAAGATTTATGAAAATAACAGCATTAAGGATAATTTGGTCATAAAAATTTTAGCGAAAAAAGTTGGAGAAAACCTTGTCTATACAAAATTAAGAATAAAGAAAAAGGAGAATTTAATAAAAAAATTTAAGGATACGCATGCAATCCTCTTCTTGTATCATGAATAAAGGGATGATATTAACTACTTACAGATTCAGAGAAGATGATTGTGTTCATGAAGCTTGGCTTTTGTTATCGAAATTTGGATTTAAAGATTTTGAACCTTTGGATGTTAAAATGCCAGGCTTGATATTATTAAAAGTTAATTTCGATCCTATCAAAGCTGTTGAAGAGATTATAAATTATGCAAAAGAAAATGTCTGGAGCATAAAATATATACTTAAAGCAATACCTATTGAAATCATAACTGAAGCTAAAGAAGAAACAATAGTTAAAACAGCTGAGCTTTTGTTGAATAAAATTGAAGAAAATAAGAGCTTCAGAATAAGCATTGACAAGAGAGAATCAAACATAAAAAGTAATTTTTTGATTGAACAAATAGCTCCAAAAATTAAAAGAAAAGTAGATTTAGTTAATTACGATTACGTTATTTTGATAGAAATAATTAGAGAAATTGCAGGAATTTCTGTTCTTAAAAGAGATCAAATATTTGTACTCAGCAAAATGAAAAAGAAAGCAATAGAAGAAATGCTAGGTAACTATGATAAGAGCTCGATGTAAGAAATTTTCATCAAAACTTCTTTTTGAATGTTATTCGTCTTTACATTGAAAGTTTTCTTAATTTCTTCCTCTTTCACCTTATCATATATATTTATGAAATCATCGTTCTCTAATTCTGAAAAATAGCGAACTAATTCTTCAGTAACTAGCTTAGCTTTATCTAGATCTTCATCACAACAACAAACTAATACATTCCTTGTCTTTTCGTTCAACCCTAACATGCTTATTGCTTCATTTATTTGCCTTTTACCGCTAAGTCGGAGCAATAATTCAATAGAATTTTCCTTAGCTATGTTTTTTGATTCTTTTTTAGCTCTATAAGTTCTATATATAGCGCTGAATAAATGTAGCTCGCCGCAAATCTTATCTGCATCTACTACTTGTAGAATATCAACTTTAGATTTATTTTTAGAAACGTATTCTAAAATTTCACTGAGATTTCTATTCTTCAATTTAAAAGAAACATAGCAAGCCCAGATATTGAAATCTTCGAAGTAAAAAGTCTTCACTGTTTTCTAGCTTTTATCAAGACTATCGCAGATGCGATATCGCCCTCAGTTTCTTTAAGAGCATTGATTGCTTCCTCTCTTGTAGCATTAGCTTGTTGCATTACGAGTTGAATATCTTCTTCATTCGGAACGAATTCAGTCTTTTCTTCTATTTCTTCTGATGCAGCTATTTGATATAGCTTTTGTCCGCTTATTTTAGTGACCATAACTTCAGGATTTTTCAATATGATCGTTTTATCTTTAAATTTCAAAACAACTTCTTCTACACCTTCTAGATTTTCGAAGCTTACACCCATTCTTTGCAGCATCCTTAAAGTTTCTCTATTTATTCCTCTTCTAAACATATTTCCCCACCTTACGTAATTTAATAACCACACCTCTTTTAATTTCTAGCATTTCCTTACCGTTTAGAATTGCCCTTCCTACTGCAATGAATTTTTTATCTTCATCTATAACTACTACTTCTGAATTCGCCTTTAAATTTGGACTTACGCTTTTAATTTGCTTAGCTAAAATTTCTTTTCTTTCAAACATAGTCTTTAAGGCTTCTCTATTAACGATTACTAAATTTTCGAAATTTTCCAAAGTTTTTACCAATTCTTTAGCTGCTCTCAAAGAAAGCGTTAAGAAACCATCAGAAGTTCTAATAGACAAATAAGGAGAATTGCCTAAGAAAACATATCTTATTCTTTTAGTTCTACCTGAGAATTTAACTTTCATTTCCTTAATCAATTCTTCTTTAAATAATGCATCACCGACTTCTTTACCGAATTGATAACATGCTAAAGTCTTCAAAGCAAGAATTGGATTGAAGCTCACAATAATAAACATTTATAGCATATTTTAATGATTTTAGCTGTGTATTGCGAAATATGTGGTAAAGAAATTCAGAAACCAATAACTATTAGAGTTAACAAAACATATTTGAAAGTTTGTGATTCTTGTAAAATAGTTGGAGAAATAGTTGAAACTAAGCCTTTGGAAACGAGAAAAGTTATTAAGAAAATACCCTCACCTTCATATAAAACTCCGAAAATACCTCAAGCAGAAGTTTCAATAAGAGAAGATTTTGCAATAGAAATAAGAAGGGCTAGAGAAAAAATGGGAATGACTCAGGATATGCTTGCTTCATTAGTTGGAGAAAAGCTTTCTACATTAAAAAAGATTGAGGCAGGGAAATTAAAGCCAACTATAGAATTAGCGAAAAAATTTGAGAAAGTTTTGAAAATAACACTCTTAGAAATGGAAAGTATTGAAGAAAAAACTGCTAGTAAAAAAGGAGAACAGGAGATAACACTAGGAGATATCGTAGAACTGAAGGAAGATTGATTAGATTGTTTAATGAGAAATAGATCATGGTAACCAGAGAAGAAAAAGAATATATTACAAAGACTATTTCATTACTGCTAAGACCTGAAGCTGCACAGGTCGTTTCATTAATGTTAGATAAAGGAGAAGTGAACGAAGAATGGTTAGCTAAGCAAAGTAATTTGAAAATTACTGTTGTAAGAAAGATTCTATATGATTTATTCAATATGGGATTGGTCGATTTCAAAAAAGAAAGAGATGAGAAATCGGGATGGTTCATTTATAATGCAGTTTTCAGGACAGAACAATTCGATAAAGTGATTTTAGATAAGTTAAAGACTATTCTAGAAAAATTAAAGTTGAGATTAAAATATGAAGAAGAGAATACTTTTTACGAATGTCCTGTTCATAAGAAAACTTTCATAGAAAGCGAAGCATTAATGAACAATTATGTTTGTGATGTTGAAGGATGCGGTAGCATTTTGGTAATTAAGGATAAAACTAAAAGAATTGAAAAATTACAAAAGAAAATAGAAGAATTAGAAAAGATAATTAAAGAAGCAGAGGCTAAAAAATAATGGGCCGGTAGTCTAGCCTGGTAGGATGTCGCCCTTACGAGGCGAAGGTCCCCGGTTCAAATCCGGGCCGGCCCACTTATAAAAGGGAATTTCATCGAATTCTATTTCTCTTGCTTTTAGTTTCTGCTTTCTCATTCTTTCTTCTATTTTTTGTTTATTCGAAATACCTTTATAGCCAATATTTTCCAAAACAAAAGAAGAAGCGCTTGAAGCGAACAATCCTGCATATTCAAGATCGTGGCTTCTCGAATAACTTATTAAAAATGAGGTTAAATAAACATCTCCTGCACCTGTAGGATCAACTTGTTTCTCTGGTATATGAGCAGGAATATAATAAGTTTTATGTTTAGATATGACAATGCTACCTTTATCTCCCAGCGTTAGCAATAAAATTTTACAGCCTTCATCGAGAATTTCCTCCATTATTTGTTTCGGATCGTTATTATTAGATAAACAATAAAGCTCATCTAAATCGCATTTTAAAATATCGATGAATTTCAAAAAAGAAATATCTTCAATTTTCCTCTTCTTTATTAGTGAAGATTCAATAGTTCTGCAAAATCCTTGAATATCTAATGCAAGATACTTAGATATTTTCCTGGCTTTTTCTATTTCTTCAAAGCTGAATTCATTTATTATAGGACCGAGATGGAAACATTCTGCTTCAAAGTTTTCAATGTTGAATTTTATAGTTAATTTTGGATGATTCTTGACTTTTTGCATTCTATCGTTACCTATGTATTCATTAACAAAAGATAGTGTTTCTCCTTGATATACACCTAACTTAATTATTTCTACATTGTAATTCTTAAGCAACCTCAATAATTCATCCTCATCTTTTTCTCCTATTGCAGATATCAAACCAACACGGCATCCTAGTAAAGATGCTTGAATTGAAGAATAAATTACAGAACCTCCAAAAATTTTGTAATTCTGAGAATTCAAAATGATCTCATCATAAGAAATGAACCCTGCAGTAACGTAATTATATATCACCATATCCTATAATTTTATTGATTAAATAAAAGCCGGGATAGCCTAGCCAGGTAAGGCGCAGGCTTGCTAAGCCTGTGGGCGTTTGCCCTCGTGGGTTCAAATCCCACTCCCGGCGTAATTTGATAAATTGAATACTCGCTTCAAATGAATTTAAAAACCTCTATTATTTGAGCGAGATTGATCAATGTGCAAGAAAAAAACATCATCATTTTTGGCAAATTTATTAAAACTTTCTCAATTTGTTTTGATAATACTTCTTAATCTATCTATGAAAATTACTTGTTTTCAGATCATCAATACAAAAAAGAATTTATCGTTTTATTTATTACCCTTACCTTTTCTTGCAATTAAAATCAAGGGCAATAAAATTGCAGTTGGTATTATTGTAAATAATAGTATTAGCTCGTTAATAGATAAGGATGGAAAACGTTGAGAATCTCCTCCAGGATTAGGTGCAGGTACTAGAGTGATAAGACTTGTTACGTCACGGTAATCTACAAAATTCGCTACTAAAGGTACTTCGCAGCCAGCATATTCTCTTATTATAGAAACAGCTTTCTTTACGAACTCTTCATTATAGGTGGCATTAGTAGGAATCGGTAAAATAACTTCACCATAACCGAACCAACTAATATAATCAGGTAATTCAAAATTATAATATTCTTTAAGTAATTCTAAATATCTCTTATATCCATCTCCCCAACCTCTTATAGTTCCATTAGATAATATATTTAAATAAAAACGCTCTACAGCCTTAGATTGCTTAATGAATAGAGGAAAATGAGTATAATCATCCGTATATGGCGATGCATAATCTTCGATGAATGCTATTATTACATCGTATTTATCTTTGAATTCTATATTATATCTAAATTTTATATTTTGTTTTTCAAAATCTAAATTTAATTTTTTAATATATAATTTGAATTCTTCGATATAATATTTTAAGAAATTAGTAAAAGGTTTAAGATAATTAACAATAATATTTATTTTTTCAGGCGTTATTTTATACATATAAATTGTTATAATCATTTTCTCAAAATCACCCATTTTAGGATGGATCTCCATAGCTAATATCCCTAGATTTCCCTTTTCCTCGATCAATCTATTTTTATAATTCTCTAATTCTCTCCCAGCCCCCTAAGAAACTCCCAAATAGTAAACCAATCGATATCCTTTACATCATACTTCGCATTTAGTTGTGCAAGTATAAATCCTGTTTCTGAACCATAGCTACCGCTTATTTCACTCTTATATACTGTCTCATTTGAATAAAACTCTCTAACAGGTACAGGAGGATTTAATTTTCTAAAATCGTATTGCCAATAAACATATGTTTCATTACAGCTTGTGATTACTAATTTAGGATTTCTTTTTATAATCTCCACTTTCATTTCAACGGTTATGTCATTAGAAGCCCTAACGCTAGTTGGAACTATCAAGGAAGTGAAAATTATTAAAAACAAGAACAAAACTATTATTGTTCTCATATTAATAACACGATTGTTCATAACCACAAGTAGGTAGTGATACATCAGGCCATTTGTTAAGTATTCTTAAAGCTATTGAAGCAACTAAAGTTATTCCGTTAGTACCAGATACAATTCCTACTACACGTGCATAATATTGAGCAATTATTATTAATGAAGTAACGATCATTAGCGAAATTTCACGTTTCATAAAAAAACAAAGTTCTATCATTTAAATTTAATTCTATATAAACATTACGCTTCTATTCGCTATAAAATTGCGTATAGGAAAGAATTTTCACTTCAATATAAAACAAAAGCGACAAAAGTCTTACTTCATAATTCTCCTATTAATTTATTACATATGGGATGAAGGAGAGTGGATGATTTGTTCAAGATTTTTGTAGTATTTTGAATTTTATTTGGCAAGAATAGAAGATTTTGGATCCATAACAAAAAAATAAATCTCACAATTAACAATAATATATTTGCGGCGGTGGTAGGGCCGGAGGGGCTCGGCCTCCCTCAAATGCAAACGGTCGATACGGCACGGCCAGTAACGCATGTAAGCTCATACTAGGAATATAGAGCTATATGCACGGAAGTAATGAAAGCCTGCCCTACGGGGTCGCCATAGCCTCGTAGCCCTTCCGGAGGGAAGGGCGAAGAGGCTAATCTTTAGAACCGAGTTAGGCCCGGAAGGGAGCAGCTCTAATAAAGAGTGGCGACGTTCGTAGGTAACAGGCTTGAATGGAAGTGCATATAGCTCTATATTCCTAGTATGGGTTTACATGCGGGCACCGCCGCTTATTGCATAACTATTCCTATTTCTTCTAAAAGTGAACAAGCTCTGCATAATTCTTGCGAAGTAGGTTCACCGCAACTTTTACAATAGTTTAACTTGAAATCTTTTTTCGTTTCGATGAAACTCTTGGCAATCTTTTCTGCAGTGATCAATATCATATACTTAGCGCCTGGATTTTCAGCTTCCAACTCATTCAATATTTTCCTAATTGAATCCCTCATGGATAATTTTACAAATCTACATTCTGTTTCGAATAAAGGAAAATCGTGCAAAGTAGCATAAATCATGATTTCTTCTTCATAAATATATTTCAATGGCTTAATTCGAGGAACAAAACCTTCCTTCGGAATTACTGGAGCAAATCCTCTTATTATTCTATCCAGATCTCCTCTTAGCATGTTAATCATGAATGTTTGAACTTCATCATCCAAGTTATGACCTGTCACAACCTTTGTAGCATTTAACTTTTTTGCAACCATATTCAACAATTTCCTTCTAAGAACACCACAATAAGAGCAAGGTTCAAGTTTGCTTCCTTTTTCTTTAGCTATCTTTACTATTTCCTCGAGTCTATATCCATAAAAATCTTCATATCTGAAAACATAATAAGGAATCCCAAGCTTTTCACATAATTCTCTTGTATGTTTTACTCTAAATTCTGTATATCCACTGATTCCTTCATCTATTGTGACGGCGAAAAGCTTCGTTGAAGGAAAATCTTTTTCTATTATGCTTAGAACATGAAGAGCTGTCAAGCTATCTTTACCTCCTGAAACTGCTACCATTATAGAATCATTCCAATTAAGCAATCTATTTTCAGATATAGTCTTAGCTACTTTATCGATGAAAGTTTCTATAAAATGCTTTTGGCATAACTTCTCCCCAGAATATCTTCTAACATAAAATACCTCGTTATTGCAATAACTGCATTTCATTTAGACAAAACCAAATCTGATCAAACTAAAATATATATTTAAAAGGAGAAGCGTGATAGATAACACTCTTAAGGTATTATGTGTTATGCTTCGAATTTCTTTATTCTTAATGATACTTAAAAGCTCAGCTAGGAATTTATCACCATCGAAGAGTGGAATAGGTAGCATGTTGAAAACTGCTAAGCTAAAACATATTACAAATCCCCATGCAAAAAACAAATAAGCCCAATATTGCAAAATTTGTGGGAAGAATTCAAAATAAGGTTTATGATAATCTAATGTAGAAACTCCTATGAAGCCTCTATCTTTATAATAAGGATGTTGTGCAAGCTTTATTGTTATATCGAAATTCTTCAAATTCCTTTCAACAGTTATAATTAATGTTTGGTTAGGTTTAGTCTTTTCTAGATACGAGGAGAATTCTTGATAGTTCTTTATTTGTGTATGATTAAGTGCTATTATTGCATCTCCTATAGCAAGACCAGCTATTGAAGCAGGAGAATTAGGAGTTATTGAATAAACCAAAACACCGCTTGAATCATAGCTATAACCCCAAGCAATAGCTAAAGGATAAGATAGAAATAGAGTCAAAAAGATCATAGCTTGTATTAAATTTATGAATGAACCTGCACCTAGCATTCTAAGTTTCTTTCTAGGAGTTGTGTTTTTCAAAGATTCATCATCTAATTCTACAAAAGCTATAGGAATCATGAAAAGCAATCCTGTACCTGTAGATTTTATTTTCATTTCGTGGCTAGAGGCTAAGAAGCCATGGAAAAGCTCATGGAAAACTGCAGCTAAAGTGATGACGATTAAAATTATTATTAATTGATCTAAAGGAGGGGTGAAAGTAATTCCAAATATTATCGGAATTATTGGTGAGGCTTCTCCTAGTGCAGCACTTTGAGAAGGAAATAAAAGATTGATTAAATTCTTCATTAAGAAAAACAAAGCATAAATCATCAAAGCAATACCATAAATGATCGATAATTCACCGACTATTCTATAAAATTTCGATCTCTTCTTTCCTGAATTCAATATAAATCTATTAAATCTAGTAGTCTTTAGAAGAAGAACTAAAGGCTGTATTTCCATATTTTCTGAAATTTTCTTTCCAAAATTTGTATTCTTAATTAATGAAAAAATTAAAAATAAAAAAATCCAAAATAAAAACAAAAGAAGTAGAATATCAATTACCGACATGATTAATATAAGTTAAATCTTAATAAAGCTATAATATTACCTAATTTTTCTAAAGTTTTACCTGCTTCGCTTTCTTCATTTATTATGCATATTGAGCCACCATAAATTTTGACTTGCTCAGATATTTTCTTTATTTCATTCAATTCTTCTTTGCTAACGTTTTTCAATAATTTTGTCGATATGAAAAGCTTATCTACAGCTTTCAATGAAGCTGCTTCTTTAACTTCTTTAATTCCCATTGCAATTTTCTCTGCTTTGCTAAGCAATGGTTCTAAGGTTAGCATGTTCTCTTCATGACCAAAGATAGTTAAAATCTTCAATACTTCATCATTCCTTAAAGCTTCATATATTCCTTCAATTCCTCCAATTGAACCGCTAACTCTGAAAATGTTTCTTTCAATCTTTTTAATCCTTTCATAAATGATATCTTTGAGATTTGAAGGACCATATAAGATTATTAACTCAGGATTTGTCTTCGATATTATTTCTAAGGCATTATCTATGCAAACCTTTAAAAAGACTTCTAAATGTTCATCTCTTTTAGAAATTTCTCTTTTTCCTCCAAGACTTTTTTCTTCAGAATAAATTATTTGAAAACGCTGATTGTTTAACAAAGCTATAGCAATATCTCCATAATCTATAGATATTATGAGCGATTTCGGATATGTTTCTCTAATTCCTTTTATTATAGATTGTATCAATGCTGAAGACCAATCTTCTTTTTTCAGTCTTATCGTATCTCCTATGTCTATCAAAAATGAATGATGACCGCTTGCTTCAAAATTTTCAGGTCTATATATTATGCTACCTATTACTTTTAATCCTGTTAAACTTGGATGGAAATATGCCTTTTCAACACGTATCCCAAGATAAACGCGTTCTTTTTCTGCTTTTTCAGCTCTTCCTTCCTTTGAATATATTTTCTTATTCCTATAGCTCCAGCCATATAGCTCGTCTCCTTCCTCTACTAATAAGTACAAATAAAATAGATCATCATAGCTTTGAATAGTGATCTTAGCTTCTTTTTCTTTTTCATTGAGTTCGAATTTCATATTTCTTTATATTTCCTTGATCATCGAATAAGAATATCGATAAATCTTGAGGTATGTTAGTAATGTTTCCGATTTTGTAACCATATATAGCGCTGACTTTTTTCTCCTTGCACAAGTCTATTAATCTTTGTGTTATTATACCATCTAATATTAATGCTCCAAAAGATTCCATTTGAGATACTTTATCGATTACATCCTTGAGGGGTATGCGCTCAATAATTTTATAATCGTTATCAAGAATTAAGGCTTCCATCGTTCCTATAATGGATTTGACAAGCTCGCTTACTTGCTGAAGCTTAGGAATCTTCTGTTCTTGCTTTAAAATATTGATATAATCTGAAGCAGGTCTTTTATCATTTAATGCAGCAGCTATTTCTTTTCCACTTAATTCTTCTACTTCTTTCCCAAAAGGAGCTCTTGCTACATAATCTATTTTCGCTACGCTCAACAATTCCTTCAATATTAAATCTCCAGCTCTATCGCCATCTAAGAAAGCAATAGTTCTTTTATTCTTAGAAAGATTTATGATAGTTTGGGGTACTTTGGAGCCATCAAGAGCTATGACATTCCTATATCCATGTTTTAGTAGATTTACTACATCTGCTCTACCTTCAACAATTATGATTTCTTGGGAATTGTCTATATCAGGGCCTGCAGGAAGTTTCTCAGGACCATAGCTTATTATCTGCGATACTTTAATAGCCTCTGTAAGAGCTTTTATCAAATCAGAAGATTCAACACTTTTACTTTCTCTCCATTTCAACAATATTTCCTTTGCTCTTTCTAAAATCTTGTTCCTCTTTTCTTCTCTGGCATCCTTTATCTCTTTCAATTCAATCCTTGCTGAATTAGGTCCTACTTTATCGACTGTTTCTATTGCAGCTGCTATCAAAGCAACTTCTGGCTTATCCAAATTCGTAGGTACAGTTATAATTCCTACCGTCCTTCCTCCCTTTATTTCATATTCCACATCAATTCTTCCAACTTTTCCTATTTTTTGCAATTCCCTAAGTTCAAGTTCATCTCCTAGCAATCCCTCTGTTTGACCGAATAGAGCACCTATAACGTCTGATTTTTCTACTACACCATCAACTTCAAATCTAGCTACTAATATGTATTTAGCATTAACAGGAGGACCGCCCATTTAATTCACCTTGTTAAAATCTTCTAAGAAGAATATTAAATTATTCTGTGGTGGGGGTGCACCCTGATCCTTATTAACAACACTATAACTCATCAAGGGTATCCACCCATTCGTTATAGCTCTCTCAATAAGGATGCACCCCCAAGATTATTTATTTAAAAATGAATTTTAAGATTTTACTTAAGCTGAATTCGCATGCTACTATTGGCTGGTATAAAGAAAAACTTATTGAAACTTCGGGATTTATTTCTCCTATCCATCCTATATTTTCATCTTTAACAATAATATCTGCCCTTCTTCCGTTTAGCAAAAAAGGTAAATCATTTCCTTTCAATCTTAAATCTAAATTCAAGACTTTGAATGAACTATATAAGAAGCTATGCATTTCTTCGAAGCTAGCATCATTATGGATTATTAATGAAGAAAATCTGAAATCTGTTCGAATAGAATTGTTTTTATAATAAACTACATCTCCTATTTCGTATATTTTCTGAGGATAAGAATAGCTCCTGTTATAATATAAGAAATCTAAAAGACAAGGGAATATATTTGCTCTCATACAATCATATTCTTTACTTATAGGATTTGTAAGATATATTAGACCGATTTCTTCTTTATTCAACATTACTTTTTCTGTTTGAATTTCGCTATTGCAAATCATATAATTGGTAACTTCTTGGAAACCAAAACCATTATATATTTCTCTAAAGGTTCTCGCTATTATGCTTTTATCGCTTATTTTACTCCTAGTTTCAATTATAGGTCTTTTAAATTCTATATTGCTATATCCTTTAATTATTGCTACATCTTCTATTATATCTATGCTATTTAGAACATCTAATCTATAAAAAGGTACTTCTACATTATATTTATTATCTTTCTTCTCAATTCCATATCTAGCTCTTAATAAAATATCTTCAAGCTCATATTTGTTGATTGAAAAACCTAATATATCTTCTATATTATTTTTCTCCAATACAAAATTTCTATTTTTAAAGCTTATTTTAAAAGATTTGTTAGGATAATGATGTGTAAGGAAACCTATCTTACCTCCATAAAAACTAATTGCAAAAGCCATCAAAGATACTATGGAAGTTATGAAATTGATATCAAAGCCTGTAGAATCGATCAATATATCAGTTGTTCTTATTGTTACTTTAGCATCTTGAGAATTTATTATAGGTGCTAAGCTTAGAAAAGTACCTTTTGAATCGATCAATACAGGTGCCTTTTTTTCAGGTATTAAATGCCTATATTGCCTTCCTTTTTCAGTTTCACTCAAGATTTCATATCCATTCATTAACTCATCTCTATCAAGAGGCCTGAATTTGATCTCCTCCAAAGGAAGACATTTGAAATATATCTTTTTATCGAGCTTTGAAATATCATAAATTCCAATAGAAGCTTTTCTTCTATTTCTACCTAAAGTTTCATGCAAGACTTCTTGAAATCTTATTATGCTCTCCAATGCTTTAGGATCAAGTTTTACGCCTCTAACAGTTGCCATAGCTACATAAGGTCTAACGTTTGAGACATTTTCATCTACATAAACTTCGAATTCGTCTTCGAAGAAATCGAATTTTATTAAGCCTTTTTCCATTCCTAGAATGCCTTTTAATGCCCTTATAATCCCTTCAGTAGTGAAACAGTCTGCTCTATCTGTTGTTATTTCGCATATTAATTCATCTTCTTTTTCTTCTTTGATTTCGCATTTAAGATACTCTAGTAATTTTTCTAATTCTTCTAAAGATAATTCCTTATTTAAATTTCTGAAAATCCTTTTTTTATCTAAGATTATCGTAGGCATTATAACATTCTCGCACTTCTTAGAAAATTCAAATCCTTTGAGAACAGTTCTCTAATATCATCTATTCCTAAATAAGCCATTGCAAGCCTATCAATACCTATTCCCCATGCTAAAACACGAGATTTAACGCCGAGCATGTTTAACATTTCTGGTCTGAACATTCCTCCAGGTAAGGCTTCAATCCAACCTAATTTCTCATGATAAACAGAGCCTTCTACACTAGGTTCTGTGAAAGGAAAGTAGCTAGGCTTAAATCTAATTTTCTCTAAACCCAATCTTGAGGCAAATTCTTTAAGGAAATATAACAAATTAGAGAAATTCAGCTTATTTCCAACCATTATTCCTTCACATTGATAAAATTCTATGAAATGCGTTCGATCAGGCAAATCTCTTCTAAAATTTCTAGAAATGCAAAAAACTTTTGCTTCTTTATCTTTATTCTCATATATGTATCTTATAGAAACAGGCGTTGTATGTGTTCTCAAAACAAGCCTTCTAGCAATTTCTGCATCCCATTTATAATTCCATCCCAAAGCTTCATTGAAGACTTTTTCATGCATTTCTTTAACTTTTCCAATGAGAGTTTCATCCAAATTTGCTAAAGGAAGATTTACTCTGAAAGTATCTTGGACATCTCTTGCTGGATGATCTTGGGGAACAAATAACACATCGAAGTTCCATAATTCAGGAAGGATATAATCCCAATCATATTCTTCAAAGCCCATTTCTAATAGGACTTTTTTAACTTCGTCGAGAAATCTCATATATACTTGCGATCTTCCAAAATAAACGATTGGCGGTAAAGCTTCTAAGTTATAAGCCTTCAATGGATATTTTTTCCATTTTCCTGAAACAATATCATCACTTGTTATTTTAGAAATTTCAGGTATTATTACATAATTTTTAGATATTATTGAATCTCTTACAAGTTTGCTTGCTTTTATATAAGTCTTTTTAAATTCATTTACTTCAATTAATCCTCTTCTTTTTAAGATCTTTAATTCTTCATTTAATTCATTTAAAAATATTTCACCTTTATTCTTTATTTCATTTAATAATTTTTCATCATTTGTCTCATACAAATTTACGAATTTTATTTTTCCTTCAGAATATTTTATAAAGCCTTTTTTTAAAGCATGCATTATCGCAATATCTAACTCATTTTTTGTGAAAAAAGATTTCAATTCCTCTAAACTCATTACTTCTTTCTCTTTTAGAATTAAGGCTAATCTTTTCTCAGGTAAACCTTGTTCAGCATATTTATTCCCTTCTTCCGTCAAAGATATTTTTTTAAGAATTTCTTCCCTTACGTCAACATACCCTTTACTCTTTAGATCTTCTACCCAGCTATGAAGAGTAGCGAAAGGAATGTTCAATTCGCTCGATAATTCTTGAAGGCTTTTAAAATCATTAAGAATCTTATTAAGAATTTGATATTCCCTTTCATAAAATTTAATTTCATTCATCATAAATTATCTTGACTTCTTTTACTAATAATTTTCCATTCTCATCGATTTGCCCAGCTCTAATCCTTGAACTTCTTATAGGAAGAAAATCTTCTGCCAATGCTAAGCTTATATAATGAACGTTCAAGGGCTTTAGACCTTTTTTCTTCCTTATCTCGTTTATTTCTATTGCTCTAGGTAAAGTTTCCTCTGTGCAAACTATATCAGTTAAATTTAATTCGCTAATAGAAGGACCATAAGGATCATGAATAGGAACAATTTCGAAATCTGCTTCTTTATCTAATTCTAAAATTGCTTTTTTCAGTTTATTGTATCTTGTTTGATAATCTTCGATTAATTCCTTAAAAGGCTTATTTCCAGGATTTACAACTAAACCAATTTTTATTTTCTTAGAGATCTTTAAGGCACTTTTCAACAGTTCAACGTGGCCTTTATGAAATTGGCTGAAAGAACCTCCTAAGACAACGATTCTAGACTCTCCTACCTCTCCTACCTCCTGGCTTCCTTGTTGTGTCATGCGGAAGCGGCGTTACGTCTTCTATTCTGCCTATCATCAATCCAGCTCTTGCAAGTGCTCTAATTGCAGTATTTGCTCCAGCTCCAGGAGTTTTTTGACCATGTCCTCCAGGAGCTCTAACTTTTATATGCACGCCTGCAATGCCTTTACTTATCGCTTCTTCAGCAGCTTTGAATGCAGCCATCATCGCAGCATAGGGTGTTTTCTTTTCTCTATCTGCCTTAACGACTGTCCCGCAAGATTTCCAAGTTATTAGATGAGCACCAGAAAGATCTGTAATGTAGATTAAGGTGTTATTTCTAGATGAATAGATATGAGCTATACCCCAAAGCTTATTTTTCTCGCTCATATTATCTTTATTTTATCTTCTTCATCTTTTTTGACTAGATAAGAAGGACTTGATACAATTTTATCTCCAACCATCACTTTTTTATGGACTATTAATTGTCTTGCATGATAAATGCTATTAGCTAGTTTAAGATTATAGATAACTGTTTGAAGTCTTCTTTTTAAAATATCTTCTATGGTTAGCGATAAAATAGCGCTCACATCAGCATTTTCATCGATTAAGCCATATTTTATTAAAAGCTTCTTCAATTTTTCTTCTTCAATAGCCCTTTCTGCAGGAGATAAGGCTAAAAGCGCTCTTGCTCTTTTCCTTATTTTTCTCAATATCGTTTTCATCTTCCAAAGCTCTCTCTTGTTCTTTAATCCATAACGACCGAGGAGATCTATTTCTGCAAGCAATACATCCTTTCTCCAAGGATGTCTTGGCCCTTCCCAAGTCTTCTTAAATCTCCTCATGTCATTGAGCTTTCTTCGTAACTCCTACTGTTAAACCAGTTCTACCAGTAGTTCTCGTAGATTGCCCTCTTACTTTTAATCCTGCAGCATGCCTCATTCCTTTCCAGCTCTTCAAAGCTTTCTGGAATTCTATGTCTTCCCTCGCTTTTAATATCAAATCAGATTCTATTAGATGAATGTTATTACCAGTAAAGCGTTCCTTTTTATAATTATTGAACCACCATGGAACTTTTTCATGTAAATTCTTGACTAAATATTCAATTTTTTTAATATCTTCATCACTCAACGAGCCTAATTTTGTATAAGGATGAAAACCTGCAAGCCTACAAATAGCGATTGCAGTATTGATACCAATACCTTTTATTTTTTGCAAGGCATAAAATAGCTGATCCTTCCCATTTAAATCTGTATTCGATATCCTTACTACATATTTGAAATTTTGAGACATTATAGTAAATTTATTAGTTAGCTTCCTTTAAAATCTTTTAGCTATAAGCCGGGATAGCCTAGCCAGGTAAGGCGCAGGCCTGGAGAGCCTGTGGGCGTTTGCCCTCGTGGGTTCAAATCCCACTCCCGGCGTTATTCGAGTTCTTCTTTTTCATATACTTTCAAAACCTTATCTATTTTCACAACTATTCCTTTTTCTTTTTCTATTGTCTCCTTCGCATCCATTTCAGATTTACCTATTGCAATAAGCTCATTGTTTAAATTATATATTCCAACGTTTTGATTCTTTTTTAAATCTGAAGTAACTGCTACGACAGCTGGAGAGGCAACGAAAGAACCATGGGTTATTGAAAAAAGAGCAGTATCCTTAACGAATACTTTAGGTAAAAAGAAAAGCAATTCTTCGATAGGTCTTAAATAATATCTTAAATAGAAATCTTCATTTTTATTCTTCCATAATCTATAAGCCCCAAATAATTCGTGCATTGTAGCAACATATTCATAATTTTCATCTAAAAATCCAATTGCAATTCTCCTAAGCTCAGTCATATGAGCCCCTGAGCCTAATACTTCTCCTATATCGAAACAAAGTTTCCTAACATATGTTCCTGCTTCACATCTGACTTGCATTAAAACATTCCTTCCAACAATGTCTAAAATATCGATTGAATATATCTTCCTAATCCTTGGAACTTTTTTCACAGCAGATCTCAAAGGAGGCTTTTGGTATATTTTACCTACGAAAAGATTGATGACTTTCCTCAATTTTTCTTCTTCTACTTCTTCATGCAATTGCATTTCACAAATATAAGTCTTATCAAATCTAGCTAGAAAATTGCTAAGCTTTCTAGCTTTTCCAAATAATATCAATAATAAACCTGATACAGCGGGATTTCCCCAAAATTTTCTAGGGTCCCGCTGTGCGTTACTGGTATGCCAAATTCTTTTTTAATCCATGCAGCAATTTCATGGCTTGTAGGCCCTCTTGGTTTGTCTAGAAGACAAAAAGAATAATTCAAATGTTCTTCAATATTCCTTTTAACAAAAGGGATTGGGCTTAGCTTTATCCTAATTTTACTATCCTTTTTGTATAAAATTTGTCTTTGATTCATACTACTCCTTCTTTCATGAAATCTATTAAATTCTCTTCTTGCAAAGCTTTCAATACTTCTTCATCAGATGCATTCTTAGATATTTTGATTTGCTGAGGTAATAATAATAAATGATCTATATTCACTTTTCTCCTTCTAACACCTGTTAATTGCTTAGGACCTGTAACTATTACGAAATTTTTATCAATTATATTTACCAATACACATTTTCTACCTGCATCTCTACCCCTTAATTTTACCGCTAATCTACCTATCATAACTAACGGAGGCATTCTTATTAGAGAGATATGCTTCAATTATAGATATAAGTATTTTCTCAACACCTTCACGAGAAAACTTTGAAGTATTTATTACGAAATCCATAATTGAAAGATCATTTATGTCTATTCCATATATTTCTTTGTATCTTTTCCTATTGCTTTCTTCTCTTTTTTTAATTTCTTCAATAGCTTTTTCAAGGCTCAAATTGTCTCTTTCTGCAATCCTTTTTGCCCTTTCTTCCAAAGGAGCCATTAGATAAATTTTGATGTCTGCAATATCCTTCAATATCCAGCATGCAAGATGACCTTCGATTAATACATTCCCTTTCCTTGCTTCCTCTAATGCTCTACTATCAACCATCAAATCGTATTTCGGATCATTCTCAGCCATGCGATGAAATTCTTCTAAGCTTACATTCAATTCATGTGCCATTTCTCTGAACAAGCTTCCTATAGATATAAATTTAAGATTGAAATGCTGAGAAACTCTTTTGCCTATAGTAGTTTTACCAGAACCTGCTAAGCCGCTTAATGCTATAACTATCAAATCTTAATTTGTGCTATTACTTTGCTTTCTATTAGATTTTTAAGGCAATTGCTACATAGATAACCGCCATATGGTCTTTTAACTCTTCTTGAAGTCTTGGATAAACTTCCTCTTCCATGATAAGTTCCATGGAGTTCAGATTTGCATATTGCACACTTATCCTTATTTCTTTTGGGCTTTTCATAGTGTATTTTAACAATTCCTCCTGGAGTCTTCACCAAATGCAACTTATCGTTTCTTTGTGCAGGCCTAGGCATTTTAATAATAGATTCCTATCTTCCTATTTATTAATAAACTTAATAGCATAAGACATATGATGTACCAATAATAAAGCGGTATAGAAAAATTAGAAGAAATTATGGGAAATAATACGTCGAACGGTTCTTTAAATATCATGACGAATAAATAAACGAAAAATACATAGTAAAACAATAACATGATCATCGTAGATATCATAGTAATCTTGAATGTTTGAGAACGCATCTTATCGATATAAGGCTTCTTTGCTTGTAATTTTTCTAGCCTTGATGTGTCTTTGCTCCTAGCAGCTTGGAGTAATTGTCTATCAAAATCTCTAATTTCTCGCATTATCCTTCTATATCTTTCGATACCGAAATATCTAGAAATGAGAAGCTTGTTTATAAAGGCTGAAAGTAAAGCTGGAATTAATGCAAATAATATGATTAATGAAAATTCATGAAGTATAAAATATATATCGCCCATTACGTCACCTCGAGCAATCTTGCTATTGATGGGAATTCTTCTTCTATTCTCTCTCTAGCTAATATCCTATAGTATTGATAAACTATACCTACTGCTAAAAGAATGCCTATTCCTGTACCTATGATTCCTACGACATCTGAAATTGAAGCAATGAGCCCTATTATTAAACCGCTAAACCATGTCAACGTTCTAGTATATCTTTTCAACAAATTACCCAATACTAATTCGCTATGCCTAAAGCCAGGTACTTGGATACCTGATTTAACCAATCTTCTAGCTTGTTCTTCTGCACTCATTCCAGATGTTTCTACCCATGCTAAGGCGAATAAGACACATAATAAAGAGAACAAAAGAATATAAATAAAAGCATGTAAAGGATCCTTGAAGACAGCATTTAGGCCTCTTGGTGGAGATAAATAATACAATATACCACCACTTGGAACTGCTTGATTGTTAATGATATTGAATTGGGCTATTGCATTCCAAAGCGGATCACTATTGGCTCTATTGTAATTGTTCCAAGCTATTTGTGCAAAAAATAATAAATTTGCTGTCAATGCTCCAGCAAGTATTACTGGAACGTTAGATACATAGATCAATTGAAGTGGTATTTTTGCTTTAATTCCACCATATTTAGGATATGCTACAGGTATTTCTATCTTGACTTGCTGTAAATAGACAATTATAATTAAAGTAAAAATCATCGCGATCAATCCAATTAAGCTAGATGAACGGGCAAGATTTGGATTTCCGAATAAGAAATCGCTTAAGCTACCACCGCCATTCAATACATATATAGCCTGAGGTAAAAGACCAGCATAGCTACCATTAGCAAAAGCAGGACTGAATAGTTCTACAGAAATTTGCAGTGCAACGCCTGCTAATATGAAAAGACTTACAGCACTTCCGAATCCGTATCCTTTTTGCAATATCTCATCGAATAAAATTATTAATATGCCTACTCCTAATAGTTGTAAAATTATTAGAACTGCATTGCTCAAACTTCCAGCAGGTAAAATACCACTTGAAACAAACACTGAAGCTTCTAAAGCTGTGAAGATTATTGCTAAGAATTTCTGAACACCTGTAAATAGTGCTCTTTGCGAACGATCTGTAAGATCAAGATTTATTATTTTTGAACCTACGAGCAATTGCATAATTAATCCTGCAGTAACTATAGGTCCAACTCCAAGTTGTGCAAGCGTCCCCATCCTTGTAGCAAATATTATAGAAAACAAAGCAGGTACTTGAATTGCTTGTTGCGAAGTAGATAAAGGATATAGAGGTATTTGGGTGAAGATAATATAAATAGTAAGCACTATTAAAGTCCATGCAGATTTTTCTCTAAAACTTACAGGTCTTTTAGCTTTAGGTATTTCAGGAAGATATCTTAAGATAGGTCTTAATGAATTAAGAGCTGACATTTTCAACTATAGCTATGCTACCTGCTTCCTTTATTTTCTTCAATGCTGCATCGCTAAAGGCTAATGCCTTTATAATGAACTTGCCTTTTAATTCACCACCAGCAACGACTTTGTCATAACCAAGTTTTGACAAATCAACTTCAATATAATCATCTTTGAGATTAGCTAAACCTTGCTTTAACCATTTATCTGCATGTTGGGAAATTTCAAGTAAGCTTATTTCATTGAATTCTTCTTTATTAGGTCTCCTGAATCCATGTTTACCGAAATAATCAGGATCATATCTCAAAATCCAGGAATACTTGTGCTTTCCAGGTTTCCTACCTGCTTTTCCAAAACCTCCTTTTTGACCACTACCTCTATGCTGACCTGTTCTACCATAACCATGAACTCGATATCCTCTTCTTTTTCTTGAAGCTTTTTCTCTTCTTACAACCATGAAGCTATATCCTTTATGTTTCTTTTTAAATAAAATCTTATCGCTATAGCATTCGCTGAATTAAATTATTGATATCTTTTCCTCTATATCCAAGTTCTCCTTTATCTGAGATCATTTTCTTTGTAGATCTTTTAAAGCCTCCTTTAGGAGGATTAAGTCTAAAGAAGGGTTTAATGAAGCTCGGAATTTTACCTGTTTTAAATATCTCATCAGCTAATTCTTCAAAACTATTAAAGCCATTTTTCTTCAACAATTCTTCATTTAAAGGTTTATCTCCTATTGTTCTACCTCTTTTCTTTAGAAGTTCAACAAGTGTGGCTTTATCTATTTCTCCATAAGTAACGACTTGCGAAGCCAATTTTAGCATTCCCCTTAAAGATTCAGAAGCAGGATAAATAACGCACGTGTTAATCCTTCTTAATTTCAACAAATCTACAGTCTTCCTTACATCTGGATGTCTATCTATGAGGCTTCTTATTCTGACAATTGCTATCAAATCGGGCATTTCAGAAAACGTTTAACTTATAGAGATTTTTGAAAGCATCATAAACAGCGAAAGCAAAGTTTATCCTATTACTTGTATTACCCTTTGTAAATGACCAGACATCAGATATACCAGCTAGCATAAAAATTGGTTTGACGAACTCGCCTACTACTAAGCCTAGACCATATGGAGCTGGCTTAAGTTCAATCCTTACTGAACCGCTTTTCCCAAAAGCTCTAAAAGGAACGCTATGAGGTCTTCCGCATGAACATTCCCAACTACCGCATCCTCTCAAAATAGGTATTAAATTGAGTTTTGCTTGAGCAGTAGCTTTCTCTATAGCGATCCTTGTTTGTTTCGCTTTTCCTAATCCTAAGCCAATATGACCGTTTCCATCACCTACTACAACTAAACTCCTAAATCTAGTAACTTCGCCAGCGGCTGTTTGTTTTTGAACAATTGTTGAATATAATACTTGAACCTTGAGATTTGGCAATAAAATATCTACAATTTCAGGTTCTTGTATTTTATAATTGTTTTGAAATATCTCATCTATGCTAGTTATTTTACCTTCTCTTACAAGTCTTCCTAATTTTGTCTTTGGCTGCCAGCTTTCAACTAGAGACATTTTTAGCACCTATCTTTTCAAATATCTCAGATTTAACCTTTTCGAAATAATTTTGAATTTCTTCAATGTTTAAATTGTTTTTAACATAAGCGCTAAATCTCTTCTCATGTTCTCCTTTCTCTTTTAAAATTTTGAAATATTCAACTATATGCGAACCTTTAATTCTTTCTTCACTAGGTAGAACTTCTTCACCGACAGGTATTTCAAGACCTGCATCTATTGCACCTTTAACTACAGCAAAGATTCTATTGCCTTTAGTAGGAGTCCTAAGACCTATATCGAGTACAGCTTCTTTTATTCCATGCTTAAGAGCTTTCAAGCCAGCTAGATATCCTGTTAAGTATGCTGCAGGTAAGTTTTTGCATGAGAAAGGCCAACCGTATTTTTTCAGTTTCATTGAATTAACTGCTAAAAGCGTTATGTCTCCTTGTATTGCAGGTTTAATGAATTGAACTAGAATATACTTGTTAGATCTCCTGACACAAAAACGTATCTTGCCAGATATTATGAAGATTTTCCTCTTTGAATAGTTAGTTTTATTTTCTCTTCTCCTCCTAAATTTTATTCTATATGGCATTTTAAGATGCCTTAGCTTTTAATTGTTCTAAGTAGCTTTTTATCCTACTTTTGCTTCTTATCACACCTGCTTTGATCATCGTTCTAAGTTTTCTATATGTTTCTGAATCCATTGCACCCCTATCATATAGCTCTCTTAAAAATTTCCTCAATCCTCTTACGCGCAAAACATATTCTTCCTTTTTAACCTTGATTCTTTTACCTTTTTTGCTACCTGGTCCTCTTCTTTTCCTTCTCTTCCTTATTTTTTCTTTTCTCCAAACTTGTCCTCTCTTTTGCTTTATTTTTATTATACCGTCTTCTATTAACTTTCTAACTTCTTCTCTAGATATTACAGTAGAAACCCTATCATAATATTGGGGATCGATGTATATCCTAGACTTACCTACTCCTGCTACTTTAGAAGCTAGTTCCTTTACGTATTCTAAGCTCATATTCTGGGATTAGCTATTTTTAATCCTAATTTCTGTGCTTCTTCGATTATTTCAATTCTTTTCTTTCTACCTACGCTTGAAGCTATCCTTACAATATGCTTTTCAGGATCTAAACCTTCAAGTTCCTTTTTATTATGTACGAGTACTTCCTTAAGTCCTGATGGATGCAAATATCTTGCAAGTTTAATCTTTCTATAACCAATCTTAACGATAGGAGGCCATCCTTTCCTTTGTATCCTCATTTTATTATCTAAGCCTTTTGGTTTCCTCCATCCTGAATCTTCTAACCTTTTAACTTTCCAAGAATCCGATCTCACAAAATCTGGTTTCTTCTTCTTTTGAATTTCTCTTATTTTCAATGCTTCTTTAAGTTCTTTTTCACTCATTTCACTTACCTCTGTAATATATGTATATTCCATCTAGGTATTTTCTAGGATCCCTCTTTTTTATTTTCGTAGCTTGCTGGATGTTTGCAGCAGTTTGGCTAACCTCATCTTTATCTATACCTGTAACTTCAATATCATCTCCTTTAACTACAACTTTTGTTGAATCTCCTATTATTTTAGCTATTCTAGGAGCTCTTTCACCTATGAAATTCTCTATGTATACTTCTTTACCTTTGACTTTAACAGTTATAGGAAAATGAGAATAAACAATTTTTAATTTATAAGTATATCCTTCTCTTACTCCTTTAATTGCAGATTTTATTTTTGAAACAAGAGTATATAAAAGAGATATACCTCTTTTTCCTTTTATCATAGTTTCAATAATTATCTTGTTATTATCTTTATATATTTTATATTTATTTTTTGATATCTTTAATTTGTATGGACTAAGATCTTTTACTATTTTCCCAAGTTTTCCACTAATTTCTAAGACATAATTCTCGCTGACTTTAATGTCTACATCATCAGGAATTTCAATTTCTTCCTTATTTATGACTAAAGCTTTGCTAATAGACATAACAAAGCAATACTCCTCCTATTCTATTTTCCATGCATTCTCTACTCGTCATTATACCTTTAGATGTAGATAAGATGAGCAAACCTATATCTCTGCTAGGAAGATATTTACTTTCATACTTAACGAGTTCATGATAACTAACGCCAAGCCTTGGTTTTATAATTCCACAATCATTTATTCTACCTAATAACTGAATTCTGAATTTTCCTCCTCTACCATCATCGATGCGTTCGAATTCCCCAATATAGGCATGCTTTTGTATTACCTTAAGCACAGAACCTACAAATTTTGATGCAGGATATACTATACACTCTTTTTTATTTCTCATCTCAGCGTTTTTTATCGCACTTAAAGTATTTGCGAGCAAGTTCATGATAAATCTGAATGTATTTAATTCTTCAAATCAAATATAAGCTTTATTCATATTTCTTAAAGCCCATAAGCGGAGCAATTTCTCTAAAGCATCTCCTGCAATATAATAAGCCATATTTGCGAATAACTCCATCTGTAGTCCCGCATCTTTTACATCTATGTGTTATTTTTCCGAACTTTCTTTCTTTAGGCTTTGGTTGTTTCATATTACTTCAACTTTAAATTTTTCCTTCATGAATTCGATAGCTTCTTGCTTCGTCACTAAATGATTTTTCCCTATTTTAGAAGCCTTTACTCTTCTATATTTAACCCTCCATCCTGCTCTTGCAAGGTTCACGCAGACATCCATTCCTAGTATTCCTATTGAAGGATCGTAGCTCATTCCAGGTATATCTATGTATTCTTTAATTCCGAAGCTAAAGTTTCCGCGATCAGTGAAAGATTCTGCTTTTATTCTTCTATTCACAGCTTCTAAAGCTCTATCTAGAATTTCTTCAGCTTTTTTACCTCTTAGAGTCACTATGCAAGCAATAGGTTCACCTTTCTTTATTTTGAATTCTTTAATAGTTTTCTTAGCTCTCCTATAGCTTGGCTTCTGACCTGTCAATTTCTCTAGAATCTTTGCTGCACCTTCCAATTTTTCTTCAGAAGAACCTACTGAAATATTCAGAACTACTGAATGAACCTTTATAGCCTTCATCTGATCAATGGGCTGATTTTCAATCGACATGATAACTCTTTAAAGATATTTTTCTATATATCATAGGCTTAACATAATCTTCATCGCTTTCGATCATTTTCAATAAAGGCTTTTCATAACCTACTGGAATTGCATAATTTATATTCGTTCTTATAATATTTCCATTCATATCTTCAATTTCTACTATACTATTCTTCTTAGGTGTTAAGAGATTGATTTTCTTCAAAATACCATAAGAACCTGCATTGATGCCACGATATATTAAGCAAACGTTTCCTTCTTCAAACTTTAAGATTTCTTTAAGATTTTGTGAAGGAATTTCGATCAACAATGAATCATTTATCTTAACTTTGTCTTTATCTTGAGCATCTATCAAGAGATTTCTTCCATCATGAAGATTTAATTGTATCTTTCCTTTTTTAACGGTTTTTTTACCTACAACTTTGCATATTTTCATCGAAGCTTCTTCTTTAGGTATCTTTGCGCATACCAAAGGTATGCCTTTATATGGAAGAAATCTATAAGGTTGAGGATCTTTAGCTAACTCTAAAACATCCATAAAGCCTAAAGGAAATTTATGGTCTCTTATTATTTTACCATCTCTTTTAACAAAACCTTTGGCTAGTATGTATTTGACTTCTTTCATATCAGATGCATATCCTAGAATTTCTCTTAAAACAAGAGCTAACGGTATGCAATATTCAAGAGGATGTGGGCCTGGTGAAGGATGTATTGTCCATTTGGTAGTCTTTTTCAATATTGGCCAGAAATCTGGAGCTGCTAAGCGCTTAATATGAGGACTCATGCTTTAATCTTCTCTTCTAATTTTTCTACTCTAAGCTTATCGCTTAAATCGAGTTTAACGATCATCAATTTTGAAGCATGTATAGGCATCATTACAGGTTTTCCTCGCATCGTTTTCCTAGTCAATCCTTCAATATATACAAAGCCTCTTTTAGGTTCAACCTTAGCTACTTTTCCTTCATAACCTTTATAAGAACCCCGCATTACGCGAACTATATCTCCTTTCCTCACTCTTATAGCTCTTCTCTTATATTTTTCCCTTAGCTCTTTGCTTAAATGAGCATGCAGAAGTTTAGAGTAATCCTTATTAGTCGAAAGTTTATATAAATTTCTTCTTTGAGTGGAAGGTTTTTTTGAAGCCATTATACTACTAAGGATGCAATAGCAGCTATTTTAGGCCATCTTTCTGCTGCTTCTTTTGCTACTGGACCGTATATTTCAGTTCCTTTTACATCTCCCTCTGGGGTTAATATTACGACTGCATTATCTTCAAAAGCAATCCAAGAACCATCTGGTCTTTTATAAGGTTTCCTTTGCCTTATAACTACGGCATTTAAAAGCTGATCTTTAAGTTCAGCCTTACCTTTATATACTGATATTTTAACCATATCACCTACAGCAGCAGTAGGTATTCTCCTTTTCCTCGTCTTCAATCCAAAAACACCAATAACTTTTGCCTGCAATACTCCAGAATTATCTGCACAATCAACTATAGCATTAACTGGAATAGCTCTAGATATACGAGCCCTAAATGTCGCAACTGCAGCTTTTCCTCCCCTTTTAGCCATGATACATCTCTCTATATGAGCTTGCTAGATATAAGCTTTTCATAGAACCTTTAATATAACTGATGAAACTGTTTTAGCTAAAGGTCTGCATTCTCCGAAGATGACTTTATCTCCTTCTTTTACTTTTATACATGCTGGAACATGCACATGATATTTACTTCTTCTCCTCTCATAGCGCTGATATTTTTTTATGAAAACTAAATATTCTTTTTCGACGACAGCAGTCTTCATTGCTTTAAGCTTTATGACAATTCCAGTATCGATCCTTCCTCTTACTGAAAGATCTCCATGAAATGGACATAAATTATCATCACAACTTTCTTGTGGAGGTTCTATTCCGAAAATAACTCTTTTTTTCATATTTTCCTTATTCTCTCTTCAGGTCTTCCCACTAAATTGATACCTCTAATTTTTATCCTCTCATTATTTATTTCGAATATGAAATCATGAGATCTTTTTAGAAAAGTTCTCTTTTTTGAATCATCTTTAATTCTTAACGTTTCTTTACTTTCATCGAAAATAATTCCTTTCATAATTTCTTCTCCTTTATCATGCAACACCGTAACTTCCATTCCCAAAAGTTCATGAGCGTGTAAATTATCTTTTCTTAGCTTCATTTTTCAAATCCTCTTCTCTATTTATAGTCAATATTCTTGCTATTTCCTTTCTTAAGTTTCTTAAAAGCTTTACATTCTTAGGAGGCTTCCCTGCAACGAATTGGGATCTTACTTTTATCAATTCTAGCTGTAGCTCCTTCAATCTTTTTTCTCTTTCTTCTCTAGATAATTTCCTCAATTCTTTTATCTTCATGTTTCAACTTGTTGCTTAATTTTCTCTTTACTCAATTCCATTACCTTCCTCAATTTATCATCTGGAAGTTGAACAGGTGGTAATATTTTCACTTTTATTCCGAATATACCAGGTTTAAGTAGTACATGCGTCGTCGCTTTCCTTACATATTCATATGCAGGTTGCCCCGATTTAGGAATTATTCCAAATCTGAATTTTTCAAATCTCGCTCTTTCGCTTACTAATTTACCGCTAATCGTTATTTCAGCTCCTAATGCTCCAGCTTCCATTATTTGTTTCAAAGCTAAGTTTGCTGCTCTTCGGAAATGTATTCCTCTTTCCATTGCAGAAGCAATTCTATTAGCTATAATACTAGGATATAAAGAAGGATTCGTTACTTCGTTTACAAATATTTCTACGTTTTTCACGTTGAATAATGTCTTTATACCTTCTTCAACTTCTTTTATTTTTATTCCATGCGGACCTAAGGCTATTTTAGGTTTTTCGACATCTATTATTATTCTCAATCCTGTAGCGATTTGTTGAACATCTATATTCGCTATTCCTGAATCTTTTAGCTTTTTCTCAATATACTCTTTTATATCAGCTTGAAGTGTTGCAAATCTTATGAATTGTTTAGCCGTTGTAGGCATTAGCTCTCAACACCTACTACTTCAATATGAACTAATTCTCTAAAGTAAGGACTTGATCTTCCGAAAGCTCTTGGAATGTATTTTTTAATCTTATATCCTTTCTGAGCAGCTAAATGAACCAACTTTATTCTGCTAAGCTCTAAACCTTTAAACTCTGCATTAGCTTCTAAACTTTCCAATATCTTCAGCATTGCTTTGGCTACTTTTTTAGGATATCTAGAAGGCCCGCTTGTATTATCATATTTATGATGAGGAACTTTTTTCTTGAATGTTCTAAAAGGTATAGCTCTTTTTAATTCAATGATCTCTTCAAGAATTTCCTTAGCTTCTTCAAGTTTTCTTCCTTTCAAATATCTACAAAGCTCAACTGCTTCTTTAAAAAATATATTTAAATCTCTACCGCTCGCTATTACAGTCCTTTCAGGTTCTAATACTTTATAAGAGTAACCAAATTCTGGCATTTCACTTCAAAGGAACATACATTGATCCTCTTGTTGCTCTTAAACCTGGCTCTCCGTGTATTACTTTCTTAGTAGTTATAGAGAAATCTCCCAATCTAAAGCCTATCATTTCAGGCTTTATTTCTACAGGAACGAATTCCTTGCCATTATATACATGAATCGTTAAGCCTACCATTTCAGGCAATATTATCATGTCTCGGGCATGAGTCCTAATTGGCTTTGTATACGTTCCTGCTTTAGCAGCTCTGATTTTCTCTAATAGTCGCTTATATCTTTTCAGCAATCCTCTCTTCAAAGACCTTCTTTCTCTTGAATTGAGTAAATTTATGAATTCATCCATAGGTAGTTTTCTCAATTGATCAAGGGTATAACCGCGAAATGTGAATTCTCTAGGCATAATTCTTACTTATTTCAATTTAGTATTTTAACCTTTTCTTCTACCTGTTCTCCTTGAACCGTATAATCCGACTTTCTTACCAGGAGGAGAAGATTTTTTGACAACCCTTCCTCCTTTTGGATGAGAGCCACCGCCATGTGGATGAGCTGCTGCGTACATCGCTTTACCCCTTACTGTTGGCCATTTCCTAGCTTTTGCTTTGTATTTATGATAACTCTTACCTGCCTTCAATAATGGTTTTTCAGTCTTACCTCCTGCTGCTACAACACCAATCGTAGCAAGACATTCTTTACTTATTTCTATGAATTTTCCTGAAGGTAGCATTATTACTGTTCCATTTGGGGTTTGAGAAGAAACAGTTGAATATGAACCTGCTGCTCTAACGAATTTCCCACCATCACCTGGTCTTCTTTCAATATTGCATATAATTGTTCCTTCAGGCAAATTACCTACTTTACAAATGTTACCTACTTTTATAGGAACAGATTCTCCAATTTCAATCAAATCACCTAAATAAACTCCTTCAGGTGCTACAGAATAAAATTGTTTCCCTTGAGATACTTCTATTAAGCATAGAGGAGCATCTCTACCGCTTTCAGGAATTATATCGATTATCTTACCTACAACCTTATTTCCTTTTATCAGTTCATGCAACCAAGATGGATATTTTGCAGGAGCTATCTTTCTCCAAGATGGAGAAATGAACGTAGGTGTAGCTCTTCCAGCTCTTTGTTGTCTTAGCCTTTTGCCCATCTATATCAACCCTATTTTAGCATAGAAATCTAATGCAGAAAACTCTTTTGCTAGCTTTATCATTGCTTTCTTTTCTCCTTTGTTAGTTATTAAAGTATTTACTTTTTCAACTTTTAAGTCATAAGTTTTTTCGATCAATTTTTTAATTTCGTTCTTATTCAACTTCATATCTACGATTGCTACTATTTTGTTTTCTTTTTCAGCCATTCTTAGAGCTTTTTCATTCATCACAAATCTTATTATACTCATTTCTTTTCACCTATGAAACCAAATTTATCAGCAAGATAATTAAATGAATTTATCGTCCAAAGTGTAAGTCTTCCTGGAAAGCAACCTGGAGCTAACATATATACAGGTAAATTTCTAACATCAGCGACATCCGCACCTGGTAAATTCTTAAAAGCTTTAGCAATTGGTTCATCTCCTAATTTTACTAACAATGGACCTTTTCTTTCTTTATATCTTCTACCCCTTCTTTTACCTTTTCCTGCTCTTATTTTAATGCTATTTTTCACTCTTTCAATATCTGCATAGACACCTATTCTCTTCAAGAAATCTACTAGTTCTTTTGTTTTCTCTATTTTAGCAACTTCTTCGCTTAATATTATAGGTAGCTTGAGATCAGGATTTGTAATTAAATGACCTCTTTTCAGGACCAAATCTAAATTAGCAGTCGATGCTATTGCACTAAATAAAGCTAGTTTTTTCTCTTTTTTGTTCATTTTAACTTTAATGACTTTATTTGATTTAGGAGCAGTTGGATGATAACCTCCTCTCGTACTTGGAGCGAATGCTCCTTGATTTGCTCTAGGTGTTCCAGCACCTTTAACTCTAGGTATACGTGCAATTCCATAACCTACACCCCAGCTTTCTGCGCTAGTCCTTTTACCAGCTAAAGGATCGACACCTTTAGGTTGTTTTTTATTTTGCGATTCAGTTAAAACTGCTCTTTTTATCAAATCATAGCGATAAGGAGCTAAGAATGGCAATGGTAAAAACTTTAGAGTTTTTTCTGATTTACCATCTTTATTCAATACTTCTAATGAAATCTTTTCAAGCATCATGTAACTATTTTAACCAATTGATATTTCCATATTCTTTTTTGAGGACGTATTGGATATCTCAAGAAAACGACACGTTTTGGAGGACCTATTATACTGCCTAGAAGAAGGATATAATTATTTTTAACTAATCCATAATGTTTAAAGCCTCCTTTAGGATTTATGCTATTAGGATCTTCGCCGATTTGCAATATCAATTTATTATATTCTGTTCTGCGATGGAAACCCATCTGACCAGGTCTTGGAACGAATCTCATAAGAGAAGGCTCTATTGGACCAATAGAACCAACCTTTCTGCTACCTTTTCTATGTTTATGCCATTTCGGCAAAACTTTAACATGAAATCTTTTAACTACTCCTTGAAAACCTTTTCCTTTAGTAACTCCTATAACATCTACTAAGCTCAATTCTTTAAATACTTCTTTTACGCTTACTTCTTTTCCAAATATCCTTTTAGCATATTCTATTGCAGAATTTAATTCTCCTCCGATTTTTATCTCAAAAATCTCAGGCTTTTTCTTTCCAATAGCTGTAAGAAAAGGCTGTGTTGCAACTATAGTTCTTATTTCAGCAATATGATCCTTAACTTCATCGATAAAACTTAAATCTTTATTACTTTTTGTAGTGATATCTAGATGGTCTTTTATTTTTTTAGGTATATCTTTGGAAAAAATCGTAGTTAAAGATTTCAATGCTCCCATTTCTTTTTTGTAAAGTTTAAGTCCTAAAACATATACGGGAGGAGCTTCTAGAACTGTGCAAGCTTTTATTACTTCTTTACCGAATAAATGCGATTTCTCATAAGCATCCAAGAGTATTGAACTTAACATTCCTACTTTATAAGCAGGGAAGCCCAATAATACAGCTTCCTTTATTGAAGGCCAAGATTTAACTCTAACTCTAATGCTCCTTGCTCTTACTCTAGGATAAAATCCCATCGAACCTCTTCTAGGCGAACTCATGAGATTGATTAGAGATATTATTAGAGAAAACGCTTAAATACTTTTATGAACAGCGAGATTTAATATAGCCAAAGATCCAAATATGGCTTCATCGGTTCTTATAGTTTTCACTCCTTGATTAGGAAACATGTTATAAACAAAATCAGCATATTCTTCTATTTTTTTATTTAATTTCTTAAAAATCTCATATAACCCTTCTTTTGGGGAACCAAATAATAAATAAATATTCTTCTTAATCTTTAATAAATTATTTAAACTAATTAAATCTTCTAAAGAAAATTCTTTTCCATATCTTGATGTTGCAAAAATAATATTTTCTTTATTTTTAACTTTACTTAAATAATTAACTAAATCTTCGATTATATAATATTCAAAACCAAAAAGGAAATCTTCTTCTTTTCTTGCAATCCTCCATTCATCTTTTTCACGAATCAGCTTTACTAGAGATTTTTCTTTCAATTCAATTGAGTTTATAGTTACGAGATCTTTTAGACCAATGTTTACATAACTCACTCCATTTTCACTTTTAATTACAAAACCGTATCTAGCGAAATCGCTATCTTCATAAAATGCCCTTATTGGTGGAGCAACACCAACATATTTCAAGGCTTTTTCTTTTTTGAAAACTAGCTTCCTTAAATAAGATGGAATTTTGAAGAATTCGATTAGCTTGTATAATTCTTCATCCTCTTTTCCATATTTAAAAAGGATTAATCCTCTGGCTCTGAAAATTAATAAAGTCCTAACTAAATTTGCAACCCTGACAGTTTTTTCCCTTAAACTAGGAATGTCAGAAAAAATGTTTGTAGGTGCGATAACAAAAAAATTCATTTAGCTTTCTTAGTTTCTTGCTTCTTTTCTTGCTTTGTTTCTTGAGCTTTTTGTTCTTGCTTACCTTTCTCTAGAAATAAAGAAGTCCTTTGTCTTCCTCCCATACTATAATAATTTTAGAAAATTCTCTTATTTTTTAAGGTAATTTCCTCTTTATTTCCTTCTTCGAAGCTTTTATAACGCCTAATTCCTTTATGATATGTTCGTATGCAGCTATAGGATTGGCATCTTTTCCGCATGTAAATATATCTATAGCTGCGAAAGAATATTCAGGCCATGTATGTATTGATAAATGCGATTCGGCTATAAACAATAAAAGTGAAACACCCCCGGTATTCTCGAATATTGTAAAACTATCGCTTATTACTTTTAAATTTGCCTTTTCTGCTGCTTCGTACAAAATTCTCCTCAAGTATTCAACATCCTTAAGTTTGCTGCTGTTGCTTACTAATACATCTGCGATTATATGCCTCCCGAGCTCCAAAGAGTAAATTTGTTCTAATTGTTCCCTAGCCCCCATCTACTTATGTTTATCATTTAAAATACTTACTTAAAAAATTTTTGTAATAAAATTCAAAGGAAAATAAAAAAGTTCATTCAGGATTTAAAAACATGTATGAAAATTCTTTTATGATAAAATAAAAAGAATAAACAAATTTAAAAAAACGCCGGGAGTGGGATTCGAACCCACGCGGGCTTACGCCCACAGGCTCTCAAGGCCTGCGCCTTGTCCGCTAGGCTTTCGGGTTTTCATATCCCGGCTTATCCCGGCTAATTACTATAAGAAAAGAAGGTATAATTAAGCTTTATCTAATGTTTATAGAGATCCTAACAGATGGAGGTACTTTTATTCTAGCTAATTGCCTCATCATGTTTTCTGATGCGATGACATCGATGATCCTTTTATGGATTCTCAGTTCCCATCTATCAAAAGTATGCGTTCCATCACCGCAAGGAGTTTTCCTCGTAACAACTCTTAATCTTTTAGTCGGTAATGGAACAGGACCTGCTAATCTTGCATTTTGAGAATCAGCAATTGTCTTTATTTCATTGACTACGCTTTCTAGATCGCTAATGTTTGTAGCAGAGAGATATATCCTGGCTACTCTTGGCATTATGCTTTAATTACGTCTAGAACAACTCCTGCAGCAATAGTTCTACCCATATCTCTAATAGCAAACCTTCCAAGACCAGGAAAATCTGAATACTTTTCGATTATCATAGGCTTTATCGGTCTTAATTTAACTATTGCTGCATCTCCTTGCTTAATAAACTTAGGATTCTCCTCTATAGTCGAGCCTGTTCTAGGATCTAATTTCTTTTGAATCTCTTCAAATTTAACAGGTCCTGTAGCGGTGTGAATATGCATAACAGGAGTATAACCTACTGCAATAGATGTAGGATGATAAATTACAAATATTCTAGCAATAACTGCGCTAGCAACTGTAGGAGGATTATCAGGAGTACCGAAAACGTCTCCTCTCTTTACATCTGTCTTTTCTAAACCTTTAACGTTGAAGCCTATATTATCTCCAGGAATGGCTTCTTGTATTGGTGTATGATGGGTTTCTATAGATCTAACTTCGCCTTTCTTACCACTTGGCATGACTACAACTACATCTCCTACTCTTAATCTACCTGTTTCTACTTTTCCAACAGGAACAGTTCCTACTCCAGTTATCGAATATACGGCTTCAACAGGTATCCTTAAAGGTTTATCTACAGGTCTAGGAGGAACTATTAATTCATCGAATGCTTCAGCCAAAGTAGGTCCATTATACCATAGAGTATTACTACTTCTTTCTACTAAATTATCGCCATACCATGCTGAAATTGGTATTACTCTGATTTTATCTACTGGATAGCCTACTTGTCTTAAAAGATCGAGCACACCTTTCTTTACTTCTTCAAACCTTTCTTTGCTCCAATTCACTGAAGGATCGTCCATTTTGTTAATCGCTACGATTATTTGATTTACTCCCATTGTCCTCAATAAGAAAGCATGCTCCCTTGTTTGACCTGTTGCACCTATTCCAGCTTCGAATTCTCCCTTCTTTGCTGAAACAACTAATAATGCAGCATCAGCTTGTGAAGCACCTGTTACCATATTTTTAACGAAGTCTCTATGACCTGGAGCATCAATTATTGTAAAGAAATATTTTTTAGTTTCAAATTTCAAGAAAGTAAGATCTATTGTCATATCCCTTTCTCTTTCTTCTTTATATGTATCTAAGATCCAAGCATATTTTGCGAATTCTTTTCCTCTTTTCTTTGCTTCTTCTTCTAATTCTGCAAGCTTCTTTTTATCTACTATGCCCAAAAGAGTTAGTATATGCCCTGTAGTAGTTGATTTCCCATGATCTACATGTCCTGCCACTATTAAATTCAAATGTGGTTTTTTCTCCGCCATGAGCGAACGTATTGATTAATTGTTTTTATCTATTTATAAATTTTTAACGTGATGCAAGGGCAATTCTTTCAACTTCCTCTTTTTTCCTTATAGCATAAGATCTACTATCGTTATTTGCTGCCAATATCAATTCGTCTGCTAAAGATTCTTCAATAGGCTTAGGATTGTTAAAAGAAGATAATCTAGCTCCTTCGCAAATCCATCTCAACGCTAAATCAACTCTTCTTTGAGGAGCACTATCAACTGCAACGTGATAAACAATACCGCCTAGCAATATTCTAGTTGTCTCTTCTCTAGGAGAAGCGTTTTCTATGGCTCGAACTAAAATTTGTATAGGATTTTCTTTAGTCCTACTTTCAACTATAACGAAGGCTTTTTTTACGATGTTCAACGCTTTTAATTTTTTTCCTTGATTTCTTCCTTTTTTCATTAAATGATTTGCAAGTCTTTCATATATTGGGACTTCACTTTTTCCAAAGCGCTTCTTTGCATACCTACCGCCCAAATGAGGTGCATGCATAGGTTTAAGAGAAATATATCTCTTGAGTGCTGGATCGTTTATAACAATATTATCTGTATCCCATTTTCCAAATACTAAAATCTTAGGCTGATTTACTATTTGACTCATCTCTGTGGTTTTTGTTTTTTACCTTTTAATATTTCGCTTAATGCAACGCCGTTTACTTTTACTACTTTCCATCTAACTCCTGGTAAATCTCCATATGCCCTTCCTTGAGGACCTCCTATTCCTTCAACGATAACTTCATCATGTTCACTTATTATGTTAAGTGCACCATCTTTAGGAACGAAAGCTGTTATTTGCTTACCGTTCTTAACAAGTTGAACTCTTACACATTTTCTAACAGCAGAGTTAGGTTGTCTTGATTCTACACCTACTTTTTCTATAACTATGCCTCTTGCTTGTGGAGCCCCTTCAAGAGGATCGAATTTTTCTTTTAACCTTAAAACTCTTCTTTTATAAGTTATCTTACTCCATCTAAATTTTTGCCTTTTCTTAACTAGCTTACGAGCTGCATATAAGCCTGCAGGTGATTTACCCATATTTCAACTCTCTAAACTTCGACTTATTAATTTTTCTAAACGACGATGACATTTTTTATTCCAAAATATCTTTGTAGAATAAGCCTTGCTCTAGCAACATTTTTACCTGAAGCACCTATTACCTTTGCTTTGGTAGCAGGATCTACGTATACAAGCAAAATTTTTTCTCCTTTGCTATTCTCATTAATTTTTATATCTTTTATTTCGAAAGGCATGAAGCAGCCTCTAGCCATCTTTTCTAAGTCTTCATAGTAAGGAACAATTTCGGCATCTATTGAAGAAAGCTTTTTGAAAGCATTTATTTTTTCTCCTCCTTTACCTATAGCGATTCCTACTTGTGTTGGCTCGACTAAAAATATCGCTCTATTAAATTTCTCATCTATGATACAATCTTTTACTTTGACAGAAGATATTAGCTCAAATAGATTTATGAACTCTAATTCCCTATTGCTTAACTTAATTCCTTCATTCATTCTTAAATAAATCTAGAATGCTCGACTCACCAGCATTTAAAATCGCTATTGAACTTATTACGAAATTTTTTCCGCATAACTTTCCCAATTCAGCACTGCTTCCATCAAAAATATAGTATGGAACATTTGAAAGCTTGCAATAATAAGTTAATTTATCGAAAATTTCTTTTGGTATTTTCGAAGCTATGATTACGCCGTTAACTTTGCCATGATACAATACATTAATCACTTCTTTATAGCCATAAACTACTTTGCCCGTCTTGAAAAGTAACGGTAATTCTTTAGCTAGATCCACCATTCTCCGACTTACCAAGTAGTTTCCAAAGATCTAAATAAACTTTTATATGACCTGTGCCGCTTCTTATTGGCTGCCCAGTAATTATGCTTTCTGCATTTCCTAGTATATGATCTACTGCTGCTCTTGCTGCAGCATCATATAAATGCTTTGTTGTGAGCTCAAAAGCAGCTTTTGCCAAAACACTTGATTTGTCTCCTACAATGCCATGCCTGCCTATTTGCTTTATTCTACCTGTCCTAGTCATTGCATCTGCTATTAACATGACATGCCTTATATTAACATCTAAACCTTGGTCTTCAAGCACTCGCATAGCTTCTCTTATTATAACTTCTCTTGCAGCTTCTATTCCTAATATGCTATATACTTCAAATATATCGTTAGTATAAACTCTTCTTTTATCTATACCTTCAACACTCAAGACATCCTTTAGATTTGAACCCTCAGTTGCTATTACGTATTCATAATCTCCGTTTCCTAATTCTACTTTTCTTATAACAGTCCTCCTAATTTTAGGAACACCTTTTATTCTAACTTTAAGTATTCTGTCTTTGAGCTTATTTAATTGTTGTAAAGTTAGCTCTTTCTTAGATTTTATTTGCATGATTAAAGGAGTGCCTCTTTTTCCACCAGAAATTTTCACTTCGACAGACTTAATCCTCGATTCTACCACTTCCTTCAATTCATCTACGTTTATGTTTCTATTCTTTAACAAATTAGCATTCAGTTCAAATATTATTTCGTTGTTGACGATATCAATACTCGAAACTTCGACGATATCTTCAACCAATAATTCTTCCAACTTTATTGCAATTTCATAAGCTTTTTCTCTGTCTTTAGCATATTTCATCTCTAAAGGTATTATCATCGTTGGCGTAGTAGGCTTGCTACGTGCATCGAATATTTCTATCAATCTTGGAAGACCAAGAGTTACATTCAACTCTTTGACTCCGACGAAGTGGAAAGTTCTCAAAGTCATTTGGGTACCCGGTTCTCCTACTGATTGGGCTGCAACAACACCTACATTTTCACCAGGTTCTACTAATGCTTTCCTGTAATTTTCAATTACTTTATCTACAATTTCTTCAAGCTTCTCTTCACTTATTTTTCCATATTTGCTCAATTTCTCTTCAAGAGCTAGTATTACGCTTCTTGAAATACCGCTTTGACTAAGTTTCTCAACTAAATAGCTTGGTAGATTCATTTTTCTAACACCTCTTTAATAATACCATCTAAATCAATTGGATCATGACCATAACTCTTGCTAGAATCTATTCCATCTTCGCCATATCTGAATTGAACAATATTACCTTCACTATCTCTTACAGTACCATCATATTCAACATGTAAATCTAACAGCGCATTTATGAGCCTTCTTTGCATATATCCGCTTTGTGAAGTCCTAACAGCAGTATCTACTAATCCCTCTCTTCCAGAAACTGCATGGAAGAAGAATTCTATCGGAGATAGACCTTTTACATAATTGCTTTTAATGAAACCTCTAGCTGCAGGTGATATATCGCCTTTTTTGAAGTGAGGTAATGTTCTATTTTCATAACCTCTATTAATTCTTTTACCTCTCAACGCTTGTTGACCAATGCATGCAGTCATATGGAAAAGATTTAGCATTTTACCTCTAGCACCTGTCTTAGCTGTGATCAATATTGAATTATCTCTCGAGAAGAAATTCTCTGTAAACTTACCTGCTTCATCTCTTGCAAGGTTTAATTCATCCATTATCTTTTGTTCAAGAGTTTCCTCTAAAGTAGCTCCTGGTTCTCTTTCCAATTCACCTTTCAAATACTTTTCGATGTATTCATTCACTCTTTCAAAATGTTTAAGAATTATTTCATCAATTTTTCTATATACTTCTACATCAAGATGTAGATCATCTAAGCCTATGCTAAAGCCATAATGATCTAAGAAGCCTAGGAGAACCTTTCCAACTTTATCTAAGAACTCAGCAGTTACTTTTGGTCCGTATTTTAAGAATAATTTAGAAACTAGCGTCTTAGTTTTTTGATCTCCTATAGCATTATGGTCTATAACTCCTCTTATTATTTTACCTTTCTTTATAATTAGCTGTTTATCTTCTTCATCAAAAACAGCGAGCGGTTTATTTTCATAATCTATTTCAGGTAAGAAAGATTCGAATATTCCTCTCCCGACTGTCTTAACTTCTCCTTTATATTCTCCCATTCCCATTATGAAAGCTGCAACAAACTTGCTTAACTTCGTACCTTTCCTTGTTAAAAGATAAGCTGAAGTAATGTAATCATGCAAAGCTCCTATAATTGAACCACCATATCTTGGAGTTTGTATTTGTTTCTCTACAACCATTATTTCTTCAAGTTCAGCTCTTGCTTCAAGAGATTGAGGAACAAATAAATTCATTTCATCTCCATCGAAATCTGCATTATAAGGAGGACATACCATTGGGTTTATCCTTAAAGTCTTTCCAGGAAGGACTTTAATCCTATGAGCCATAACTGAAATTCTGTGCAAAGAAGGTTGTCTATTGAAAATCACGAGTTCTCCATCTATTAAATGTCTTTCTACAATCCAGCCAGGACCTAATTGTTGAGCTAATTGTGTTCTATCTTTTACAAACCTCAAATCGATTTGTCTTCCATCAGGTCTTATTACATAATTGGCTCCTGGATGAACTTCTGTGCCATTTATAACTGCTTTTCTCAATCTTTCTATATTCCAGCTCGTAACAGCTTCAGGAATGGTTAATTTCAATGCAGCTTCATATGGAATTCCTACTTCATTTATACTTATGAAAGGATCAGGAGAAATTACAGTTCTAGTAGAGAAATTAACTCTTTTCCCTGAAAGATTGTTTCTAAACCTCCCTTCTTTACCTTTAAGTCTTTGAGCTAAAGTCTTTAAAGGTCTACCTGATCTATGAACAGATTGAGCTAAACCTGCAATTTCGTTATCGATATAAGTTGCAACATGGAATTGCAATAAATTCCAATGTTCATCAATTATTAATTGCGGTGAACCTGAATCGATGCTTTGCTTAAGCTTTTCATTTGTACGTACTATATCGCCTAATTTATGAGTCAAATCATCTTCTGATCTTTCTCCCGTTTCTAAAGTAATTGAAGGACGAATACTTATTGGAGGAACAGGCAATACAAACAATATCGTATATTCAGGTCTACTTGGAGGAATAAAACCTAATAAAGCTGCATCGCTGTCAGGTATTTGCTTGAATCGCTCATAAATATCGTAAGGCGTTAAGATCCTTGTACCTTTTTCACTTTCTTCATAAAAGTTGAAAGGTCTTTCAAACTTAATCTTAGGCTGAGGAGTCTTACAGTGAGGACATACTTCTGTTTTTGATGCTTTCTTTAAGGAGAGATTAATTAAAAGATTTACGAAGAAGTATTGATTTCTTTCGGCATATTTATTTATCATTTTGTTAACTTTTTCGATCGTTTCCTTCTTTAATAGAATCCTTTTACATTCAACACACGTAGCTTGCAATGCTTGATATATATTTTTAATGAAACCTACATGTATTACAGGTCTTACTAGCTCAATCCTTCCAAAATGACCTGGACATGATTCCATTCTTTCACCGCAAGTAGCACAACTTTGTAATGGTTCAATCGTTCCCAACCTGCTATCCATTAAACCGAAAGGTATAGGCGTCCATTCTTCATCATATGTATCGGGAACAGTTATTCCTACGACAGAAAGTTTCCTTATTTCATCTGGGGATAATATGCTGAATTTTATGCCTTTTATTACGTATTCAGATTCTTCTCTCAAGACCATCTCTCAATCTTCTCTTCTAATAATATTCTAGGATGGATGCACATGCTCATGAGTTCTTTCAATAGAACAGTAAAGGCATAAGTCGTTTTAACCTTTACGATATCTCTATGAGGACCGCAGAAATAACAAACCGGGATATTTTTCTTTGCATCATAATATGCCATCGCATTGCATTTCTTGCATACATATATATATGTAGGATCTGACATATCTAGCAATACGTCTTGTAAAACGAATGCAGTACCATAACCGATCAAACAGTCTCTTTCCATTTCTCCAAATCTAAGTCCTCCTTCTCTTGCTCTTCCTTCTGTAGGTTGTCTAGTCAAAATTTGAACAGGTCCTCTTGCTCTTACGTGTATTTTATCGCTTACCATATGATGCAACTTTTGGTAATATGTAATACCTATGAAAACCTCTGCTACCATTTTTTCTCCTGTTATGCCATTGTAGAGAACTTCTTTACCTGTCGATTTGAAACCATATTTCTCTAATTCTCTCTTTATGGCTTCAACGTCATCGCCTTCAAAAGGTGTTGCGTCAACAAACTTTCCTTTAAGAGCTGCATACTTTCCAGCTATGGATTCTAATAGTTGTCCTACAGTCATTCTTGAAGGTATTGCATGCGGATTTATGATCAAATCAGGAACTATACCATCTTCTGTGAAAGGCATGTCTTCATGTGGTAATAAAATTCCTATAACGCCTTTTTGACCATGTCTTGAAGCAAACTTATCGCCTATTTCAGCAATTCTATAATCCCTTACTTTGACTCTAGCCAAAACATTATCGTCAAGAGTGTTCGTTAAGAAAATCCTATCTACGATTCCTTTTTCTTCATGTCTTAACATTACAGATGTATCCCTTCTATTCAAAGAAGCTTCTACTGCTTTGAATTCTTCAGCAAATCTAGGAGGACTTGTCTTTCCTATTAGGATTTCACCGCCCTTTACTTCAACCTCAGGCATTATGATACCATCTTCTTCAAGCTTAGCATAAAATTCGGGCGCATAATAACCTTTAATACCTTGCTGGGGTATCTCTATTTTATCTTGAGCTCCTCCAGGATATCTCCTTTCTTCAGTTTCATACAATCTAATAAACGTAGACCTAGCTAGACCTCTATCTACAGAACCTTTATTTATTATTACTGCATCTTGTATGTTATAACCTGTATAAGCTAAAACTGCTACAACCATGTTCTGACCAAAAGGTCTATTAAGGGCGCCGCTTATCTTCATCGTCTTCGTCAAGACCAATGGAACCTGAGGATAATGTAACAAGTGAGAACGTGAATCAGCTCTATTGAAGAAATTCAAGAAAGGTATTCCCAAAGCCTGTTTTCCCATAGCAGCTTCAAAAGTATTTCTAGGAGAATGATTATGTTCAGCATAAGGAATTACGGATGCAACAACACCAAACATTGTAGCAGGAGGAAATTCTAAATGGGTATGTTCTGGTGTTAGATCTTTGATGTTTACGCAGATATATGCATTTTCTTCTTCTTCAGCATCGAGGTATTCAATATATTCTCCTACTAGATCACTCCATGTTAGAGTTCCTTCTTTTACCTCGTTGATGATTTCTTTAGTAATTTTAAGCTTGCCTTTTTCAACAAGTAACAAAGGTCTTAATACACGACCAGCATCGGTATTTATTCTTACTTCTTTTCCAGTAGGCTTATCATATAGAGCAACGCTTAACTCGGAAGGCAAAACTTTTTTCCTTCTAAGCTTTCTAATTGTCTCAATCAATTTATCAGGATCCTCATGATAACCAATTAACTCTCCATCTAAGTAAACTACGGAGAATTTTTCTTTTGTAGGCTTCGTTGATACTTTCAAGCTTGTTAAGAGATAGTTTTTGACTTCTTCTCTATAACCTCCAACAGATATTGTAGCCATTAGTGCTAGATTTTTAACTAAACCACAGTTAGGACCTTCAGGAGTCTCTACAGGACAAATCCTTCCCCACTGAGTTGGATGCAAATCTCTTGCTTCAAAGTTTGGCTGAGTTCTACTCAAAGGAGATATAACCCTTCTAAGATGGCTCAATGTTGAAAGATAATTCGTTCTATCTAACAGTTGGCTTACACCAGTTTTACCTCCAACCCAATTACCTGTAGCTAATGCATAGATAATTTTTTCAGTAATGATATCTGAGCGAACAAGGGCAGTTATTTCTATTTCCCTTCTTTTAGTTATTGATTTATCTAATTGGTATGCTACATCTGTTACAAAAGCCTTGAAAACGCTTCTAAATAACGTAGCCATCATATCGCCAGCAAGCTTCAAACGTTTATTCTTGTAGTGGTCTTTGTCATCCAAAGGTCTTAATCCGAGATATGCTTCAATGACGGCCCCAGCCATTTGTGCAAGATAATAAGCTTTCTTTATCCTAGCCTGAGGTGTCATTCCTAAATGAGGTAATAAGTTTTTATCCAGAACTTGCTGAGCCCTTTCCTTTCTCTTTTCTAAAGGACTACCTGGAGCAACTCTATTACCAATATATTCAAGAGCTTCTTCAGTGCTTTTAACTTTTTCTGATTGGAGTGAAGAAATATACAATTCTCTCCATACATTTTCATCTCTAGATACAGCATTGAAAATTTCTTGATCAGAAGTAACACCTAAAGCTCTCATCAATACAAATAAAGGAAGTTTTCCAGGTATTGCAGAAAATGAAACCCATAAAGAGCCATCTTTATATCTTTCTACCATTACAGAAGAACGTTGACCTGGAATAGCTGAAATAACCTTTGCGATATGTGTAGCGGCTGAACCCTTTGGTGCAGTATCTACGAGTATTCTGTTTTCTGCAAGGTCTTCCTGTGCTACAATTACTCTTTCTGTACCGTTTATTATGAAATATCCTCCTGGATCATCAGGATCTTCTCCTGCTTTTATCAATTCTTCCTTGCTCATTTTTGAAAGATAACATATATCTGATTTAACCATGACAGGTATGTCTCCTATTTCAACAGTAACTGTACTAGTTGGTTCATTATCTACGAATAAAGTCATCTCAAGTAACAAAGGTGCTGAATATGTTAACCCCCTCAATCTACATTCGTTTGGAGTGACTTTAGTTTCGAAGCCTCTAGCCTCCTTTATTCTAGGCTCTCCTACTTTTATTGTACCGAGTTGAATATAATATCCTCGAACACTTGAAGGAGCTTCAATTATTTTTACCTCATCAATGATTTGTTGAAGACCTCTTTTGATGAATTCATTATAAGAATCTAAATGTAACCTAGCAAGACCTCTTTCCTTTACAAAACTTTCTACAAGAACCCAAAAATCTTCAGTATTAACTTCTTGTTTGCTCATTTCACCCACTTAGGAACTACAAATCGGTAAAAAACAGCTTCGCCAGCTGTAGGACTTTTTCTTATTATTTTTATTATATCTCCAGGCTTAGCACCGATTCTTTTACATACAGGATCAGATTCATTAATCCAAGGTAATTGAAATGGACTTATATTTAGTTTCCTTAAAAGTTCTTTTGCTTCTTCTTTTGTTAAAATTATGTGTCTAGGAACAAGTTCATGCTCTAAAATATCAAAATCTTTCTTCTTAGTCATCCTAAAATTGTAATATATCTATCCTTTAACTTACTTAAAAAATTAACTCTATACTTGAAGAAAAAATCGAAAAAATTCTTATAAATATCTTCTTTGATAAAGCATAAGTAGAGGGCGCTTAGCTCAGCCAGGAAGAGTATCGGGCTTTTAACCCGAGGGTCGCGGGTTCAAATCCCGCAGCGCCCGTAATTGGAAGAGAAAAAATTTAAAGAAAAAAATGTCATAGGTATTGTTCTCGATAAAGCTGAAAATTTAAAAGAATACTTGAAGGAAATGGGTATTCTGGATCCTTATTATAGAACGATAAAAGAAAAAGGAATTGTCTATTTTCCTTTAAAAAGAGAGTTTAGCAAGGAGGAAATTGAAGAAATTGAAAGAAAATTTGGGAAAATAATAATCGAAAGAAAACCTGTCGTTGAAAAAAGAAAGCTATTATTAAAAAAACAACTGCTAGAAGAAATAAAATCAAAAAAAGAGTTCCATAAATCCCCTATTAAATACATAGCTTTTAAAAATGCAATATTACTAGAAATTATAGAAGAAGATGAAGAGATTGAAAAAGGAATTATTGATTTAGTAAAAATGGAAAGAAGAGGAATTGAAAATTTTTTTAAAATTAAAAATTTAAATTTAATTTATAAAGGCTATAAACCTGATATCATATTAGGAAATGGAAAAAATGAAATTATATATCAAGATGAGGATTTTAAAGTAAAATTTAACATTAAAAAAATATTTATAGATCCAAGATTAAAATTTGAAAGAAATAAACTAATAAATGAAATCAAATCAAATGAATTGATTGCTGAATTTTGTTCAGGCTCATCTTTTATTTCTTTGGAAATTGCAAAGAAAAGAGAAATTAAAGTTTATTCATTTGAAAATGATTTTGAAAACTACATTACTTTACTAGAAAATATAGATTTAAATCAAATAAGAGGACTTGTTATCCCTATATTTTACCAGGAAGTTTTTAAGCTCGGAAAATTATTCCATAACGTTTTCGATAAAATAATAATTTGGGACCATGAAAGATCAAGAGAAGAAAGTATTAGGATATTCAATTATGTTAAAAAAGATGGAGAAATAGTTCTTTTGTCAATTTCTAAGGAACCAGAACCGCATGAAGATATTCAGATTTTATTCAAACAATTTGCAAAAAGAATAGAGATAAAGACTTTACTAAGACTTTTCATAAACGAATGGCTAGTGAAGGTCTCTCTTAAAGATTTTATTTAAGAGGACGGAATAGCTCTTCTGCACCTTTTTCATCAATAACTAGCAGATCTACGCCGTCGCCGGACAATACATCTCTTCCACAAGCTACTTTGATCGATTTATAAGCTAACTCTACAGCTTTATCCTTAGAAAGATCTTCTGAATACTCAGATTCTAGAATACTTAAAGATAATTCTGAACCGCTTCCCAACGATACATATTTATCTTCTATTAAAGAACCTATAGGATCTAAACTGAATATGTGCTTACCTGTATAATCGATACCTCCGACAATTACTGAAGCAAGAAATGGGAAATATTTCCTGCTATATAAAATGTTAGATAACAATTTTGCAGCGCTCCTTATAGTAGGAGATCTCTTGTTTTCTAATTCATACATTTTCAAATCATAAGCAAAGATCTTAGAAATTGCTTGCATATCTGCTAATATTCCTGCACTTGCAATTCCTAAATTATCCATTATTTTAAAGACTTTTTTGCCTCCTTTACTTAAAAGATAATTACCGATGGCAACACGTTTTTCTCCTGCAAGAATGACGCCTGTTGAATATACTAAACCTACTACTGTTGCGCCCGTCAGCTCTAGAATATTAGCCATGAAGTAAATAGCGATTAAGTTCTATTAAAAGTTATTTTATCGGCTTACCTTGGATTTTTATTCTAGCAGGTTTATCGAGAGAACCTTCGACTTGAAACTCTATGCCCAATAGTTGCCTTAAGAGATGCAATGTAGTATATGCGTGCATTGTATATTTATGCGTAGTTATACTAGAAACTCCTTTAGCTAAAGCCATCCAAATCAGCAACTGGTCTCCTGCAAACATATCGACGGCTGCATTGGAAACGAATATATTCTGAATTATTTCTAATGTTGGTTTTTCAGCTACTTTTTCTGCAGGTAAGCCTTTTTGTCCTATTCCATCATATCCTAAAACAGTATCTTGAGAACCTAATGCGAATATGAAAAAGAAATTACCTACATTTGATGATGAAGGGTTAACACATCTTTTCTCTATTTCTATAACTTCCTTAGCAACTTTTCCATTAATCAAAGATATACTTTTATCAATTTCCCTTTCAACGATATGACATGGTAAACCCTCTGAATAAGCATATAACTTAAGCTTTTTTATTTCACCGAACCTATCAAGATTTAATGGTCTTAATTCATCAACGCTCTTTATCTCTACATTTACTATACCGCCTCCCTTAGGATAAAAACCATGTCTCATTAGGGTAATTTTCACATTAACACCCATCTTTTTTAAGTGAAAAAGAAGGACGTCCTCGAAGTAATTGATCGTAGGAGACTTAGGCACCGATGTTCCACCTTCAATGGTAATATAACTGTCATCTTGAGCAAATACAAGAACAGGAAGTAAAGCTTGCAACACTAAAGTAACTGAGCCAGCAGTACCTACATCGAAGCTGTAATTACCTCCTTTAATTTTTGATGGGATGAAAGTTAATTCTCTAGAACCAATACTAGCACCTTCAACTTTTGCATCGCATAGCATAGCTAATGCTTTGACTGCAAGCAAATGCTGAGGCCTTAATCCTGGGTTTTCTCTTTTTGATCTTATGTTAATCACTTTGATAGGTTTCCCGCTTAAAGCAGAGATAGCAATTGCAGTTCTTAATATTTGTCCACCTCCTTCACCGAAGCTACCATCGATTATTTCCATTGTTTCTTTATAATGACATTTTCCATGATATTTGCAGAAAAATATTCTTTTGCATTTCCTTTATTTACTGCTATTTCTAGCAAATCAAAACTGTCTATCAGCAATAAAGGTTTTCCTACATCTACTTCAGCATAAACTTCTTTAAAAGGCAAAGTAAAGGTTAATTCTCTATCTTTAAAAATCACCTCCAGTTCTTTTTCTTTTTCAAAATTAGCTAAACGAATATCATCGATGCTTATATTCGTAATTAGATTGCCAAAACTATCAATATAAATGATTTTACCTTCAATGCTTGAATTTTTAACTAAAGCCTTTGGTATATCTATTTTCTCAATTCGTTCAATCTTATTCCCTATGAAGCTCGGCTTATATCCTAAGCTTAAGATAGCTGCAGCTATAGCAAAGATGTCTCTACCATGAAAGGTCTTCGAAATTTTCCTCTCAGGTAGCAATTCTGTATCGATAATATAAATGTCTTTGATGCCTTCTTCTTTTGCTGCTAAATATAATAAACCGTTATCTGGACCTATAAAAACATGCTTAGAAGTTTCAACAATTATTGGAGCGCGCTTAGTTCCAACACCAGGATCTACAATACATATGAAAATCGAGCCTTCTGGATATTCCTTAGCTATGCTTCTAAGCAGAAAAGCTCCCTCGAATATGTTTTGTCTACTGATGTTATTCATGAGCGATAATACTTCAGCGTTAGGATTGATCTTCTTTATAGCACCTATTAATTCAGCGACATATACACTTTCAGTTCCATAATCAGAAAGTACGCATATCACATGCATAAATATAAGTTAATGAGCTATTTTAATTGCATGAATAAGAATAAGCGATTGATAATGCTTCCAGGACCTACTAATGTTGCTGAAGATGTTTTAGAAGCGATGAAATATTCAGTGATTAATCATAGAGGAAATGAATTTCATGAATTATATGACGAAATACAAGAGCTTCTTCGTTATGTTTTCCAAACGGAGAATTTCATCGCTTTGCTTTCTTCCTCAGGAACAGGAGGTGTTGAATTTGCGGTCACCAACTTCATAACTAAAAAAGACAAAGTAATTGCATGTTCAACAGGAGAATTTGGAGAAAGATTGTTTGAAAGGATTAATGCTATAGGAGCAGAAACTATAAAGATATCAAAAGATCTCGGAGATACTATAAGAGCTAGTGATGTAGAAGAAGTGATTGAAAAGAATCCTGATGCAACTGTATTAGCCATAGTCTTCAATGAAACATCTACAGGTGCATGTGTTTGGGAAATAAAAAAGATAATGGAATTGGCTAAAAGTAAAGGAATTTTGACTATCGTAGATTCCGTATCTGCTTTAGGAGGAGTAGATATCCCTACTGATAAATTGGGAATAGATGTTCATATTACTGGTAGCCAAAAATGTTTAGCCTGTCCTCCAGGTTTAGCATTCGTATCTGTTTCAAATGAAGCGATAAAGAAAAATAAAGAAATCCATAACAACGGCTATTTTGATTTGAAAGCTTATCTCAGATTCCATGAAAAAAAGGAAACTCCTTTCACTCCAGCTCTTCCATTACTTTATGCTCTTAAGATTGCGCTGAATAAAATCAAAGAAGAAGGCTTAGATAATGTATTTCTTAGACACAAGAAATGTGCTGAAATGTTTTATAATTTCGCAAATAAAATGAGCTTAGAAACATTCCCTAAGGAATATGCTAAATCGATAACTGTTATTACACTCAAAACTCCTCCATCAGTTAAATCGAGCGAAATAGTTGAAAAAATGAGGAAAGAACATAACATAGAAATAGCTAAGGGATTCGGTCCTTTAAGTGAAAAAGTCATCAGAATAGGTTGCATGGGAATAATAAATGAAGAAATTGTTAATATAACGACTAAAGCACTTGAACAAACAATCCTGAGTATTGAATAAACCTTGATTCTAAAACAATTTTATTTTGTTATGTTGAATTAGAATTTAAATTAGTTGATTCAAATGATTGAAAAAGAATTGAAATTTAGAATTGATAATGAAAATATAGAAAAAATAATTGAAAGATTAGGAGCTAAAAAGGTTAGCGAAAAAAGACAAGAGGATATCTACTTAGATTCCAAAGAATTAAAATTATTTAAAGAACGAAAAGCCTTAAGATTAAGAAAAGAGAACAATACCTATTATTTAACTTTTAAGGGAAAAATTCATAGAAGAATACCAAAAGTGAGGAAGGAAGAAGAATTGAAATTGAATGAAAAACAAGCAAAAAAACTATTAAGAATATTAGCAGAATTAGGCTACAAAGAATCAATCAGAGTGATCAAGAATAGAACTGAGTATATAATAAATGACATAAAAATAGCAATTGATGAAGTTGAAAATTTAGGAAAATTCTTAGAAATAGAGTTTAGAGATGAGAAAAAGGTAAGAGAATTGCTTTCTAATTTAAATATAAAAATGGAAGAGGCATCGACTCTTACTTATCCTGAAATGCTAAAAATATAAAGAATATAACTAAATTCCTTGATTATGGGAGAAGCAAAAATAGAACTCAAAAAAGATGACTTCGTGCTAATTAATTATGAAATAAGGGTCAAAGATACAAATGAACTCATTGATACGAACATCGAAGAAATAGCTAAGAAGGAAAAATTTGCAAGAGAAGATTTATCATATGAAAGCGCTTTGGTTATATTAGGAAGAAATAGATTTCATAAAGGCTTAGAAGAAGAACTTCTCAAAGCTGGAAGTGCAGAATTAGGAAAAGAAATTTTAATAGAACTTCCTCCAGATAAAGCCTTTGGCAATAAAGATCCTGCAAAAATTCGGGTTATAAATACAAAGGAGTTAGCTAGAGAAGGAATTATTCCTAGGGTTGGACAAAGAATTAAGGTTAGAGAAAATGAAGGAACAGTCATAAGCGTAAGTAGCGGTAGAGCAATTGTAGATTTCAATCATCCTTTAGCAGGAAAGACACTTATATGTAAATTGCAAATAGTCAAGAAAATAGAAGATCAAAAAGAAAAAATCATTGAGCTACTCTATCAAAGAATAAAACCAATTAATAGAAATGAAATTAACATTGAATTAAGCGAAGAAACGGTTAGCATAAAATTCAATGTAGGCGTTTTAGATAATATAAATTTAGCTCAAGCTTTAAAACTCGGATTGAATGACATAGAGGAACTTTTCCCTCAATATAATAAAATTACATTCATAATAGAGAGAGAAAAACCTAAAGAGCTTAAAGAAAGGATTTTGAATCCATAACTAACTTTTTATAATAGAAATGAGAGTTATTTAATAGTTTTTGAGGGTGAAGTTATTGGAAAATAAATTTCCTATAAGATATATTGGTACTACAACGGTAGGATTAGCATGCAAAGATGGAGTAGTACTCGCAGCTGACAGAAGAGTTTCCGATGCCTATAACATGAAAGTAGCACATAAGGTGGGTAAGAAAATATTACAGATTGATGATCATCTGATCGCTGCTATAGCAGGCGCTGTTGCAGATGCCCAATTCGTTATCGATCAGCTTAAGGCTCATTCAAAGCTGTACAAATTATCGAACAATAGACCTATATCAACGTTGAGCATTGCTAATTTCGCAGCGATATTAATGTATAGCTCAAGAGCCTTTCCTTATTATACAGAATTAATATTAGGAGGATATGATTCAAAAGGACCTACATTATGCACAATAGACTTATTAGGCTCGCTCACAGTTGAGAAGTACATAAGCAGAGGTTCAGGTTCTCCTTACGCCTTAGGCGTTCTTGAATCTAAGTACAGTCCTGATATTTCGATTGAAGAAGGAATAAAAATTGCATTAGAAGCAATTCAAAGCTCGCTTAAATGGGACTTATTCACAGGAGAAGGAATCGATGTTGCATATGTAAGCGAAAAAGGCGTAGTTTATTTGACTCCACAAGAATTAGCTAAATTAATGCCTAGTGTTCGTTGATGGAACTAAAAGAGAGATTATATTCAGTCTTTGAAATATTACCCCATGATAGGGTAAAAAAGATTGAGTATGAAGGACCATTTCTTTGTATTTATACAGATGACATTTCTTTGCTAACAGGCGAATCTGGATTGATACCTAAGGTAGCTAAAGCTTTGAAAAAAAAGGTAATAATCAGACCTACTCCTGAAATCAGATTGGAAAAAGAAAAAGCCAAAGAAATGATAAAGAAAATTATTCCTGAAAATGCAAAGGTAGATATTAATGAAGTTTATTTCGACGAGAGAAAAGGAGAAGTTCATATTTATGCAAATGAACCTGCACTGATTAAAGGTAGAGGAGATTCAACGATATGGGAATTAATAAACGCAATAAAATGGAGAGTAGTAATACATCGCAAACCAGCTATAGATTCTAGCATTATAAAAACAGTAGATCTTTTGGATAGGAATAATGAAGAAATTAGGAATGAATTGTTAAATTTGGTCGGCATGAGGATAAACAGAGAAAAGATAAAAGATGTTGAAATGATAAGAATTACGCCTCTCGGTGCAGCAAATGAAGTGGGAAGAAGTGCATTTTTAGTATCTACTGATGAAGGAGATATACTTCTAGATGCAGGATTAAAACCAGGTTCGAGGTCTATGAGGGATGAATTCCCAATGCTTCAACTTATTGATGATATTGATAGAATTGAATGCGTTATTTTGACACATGCACATTTCGATCATTGCGCTGCATTACCTTATTTGTTCAAATACGGTTATAGAGGGCCAGTTTATATGACTGAGCCTACCAAATACTTAATGGCATTGATCATATCAGACTATCTAAACATAAGGCAAAAATCAGGCTTAACATTACCTTATAGCTTCTCTGATCTCACGACACTTTTAGCTCATACTATTACCTTAGAATATGGTGAAGTTGCAGATATAGCACCTGATACAAAGCTAACATTATACAATGCAGGCCATATTTTAGGTTCAGCAGTAGTGCATTTGCATTTCGGTGAAGGGTATTTTAATTTAGTGTATACAGGTGATTTTAAGTTCGATATAAGAGAAAGAAATAGATTACTCGATCCTGCCTTCTATAGTTTCAAAAGGAACGATATAATTGTTATGGAAGGCACATATGGTGGAAATGAAGATATAATGCCTAGTAGGACTGAAGCTATAAATTCTCTTATTGAAATGATCAAAGGAACTCTAGAAAAAAATGGAAAAGTTCTAATGCCTATGCTTGCAGTAGGTAGGGCTCAAGAAATACTTTTAATACTGTATGATGCGTTTGAAAATGGGCAATTGCCAAGAATACCTGTTTTCGTAGAAGGTATGATCCATGAAACATCTGCAATACATACAAAATTCGTAGAAAGTCTATCTAATGAAGTTAGAAGAAAATTACAAGAAGGAAATCCTTTCACTTCGAGATATTTTGAATTGATAAAGGATACAAGCGTAAGAGAAGAAATATTAGAAGCAGGCCCATGCATAATTATAGCAACTTCTGGAATGCTCACAGGAGGGCCTGTCATGGAATATTTCAGATTGCTCGCAGAAGATGAAAGGAACTCTATTATATTTACTAGTTATCAAGCACAAGGTACACTTGGAAGAAGGGTGAAAGATGGAGAAAAAGAAGTATTAGTACCTACTGAAAAAGGTGAAGTACCTGTAAAAGTAAACATGCGAGTATATTCTGCTGAAGGATTTTCAGGACATTCAGATCGAAATCAGCTTATTGAATACATTAGGAGATTACCTAATAGACCTAGAAATATTTTCTTAGTACATGGAGAGCCTTCAAAATTGTCAGCACTTCAGCAGGCAATAAGGAATGAATTACATATACCTACGTATATACCAGATATCGGGGAAACGATTAGATTGCGATAATTATTTTTTAAGCGACTTCTTCAAAGCTTGAACACATATCTCATAATATTTATCATTTTTGTAATGAAGGTTTTCAAGAACTTTGCCTTTTTTCAGCTTAAGCTTCTCTAATGCAGAATCCAAAACCTTAGCAATACATAAAAATTCGTCTTTTTCACTCTTAACAGAAACGATCATGCCTTCATTTATCTCGCTAGGATATTGAGTGATTCCAGGTGCCATGACATCTGCGCCATTTAATATATGAGGAACTGCACCTGCATCAACCTTAAAAAAAGGTAGTTTTTTTACGTTAGCATTGAGCAAGCTAGGGATGATTAAGTTATTAAGCAATATCAATAAAGGCATGTCATCGAGCAAAATTATTTTATCTCCGTTCTTTAATTCCAATATTTCAACTTTCTCATATTTTTCTTTGGAAAGAAAACCTTCAGAGAAAGCTTTTCGAATTATTTCTCTACCTTCACTACTGCTAACGAAATACCTTTTTTTCAAATTCTCCATAATTCATAACAACATGTTTATATATGAAAGTAAATAGTATTTTAGGAAATGTCGGCATCGCAAGAATTTTTACAATCTGTAATGAAACAACCTGTTTTAATAAAGCTAAAAGGAGGGAGAGAAATTAGAGGAATACTTAAAAGTTTCGATGTACACATGAATTTAATTTTGCAAGATTCAGAAGAAATAGGCAAAGACGGGAATACTAAGAAGCTAGGAACACTTATTATAAGAGGAGATAATGTAATTATGATATCCCCTATAGGGTGAGTTAAGATCACAAAAGGAACAACATCCTTCGGTAAGAAAAATAAAAGGCCAACTCATATAAGATGCAGACGTTGCGGTAAGCATTCTTATAATTGGACAAAAAAATATTGCGCTAGTTGCGGATATGGTAAAAGGAAAAAATTGAATAAGTACGCATATAAAATTAAAAGGTAGGATTATTCTAAAATTATTTGAGTGGGCCGGTAGTTCAGTGGTAGAATGTCCGCTTGGCGTGCGGAAGGTCGAGGGTTCGAATCCCTCCCGGTCCACTAATGGGCCGGTCGTCTAGCCTGGTAGGATGTTACCCTGACGCGGTAAAGGTCCCCGGTTCAAATCCGGGCCGGCCCATGTCAAACTTTAATAACACTTATTTTAAATAGAATATCCATGCCAAAAGAAATAAAGAGTAAAGAGGAATTCTTGAAGTTATTACCTTTAGCAATAGAATGCAGAGTCAAACAAAACAAAGACCATGTTAAAATAAAGTTGAGGACTAAAAGAATACTATATACATATAAGACAACGAATCAAGATGAAGTTAAAGAAATCCTAGATCAAGTTAAATGCCCAATCGTAAACATCACTTAGAAGAATAAAACTAAAAATATCGTTAAAAAAGCAGGTATAGGCAACCCAGGAAATACTTTGAATTTTCTTGCAAGAAGAATAGTAATTGCACTTCCAATAATTATTGCTATAATTGAATATATTATGCCTATAGCGCCTAGTAAACTGAGATTGGCTGCTGTCGCAGAATATAGCAATAAGTCTCCTACACCTATCTCTATGTTTAATAAATTCATGAACATACCTCTAGTGAAGAGCTCCCCCCCATTTCTCTGAACATTTTGCTCAATATTTTCTAGCTCTTTAGCTATTCTTTTCAAAGGACCTAAAAATACTGCAACCATATCATAAATAGCAAAAATTAGAAGCAAGATGATTAATTGTATGAGTTGTAGAACTTCTCCTATGATCGAACCCATTATGCATGATAATATTAATAATGAATGATTTTGAACGACATTATTTTTGGAATAGAATATTCCATAAATTAAAAATACTGAAAGGAAGAAATTAAGAAGCAAAGATATTTGAAAAGCAAGATTTTCAGAAAATAAACTTAATCTTGCTTGAAGAGGTTGAAGAAACAAAGAAATGAAAATGAAGGAAGCCAAACTGAAAACAGATATGTAAATAACTCTTAATAAGAAATAATACTTCTTTATGAGGATTAGAAGCACAATAAAGGTGGAAGCTATTACAGCTATTAAAAAAATGAGAATCTGATCTACAGCTCTAGGAATTTCTTGCGTAGCTACAATACTTTTAATCGGTTCAGTTATGTTGGTATAATGAAGATAAAAAGAAAAAAAACTTGATAAGAAGACTAATAAAAAAAGAAAATATAAATAATTAAAAGCTAAATTAGAAAAACTAAATCTGAAATTCTTCGCCATTCTTTGGAATCAAACATTCTATGCCTAATTCTTCTTTTATTAACTTACTCATCTCAACCATTCTAAAGTATTCGCCGTGTATCAAAATCAATTTTTCAGGACTTACTCTTTTAATGTAATTTATTAGCCCGCTCATGTCTGCATGAGAAGATATTCCGAACCAATCCAACTGAGCTAATACAGGCTCTATACCTTTTTCACTCTGAATTACTCTTTTTTCAAGTATTTCTCTTCCAGGTGTGTCCTTAGATAAATAACCTACAAAAAATATCGCACTTTTAGGATCTTTAGCTATTCTATTCACATAATATATTGCAGCCCCTCCTTTTAGCATGCCAGCAGGAGAAATAATTACAGAAGGCTCGTTCATAGCTTCCTTTCTGTCTTTTTTGCTATTTATTATGTTTAGATTTGATATGGCTCTTTTTAAGAGTTCATAATTCTTAAAGAATTCTGGATGTTTCAACATTATTTCGCTTGCAGCTCTAGCCATTCCATCCATGTATATAGGATAGTCTAATTTGTTTTCTTCAAAAATGCAAGCAATTTCTTGAGATCTTCCAACAGAAAAAGAAGGAATTAAAACATTCCCACCATTCTCAAGGACTTCAAGTGTGCGGTTTACTAATTCGTTTATAAGTATTTCTCTTTTCATGTGATTTATACATGCGTAAGTAGATTCACATATCATTAGATCAATAGGTTCATTTACTATATCCGCAGACTTGAGCAAAAAAGAATCATATACGTTAATGTCTCCTGTGTAGAGAATTTTCTTGTTTTTAACTTCTACTAATACAATCCAGCTTCCTGGAATATGACCTGCACTTAATGTTTTAATATAGAAATTATCAATATAGAATTCAGAGTAATTATCTTTAATAGTTATATATTTATTCATTAAATTTAATACAGAAGAATCAAATTGTATTTTATCTTTTGCAATTTTTATAAAATCATACAAGAGTAAATTAATTAAATCTAAAGTCATTGAATTTATATAAAGGGGAGGAGGTCTAGAGGAACCATAAATTAATGGTAAGCCAGCACTATGATCTAGATGCCCATGAGAACAAATTATACCTTTTAGTTTTTTTATATTAGGCGGCAAAGGAAAATCAACAGTGGAATTGAAATAAGCACCATAATCTAAAAGGATGGATGAATCATCATGAATAATTTCTATCGCGTTTCTTCCTACTTCTTGACCTGCACCTAATATCCTTATATTTATTGACATTACTGGTAAAATCAATATAAGTAATACGTTATATATTCTTTATAATGTGAATATGAAAATTCACATCATGAGTGACGGTTCGAAAAGAGTATTTAAAAGAAAAATAGGAGAAGGAAAAATATTCATCACAGGCTTTTATGGGGTAGGAGCCGTAGGTTATTTAGTTTCAAAATATTTAACGAGACAAAAAGATGCTAAATATATTGGATATATATCAACAAAAAGATTACCTATGATAATTCGAATGGAAGAAAATAGAATCGGCTTACCTTTTGAATTATATGAATGGAAAAATTTCATTATTTTATTAAACGAAAGTATTCCTGATGCAAGAGAAATACATGCTTATGCAAATGCTGTAGTAGATTGGGTTATTGAAAATAAATTTAAACTGGCTGTGCTCTTCGGAGGATTAGCAGAAAGAGTGAGTGGTCAAGAACCAATTCGAATAGCTTATACAAATGCTTTCCTAAAATATATGAAACCGTTTGCTCCTTCATTGGAGAAGCGATTGTCTATTGTAGGACCTCTCGCATTGCTGCTCAGCAGATTTGAAATTAAAGGATTTCCATCAGTTTGCATTTTACCCTATGCAAGAATTTATGAATATGATTTAAATGCAGCATATATTGCTTTAAAAACATTAAAAGAAAAATTTGCTGCAGATATCGATCTATCACAATTAGAAAAAGATTTGTCTTATGAGAAAAAACTTGAACATGATTTGCTCAAAGAAATAGAAAAATCTAGACAACCACCTCCTCCTGATAGCAAAATCCTTTATATGTAATCTATTTCTTCAAAAAATCTTCTATAAAAAATCTGTTCTTTTCTATAGTCTCACTTAAATTTTTTTCAACAAAAATTTTTAAAATTTCAATTTTATAATTTTTTAGATTATTTTCTATAGTAGAAAATAATCTTTGATATTTTTTGTTAACAATTAAAATTGCTTTACCCAGCTCTAATTTTGAAATTATGTTTTTTATAAAGGAATGCAAATATCTTCTATATGGAAAACTATCTATTTCTCCTTCCCATTGAGAATTAGGATATACTTCTGATAATTCATACGGTATTAAGATAAAAGGATAACCTACAAATATTACACGTATTTTATTAATTAATTCTTGATTTAGTGATTTGATTATTTTATTTTTAAAAATTTTCATTAAACTGCTTCTACTAAAAGGCTTCTCTTTTAAAAAAGGAAGAAATATTGCAATATCTCCCTTTCCGATGACGTAGTTATGCAACATTCTTTTATGATAGCCAATTACTGAAGGATGCAAAGAAGAATAGGGGTCAAAGAAAAAAATACCTGATACGTTGACTTTAGTAATGGGATCATATTCTTCAATAATATCTATATTTCTTTTGAGGAAAACAAATGCTTCGTAAAGAGAAGGATGAACACGAGCTTTTTCCTCTAAATAATTCCATAAAGTACCTTCCTTTATGTGAAGTCTTATATGTTTAACTTCTTCTAGAGAAACATATAGATTATGTTTCTCAAGCAAAGTTATTCTTATATTTGTTTCCATATTCTTTAAAGTCTCAACATCAATTCTTCTACATATTTCGCAGTTACATGGTAAGTGTGATAATTCATCCAATTTATACGTCCTAGTCCTAGTCATGTAACGATTATCTCTAGCATAAAGACTATAAGCAGCAGAATCAAATGTATCGATGCCTAATGCTGCAATGAAAGGGAAAAACATAGGATGGCCTGCACCAAATAAATGAATAGGTTTCGAATTGCCTAGAACCTTTTTTACTGTAAGTATCATTTGCAATACTTCTTTATATCTATATCTTTCCATAAGACCGGTTGGGCTGCCTATAGCAAACATTTCATAGCCCATTTCTTTCATTTTCAACGCACATTTGGATAACAGGGAATAAAATATACCTCCTTGTATTGGAGCTACAATAATCATGTCGCTTTCTTTTAAGAATCTTTTAGCGTAATTTGCCCTTCTAAGAGTTAAAATTACACTTTTTTTAGCAAAGTTAATATCTTGAGATAAGCCTGTTGGATAATCTAATATAACGCCTATATCACTTTTAATTTTAAATTGATAAATCAAAGATTCTTTAGGAGTTATTTCTATATCTTTATACTTTAATACTTGATATCCTCCTGAATCTGTCATTATTACATTTGAAAAATTAAAATATTGATGGATATCTACAACTTCTTTGTTTAATTTTTTCCATAATAAATATGCATTAGTTATTATAGTTCTATAATTTAATTTTTTTATATGAGAGATTATATCTTGATTAAAGTCTACTTTTATAACAGGAAATAAAGCAGGCGTCTCAAAATAACCGCTTTTAGTATAAATCCTACCAATTCTGCCTAATAGTGATTTATCTATAATTTCAAAAAACATAATTTAATTATTTCTTGAAAAATTCACTGCATAAAGCACGAACCTTGTCAGCTACAGGACCCGTACCCTCAACCGTTCCATCAGGAAGAACTCGAACCTTATCTGCGATTACTATCACTTTCGATATACTATCATAGTATACTAATCTTGGAAAATATTTTTCCAATTTATCAGCTAATTCTTTTAAGTCATAATATGGTGCAGCCATTTTTATTTCTCCTACAACAGAACCGTTTAAAACCAACAAAAAGAAAAAGTTACCTGCTTCATCTTTTACATTGCTCATCACTAGGCTCAATTTATCTGGTTCGATAGCCAAAACTTTACCAAAATATCTTTTACCATATGTAGTAAAAACTTCTACCTCTTTATCCAATAGATTTAGAAGTTCAGTTTGAACTCTTCTTATTGGTAGTGCCATGAAATTTCATTATTTTAATCAACTATATTTACTTTATCACTTTCGGTCAACCCTTAACCGTTAAAAATAACTATATAGCTTTAGCTTGTTAATCTACAGTTTTATTAAAACAACTAAGCATCTTATTTGCTCTTAACAAAAGTTCTTATGAGATGGAAATATGTAAAGAATGTGGCGGTATATTAATTAAGACTAAAGAAGGAAATTTAACATGCAGTTCATGTGGCTTAATTCATCAAATAAACAATTATGTGAATAATGAATATGAAGATAATGCGCCTATCATTCCAACTATTCCGCTAGGAGGAAAATTGATGCCCTCTTCTTACGGCATTTTCAAAGATTTTATAAACGATCCTTTAAGCGACAAGGTTCAGAATTCTTTGAGGATGTTGAAAAGAATAGATGACAAACTGAAGACTTATCACGCTTCATCTCTGATAAACAGTTTACTTTTAAATAGTATAATGCAAATTTCAAATGAATTAAATTTAAGCAAAAACATAGTAGTTAGCACGCTTAAATTATACCTCAAGTCTATTAAGTATTTGAAAACAAACGGCTATAAATATACAACCCCTACAATTTATGCAGCATGCCTTTTGATAATGTCTAGAGTATTAGGAGAAAATCGAGTATTAAGCTTAGAAGAAATCACTAACGTCTTTCTTAGACATGGGCATAGAGTTACAAAAGGGAACATTGCATGGTGTTCTTCTATAATAAGTAAAAGAGTTCTTAATAAATTCTTTTCTTATAAATATTTAGTAAGATTATATCTTGACAGATTTTTTAAGATTTGTATACATAATAAAGAAATTGATAAAATAATTTATAAAAAGAAAATAGAAATTGATAAATATACTTTATTAGAATCAATTAAAAAGAAATCATTAGAAATACTTGAAAATTTTAATGAAGTAAAGGTTCAGGGAAAAAGTCCTTTCGTTTTTGCCGCAGCAATATTATATGTAGCCGATAAAATAGTTGCGAAAGAAACGAAAACAAAACCCATCTTATCGCATAAATTGCTAGGCCAAATTACAGGCGTACCTGAATTTTCATTAAGAGAACATAAAGCACTTCTTAAAATAAATGGCATTAAAAATTAAATTAATAGATTTTGTTAAAATTCTACACGAGAAAAAATTAAATAAAAAAGATATTAAGGAAATTTTAGAAAAAATCGGTATCGAAGAAAAAAAAATTGAAGAGGCATTAAGTAATTTCAATGAAGAAAAAAATGAGAGCAAAAAAGAAGAAAATGAAGAGGAGGAAAATTTTATGGATCTAGAAAAAGAAATTATAAGCCTAAATTTCGATTTGACAAATTTAAGAAATGTATTTGATAATTATAAGAAAAAGGTAAATGAAATAGAAAAAAGGGTAAATGAAATAGATAACAAAGTGTCTAATATATTAGCTACAATTGAAGAGTTTTTGCCAAATCTGATTAAAAGAAAAAATGAACGTGAAATGTGAAAAATGCAATGTACGCATAAAGGAAAATAAAATAATTTTTGTTTGTCCTTATTCTGAAAAAGAAATCGGACTTGATTGCAGCAGTTTATGCAGAGAAAAATTCATAAAATGCTTAAAAAATCACAAAATCAATATCGATGAAGCAATTTTTACTAATACAAAAGTTAAAAAAAATTTTAGAAACGAAACTATTAAGAAGTATATTAATGGCATAAAATTTTTTGATAATATAATAAATAAAACTAAATTTAAATTACTTTATAAAATAAATGATGATTTTTTTAATAAGATAATAATTGAACCATATGAGATAATATATGATATGCTAAATAATGGGAAAATTATAAAAGAACTATATAAAAATAATTTCTTCGCTGAGATTTTAGACTATATAAAAATGGAGTATAATAAAAACATGTTATATATGAGAATATTTGAGAATTCAGTAGATATAGATGAAAGATGGTTAAACATTGAAAAGCTCAAAATTTTCTCAAAATCTGAGAACAATTATTTTATTGAAATAATAAAAATAGGCCAAAAGTATTTTTATTACATTAAACTTGAGAATAATGATATAGTAGAAAGCAGCTCACCCTTTAAGTTATTAGAAAAAATGGATGGGTCTTCAAATTCGCTTAGGAAATTAATCGCTGCAATGTTAGATCAGGATGTCCAAGAAATATATTTAGATAAAGAAAATAGTTGGGTTTATCTAGATCATGAATTGTATGGAAGATGCGAAACCAATATATACCTTAATAGTGTAGATGTGGAGAAGTTTAAAACATTTATCAGTATTTTAACAGGAGAAGAAATTAGCATTGGACAACCCTCTATTAAAGTAAGTATTAAGGATGAAAAAGTTAAATTAAGAATTGCAATCGATACATTCCCTATCGTAGAAGATACTAGTATAGATATAAGAAAATTTAGAAGGAGGTTGTTTAGCTTAAAAGAATTGATCGAAAAAGAAAGTTTACCACTTGAACTTGCAGCATTTTTAGTTTTATGTGTAAGAAATAGACTTTCATTAGTAATATGCGGTGAACCTAACAGCGGTAAGACAACTCTTGCACATGCGCTTGCAAGATATTTACCTGTTGAATTCAGAAAGATTTACTTAGAGGATGTAGATGAAGTATATTCTTCATTGGAAGATCTACCTCATAGCGTATATATAAAAACAAGCTCTATAGATGTAACTGGTAAATATTCCAAAAAATCATTCGAAATAATTAAACTTTTGCACAGATCTCCTGATTGGATATTTTTAGGAGAAATTCAGACTAAGGAACATTCCAAAGCATTCTTTCATTCCATATTAGCTGGTCTTAGAGGAATAGTTACTTGTCATTCAAAGACAGCTGAAGAGCTTGTTGCAAGATGGATAACACAACATGAAATTCCACCTGAAAATATTTGTTTATTAGACCTAATTGTTGAAATGAAAAGAGAAATTATTGGAAATAAAATTATAAGAAAAGTTAATAAAGTTTTTGAAATAGATAAAAGAAATAACTACCCCAATTTAAATCAAATATATTCAGAAAAAGATATATTAACTTTTGACAAAATTTTAACTCTAAAAACTTCTAATAAAATTATAAGAGAGAAAAATAAAAAACCAGATGAGATAATGAAAGAAATAGAACGCATAATGTCTAATAT
>Ga0101942_100037_pt1 | contig 93586 bp, 91 predicted proteins | sample DewCreD2012metaG_4_FD_75243 | JGI IMG/M metagenome (GOLD analysis project Ga0101942, IMG submission 75243) | Hot spring sediment bacterial and archeal communities from British Columbia, Canada, to study Microbial Dark Matter (Phase II) - Dewar... ...
ATTATACAAGCCTTACATCCAATACACCTTAGCTCTTCCACATAGACTATGCCATCCTCTCTCTTTCTCATGGCGGAGGTAGGACAGGCATAAACACAAGGAGCAGGATCACAGTGAAAGCAGTTCATAGGCAAAAAGAAGGCGTCAGGCTTCTCTCCTATGCCACCAACTCTGAAGACTTTCATCGGTCTTATGTCAAAGTTTTCAATGCCTTTCTCTTGCTTGCAGGCAACCTCGCAGGAAAGACAGCCTATACATCTATCAAGGTCTATAAGCATAACAGGTCTTTTCATGACTTAAAATTATATGCATGGAAAGGCCTTTGGTGGGGATAATCATGGGGAGCCTCTCCGACTGGGAGTGGCTAAAGCCAGCCTACGAGGTTTTAAAGGAATTTGGCGTTCCCTGTGAGGTAAAGGTAGTATCGGCCCATAGGACTCCAGAGCTTATGTATGAGTATGCAAAGAGTGCAAGGGAGAGGGGCATAGAGGTTATAATAGCCGGCGCGGGAGGCTCTGCCCACCTTCCGGGCATGACTGCCAGCATGACCACATTGCCTGTTATAGGCGTGCCAGTGCCTTCCAAGCATCTTTCCGGTGTGGATTCTCTCTATTCCATAGTGCAGATGCCAGCAGGAGTGCCTGTGGCAACCGTAGGCATAGGCAACGGTACCAACGCAGGCCTTTTGGCTGTAAGAATACTATCCATAAAGTACCCAGAGCTTGCCAAAAGGCTGGATGAATACCAAGAAAAATTAAGGGAAAAAGTAAAGGAGATGAACAAAAAACTGGAGGAAGAACTATAGTATTACCGTTTGATTCTTACCGGATTGCTTTGCAAGGTATAGAGCCTCGTCGGCCCTGTTTATTATGCTATCCACCGTGTCCCCTTTTCTATAAACGGTTCCACCTAAGGATATGGTAACTCTTATGCCCTTTTCAAAATCTATGGACTCTACAGCCTTCCTTATCTTTTCGGCAACAGGATATGGATCCTTTGTTTTTGGCAATATTATTAAAAACTCTTCTCCTCCATACCTCCCAAAGATGTCGCTCCTTCTTATAATCTTTTTTACTTCTTTTGCTATCTCCCTAAGCACCCTATCCCCTGCCAGATGCCCGTAAGTGTCGTTCAAAAGCTTAAAGTTGTCAATATCAAAAATGATTACAGAAAATGTTTCCCCATATCTTTCCGCATATTCTATAAGATGTTCAAGGGTACTAAAAAGCACATACCTGTTGTATACTTTCGTTAGAGGATCAATAGTAGCGAGTTTTCTGTATTTTCTTTCTCTTCTTATCTCCTTAGTAATATCATTTAAAGTAATAAAAGAAACGTCTTCACCTTTATACCTTGTAACTATGGATGTTAGTTTTACATACCTCAATCTACCATCTTTCCTAAGTATACGCATATAATAGCTTATAGGCCTTTTATAGCCTTGTTTTATCTTGTTAACACTCTCTATAGCCTTATCTCTGTCATCTGGATGTATAAGCTCTATAGGATTTTCTAAATTTAAAAGCTCCTCTAAGCTGTAGCCCGTTAGCTTGGCGGTGTTTGCATTGGCATAAAGAATCTTGTTGTTGTGAAAGTCGTAAATTAATACAGCATTTGGGTTTGTCTCTGCCAAAAGATGGAAAAGCTCTTCCTTTTCGTGCCTTTCTGTTATATCCATTAGATATCCATAGTACCCAACTATTTCACCTTTTGAATCTAGCAAAGGTATGGTATGGTCAAGCACCCAAATGTATTTACCATCCTTCCTTTTTAACCTGTAATCCTGATGTGTCCAAGAAGAGGACCTATTTTCTGTATGGTATTGTACTTCCTGAGCCACTCGTTCTATATCCTCTGGATGCACCAACTCTGCGTAGCTTATCTTTCCAGAGGTAAAATAATCCATTGTATAACCAAGAAGCCTTTCCACGTTGGGAGATACAAACTCTACAGGCCAACCTTTTCCTTTTCTCCATTGGAAAAGTACCAAAGGCCCTTCAAAGAATAGGCTCAAGGGTTTTTGGGTATAAGACTTGATACTTTCATACAGATCAAAAAGGTCCACATGAAATTCTATATATACATCTTCCTTTGGGTCATAGCTTGCAACCACATAAAAGTACCTTTCTCCCTCTGGAGTTTTGTGAATATGAACAACGCCGCTTTTTTCAAGGCCAAGATCCTGCATATTCTTTACAGGACATGGGTGCCCTTCATATTCATAGCAGGGCTTTAAAAAGCCATGGGAGATTTCGTAGCATGTCCCTTCCCACCTTCCATAAACCTCCTTAGCTTTCTTATTGGCAAAAATTACTTTGTGTTCTTTATCTACCACAAAAACCGGCTCTGGAATAAGGTCAAAGGCTGAGTAGTCCATTCCGCAGGGTAAGGTGTAATTATATCACAGATCATACAAAAATTCAAGCCATTTTAGCTCTACTTTAAATACCTAAGTATGCTCATGTCCTTTTGGTCCGCTATTATGCGCATAAGAGCCTCGTAGGCAAGCTTATACCTTGTATAGTCCATGATGCTTTGGGATAGGTCTGCATCTTCAATGTCTGACTTTTGCTTGTTTAGGTTGTCTCCAAGGCTTTCTTGCGTTGGCTGTAGGTTTTTCACCTGCGACAAAAGGCTTCCCACTTGGGACCTTCTAAAGCTGATCCTCTCAAAGGCCCTCTGCAGAAGCATAAGGTCTGAGTCATCTGGGTACATGGCTCCAGAGAGCTTATCTCCTATCCTCTTTACCGCTTGGAGAACATTGGGAGAATAAAAGTCTGTTGCTCCTGTATCAAAGTCTCCCCCGCTTGTATCTGAAACTGATATATCCTTGCTTACATCCACAGGCATAAGCATAAGGGAGTAAGTCCCATCGGGGTTTTGGCTTACCTTTGCAGAAAGCAGGTTGGAGTAGTTGGAGTTTATAAAATCCACAAGGTCCTTGAGCGTGCTTGTGCTCGGTGTTCCGTAGCTAACGCTTATGTTGGTTGAGCCCACGTTTATGTTGAGCGTGCCACCCACAGTGAAATTCGTATCTGGGTTTGAAAACTTGGCATTGGATATGGCAACGTTAATGCTAAAGGTCTCATCCCCTCTCAAAAGAGCATCCACCTTGTAATTGTCAGAGAGCCACACCTTAAAAGATTCCTTAGAGGCCATATAGTTAAGGGTGTTCTCATCAAAGGGCTTTTGTGTAAGGCTTGCACCGCCAAAGATGTAGTTTCCACCAAGCTGGTCGTTAACCCTGTCAAGCAAAGACCTTAAAGTGGAAGAAAAGAGTTCTCCAATGGATACAAGCTGGTTTGGCTGCAAGGTTTGGTTCTTTGCCTGTATGGTTTTTGCATAAAGCAAATTCAAGCTGTCTACAACCTTCCCAAGGTTTAGGTCTATATAGCTAAGGCTTGTGTCTGCAAATAGCCTGTTTTTTGAATATTGGGATAGCTGGGATATTTCTTTTTTTAACTCAAGCACGTTGTAGGTTGCCGGCGGGTCTTCAGATATGCTTTGGTACTTCCTTCCCGTGGATATTTCCAATGTCTTATCGGAAAGGTTTTTTCTTATTCTTGCATCTTGCTCCTGAAATATTGAAAAGAGAAGATTATCTGGTACCTTCATAGCTTTTCACCTCACACCATATTTAAAGTAGACTGCAACATCTCATCCATTGTATTAACAACTCTTGCTAAGGCTTCATAGCTTCTTTGAAGCTTCATAAGTTCTATAAACTCATTGTCTACAGAAACTCCTTGCATCTCTTGAAGCTTGGCGTTTATTGAGCTAAGAAGAGCACTTTCTATATCATACTTTGTCTTTAGGTCCTTCTGTCTTGAGGCTATATTATCTACAAGACCGTTGTAAATGCTCTTTGAGCCTTCCCACCAACCCCTTGAAAAGTCCATAAACTCATCCACCTTTTCATAATCAAGGTTCTGAATGTAGAGGTTTATATTAGGGTTTATAGCCATATCGGAAATGCCGTTGCCTACGAAAAGAGGCTCCGACCGGTGTATAAGGTTGTTGGAGTCCTCTATGGTATAAGAAGGGTCGTTGGCTGTTATACTCATGGTATAGGTGCCGTCTGGGTTTGTTATGAGGCTTGCGGTAAAGTTAGCGCTAAGGGTTGGGTCTGTGTTTATGGCGTTTATGAGATCGTTTAGGCTGTCTGTACCAGAGTAGCTGAGTGTTATGGGCCCTCCGGGAAAGCCGGAAAAGGTTATGCTTCCGGAGAATCCCAAGGGTGCGTTTGGGTCGCTTACATTTTTAAACCAATACCAATTTGAAGTGGCCTGTGAGTTCAAAGGAAGCTTTATATCGCTTATGAGCCTTTTTGCCAAAGTTTCAAGCTGGTTCATGTACCCGCTTAGGTCTGATTGAAAGTCAAGGAGTCCCCTCACCCTTCCACCGCTTATAAGAGAGCTTATATCCACTTCTGATCCGTCTTTTGACTTCCACAAAATCCTTTTATTTGCGCTGTCGTACTTTAGCTCCCAGTTGTATCTGTCTTCCACAAGAGCAAAACCTTTATCTGTCTCTACTCTAACCCTGCCTATTTCATCCTCTTGAACCCTTATATTTATAAGTTCAGAAAGCTCCTTAAGATAACTATCCCGTTCGTCCAGTAGGTTTTTGTAATCCTTTCCCCTTGCATAAGTTTGGGCGTAGCCCACCAGTATTTCCTGATTTATCTGTGCTATCTTTCTGGTAAGCGTGTTTATCTTGTTTATATACTGCCTCATATCGTAATCAGTCCCAGCCATTATTCTGTCCATATCCTTTTTTCTGTCCTTTAGATAAGAGACAAGGCTTTGAGCAGAGTTGATTAGCTCGCTCCTTGCTCCTTCGTTTGTGGGCTCTTTCATAAGGTTCTGATAGGCTGTAAAAAATTGGTTTATATACTCGCTTCCTCCAAGCCCTTGTGTAAACTCCTGAAAGAGGTCCTCCACCTGAGAGCCACCCTTTATGGTGGTATCCAAGGAAGATACAACAGAAAGCTTTTGGTTTCTAACACTAGTGTAATAGAAATTTTGTGTTCTAAGTATATCCTCAAGCCTTATACCAACGGGTGCAAAGCTTTTTACAAGTGGATCTTCCTGAGCATAATCTGGATTGTTAGCATTTAGAATGTTTCTGTTTCTTATATCTGCAGACTTTCTAAATATTTCGAGGCCCTGAGCCACTATACCAAAGGTAGCACCAAACATCTTATCCTCCCTTCTTAATAATAATATCGCCAAAAATCTGTTTTATTTAATTTCTACATAAACACCCTCCCTTATCTTTATGGCAGAGTGCCTTCTTCCCGTATCTTCAAGGATGGTCTCCTCTGAGGTCATCTCTTCCCTTAGTCTTTCCGCAAGGTCAAAGGCATCCTGTGGCACACTGGCATAGCCCTCAAAGTCAAAATCCTTTGAAAACTCCTCAACGAGTACCTCCACCACCTCTTCAGATTTTACTCTCCTTTTTAGTTCTCTCTCCAGCCAGCTTATATTTTCCCATAGGCTTTTTCTTACTATCTCTCTTTGACTTTTATCCTTCAAAGCAAAAAGCTCCGCCATAAGGTCTGGGTCAAAGCGTATTAAAATGTTTCCAACAAAGACAAAAAGCTTTCCTATATCTGCAGAACCTTGACCACTTATCTTCCTTTGACTTTCCTTTACAACAAGGTCGTTTATGGGCTTGTACTCTACCTCTACACCAAGCCTTCTGTAAGCCCTTATGACTGGCTGAGATAGTTTCCTGTAGGCATCTTCCACTTTGAAAGGCACTTTACTTTTAGACAATAAAAGCTGATAGAAAACTTGACCCGGTGCCAAAAGCACCGCACCGCCGCCCGTTTGCCTTCTTATAACACCTATGCCAAGTTCTTTACATTTCCTTAGGTCTATAAGCTCTTCGGTCTTGTCAAAATATCCAAGGCTTATATAAGTGTCCTCTGGCTCACACAGGATTAACCCTTCATAGCCAAGCTCTGCCATAGCATGAAAGAGTGTGGTGGAGAGCATATTGGGAAGTTTGCCAAGCTTGTATATATTCATTGCAAAGATTTTAAAATATACACTCCGTATGAGAGGTTAAAGGTTGAGATCACCAGCTTGTTGATTTTCTAAGGGCAGTGGCATGGCTTACCCTTGCCCAATCTGGCACCCGTAAAAGGTGCCCTACACAGAATAAATGCTTTTACTTATGTGTGATTGCAAATGCCTAAGGATGGATTTCAAACCTGCATAATTGCTCATCCAGTGGTTTTTTGTTTAAAATAATTTTTACAGATTGATTTCCTGCACAGGGCAAAGATTTTAAAATATTTCTAATGACAGCAGAGGAAAAGGAGCTTGTCCTATCCTACCTGCCCTTGGTTGAACAGATAGCCTATAGGCTTTACAGGCATCTACCAAGGTCCGTAGATATCAGGGACTTAATAGGCTATGGTGTGCTTGCAGTTGTGGAAGCCCTGCCAAAGCTTGACAAAAACAAAAACCCAACAGCCTATTTGAAGCTACGCATAAAGGGGGCAATGTATGACTATCTGAGAAGTATTGACTTTGCAAGCAGAAATATCAGGTCCAAGGAAAAGGCCATCAAACACGCTTTGGAAAAGCTTAGTATGGAAAAGGGAGGAGAGGTAAGCGATGAAGAATTGGCCCAGTTTCTAGGAGAGGATCCAGAAAAGTTAAAAGAGGACCTTCAAGCCATAAGCTTTTCATACCTTATGAGCCTTGAGGAGATATTTTTTGAGGGAAGAAGCTATGAGGAGCTATTTGAAAGCAAAGAGGAGGGCCCAGAAGAGGTTGTAATAAAAAAGGACCTAAGAGAGAAGCTTTTAAAGGCCATAGAAAGGCTTGAGGAGAAAGAAAAACTTGTTCTCCAGCTACTATACTATGAGGAGCTACCCCTCAAAGAGGTAGCAAAGCTTTTAGGTGTATCTATGGCAAGAATCTCTCAGATAAAAAGCTCTGCCATAGAAAAGCTCAAAAGCTATTTAGCCTCTGCTCTATAGACTCTATGATCTTCTCATAAAGGTATCTTATTTCGTAGGCCATGTTTATGAACTTTTTGTTCCTTGTGGCCTCTGCCCTGCCTACCAAGGGCATGATGTTTTTCTTCAATTGGTCCCTGTATTCCTCAAGGTCATACCTTAGCTCTTCCGCCGTTAGGTCCTCTATGGTGGCTAAATAGCTTCTGTATAGCATCTTGGCGGATATAAGCACATGCTCCAACTCCTTCTCAATGTCTCCCTTATCCAGTCCTGCCTTTGTAAAGTCTCCCATTATGGCTCCACCACTACGCAATGATGTATTTTAAGATAATTCTCCCTTAGTCTTTTCACATCTTCAAAGCTCACAGCCCTTATCTTATCCGGATACTCTTGGTCCATCCTCCATCCAAAGCCCATAACCTCAAAAAAGCCCAAATACCAAGCCTGCCTTGCCCTTGTCTGATGAGCCAACAGAAAATCACCTATTATCTTATTCTTGGCAAGCTCCACATCCTCTGGAGTTATCTCGGCCTTTTGCACCACTTCCACCATATCCCTTAGGGCATCCTCTTTCTTTTCTGGCGATGTGCCAATGTAGGCCATGAGCCTTGGAGAAGAAAGGCGAGTAGGGTAGGTAGAGTAGACCGCATAGGCATAGCCTTTTCTTTCCCTTAGCTCTTTAAAAAGCTTTGAGGTCATGCCGTCGCCAAGCACGCTGTCAAGCACCTTAAAAGCAAAGTATTCCTCTGTTTTGAAGTCTGGAGCATCAAAAACACAAAGCACAGTAGCCTGAGACCCGGGCCTTTTGACCCTTTCCACAAGGCTTTCCACCATAGGCACATTCTTTGGCTCTACTTTATACTCATCCTCTGGCAAGGCTGAAAAGACTTCTTTGAGTAAAGGCAAAACCTCTTCCGACTTGAAGTCCCCCACCAAGCTTACCACCACATTCCTTGACTTTAAAACCTCCTCCCATCTTTTGACAATGTCCTCCCTGCCTATGGTCTTTACATCTTCTTCTTGGCCCAATGGGCCTACTTCATAGTTGGAACCCTTATAGGTTATCCTTCTTAAAGCATCGCTAGCAAGCTCGTGGCCCCTTTCCTTCCTTGACCTTATGGCCTGAAGCACGTTTTTCTTTTCCCTCTCTATATCCTCTTGAGAAAAGGTGGGCTCTGTTAAGAGGCTTCTTATGACCTCCAGACCCTTCTTTAGGCCCTCCACCTTGGTGGAAAAGCCTATCTCCACATAATCATCGGCTGTAGAAGTGTATATGTTTCCTCCATAATCTTCAAAGGCGCTGGCTATCTCATAGGGGCTGTATGTTTTTGTCCCCTTTGTGAGAAGAGCGGCCATAAGGTTTGTAAGACCCCTCTTCTCCTCTCCATAGGTGCCAGACTTTATAAAGATCACACCAGAAACTATGCCCTTGCCCTGTGTCTCTTTCAATATAAGCTTTACGCCGTTTTGCAAGCTATACTCTTGCACCTTCACACCTCCAAAGGAAAAACTGAGGAGAAAAAACAGAAGTATTATATAGCTCATTTCTCTGGCACCATTATTACCTCGCTGTATGACCTGTTAAGTATGTAATTTTCAAGCACCCTTAAAACATCTTCCCTTCTTACGCTTCTTATGTTGTTCTCAAAGTATTTATAGTAGTCCAAAAGGCCTACCACGGTGAGAGAATAGCCTATGTAAAAGGCATCATTTTCCACCTTCTCAAGGGCAAAGACCTCCGAATTTATCACCCTCTCCTTTGCCTTTTGCACTTCTTCTTCTGTAAGGCTTTCTTTTAAGCCCTCCATAAGTTTAAAGGCTTTTTCCTTTACCTCCTCAAGCCTCTCCCTATCAAGGGTGGCAGAAAGGAAGAAGACATTATCCATTGGCCTTCCAAAGTCTCCTGTGTATATGCCATACACAAGGCCCTTTTCCTTTAGTTCTCTATAGAAAAGGGATGTTTTCCCATTGCCCAGTATCTGGTCAAGAACCACAAGGGCGTAGTATTCCTTTGTGCCTATGGCTGGTACCTTCCAACCTATAAGCCAATAGGTCTTTTCTACCCTTGGGTCCTTTATGAGCTTGCTTCTGTTTTCCAACTGCTCTGGTTCTGGCAGTATGCTTGGCCTTTGCACTGGCCTTCCCTCTTCCTTTCCAAAGGTGCTAAGGGCCTCTTGATAGACCTCTTCAGGGTCCACATCCCCCACCACCACTAGGAACATGTTCTTTGGCTGGTAAAAGTTTTTGTAGAATTCAAGGAGCATGGCTCTGTTGAACTTTTGGATGGTTTCCTCGTAGCCTATTATAGGATAGCGGTATGGAGAGACTTTGTATATTAGCTTTTCAAACTCCTCCCAAAGCACGGTGGTAGGATTGTCCTTTCCACGCTTTAGCTCCTCTATAACTATGGGCTTTTCCTTCTCTATCATATCTTCAAGGAGTAAGGGCTTTTGCGTTAGCTGGTATAAAACCTCAAAGGCTTGCTTCCAATAAGGCTTGGCTATGGTAATGTGATAAAAGGTGTATTCCTTAGAAGTGCCCGCATTGATGTTTCCCCCAAGGCTCTCCACTATGTAGTCTATCTGGCCGTAGGCATACTTTTCCGAACCGTTGAAAAGCATATGCTCCAAAAAGTGCGCCATACCCTTTTGGTGATAGTCCTCGTATATGGACCCCACCTTAAACCAAACATGAAGGGCAACAGCCTGAGTATCTTCCCTTTTGTTTATCACAAGCTTGGCTCCGTTGGGAAGCTTATAGGTCCTTAACTCTCCAGAAAGGGCAACAGCCACCATAATAAGCACCTCCAAGATTATTAAAGATAGTCTCATGGTTTAAAAATAACCTTTTTCTGCACAGGAGATATAGCTGTTCTTCTATCCCACATTACCAAGCCTATAAGTATTCCCATACCACTAAAAAGAATACCAAAGCCCCATAGCATCAAGGTCCTTAAATCGTCAATCTGTTTTTGAAGACCATCAATCTGCCTCTGTAAAGCCTTCTGTCCTTCTTCCACTTTTACCTCAAGCCTCTCAATCTTAATCTCCACATTCCTAATCCTATCCCTATCCTCCTGAGTAAAAGGCACTTCCTTTGAAAAGGCAAAGGTCAAAAGCATAAGCATAAGCACAAAAAGCCTTGCCACTTTAAACACCTCCTAAGGCTTTTAATATATAACCTTTATTGTGGCAGATGCGCCTTTTTTCTCCACATCAATGCGCTGGCTAAACTTATCCGCAATGTCCTCCACATGGGTTATTATGCCCACCATCCTGTTTGTGGACTGTTTTATTATTTCAAAGAACTCTCCCAAAGATTCCCTCGTTTCTCTATCCAAAGAACCAAAGCCCTCATCTATAAACAGGCTCTCAAGAGGTGCATTTTGAGAGAGTATATCCGCCACTGCAAAGGCTAAGGAAAGGCTTGCAAGAAAGGTCTCACCACCGCTAAGGCTGGAGACTGGTCTATGGTGGCCTGTATGATGGTCCATCACATACAGGTCTCCATCCACTATCTCAAAGGTAAACTGCCCAGATGTGAACTTAAAAAGGTAATAGCTTCCCCTTTCCGCTATATTGCTCAACATTATTTGACTAACATACTCTGGAAATTCATCATCTTTAAAATCTTTCCTTAGTCTTTCGTAAAGGCTTTCCATTTGCTTTAGCTCTTGCAACTCTCTTTCAATACTTTTTCTTTCTTCTACCAATCTTTTTAGCTCTTCCAAAGATCTTTGGAGATGGCCATAGGCCTCTCTATTATCATGAATGCCCTTTTCCACCTTACTTAATTCCTCTTCTACCTTCTCCGTCTTTGGCAGACCCTCAAGTTCCCTTAGGCTTTTTTCTATCTCCTCCCTTCTTTCACTTAACTTGTCCTTTTCCCTCTCATATTGTTCCACCTCTTGCCTCAACCTTTCTATGCCCTCTTGGTCAAGCATGTACTTCTCTGCCTCTTCAAGGCTTCCAAATCTTTCATAGAGTTCATAAAGCTCTTTTGCCACTCCTTCCTTTTGCCTTTTAAGGTTTAAAAGGTTATTTTCTATATTTCTTATATCCGACTTTAGACCTTCCACCTTTAGTTCTATATCCTGTTTATACTTGCTTACCTTCTGATAGTCCTCTTGTATCTGTTTTATCTTCCTTGTTAGGTCTTCCACAGCCCTTTTTACCCTTTGCTCCAAAAGGTGAGAATAAGCTTCTCCAATCTGTGCCTTTATATCCTCTTCAAGCCTTTTCAACCTTTCTCCCTTTTCCTTTATCTGTTCTATAAGGCCTTCCCTTTCCTTTTCCAGCTCCACTCTTCTTTTTTCCTTCTGAGACAGCTCTTCCCTTAGCTCTTTTAACCTTTCCAAATACTTCCTTTCCTTTTCCCTCAATCCCTTTAACTCTTCGTAATCCCTTTCCACATCTTTTATATACTGTTCCACCCTGCTTGGCTCATCGGGAAGGCTGGAGCTAAGGCCCTCACTTTCTTTTATTGCCTGTTCTAAGCGAGATTCTTTGTGCCTTAAGCCTTCTTTTATCCTCTCCAGCTCTACCCTTAGGCCTTCCACATCCTTTAAAACCTTCTCCTCCCTTTCCTTTAGCTCCTTTATTTCTCTTTCCCTTTCTTGCACCAAAGCCTTTTCCTTTTCAATCTCCTCAAGCCTTTCCTTTAATCTTGAAAGCTCAAATTCCATGCTTTGCCTGTCATGCCCTTTTAGCTCCTCTATAAGAGTTCTTTCCTTTTCTTTCAAGAGATTAAGCTGTGCCTCAAGGCTTGCTCTCTCCCTCTCATAGTAAGACTTCTTATCCTGAAGTTCTTTCAATCTATTTAAAAGGCTTTGCAAATCTTCCTTAAGGCTTACCTCATGCACATGGCCCACCACACCACCACACACAGGACACACATCCCCCTCCTTTAAAGAAGCCCTTAGCTCCATTGCGTATATCTCAAGCCTCCTGTTTTCAAGCTCAAAAAGTTCCTCTTCCAACCCTTTTAATACCCCTTCAACATCCCTCAACTTATCCTCCAACCTTCTTCCTTCTCCCCTTAGCCCCTCCATTTCAATAGCCTTCCTTAGCATACTTTCCATATCCATCCTTTGACTTACAAGGCTTACCTCTTCCTGCAAGGAAAGCCTAAGGTTTTCCAACTCCTCTTGAAATTCCCTTATCCTTTCTTCAAGCCCTTGCCTTTCTTTATCCTTTTCTTCCAAAGCCCTTTCTTTGACCTCAAGCTCTTTTCTTTCTTTGTTTATTTCCTCCAAAACCTTTCTTTTCTCCCTTTCCAAGTCTTCAAGCCTTTTTAGCTTTTCCTTTAACTCACCTATGCTTTTTATCTTCTCTTCCACACCCTTCTCTTCATAGTCTTTTATTTTCTCTTGCACCTCTTTTGTAAGGTTTTCGCCCTTACTAAGCCTTTCCTTACAATCCTCTTCTTCCTTTTTTACTTTAACCAATCCTTCTTCAATCTTCTCCAATCTTCCTTTAAGCTCCTCCCTTTCTCTTTCTGTTTCCTTGTAGCTTTCTACCATCTGAAGCACATTGTTTAGTTTTAAAATCTTTTTATTGTATTCTTCAAGTCTTTTAAACTCCTCTTCTATCTTTTTAAATTCTTCTTCAACTACTTTTAGTTCATCCGAGTACAAGCTGTAATCCCTCTCTTTTTTCTGCCTTTCCCTTATATAACCCTCCTCTTGGCCTTTTATCCTTTCATACTCCTCAATCCTTGGTTTATAGGGTAGTAGTTCAACGGCAAGCTTTAATCTTTTCTTCTTTTCTTCTACCTCATTCTCTGCTTCTGACAAATCCCTTAACCTTTCCTCAATCTCAAGCCTTTCTTGTTCCAAATCATCCCTTCTTTTGCAAATTTCTAAAAGCTTCTGAAGTTCTGTTTTCTTATTCTTTAGTTCTCCATACTGCCCTTCAAGGCTTCTTATATCGCCTTCCAGTTTGGTTATTGCGTTTTCATCCGCTTGAGAAAGTTGTATAAGCCTCTCATTTTTAGCACTTATACTATGTTCCAAGGCTCTATATTCTTCTTTTATACGCTCCTTAATCGCATCAAATAAACCAGAAAAGCCCAAAAGAGAGTTTAGGATCTTTCTTCTTTCCTTTTCATCCTCTGGCTTCAAAAACCTATCAAACTGATTTTGTGGCAAAAGAATAACCTTTGTAAAGGTTTCATAATCAAGCCTCAATATTTCCTTAATACGTTCGTTTAATTCACTTTCCCTTAAGGGTATGGGTTTCCCATTTTCATAAAACCTATAGGTAGATTGACCTACGCTTTTACTCTGGCTGTATGCCCTATCCACCCTATAGTAGTTGCCCCTAACAGAGAATTCAAGAGACACATACATAGAACTTTGACCTCTTGAAAGGAGATGCTTATGGGCTTTTTCGCCACCATATCGTGGCACCCTACCATACAGGGCATAGCATATGGCGTCTATAATGCTTGACTTGCCAGCACCAGTCCTACCTTTTATCACAAAGAAGCTCAAAGGTGAAAAATCAATGCTATGCTTTCCTCTATAAACGGTAAAGTTCTCAAGCTCAAGGCGTATAGGCCTCATGGCTTACCTTGTTTATTAAGTCTTGTAATAGTTTCTTCAAACTATCCGATGGCTCATCTTTGTATTTATCCTTACAAAAACTAACATAAAGGTCTATAAGGTTGAGATTATTTCCTTTTAGCTCCGTTGGCTTTGAAGTCCCTATTGGCTCTATTTCAAGCTTGGCAAGCTTTTCACCCAATATTTTTTTCACAAGGTCCCTCTTGTAGTTATAAAAGGGGTCGCCCATCCTCACGTTTAGAAACACTTTCACCAAAACATCCATATGGGCAAATGGTTCCAAGGCTTGAGAAATATTATCCTCTTCTTTAAGGCTTATCTCTATCAGCTGTCTTTTTAGGTCAAGCTTTATTGGATTGACCTTTACAAGGCCATCTTCAAGCACCAAAAGGTTTACAAACTTATCCATACCCTTTTCCGAAAAGTCTATCTGGTATGGGCTTCCAGAATAATAGACCTTTGGCACAGCTCCCTCTATCCTCTGGTTCCTATGCACATGGCCAAGGGCCACATAATCAAAATCTTCTGGTATGGAGTCTGTTCTGACTGCAAAGGCAGGGCTTACCGTGTATTCTATCTCACTACCCGCTACCTTGGCCCTATCCAGCATAAGATGGGCCATAAGCACCTTATACCGTGCATCCCTTACCTCATTCGCCAAGGCCTTCATATAAAGGGCCACCTTTTCCGCATAGCTTCTTTCCTTATCTTCATGCAGGTGTGTAATTACTCTTTCATCGGGATAAGGTATACAGGCTACCTTTAAATCCCCATACTCAAAGACCATTTCCTTTATATCCTTTGATGGTCTATCAAAAACATGTATGTTGGCAAGCTTTTTAAGTGGTTTGTGTATTTTCATAAAGTCATAGCTGTCATGATTGCCAGCTATAAGAAGTGTATGAAGTCCAAAGGAGTTTATCTCTGTAAGGAACTCAAGGATAACCTCCTGAGATTCAAAATCTGGATTTCTCTTATCAAAAACATCCCCAGCTATCAAAAGAACCTCTACCTTTTCCTCTTTACATATCCTTTTTATCTGTTCAAGGGCATAAAATAGGTCCTCTTTCCTGCTTATCCTATCGTATAGCCTTTTGCCTGCATGAAGGTCTGCCACATGAAGCAACCTCATAGCAAAACCCCAGCTCTTATAAGTATATCCTCCAATCTTTTGAAAAAGTGGCTATAGCTTTCCTCCTCCTTTAACTTCTTATGAAGCCTTTTCATCTCCTCCAAAACAAGATCTACAGCCTCCTCAGGACTGTTGCACAAGGATATTAAACTTAGGTCTTCTTTACTTATGGTGCCATAGTTTGTCATGGTGTCTTGCATAAAGTCTAAGAGCTTTTTCCAATATTCATAGCCAAAGAGTATGATAGGAAAGGGTGGGCTTTTGCCAGTTTGTATAAGGGTTAGAGCTTCAAAAAGCTCATCAAGGGTGCCAAAGCCACCGGGGAATATGATATAAGCGGTGGAATACCTAAGAAGCATAACCTTTCTAACAAAAAAGTAGTCAAAGTTTAAAGAAAGGTTTTGGTAAGGGTTTGGTATTTGTTCTGCGGGTATTTGTATGTTTAGACCTACCGAAAGGGTGCCTGCATCCTTTCCTCCCCTGTTAGCCGCCTCCATTATACCGGGCCCACCACCAGTTATGATATGAAAGCCAAGGCTACCAAGCATAAAGGCAGTCCTATAAGCCATCTTATAGTAGTGGTCATCTTCCTTTAGCCTTGAGCTTCCAAAGAAGGTGATGGCTGGGCCTACAGAAGAAAGGGCATCAAAGCCCCGGACAAACTCGCTCATAATCTTTAACACACGCCAAGTATCGCCCTGCTTTATCTTAAGCTCTTCTATTAGGCTAAGGTCCTCACTGTTCATTTAAGTCCTTTACCATACCCTCCAGTTTTAAGATATCACCCTCTTGGGGCTTATTTATGTTTGTAGCATAACGTGGTCTTTTGTATGCAACCTTCTTCTTTACTTTTTTCTTAGCCTTTTTGTCTTTTACATGAACCACGTGCTTTTTGCTATGGCTTTTGGCAAAGGATATTTCAGATGGTAAGGAAAAACCAAGCAACCCTATCATCAAGCCCAAAAGAGCCATCTTCTTCATATTAACCCTCCTTTACCTCCTCCAAGGAGGCAGGAAAACTATAACCTAAAAACTTGGAAGTTGTCAAGGAGGTAAAATATATAATCATGCTTTCACAAAAACATCACGCAAAGACAGTGATATAGGAAAATAATAGTAAACCAAGAGGAGGAAAAGGATGAGGAAGGTTTTAATTCTAGGACTTTTATTTGTAAGCCTGTCAATGGCTCTAGAACTCAGAAATGTGCAAATAGAAGTAAAGGGTAGTACCATAATAGTTGATAAAAAAGAATACAAACTTTCTAAGGACGCTAAAATAGAAGGGCCTTATGGCCAGGAGATTACATTAGATAGCCTTAACTCTGCAAAAACTATAAGACTTGAGTTTGATAAAAACGGAAAAGTGATATTCATAAAAATCATGGAGTGGTGGATATGAGGTGGGTGCCATGAGAAGGCTTTTGTTTTTTATGGTTATCTTACTTTTGGCTTTTACACAGACAAAGCCAGCCCAGATGTCAAACTACTGCTATGTCCCCCCTTTTATAGCAACTTCTGTAAAGCCTAATGTTCTTATAGTTATGGATTTCTCTGGATCCATGCAATTTCCAGCCTATGTACCATGTGACTTTGGAGGTTATTCCAATTATATAGCTCAGTGCGGTTCTTCTTATGCAACTTACAACCCATTCCAAACTTACAGCGGGTACTTTGATCCCAACAAGTGCTATAGCTACTCAAGTCAAAATTTTGTAGAATCGAACTGCGATTGCTCCAATAAGATTGGAAGCTCTTCTTGCATTTCAGGAAACCTCCTTAACTGGATAAGCACAACAAGGATAGACATAGCAAAAAAGGTGCTTACTGGTGGAAGGACAGACCAATCTCAGGGAAATACCTTTTTGGTCAGCGAAGGAGCTGAGTATACAGTTACAGACAACAACTTAAAATGTAAATTTATAATCAGTGCCAACCAAACAAACAACAGACAGCTAACCATAAGAAACAGTGGGGGTAATTGTCCTCTTGGTAATAATGATATATCCAACGCCAGGCTTCGAATAAGACCCTCAGACCCATCCTCTATTAGAGGAATTATTCACTCTTTCTGTGATACCTCCGACTTAATAAACGGGCAGATCGATAAAAAATGCCAGCTAATAATGGAATTTATGGTTTTTGCAAGTGATGGGAGATATGGAGAAATAAAGGTTGGGAAACAGGCTACTATATCGGATCTAATAAACGCCATAAATAATGAAACTCCTTACTACGGTACTCCCACTGGTGAGGCTATGTGGGAGGCGTACGATTTTTACAAGCAAAGCAACGACCATGACTACGAAGCAAACACTGCCTATATTGGAAGTGGTAATGGCAATAAGGACCCATACTACGATGGTTCTGGTCAAAATTCCCAACCGGTTCACTGTAGAAAAAGCTTTGTTCTTTTACTCTCTGATGGTGCTTGGAATGGGGGTGTGGACCCCGTTGTGCCAGCTCGTATTATGGCAACGCAGGACCTCAGAAGCGACCTACCCGGAAAGCAGAATGTTTATACTTATGCGGTCTATGCTTTTGGCGATTTGGACCCTAATACAAAACTTCAAGGAAGACAAGCGATGATAACTACCGCCATCTTTGGCGGCTTTGAGGACAAAGATAACAATACATGGCCCTTCCCCTTTACAGGTATCCAGTATCCTAATGGCAGTGGATACTGTAGTAGTCTTGAATACACTATAAGAACAAATATACAAACACCAACTCAAACTTACTGTAATAGCAGAGGAGTTCAATACCCACTTCCCCAGTGTAATCCTAATAGTTCTTGGGATCCCAAGTGCGCCGAATGGGATACAGCCCAACCACCTAAGGGCCTCCCTTACAACTTTTATGAAGCAGATGATGCTGAAAGCTTAAAGAACGCCCTTCTTTCCGCCTTCTCCGACATACTCAAAAGAGTCTCCTCCGGTTCTACTGTGGCCACACTGTCTTCTAAATATCAGAGTTCTGCAGTAATTATTCAACCAGGATTTTACCCAGAATACACCACAAAAGAAGGTTCAAGAATAAAATGGATTGGCATGTTTAGAGCTTTCTGGGTAGATAGCGTAGGGAATTTCAGAGAAGATAGTGATCAAGATAGAGTATTAACAATCTTTGGAAACGTGGTTGATAAGATATTCAGGTTCTTCTTTGGTGATAATAATAATCTAAAAGCAGCATTGTTTGAAGGAGACCCCGATGAAAATCAGTCCGCATGTACCAACGCCCAGATAAAAAATATGTTTGAAGTCATACCCACATTGTACTTTGATTGTAAGCTTGCAATAACAAGCAAAGATGACAGAAATATATTCTATTTGATAGACAACAATGGAACGCTCCAAGAAAGGAGTTTTCTATCTAACCAAGGATGTCTCAATGGATGGACAAGTATAGACCCAAGCTTAACAAGTCAGCAGTGTGGATATGTAATAGAATACCATAGGGGGCAAGACTACAGCGGAAATTATCCAGAATACGTACTTAGAACAAGAAGGCTTGATGTTTCAGAACTGTGCCCAGGATATTCACCGAATTCTAACACACCTTGGAAGCTCGGTCCTATAGTGTATTCAACACCTACTGTGGCTGGTAATGAACCACTTATCAGGAAATATTTGATTACCTACAAGGATGAGTCATATGAAGAGTTAGTTAATGGACCTCAAAGTGGCCAACCTGGCGGTTATAAGAAAAGAAGGTCCATATCCTTTGTAAGCACCAATCAAGGTATCATACATTTCTTTAGGATAGGATCTTTAAAAGAAACCGGTAACTCCTGGCAACCAGTGAAAATAACAAACAACCCAGACACAGAAAATCAAGACCAAGTAGAAATTGAAGAATACGCTCTCATTCCAAAAAATGCTTTGCCATATATGCTATGGTATGGGCACAAAAACTACTGCTCCAGCAGTGGATACATACCAATTCTAGATTACAGGCTTGATGCCTTTGATGCTACCTTTTATCCAGGGTATGATCCAAACGGAAGTAAGACTGCCAACAGCTGGAGAACATATCTCTTTGTTCCTATGGGCCTAGGCGGTAAAAAGCTTGCAGATAATAATGGAAACATAATCGCATCCTCTTCAATGATGCTTATAGACATAACCAATTATATGGCAAATGGTCAACAACCTAAAGTAATGTGGGAAATCACCTTAGATGATGGTGCTTTAACTACAGCCTACCCTGCAAGGGTTAGGATTGGAGATAGAAACAAAAATGGATACTGGTACCTTATAACGGGTTCAGGCCCCACAGATCCAAATGCAGACTCCTATGATAAGTTCTTGTCCAATCCGAAACTTTACATAATAAACCCTGTTAACGGACAAATACTCAAAAGAATAGACCTAAGTTCTTTACTCCCAGCAAACACAAAAGCTGCAGTAGGTGAGCTCATAGAGTTTGATGTGGACAGCGATTATCAAGATGACGTAGTTTACTTTGGTATGTATGGATACAAGTCAAACGGCAGCAGTTGGGGCGGTCTATTTAGAATAGCTCTCAAAATAGGTGAAAACACATATAAGAAGCCTGATGAAATTACTATAAGCGATATAAAGAAGGTTCTTGATTTAGACTCTTTCAAAACAAGCAATCACACACCTCCTGTTTTTGCCGCTGTTTCCGCTACAAAGGATAAGAGCCAAAATCTATGGGTTTATGTTAACACTGGCTTGTACCTCTCGGTGAATCATAGTCAAATTCCATATGATAACTACTTAATAGGTTTCAAAGATCCATGTTGGAATCCCGTAGGAAAGTATTTTGATAGCACATGTTCAATCATATTGTCAAAAAACAATTTTGCAGATGCAAACAATGTGAACGGCTACGCCAATTGTGATATAAGCGTTTTAAACTTCACCTCATCGCAAATTAAAAAAGTTTGTACATGCAATCAGAGTGGCTGCACACAGAAAGATGCAGTAATATCTACAAACTCACAAGTGGACCAATGCAGGTTGCAGGATGGTAAAATAGGTTGGTATTATAAGCTTGAGCCTCCGGCTTTATCTCATTCAAGACCCTTGGTTGCTTTTGGTATTGTTTTAAGCGCCTACTTTAAACCTAGCCAAGATGTATGTACTCCAATAGGTGAAACTTATGTAGCAGCTCTAAACTACGAAACAGGTTTACCACTTGCCAATCCTCCATTAGTCATGCCAGGCAATGCAGAGAGCAATAAGCTTAAATATTCTGTGTTTGTTGGTTATGGATCACCACCTTTAGGAGAGGTATTTAGGTACGTGTCAACTCCATACGGAGACAGGATAATAGGGCAAACAAGCCTTGGAGCTTTAATAAATATTCAATTTCAAGCTAAAAGACAAGGAAGGTTCGTGTTATGGGTGGAAAAGTAAAGGGTTATACACTAATAGAGGTTGCTGTAGTGCTTGCTATCATATCCATACTTATGGGATTGTCTGTTAGGTATCTTATAAATCAAAGAAACGAAGCCAGGTTAAGAGAAGCTGTTAACTCTGTTATCCAGTACCTAGAAGAAACAAGGAGAATGTCCAGTAGTAGGGATTTCATGCTGGGTTTGGAGTTTAGTAATGGATCCAATCAAATAATAAGGTTTAGAGTAGATAATAATTGTGCCAACAGAAACAACATAGAAACCTTTAATCTTCCCGAAGGCGTGATCTCAAACAGAGATACGGTGATAATATTTGATAGAATGGGCTATCCAAGAAATGCTTCCTGTGGTATTGGAGCCGATAGAGTAGTCTTGCATTCACAACCTCTAAATATAACAAGGTCGATTTGTATTAACCGATATGGAAGGATAAGAGTAGTGGAGGCTCAAACATGCCCACAAGATTAAACTATGAAAAAGGCTTTTCTCTTGTGGAACTTCTAATAGCTATGGTGATTATTCTATTCCTGGGTGTGGCTTTGGCAAGAGGTGTTATAGAGCTTATAAGGTATGATATGAGAATAAAGGCACGACAAACTGCGATACAAGCTGTTGAGAGCTGGGCATCATTTATAGAATCTCTCCCGTACAATAGTTGGATAATAAGCCCTGGCGAAAACAGTGAAGATCCAAATGGAGCAGGAGGCAACGCTCTTTATTGTTATGATTGTGCATACAATAGGGCCTTTTGTAGTATAGAACCCAAGAAGTGGGAAGGTTGGACAATAAACTCAGGGCAAGACCCCCCCACATGCAATCCTCAAACTGATCAAAATTGTTATTATTGCGCATTTATGGATCCAAACTATACACCACTTGGCTCAAAAGTTTACGACTCAGATGAAGATGGCATAATTGCATTAATAGACCCATACCATGGAAATAACAACTGTAAACAAGGGGAACAGAACTGTGGTGATAATGATAAAAAGTTTAACTATCCATCGTGGTATTTAGCTGGATATCTTAGATTTCTACCGGATTGGGGACAAGGATCAGATGATTGCGCCTGTAGACTAGGTAATTGTAGAACAAATTGTAGGATAGGAAGTGGATGGACAAGCTGGGACGGATCTTTGAACTTTAGAGTTGATAAAGATTGTCTTGGAGGACTAAAATGCACCTATGAGGTAAGTAGAAGAGAGGGTATTTCTTGGTCCTCCGCACCGGGCAATAAGGTGTATGTAGGTATGACTGTCATAAACTACTTTGATTTGAGAGTTCCAACAAACCAGCTTGGAAAAGCAATAGGTATAATAGCTTGGTATTTTGACCCAATAGACAAAAATTACAGGGCTGTTACAAAAATAGTATTTAAGGAGAGGCAGGATTAGCCATGAAGAAAGATAGAGGTATTACATTAGTTGAACTTATAGTTGTAATGGTCCTGAGCCTCATACTGGCTGGAGGTTTAATAGCGCTCTATAGAAGTTTGATAGGTAATGTAGCTGAAAGAAGCACTATTATGAAAAACGAAGCTCAGTTAAACTTTGTTATGGATAACTTGGCAAAGCTACTTTCCTCCGCTGGCTTTGGAATAGAGAACAACAGATTAAATTACGGAAACGGTAATGTAATAAATTTAGGTTCAGGCAATCAGGTTTTAGAACTGCTCACAAGATTGGCATCTCAAGATGTATCTGCTGGTTGTTGGGGATATATAGATAGTGGTGGTAATTTTAAACTAAGTGAAGGTGCAAACGATATATCTCCTATATCCTTCAACACATTAAGAAATTGTGATGCAAATGAGAACAGTTACCCAATTAGAATATCTATGTTAGATAAGTCCTTAAATTGTACAAGAAATTGCTTGGCTTTTAGGGGTGATCCGTCAGTTTTAAGAGTTTACATTGATGCAAATAATATATCACCAAGTTGTTTAAACGGTACACAAAGGCTTATGCTTGATATGAATGGGCAACCAGCAGAAATAATACAATGCGTAGCCCACCTTAGGTTTAGGTATCTTTGCGTAAACCAAAATAATGAAATAGAAGCTTACGATGCTCCTTGTCAGTATGACCAGCTTAGGGGTATTAGGATGTGTATGATGGTTCAACTTTCAGAGTCTGCGCCTGCTACAGGTACCAATACAGAACCAGAATACACAGATGCTTGTGGAGGTGAAAGACTAACGCAATTGAATCAAAATATACAAAACACATGGAGGACTAGAAAATGGGGCAAAATAGAGATGGACATATTTATGCCAAACTTACACTAAGGAGAAGTCTGGGTATTACTCTTGTAAATGCACTTATATTTGCATTATTCATAGGTGCATTCATAACTGGGTTGTATGTAGCAGTAAATAGGCTTTTTAAATCAACAGAAGAAATAAGGACATTTACATCTGTGAGGGAAGCAGCTTCTGCTGGAGCAAGGTATGCAGCATCTATGACTAATATCCCCCAAAACCAAATTTGCCAACAATTATTCTTAGACTTTAAAATCGCAGGGCGGAATGAAATCGGAAGAACAGAAGTAACTTTATGTAGGATATCTGACCCTCAAGCCATTGAGGGCCAAGAGATAAGCGGGACATCAAGGGATCCAGTAACAGTAGCAGCTTCTTTAAAAGGGGGTGTGTTCAAAATTGTGTCCATATCTCGCTTTCCTGCAGGGGCGGCTAGCCCTAATCAACAAACTGCAAGAGTGGAAGCTGTTTACGTAAAATAGGATTTCCGTTGAAAATCTCATAATTTCATATTAAAATTAACACCATGGACTGGATAAAATTCTCCGTAGACTACGGAGTTATTGGTATTTTGTTATTTTTGAGCTTTCTCACTGTTGGTGTGGCCATTGAAAGGTATATGTATTTGAAAAGGGTAAACCTCAAAGTCTATAAAAGCAAGCAGGAAATTGAAATAGACCTGACAAAAGGGCTTTTTATAATAGCCTCCGTAGCCTCTAACGCTCCATACATTGGGCTTTTGGGAACGGTGCTTGGCATAATGCTTACCTTTTACACCATTGGACAGGAGGGCTTGGTGGATACAAAAAAGGTTATGGTGGGCCTTGCCTTGGCTCTCAAGGCTACCGCTTTGGGGCTTTTGGTAGCCATACCATCTTCCGTGCTTTACAACTATCTTTTAAGAAAAATCAAAGAAAAAATAAGCCTCTGGGAGATGGAAAATGGAGGATAAAGAGTTTAGCTCCATAAATGTTATACCCTTTGTGGATATACTGCTTGTGCTTCTTACCATAGTGCTTATAACCGCAAGCTTTATGGTGCAGGGTGCCATACCAGTAAATCTACCCAAGGCAAAGGAAGGAAAAGAAGAAGCCTTAAAAAGCCTTGAGATAGTCCTTACAAAGGAAGGTGAGATATACTTTGAAGGGAAAAGGGTAAATTTGCAAGAGCTTGAGAATATTTTAAAAAGCATTAGTCCTTCTACTAAAATAAGCCTTTCCACCGATAGAGATGCCAAGGTGCAGTCTTTGGTTAGCCTTCTTGACCTATTTAAAAGGTATGGCTTGGGAAAGGTTGTAATAAGAACGGAAAGAGATGAATCATAGTGATATGAAATTAAAAGCTTATAGCTTGTCTTTTATTCTGCACTTTTTGCTTTTAGTTATGATCCTATTTTTTGCAAGTACTTTTAATAAGGAACAAAAAATAATAGAAGTAAATCTAAACATTGAGGATTTTAGAATAGAGAAGCCGTCTACAAAAGAGGAGATAAAAGGACAAGAAAAACATAGTTATAAAAGTATGCCCGAAAAGCTAAAAGCTAACCAATCCCAGATTATCAAAGATACAAAGGAAGAAACTAACATACCACCAATGCAAACACAAGAGGTAAACCAGCCTGTTTTTCAAAAAGATAAAGATGAAGCCAATCAATATACACAGGCAAAAAGTATTGGTCAAACTGCCCAGGCTCAAAGTAATGGAGAAGAGGTCACAGCTTCAAAGAATGTTAAAAAAGAGTCTAAAGAGGGTTTAAGCAAAGAGCATGCTCAAGAGATGTTCTTAAAAGAGAAGCTTTCTGTTATCTCTTCAATCATTCAAAAGAATATTAGCTACCCGCCTTTAGCTCGCAAAATGGGTTGGGAGGGCAAGGTAATAATCTGCATACATCTTAGGAGCGATGGCACTTTGGAAGATGTGAAGATAGAAAAAAGCTCTGGCTATGATCTTTTGGATAGGAATGCTTTAGAGACAGTTAAAAAGGTGGCACATCTTTTCCCAAGACCGCCTGTAGATGTGATAGTGAGACTTCCTGTGAGCTATAAACTGGAATAATTAAAACCCCCGGGACGACCTACTTTCCCGTGCCGTGCGTCCGGCACAGTATCATCGGCGCTGGAGGGCTTAACTGCCGGGTTCGGAATGGAAACCGGGTGTTTCCCCTCCGCTATGGTCCCGAGGGAAGCTTGGCATCTTGGGCAACTCAATAGGTTTTCCTTCCTGTGGGTGTGCAAGTCGAACGGGCTATTAGTACAGCTCGGCTACACCCCTCACGGAGCTTCCACCTGCTGCCTATCAACCTGGTAGTCTTCCAGGGCCCTTCAGGGAGTCCTTATCTTGTGGTGGGCTTCGCACTTAGATGCTTTCAGTGCTTATCCCGTAGCAGGATGGCTACCCGGCGCTACCTCTGGAGAGATAACCGGTACACCAGAGCCTGCCCCGTCCCGGTCCTCTCGTACTAGGGACGGACCCACTCAAGACTCCTGCGCCCGCGGCGGATAGGGACCGAACTGTCTCGCGACGTTCTGAACCCAGCTCGCGTCCCCCTTTAATGGGCGAACAGCCCAACCCTTGGGACCTGCTTCAGCCCCAGGATGGGGGGAGCCGACATCGAGGTACCAAACCTCCCCGTCGATGTGGGCTCTCGGGGGAGATTAGCCTGTTATCCCCGGAGTAGCTTTTATCCGCTGATCACTGGCCCTTCCCCATGGGACCAGTGGGTCACTAGGCCCGGCTTTCGCCTCTGCTCGGCTTGTCAGCCTCACAGTCAGGCACCCTTCTGCCCTTGTACTCTACGGCGGATTTCCGACCCGCCTGAGGGTACCTTTGGACGCCTCCGTTACCTTTTAGGAGGCAGCCGCCCCAGCTAAACTGCCCATCTGACACGGTCCCGGCGGAGGATAACTCCGCTCGGTTAGGGCCTCAGCCTGTCCAGGGTGGTATCTCACCGGCGCCTCCATCCCTCCCGGAGGAGGGACTTCACAGGCTCCCACCTATCCTGCGCAGGACAAGCCAAGGCTCAATGCCAGACTGCAGTGAAGCTTCACGGGGTCTTTCCGTCCTGCCGCGGGTAGCCGGCATCTTGACCGGCATTACAATTTCGCCGGGACTCTCCTCGAGACAGCGCGGCACTCGTTGGGCCATTCATGCAGGTCGGAACTTACCCGACAAGGAATTTCGCTACCTTAGGACCGTCATAGTTACGGCCGGCGTTTACCCGGGCTTCGGTTTGGAGCTTGCACTCCTCCCCTTAACCTACGGGCACTGGCCAGGCTTCAGACCACATACATCCCCTTACGGGTTTGCGTAGTCCTGTGTTTTTGATAAACAGTCGGCACCGCCCGGTCTCTGCGACCTACAGGAGCTTATACCGCAAGGGCTTTACTCCCATAGGCCCCCCTTCTACCGAAGGTACGGGGGCAATTTGCCGAGTTCCTTGAGGAGAGTTCCCCCGACGCCTTAGGCTACTAACCCAGCCCACCTGTGTCGGTTTCCGGTACGGGCAGCTGTGCTTCAACGCCAGCGCCGTTGTTTCTCGGCAGTGTGGCGTCAGGAGAGTTACCCCATCGGCTCTCGGAGTATGGGGTGACGGATTTGCCTGCCACCCCCTCCTACTACCTTAGACCACCATTCCATAGGTGGCTCTCCTTAGCCTCCTGCGTCACGACTCTGGCTCCACACAGCTGGCGCGGGAATGTTGACCCGCTTCCCATCGGCTACGCCTTTCGGCCTCACCTTAGGGTCCCGGCTAACTGGCGGATGATTTACATTGCCGCCAAAACCTGGGGCTTCCGGCGGACAGGTTTTTCACCTGTCTTCGCTGCTACTCATGCCAGGATTCTCACTTCCCTGCAGTCCATCCCACCTTACGGTGAGACTTCGGCCCACAGGGAACGCTCCCCTACCGCTCGCTTGCGCGAGCCCGCAGCTTCGGTACCGGGCTTGAGCCCCGCTAAATTTTCGGCGCACGGCCGCTCGGCCGGTCAGCTGTTACGCACTGTTTAAAGGATGGCTGCCTCTAAGCCAACCTCCCAGCTGTCTTAGCAGCCGCACATCCTTCCCCACTTAGCCCGGATTTTGGGACCTTAGCTGGCGGTCTGGGCTGTTTCCCTCTTGTCCACTGGAGCTTATCCCCCGGGGACTGACTGCCCTACTACCTTTCCCGGCATTCGGAGTTTGGCAGGGTTCGGTACCTCTTTCGAGGCCCTAGCCCAACCAGTGGCTCTACCTCCGGGAAGGACCGTAGGACGCTAGGCGTCGACCTATTTCGGGGAGAACGAGCTATCACGGAACGCGATTGGCTTTTCACCGCTACCCACACCTCATCGGACGGTTTTGCAGCACCGACCCGTTCGGGCCTCCAGACGGCGTTACCCGTCCTTCACCCTGGACATGGGTAGATCGTTCCGCTTCGCGTCTGCCCCCAGCGACTTAACGCCCTATTCGGACTCGCTTTCGCTACGGCTTCGCCTGACGGCTTAACCTCGCCGCTGAGGACAACTCCCTGGCTCATTCTGCAAAAGGCACGCAGTCGGGCCATAAAGACCCTTCCACTGGCTTGTGGATCCGGGGTTTCAGGTTCTATTTCACTCCCCTTCCGGGGTTCTTTTCACCTTTCCCTCGCGGTACTATGCGCTATCGGTCTGCCCGTAGTACTTAGCCTTGGAGGGAGGTCCCCCCTGATTCCCACGACCTTCCACGGGGGCCGTGGTACTTGGGATCATGCACCCAGGAGACTGCTCACCTTTTGCCTACGGGGCTTTCACCCTCTACGGCGGAGCATTCCAGCTCACTTCGGCTAGGTGGCAGTTTTGTAACTCCCTGAGAGGCTGGCAGACCTCTCCGTGCATGTCCCACAACCCTATGCGGGCTAAGGCTGCCACCATGGCACCCGCATAGTTTAGGCTGGTCCCCTTTCGCTCGCCGCTACTCGGGGAGTCTCGTTTGATTTCCTTTCCTGGGACTACTAGAAGGTTTTACTTCGTCCCGTGTTGGCTCCGCTTTCGCGGATGACAGGGTTCAACACCCTGCCGGGTTTCCCCATTCGGGCATCCGGGCCTCACAGGCTCTTTGCGCCTCCACCCGGCTTATCGCAGCTTAGCACGCCCTTCATCCCCTCGGGCAGCCAAGGCATCCACCCCGGACCCTTACTAACTTGCACACCTACAAGGAAGGAAAACCTATTCAGTTGCCAAGATAACGTGGAGATGGTGGGAGTTGAACCCACGACCTCCTGCTTGCAAAGCAGGCGCTCTCCCGCTGAGCTACATCCCCTTGGACCTGCCCCAGATAATGGGCCTCGGTGGACTTGAACCACCGACCTTGCCCTTATCAGGGGCACGCTCTAACCGACTGAGCTAGAGGCCCAAAGGAAAAGGCAGCTCAATAAGGAGGAAGGACTCCTGAAAGTTTATCCTTAGAGTTTTCTCCGTTATAAAGGAGGTGATCCAGCCGCAGGTTCCCCTACGGCTACCTTGTTACGACTTCGCCCCAGTTGCCAACCTTCCCATCGTCCTCTGCCTCCCTTGCGGGTTAGCCCGAGGGCTTCCGGGAAGACTGACTTCCGTGGCGTGACGGGCGGTGTGTGCAAGGCCCGAGAACGTATTCACGGCGGCCTAGCTGATCCGCCATTACTACCGATTCCGGCTTCATGAGGGCGAGTTTCAGCCCTCAATCTGCACCATGACCGGGTTTGAGGATTTGCTCCCCATTTCTGGGTCGCTTCCCACTGTCCCGGCCACTGTAGCGCCTGTGTAGCCCCGGGCATAAAGGGCATACTGACCTGACGTCATCCCCACCTTCCTCCGGCTTATCGCCGGCAGTCCCCTTAGAGTGCCCTCCGTAGAGTGGCAACTAAGGGCAGGGGTTGCGCTCGTTGCGGGACTTAACCCAACATCTCACGACACGAGCTGACGACGGCCATGCACCACCTGTGATGGGATTCCGTCCAGAGGACGGCACCCTCCGCTTTCGCAGAGGTTTCCCATCATGTCAAACCCGGGTAAGGTTTTTCGGTTAGCATCGAATTGAACCAGACGCTCCACCGGTTGTGCGGGCCCCCGCCAATTCCTTTGAGTTTCAGGCTTGCGCCCGTACTCCCCAGGCGGGGCGCTTAACGCGTTAGCTGAGACACCGCCCTTGCGGACGACGTCTAGCGCCCATGGTTTACGGCTGGGACTACCCGGGTATCTAATCCGGTTTGCTCCCCCAGCTTTCGTCCCTGACCGTCAGAACAGCCCCAGCAGGCTGCCTTCGCCTTCGGTGTTCCTCCCGATATCTACGCATTTCACCGCTACACCGGGAATTCCGCCTGCCTGAGCGTGCCTCAAGATGGGCAGTTCGGTACGCCTTTCCACCGTTGAGCGGTGGGCTTTGACGAACCGCTTACCCATCCGGCTGCGGACGCTTTACGCCCAGTGAATTCGCGCAACGCTCGGGACCTACGTATTACCGCGGCTGCTGGCACGTAGTTAGCCGTCCCTTCCTCTGGGGGTACCGTCACCCACAGAGATTATTCACCTCTGTGAGCATCTTCCCCCCTGACAGGAGTTTACACCCCGAAGGGCTTCTTCCTCCACACGGCGTCGCGGGGTCAGGCTTTCGCCCATTGCCCACGATTCCCCACTGCTGCCCCCCGTAGGGGTGTGGGCCGTGTCTCAGTCCCACTGTGGCCGGACACCCTCTCAGGCCGGCTACCCGTCATAGGCTTGGTAGGCCGTTACCCCACCAACTACCTGATGGGCCGCGAGCCCCTCCTCAGGCGGTAGCATGCAAAGCAGAGGCCACCTTTGGTCAACCACCTTAGTGGTAACTGACATTATAGGGTATTAGCCCGAGTTTCCCCGGGTTATCCCCTTCCTGAGGGCAGGTTACTCACGTGTTACTCACCCGTTTGCCGCTGGGGTGCCCGAAGGCACCCCCGCACGACTTGCATGTGTTAGGCACGCCGCCAGCGTTCGCGCTGAGCCAGGATCAAACTCTTCAGAAAAACCTCCAGTTTTAGGAGTCCTTCCTCCTTATTCAGTTGCCAAAGTGCCAAGGGCTTTACAACCCTTCAATTCTTTGTAGACTAATTATTTTAACCTAAAATTTTTAGCTTGTCAAGTATTTTTTAAAACCCTTCGCACGGGGCTCAACCAACCCTTCTTTGGAGACTTATTATTTTAATCCATCTTGCTTACTTTGTCAAGCCCTTTATTTATTCACCTATCAATATGACAAGGGACCTGCAAGCCCCTCAACCGCACACAAGCTATTTATTATATACCAATTTTTCTTTTTGTCAACCCTTTTCACGGGACCTATCTGATGTCCCGACTGGATCTATTTGATACCTGATTAATTATATCCTTATTTTTGGAGTTTGTCAAGTTTTTTCATCGCCGCATGCCACATGGCTATGGCGCCTGCGGAGGAAACGTTAAGAGAGTTAATTTTCCCAACCATAGGAATGGATACCACCGCGTCCGCTATCTCCATAAGGCTTTTTGATACACCTTCTCCCTCTGACCCAAGCACAAGGGCGCAGCCCGTTGGAAAGTCAAAATCCCTTATATCTTTGCCACCTCTTTCTACCACCACAACCCAACCACCCATTTCTTTAAAAACCTTTAAAGACTTTGACAAGCTTCCTACCTTTGAAAGCATAAGATAAAAGACAGCTCCGGCGGAAGCCTTTACCACAGTCTCGTTTATAGGACAGGACCTATCCTTTGGCATGATAGCACCCACACCACCAAAGACCTCGCATGTTCTTAAAAGGTTTCCCACATTCTGTGGGTCTGTAATATGGTCAAGCACTAAAAAGAAAGAAGCAGCCTCCAAGGTCTTCTTGAAAAGAATATGAGGCTCCACATACTCTATTGGGCTAAGTATGGCGAGGATGCCTTGTGTTTTCTTTGTTCCAGAAAGCTCTTCTATCTTTTGTCTTGGCACCTTTTGTATCTTTATGCCCTTTTCTTTACAGATTTTTATAACCTGATGGGGTGGGTGTGAATCATGGGCTACAAGTACCTTTTCTACGGACCTTCCAGAACGCAAAGCCTCTATTACAGGGTTTTTACCATAAACTATCATACCTTTATTATACGTTGTGTGAGAAATTCATTCTTTGTAGGGGGTACAATGCTTTTTTATCAAAATTTATTGTGGGTCAAGGGCTTACTTATGGTTTAGAACCTTACAGTATATGCGGACACGCCTCGGTGTGCTACTAAAAAACATCTATTTTTGGTTAGGGAGCCTTTGAGGGTGCCTAATTGGGCAAAGCCTGCCCTACACCTACATTAAAAATCAACATATGGAAAAACCTAAACCTTTAACTTTTCGCTCGGCGTATCAACTATCATGATTTTATTATGCCACCACCCAGCAGTACATCACCTTCATAGAAGGCGCAAACCTGACCTGGTGTAATACCCCTTACGGGCTTTTCAAGTCTAACTATATAACCCTCTTGAGTTTTTTCAATGTCCTTTACCGCCACAGGCTCGTTCCTATACCTTATCTGCGCATTGGGACTCTCCCAAAGGTTTAGGTCAAGGTGGAAGTTGATATCTTCCAATAAAAGCCAATCCCTATAAAGGTCTTCTTCCCTGCAAAGATAAACTATGTTATTCTCCGCATCCACACCGCAAACATACACGGGAAAGCCCAAGGCTACGCCAAGACCCTTTCTTTGCCCTATTGTGTAGTGGAAAAAGCCCCTATGCCTGCCTACGGGCTTCCCATCAAAGTAAAAATAACCTTCCTTAGAGCCAGTTCTCTCTTCTATAAACTCACCGGGATCTTTTCCCATCAAAAAGCATACATCCTGAGAGTCCCTTTTGTCCCACACAGGCAGACCTCTTTCCTTTGCAATTTTTCTTACCTCCTCTTTTGTTAGTTCTCCCAAAGGAAATTCTAAAAACTCCAAGTGTTCCCTTTTTACAAGGCTTAGAAAGTAAGACTGGTCTCTTCTTATGTCCCTTGCCCTCCCTATAAGCCTTTTGCCTTTGTCTTCTACAAATCTGGCGTAATGGCCTGTGGCTAGCTTATCTATGTCTGCTACCTTTCTTAAGTATTGGGCAAGGAAGCCCGTTTTTACCTCCCTGTTGCATATGGCGCATGGGTTGGGCGTTTTTCCAGAAAGGGATTCTTTTAAAAAGTAATTTATAACCCTATCTTCAAATATATTTTCCCAGCTTAGGGTTATGTGGGGTATGCCAAGATATTCGGAAACCCTTGCTGCATCCCTTACATCCTCTGGAGAACAGCAAACTCTTAGGTCTTCTGTGGAGCATACAACTTGGTGAAACCTTAAGGTTACACCTATTACCTCTTCTGCAAGCTCTTTCATAAGAAGGGCACAGACGCTACTGTCTACACCCCCGCTCATACCAACGGCCACTCTCATAAGAGAATAATTTAGGTGAAAAAAAATTTTCTTTTTTATTTATGGCACAAAAGGCTGGGTAAAAGTGTGAATGGGATACGGCATTGTGCTTCAAATATTTCTAAAAAAGCATTTTCTATATAGAGGGCGCCCTTTGCGAATGGTATAAAGCTCTATGCTATTAAACTTACACGTTGGGTGAGAAATTAATTAAGCAACGGAGATGCCACTATCATTTTTTGCTAAAAATAAATGAGACAAAAAGGTAGGGGCGCGCATTAGCGTGCCATAAAAAAAATTCAAAGAAGTGCACGGTATACCGTGTCCCTACAAAGGATGATTTTTTACACGGCGTGTATAAAGTATTAAACTAATACGTGGAGTGAGAAATTCATTTTTTGTAGGGTCAGGTTTTAAACCTGCCAGATTATAGGGTCCAAGACCCACCCCTACATTTAAAAAAATCAATGTGCCAGAAGCCTACGGGCTTTAATTTCTCACCTGGCGTATAAAACCCTATAATATTAAAACCATGGAGAAGGCAAAGATAGGTGTGCTAACTATATCCGATAGGGCAAGCAGGGGAGAATATGAGGACATAAGCGGTAAATACATCATAGAGTATTTAAACGAGGTTTTAACCTCCCCCTTTGAAGTGGTATACCGAATAATCCCAGACGAGCAAGACCTTATAGAGGGTGCTCTTATTCATATGGCGGATGTAGAAGGGTGTTGTCTTATTTTGACCACGGGTGGAACTGGCCCTGCACCCAGGGATGTAACTCCAGAAGCAACCATGAACGTATGCCAGAAGATCCTTCCCGGCTTTGGAGAGCTTATGAGGGCTGTATCTTTAAAACAGGTGCCTACGGCCATTCTGTCCCGTCAAACGGCGGGTATAAGGAACAAAAGCCTTATCATAAACCTACCGGGTAAGCCCCAATCTATAAAGGTTTGCCTTGATGCTGTCTTCCCAGCGGTGCCTTACTGCATAGACCTTATAGGTGGTCCCTATCTTACCACAGATGAAAGCAAAATAAGGGCCTTTAGGCCCTCTAAATAAACCTACCTTTTCCTGTAAAACCTAAGCAGTTTCCCATCCCTTGCGTCTATAAGGGCTGTGCCCTCCGTTCCTCTAATCCGGTAGTAGCATTCACCGGTCTTTTTATTTTGCGATAGCTGTGAAGACTGCACCGTGCCTACATATTGTTTAGCGTTGTTTATGGCTTGTTCCATGCTTATAACACTTCCACACTCAAGGGCAGGGCTAAGGGCCACTGCAAGAAGCATGGCATACAAAATCTTCATATCCTCTACCTCCCTTATCTTTCTTTCATCTTATCCACAGCTTCCCTTAAGAGAGATACAAATTCCTCTGCCCTGTCTTCAAAAACCATAAGCCTGTTGCGTTTATCATCCTTTTGTTCTGTTATGACCAGATAAGTTGAGCCATCCCTACCCTTTTTTACATCAAAATAATAAGTTCTTTTACCAGCTCTCAATGTTTTTGAATAAAGTTTTTGCCTTTCCACAACACCACCTCCTCCTTCTTATTATAAAACAAAGGGGGCAAAAGCCCCCAAAGCCTTTTATAAGAGTTCTTTTACTTTTGCAACCACCTCGTCGTAGTTTGGCTCTTGTGTTATCTCTGGCACAAGTTGTATATAGGCTATTTTACCTTGCTTATCCACAACAAAAACAGCCCTTGCAAGTATGCCCTTGAGTGCTCCTTCAGATATTAGCACTCCATACTTCTCCATATCCCTATAGCGAAAGTCGGAAGCTACCACCACATTGCCTATGTTAAAGCTTTCGCAGAACCTCTTTTCTGCAAAGGGTAGGTCCATGGACACCACACAGACCTCTGCACCTTGTATTCCAGCCATAAGCTCGTTAAACTTCTTTGTCTCCGTTTCACACACTGGCGTATCAAGGGATGGAACGGTGACTATAACCTGCACCTTGTCCTTTTGTCCTCCTATGGCAATCTCCTGCAAGTCCTTGGTAACTACGTAAGCAACAGGAGCAGGATCTCCCACTTTTAAAGCAGGGCCACAAAGGGCAACAGGATTGCCCTTAAGATTTACAGTTTGTGCCATGATAGAACCTCCTTTTTGAGTTTTTGGCTATTTTAAAAGCTTTTTGCGGTTTAATCCATGATTTATATCACCGCCTCTTTTAGCCTGCTTTCGGCCTCTGCCACCACCAGCATGGTCTTTAGTACAGAGTCGGGGTTTAGGGATATGCTGTCAATACCCTGTTCTACCAAGAAGACGGCAAAGTCTGGGAAGTCGGAAGGCCCTTGACCGCATATGCCCACCTTTTTACCCTTCTCCTTGGCCACCTGAATAAGGTGTGCAATAAACCTCTTTACTGCCTCGTTCCTCTCATCATAAAGATGGGCCACAAGGCCCGAGTCTCTGTCAAGGCCCAAGGTTAGCTGGGTAAGGTCGTTGGAGCCTATGGAAAAGCCGTCAAAGATCTCCGCAAACTTGTCCGCAAGGATTACATTACTTGGGAGCTCTGCCATCACATAAACTTCCAAGCCGTTTTCTCCCTTCTTAAGCCCATATTCTTCCATAACCTTTAGGACCCTCTCTCCCTCTTCTGGTGTTCTGCAGAAGGGCACCATAACCTTTGTGTTGGTAAGTCCCATCTTGTTCCTGACCCTTAAGATGGCTTGGCATTCAAGGCCAAAGGCCTGCTTGTATACATTCGAGTAGTACCTGGAGGCACCCCTCCAACCAAGCATGGGGTTCTCTTCCTCTGGCTCAAAAAGCTCGCCACCTATAAGACCCCTATATTCGTTAGACTTAAAGTCGGAAAACCTCACTATAACAGGGTTGGGGTAAAAGGCGGAGGATATTTTGGCAATACCGTAGGAGAGCTTTTTAACGAAATACTGGGTCTTGTCCTCATAGCCAAAGGTAAGGTTTTCTATATCCTCTATGAGCTTTTGAAGGTTTATCTGTTTTCTGTCTTTACCCTTTGCCAGTTTTTCTGAAAGGGGTGCTTGGGCGTACCTGTATATGGTTGCCATATTAACATTGCCCTTTTCATCCAAAAGGCCCTGGGCTTTTAGCTCATCACAAAGTTTCTTTATTTCCTCATAATGCAAAAGTGCTAAAGGATGTATCTTTATGTAATTGGCTATTATAAACTCCTCTCTGGCAAGGCCCACACCATCGTTTGGAAGGGACGAATACTTAAAGGCAGATTCTGGATTTCCCACATTCATCATTATTTTGGTATTGGTCCTTGGAAGGTTCTCAAGGTTTATTTCCTCCACCTGATAGGGCACATAGCCCTCATAAACATAACCTATTTCTCCTTCTGCGCAGGAGAGGGTTATTTCCATGCCTGTTTTGAGTATTTCTGTGGCCTTGTGTGTACCAACCACTGCAGGAATGCCTAGCTCTCTCGCCACTATGGCGGCGTGGGCTGTCCTTCCTCCCCTGTTGGTTATTATGCCAGAAGCCTTCTTCATTATAGGCTCCCAGTCTGGGTCTGTTATGTCTGTAACCAGTATTTCTCCCTCTTGAAATTGCCCTGCATCCTTTAGGTCGTGTATGACCCTTACCTTTCCATTGGCTATCTTGTCTCCTACTGCTATACCATACACTATTCTCTTTTTTATCCTTTCTTCTATTGGTTCGGTGAACTTATAAACCTTTAGGATGTTTTCTTCCTTCCTTGAATGGACAGTCTCTGGCCTTGCTTGCACTATGAAAAGCTGGTTAAGGACTCCATCCTTTGCCCATTCTATATCCATAGGCATCCATCTTCCATTCTTTTTTGAATAGTATTCTTCCACAAGAATGCCCCACCTTGCCAGCTGAAGTATCTCTTCATCGGAAAGGGCGAACTGTTTTTGCTCCTGCAAAGGTACATTGACAATCTTTACCCTTTCCTGGCCTACGCCATAGATCATTTTTCTGTCCTTTCTTCCCAGTTTCTTCTCTATTATGGCCGAGTATCCCGCCTGCAATGTGGGCTTAAAAACCATGTACTCATCGGGTGTTACCATGCCTTGCACAAGGAGTTCCCCAAGGCCATAGGAGGCGTTTATGACCACCACATCCTTAAAGCCCGATTCCGTGTCTATGGTAAACATAACCCCAGAGGCACCCAAATCAGACCTTACCATCTTTTGGACACCCATGGCTATGCCCACCTTAAAGTGGTCAAAGTTAAAGGATTCTCTGTAGGATATGGCCCTATCGGTAAAGAGGGAGGCAAAGCCGTTTTTTACTGCGGTAAGCACGTTTTCTGCACCTACCACGTTAAGGTAAGTCTCTTGCTGTCCCGCAAAGGAGGCATGGGGTAGGTCTTCCGCCGTTGCAGAGGAACGCACAGCCACATCCACGGCAAAGGACCCATAACGTTCAGAAAGTTTTTGATAATACTCCTTTATTCCTTCCTCTATTTCCTTAGGAAAGTCTCCACCCTTTATAAGCTCTCTTACTTGATGACCTCTTCTGGCAAGGTCCTCCACATTTTTGGGATCAAGGCCCTTGAGTATGCTTTTTATTTCCTCTTCCAGATTGTTATACCTTATAAACTCATAATAGCTTTCAGAAGTTACCACAAAACCGTATGGCACATTCACACCAAGAGAAGAAAGGTTTCTTACCATCTCACCCAAAGAAGCATTTTTACCCCCCACCAAGGGTATGTCCTCAATGCCTACTTCATCTAACCAAACTAAATACTTTTTCATGCCTTACCTCCTTAGCTTATTACCTTGCTAAAGTCTGCAAACTTGTTAAAAAGCCTTTTTATTCTAAAAAGCAAGGCAAGCCTGTTTCTTCTTATGTTTTCATCTGGGTCCATAACAAGGACCTTATCAAAGAAGTCATCAATGGGCTTTTTTAAGGAAGATAGGGAAAGTAAATCTTCTGTAGCTTCCAAGGCTTTAAAGGATTGCCAAAGGGCTCTCTCTTCCTCTTCTTTAAATAGATTCTCTTCCACCCTATCATCCCCCCAATTGGAAGGTAATATCCTTACCACCCTTCTGTATGCCTCCACTATATTTTTAAATTCTTCCTCTTCTTTCAGGCTGGCAAGCCTTTTCACCTCTTTTATAACCTGGTAGGGCCTAAGCGGGTCTTTTACTTCAAGAACTGCTCTAACCAGATCATAACCATAGGGCTCAAGGTAAGCAGAAAGCCTTGTTTTAAAAAACTCCTCCAGTTCTTGAGGCATACTTTCAATAACCTCTTTAAGGTTTATATCCCAATTGAAGGCATCCAACACAGCATATATACCATAGGCGAGCCTTCTAATACCATAAGGGTCCGAACTACCACTCGGACTTTCTCCAACAGTCATTAGAGTGTGTATGCTATCCAGCTTATCTGCCACAGATAACACTGCAGACACTTCATTGGAAGGTATATAGTCTCCTGGTTTTATGGGAAGATAGTGCTCATACAATGCAAGGGCTACCTCGGGGTCCTCTCCCTGCTTTGTGGCATATACATAACCCATATAACCCTGAAGCTCATCCAACTCTCTTACCATTTGGGTAAGAAGGTCCGCCTTGCAAAGGTAGCTTGCCCTTTCTATCTTTTTCCTTTTGTCTTCTGGAAGCTTTAGCATGTCTGCAATCTTTAGGGCAAGGGCACCAACCCTTCTAACCTTTTCAAGCATACTGCCCGCCTTTGGATGGAAAACTACACCTGAAAGATCCTTTACAAGGTCTTCAAGAGGCCTTTTTAGGTCTTCCCTGTAGAAGAAAAGGGCATCCTCAAGCCTTGCCCGTATAACCTTTTCATAGCCTTTTACAATTACTCCATCCCTTGGGTAATTGTTGCTTATGGCTATAAAATAAGGAAGTAGATTATTGTCTGATCCCACACAGAAGAACCTTTGATGATGCGCCAGCACGGTCATTATTACCTTTTGGGGAAGCTCAAGGTACTTTTCTTCAAACTTTCCCACCACTGCAAAGGGGAACTCCACAAGGTTTGCTACCTCTTCCTCCAAACCCTCTGGGTAAAGGGGCCTTCCTCCCAAGGCGTAGGCTTCATCCTGAAGAAAAGCCAATACCATACCAAGCCTTTCTTTGTAGTCTGCTATAACATAATTGTCTCTGAGAATATTCAAGTAATCCCTTGGATTTTTAACTTCTATAGGCCCAGAAGAAAGTAATCTGTGGCCGTAAGTGATATTGCTGGCCTTTACCCTTCCAAAGGACAAAGGTAAAACCTCCTCTCCATAGAGAGCGCATATCCATCTTATGGGTCTTGAAAACCTAAGACTTGAGCTGTCCCATCTCATACTCTTTGGGAAAGGTACCGATTGAAGTATTTCCTCAAAGGATTGGGAAAGCTTTTCTATGGGTGTGGCCTCCTTATAAATTCTTTTTATGGCCACATATGTGCCTTCCCATTTTTGCAGATGCACCACATCTTCAAGGCTTGCAGAATTTCTCTCAAGAAAGGCAAGAAGGGCTTTTGTGGGTTTTCCTTCCTCGTAGGCCACCTTTACAGGTGGTCCCCAAAAAACTTCTTCCTTTTCCAAAGCCTTGTTTTCAAAGCTTTCAACAAAGAAGGCAAGCCTTCTAGGCGTTGAGTAGGTTTTTATGTCCTGTCTTCCTAATACTTGAGAAAGCTGGTCTTTTAAATACTCAACCGCTTGTAATATCACTCCAGCTGGAAGCTCTTCTGTACCTATTTCTATAAGAAGGTCCTTCATCTTACCTACCCATAAGCATCATGGCTTGAGCCATGTTGGAAAAATAGGTGTTTGGGCTCTTCTCCTTTGCCTTAGAGAGTGCTTCTTGAGCCTCTTTATTTTTACCTTGCTTCTTAAGTATTTGAGCCTTTAAAAGCAGAGCGCTAACATAGTTAAAGTCCTTTTCCTCTACCTTCTCCAGTTCTTTTAATGCTTCTTGCAATTTGCCCTGTTTGAAAAGGTAATAGGCATACCTTTCCCTATAAAGGGCAAGAAGATCCTTGTCCTTTAGGCTTTCAAGAATTTCATTCAATACTTTACCCTCATCTATCTTCTCTTCAGAGTTTTCTGCTATATATAGCTCATAGGATAAAAACAAAGACTTAAAAGGCCCTGAGGATTGATTGCTTTTTATAAGTTCCAAAGCCTTGGGGTAGTTGCCCGTTTGAATTAGTTTGCTTACTTCATACTCCTTGTATGCTAACTTTTCAAGCTTATCCTTTTTGTATTTGTCCCAAAGAAGAAACCCCCCAACAAAGAGCAAGACTACAGCTATAAGACCACCAACCCTTAAAACTATATCTTTCATCACTAAAAATTATACACTACCCCTTAGCTGTGGTCTTAGCCTACTCTTTACATCAAAAACTATGGCGCTTGCCACAAAGATGGAGGATAGCGTTCCCACAAAGATGCCCACCACAAAGGCAAACATGATGTTGGAAAGGGCGGGGCCACCAAAGAGGAAAAGGGCAAGAGATACCACAAGGGTAGTTAAGGAAGTCATAAGAGTTCTGACAAGTGTTTGGTTTATGGATAGGTCAATAAGGTCCTTAAAGGGCGTGCCCTTTCGTAGACGCAGGTTCTCCCTTATCCTGTCAAATACCACCACCGTATCGGACACAGAGTAGCCAGCCACTATAAGAAGGGAAGCCACCACATCAAGGTTGACCTCCCTATAGGTCAAAGAATAGGCACCTATCACTATGAGAACATCATGCACAAGGGCCAAGATGGCACCAAAGGCCCAAAGGGGCTCAAACCTGTAGCCAAGGTATAAGAGTATGCCCCCTATGGCTACCAAAATGGACCATATGGCCTTTTGCCTTAACTCCGAAGTTATAATGCCACCAATGCTTTCTGATCTTATTAGCTGGTAAGGAGAGAGCTCCTTTAAGCCTTCAAGGGCTTTTTCTGTAGGTTCTCCAAGTCTTAGTTTTATAAGGGTGGTGCCTTGGGCTGTATCTTGAACTTGAAAGTGTGAATATCCGAGACTTTCTAGCTTTTTTCTTACATCTGCTATGCTTATCCTCTTTTCAAACTTTAACTCCAAAAGACTACCACCAGTAAAGTCAAGGCCAAGGTTTAGGCCTCTGTAGGCAAGGGAAAAAAGACTTAGCACCAAAAGTATTATGGATATAAGGTAGGCATAGTATCTTAGGCTCATAAAAGGGATACTTTTCATGATTATAATTGTAGCATGGTTTATTTGCTTGCAGCCTTGGTGCCACTGCTTTACCTTTTCAACCTTGGCTCCTTTCAGGTGTGGTCTCCAAATGAGGCCTTCTATGCGGATTCTGCAAGGACTATGATTAAAAGCGGGAATTTTATAGACCCATATTATAACGGTGAACTTAGACTAAACAAGCCCCCTATGACCTATTGGCTTGTAGCCTTTGGCTACTACCTTTTGGGTATAAATGAGTGGGGCCTAAGGCTTATGCATGCCCTTTTGGGCCTTATGACAGGCATAATAACCCTCCTTATGGCAAAGGAGCTAACAGGAAGCTACAAGGTGGGCATTTTTAGCTTTCTTATGCTTACTCTCTCTGTACAGTTCTTTGCCAACTCTCAGTATGCCTCTCCAGAGGTTCCTTTTACCTTCTTTATAACCCTAAGCCTATACCTTTGGCTCATGTCCTATAAAAGGAATAGCTTTATCTTACTCCTTTTTGCCTTTCTTTCTTCTTCCTGTGCCATGCTTGTGAAAGGTCCTGCAGGCTTTGTACTGCCAGCGGGTATAGTCTTTTTGTATCTACTTTTTACGGATCCAAAGGAGCTTTTAAAGGTCAGGTATTACCTTCTCAGCTTTGTTTCTTTAATCCTTGGCCTTTGGTGGCATGCTTATGAGCTTTTTACAAAGGGCAGTTTCTTTTGGGAGCTGTTCCAAAAGGAAAACCTTAAGCGAGTTTATGATGGGAAGGACCCCTTTTACTTTTATCTGCTTGATCTCAATGTAAGCTTTTTGCCCTACGCATTCCTTTTCTTTTTTGCCTTCCTTTGGGTGGTGCTAAAAATCAAAAGGGAATACGCCCTTCCTATGGTTTGGTTCCTACTTGTCTACGGTATTTTTAGCCTTGTGGCTCAAAAGATCCCCGTTTATGTGCTTCCTGCCTTTCCTGCCCTCGCCATTATGACCTCTGGCTTTATGCTATCCCAGGATTGGGAAAGATTAAAAAGATATGCAACCCTTTTACTTCTTGTCCTTATATCCACAGCTTTAGCTGTTGGTATTTTTATCTTTTCTATGCCTTTGGCCTTTCTTTTACTTATTCCTATTCCTTTTTTGCTTTTCTTAAAGGACCATAGGCTTTCGCCAGCCTTGGCTGGTATTATGTTTATTGTTCTCTTAAAGTTTGTGCTTTTGACAAACTTAGAAGAAAAAAGAAAGGCAAAGGAGCTTGGAGAGTTTATAAAATTGCTAGATCCAAAAAGCAGCATGCTAGTGTACGAGGTGGGACATTTCCACCATAGCTTACCCTTTTATGCAGAAAGAAGGATCATAAGGGACAAAGAACCTCAAAAAGGGTCTATAGTAGTCTATAAAAGTGGCACTTTTGAAAAATGCCAACCCATAAAAAGCTTTAGACTTTACACAGGCTCAGAAAGTAGGCTTTTTAAACTTCTCATGGATGCCCGCAAGGGCAAAAACTTTGAGGACTTTTTTGTATGTATTTATTAGGCTGCGCCAATAACTTTAAGTTACAGAGGCACCCTTTACGGGCGGCCTAAAAGGTCGTTAGCCCGTGCAAAACATCGGCTATTATTCTTTTAAAAAAAATACCTCGTTTGTCTTTATTGACCAGGCACCTGTATAACTATAAAATCAGCTCTTCTGTTGGTAAATCTTCCTATGGATGAGTCATTGCTAGCTATATACTTATCCTTTCCAAATCCAGCCACTTCTATCCTATCTTCGGGTATACCAGCCTTAACGAGGTAATCTTTTACAGTCTTTGCCCTTTTGAGAGCAAGCTTATCGTTATAAGCCTTTGTACCTATATTATCCGTATAGCCTTCTATCCTTACCTTTACATTTGGATTTTCCTTTAGGACCTTGACTACTTCGTTAAGAAGTGGTACGTATTCCCTTTTTATGTTGTATTTATCAAAGTCAAAGTGAACCCTCGCTGTTACCATTAGAGGTTCTACCTTGGGCTTTGTAGTCTCTTGAGCCGGAGAAGGCAGTTCTTGTGGTTTTGGCTGCGGTTCAGCCTTTGCTTGCTCGGGCACATAGGCTTCACCGGTATAGCATTCAAGCCTTCCTTCCTTAGCCACATTCACCTTTTCAATTGCACGTCCAAGGTCTGCAAAGGCTTTATTGTAGAAATCTACAAGGTTTGTTGAATTTGGCTCGGGCTTGGAAAGTTCATAGGAAAGTGCTTCATAAAAAGCCTCTGCTCTTGCAAGTTCCCCAGGCGCGCAGTTTAGTGCCTTGTTTTCTCTCACATACTTAAGCTTTGAATTAAGGCTTTCCACATCAACGGTAGAAATATTACCAGCCTTTATGATGTTTATATCGTCAAGCTCTGCCTTATTAGAAAGCGCCTTTGAAAGGGCATTGAAACTTTTTACTATAAAGAGCTTAGACCCCACATCATCCATGTTGGAAGCCAAGATATACGCCACATCCCTATTAGCCCGAGCCTTTTCAAAGTGGTAGGGGTCTGCCTGATCCACATTCTTTTCCTTTGCCAACTCAATGCTTCTTTGCACTTGGTTGACGCCGTCAAGTAGCCTTATATTGGAAGTGTCCTGTGCAAAAACTATCATAGAGCTAAGTACTACAAGGCCAAACCTTTTCATGCTTCCCTCCTTTTTTATATATTCTACAATAAAATTTTAAGCAATGAGGGCAGTATTGCAAAGGGTAAAGACATCAAAAGTATATGTGGATGGAAAAGAGGTAGCAAGCATAGGCGAAGGTCTTAACATACTTCTTGGTGTAGGGTTGGGGGACCAGGAAGAAGATGTGGACAAGCTTGTAGAAAAGATAGTAAATCTACGTATATTTGAGGACGATTCAGGAAAGTTTAATCTATCCTTGCTTGATATAAAGGGATCTGCCTTGGTAGTTTCCCAGTTTACTCTGTATGCCAACACAAAAAAGGGAAGAAGGCCAAGCTTTGAGCTTGCAGAAAGGCCAGAAAGAGCAAAAGAACTTTATGAACTCTTTGTGGGAAAATTGTCAAAGCATGTACCAACCCAGTGTGGCATTTTTGGTGCCATGATGGAAGTTTATATACTAAACTGGGGACCTGTGACAATAATCCTTGACAGCAGAGAGCTTTAAAGCTGGATTTCTACGAGCATACTAAAGGGAACGGCTATGCCACTTAGGAAAAGATGCCCAGGCTTGAGGGTAGGCAAAAGTCTAAGCTGGCCCTCTTGAGGGTATTCAAAGAATTGGGAGACTGCCTCTATGTCGTTTTGAGTTATAAGCCTAAAGATGGCTTGGGTGTTTAACTGAGATAATACATACTTGCTTAGGTTTGCCGGCCTTTGGGATATTGCCACAAGTCCAAGAGAAAACTTCCTTCCTTCCAAAGCTATCTTCTTGGTCATGTTTATGGCAAGGTTCTCCCTGCCTGTAGGCACCTCTGTAGCACCCCTTTCTGGTGCAAAGTTGTGGGCTTCTTCTAAGACTATCAGTCTTCTTTCTGGCTTTAGCCTTGCTATAGAAAGTATTTCTCTTAACAGGAGGCCCACAAGGTTTAGCCTTGCAGACATATTTACCATATCCTTTAGGTCCACTATGACTATCTCTTTATCCGAACTTAGGGCCTCCTCCAAAAGCTTGAAAACCTTTGGCTGGTTTTCAAGGACTTCTTCTCCAAGCTCTCTGATTACCATCTCAATCACATCAAGCACATCCCTCCTTAGTCCACCCTTTGAAGCCTCAAGGAGTATATCTTTCAAAGTTTTTTCTCTGTATGCTGATAGGCTCATGCTTGGCTTTAGCTGGCTCCTTATGTGAGCCAAAAAACTCCTCTCTTCCTCGCTCCTTTCTTGAAGCACAAAGCCATAATCTCTAAAGAGTTCCTTTATATCCTCCGTCCAAAGGGGAAGAAGAGTGTATGGTAGCTTTGCATGATGAACCCTTTGAGGATCAAGCTTGTTAATATATTCACCAAAGAGGTCAAAGATGATAACCTTACAGCTATTTGATGGCACAGCAGATATGAGCCTTGCTACAAAGGCAGTTTTGCCCGAACCTGTGGTTCCAAGGACTGCCATATGCATGGAAGTGAGCTTTGCAAGGTCTATATAAACGTCCACATCCTTTCCAAGCAGACTTCCAACCCTGAGGGGTATGTCCATAGAATAGCCCGAAAGGTTTGTCTTCATTATCTTCTGAAGGTCCGGCTCTTCCTCCCTCACAGGAAGAAGCTGGTCGCCCAGTGAAAGGCTCCTTAGGGGAGTGCCAAAGTAGCCTTCCTTTTCACCTCTTAGCTCAAGAAGAACCTTAACCTTTCCCATGTAGCCACCAGAACTTATCAAGGAGGTCCTAAGGTGGGCCAAAAGCCATAGCTTATCCTTGTAGAAGCTTTCCGGAACAATAAAGGACTGGCTTTGGGTATAAACCTTAGTAAGCTTGCAAAGAAGCTTGTACCCTTCCTTTTCTACCCATAAGAAGGACTGCTCTGGTATGTTCTCAAAAAGAAGGGCTGTTGCTTCAGTAGAAGACTCAACAGAAATAACCACAGCCAAAGCGTCCTTAAGTAGCTTTACAGACTGCCTTTTATAGTCTTCAAAAAGCTCAGAGAGCCTTTTTGCCTCTTCCCCCTCAAGAAGAACCATGGCTTCAAGATTCCCTTCTTCCCGCATACCTGCACCCGTCAAGTTGGCAGAGCCTACAAGAGCCAAAAGGTCATCCACTATTACAAGCTTTGCATGAAGCCTATCGCTAATATAAACATCCGCTCCAAACTTATTTAAGGTTCTAAAGGTTCCTTCTCCAGTGATGGCTAAATCTTTTAGCTCTTGAGACCTAAGTATTACTTCAATCTTTATACCCTTTGGTAAAACTTCTAAAAGCTTTTCCAGAAGACATTCTTCAATCCATGGAGAGGCTATCTTTAGGCTTTTTCTTGCCTCAGCTACCCTTTCTTTTAACTTTTCAAAGAGCTCTTTCATTCAAAATCAGACCATAGCTTGAAGACCTTCACCAATTCGGATGTCCTTCTCTTCAGGTCTTCCATGCTTCCTCTGTTATCCACTATAAAGTTGGCATACCTTAACTTTTCCTCTGGCGCCATTTGGTATCTCCATCTTCTTTCAAAGTCCTCAGGGCTGTATCCAGCCTTTATTGCCCTTAATTTGCATGTTTCATATGGTGCATAGACCAAAACAGTTGCATGATAATTCTTATACGTGCCCTTTTCAATAAGCAAACTGGCCTCTACCACCACCACGCTATTTGATGGCAACTTTTCAAACTCTTCTTCCAGCTTTCTGTAGAGTGCTTCGTGGGTTATATCCTCCAATATTCTTAGCTTTTCCTTGTTCTCAAAGACCACGTCAGCCAATTTTTTCCTATCAATGTTTCCTGCCTCATCCAATATCTCTTTACCAAAGGCTTCCACCACCTTCTTATAAACTTCTCCCTTTTCTTCGTAAAACTGTCTTATTATGCTATCTGCGTCAAAGACATAAAAACCTGCCTCTTGGAAAATCTTCCCTACCGTTGATTTGCCAGAAGCCAAGTTCCCTGTAAGAGCTATTTTTATCATGGAAAATATTTTAAAACAGTCTCTATCCCCCGTATTCTCTACTGGCTATATACCTTATCCATTTTAATGGGCTTATGGGACCTTCTGGAAATATGCCAAAGAAAAGGGTAAGAAAAGCCGTTATTAAGGGAGGTATGAGCATAAGAGGATTTACCTCTAATTTTCTTCCTTTTACTTCCTCTTTACTTTTACCAAACCAAGCTTTAAAGACTATGGGAATAAGATAAAGGGTGCTTAGGATAGAGCTAATATAGAAAACGTAAACAGCCCACTCTTCCCCCGCACTTTTAGCTCCAGCTTCCAAATATTTCTTTGTTAAATATCCAGCAGTCATTGGCACGCCTATGAGGCCAAGGGATGCTATGGTAAAAGCAAGAGTGGTAAGGGGCATTCTTCTACCAACTCCGTCCAACTCCTTAAATTTATGCACATCATATTTTTCTGCGTAATTACCCAGGCACATAAAAAGGGTTATCTTCATTATGCCGTGATTAACAAGATGCAAAAGGGCACCCATGGTAGAAAGCTGCCCAGGCAATAAAACACCCAGAATTATATAGGATATGTGGCTTATGGTAGAATAAGCTAACCTTTTCTTTAACTCCTCCTGAAATATGGCCATGGATGAACCAAAAAGTATGGTAAAGGCCGTAAGGTAAGCCAATGGTTGCCACAGATTCATACTTTGTACCAAATCAACACCATAGAGTTCATACACAAGCCTAACAATACCAAAAGCTCCCGCCTTTACTACAGCAACAGCATGCAGTAGAGCACTTACGGGAGCAGGGGCTACCATAGCCTTAGTTAACCATTGATGTAATGGAAAAACTGCAGACTTTACAGCCATTGCAAAGAAAAAGCCATAGAAGAGGAGCTTAGCCATAAGAGAGTTTTCCATGGCCCAATTTTTTACCTTTGGATTTCCTCCTGTATAAAAGTTGCCATCTCCCACAAACACATAAAGGAGAACAAGACATAGCATAAAGAGGGAGCCACCGAGAATGGTATAAAGGAGATAAATCCCGCCAGCTTTTAAAGCTTTTGATGTGCTTCTATGCACTACCAATGGATAAGTGCTAAGTGTAAGAAGCTCATAGAATAGAAAAAAAGTAAATATATTGCCTGCAAGAGCTATACCCATAGTAGAGGTAACTGCAAGATTAAAGAAGGTAAAAAACCTTCTTCTATTGGGAGATCCTTCAAGATATCCTATGGCATATATAGTAGTAAGGAGCCAAAGAAAAGAGGATAAACTAACAAAAAGAAGAGCGAGGGGGTCTATTCTTAGATAAAAATCTGCAAAGGGTACAATAGGATAGCGTATTTCAAAGGTAATTCCCTTGTATACACTCCATATAAGGTAAGAAATAACAAATAGTTTATAAACAGCGGCTACAACATTTACCAAACTTCTTAGAAATACTCTCTCCTCCTTAAGTAAGCTTATAATGATGCTTGCAAAAAAGGAGCTCAGTAATAAGCTTAAAACCGCCAACTTTTCCATGTTTATCCCCTTGCAATTCCTTCAAGTAAAAAGCCTGTTATCATTCCAGAAGAAAAGGCTAAAAAGCCAAGCAAGAAGGCAGATATCTCCATAAGCTGTGGTATTGGCTTATCGTAAAATTTGGTAGGATGAGAGGAAAAGCACTCTTTCCAAATGGGATACACGTACAAGCTTGCAAGCAAACTCCCCAAAAGCATTATTCCACCATGAAGGAAAAAGCCAAGCTTGATAGAAAGCTCCAGAAAGAGAAACTTAGCCACAAAGCCTGCACTTAAAGGAAGGCCTATCAAAGTAGCACCAGAAAAGAAGAGGGCAAAGAAGGTGAATGGATGGCTATGAGCAAAGCCAGGCATGTATGAAAGCTCATCCCTTTTTGCCACGTATATAGCATTCCCAGAAGATAGGAACATGCTTGCCTTTGCAAGAGCATGGGAAAAGACTTGAAGAGCAAAAGCCTGCAGCACAGCTTCCTTAAGTATTTCTCCGTGGTAATATAGGGGGACCATAATGAAAAGATAACCCATCTGGGCAACGGTAGAATAAGCCAAGAGCCTTTTTATAGTCTTTTGTCTTATAGCATAGTAGGATCCTATAAAGATAGCCAGCGCACCCATTATGCTTAAAACTATACTAAGATACTCAAGGCTTTTATCCTTAGGCAAAACCTCCATCCAAAGTCTTAGCATAAGGTATGCAGGTGGCTTTATCACTAAGGAAGATAAAAGGGCGCTTGCGGGTGCCACCGTGCTTGAATGAGCTGGGGGTAGCCAAAAGTGGAAGGGTAAGAGGGCAGATTTTATAGCAAGGGCTATGGTTATGGGAAAAAGGGCATAGATAAACTCTTGAGTGTCAGAAAGCTTTTGCGATAGTAAGCTCATACTAAGCACACCATAGTTGGCATAGAGCATGGCAATGCCAAGCAGGTAAAACATAGAGGCAAGTATGGAAAGGAAAAGGTAGTTTAAAGATGCTTTTATGGCTTTTTTGTAGCCAGGAAGGGCAACCAGGATAACAGCGGTAAGAGAAAGCACCTCAAGGGCAACGTACAGGTTAAAAAGGTCTTCAGATAGGAAAAAGGCGTTCAAACCAGCCCACAGAAAGAAGAAGAAAAACCAAAAGAACCTACCTTGTCTTTTATACTCTACGTTAAAGAAGCTAATAGAGTAGAGGGCTACAAAAAGGCTAACGATTCCAATCATAAGCAGGAAAAAACCGCTAAGGCCATCTAAACGGAGACCTATGCCTAAGGGTGGGGTCCATCCACCTATCCATTGATAAAGAGGTGTGTTATCCCTTAAAGTGTAAAGGAAAGAATATACAGACAACAGGAAGGAAAGGAGGCTAAAGGCTAAGGCTATGTAAACCCTAATAGGGCTTATAAGGGAAAAAATGGATGCCAAAAGGGGAAGGACTATCAAATAGCCCAAATCAAAGGAGATCATTCCTCCTCCTTGTTAAGGTGTAGTATTAGTGAGACGGCTATGGCAGTTGCACTCACGGCTACCACTATACCGGTCAATACAAGGGCATGAGGCACAGGGTCTGGGCTTTCTGTATTGGTATTTTTTGCAGTAGTTATAAAGAAAAGGAACACTCCAGAACCAAGTATGTTTAAGGCTATAAGGCGCTTTACATAATTCCTTGCCACTATAAAGTGATAGAGGCTTATAATCACAAGAAGAATAGCCAAAATGTAGTAAAACCATATCATAGTTTACCACTGTAGGCAGTGTATAGAAGAAAGGCTGTAGATATCCATATGGAGAGTTCAATAATCATTATAGAAATGGTAGAAAGTTCAAGGGGATAGGTAAGAAAGCCATAGCCCAAAAGGGCATACAATAGTCCAATCAAGGAGAAAACACCCAAGCCAGCCATCGTAAAGATGTATATTATTGAAGCTTTTAAAGGTAAGGCTTGGCCAGCCAAGGCAAAAAGCACAAGACCACCAGCGAGTAAAGCACCACCTTGAAAGGCACCACCTACAGAGAAGGTTCCAAGGTAGGTAATGTATAAGGAGAAGAAAACTATAAAGGGCAATGAAAGCCTTGAAAAACCTTTCAAAAGTGGATTATCCCAGTAATAAGCCTCCCTTTTTAGACCAAGAGATAAAAGGCCGAATATAGCCAAAGTAATAACACCCACTTCAAGCAAGGTATCATAGCCTCTAAAGTTAAGAAGGACGGCATTTACCGCGCTATCCACACCACTCTTATGTAGGTTTTCAAAGACAAGACTGGCAATCCTATCTTGTCTTTCTATAGTGGTAAGGTGAAAAAGCATAAAGATGAGAATTAAAAAGGAGATAAAGCCAGCCCAAAGTCTGGTAAAGGTAAAAGCTTTAAGATCTTTTTGCTTTGAACCTTTCACAAGCTTGAAGATTAAAAGGCCCGTTATGGCAGAACCAAGTATGATCTCCACCAAGGCTACATCTGGAGCCTCAAGGCGCACCCATATTAGACCACTCAAAAAGCCAAAGATTATGAAAAACACCCCACTTTTCATCGTATCTTTGCTGTGTAAAGAGAGAAGAGCTGAGATAAAAAGCATAAGGCCCAAAGCCAAGTCAAGCATATCTTTTTTTCCTGTTTGCCAAAGCATAACCAACAAGGGCGCTGTAGGAGATGACTAAAAGCCACACAAGGAGTAGCTTTATCCAATGGGATAAAAGGTCTGTGGATAATATACAGGATAGGACGATAAAACCAAAGCCAAGTACATCGGCTTTTGTAAGAGCATGAAGCCTGCTGTAGGTATCTTTTAACCTTATAAGACCTATACTGCCAGCAAGTAAAAAGATAGCACCTATAAACATAAAGGCTATGGAAAGGATTTCAAATGCCATCCTTAGACTTCCCTAAAATTATTATAGCAAAGGCAACGCCAACCACGCCTGCAAGAAGGGCAAAACCAAGGGCTAAATTTATGTAGTAAGCCTCTTTTGTAATCTTAAAAAAGGCAAGGAGTAAAGCAGTGCCACCCGTACCAAGCAGTAAAGAAGCCATCATACTATCCACCAACTCTGGACCTCTAAAAACCCTTACAAGTCCAAGCAGGAGGTTTAACATAAGCAAAAACAATAGAAGACCGTATACAAAATCCATCATGTAAATATTTTATCTATAAGGCTTTCCATATACTTGAGCTTTTCCTCATCGTAGCTGTTTTTGTCAAGGGTGTGTATCAAAATAGTATCCTCTCCTATTTCAACAGAAAGAGTGCCGGGTGTTAGGTTTATTACCATAGAAAGTAGGAATTTTACTACTTGCTTGTTTGTGTTTAACTTATAAATAACAAAGCCTGGGTCTACCAGAAGCTTGGGGCTTAGCACCCTTCTTGCCACATCCAAACCACTTAAGAAAGATTGACCTAAGAAATAAAAGAAAAACTTTGCAATGGCAAGAAGGTTTATAGAAGGAAGGTACAGATTTAAAAGTCTATGGACTAATAGGGTGAAAATAATAGCGATAACGCCAAAGAAAAGAGCCTTTTTTTCAAAGCCTGCTATAATAAGCCACATAAGTGTATAGAATAGGATAAATGAGAACATAGCTATATTTTACCGAAATAAGGAATTAAACATTCAAGCTATTATGTTCGCTTAGCTATCTTGCAATTATTGACGGTTATTCTATCTTTCTTTTGTAAGGAGGGTACTATGATAAAGCTAATCCTTTCCACACTTTTAATAAATCTGGCCCTTGCAAGCGACGGAGAGGTCATATTCAAAAACTTTTGTATGAGGTGCCACACAGAAAAAGACAAAAAACCACTTAGCTACCTAAAGGAAAAGTATAGAGGCAAGCCGGAGGCCGTTATGGAGCTTGCTAAAAGATGTCCATGGGGTAGAGGCCTTTCAAACATGGAGATAGAGATCGTAAGCAAGTGGTTGGCAGGTAAGGAATAAAAAGTTATAATTACTCTCATGCTTACACCTTATGAGGAGGCCTTTGAACTACTTATCCAGAGGGTGGAAAGGCTTTCTACGGAAAAGGTTCTACTGTGGAATGCCTTGGGAAGGGTCCTCGCAGAAGATGTATACGCGGACAGGGACAATCCGGCCTTTGACAGCTCTGCAATGGATGGCTATGCCATAAGGTCGGAGGATCTAGAAAACTTGCCTGCAAGGCTTAAGGTTATAGGCGAGGTGCCAGCGGGTGGCGAGTGGAAGGGTGTGGTAGAAAGGGGATGTGCTGTAAAAATATTCACCGGTGCGCCCATACCCGAGGGCGCAGACACAGTAGTGCCTGTAGAGTTTGTAAAGGAGGAAGGAGAATATATAATCATTGAACAGCCTTTTAAAAAGGGTGCTAGTATAAGGCTAAAGGGTGAAGAGATAAAGGCTGGAGACATATTGCTAAAAGCTGGAACAAGAATAAGGGGCTATGAGGTAGGCCTTCTGGCCTTTGCAAACAAGGTTTTTGTAGAAGTTTATCAAAAGCCAAGGGTGGCCATATTCTCCACTGGGGATGAGATAAAAGAACCGGGAGAGCCAATAGAAAAGCCCTCACAGATAAGAAGCACAAACAACCACCTTTTGTATGCCAAGGCCTTGGAACTTGGCTGTGAGGTCCACCAGCTTGGTATTGTTCCAGACAGGCAAGAGCTTATAAGCAAAGCCCTTGAAAGAGTAGAAGATTACCATGTTTTTATAACCACCGGTGGTGTCTCCGCTGGTGATAAGGACTTTGTGCATAAGCTTGTAAAGGAGATGGGCTTTGAGGTGGTCTTTCACAAGCTAAGGATTAAGCCTGCCAAGCCCGTGCTTTTTGCAAAAAAGGACAAAACCCTCTTTTTTGGACTTCCGGGAAATCCTGTATCTTGTGCCATGGCCTTTGACCTTCTTGTTAAACCAGCCTTGTTAAAGATGCAAGGTGTGGAAAACTTCAAACCGCAAGCCTATAAGGCAGAGCTTTTAAGGGACTTCTCACGAAGGGATGCGGAGCGTAGGGAGTTTGTGAGGGCAAGGTTCATACAGAAGGATGGGAAATTATACTGCGATTATTCACCAAAGACCCAGTCCCATATGCTGACTTCCTATGTGGATGCCAACTGTTATATGGTGGTTTATGAAGGGGTAAAGGAGATAAGGGCTGGGCAGGAGGTGGATATCCTGCCCTTTGATTGGTAATCAGAGCCTTATAACAGTCCTTTTCCTTTCCATATAGCCCTTCCTTAGCTTGTAGCCTTCCTCTGGATATAGGCCATAGAAGAGGTTTTGTACATGGTTTCCTTCCACAAAGAAACACCACCTTTCCAAAAGGCTACCTATTGCGAGGCTTGCAAAAGTTATGGTATAAAAGGCATAGTTGTAATTACCTGTAATCCAAGAATAGAGTATAAGAAAAAGAGGAACAACAAAGGTAAGGATATAAGCCAAAGGAAGTACGGATCCAATAAGGTCCTTGCCCTTTTTGTAATAGAATTCGGTGGTACAGTAGTTGTCTGTAGTAGTACCCGTATCCAAAACCCTTATAGGTCTGTTGTGGGGGAGGTTTAGAGCTTCATTTATGGTGGGCCTTGGTATAATGAACTGCCTTATGTTAAAGGCAATCCTGAAAGCAAGCCCAAGGGATACAAAGAGGAATGTAAGGAAAAGATAGTTGGGTATGAACTCTGGCCTGTAGTGGTATGTGAGGGCCAAAAAGGCGGAAGATCCGAGCATAAGGTACATATTGAGGTAGTATAGGACGGTAAGAGGTGTATGCCACTCAAGGACAAACTTATTGCTTGCGTATATCATGGCTGTAGAAAAGGCGGAAAGCCAACCAAGTATATAGGCTATTATTCCAAAGGTATGCTGTATGAAAGGAGAAGCATTAAAGTAATAACTAAGCGCATACAGGAAAAGCACAAAGCCATAGGCTCCGCTAAAGACAGCCTCACGGGAAAGCCAAGAGGTATGAAAACGCTTTATGGCTTTCCAAGCCCTAAACTTATGCCCAAGGTGGAAACTTGCACCTATAGCACCAAGACCTACAAGCACCAGAGAAATTACAAGAGCAGTCAGCACCGCATTCCTTGGCATGGCTGTGTTTTTACCAAAAAGGGTCAAAAATTCCATAAAGTAAAGGAAGTTAAACATACCTATGGATATACCAGCGGTTAAAAAGAACCATATAAGAGATAAGGGTGGATGCATCCTTCTACCTCCTTCAATAAGAATATTATAGCCTTACATCCTTTATCCAGCTCCAGTTTTCTAAAGTCCATTCCACAGTCCTTTTTATACCCTCTTCAAGGCTAACTTTTGGCTCCCAACCAAGAAGACTCTTTGCCTTTCCTATATCTGCCCAAGTGGCTTTCATATCAGCCTTATGAAAATCTCTCATTTCAAACCTTGCCTTCTTACCCGTATACCTTTCTATAAGACCAATCATCTCCATTAAACTGTGCGGCCTGTTGTTGCCTAGGTTTATTATCTCATAGCCCAAGGGCCTTGTGGCCAGTATGGTACCTTCTGCAATATCATCCACGTATGTAAAATCCCTACTTTGGGATCCATCACCAAAAACTTCCAAAGGCTTATCTTCCAATATCCACTTTATAAACCTAAAAACGCTCATATCTGGCCTTCCTGCGGGTCCATAGACGGTAAAGTATCGAACTATGGATACATCTATGCCATAAAGATAGTGATAGGTATAGCAAAGCACTTCTGCAGATTTTTTAGATGCTGCATAGGGTGATATAGGTGTGTTTACAGGAAGGTCTTCATTAAAGGGCATTTTTTGACCAGCATAGAGGGAAGAGGTGGACGCAAGTACAAACTTTTTCACTCCGTATTCCTTGCAAAGCTCAAGAAGGTTAAGGGTGCCTAAAACATTGGTAGTAAAGTAAACATAAGGGTTTTCCATAGAGTATCTAACGCCAGCCCTTGCAGCTTCATTTATTACGTAGTCAAAGGAATTTTTCTTAAAGACTTCTTTAAGACCTTCAAGGTTTTCTATATCTACCTCATAGAACTTGAATTCTGGATAATTTTTAAGGCTATTTAACCTGTATTTTTTTACTTTTACATCATAGTAGTCGTTTAAATTATCCACACCAATTACTTTATAACCCCTTTCTAAAAGCTTTTCAGAGACCTTCCAACCTATAAATCCAGCACAGCCAGTAACAAGAAAAGTTTGCATATATTGAATTTTATCACAAGTTTAGGGGTTTAAAAACCAAAGGTCATTGGAATATCCATGTTAACATCTTTCACTTCCTTTATTTCTGGAAACTTATTTTTTAATGCCCTTTCTATGCCTGCCTTTAGTGTTAGTACAGACATACCACAGCCAGAACAAGCACCTATCATCCTTACCAAAACAGTACCATCCTCCTTTATATCCACCAGCTCCACATCGCCACCATCGAACCTAAGGGCTGGCCTAATCTCATCAAGCACAGCTTCCACTTCTTCCCAAGTAGGCATAGCCATCTTTCTCCTCCTTACAAAAGTTTTAAACTATAAGTATATGGAAGAGAAAAGATTAAGCAATGAGGAAAATCAGTATGTAGTAATAGGAAAGGTGCTTGACACCTACGGTTTAAGGGGGGACCTAAAAGTGGAACCCTACCTTGACCCAAAGCATTGGCAAAAGATAAAAAGGGTATTTTTAAAACATAAACAGAGGGGCTATGTATCCTTTAACATAGCTACACTAAGACCGCATGGAAATCGTATGTTAATTATACATTTTGAAGGCTATGATAGCCTGCCCCAAGTGGAAGGTTTTAGGGGTGCCAAGGTCTTTTTGCCTAAGGGTGAAATCCCAGCCAGGGGAAAGGAGGAATATTATTATTTTGAGCTTGAAGGTCTTGAGGTGTTTAGCCAAGATGGAAAGTTTTTGGGGAAAATAACTGGCATACTGGAACAAAAGCCATATGATCTTTTGGAGATAGACTACGGAAGGCTATACATACCTTTTGTAAAGGCTCTGGTAAAAGAGGTAAAACTGGAGGAGGGAAAAGTTATAGTAGATGAGAGCCTATCAGAGGTTTAGTATCTCTTTGCCCACGTTATAGGGCCAAAGTGTATTTCCATGCTTGCCTGGCCTATGGTTTCCGAAAGGGATGGATGGGAGTACATAGATTTGGAAAGAAAATATACTTTTAGACCAGCTTTCATAATATGCAAAAATTGGTGCAATAGCTCACCGGCATGAGGCCCAAGTATATGACAACCCAAAAGATTGCCTTCTTCGTCCGCCACTATCCTTACAAAGCCTTCATTCTCCCCATCATCCATAGCCTTTGGATTGGATACAAAGGAAACCACACCTACCTTTACCTCATAACCCTCTTCTTCCGCTTGATCCTCTGTAAGCCCCACGCTTGCAATCTCGTAGGCAGAGTAAATTATCTTTGGCACTATCCTCTCATCCCTCCTTATGTCTTCCTCTCCCAGCATGTGGCTTATGGCCACTTTTGCCTCATACATGGACTTGTGAGCAAGCATCAAGGGAGAGGTTATATCACCGCAGGCATATATGTTGGGAATGCTTGTTTGACAAAACTCATTTACTTTTATAAAGCCTTTCGCATCCCTTTCTATACCCACCTCTTCAATACCTATGCCTTCTGTGTTTGGCCTTCTGCCTACACCAAGGAGTATTAGGTCCGTGTTTACTTCAGAACCGTCGGAAAGCAATACTTTTACACCACCTTCGCAAAACTCCCAGCTTTGCACTGTTGTTTTTAGTCTTAAATCCACTCCTAGCTTTTTTAGCTTTCTAGCCAAATATCTAGAAGACTCTTCCGGAATGTCTGCAGAGGGAAGAAGCCTATCCTTTATCTCTACAAGGACTACCTCAGACCCATACATCCTAAATATATAGGCAAACTCCACTCCAACGGCACCACCACCCACTATAAGTATGCTTTTGGGGAATTCTTCAAGGCTCCATATCTGGTCTGTATCGTAAACGTGCTTTCCATCGGGTGCAATATCGCCAAGGGATGTGGTGGAAGAGCCAGTTGCCAAGAGTATGTATCTTCCTTTAAGTTCCTCTCCCGAAGGTTCTACAATCACAGTGTTTGTGTCTTTTAATACACCTTTGCCGTAAAATATGGGGATCTTAAGGTGCTGAGCAAACTTTTTAAAGTTCTCCCTTATGGTAACAACCACCCTATCCCTTCCAGCCCTTAGGCTTGCCATGTTTAAGTCATAACCCTTGAGAGATACACCATAATCTTGAAGCTTTTGAAATTTCTCCAGCATATATGCACCATGTCTCATATACTTGGATGGTATGCAACCCCTATTTAAGCAATTCCCACCAACAGTTTCTGGGCTGAGCTCCACAAGAGCCACTTTCATACCCCTTCTGTGAGCATATAAGGCACCCTCGTAGCCTCCGCTTCCTGCACCCACTATGATAAGGTCATACATCCTTTTTCTTCCTCCTTTCTTTGTATACTTCCTGCCTGCACCTTTTTATTATGGTGCGGTACTTATAATACACAGAAGGGGTTTTTATGGGAAGCTTGTAGTATTTTTCAAGCATAAGCATAATATCTTCCGTTGTAGTGTATTTATGGTTCCTAATTATGCCCTTTATGTACTTGATTATTCGTGTTTCCTTCATGGGATTGGATTATTTTAATAGACTTTACATTGAGCCACATTCTGACTTTTGTCATTGAAGCACAAAAAGGTTAGAATAAAGTGAGGGAAAATGTCTCAAGAACAGTGGGATTTTATAAACACCCTTGTGGTAGTAGCAAGGTTTATTCAAGTGTTGGGCTTTTTCTTTGCCATACTCATGCTTATAAAGGAGTTTCCTATAGTGCACACCTTTTTGGTCTTTGCGGTAAACTTGGTAGGCTTTTTTGTAATACTCACCGGAATTCTCACAAGGCTATTTTCTCTTCCGGAGGTTCTCTTGATGGATGCATTGATAATAGGCATTAGCCTTGTCATCTTCATAAGGGCATACCGCATCAAAAGACTTAAAGACAAGTTCCCTCCGCCCCCAAAAGTAGATACTCGCTGTCCAGTATGCGGAGCCTACATAAAGCCTCAATCGGACTACTGCGTGCTTATGGACAGCAAAACCCATCTTTACTTTGACAGCAAAGAACATATGGAAGCCTTTTTAAAAGACCCTCAAGCTTATAGAATATCTAAGGAAATAAACTACGACGGAGTTAAAAGGGTATGCATTAATAAGGAAGAGGGCTGGATAGAATGGGGGCAAGGCCCCCAGAAGATCACTTTATAAAGTCTTTTAAAGCCTCATAGGCCTTTATGGCCTTCTCAAACCTCTGGTTTATCACATCCCAGTTTAGGCTCTGTAAAAAGGCGTCTATGTAAGGGGGCCTTTTGTTCTTTTGGTCCACATAATAAGCATGTTCGTAAGTATCAAGCACTATTAGAGGTATAAGGCCAGTGTAGTTATATACATTGTGAGCGTCCAAGCCGTTTACCACAAGCCTGCCGGAGAATATATCAAGCCCCAATATGGCCCAACCCCTAAAGGCTATCCCGGCCGCCTTTATCTCTTGAATACAGGCATCCCAAGAGCCAAAGTCCTCTTCTACCTTTTTCTTAAAAGCCTCAGAAGGTTGTCCCTTTGGTCCAAGATGTCCAAAGTATAGCTCATGCAATACCACACCCATGTAGTTAAATGTCTCTTCCACCTTTAATTCTCTGTATTCTGAGTAGTTTTGGTTTGCCTTGCTCCTGTCGGAGAAGTTAAGATCTGCAAGCTTTTCTTGAATTTCGTTATACTTGGTAACATAGCCTTTGTAGTGAGCTTCAAAGTGAGGTTCTATTTGCTCGTTGGATATGCCATTAAGGTTGGAAGGCTTTAGATGGTCCTTTGGCTGTAGTTTGTGAACTGGCATGGTTTCACCTCCTTGCAATGTTTTCTTTATTAGTATTTAAACATATTAGCAAGTGGTAGTCTTATGATAATAATCAACTTGCATGCTTCATTTATGTACATAGAATAAACACTCAAAAAGGAGGTGCGGAGATGTCAGAGCTTTCATACTCTGGATGGGAAACCTTTTTTAGATGGGTTCATTTTGTTGCGGGCATTACTTGGGTAGGTCTTCTATATTTCTTCAACTTGGTAAATGTGCCATACACAAAATCCACCAAACCAGAAGAGAGGCCTGCCCACATTCCCAAACTCATGCCTTTGGCTCTAGCATGGTTTAGATATGCTGCCTTAGTAACCGTCGCTGTGGGTATCATTATGATCTATCTCAAGTACTGGTCCGCTGGCGATATAGTTAGCTCTAACTCTGCAAAAACCATACTTGTGGGTGGCATACTTGGTATTATCATGATGCTCAACGTGTGGATATTCATATGGCCAAACCAGAACAAGATTATCCAAGCTACCGTAAAAGGAGAAAAACCAGACCCATCCTGGGGCAAACAAGCCCTTCTTGTTTCAAGGATTAACTTCACCTTATCCTATCCAATGCTGCTGTTTATGGGTGCTGCTAGCCACTATCCAATGGACTGGGGAATGATCTTAATAACGGGTATAATTGCCGCCATTATAGGTGCTGGTATAGTATTATTTGTACAACGTTAATAAGATTAGCTTGGGCGAGGTTAAACCTCGCCCATTTGGTGTAAGGATGAACATGTGCCTTAATAGTTATGATGCATATGCCCACCCATGCCTTTCTTTACAGGGGCTTGCACCTTTATCTCTCCAGATTTTTCAAACTTAAGGGTTATTTCCACCTTGTCCCCTTCTTTTAAAGGTTTATTGAGGTTTATTAGCATCATATGGTAGCCGCCGGGCTTTAACTCCACCTTTCCTCCCGCTGGTACTTCAAGGGCCTTTACCCTTCTCATCCTTCCTTCTACAGTTTCATGAACCTCAACTATCTTAGAAGCGTTGCTGGCCGCATCTATGAGTTTGTCTGGTTCTTTGCCTTTGTTTTCTATAATCATATAGGCGGCGGACATATTAGAAGTGGGTGGCACCTCCCTTACCCAGGCATCCTTTACCTCAATCTTCGGTTGTGCAAAAGACAAAGTCGCTGCAAAAAGACTGCCAAGCATGAGTTTTTTCATAGCTTTACCTCCTTGAAAAACCAGCCCGGCGGGATTCGAACCCGCAACCTTGGGATCCGTAGTCCCACGCTCTATCCAGTTGAGCTACGGGCCGTTAGGGTTATATTATATGCCATAATGGTAAAAGATACCATAGACCCACTTGCACTCCAGTATGACTTTGCCAAGAGGTATTTTAAGGAGTTTATCTCAGAAAGAGATCACCTTCTTTCACATCTCCATCCAGAGAAAACACCCCTTTTGATAATGGATTTACAAGGTATAAAGAGTAGATATTTAGAAATAAAGTATCATTTTACACAGTTCAAGGTCTACTATGCAGTAAAGGCAAACGACCATACAGAAATTCTCAAAACGCTTGCAGAGCTTGGCTGTGGGTTTGAAATAGCTTCTTCCCAAGAGCTTCAAAGGGTTTTGGACCTGGGAGTAAAAGGAGATAGGATTATATCTAGCAATCCCATAAAGCCACCCGATTTTATAGACCACTGCTACAGGTCTGGAGTAAATAGGTTTGTAATAGATTCTTTCACAGAAGTGGACAAAATATCTAAGATAGCCCCAAGGTCAAGGGTTTATGTAAGGCTTGTGGTGCCAAACGAAGGAAGCGACTGGCCCCTTTCAAAGAAGTTTGGCGTTGATGTGGATATGGCTCTTGACCTGCTTGAATATTCTCAAGAGAAGGGCCTTATACCCTATGGCATTACCTTTCATGTGGGATCGCAGTGCAACAACTTTAGAAACTGGCTTATAGGTATAAAAAGGGCCAGCGAACTGTGGCAAAAGGCAAAACTTAAAGGCTTAAGATTGCAGATGCTTAACTTGGGTGGTGGCATTCCAGTGAAATACACATATGAGGCACTTAGGGTGGAGGATATAGCCTATTATGTAAAGGGCCTTATACAGAAGTTTATGCCCTCCTTACCTCACGAACTTCAGATGGAACCTGGAAGGGGTATGGTGGGAGATCAAGGAATAATGGTTTGCAGGGTTATAGGAAAGGCAAAAAGGGGAGAAGAAAATTGGCTTTATATAGATACGGGCGTTTTTAATGGACTTGCAGAAGCACTAGGTGGTATAAGGTACCCCTTTTATTTAGAAAGAGAAGGCACTTTGAAAGAATGGACCATAGGTGGTATTTCCTGTGATAGTATGGATGTGATAGCACGCATGGTGCCTTTGCCAGAACCAGAAGTAGGAGACTATATATACATCCTCTCCACCGGTGCCTACACCACCGTTTATGCGGCGGAGTTTAATGGTTTTCCGAAGCCTGAGGTTCTGTGTGTTTAAAGCTAAGCGTACAAAGGCCCTTTTCTTCCATTTCTAAACTAACCCATGCCCTTATGTACCCTTCAAAGCTGTTTAAAAGATCCTTCTCAACAACTGATAAGCTTAAAAATATTAGGGTTTCCTCCTCCAATAACCTTTTTAGATAATCCACTTCCTTTACTGGTATTATTTCCCTTTGTCCAAGATAGAGTATGTCAGGATTTATATAAAAAGCATCCTTGACACCTTCTTCAAAGCTTTCTACATCCACGCCTACTTCCCTTTGTATAACAAGAGACTGACCATGCTTTAACAAAAAGCTTAAAGGAGATTCAAGTATATAAATCACTTTACTGTAGTTCTCACATAGGCTTTGAAGGAAAGAATAAGCAAAAGTGCTTGCCATAGCTTGATTCTTACATTGGATTATTACCACACCAGAGTTATGAAGCCTTACTATCTCTTCCAGCTTGTTTATACCATCCTTGTCTTGACATATTTTATTAAGTGGTGGTATATGATATGGAGTTTTAAGAATATGTACTACATAACTTCCTCTTTGAGTAATATAGCTTACTCTAAACCTTCCTATATTTTGAAGGCCGAAGGAAAAAACCCCTTCTCTACCAAGAGGACCAAGGGCAGAAGGTGTATGACTCCTCAAGGCTATTAACGTATCCCTTATGTCTTCAGAGGTTAGTAAGGCATCGGATATTTTGACAAGCTTATTTCCCCTCTTCTCACTCATAAAAGCTTTGGGGACTAGGTATATCTCCGTTATGTCTTCCTTAGTACTTAAGTAGTTAATTATATAAGGTATGTAGTTCATTTTCCCACCCTATCTTTGATAATTCTCATAACACTCCCTGTTGTAATAATTATATTATTTTTCCAAAGTCAAGGAGGAAAAAATGGCCGTAAAGGACATAATGGACGCTCTCAGAGATGAAGTTATAGAAAACGCAAGACTATCGGAGCTTGTGAAGGATATAAAGCTTATAGGCAATACCCTTGAGATAGTCTATAGGCTTCCCAAAAAGGGCCTTGAAGAGGAGATGGTAGAAAAAACCAGGCTTGCCCTTGAAAAGGTACCAGATGTGGAAGATGTAAAGATAAGGTTTGTGGAGGATATACCAGCTCAGCAAGTTATGGGTTCTCCAGCCTTTACAAGAAGAAGGGTGCCGGGCATAAAACACCTTATTGCTGTGGGAAGTGGTAAAGGTGGTGTGGGTAAATCCACCGTATCTGCCAACTTAGCCCTCGCCCTTTCAAAACTTGGCTACAGGGTGGGATTGCTTGATGCGGACATATACGGTCCAAGCATTCCAACCATAATGGGTGTAAAAGGCGAAAGGGTGCATGTGGATGAGAACAACCGCATAATTCCCATAGAAAAGTATGGCTTAAAGCTTCTCTCTATAGGCTTTTTGCTTCCTTCGGAAGACACGCCCGTTATATGGCGTGGTCCCATGCTTATGAAGGCCATTACCCAGTTCCTTTTTGATGTTAATTGGGGAGAGTTGGACTATCTTATCCTTGACCTGCCACCCGGCACAGGAGACGTTCAACTTACCCTTGCACAAAACGTGCATATGGGTGGTGCCATAGTGGTTACCACTCCACAGGATGTGGCCTTGGCCGACGTAAAAAAGGCGGTTGCCATGTTTAAAGAGGTTCAGATACCCATTGTGGGTGTTATAGAAAATATGGCCTACTTTGTTTGTCCCGATAGTGGTAAAAAGTACTACATATTTGGAAAGGGTAGAGTGGCAGAGTTTGCCACGGCCTATGGCCTAAAGATCCTTGGATCCATACCCATAGACCCAGAGCTGTCAGAAACTTCAGATAAAGGCATTCCAGTGGTAGAGAGCCATCCAGACTCGGATACGGCAAGGGCCTTTATAAGCATAGCCAAGTTAGTAAGCGATCTTACAGAAAGGAGGTAAAAGATGTTTATACAGAAAGCAGGTAAAAGGGTGGTCTATTTGGACCATATAGCTACAACACCTGTGGCACAGGAAGTCATTGATGCCATGCTTCCCTATTTTAGGGAGTATTTTGGCAATCCAACATCTCTTCATAGCTTTGGGCAGGTTGCCAAAAAGGCCATAAACAACGCAAGAGAAAAGTTAGCTTCCCTTATAAACGCCAACTCTCCAGAGGAGATAATATTTACATCTGGTGGCATAGAGGCCAACAACCTTGCCATTAAGGGCATATTGGAAGCTTATGAGAAAAGGGGAAGGCATATAATTACCACCGATATAGAACATCATTCCATACTTCACCCACTTAAAGGTTTGGAAAGAAAGGGTTGGGAAGTAACATACCTCAAGCCTGATAGATATGGTATTATACATCCAGACCAACTTGCAGAGGCCATAAGACCAGACACTGTACTTATAAGCATAGGACACTCCAATAGAGAGGTGGGAACAATACAAAACATCAAAGAACTGGTAAAGGCAGCAAAGGAGAAGAATCCAAAGGTCATATTCCATACAGACGCCTGCCCAAGCCTTGGACACTATCCTGTAGATGTAAAAGATTGGGGTGTGGATGCAGCTTCCTTTACAGCCCATCTTATGTATGGACCAAAGGGTGTGGGTGCCCTTTGGACAAGGAAGGGTGTAAAGATAAGACCACTCATAGAAGGTGGGACTCAAGAAAGAGGTGTAAGGGCTGGTACAGAAAACGTGCCCGGCATAGTGGGCTTTGGTGCGGCCTGCGAGCTTGCTATGAAAGAACTTCCAGACAGGATGGAAAGGCTCTCTCGCTACAGGGACAGGCTAAGAAAAGGCCTTGAGGAAAAACTTGACATGATTGAATTCACAGGACACCCTACTCAAAGACTTCCCCACCACCTTTCTTTGATAGTGCACCTTATAGAAGGAGAAGCTATGCTTTTGAGGCTTGACCTGATGGGTATTGAAACAGCATCTGGCTCCGCCTGTGTATCCTTAGCATTGAAGCAATCCCACGTTCTTTTTGCCATTGGAGTGCCAAAGGAAGTGGCAAACGGCTCCATAGTCTTTAGCTTTGGAAGAGACAATAGGGATGAGGATGTGGATTATGTATTGGAAGAGTTTCCAAAGACTGTAAAGCTACTTAGGGAGCTATCACCCTTTAACCCAGAAAACTGGGAGCAGTATGTAAAAGGTAAAAAATGAAGATAGCCGTCCATATATGCTGTGCGCCCGACGCAGTTTACTTCTTAAAAAGGCTTAGGGAAGACTACCCCAAGGCCCATATAGTGGGCTTTTTCTATGATCCAAACATTCACCCTTACGAGGAGTACAAGCTTAGGCTTATAGAGACCCAAAGGATATGCAAGGAATTGAATATAGAACTGCATGAAGGCGAATATGATGTGGAAAGGTGGCTTTCTTATGTGAAGGGCTATGAGGATGAGCCAGAAAGGGGCAAAAGGTGTGCCCTTTGCTTTGACTACAGGCTTTTGAGGAGTTTTGAGTTTGCCAAGGAGGTGGGTGCCACCCACCTTACCACTACCTTGCTTATGAGCCCAAAGAAAGAGTTTTTGATGCTAAAGGAAAGCGGAGAAAAGGTGTGCGAGGGCTCTGGCGTTGAGTTCCTAGCCTTGGACTACAGAAAGGGCGGTGGCACGCAGGAGATGTTTAACCTTTCAAAGAAGTTAGAACTTTACCACCAAGACTACTGCGGCTGCATATACGGACTTTTCAAACAGAAGAAGGAGAAGGCCCAATGGGACCTTTTGACCTTTGTGGGAAGAAGGCCTGGTAGCAAGGAGGAGATGATATTCATAAAAGAAATAAGGCTTTTTGCGGAAGAGGAGCTTTCTCTCTCCTGCAAGGAGTGGGAGTTTGGCTTCTTAAACTGGAAGGTGGTAATGGGCAAGATAGAGGTGCAAGGCCAGACCATACCTTCTTTGGTAAGGCCTTTTTCTTCTTCTATTAGAGGCCTTTTAAAGGCGGACCCGGTGGAAAAGGTGGGAAATGTGATTTACTACAACAAGGGAGGTTTGAGAGTAATCCTAAAAGAAAGGCTAGAGGATGAGCCCATAGAAAGGATAGATGGCCTTTGCAATCCCACCTTTATTGTTTCCAAAAAGTATGAGGAGATGCTTTTAAAAAACAGAGTTAGCGCCACATTGCAGACGGAGATAACACCGGATAAATCCTTGGTGCTATTGGTAGGAAGCCAAGAGGCGGAGGAAATTTTTAAGGTTCCGGCGGATACTTTGCAAGACGGAAAAGGAATAAGCTTTGAATGGGTTAAGGAACTTCTTTTAAAAGAGACAAAGGATATAGCCATAGGCAAAAGGGCCTATCTTTTTGTGGGTGCAAGCACTCTTGGAGACCCAGGAACAAAGTTTTTTGAAGAAAGAACGGGAAGAAAGGTTAGCCCTCTTCTTTGTAGTCAAACTCTTTAGCTTCCATCCAAAGCTTGTCCATCTCCTCAAGGCTCATATCCTTTAGATTTTTACCAAGTTCCTTGGCCTTTTTCTCTATATATTTGAACCTCCTTTCAAACCTGTCGTTGGCCTTTTGAAGGCAAAGCTCCGCATCAAGGCCCAAAAGCCTTCCAAGCTCTACAACTGCTGTTAAAATGTCCCCAAGCTCATGCTCCAGTTCCCTCTTGTCTTTCAAAACTATAGCATCTTTTAACTCTTCTATCTCTTCCATAAGCTTTTCTAAGGCTTGTTCAGGCCTCTCAAAGTCAAAGCCCACAAGGCTTGCCCTGTCTTGAAGCCTCTGAGACCTCATAAGAGCAGGAAGGTTCTTTGGCACACCATCCAACACACTCTCCCTTTCCTTTAGCTTCCTCTCCTCCCAGTTTTTAAGAACCTCCTCTGGGCTTTCACATCCAAAAACATGGGGATGTCTGTCTATTAGCTTTTTGTTTAACTCCCTTATCACATCCCATATATCAAAGGCTCCCCTCTCTTTGGCAATGTGGGAGTGGAAAACCACTTGCAAAAGAAGGTCCCCAAGCTCCTCCTTTAGCTTTTTATCATCTTTAGAGTCTATAGCATCCAAAAGCTCGTAGGCCTCCTCTATGAGATACTTTTTTAAACTCTCATGGGTTTGGCTTTTGTCCCAAGGACATTTTGCCCTCAGTTCTTCCATTATTTTGAGGAGTTCGTCAAAAGGTTGCATGGTCTTGGAGATATTTTATCATAAGGGATTTGGTAAATCATTTTGTTTGTGGTGGTTGGGTGCTCTGTTGGTTTACCTCTTTAAAACAACACTCATCTTTCTTAGCATCTTTATATAATATGATGACAGATGTAGGAATGGGTAGAACTGGGCTCCCTTTTGGAATTTTACCTTGTTCATCTGGTCTTTGAGTTATTATTAAATAATCTTTTGTATGTAAGAAAACATACACTGATTTTTGCGTTATACAATGGTTTTCTCCATCACTGCAGGTAAATATTGAAAATATATTGGTATTTTTATTATTTTGGATAGCGCTTTTTAGAATTTTATCTTTATCATTAATAATCAGACAGGCATACTTATCTGCATAATTTGTGAATTTCAATACTTCACGGTTATAATATAATGGCATAATAATAATAATAATAACTATTGGGACAAAGAAGAGAAAGTTAAATAAAACTGAAAGCCAATCATTCTTTCCTTCTTTTATAGATTTTCCAATGGATATTCCTAAAAACGCATTGTACAAGCCAATTCCAGTTGCAATAATTAAAATTATCAATGGATTATAATTCAAATTCAGACTCCAGTTTATTAAAAAAAGAAAAAGTACAAATATAATTATTATAGTTATAATAATAATTATAATACAGATTATAGAACTTTTTTTAATATGTCTATCAGCAATTAAGAATGCAGCAAAAAGCAAAAAAGCCAAGGTTAAAATAGTAAAGAAATAGACTATTGAAAAAATAACTATAAAATCAGTAGTAGATAAGTATGTAAGAATATTAAAACCATGCTTCAAATTCATACCATACCAGAAGAATATAAGGCTACCTGCGAAAACAGCTGGGGGCACAGACATCGTTGCTATCTTAGCAAGAAAATCTACTATTTCTTTAGTTCTCTCTAAACTGCTTTGGGGTTTATCTCCACCTTTAGCTCCTTGATTTTGCATATTGCAACTTTCCGTATTCTCCCCCTTCTTCTCAAAACATTCACAAAAACATTTTAAAAACTTGCAAAATTTAGCACGCCATCCCTCAGAATTCTCTCCTCCATTCATATTTTGCTTTCCTCCCTACTTAGAACAATTATACCATGAATTAACCTCCACAACTTCCTATATTATTCTCTATGATCAGAGAAGCACTAAAACTGCTCTTTCTTATAACGGCCTATAACTTTATATTGCATTACCTATCTGGCTTTTTGCCCTTTGACCTGTTTCCCCAAAACTTAGAAGACATATTAATAGTCCTATCCATTGTGTCCGCCTTATACCTTGCTTGGCTTTTTGGATATAGGGAAAAAACTGTTATATGGCTTGCCTATGTGTCCTTTTTTCAAGTTGTTGGGCTTTCTTTAGTAAGAGAAAATTACACCTTAATGACTCAGTTCATCCCACCTTTGCTAATGACAGTATTACTTATATGGCTTTTTGAATCACCAGTAGAAAAAAGAACAAAAGAAATTGAAGAAAACAGGGAAAGACTTGAGGAAGAACTTTCAAGGAATCAAGAGGAATTAAGCAGGCTTACTGAACAAATAAACCTTCTAAAGGAGCTAACAGAAGGCCTTTCAAAGGAAAAAGAGGCCATAGAAAGGCAGCTTGAAAAGTTAAAGGAAGAAGAAAGCATAGAAAGACAAAACCTAGAAAGGGAGAAGGAAGAACTAAGCAAAAAACTAGTTGAGAATCAGAAAAAAATTCAAGAATATATGGACAGGCTTGAAAGGGTAACTAGAGTAAATAGAGAACTCTTTGAGATGCTTGAAGTAATGCAAGAAAAGGAACCAAAAGGAGGCAAAGAAGAGCTTTCAAGACTTAGACAAGAAAGAAAGAGGTTATCAAAAGAGCTTATACAACTCCAAGAACTTCTTGAGGAATTATCTCAGGAAAATATTGAGCTAAACAAAAAGTATGAGGAGTTAAGGCAAGTTTTATTAAAAGAAAATAAAGAGAAGGAACTTTTGAAATTGGAAATTGAAAACCTCAAAAGGTATTCAGAAAGCACAAAAGATATTTATAAGGAGGTATTTGACATCTTTTTTGATAACATTGAGTTTGATGAAAGGGCTGTTAAAGAATTTATAGAGTTAAACTATGAAGCAAAAAAGGAATTTATAAAAGAACTTTTTCTTTTGAATATGAAGGACTATGAAGATAAATTTGAAAACATGAAAGGCTACAAGAACGTTTTTAAGTTAAAACCTGCAGGTGGAAGAATATACTTTACCTTTGGAGATAATAAAAGGTGGAGGGTGTTAGGTATATTGTGGGGTGAGGACAACAAGACAAAGAACAGATATGTGAAGGAACTTTTGGTAAAATATAAAGATTAATGGCGTATAAAGGAGGCTAAGAGATGAGAAGCCTAAAAGAGGCAATTGAAACCCTTTTGTCTTTTAAACCCGATGATTACATGATTACTAACCTTTATCTTAGGCTTGATGCAGAAGATAGGGAAAATAGGAAGTACCTTAGAAGTTTTAAGGATCTTGTAAAAATGCAAAAGGAATATTTAGACAAAAGAGGTCTTAAGGGCGAAGTATGGAAATCTGTAGAAGAAGATTTTAAGAAGATGGAAGAGTTTTTATCAGAGCCAGAGAATCTTAAGGGTTGTAGGGGTATAGCAATCTTCTCTTCCTCTGCAAGGGGTATTTTTGAAGTTGTAAAGCTACCCTATGTTTATAGGAGCCGACTGATTATATCCCACAACCCACTCCTTAGAGAGATAGCCTCCATAGATGAAGAGCTTGGAAGGATAGGGGTGCTTTTGATAGACAGGAAGCATGTAAGGTTCTTCCTTATGGACCTTGAAGGCGCTACTGAAGTGCTTGACTTCATGGAACCAATAGCCACAAGGGCTCATAAATTCCATTCTGGCGGCGGTATGCTAAAGGGTGCGGAAGGAACCATGAAATTTTCCATGCCCCAAAGGGTAGGTGGTCCCAATATGGTCCAACACGCTTTCGGCGAGTATAGGTTCCATATGAGGATCAAAGAAGAAAAGCATAGGCTCTTTAAACTTGCCAGCGATGCCCTTATGGAAGCATGGAAAGAAAGCAAGTTTGACAAGCTTGTAATAGGATCCGATAGGGAAGATATAGAGGAGATAGAGAACCATCTTCATACATACTTAAAAGAAAGGCTCATCGGATACATAAGGGTAAACCCGTCCCATGTGGAGGAGTTGGAACTAAAGGAAAAGGTTTTTGACCTGCTTATTCAAAAGAGTAGAGAAGAGGAAAAGGCCCTAATTAGAGAGCTTGAAGAACTTCAAGGTAAAGGTCTTGCAGTAAACGGCACTTCAAAGGTATTGGAACAGCTCTATGCGGGCAACGTTAGGGTTTTACTTGTGCCAGAAGACTTTCATAAACCTGGATATGTATGTGAAAACTCCCATCTTCCACTCCTAACTCCAAACTGTCCTACCGATGAAAAGGTTTATGAAGTGCCAGACGTAGTAGAGGAAATTATTGAAATGGCTCTGGAAGAGAGAGCAAGGGTAAAGGTGCTCTTTCTGGAAGAGACAAAGAAAAAGGTGGATGGGCTTGCCTGCCTTATGCGGTTTGCTCTATGAACTATGATAGAGTGGTAATATTCATTGACGGCTCTAACCTTTTTCATGCCATAAGGTATATAAATGTAAGGATAGATTACCAAAGGCTTGTTGCCTTTTTGTCAGAAGACAGAAAGCTTATAAGGGCCTACTTTTATGGTGCAGTTCCACAAGAAAAGGACCTAAAGAAAAACTCACCAGAATGGGAAAGCTATTTAAGACAGAGAAGATTTCTTGAAGAGCTTTCCCTTCAAGGTATAAAGGTAAAGTTGGCAAAGCTAAGAAGGCTCCCCTCTGGAGAGTATGTGGAAAAGGAAGTGGATATAATGCTTGCTACAGATATGTTAAGCATGGCATATATGAACGTTTTTGACACGGCGGTGCTTGTAAGTGGAGACAGCGACTTTTCCTATACGGTAGAGGAGGTGCAGAGGATAGGGAAAAGGGTTGAGAACGCATCCTTTAAAAAAACAAGCTCTTACCATCTTCGTAAGGTGTGCGATAGGTTTGTACTTTTGGATGATTACTTGGATAGGTTTATGGTGGAAGAAAAACTTGAAGTTACTCAGGAAGTAAGTTTTTGGGAAAAGATAAAGAGATTATGGAAAAGGTAAAATCTTTAAAAACAAGCAGAAGCACATGTATAAGAGGTTTAAATTGCATAGAGGAAGAGGACAAAGAAACTGTTATTACGGTGGGCAACTTTGATGGAGTACATCTTGGACATAAGTCCCTCCTCCAAAGGGTTAAAGAAAGGGCTAAGGAAAAGAAACTAAAAAGCCTTGTGCTTTCTTTCTATCCCCATCCTATTAAGGTCTTGAGCCCTTCCCAAGCTCCCTGTGAGCTTACGGACCTGTATGAGAGGTCAGAGCTAATACTACAAGAGGGCATAGAGGATGTAGTTTTTATAAAGTTTGATAAGAATTTTGCCACTCTTAGCGCAGAGGAGTTTATAAGGGAGGTTATAGTGCAAAGGCTTAAGTGTAAGCACTTAGTAGTGGGTTATGATTGGCGATTTGGCTATAGGCGTGAGGGAGAAATAGAGCTTGCAAGGGAGATGGGTAAAGAGCTTGGGTTTGAAGTAGAAGAGGTAGAACCCTTTAGGGTAAACGGTCATGTTGTAAGCAGCACTTTAATAAGAAGGCTTTTGCACATGGGGAGGCTTGAAGAGGCTTCTATTTACCTTGGAAGAAATTACTCAATAAAAAGGCGTGTGATAAAAGGTGATGGAAGAGGTTCCTCACTTGGCTTTCCTACTGCAAACCTTGAAAATACAGAAGACCTCTGCTTAAAAGAGGGTGTTTATGCTGTAAAAGTAGAAGACAATTTTATGGGAGTGGCTAATTACGGCAGAAGACCCACCTTTGATGGAAGTAAAAAGGTCCTTGAGGTACATATACTTGATTTTCAAGGAAATTTGAAAGAAAAACACATAAAAGTGGAGTTTTTACAGTTTTTAAGAGAAGAAAAAAAGTTTAATAATCCACAAGAGCTTATAAAGCAAATAGAAGAGGATATATTAAGAGCTAGAAGCCTCTTCAGTTGAATATAGATAAAGAATCTTACCATCCTCCGTTAGACCAAAGGACTTTTCCATCTTGTCCTTTAACCCTTTCTTGTTTTCCAAAAAGTCCCTTAGAGTTTTGGGCTCACCATGAGCCCTTAGCATATATTCTCTTACCTCTCCATTGTCAAAATGAATTTTTACAGGCAGACAGTAGAACTTGGAATGTTCACCCTCATGGCATCTTTCTATTTCACCAACAACTTCTATGCTTACACTCCTGGCAATTACCTTCATAGGATATATTTTAACTTATTCCGAACTCCTTCAGCTTTCTCCACAGAGTTGTCCTATGCATACCAAGTATTTTTGCAGCAAGGCTTTTGTTGCCACCCACCTCCTCAAGTACCCTTTTTATCCTCTCCCTCTCTTCTATCATCTCCATAGAATTGTTTTCCATTTCAATCTGAAGGTCCTCTTGCTTGATAAGTGTACCCCTGCACGTTATGACTGCATGTTCTATAACGTTTTCAAGCTCTCGCACATTACCTGGGAAGTTGTAGGATAAAAGGATCCTCATAGCCTCTGATGTTATACTTCTTATCTTCCTTGAGTATTTCCTTGAGTACTTCTCTATGAAGTAGTTTACCAGTGCGGGAATATCCTCTTTTCTCTCTCTCAAAGGAGGGAGTAAAAGTTTCACAACGCTAAGCCTGTAATACAAATCTTCCCTAAACTGTCCTTGTTTTATAAGCTCCCTTAGGTTTTTGTTGGTAGAAGCTATAATGCGCACATTGGCTCTTCTTGTTTTTGTATCTCCAAGCCTTTCAAACTCCTTCTCTTGTACTAAATGCAATATTTTGGCCTGCAAGTGCAAAGGCATATCCCCTATCTCATCCAAAAACAACGTGCCTCCTTCTGCCAGCTCCACCTTTCCTGGCTTATCCCTCACAGCACCCGTAAAGGCCCCTTTAACATAGCCAAAAAGTTCTGCCTCCAACAGGCTTTCTGGTATGGCTGCGCAGTTTACCTTAACAAAAGGCCCATCCCTCCTTGGAGAAAGGTAATGTATATACTTAGCAAGCAGGCTTTTTCCAGTGCCAGTTTCACCCTCTATGAGTATATTCACATCGTATTCAGATACAGTTTTCGCCGTGTCAAGCACCTTTTGAAAAGCTGGGCTCCTTGTTATGATACTTTCCTCTTCCAACTCACAAAGAACTATATCCTTTAACACATACAAAGAGACCACATAGCCAAAGCCAGAGGACATGGGGGACATTAAAAGGGATGCCTTTTGTCTTCCGCAGGGAGTTTCCACAAATATGTCTGCCCTTTCTCCTTCTGGAGGAAGTTCTTCCAAAGACAGGTTTATAAGGTCCTTTATATGTCTGCCTACCAAGCTTTCACCCTCTTCCCTGCAGAGCATCCTGCTTGCCACTTTGTTATGCTCCACCACTTTCCCCTCTGGGTCAAGCACCAGTATGGCTTCAACTATGGAATTTAGTATGGTTTCCTTGTAGGTCCTTTGACGTTCCGCCTCCACTATACAATGGACCACATTGCTAACGTCCTTAAAGATCTCAAGAACGCCTATAAACCTACCTTCTTCATAAAGAGGCGACATACTCCAACATACATGCTTGGATCCTTTTGAAGCTGTATCGTAAACCTGCACTCCCTCCCCTTCCTCTTTTACATACTCAAAGGGACAATGTTCACATATGGAAAAAAGTCCCCTACAGCTTTTTCCTTTAGTATCCTCTCCAAAAAACTCCCTTGCAGACTTATTGGCATAAACTACCCTATAATCCTTATCTATAACTAAAACACCGTCAAATAAATCATCCAGAAGAAAAAAAGTCCATCATCACTCCTTCTTACCGTAATACTTGTAAAGGTACTCCACAATAGGACCTACATCCTCCTGCTTTATGGGAGCTCCAAAGACCTTTATCATCTTATTTACGCTTGCTTCCCATCCCTTCTTGTCAAGGAAAGGAGAGTTCATCTGGATGTAATCAAGGCTGTGGCATACTGAACAGTTTGCTTCAACTAGCTCTTTACCTTTACCATCTTTTAGCTTTATCTTCTCTTCTCCCGCAAAAGCAAGAGCAAACACTCCCACCACCATAAGCGTAACAAACCTTTTCATATTAAACCTCCTTAAAGAACTTTTATGCTTATCTTTTGCACCACATTGTGGTGATAGCCTGCTGGGTTCCATATTAGTTCAAAGGTTTGAGTTTGACCTATACGGTTTGTCGCTTTTGCCATTATTGTATAGGTTCCCTTCTTTGTGGGTTTAAACCTGTATGTCCATGGCCTCCATGAGTATCTACCATAGTCTTTGCCAAGCTCTGCTTCTTGCCAGCTCTTACCACCGTCTATTGAAATCTCTACCATTTTGATGCCATATCCTCCATCCCAAGCCATACCCTTTACTTCCACCACTTGGCCTAACCTAAAGGCCTGACCATCCTTTATGTTAGTAATAAGAGAGTTAACCACCATTTCTGTTATTGGTGTGTTTACTGCAGTTTCTTGAGATATAAACCTTTCAACCACCGGGAACTTGCCAAGTGGTACCCTATAAGCTGTCTTCATCCAAAAACCATCAAAGGGCTTTGCAACCACATTTATAGATGTTATGTGCTTGATCCAATATGTAGCAGTCCATCCTGGTACCACAAGCCTTGCTGGAAAACCGTTCCAATGTGGTAGTGGTTCTCCATTCATTTCATAAGCTATTATCACGTTTTCATCAAGGGCTTTCCATACAGGTATGCTCTTTATAAAGTCTGGCGTGCCAGCAGCCACACCCGTATCTGCTCCATCTACAACCACTTCCAAGGCACCAGCCTTCAACCCTGCCTTATTGAGAATATCCTTGAGCCTTACACCTTTCCATTTTGCATTACCCATAGCTCCATAGCCCCATTCTATACCAGGCACATTGGGCTTCATTAGCCCTCTTCTATTTCCAGAACATTGACATAGTGCTACCACTTCCACTTGCTCAAACTTGGTTTTTAGGTCCTCAAGTGTGATTTCAAGGGGCCTTTCTACCGAATCACCACCAACCTTTAACCTCCACTCCTTGGGGTTAATTTCTGGTATGTTAGCAAGGTGGTACCTAACAAAGAATACATCGTTTGGAGTAAACACCTCATTAAAGTATTTGACCGGTGTTTCGTAGTTTGGCGGCCTGTAAGTCTTCTTTATGAGGGGTTTTTTACCGGGAAGGGCTTCAAGGACAGCAGACTCCAAGGCACCTCCTGGCAGCTCTTTTACCGCAGTTCCCCAAAGCTCTGGATCGACTGAGGCCAAGGCTAGCTTTGGCAACAATATACCGCTGCCTACGGCCACAAAGCCTCCTAAACCACCTTTAATAAGGTCCCTTCTGCTAAGCATTTCCTGACCTCCCTTTGGATATCATTGAGTACTATCATAAACCCTAATTCAAAAGCTTTGCAATAAAAAATACTTATTTACTTAATAACATAACCTTATACTATGTTTTCTATACACGCCGGGTGAGAATTAATTTAGGGTGGACACAACTATATGTTTTAATGAAAAATGAATAAGTGGGTGAGAAATTAATTAAGCAACGGGGATGCCACTATCATTTTTGCTAAAAATAAATTAGACAAATAACGTAATGGCACGCTAATGCGTGCTCTTAAAAAATCCGAAAATGTAGGAGTGAGCAAGAATTTTAATAAAGATACGATGTGCCGTGCCCTGCAAAGGATAAATTCCTCACCCGGCGTAACTATATGTTTTAATGAAAAATGAATGAAACAAACAGCACACCAAATGGGAAATTATAAGTTTAGGCTTCGAGCCTGTTGATTCTTTTAAATGTAGAGGCAAGACTTGCTCATGCTCTAATCTAACACCATTAAAGGATGTCACAGATTAAATTTACAGACATTTATATGTTTAAAATGGAATTTCTCATCCGGCGTTTATCCACTTAATAACTATGTATTTGAGAATTTAAAACAGCAACGCTTTTTGTCGTATAGACAAATGCGAATTAACTATAGCAAAAAGCAGTGGGCTTAAAACTAACCCCGTATCATAAATCTGTTGATATTTATAGGGTTTGCGATTATTACTAAAGACTTGACAACAAGTATGGAGTTTAGTATCTTATTAACAAGCAGCATATAAAAGGAGGTGTGGGGTAGTTGATGAGATGCAGGAAAGAATGTTATAATATATTTAAAGAAAGGGGGCATTGGATGTTCATAAAAATACAAACTGCTTACAGAAAGGAGAGGGTATCATGAAAATGCCAACTCTTAGGCTTCCACGGTTTCCGCTGAAAAGTGCAACAAAAAGTAGTATAGCTCTTCATTTAACACACAATAGGATAAGGCTTTTGGGGTTAAAAAGGGATAAAAGCCCACTTTTTGCTGTGGAGATTTCCCCAAAAGAAGATAAGGCAAAAGCTTTAAAGGATTTGGTAGATAAGCATAACATAAAGGGTCAAGAGGTTATAGCATGCTTATCTGTTAATGAGGGGCTTATGAAATTTTATACTTATCCATCAGCCCTTAGCAAAAAAGATCTCAAAAATTCCATAGAATGGACCATCAAAAGGGAACTTCTTGCTTTAAAAGAGGAAGCGTATTACGACTACTATGTGCTTGATTCTTTTCCAGATCCAAAAAAAGTGGGTGTAATTGCTGTCATTGCCAGAAAAGAGACCATAGAAGGTGTAAAAAGGCTTGTTGAATTTGCTGGCTTGAGGTTAAAAACTCTTGATTATGAAGTTGTTGCCATAATAAATTATGGTTTATATCACAAACTTCCTTTACCCTTTTCCATTTTGCACGTAGATTACGATTATTCCATATTGGTTACCTATTCTCCATCAAATATAAGTTATTATGTAGATCAGTGGAATCTTGCTGAATATTTGGAAAATAAAAACGAAGAAACTTTTGAATCCTTTATTTCTGAAATAGTTAGCTTGGTAGTCCTTAATGATATAACAAGTCTTTATATAGCAGGACCTGTTTTGATGTATGAAGATGTCACTGCACGCATAATGGAAAACGTACCCATCTTTGGTTTACTTGATCTAGAAGGTATTCCATCCAGCTTCTTTATACCATATAGCCTATGCATAAGGGGGTTGGAAGAATGATTAGGATAAATTTGCTAAAGTCTGAGCAAAAGAAAAAAAGCATAAGCATAGACTTAACAGCTTTAAAAAGCTTAAAAGTGCAAGACCTTTTAAAAGTAAATTCTTTGTATTACGCCGGAGCCTTTCTTTGGATAGTGGTTATACTCGCCGCAGGTTATTATTTCAAATTGAACCAAGACAAGGAAAATCTGAGGAGGAAGCTAGAAGAGTTAAACGCAGAAAAAAGCAGACTTCAAGCTCAGTCAAAAAGGTTTTTGGAGCAAAAGAAATCTTTGGAAGCAGAAATTGCACGTTTAAAAGCTCAAATACAAGATATAGATAAAAGCAAAGACATTATAGTTGGGCTAAAGTCCTACTATAATCCGTTTAACAACAGCCTTGATTTATATACCCTGTCTTTACCAAAAACATCTTGGGTTAATAATTACAAGCAAAACCTGGATATAAATACGCAAACGGTAAAGTCTGAATTGGATATAAATACATTTGATTATCAAAGTATTAGCGCTTATGGTAGGATCGTAGGTAATAGGTCTAAAAAGGTTACTATAAGCCCTGTAGAAAGGAAGGCAACACCAAGCGGTTTTGAGTATTACAATGCTAAACTTTCTATGGAAAAGCCTATTCAGGAGGGGAAATAGGTCATGGAAAACATAAAAGCGCAGTTTAAAAACCTACCACCTTGGCAGAAGTATTTTTTGGTGCTTGGTTTACCTATACTATTGTCTCTATATATATGGTTTATCCTTATATCCCCAGTTTTGGAAGAAACTAACAAACTGAAGCTTGAAAAGGAACAGGTGGAAAAAGAAATAGAAAATATAAGGAACAGTATAAGACCAGCCATTTTGAATGGTTTGAGGAAAGAAAAGGAAAGACTGGAAGCGGAGTATGCACAAAAATACGCAGAGCTCACAAGCATGGTAGGAGAGATACCAACAGAAAAGGATGCTGCAAAGATTATAAGAAACATAGGAAGCATAGCCACTAAAAGTGGTGTAGTAATACTAAACCTGCAAGTGTCCAGCCCACAAAAGGTAAGTTATGAACTTGTACAGCAGGGTGACAAAAAGCTTGTAAAGGAAATACAACAACAGCAGCAAGGGCAACAACAAACCCAACAACAAACGCAACAACAACAGCAGCAAATGCAGCAACAACAAAGACAATCACAGCAACAAAAGCAAACACAGCAAAAACAACCGCAGGGTGTAAGCTTTTTAAGGAGTGAACTAAAGTTAACTCTTTCTGGACCCTATGGGTCAGTGAGGAAGTTTTTAGAAAGGCTTGAAAAGGAAGGGATTATATCATACCCTTCCTCTTTGGCATTAACACCTGAAGGCAAAAACAAGGTAAAGGCAGAAGTTGTGCTATTCTTAATTATGAAGGAGGAAGGGCAATGACAAGGTATATTGTAGCACTTATATTTGTGAGCCTATCTTATGCGCAAAATGCCTTTCAGAGCCTTGAAGGCGTAGTGGGTTATATAGTGGTGGAAAAAAGGGGAAAGGTAGAAAACTATCTTGTGATAGAAGACAAAGGAGGCTCTGTCAAAACTGTAAAAGTAGATAAGAAACCATCCGATTATCTAAAAAGGGTAGAAGAAGGAGGGAAAAAATGAAAAGGTTGATCTATGCACTCTTATTGCTATTACTTATTAACTTCTCCCAAGCACAGATAATTAGGGAGATGAAGTTTGAAAACGTAAAGCTGGAAACGGTTCTAAAGGCTTTATCAGAAGTTTCTCAGATGAGCCTCGTCTTTGATCCAGCCATCTCCCAAGACCTTCAAAAAACAGTAAGCGTATCCATATACAAGCCAGTGCCTGTTGGGGAGGCTTTTAATATAATTCTAAAGGAAAATAACCTTATAGCAGTACCAATAGATGCCAAGGTTTATCGTATTACGAAAGCTGGAAGCATAAGCGTAAGTGTTGCAGAGCTAGAAGAGAGAGAAATAAAGGAAATTGTAAGCTTTTTAAAAGCTAGAGTAAGCCCTTCTGCAGAGATAGTGCTTGATAAAACTTTGAAAACCATATATGTTAGAGATGAGGAAACAAACATAAAAAAGCTTGAGCCTGTTTTGAAAAATTATAGAAGGCTTGCGCAAACCTTGGTTCCAAGAGAAGAAATACAAACCAGGGTTTTTTACCTAAGGTTTATAGACTTAGATAATGCAGAAAAAAGAATAAAACCAAATACAACACAAGAAACTCTCATAACAAAAGCTTATGACTTTAATGCTCTGATTATAAGAGACACACCAAAAAGGCTTGCAGAATACGAAAAGATACTAAAGCCCTTTTTGACCACCACACCCACAGAAAGAAAACCAGTTACGAAGATCTTTTACCTTAAGTATGTAAGCCCGGAAGAGTTTATAAAGATGATAGAGCCCTATAGGTCTGAGGCGGGTTTGATACTTAGTGGTGGTGCAGAAAGGCCCATACAACAACAGCAACAATCTGGTCAACAACAAACAGGTCAAACACAAGTATCTGCAGCTCCTACCCCCATAATCAAAGAATTCAACGCAGTTATGATTACAGATTATCCAGATGTACTACAAAGGATAAAAGAGATCTTCAAAGAATATATAAGCGATACGCCTGTAAGAATATCCATAGAGGCTCGTATTGTAGAAATATCCTCAGAAACTTTGAGGGAGCTCGGTATAAACTGGAATGCCCTCTTGTCTCAAGCTAGAGTACCACAATTTTGGGAGGGCGGTGTAAGTGCTAATATGGGCCTACCTCCACACGTTGCAGGCTCACCAATCTTGATACCGCAACTTTCTCCAAATCCTGGTGGCCTTTTTGTCTTTACTTATCAAAAAGGCATATTGAATGCGCTTAATCTTAGAATTTCAGCCCTTGAAAGGATAAACAAAGCAAAAAGTATAGCAAAGCCCATGGTGGTTGCTATAAACGGGCAGAAGGCTACCATAAAGCAAGGAGTTCAAGTACCATATTTAACTGCAGCACCGGGAGCAGGTGGTACTGCTGTGCAAAACGTTCAGTTTAAAGATGTAGTATTGGAGCTTGATGTTACCCCAGTTGTATCACCAGATGGAAGAATACTTATTGATTTAGCCTTAAAAAGGGACACGGTTGGAGTCCAAACACCTCAAGGACCTGCTATAAATACCAAGGAGGTAAAAACAAAGATAATAGTGGAAAGTGGCCAGACTGTGGTGTTGGGCGGTGTTATAGATAGCCAAGATAGTCAAACTAATGAAGGTGTGCCAGGCCTAGTAAGAGTACCAATTCTCAAATATCTCTTCGGACAGGAGAAGATAAATCAAGCTGATAGGGAACTCTTGATATTTATTACTCCTACTTTGATAACACAATAATGAAGGTTTTGATAAGGGGCGTGAATGAGGGCAATGTGGATAAAATTTCCGAGTACTTTGTCAACTTGGGCTTGAGCCCCGCCCCACTTTATAAAAGCCTTTCGGAGAATTCAGATCAGGTTACAATAGAATGCAAAGAAGACCAGTTTTTTGAGCTTAAAAATGCTCTAGCCGGTATTTGCGAAGTCATTCTAATGGAAAAGAAGAAAAGCCCTCCATTGCCTACCCTTTCCTTGATTTCCCTCTTTTTGGATAACCTTTTGCTTTTCTATATACTAAAACTCTCTATATACTCTTCGGATTTTAGGATAATGCTTGGCTACCTATTTTCCTCTTCAAAGGCACAAGCCTACTTTCAGCTCATACTTTCTTTATTTTTGATAGTTGGCTATTACTACGCCTTTATAAAGACAAAAGAAGCACCCCCTATTGCCAGGCTCCTTGAAATAAGATACCAAAAAGACCAAAACTGGGTAATCCTAGCCTATAGCCTTCCCCTTATAGGCCTTTATCTCATATCCAGCGGAATACCTTTTGGAAGGCTTTTGGGCTTGGCTATGCTTTCTTTTAGCGTTGGTATATTGGTTTATTCAAGCGTGAAGTTTTCGTGAAGATGCTTGACATGTGTATAAAAAGTGATAAAAATATACCTATCCTCCTCTAAAAGGGGAGGAAATACTCTAAAGGAGGGTTTAGCCATGAGAAACCTTTACCAAGCCACAAGCAAAGCCGTAAGGCTCAACAGCTCAAAGGGTTTTACCCTCATTGAGCTCCTTGTAGTCATAGCCATCATAGCCATCTTGGCATCCTTGGCCATACCGCAGTATCTTGCCTACCAAAGAAGAGCAAAAGTAAGCTCCTACGCAGAGCCCATAGCAAGGGGTTGTTTGATGGATATAGTAGCTTGGTGTATGGAAAATCCAGGTGCAGCTGTAAACACTACGGCCCTTGTCAACTGTGCTAACACTACCGTTACTACTGCAGGTGGAACAGTAACACTGACTCCAAATGGTGGAACATGTACAGCAGATGGGCAACCAGGTGCTACCGCACAGGCAACTGCAACACTTAGCGGAGTGACTGACTACCGTGCCAGGTGTTTCTATCAAAACCAAAGCGTTAGATGCACTGTAGAAAGACAATAACCATCCCAGCCCCCTCTTGGGGGGGCTTTTGCTATGAGGAGGGGCTTTTCTCTTATAGAACTTTTGGTGGTGATTGCCATTTTGGCGGTGCTTGCCTCCATAGCAATTCCTTCCTATCTAAACTACAGAACAAAAGCTATGGTTACCTCTTATGCTCTTCCCTTGGCAAGGGCTTGCATGAACGATATAGCTTCCTATTGTAGTGTAGAGGCAAAGGATGAGACTTATAACAATCCAATAGGAGACTCAAGGTTTCCAAACTGTAGAGAAAACAATCAAGTGGCCGGTGGTAATGTAAAAATAAGTGTGAGTGTGGTTCCTTCTTGCAATAGTTCTGGTATGCTATCTCAAGGTGTTATAGTAGCTTACATTGAGGGATCTGACAGCTACAGAGCCTATTGCACTGTAGATGTTAGACCTTTTAGGTGTTATATAGAGTAGGAAGAAGGGAAGGGGCAAAGGCCCCAAGAAGTGTGCTATGAAGGCGCACGAGGGAAGGAGGCGTACCGGTTGATAATATAACATAAAATTCACGTCATTTCAACATGATATAAATCATATAATTTCTGTGGTAAAATTTTCTTCCTTAAAAAACTCAAGAGGTGCAGGTATGAAGTGGGACAATGTGTATCTTTGGGAAGGAAAGGCAAACATACCACAGGAAGGTCAGTTTATAAAACTTAAAGAGGATAAGAGCCTTGAGGTGCCGGACAATCCAATAATCCCTTACATTGAAGGGGATGGCATAGGTTCAGAGATTGCACCCGCCATGATACATGTGGTAAACACGGCTGTAGAAAGAGCCTATGGAGGAAAGAGGAAAATATATTGGGTTGAACTCCTTGCGGGCGATAAGGCTGAGGAGAAAACTGGCAAGCGTATGCCAGAGGAGACCCTTGAGGTGTTAAAGACTGCCATAGTCTCCATAAAAGGCCCCCTTGGCACGCCCGTAGGAAAGGGTGGAAAGTCTCTCAACGCTATCCTTCGCCAATCTATGGACTTTTATTCTGCCATAAGGCCAGTCTATTGGCTTGGACAGCCTGCACCCATACCAAACCCCGAAAGGGTCAATGTGGCCGTCTTTAGGGAAAACTCTGACGACGTTTATATGAGCATAGAATACATGCCAAGGGCGGAAAATACACAAAAGGTAAGAGAATTCTTTATAAAGGAGATGGGCGTTTCTGAGTATGCTCTTCCCGAGGATTGCGGTATAACGGTAAAGCCTATGAGTGAATACAAGACAAAAAGGCATGTGAGGAAGGCCTTAAGGTGGGCTTTGGAAAACAACAAGAAGGTGGTGGCTGTGGTAGGGAAGGGAAACATAATGAAGGCTACAGAGGGAGCTTTTATAAACTGGGCCTTTGAGGTGGCGAAGGAGCCAGAGTTTGAAGGAAGGGTTATAACGGAAGGTGAGCCAAAGGAAGGACAGGTTTTGATGGTAAGGGTTATAACAGACCAGATGCTTATGCAGTTGGTCCTAAGGCCTGAGGCCTACGATGTGATAATTACTCAAAACCTTAACGGTGATTATATATCCGACCTTGCTTCTGCTTTGGTGGGTGGTCCAGGTTTTGTGCCAAGCGGAAACATAGGCGATGGCTATGCCCTCTTTGAAAGCACTCACGGAACGGCCTACGATATAGCTGGTAAGGGTATGGCTAACCCACTATCCTTGACCCTATCTGGCGCCATGATGCTTGAATACCTTGGATGGAAAGAGCCGGCTGAGCTTATCTATCAAGCAGTTAGAAGGGCCATAGGCGACAGGCTTGGAACTCCAGACATAGCCAACGGCTTCAGAAAAATGGGCCTTGAAGCAAAGGAGCTAAGCACCTTTGACTTTGCAAGGGCTATTGCGGAGAGGATAGGCTAAAAATAATAGCCTTAAACCTCTCCCCCCTTTCCTTGTAATCTCTGAACATATCAAAGGAGGCACAGGCTGGAGAAAAGAGGATAATATCTCCCGGGCTTGAAAGCTCAAAGGCTTTATTTACGGCCTCCTCTAGGCTTTGAAGAAGATAGACCTCACAGCCCTTCCATGCCTTGGCTATTCTTTCCTTTGCCTCACCTATAAGCAAACATGCCTTTGTTTTTCTTTTTACAAGGTCCCTAATACTTTCAAAGTCTCCCCCCTTGTCCCTTCCGCCCGCAATAAGCACCACCCTTCCGTCCTCAAAGCTCTCAAGGGCAGACCTCAAAGCGTTTACGGTGGTAGATTTAGAATCGTTATAGACCTCTCTACCTCTAAAGCTTCCAAGGTATTCCATCCTGTAGGGAAGGCCCTTAAAGCTATAGAGTACCTCTTGGATTATTTCCAAAGGCACGCCCATGAGCCTTGCCATGGCACTGGCAAAGAGGGCATTCTGATGGTTGTGCCTTCCTTTTATCTTTAACCTTTCCACCTCAAAGAGAGGCTCACCAAGGAAGTAAGCCCTTCCATTCCTTATGTAGCCATCTGCACCCTCTTCAAAAAGGTAGAACCTTTTTGCCTTGTTCTCTGTAGCCCTTACCCTCTCATCAAGGCCGTTTAGTAGAAGAAAATCTTCCTCTTCTTGTCTCACAAAGATATTTCTCTTACTCCATAGGTAGTCCTCAAGGCTTTCATGCCAGTCAAGATGGTCTTCGGAGAAGTTCAAAAAGGCACCTATATGAGGCCTAAAGCTTTTAAGGGTTTTACCTTGAAAGGAAGAAACCTCAAGCACTGCAATGCAAGAAGGTTTTTTTAGAACTATTTGAGACAAGGGAACTCCCGCATTGGCTCCCTCCTCCACATTGGCGTAATACTCCCTTAGCATAAGGTAGGTAAGCCTTGTGGTGGTAGATTTGCCATCGGTGCCAGTTATGGCCAAGGCTATGCCCTTGAAGAACCTCCAAGCCAATTCCAGCTCTCCTATAAGCTCAAGCCCTCTCCTTTCTGCCTCCTTCCATAAGGTATGTCTTGGTGGAACGCCGGGAGATAAAACTATCGTGTCCACAAGGTCTAAATACTCTCTGAAGTCATCGCCCCTTGCATCATCACCGCTGTAGACCTCAAAGCCCTTTGCCTTCAAAAGTTCCACCGCAGACCTTCCGCTCACACCAAGACCCCAAACAAGGAATCTTTTCATGGCTATAGCTCCTTATGTATTCCCTCTATATAAATCCTTTCAAGTATTCTCCTCGCTATAGGCGCCGCAGCAGAACCGCCGGAGCCACCATGTTCCACAAGCACACCGATTACAAAAACAGGGTCCCTGTAAGGTGCAAAGCCCACAAACCACGCATGGTCCCTAAGATGGTAGGGTAAGTTTTTCCGTCTTGCGCTATGCACAGATATTTGAGCCGTTCCCGTCTTTCCCGCTATATCCACTATGCTTGAGTAGGCAGAGGTGGCCGTACCGCTTCTTACCACATCCCTTAGAGCTTCCCTCACCAAAGCAAAGTATTCTGGCTTTGCCCTCACCACCTTATAAACACTCCTTTTTGCCTTCCATATCACATTCCCATTAGCATCCCTTTTTTCCCTTACCAAGATGGGCTTATATATAACACCATTATTCACAATTGCCATCATCATAAGCGTTTGCTCAAAAAGGGTAGCCTTCATAAAGCCCTGACCTATGGACATATTTACCGTATCACCACCATACCAAGGCTCTTTAAGCTTGCTCCTTTTCCACTGGGGTGTGGGTATAAAGCCCTTTGAAAGGGGTAGGTCAAAGGGTATTTCTTCTCCGTAAGAAAAGCTTCTTAAAACCCTTTCTATCTCCCTTGGACCAAGCTTGTAATATCCATAATGGTAAAAATAAACGTCGCAGGAGTCCTTTATGGCTTTGTGCAGATTTACCCATCCATGCCCAGACCTGTTCCAACAGAAGAAATCTCTGTTTCCAAGCTCAAAGCTTCCATGGCATACCACTCCCTCTTTGGGAGATACGCCCTTTTCAAGGAGTGCCACGCCAAGGGCAGGCTTTATAACAGAGGCTGGTGGATATTTGGCATACAAGGCTCTGTTAAAGAGAGGTTTTAAGCTGTCCCCTGAATAAGCTTGCCATAGGTCGGAGATTTTATTTGGGTCAAAAGATGGATAGCTAAGCAAGGCCAAGACTTCGCCCGTTCTTGAATCAAGGATAAGAACCGCACCAGCCTTATGGCCTGAATCTCTAAAAACCTCGTAAGCTATCCTCTGAATTCTAACATCTATGCTTAAAACTAAGGTATTTCCTTTCTCTGGCTCCACATAGCCAATGTTGCCTATTACCTTGCCAACGGCGTTTACCATAACTTCCTCAGCACCCACTTTACCCAAAAGGTCTTGGTCAAAGGCCCTTTCTAAGCCATACATACCCACAAGGCTTTGAGTGCTTATCCTATCTCCATATTTTTGGAGATGTTTTTCTGTAGGATAGCCCACATAACCAACCACATGGGCGCATATCTCACCTTGAGTATAAAAACGTGATGGTATGGTGTTTATAAAAACTCCCGGGAGCTTATAGCTGTAATTATAAAACTTGTCTATCTCTTCCTGTGTTTTTAGCTCCATGAGAAGGATAGGCTCTATGCTTCTTCTCTTCCTTAAACTTTCATAGTCTAGTTGTACGTTAAAGATACTTTTTAGATTTTCTAATACCTCTTTTAAATTTCCTTCCTCTTGAAGTTTTTGGTTGTCAATAAAAAGCATGTATTTTGGCACGTCTTGAGCTATCTTTTCACCTCTTCTGTCCAAAATATCTCCCCTCTGAGGGTATATGATCCTTTTTCTAACATAGTTTTTTTGTGAAAGTTCCTTATAGAGTTTGCCCTTTATTATCTGAAGGTAAAAAAGCCGTATCACAAGTATCAAATAGGCAGCAAAACCAATAAAAGCTAAAAATAAAAAACGCCTTCTACTCATGGACTCTGTTAAAATAACCTCTTGATATAAAAATAATAAAACTCAGCTCAATCACATAGCTCAAAAGGAAAAGTAAAGGATTTATTTCCAGATAATATCTTAATCTGAAAAGTATGACCACCCATAGCTTTTCAACTAAAGAAAGAATTATGTATGCCAATAGTAGAGCTGCCCTACTTGGGAGATTAAATCGTGCTTTTAGAAAGCTTAGCCATATTGAAAAAAAGGTATAACCTGAGATATGCAAACCCAAGGAATCTTGGAACAGGTCCAAAAAAAGCCCAGATATTAAAGGCTTTTTAAGACTATGGTCTTCCTCCTTTAAAAGGTTTATAAAAAGATAAGCTAAAAGTAGGTTTGGCACTGTAAGGAGATTGTGAAAAAGGGCCAACAGCACCGAACTTTGGAAGAAGGCGATTATTAGGGTAAAAAGGTAAAATCTCATAACTTTTCCTTTATTAGGGTGCAGGTGGATACTCTTCTTATATCAATCGCAGGCTTGACCTCTACCCTTTTGAAGAAGCTTTTACCTTCTTCAGAAATGTTGACTATTGCACCTATAACAAGGGGAGGTAGATTTTTGTATGGTGACCTCAAAAGGACCATATCCCCCACTTTCAACTGGTCCTCTAAATTTACATGAAGCAAAAAGCCATAAGGATATCCACCTTTATATATGTATGCTTTGTCTTTGGAAGTAGCGCTTATAGAAAAGTCTTTGGAGAATACTGTTCTAACACGAGAAGAGCCACCATACACCTCATCCACAATGCCCACAAGCTTGTCTTCATAAAACACCACCATCCCCTCCCATAGTCCAGCATCTTGCCCTTTGTTTATAAGTATAAAGGTATCATTACCTGAAGGGTCATAAGCTATTACATTGGCATAAACCAAAGAAGTTTTTTTTACTTCAAAAGGTAAGTTTATAACCTTACTAAGGCCTTGAAGTTCCTTTTCACAGGCATAGAGCTGTACCTTGTAAAGATAGTATGCTTGTAGCTCCTTTTTAAGTTTTTGATTTTCTATGTTTGCATCTTTAAGAAGTATATATGTACTGATAGCATTCTTTGTATTTTCTATTATATTCCCCTTAAGTTCAAAAAGCGGTTGGACTACAGACCTTAAAAAGGTATAAAGTTGGTTTATAAAAGGTAAGGTGGAAAGATTAGTAAAATAAAGAAGCACACTAAGAAAAAGCACAAGAACTTTGGCACCATACCTTTTCATACCATGGATACTTTTCTTATAAGCTCTATGTTGTCAAGCGCCTTTCCCACACCCCTTGCCACCGCTGTTATTGGATCTTCGCAGTATCTTGTTTTTATGTTTGTCTCTTGTTCTATCCTCACATTGAGGTTCCTAAGTAGGGAGCCACCGCCCGCTAAGGTAATACCTCTTTCAGCTATATCAGAAGCCAGCTCTGGTGGGGTTCTTTCTAAGGTAGTCTTTATGGCATTTACTATGGAAGATATAACATCTTCAAGGGCCTCTGTTACATCCTTGTTGCTTATATTTATAACCTTGGGCAATCCAGTTACATCCCTACCCTTTATCTCCATCACCCTTTCTTCATCTTCGTATATGGCACTTCCAAGCTCTATCTTCACCCTTTCCGCCGTTTGCTCTCCTATTAATAGGTGGTATTTCTTCTTAACATGTTGTATTATGTATTCTGTCATTTCATCCCCTGCCACCCTTATGGAATTTGATACTACTATGCCAGCAAGTGATATAACAGCTATTTCTGTGGTGCCTCCGCCAATATCCACTACCATATTACCTATGGGCTCTTCTATGGGAAGGTCTGCGCCTATTGCTGCAGCCATAGGTTCTGCTATAAGGTAAACTTCCCTTGCACCAGCGCTCTTAGCAGCATCTATTACAGCCCTTTTTTCCACCTGAGTGACGCCAGAAGGCACGCCTATAACCACCCGAGGTTTTGCCTTGAAGATGCTTCCCCCTATGGCCCTGTTAATAAAGTAAGAAAGCATAACCTTTGTAGCTTCAAAGTCCGTAATTACCCCATCTCTTAGCGGTCTTATGGTTTGTATGCTTCCAGGAGTTTTCCCAAGCATATCCTTCGCTTCCTTTCCTACTGCAAGCACCCTCCCGTTCCGCACGTCAATGGCCACTATGGAAGGCTCGTAGAGGACTATACCCTTGCCTTGCACATAAACTACTGTGTTGGCAGTGCCAAGGTCAATGCCTATATTGTTAGGGATAAACCCAAAAAGGTTTGCTATTTTATTTAACATCTCTAATATTATAAACTATGGAGACTACTTTAAGTAAAAAACAGGAAGAAAAACTTTTTAAGGTTTTGGGTGGGGAGGATGAATCTATAAGAAAGGCAATTGAGTTTATAGAAGAAAAGCATGCAGGACAGTACAGAAAATCTGGTGAACCCTATGTGGTGCATCCCATAGAGGTAGCCATAACACTCGCAGAGCTTGGTATGGATAAAAGCACCATAATAGCCGGTCTGATGCACGATGTTTTGGAAGATACAGAAACCACCTATGAGGAAATAAAACAAAAGTTTGGAAAAGAAGTGGCGGATTTGGTAGAGGGTGTTACAAAGCTTAGTAAAATACACTTTAAAGACATTCAAACACAAAAGGCAGAAAACTACAGAAAGTTAATACTTGCCTTTTCAAAGGACCTAAGGGTTATCTTTATAAAGCTTGCGGACAGGCTTCATAATATGAAAACCCTTCAATGTTTTAGTAGAGAAAAACAAGTTAGGATAGCAAAGGAAACTTTGGAAATATATGTACCAATAGCCAACAGGCTTGGACTTTGGAAGGTGAAAACGGAGCTTGAGGACCTTTGCTTTATGTATTTGTATCCAAAGGAGTATGAAGAGGTAAAAAGCTTTGTAGGAAAAAGCAGGAAAGACCTGGAAGATTATCTAAAAAGGTTGTTTATACCAAAGCTGAAGGAAGAACTGAAAAAAGCTGGCATTGAGGCCTACATAACCTACAGGCCAAAACACCTTTACGGTATATGGCAAAAGACCCTACGCAAAGGCATAAGGCTTGAAGATGTGCATGATATTCTTGGGGTAAGGGTTATAGTGAATACGGTTCAAGAATGCTACCTTGTGCTTGGCTTGGTGCATAGCATCTTTAAGCCTGTGCCAGGAAAGTTTGACGATTATATATCCTTACCTAAACCAAACCTTTACCAGTCTCTTCATACGGCGGTGATAGGTCCAAAGGGCAGGATGGTGGAGGTGCAGATAAGGACTTGGGAGATGCACGAAAGGGCGGAAAAGGGTATTGCTGCCCATTGGGCATACAAAGAAGGTAAGAATGTAAAGGATAACAGCGTTTATTCTTGGCTAAAAAGCTTGGTGGAAAGCGTGCAGGGAAGCAAAAATCCGGAAGAGCTTTTGGAAAGCTTAAAGCTGGAGCTTTTTTCTGAGGAGGTCTTTGTATTTACTCCAAAGGGAGACCTTGTAGTGCTTCCCAAGGGCGCTACGCCCGTGGACTTTGCCTACCACATACACACGGATATAGGCAATCATTGTGCGGGTGCAAAGGTAAACGGTAGGATAGTCCCATTGAACTACAGGCTTCAAAACGGCGATATGGTGGAGATAATAACAAACCCAAATAAAAAGCCCAATGCGGAGTGGCTCAACTTCGTTGTCACTTCCAAGGCAAAAAGCAGGATAAAGGCGGTGCTAAAAGAACTTGAAAGAGAAAGGTATATACAGCTTGGTAGAGAAAGGCTTGAGCTATACCTTCAAAAACTGGGAATAGAAAGAGAAAGCTTTATAAAGAAGCTACTTGAAGAAAGCAGGGCAAAGGATGAGGAAGAGCTTTTACTTCTTTTGGGTAGTGGCAGGCTATCAAAGGAACGCATATACGCACTATTTAGAAAAAGAGAGAAGGAAAAGCCACAAGAAAAGGTAGAGGATGTTATATACATTGATGGCTTGGGTAATGTGCTTCATGGGCTTGCAGAATGCTGTAATCCTTTGCCGGGAGAGGAGGTGTATGGTGTGATCTCCAAAGGAAAGGGCCTTATCATACACTCAAAGGAATGTCCAAACATAGCCTATTTACAAAAGGTGTCTCCAGAAAAGATTGTTAAGGTAAAGTGGAACAAGGCTCAAGGGCTTCATCCTACAAGGCTAAGGCTCATAACAAAAGACAGAGTAGGCATATTGGCTGAGGTGACCTCCACCATATCAAAGATGGGTGCCAACATAACAGAGGCCAGAACAAAAAGCTTACCTTCTGGGGAAGCTTTGATGGATTTTACCATACAGGTGGAAAACTACGAGGAGTTTTTAAAAGTTGTAAAGGCCTTGCAATCCATAGAGGGTGTGGAGGACTGCAGAAGACTCTTTTCTTAAATTAAAAGCGTCTTTTTTTGACAGCATGCATTAGAGGGCCACTACATTGTTTGTCTCATTTATTTTTAGCACAAAGGGATAATGGCATTTCCCTTTTCTAATTAAGTCTAAAATAAATTAAACAAACTACACGTAGAGTGAAAAATTCGTTTTTTGTATAGGCAGGTTTTAAACCTGCCAAATTATAAAACATCGGGCGGGTCCAAGACCTGCCCCTACATTTTGGACTTTTTGGCACGCATTAGCGTGCCCCTACATTATGTTCAAAACTGTCTCATTTATTTTTAGCAAGAAAATATGATAGTATAACCGTTGCTTAATTAATTTCTCACCCTGCGTAAGTCTAAAATAAATTAAACAAATTATGAAGGACCAGAGCCAACCCCAATTTTGAATGTGATAGTGTTAGTCTATTACACCAGGAGCTAAAGGATAGATTTATCACCAAGGCTTTTCTCTTAAATTAAAATTACTTTTATGAGCACAAAAAGGAAGGAATTAAAAGAGCAAAAAAGGCTTGAAATTATAAGGGCAGCTTGTAAACTCTTTGCAGAAAAAGGCTACTACAACACAACCATACCCCACATAGCCCAGGCTGTTGGCATGAGCGTTGGGAATATATACAACTACTTTGAGTCTAAGGAGGCGTTGGCAAAGGAAATAATGATAACAGTCTCCAACTGGGTGGGGGAAAGGCTTAGAAAGATAGAAGAGATGGATGTGGATTATAGGGAAAAGATAAGGCTTTTTGTAAAAAGCTTTTTTGAAATAGCCGTTGAGGAGCCAGAGCTGATAAACTACTTTCTAAAGGTCTTTTTGGTAAACAGGGAGGTCTTTAGCGAAGGCTGTGAGGGCTTTGCCTGCATAGCAAGCGTTATAACGGAGGTTATGGTCTTGTTGAGCAACGGTATAGAAAGGGGGGAGCTTAGAAATCAGAGTTTTTATCCAGCCTTTACCACCATAATGGGCCCCCTTGGTGGCATGGTCTTTTTACACAGCGAGGGCCTTTTGGACAAACCACTTATGGACTATGTGGATGAGGTTTCAGAGAACCTTTGGAGGGCTTTGAAAGCTTAATCTTCTGTGTACGGCAAGGTAAGGTGGTGTTCTAAAGGGTAGGTGCCTTCGCACAAAGTAATAGCGTGCTATGTGATAGCTTGGGTCAAAGCCATAGAAGTTTAGCCTCATCCTCTCCAATTCCTCTTCTCTGTAGGCCTTAAGGGGCTTTATGGACCAGTCTTTTAGCCTTTCTTCCCTTTTGCTTTTTATGAAGCTTTCAAAATCTTTTGAATTCACAAAGGATAGAACAAACTCCCTTAGCTTGTTTAAAAACTCCTCCGGGCTTTTGCCAAAAACACCATCCAAAAGGCCAAGTTCAAAGGCCCTTTTTGAACTTATGGGCATCCTGTTTTCCATTATCTCCCTTCCCCTTTCCCATCCTACCCTTTTGGGCAAGGTATAGGTCCAAAATTCAGAACCATAGAGGTTTCCAATGTTTTTGTAATGAGGGTTGAGGACCACACCCTCCCTTGCAAAAACCATGTCGCAGGTAAGTGCTAAGAAAACACCGCCAGCACCCGCATTCCCCCTTATGCCAGCTACTGTAAGTTTGTCAAGGGTGGTAAGGATCTCTTCACAAACATCGTCCATGGCCTTTATATTCCTCCAAGACTCATCGGCTGGGCTGTCCGAGACCTCTATGGTGTTTAGGTTCATGCCATTGGAGAAAAAGTCTTCACCACCCAGCAAAACTATGGCCTTTACAGGCCTTAGCTTGGCGTACCTTATGACCTGCAAAAGCCTCTCGCAATCCTCTGTGGACATGGCACCGTTGTAAAACTCAAACTCTATAAAAGCCACATCCTTCTCTTCCCTGTAGACTATCTCCCTGTATGTGGGAAAATCCACAAACTCCCAAGGCTTTATAGCCTCTTCCCTTAGTCTTTCTACTATCCTTTGAGGAAGGACCTTTATGGCAGGAAGCTTTATAGAATGCTTTTCTTTACTTCTCATATGGCCTATCCAAAGGGCACCATCCCTTGTTCCTATGCATACAGCATTGTCTCTCCTTGCTATAAAGGTGCCGGGCTCTCCCTTAAGAAGGCCTTCAGGATAAGCGTTAAAAAGGTAGTACTCCTCTCCTTCTATGTTGGCCAAGGCGCCAGGCTGGCTGTCGCTTGCGTATATCTTCCTTAAGACTTCCTCCGTAGAATCCCTATGCCAGTCTATCCTCCTCAAGCTTATATCTACCTTTGGGTTAAACACGCCACCCTCTTGTGGCCTTCCCCTCCTCTCTCCCCTTTCTATCTTCTCCAAAGCTTCCCAAAGGGCCTCCACGGCTCCTTCCGTTGCTTCCCTCCTGTATAGGCTTGCCTTCCTTGCCCTCCTCATGGGAAAGGTCCTGTAGGCCCACACATCACCCGCATCGTAGTCCTCTACCGCAGAAAGGATGCAAACTCCCCACTCCTTTTCACCTTTGAGTATGGCCCAATCTAAGGCGTTTGGCCCTCTGTCCCCCGGTGGCCCTGGATGCACAACAAGGGTCAAGTGCTTCTCCCAAACCTCTTTTGGTATCTTCCTCTTTAAAAAGGGTGCTATGATAAGATCTGGCTTGTATAAATTTACGGCTTCTATGGTTAGTTCTGGATGAACGTCAAGCTCCACCGATACCTCATGGCCCTTTTCGGACAGTTCACAGTAGAACCTCTGAGACAAAGAGTTGAAGCGATGGCAAAGCAAAAGGATTCTCATCTTAAGGCCCCCCTGTATTTAAAGTAGGCGTTGCAAGCACCCTCAGAAGAGACCATGCAGGACCCAAGAGGGTTGGAGGGTGTGCAAACACTTCCAAAGAGTTTGCAGTCTGTAGGCCTTGCAATCCCTCTTATAACCTTACTGCATATACAAGCTGGATGCTCTTTTGCCTCTGGAAGCCTTACCTCAAACCTCTTTTCCGCGTCAAAGTCCTCATAAAAAGAGTTTATTTTGAGGGCGCTGTAAGGAACTTTGCCAAGGCCTCTCCACTCAAACTCCTTCCTTAGTTCAAAGACACCGGCCACAAGCCTCTGTGCCTTTATGTTCCCTTCTCTGCTTACAGCTCTTTTATATTGGTTTTCCACAAAGGCCTTCCTTTCCTTTATCTGCCTTGCTATCATATAAACGGACTGCATCACATCAAATGGCTCAAAGCCTGATATGACCACTGGCTTTAAAAACTCCTCCGCAAAGTATTCATAAGGCCTTGTGCCTATTATTACGCTCACATGGCCTGGCCCTATGAAGGCGTCTATATGCACCTTTCCATAGTCCCTTAGCTCTGGTGCGTTAAGAATGTGTTGTATGGCCGCTGGCGTTATAACATGGTTGCATACTACAGAGAGGTTCTTTAGGCCAAGCTCCTTTGCCCTCTTTATGAGCACCGCCGTCTGCGGTGTGGTGGTCTCAAAGCCTATGGCAAAAAAGACCACCTCTTTATGTGGGTTCTCTTGTGCAATGCCAATAGCATCAAGGCAGGAATAGACCATCCTAACGTCCCTACCCTCAGCCCTTATATCCATAAGGCTCTTCCTTTGAGATCCCGGAACTCTCAGCACATCCCCATAGGTGCAAAGTATTACATTATCTTTTCTTGCCAGTTCAATGGCCAAGTCTACCCTGCTTATGGGAAGGACGCATACAGGACAGCCTGGGCCGTGAACAAAGATGACATAGTCTTCCAAAAGCTGGTCTATTCCGTATTTTACTATGGTGTGCGTGTGGCCCCCGCAGAACTCCATTATCCTCAAGGGCCTTCCTATCTCTTCCACCCTTTTCTCTATGACCTTCTGTAATCTTTTTATGTCCTCCGCTTCTCTAAAGGCTGTGTTAAGGCTCATTTTCCTCCTCCAATAGCTCTTCAAAAAGCCTTAGGCTTTCAAGGGCATAGTCTGGGTCCAGCTTTTGTATGGCAAAGCCCACATGCACAAGCACCCAATCGCCCACACCTATCTCCTCTTGCAAAAGGTCAAGGGAGATAAGCCTTCTGGCTCCAAAAACCTCCACCACCGCCGTGTTGTCTTCCTTTATTTCAATCACCCTTGAAGGCACCGAAAGGCACATACCATCCTCCTGAATGCTTTTTCATTCATATTAAAGATATGCCATAGCTCCAATTATGCAATATAAACGCTGGGTGAGAAATTCCCTTTAAGCCAAACTTTCCATATCAATAAAAAGACAGCAGGGCTACTATAATAGTAGCCCTAAAAACCATCGGAGGTTTTTACCATGGAAATTAT
>Ga0101942_100038_pt1 | contig 93348 bp, 94 predicted proteins | sample DewCreD2012metaG_4_FD_75243 | JGI IMG/M metagenome (GOLD analysis project Ga0101942, IMG submission 75243) | Hot spring sediment bacterial and archeal communities from British Columbia, Canada, to study Microbial Dark Matter (Phase II) - Dewar... ...
TCTCTGAGGTCATCCTCTCCACATCTTCAAAGGAGCTGTTGGGTATTAGCTGGGCCAAAACCTCTGCCGTATACCTTATGTATGGTGGTTTGTTGGGCTTTCCTCTCACAGGCTGGGGTGCCAAAAAGGGGGCGTCCGTCTCTATCAAAAGCCTATAGGTAGGCGTCTTTTTTACCACTTCCCTGAGGGCTTGGGCATTGGGGTATGTGATTATGCCAGAGTAGGATATATAAAAGCCAAGGTCCACGCACGCCTTCATAAACTCATAGGACCCTGTAAAGCAATGCATCACACCACCCACTTCATAGGCCTTTTCTTCCCTCAAGATCCTGATAGTTTCCTCTTCTGCATCCCTTGAGTGGACCACAATGGGAAGGCCAAGCTCCCTTGCTATGGCTATCTGTCTTCTAAAGACCTCTTCCTGCCTTTTCCTGTCTGAATACTCCTTATAAAAATCAAGGCCCATCTCGCCAAGGGCCTTAACCTTTGGATGCTTAGTTGCCAGCTCCTTTAGCCATTCAAAATCCTCTTCCCTTACCTTGTCCGCCTCGTGGGGATGGAAGCCTATGGCGCAAAAGACATGGTCCTTTTCTTCCGATAGCCTTATGGCATTCTTTATGGTCTTCCTGTCATAGCCTACGGTAATAAGGTACTCTAAGCCCTCATCTTTTAGCGTCTCTTCCAAATCTTCCTTCTTCAAAAGGTCAAGGTGGCAATGGGTGTCTATCATGGAAATAGAAAGATATAAAAAAGCCGTGCTTTTTCAAGGCCTATTGTTTTTAGAAATATTTGAAGCAAGCGCCAGTTAAGAAGTTCTTTGTTTGCGTTTTAATCTCTCACCCTGCGCACGCAAAAATTATTTGAGACAAAAATACACGTTGTGTGAGAAATTGATTTTTGTAAGGGCACGGTACACCTGTCCTTCATTAAAATTCTTACTCACTCCCACATTTTAGATTTTTTTCTTTAGGGTGCGCTAATGCGTGCCACTACATTGTTTACCTCATCTATTTTTAAGTAAACAATTGATGGTGGCATGCCCCATTCTAGATAAATCTCTCACCCTGCGCATGCAAAACACGTCCCCTTTGAAGTTATCTATTTACTACCCTTACCCTCAAAAAGTGCGTAGCACAGGATATGCATGGGTCAAAGTTCCTTATCATGGGCTCTGCTATATCTTGAAGGTCCTCTTCCCTCATGCTCTCAAGGCCCTTTATGTGTTCCCACAGGGAAAGCTCCATAGCTGGAAGGTTTTGGGCTGTGGGTGGCACTATGTCCGCCTTTAAAATCCTTCCCTCCTCATCAAAGGCATAGCTGTGCCATAGCACACCCCTTGGTGCCTCAGAAACTCCAAAGCCCTCAGACCTCTTTGGCCTAAACTCCACAAGGCTTTTCTCTGGCCTTTTGTAGCCTTTGACAATATCAAGGGACCTCTCAAGGGAATGGATGATCTCCAGCATCCTCACAAGAAGGCTCTTGTAGGGATTTTTCAAAGGTGGAATAAGGCCAAGCTTTAAGGCCATCTCTTTTGCTAACGAAGATAGCTTCTCAAAGGCGTTGTTAAAGCGTGCAAGGGGGCCAACCAAATAGACCCTGCCATCCCTTAGCTTAGCATGCTTGGCAGTAGAGTATGGCACCTCAAACTCTTCAAAAATCTCCTTAAAGGAAGATGGCCTTATCCTTTGACCCTCAAGGTATATATCACCCTTGAGTATGGGGTATTCCTCCTCCCAGAGGGAGACAAAGACTATATCTTTTAACTCAAAGTCTGGAAATTTAAGGCCTTTTAGCCTTTCCATAACCCAAAGGCTCTTCTCTAAAGCAAGGCCTATAGGCTCAATAAGGTGGGATAGGTCCTCTGGAAGGTGGCTAAAGCCTCCTGCCACCACAGAAACCGGATGGGAAGTCCTACCACCAAGGCTTTGTATTATAAGGCTTCCAGCCCTCTTTATCTCCATACCAGCCATCACAATCTCCTTGTCCACCTTGGACATTTCAACCAAGGAAGGCACACCGTAAAAGTCTGGAAGGTGTAAAAAGAAAACATGAAGGGCATGGCTCTGTATCCATTCACCAAAGTACATAAGCCTTCTTATTTTCTCTATTTCCTCTGGAACTTCAACGCCAAAGGCATCTTCTATGGCCTGAACACCGCTTATCTGATAGGCCACTGGGCATATGCCACATATGCGCGCAGTAATATCTGGAATAAGATGGTAGGGCTTTCCCTTTAGTATGCCCTCTATAAACCTAGGTGGCTCGTGTATGGAAAGCCTCAAGGCCTTTGGCTTCCCATCCTCAAGGTATACCTCAAGGGCACCCTCACCCTCTACCCTGGTAAGGGCAGAAAGCCTTAGCCTCATAGCCAGCTCCTTATGTTTTTATTAAAGCCGTTAAAAGACAACCTCAAAAGCTCCCTCAGATCCTCTTCTCCTACTCCAAGCCTCTCATAGGCTTCCTTTAGGGCCAAAAGGTTGGGGTTTTCTATGGGCCCATAACAGCCATAGCACCCCCTTCTAAAGCTAGGACATAAGGCACCACAGCCAGCCATGGTTATTGGCCCAAGGCATGGCCTTTGATAGGCCACCATCACGCAAGGATTTCCTTTCCTTTTACACTCAAGGCACAAAGGATAAGAAGGTAGGTTTGCAGACCTGTTTTCAAGGAAGGCCATAAGGACCTCCCTGAGGTGTTCCTTGTTTATGGGACAGCCCCTTATCTCTAAATCCACCTTTACAAAGTCCGACAGAGGTCTTGACTGAGGGTTTACATCATACTTTTGAGAATAAACGGAAGAATAAAGGCTTAAAAAGTCTTCAAAGTTCCTCGCCGACTGGATGCCACCGGAGACGGCACAGGCCCCAATGGCTATCAAAAACCTTGAGCTTTCCCTTATCTTCCTTATCCTCTCTTCCTCCTCCGGTGTGGATACGGACCCCTCCACAAAGGCGAGGTCAAAAAAGTCCCATCGGTTTGCCGACTGCGCCTCAAGGAAATACTCTATGCTTACAATTTCGGAAAGCTTTAAAAATTCCTCCTCCAGTTCAAAGAAGGCAAGCTGACAGCCATCGCAGGAGGAGAACTTAAAGACGCCTACCCTCATACCTCCTTCCTTTCAAAGTATTCCTTTATCAAATCATACCTAAATATGGGCCCATCCTTGCAGACAAAGTATGGTCCTATCATACAATGCCCGCATGTGCCCACAGAACACTTCATATGCCTCTCAAGGGAAGCATAAATTCTATTCTCTTCAATTCCCTTCTCTTTTAAAAGGCTTACGCAAGCCTTTACCATAGGGTCTGGACCACATATAAAGACTAAAGAATCCTTTTCAATATCCAATTCCCTCAAAAGGTCTGTTATAAGCCCCGTTTTGCCCTTCCACTGTGGATGAGAGGTGCCTATTATGGCCCTAAAGTCCGCCTTTAAGGACCACTCTTTATAAAGATACTTATACAGAAGGCTGTCGTAGTCCTTTGAGCCATAAAGGTGTATTAGCCTTTTTATGGGCCTTTTCATGGCCTCTTCAAAGACCCATCGGGTTGCCGCAAGGCCAAGGCCACCAGAGAGGATAAGGAGGGTTTTTCCATAGGCCTCTTCCAAATTCCACCTGTTGCCATAGGGTCCTCTCCAGTATAGAAGGTCTCCCTCCCTCAGGCTATCTATATACCTTGTCACATCACCCACAGCCCTCACCGTATGGACCAGATAGCCTTCCCCCTTACTTGCTATGGTTATGGGTGCCTCGCCCCTTCCGAAGGCATAAAGCATGTTATACTGTCCAAATTGTGCCTCCTCCTCTGTGGCAATATGAAAGGTATAAACACCCTCGCATTCTTTTATCACTCTTATTATCCTTGAGGCCTTTAGCCTGTAAGGGTTTTCAACCATGGGCAAGCCTTTTTACCTCCTGTCTTATGTCTATGCCCGCAGGACACCATGTGATACACCTTCCACAGCCCACACAGCCAAAGCTATCAAACTGGTCCACCCAATAGGCAAACTTATGCATAAGCCACTGCCTATATCTGGAGTGGATGCTCTGCCTGATATTAAATCGGTGGACTGTGGCAAAGGAAGGAGAAAAGCATGAGTCCCAAAGCCTTACCCTCTCACTACAATCTGATTCTAAGCTGTTTCTCTCCACTATATCAAAGCAAAAGCAAGTAGGACAAACTTGCGTGCAGGATGTGCAAGCAAGACATCTTTTTTCAATATGCTCCCAATGGGTGCTGTCCATCTTGCCATAAAGCCTTTGCGCCAGCCCTTCTCTCTCAAAAAACTCTTCCATAGAATCCTTCAGGTCCTTTAACCTCCTTTCCTTCTCTTCAAAGTGTCTCTCCTCTGCCCTCTCCTTCTTCTCCAAAAGGCTAACCATCTTCTCACCCCTTTCTGAACCCACCTCCAAAAGGAAAGAATCCTCCAGCTCTGTGATAAGGAGGTCAAAGCCATCTTTTACCTCTGGACCAGTGCCCATGGTGTTGCAAAAGCATGTTGAGGTCTTATTGGTGCAGTTGACCGCCACTATGAAGGCCCTTTCTCTTAGGCTCTTGTAGTATGGGTCTGGGTGTGAGTTATTTTCAATGAAAACCCTGTCAAGAATTTTTATGGCAGAAAGGTCGCAAGCCCTCACATCAAAAAAGCAGTACTTTTCTTCTACCCTCTCCATCTCGAAGCTTAAAGCCCCATCGGACCTTTTTACCTTCATAAGCCTTAGTTCCGGTGGATGCAAAAAGGCTTTTGGAGAGTTGGCAGGATGGGTGTAGGTAAAGTAGCCATTTGAAGCCTTCTCAACAGCATAAAGGGCAGGTCCTTCTACATTTTTGTAGCCCAAGGCAAGGCTTTCAAAGTCTTTAACATGGTCGTATACCAAAAGGCCATCCCTCAAAGTTGGAGCAATAACCTTATAGCTTTCGCTAAGAAGATAAAAGAGCTCCCTTAACCCCTCAATCCCTATTATGTAGCCTTTGCCTTTTCCTTTGCCTTCCACCTCAAATATTCCTCTATAAAGGGGTCTATGTCCCCGTCCATCACTGCGGACACATTGCCTATTTCCAACCCAGTCCTTAGGTCCTTTACAAGTTGGTAAGGTTGGAACACGTAAGACCTTATCTGGTAGCCCCAGCCTATATCCGTCTTTTCTCCCTCAAGGGCCTTCTTCTTCTCCTCAAGCTTTTGAAGCTCAAGCTGGTAGAGCTTAGCCTTTAGAAGTTCCAAAGCCTTTAGCCTGTTTTGTAGCTGAGACCTCTCCTGCTGGCAGGATACCACTATGCCCGTTGGCTTGTGCCTTATCCTTACCGCCGTATCTGTTTTATTTACATACTGGCCTCCTGCACCGCTTGCCCTAAAGGTTTCCATCTCAAGGTCCTCTTCCCTTATCTCTATGTTTATACTCTCATCTATCTGTGGCATGACCGAAACGGAAGCAAAGGAGGTGTGCCTTCTTGCGTTGGCGTCAAAGGGTGAAATTCTTACGAGCCTGTGGACTCCATGCTCTCCCTTTAGATAGCCGTAGGCGTAGGGTCCCTTTATAAGGAGGGTGGCACTCCTTATGCCCGCCACATCGTCTGGGTTAATATCCACCACCTCCACCTCATAGCCATGCCTTTCCGCCCACCTTTTATACATCCTCAAAAGCATACTTGCCCAATCGCAAGCCTCCACACCACCCGCACCAGCCTGTATGGTAAGGTAGGCGTTCTTTGAATCCATCTCCTCAGAGAGAAAGGCCTTTATCTCAAGGTCCCTAATGGGCTTTTCAAGCCTGTTTAACTCCTCCATTAGCATCTGTATGGTTTCAAGATCCTCTTCCGGGGTTATCTCCATAAGGTCCTCTATGTCTCTAAGGCCCTTTTCTATCTCTTCCAATTCCTTTATATTTTCCTCCAGCCATCTCCTTCTTTGTGTTAGGCTTTTTGCCTTTTCTTGGTCGTTCCAAAAGTCGGCGGAAGCCATACTTTTATCTATGTGTTCTATCTCTTCCTTAAGAGACTGTATGTTAAAGGTGGCCTTTACATCCTCAAACTTTTCCTTAAGATGTTCCAACTTTTCCCTAACTTCCGCTAACATAGAATTTAATATTAAGCTATGGTAAGGGAGATGCAACCGTCCGACCTGGAAGAGGTTCTAATGATAAGCGAGGAATGCTTTAACTCGGATGCGTGGAGTAGGCAGGCCTTTGAAAAGGAGTTCAACCTTGACTATTCCTATAGGTTTGTTTTAGAAGAGGAGGGTGAGATAATAGGCTATGCGGTAGTGTGGCAGATATACGATGAGGCTACCATCATGTCCATAGCCATAAAGAAAGACAGATGGGGCAAGGGCTACGGCAAAAGGCTTATGGAGTTTCTCATAGAATACTTTAAGGGCAAGGTAAGTAGGCTTGTGCTTGATGTGAGAAGGTCCAACATAAGGGCCATAAGGCTCTATCAATCCCTAGGCTTTAAAATAATATCCGAAAGACGTGGTTATTATTCCGATGGTGAGGACGCCTTTCAGATGACTCTTGAATTGGAGGAGAAAAGTGGAGATAAAGGGAAAGCCTTTGGAGTTATTAATACCGGAGGATAAGATCCTCCAAAGGGTAAAGGAGTTGGCAAAGGAGATAGAGGACTATTTTGCCGGCCCCTTTTTTGTGGTAAGCCTTCTAAAGGGTGCCTTTATCTTTACGGCAGACCTGGTAAGAAGCTTTAGCATTCCTGTGCAGGTGGACTTTATATGGGTCTCCAGCTATGGGTCCTCCCAGGAGAGTCAAGGGCATGTAAAGGTTATAAAGGACCTGGACAGAGATATAGAGGGTCTAAAGGTGCTTTTGGTGGATGATATCTTAGACACAGGCTATACCCTTGAGGAGGTCTACAGGCTTCTCAAGCTAAAAGGCGCCAAAGAAGTAAAAACCTGCGTCCTTTTGGATAAAAAGGAAAGAAGAAAGGTGCCCTTTGAGGCGGACTTTGTAGGCTTTGAGGTTCCAAACCTCTTCCTTGTGGGGTATGGCCTTGACTGGGACGAAGAGGGCAGGAATCTGAGGGGCATATACGCAGTGCTTTAGCCTATATCCTCTATGCTTATGCCTACGGCACCAGCCCTAAGCATCTCCTCTATGGCCCTTTCCGAGTCTCCAGGGTTTACATCCACACCCTTTATGCCGTCAAGGAGGAGAAAGGCCTCATATCCAAGGTTTATAGCACCAAGCACGGTGTTTTTCACACAATAATCTGTGGCCACACCACCCACAAAGACCCTCCTTATGCCTCTCTCCCTTAGAAGGCTGTCAAGAACAGTTCCCTGAAATCCCGAGTAGGCGTCAAAGTCTTTGCTTGTACCCTTTGAGATGATAAAGCGGTTGTCCTGTGGTATAAAAAGGTCTTTGTGGAACAGGGCCCCTTCTGTGTTTTGAACGCAGTGAGGTGGCCACACACCTCCTTGCTCTTTGAAGGATATGTGATCCGGCGGATGCCAATCCCTTGTAAAGAATACGGGAAGCCCTAAGGAGCTAAAAAGTCTTGTGTACTGGTTGAGCCTTGGTATTATCTTATCTCCCTCTGGCACTGGAAGGGCTCCCCCCGGCATAAAATCCCTTTGCATATCCACCACTATGAGTGCATCCTTTAAGCTAAGTTTTACCTTCATGGCAAAGCCTCCACAGGTATCTCATCTTTTAATTTAATCTCCTCAAGGCTAACAGAACATCGGTAGGCCCTTGCCTCCAAGCCAAGCTTTACATACTTCAAAAGAGCTTCGGAAAACTTTGGGTCTACACGCCAGTTGGGAGAGAAGGCTCTGCAGTCTTCCCTTTGAACCACAAAGACTACGAGTGGTTCATATCCTTCCCTTGAAAGCTCAATAAGCTTTTCAATATGCCTCCTTCCCCTCTCCGTGGGCGCATCTGGAAAAAGGGCAATGCCATCCTCTACCAAGTTTACAGACTTTACCTCCACAGGCCTATGGCCTAAAAGAAGGTCAAACCTTTTGTCGCCAAAGGTAGGTTCAAAGGAGACTGGAACCTTTATATACTCTGCATAAAGCTTTGGAGCAATGTGAGAATCAATGCAAACAAGGTAATCTTTAAACTCTGCGAGGACTATTTCAAAGGGATGTTTGCCTTCTTTCCTTTTTGCTACATAAACTTTATTGCCTTCAAATAGTAGCTCTTTTAACCTGCCCGTGTTCCTTATGTAGGCTGTGTAGTCTTTGCCCTCAAGCTCTATAAGGCCTACAAACCTGTTTAACCTCTTTTTGAACTTGGCTTCTTTTAGCTCTGGGAATCTCATTTTTTAGAAAGGCCCCACCGGGCGGTGGGGCAAAACAATTAGGGGAGGGAGGGGGAGGGAGTTTCTAACTTTCCCCAAGCTTATCTGTTTAAAAATTATATACAAAAATTTCTTGTTGTCAAGGGGTACTTATTTTTCTACCAGACCCATGCTATATATACTTCCCAAATCGGTGCAAGCTAAGGCGTTGCCCATATTACAAGCCTTTTCTAATAAGCTGGTGGCCTTAGAATAGTCACGAGCCACACCATTACCGTTAACATACATCATGCCGAGATAGCCACAAGCGGAAGCATTCCCTGCATAACATGCTCTGCTTAGGAATTCCACAGCTCTGGGGTAGTTACGTTGTGCGCCTCTACCTTCTATATATAGATGACCGAGGTTTGTACATGCCAAAGAATTGCCCATACTGCAAGCCTTTTGGAAAAGATCCACAGCTTTGCTAAAATTCCTTTGAGAACCCTTACCTTCTAAGTATATAGCACCCAGATAATTACAAGCATTGGCATTGCCCAAATCACAAGCCCTTTGATAAAATTCAATAGCCTTTATATAGCTACTTTCTCTGTTTATCACTTCTGCTTGAACCATACCGACCCTATAGCAACCTCTAGCATTTCCAAAGTCGCAAGCTTTTTGGTAATACTCCATAGACTTTTGAAGGTTTTGTATTGAATAGTAGTTTATATCTCCTAGCTTGTAACAAGCTACATCGTTCCCCATTAGACATGCCCTTTGGTAAAAGAATTTGGACATGGCATGAGGATCACCGTTTTGAACCTGACCATAATAGTACATTTCACCAATTCTGTAACATGCTATGCTATTACCCATCCTGCAGGCTTTTTGGTAATACTCTGACGCTTTTTCGTAATTTTGTTGTGCCTCTCTACCATGATAGTACATTTCACCAAGCTTATAACACCCCATATTATCTCCCATTTCACAGGCTTTTTCATATAGCTCTTTTGTATTCATGCGCTCTAGCTGTCTTTTTGTATCAACTGCAGGACTTTGATATTTATAAGTGTACTTAGGTGCTTCTTTGCTTTTTCTTCTAACCTTTTGTCTGTTTTTTATACTTCCTATGGCACAGGCTTTCCTATACAAGGTTATGGCTTTTGTGTAGTCTTGTGGTACCCCCTTTCCCTCTGCATACATATCACCAAGTTCCATACAACTTTTAGCATCTCCTTTTCTGCAGGCCTTTTCAAGTTCTTTTATATATTGGGTTTCTGTATCAGCTCTTTTGGGTCTGTTCTTCTGTGTATCACCTACCTCTACATATATATACCTTAGCTTTGCACATGCATTGGGGTTTCCAGATTGGCAGTCTTTTTCAAGCTCCTTTATACTTTGAGCTTTTGCACCAAGGAAAGTGCTACTTACAAGTCCCCCAACCAGAACCCATTTCCAAAAGCCCTTTGTGAACATAGCCTTCCTCCATACATTTGTTTTATAATTTTACTACACGCTGGGTGAAAAATTAAGCATGATAGAGCGCCTTACCAAGAGAACATGGCTGGGGAAACCTCCTTAATTCTCTTTACTGCAAGTTTGAGATAATTTTTATTTATATCAATCCCCACACCCCTTCTGTTTAACTTTCTGCAGGCTACCATGGTAGTTCCTGAACCAACAAAAGGGTCAAGGACCAGGTCTCCCTCATAGGAGAATAGCTTTATACACCTGAGCGGTAGTTCAAGAGGAAAAGGAGCCGGATGACCAAGAGCTTTCCTGTTCTCTCCCGGAAAAGTCCACATTCCGTTTGTCCACTCTATGAACTCTTCCCTGCTTATGGTGGTCTTTCCCCTGTCTCTTCTTTTCCAGTCTTCCTTATATAGCAAGACTACCATCTCTACTGGAGCTATAATGTATGGAGCGGATGCAGACAGCCAGCTACCCCAGGCAGTTCTCCTTGAAATGTTTTGCTCATTCCAGACTATTGTGCTCTGATATTTGAGCCCTACCTTCTTTGCCAGGCACACCACATCCGCATACACGCTCTGAATACCTCCCTTATTTTTGTCAAGGGGTATGTTAAGGCACACTCTTCCATCATCCGCAAGCAGTTCGTAAAACCTTTTGAGATACCTCTCAGTAAAGCGCAAATACTCCTCATATCCTATGCTATCGTCTATAGTCCCATACTCCATCCCCACATTGTAAGGAGGAGAGGTCACTATTAAATTCACTCTCCCCCTTAGCTCTTCCAGATCCACTTTCAAAAAGTCATTGAGTAGCAATTTTATCTGTCCATCGTCGTAAAACAAGTTTTGCTTTTCTATGGCTTCGGTGGCATCCTCTTTTTCCTGCTCTCTTAAAAAACCCTCCAACGCTTTATTAAACAGGACATTTAAACTCATCCCTTTTTCTATAGAGAGCTCTTTGAGCCTCTCGTATAATGCTGTAAGAATTCTTACCTTTGTCTCCTTGGAGTCTCTTTTTCTCAGATACTTCATAGAAGAAATTATATCACCAAATTCTGGGGGCTACTTTACCCGCGGTTCCTCTCGTTATAATTAGGCTTTTGATGGATGCAAATGAAAAGGAAGTTAGAAGGAAAAGACAAAGAGAGGTATCCCTTGTAGGAGAAGCTACTGAGAAGCGTGTAATGCAAATTCTGGCGCAGGACAACAAAATAAGGGGAGAGTGTATTATTGGGCATGGACCAGCCCAGACCATAAAAGCAGAAACCTTTGTTCTCAGGGACTTTGAAAGACAAGAGAGTTTAGAGCTTCCTCATTTAATACTTTCTGTCAAATACACAAGAGAAACAGGAGAAGAGGTTTATATGTACATGGATGCGGACATAGTTATATATCACAAGCTCTCAAGAAGAGTAGTTTGTGTTATTTCTTCTAAAAAGTCTTTCAGGGAAAGGGGAGCACAGTCTGCTTACTGGTCATTAAAGAAAACGGAACGGGATTTCAAGTATATACTTGTTACTCCAGATAGTGATTTTGAACTCTACAATCCAGGCAACCCATACAAACAGACAAAGTGGAGGACAATTTTAGAGAATGAGATGGACGCTGTGTTCGTAATAGATAAAGGACCACCTTTCAAGAGCAGGAGTTTTTATGTGGGGAATGACCACCTGAATAACTACATAAGGGAGCTGTTATTATCACAGACTTTCTGAATTTCTCACTCGGCGTATTTGTTTTATAATTTTACTTTATAAATGGGGTGGGAAGGTGTATAAGATATGTAAGGGGAGATTATAATGGTGCAATTTATCCTATTTACTCTCATTTCACTTTTGATGTTAGGTTGTGGGCCAAAGTACACAGCTAAAAACGGCACAGTTTATAAGGATGGTACACCTTTACCCCTTTATGGAGTAAATTGGTTTGGCTTTGAAACCTGTGATTGTGCGCCTCACGGCTTGTGGTCTGGTAGGAGTATAGAGGATATACTTTCTCAGTTAAAAGCTTTGGGTTTTAACGCCATACGCTTGCCAGTTGGGCCAGAGGTGCTAAGAAACAATTGCATAACACCTTCTTGGGTAAAGGTGGGAGAGCCTAATTATCCAGAAGAACCCTTTGATGGTCTAAAGTATTTTTTGTCAAAGGCCAAGGATGAAGGTTTTTATGTTCTCTTGGACCTTCATACTTTTAAGTGCGACCTTATAAATAAAAAGCTACCTGGAATGCCTTTTGATCCAAATAGGGGGTACACAAAGGAGGATTGGCTTTCTGACCTTAGGCGTATGGCAAGGCTATCTTTGGAATTTTCTAACATTTTTGCCATAGACCTTTTTAACGAACCATACTTGCTTACCTGGGAACAGTGGAGTAGCCTTGTGAAAGAAGGTGGGATGGAGGTTTTAAGGATCAATCCAAGGGTTCTAATATCTGTAAACGGCGTGGGAGACCTTTCTTACAATGGAGGCTATGGTACCTACTGGGGGGAAAATTTAACCTTAGCTGTAGATCATCTTGGTTTGGGAGATAGGATAATTTATATGCCACATGTTTATGGGCCCTCTGTTCATTATCAAAGCTATTTTAATGATCCAAACTTTCCAGAAAATATGCCTACCATATGGAATATACATTTTGGCCATCTAACCGAGAAGGGTATACCTTGGGGAGTTGGTGAGTTTGGTGGATGGTATGAGGATAAGGATAAAACATGGCAAGATAGATTTGTGGATTATTTGAAAGAAAAAAGGGTTAAGATATGGTTCTATTGGTCTCTTAATCCAGACTCAGAAGATACAGGGGGCATACTTCAAGAAGATTGGAAGACCCCAGTGGAAGATAAGATAAACTTACTTAAAAGGCTTATGGATGTAAAATAATAAGGATGAAAATTTTGGTGGTTAAGTTTGGTGGAACATCCGTTGGGAGCCTGGAAAGGATTCAAAACGCTGCCAAAAGGGTGCTTCAAAAGCTAAAAGAAGGCTACAGGGTTGTGGTAGTATCATCCGCCATGGCTGGCGAAACAGACAGGCTTATAAACCTTGCAAAGCAGATAGACCCCTTACCACCAGAAAGAGAGTTGGACATGCTCATATCTACGGGAGAACAGCAAGCTATTGCTTTATTTGCCATGACTCTTCAAAATTTCGGAGTGCCCGCCATAAGCCTGTGTGGTTGGCAGGTGCCCATAATAACCGATGAAGTTCATACAAAGGCAAGGATAAAGAAAATAGGCGTGCAAAGGTTAAAAAACCTTTTGAATGAAGGCTATACGCCTGTGGTGGCTGGCTTTCAAGGTGTAACGGAAGATTGGGAGATAACCACCCTTGGAAGGGGAGGTTCAGACCTGTCCGCTGTAGCCTTGGCCTATGCACTTGGTGCAGACTGTGAGATATACACGGATGTGGAAGGCGTTTTTACCGCAGACCCGAGGATAGTTCCAAACGCAAAGAAGATTCCCGTAATATCCTATGAAGAAATGCTTGAAATGGCTTCCCTTGGCGCCAAGGTGATGCAGGCAAGAAGTATAGAGTTTGCTATGAAATACAATGTAAGAATACATGTAAGGAGCTCCTTTAATGATAGTGAAGGGACTTGGATAGTCCCCGAGGAGGAAGTTATGGAAAAGAGCGTTGTAAGGGCTATAACCTTAGAGAGGAACGAATCAAGGATAACAGTGGTAAGGGTGCCAGACAAACCAGGCATAGCTTATAAGATCTTTAAGGCCTTGGGGGATGCCCATATAGTGGTGGATATGATAGTACAGAATGTATCCCACCAGGGCTACACGGATATGTCCTTTACGGTAAACAAGGCAGATGCCTTAAGGGCAGAAGAGATAGTGAGAAGGGTTGCCCAAGAGATAGAGGCCCAAGAGGTGGTAAGGGATGACAAGATAGCCAAGGTCTCTGTGGTGGGCATAGGCATGAGAAGTTCTTATGGCACGGCGGCCAAGATGTTTGAAGTGCTATATAAGAACAACATAAACATAATGGCCATATCCACATCGGAGATAAAGATCTCATGCCTTATAGAGGATAAGTATGGAGAGCTTGCTGTAAGAGAGCTTCACTCAGCTTTTATAGAAGAGGGAGAAGAGGTAAAAGTGGTTAATGAGTCTTGATAAAGAAGGCATTTTAAACATACTTGAAGAGTTTAAGAAGCTCAAGGTTCTTGTGGTGGGGGATGTGATCCTTGATAGGTATATCTTTGGAAAGGTAGAAAGAATTTCTCCAGAAGCGCCAGTGCCTATAGTGGAGGTTCAAAGGGAAGAGTTTAGGCTTGGTGGTGCGGGGAATGTGGCTCATAACCTTTCAAGCCTTGGAGTAAAGACCTACCTTCTTGGTGTGGTGGGGCAGGATTATGGAAGGCATATTATAAGGGGTCTTTTAAAGGAAGCGGGCATTGAAGACCTAACGGTGGAGGACCCCCAAAGGCCTACCACGGAGAAGACTCGTATAGTGGCCCTGTCCCAACAGCTCCTTAGGGTGGACAGCGAAGACAGGAAGGCTGTGGAAGGTAATACTCTTGAAAGTATGCTTGAAAGGCTTGAACTGGATGTGGATGGAATAATAGTTTCCGATTATGCAAAGGGAGTGGTAAGCAAAAGCCTTATGGATAGGATAAGGGAAAAGAGGGTGTTTTTTGCCATTGATCCAAGGCCACAGAATAAGCATCTTTACATGGGCGCAAGCCTTATGACTCCCAACGAAAAAGAAGCTAAAGCCATGACTTATGAGGAGTCTTTGCAAAGCCTTGGCTGGAGGCTAAAGAGGGAGCTAAACTTGGGAACGCTTGTTATAACTTTGGGCTCTAGGGGCATGGCCCTTTTTGATAAAGAATACAAGGTCTTTCCAGCTAGAGCAAAGCAGGTGTATGATGTTTCTGGTGCTGGTGATACGGTGGTGGCAGTGCTTACCGCCTGTGCTCTTATGGGCTTGGATTGGGATAGGGCTTGCGAGCTTGCCAACCTGTGCGCTGGCATTGTGGTAGGAAAGCTTGGCACAGCCATAGTAAAACCTGAGGAGATTCTTCAAAGCCTTGAGGAAGGGTGCGGAGTTTGAAGACCTGGCGGTAGAATATTTAAAAAGTCTTGGCTACAAAATACTCCACAAGAATTACCATTGCAGGTTTGGTGAAATAGACATTGTAGCCCTAAAGGACAACACCTTGATCTTTGTGGAAGTAAAGGGCGGAAGGAGTAAAGCTTTGGGAGACCCAGCGGAAAGGGTGGACAGAAGAAAGATGGAAAGGCTTTTAAGATGCATAGAAGAGTATCTTTCAAAACGTCCTGCGGAGGATTACAAGCTGGAGGTGGTAATAATAAGAGGTAAGGAGGTGGAGCACATAAGGAATGTAGAGCTGTTTTAAGATTTGTCTTTACGGACAAAGCCCTTTTTCTGTCTCAAAAATTACTTCCAACTACTTAGCCAAGCTTTCTTAAAACTTGTAAAAAGGGCCTTGACATCTAAGCATCTTCTTTCTTGACATACTTGAGGAAAGCAAGGACTACATTCCAAAGAGAGGCTTATCTGAAAGACCTTTTCTCCTATGGGCTTCCAAACTACTGGGTCTGTGGGACCGTAAAAGAGGAAGGTAGGAAGGCCACAGTAGCTTGCAAGGTGAGAAATTCCGCTGTCGTTCCCTATAAAAAGCCTTGCACCCTTTAGGGCCTTGGCTATCTCAAGGGGAGAAAAGCTTTCAAAGTAGTTTTTAATATGGCCCTTTAGCCATTGGTCCGCTTCACCTATCAAATACACCGTTTTAAAGCCCTGCCTTTTCAAAAAATCTTCTATCCTAAGGAAAAGCTCAAGGGGTGGGTTTTTCTTTGGGGACCCGCTGGAGGGGTGAAGCACGGCACAGCCTTGCAAGGGGCTTTTTTCAAAGGGCTCTATGGGCAAAACCTTGGAAAAATTGCCAGATAGTTTGAGGCTTCTAAGATAATGTTCTACAACCCATACCCTTTTTTCTGGAAAGGGCTTTACATTGCCATCATGGGCTATTATTATCCTTTCTTCAAACTCTTTCTCTGGCACCTCTGAGCTTACAAAGTCCACCCAACCTACCGCCTTTGCAATGGCAAAATAGTCTGTATTTCCCACAGCCCATATTCTTTTGCCAATCTTTTTCAGGATTTCAAGTATTGGAAAGGTTAGAAGGGTATCGCCAAGCCCACCACGCCTATAAAATAAGAGCATTATAAAAAGTTTATACAGATTGGGTTATAATTCTCTATAAGGAGGTAGCTCTGTGAAAAACACCCTTGACCTTAATCTCATGGAAGAATTTTCAAACCTTGAGTATTTTGTAGTAAAGGCTTCAGTAAACAGCCCAGAGTTCTGGAAGGAGTGGCAAGAAAAATACTCCAGGGCGCTTGTCTCAAGAATAGCGGTAAAAAAACTTCTAAAAACCAGAAGGCTCACATACGAGGAGATCAAAAGGTATAAGGCCTTGCTGGAAGTTTATGAGGATTTGATACTGTACTTGGAAAGCCTAAAAAAGCTTGCTCTCAACTTAAGGGGTGTCTTTGAGGTCAATGAAAGTCCTGAGTTTGATGATGAGGATATAGACTTTGATTTTTAAAGGAGGCAAACATGCCCTTTAGGAAAAAGACCCTAAGGGACGTGGATTTAAAGGGTAAAAGGGTGCTTGTAAGGGTGGATTTTAACGTGCCAATGGATGAGCTTGGAAACATTGAGGATGACACAAGGATAAGGGCAAGCCTTCCCACTATTGAATACTTATTGGATGCAAAGGCAAAGATCATACTTATGTCCCACCTTGGAAGGCCAAAGGGAAGGGATGAAAGGTTTAGCCTTATGCCCGTGGCAAAAAGGCTATCAAGATACATAAACAGAGAGGTTAAAATGTTGTCCGACTGTGTGGGAGAGGAGGTAGAAAGGGAAGTCTATAACATGAAAGAAGGGGAGGTGATTCTGCTAGAGAATTTGAGGTTCCATGAGGGTGAAAGCAAGGGGAATGAGGATTTTGCCAGAGCTTTGGCAAGGCTTGGTGAAGTTTATGTTAGCGATGCCTTTGGCACATGTCATAGGAAGCATGCCTCCGTATACCTTGTGCCACAGATATTAAAGCCTGCAGTGATGGGCTTTTTGCTTGAAAGGGAGATAAGCTATTTTGAAAGGGCCATGGTAAACCCACAAAGGCCCGTGGTAGCCATAATAGGCGGTGCCAAGGTCTCTTCCAAGCTGGGCATAATAAAGAACCTTCTTAAAAGGGTGGATAAGCTCTTTATAGGCGGTGCCATGGCCTTTACCTTTATAAAGGCTTTGGGCTACAAGGTGGGTAGCTCCTTGGTGGAAGAGGACCTTCTTGATACGGCAAGGGATATACTGGAGATAGCCAAAAAGCTAGATGTAAGGCTCTATCTTCCTGTGGACTTTGTAATAGGAAGGGAGGTATCAGACAACACACCTACAAGGGTGGTGCCCTGGCAGGAGATACCCGAAGGATGGATGGGTCTTGATATAGGGCCTGTTTCTGTGGCTCTTTTGAGGGAGATCATCTCAGACGCTCAAACCATAGTTTGGAACGGCCCTATGGGGGTTTTTGAGCTGGATAGGTTCAAGGACGGCACCTACGAGACGGCAAAGATGTTGGCCCAGTCTTCGGCTCTTACCATAGCGGGAGGTGGCGATACGGACCATGCCATTCACAGGGCAGGAGTCTATAATGCCATAGATTTTGTATCCACTGGCGGTGGTGCCTTTTTGGAGCTCCTTGAGGGCAACAACCTACCCTGTATAGAAGCTTTGGACGATGCATAACATAGAGCTTTTCTTGAGAGTGGCAAAGGAGGCAAGCCTTCTTGGAGGGCTTGTTTTAAAGGAGTTTTACAGAAAGGAAAACAACAAGGTAATGGAAAAGGGGGAAAAGGATATATACAGCCTTGCGGATAAACTCTCTGAAGAGAGGATAAGAGAGCATATACAAAAACACCTTCCAGACCATCTTGTTGTTGGTGAAGAAGGGGGTGGCTCAAGCGATGGAGATTATGTTTGGTACATAGACCCCCTTGACGGGACTAAAAACTACATAGCGGGCTTTCCCATCTTTGGCACATCTGTTGGCCTTCTTTACAAAGGAAAACCCCTTGTGGGAGCTGTTTATCTGCCTGCCTTTGATAGTCTCTACTGGGCTGCCGAAGGCCTTGGTGCCTATAAAAACGGAAAGATTATAAGGGTTAGACAAAAGGAAAAATTAAAAGAATGCTATGTGGCCTACGGCTATCCTTCAAGGGCCAAAAGAGACCTAAATGCCTACTGGAACATATTCAGAGAGATATTTGACAAAGTAGGAGCTATGAGAAGGCCAGGGGCTGCGGCCATAGATCTTTGCCTTTTGGCTGAGGGGGTCTTTGATGGGCTATTGGAGTTTGAACTGAACCCTTGGGATGTGGTGTCTGGGACGCTTATAGCAAAAGAGGCGGGAGCAAAGGTCGCTCTTAGTAAAGGCTTTTCTTTAGGAACAGACGTATATGCGGGCAACGAGATTTGCTTTCCCTTTATAGAAAAGGTGATTAAATTAAACCTTGAGGAGTTTCATGAGCTTGTTTTTTGAATACAAAAAAGGGGGAATAGGGTCATGAGGTTTCTTGTGCCAGTGGATTTTACCGAGATAACAAACCCGCTCTTAAGAATTGTTAAAGCCTTTGCCCAAGCCCATAGTGCGGAAGTAGATCTACTCCATGTGGTCTCTCCAGTTTTATACCTTCCCTATCCAGAAAGCTTTGGCATGGCGACCATTGATATGAGCCTTTTGGCAGAACTTCAAGAGAGGCAAAAGGAAAAGGCAAAGGAGAAGCTTGAGGGTCTCGTGGAGTTTTTTAAGCCTTTAAAGGTAGGCCTTTATGTGGAGGTTGGCGATCCTGCGGAGGTAATTCTTGAAAAGGAAGGCTCATACGACCTTATCTTTGTGGGAAGCCACAAAAAAGGCCTTGTGCAAAGGATACTCATAGGCTCCACCACAGAAAAGGTTGTAAAGTACTCTCACAAGCCTGTTTTTATACTAAAGGGTAGAGAGCCAGAAAAAATAAGCAATGTGCTTATTTGTTACGATTTTTCTGAGTATGCCAACAAGGCCTTAAACTTTGCCCTAAGCCTTCTAAAGCCCTTTAGTCCTCATGTCTTTTTAGTCCATGTGGAGGAGACTATAGAGCTTCCTTTGGTGGAAGGTGTAAAGGATGTTTTGAGTCAAAGGTATAGGGAAGAAAAGGAAAAGCACATGAAGGAGTTGGAAGGGAGGATAAGAAAAGAAGGCTTTGAGGCAGAGTCTTATATCCTTGAAGACAGATCTCCCGCCGATGGCATAAGGAGGTTTTTAAAAGAAAAGCCACATATGGACCTTGTGGTCCTTGGAAGCAGAGGCCTTTCGGGCCTAAAAAGGGTATTACTTGGAAGCACATCTTCCGAGCTTATGAGGAGTTTGGAAATGCCCATGCTTATACACAGGAGCATAGAATGAGGCACCTTTTTATAACATTGCTTTTTGGTATAGCTTTTTCATACAACCCCTATATGGACTATATGCTATGCAGAGACCTACAGGAAAAGGAGCCATCAAAGGCTGAGAGCTATTGCCTTAGAGCCCTTGAAAAGATGCCCACGCCAACCCTCTATGTGGATGTGGTAAGGCTCGAGATAAGACTAAAAAAGCATGACAGAGCTTTAAAGATCGCCAACGAGTTCAAAAACAGATATCCCAATATGCCAGAACCCTACCTTTTGCTTCATAGTCTTTATATGTCCAAAAAGGAGGTAGAAAAGGCAATCAAGGTACTAGAAGAAGGCTACTCAAAGAACCCAGAATCTAAGGAGATTATGATATTTTTGGCGGAGGACTATTTAAAAAGAAAAGAGTTTGTGAAGGCAAAGGCTGTTTTGGAAAACCTTGCCAAACTTAGCCCAGACAACCCGCTGCCCTACTTTATGCTTGCACGCATAGCCCTTTCTGAAGGGAAACAGCAAGAGGCCATAGAATACCTTGAGAAGTCCTTAAGGGTAAGCATAAGTTTTGAAGCGAGCTTTATAACCCTTGGTAGCCTTTATGAACAAAGGGGAGAGTATTCCAAAGCGGAGAGCCTTTATAAGGATATTCTCAAAAAAGATCCAGATAACAGGAGTGCCCTTGAAAGGCTTGGCAACCTTTACCTTATAACCAACAGGTATGAAGAGGCAAAGGAGATATATAAAAAACTGGCAGACCTCTATCCAGAAGGAAACTACCTTTATCAATACAGCCTTGTGCTAATAAGATCTGGAAACACATCAGAAGCAAAGGAAGTATTGGAAAGGCTATACAGGGAAAATCCAGATAACCCAGACATAGCTTTCACATATGCCACCCTTCTTGAGATGTTAAAAGAACAAGACAAGGCCCTTAATGTTTATCTAAGCTTACAAAAAAAGCTTGGTAATAACCCTAAGATCATTGAGAGGCTTGTAGGCATATACATAGACAAGAAGGAATACAAAAAGGCGGAGGAACTCCTAAAGATAGGCCTCTCTACAGAGCCCAACAGCTACATGCTAAACCTTCTTATGGGAAACCTTTTAAACGAAAAGGAAAACTACGATGAAGCACTAAAGTATATAAACAAGGCTATAGATATAAACCCAAAGGACTATAGGGGTTATTTCCTAAGGGCCATAATCTATGATAAGAGAGGGGAGATAATTTCTGCGGAAAAAGACCTAAGAAAGGCCCTTGAGCTAAACCCAGAGGATCCAGAGCTTTTAAACCATCTTGGTTATTCCTTGCTTCTGTGGTATGAGGGGACAAGGCTTGATGAGGCAGAGACATTGATAAAGAAGGCCTTGGAAAAGGATCCAGAAAATCCAGCCTTCATAGACAGTATGGCATGGGTGCTTTATTACAAAGGGGAGTATAAGATGGCTTATGAAATGCTTTTGAAAGCCCTTGAGAAGGAAAAGGAAGATCCAGTCCTATACGAACATGTGGGCGATGTACTTTCAAAGTTGGGACAGGTGGAGAAGGCTCAGGAGTATTACCAAAAAGCCTATAGGCTTCTCCTTGAAGGAAAAAGGGGCGAGCCCAACCAAAAGGAAAGGCTTAAGAATAAATTAAAAAGGTAGATGCTTTTTCGTTGGTTTTTTTGGAAATTTTTGAGACTTTCCTTCTTAATATGTTTTATTTTCACCTTCCTTTTTCTAGTCTTTCAGGTTATAAAGCTCGACCAGATACTATTCCGCCTACCACCCAATCAATCTTTTCCATTTCTATTGCTCTGGCTTTTTTATTACTTTTCCTATATGCTGCCGCTTTCACTTTTTATAGCCTTTTCTCTTAGCCTTTTTGAGTTCAAAGAAAGCAAAAAGCTGCATATAATTCAGTCCTTTGGCATAAAGGCAAGCCATCTTTACACAAAGAGTATAATGTATATGTTTCCAATTCTGCTTGCATTGGTAGTAAGCTCTTTCTTGGTAAATGAAGATCATATAGGCTATCTTAGGAGACAGCTAACGCTTAAATATTACACTCTTATGCTAACTTCAATACCACCCAAGAGCTTTCAAACCTTTGGACAGTTTACCCTTTATGTAGAAGGAAGGGATGGGAGTAGGCTTGAGGGAATTTTCTTTAAGTTCCAAGAGGGTGTGGTGATTGCTAAGGGGGCTTATGTAAAGGATGAGGAGATTATTTTTGAAAAAGGTTCTCTACTTACACAAAGGGAAGGCAAAACCTTCTCTACCGACTTTGATACTTATAGGTTAAACCTCAAGATGGTTATGCCAAAAGAGAATATCAAAAAGATGTATACGGTAAGCATAGTTAATGCACTTTCACCTTTGTTTCTTTTGGCCATCTCCTACCTTTTGGTGCAAGTGCTTGAATATCACCATAGGTTTTATTATATGGTGGGTCTTATATCCATACTGTATGAGCTTATGCTTTTCCTGTTGAAACAGAAATTATAGAATTATAGATAAGCCAATGTAATGTTTCAAATATTTTGAAAAAAAATGAAGCACATTATTTATAGAAAACAATAGCAAATATACGCTTGATGAAAAAATCGCCTAACATGTCTAATGTTTGTAAACTTAATCTGTAGGGTCTCCCTTTACCAGTGCCCAATTTGGCGGTGACAATTTCTTATTGGAAACATAAGCCTTTAATTTCTGACGTATTGAAACAGATTATAAAAAATATACTTGGACCACAAAATTAAAACTTTGCATATACTCAACAACCAGACAGGGATTGTTAACCCGTTGTCCCATGGTTTATAGCCACAAGTTCCTACAAGAAGGAATTTTCCCGCCACCTGTATTTTGTCTCAATTAATTTTTGCATGTGGAACTATGCTCAAGTTCAGTTAAGTGGTCTCTCTGATTTTTAATCAAATTTTCATAATCTGTTGGATAATATATTACACAATAAAAACTCTAAGGAGGTAGGAACATGAAGAAGGTACTTTCCTTGCTACTTGCAGTAGCCTTCGCAGGTGCAGCAATGGCACAACAGGCACAACCAGCCAAACCTGCTGAGCCTGCAAAGCCAGCCGAGCCAGCAAAGCAAGAGCAAAAGCAGGAGCAGAAGAAGGAAGAGAAGAAGGCTAAGAAGAAAGCTCACGAGAAAACTCAAAAGAAAGAAGAAAAGAAAGAGCAAGCTCCTGCCGAACAGAAGAAGTAAGCATCAATTGGGGGCTTTTGCCCCCTACCTTTTTAAAACCCTCTTAAGCAAGTATCTATCACCTTCAATCTTTTCGAGCCTTGCGGAGGCAGAACCTATAACAAACTTAAGCTCCATCCTAACGGGCACATTAGTTTCTTCATCAATCCATAGATACCAAAGGCCCTTTGGTTTTAGAAGTCCCTTTGTTTCAATATTTGGATAAACTTCTACCTTCCTTGCCTTGAATTCACCCGAGGGTGTTTCTATAATCTCTGTCCCTTTCACACTGTAGGGCAAAAGATATTCCTTATCATCATAAAACATCTTTACAGTACCTTGATTTATCTTTGAGCTGTCTTTGTAAAGTATAAGACTTGCGGTGTATGGGTCTACAAAGCCTCTATATTCATATTCCTTCTCTTCCTTTTTCTCTATCTCATCGCTTAGCTTTACATACTTGATTTCTTTTACCCTTATCTTATGGTTAAAGATATATTCTTGATACCTTTTGAACTCTCCTTCCTCTTGGTAATATACAAAATGCTTTGGCTTGATGTCGGGCAAGATTATAGTGGCTCCACCTCTGTTATAAACCCTCTTTACAAGCTTTCCTATGTTTATGGTCCTTACAAAGCTTTCCGTTTTGAGATGGTTGTTTTCCTGCTTGTAGGTTATGCATGTCTCCGCCACTGGAAAGAAAAAGAGATAGGCCCTGTAGCATGCCTTTAGTTCTTGTGAAAAGGAAAGGGAAGAAAGGCCTAAAAGGACTGCAAATGTTTTAATTGCTCTATCCATGACCTAAACTCTTCCGCCATGCTTGGATGGTTGTATTTTAGTGCTTTTTCTATTCCTTCTTGAAGGATCTCTATTGCCTTTTCATACTCTCCCAGCTCCTCATAGCACTTGGCCAAAACCCTATAGCCTGCACCCTCATCCTCTTTTAGGCTCATATACCTTTCCATATGTTTTATGGTGTTCTCATAGTCTTTTAGCTTGTAATACTCAAGGGCCAAAGAGTAGTGAAGAAGCGGATTGTCCGGCGATTTTTCCAGAAGGTTTTTAAAGTATTCAAGCCTGTCCATTTTCTCTCCTCATCTTTTCATAAGCTGAGATTACATACCCAAGGAAGTTATTTTCTGGCTGTGCACCTACAAACTCCACCAGTCCATTGTTTATAACTATCTTTGGCACACCTACCACTTGGAACCTTTCTGCCAAATCCATGTTTTCGTTGGCATCTACGATGATAGCCTTTATGTTATCGTTTGCCAGAGCAAAGTTCATGGCTGTTATGGCGGCTGAAGGACAATATCCACAGGAAGTGGTTACAAAGACCATTATCTCCATGGGTAGGCTTATATCCTTTAAGAGTTCTACCGTTCTCTCCGAAAGCTTTGGCTCTCTTTTTGACACCTGCACTATGCCCTGCACAAGGGTAGTGAATTCAAGCCCAGCCGGTAGGCCTATATACCTTATACCATAGTCCTTATCACCCTCTATAACTATGGTAGGCACCCTTTCAATCTGGTAGGCCTGGCTTATCTCCTTATCCACCAGTGGAGAGTATATGTTTAGTTTTATCTTTTCTGGTTCTACTTCTGCCAACTCTTTTAAGAGCTCTTCTGTAATCTGACAGCTTTCGCAACCTATGGCCTGAGAAAAGAGCTTTAGATTTACAGGATGCACAAGCTCTTTGGAGAAAATATCCTTTAGCTGGGCCCTTACCTCAAGGTTCAAAAGCATTTTTCACCTCCTTTAGAGTTTTATTATATTCTTAAAATTTATACCAGCTAAAATAAAATTCCTTGCAACAAATTTTTAAAAAAGATTATAATTTCTTTTAGTAATGGAAGTAAGAAAGGGTATAATTACAGGGGGAAGTAAGGGGATAGGTAGAGCTATGGTTGAAAGGTTATTAAAGGAAGGTTGGGAGGTTTGCACCTGCTCAAGAAGGGAAGAGGACCTAGTAAAGCTAAAGCAGGAGCTTGGTAATCCTAAGGGGCTGTATGTAAAGGCTTGTGATGTGGGGGATAGAAGGTCTGCAAAGGAGTTTGTAGAATTCTGCGTGGAAAAACTGAAGAAAATGGACCTTCTTGTTAACAACGCCAGCGTCCTTGGAGAAAGAAAATCTATAAAAGATTATCCCGAGGAGGTATGGGAGGAGGTCATAAGAGTGAATATAAACGGTGTCTTTTATATAACCAAGTATACCCTTCCTTATATGTCTGAAGGTTCTGTGATAGTAAACATGTCCTCCGGTGCAGGAAAAAGGCCAGCTCCCTATTGGGGTGCCTATGCGGTTTCCAAGTTTGGTGTGGAGGGCTTTAGCCTCCTTTTGGCAGAGGAGTTAAAGGAAAAAGGCATTAGAGTCTATGCCCTAAACCCAGGTGCTACAAGGACCCAGATGAGGGCAAAGGCATATCCCCAAGAGGATCCAAGGACCCTAAAACCCCCAGAAGAGGTAGCAGAATTTATGCTAAAACTCATAAACTCAAAAACGCCAAGCGGTTCCTATGATTATAATATTAATTGTGATATCATATTTCAAAGATGCATAGATACATAAGCATAGGTCTTCTTTTTGGCGGAGCTCTCATTACTTTGCTTTCTTATATATTTAGGGACCAGCTTGTACTTGATAGGCCAACCTTTGCCTTTTGGGTAGCCCTAACACGGATAACCTCCTTTTCTCTCCTTCTATTTATGTCTATCTTGCTTATAGCCTTGGGCAAAAGGTTTATAAGCAAAAGGTTTTATTGGTTTGGTCTATTTCTTGTCCCAGCCTTGATCCCAAACCTTCACCATATACTATCCTTTGTCTTCTTTCCGGACTTTATAACTAAGAACACAAGGGACAAGGTTGCCTACCTCTTTTTAATATCAAGAGTTTTTGTGCTTTTAGCCTTCTTTATTCTGACCTTTCATCACAAAATCAACGGATGGCTATCTGCCAAAAGCTACGGCTTTGTATTAGCCCTCTCCATAACAGCCTCCTTCTATATAGTTCTCTTCTACAACACACTTCCGCCCCTCTACATTGAAGGTATAGGACAACCCTTTTATAGGGATCTCTTTGACCTTATAACCATTGCCCTTTATGTATATTTTGCCTTCTATGTGATAAGGAACAGATTTCTTGGAGAGGAAAGCTCCTGGTATATCTTCACAGTTTTTGGCTTTCTATCCCTTTCTTCGCTTAGCTTAGCCCTCTATAAACATTTTTATGATTCTCTAATAGTGCTTGCTTCTTTGCATAGGCTTTTTGCCTATATACTGCTTCTTTATGTAATCCTCTACATCAACATCAGGAAAGAGGCTATTGACATTATGAACGAAGTGGCAGGTCTCCTCAGAGATATACTAAGAATAAAACCCACAAAGGAAGGAGACCTTTACCTTTTAAAGCTTGAACATAGCTTTAGATATTTGATAAAAGCCCTTTTCCTTTATGACTTGGAAAAGGGTAAGCCTGTTGCGGCAGTTTATGGTCCAGAAAGGGTAGAGGTGCCAGGGATTGACTTAAGCAGTATTAAAAAGCTGGTTAAAGACCTTGGAGGACAGTACTTTCATAGAGAAGCACATTATAACATTTATGAGAACTATCTTATCGTAAGCCTTCTAAAGGCTTATCCAGAAAGCCCATTGGCAAAGCTTCATGTGCTTAACACAGAAAGGACCATACTTGGATATCTACTAAACTGGATAAACTTTGACAAGCTTATAGAGGAGAAAACAAGGGAGCTTGATAGGTTATACCTTCTTTTGGAGACTTCCGAGTATGCTACACAGGCATACAACAACATAGACACCTTTTCAAAGCAGGTGTTTGAAAGGCTTGATTATATTCTCAACATGGATGGGAGTGTTTTTTATATGTGGAACAAGAACGCAGAACTTCCAGAAAGGATAGTATTTTCCAGCGGCTTCTTGGCGAACTTCCCAGACATAAAAACTTATGAGCTTTTAAAGGAGGTTATAGAAAGCTCAGAAATGTATGGGATGGATAGGGATTACATGTATTGTAAGTTTGAGGAGAATTTTTACCAATCTGGTATGGTGGGGCTTAGAAGAGGAAGGAGCTTTGATAAGGAGGAACTGCTCTTTTTCAAAACAGTGGGCAACCAGCTCTTTCATGTGGTAAGGCTTATGAAGGTAATAGAAGACCTTAAAAAGGCACAAGCAAGCATAAGGTTGCTAACTGAATACGACCCTCTTACCATGCTCTATAACCGAAAAAGCTTTGAAAAGATCTTTGAAAGGGAGATAGAAAGGACAAGCAGGTCTGGGGAGCCTTTATGTCTTCTATTTATGGATGTGGATAACCTTAGGGTTATAAACAACACTTATGGATACTTTGTTGGAGATTTGGCGCTCAAGCATGTTGCAGAGCTTATAAAAAGAAAAACAAGAAAGTTTGATATTGCTGGCAGATTGGGAGCTGACGAGTTTGGCATATTGCTTCCAAGAACAAACAAGATGACTGCAGAGTCCATTGCAGAAAGGCTAAGACAAGAAATTGCAGATACGCCACTTGTGGTTGGAAAGGATAAAATACATGTAAACATAAGCGTGGGTATAGTGTGTTATCCCTTTGATGCAGAGAAAAAAGAAGAGATCTTTTCCCTTGGTGAGGCTCTTATAGCTCTAATAAAGAGGGAGGGCAAGGGCAAGGTAAAGAAGGTGGAAGAGCCTATAAGTAAGATGCTTCCTGCCCTTAGAAAGGTTGAGAAGGAAATATTAGAGGCTTTTGAAAAGAGAGCTGTTGATGCACTTTTCCAAGAGATATTAAATGTACATACTAATACTGTGGAGGGTTTTGAGGCGCTTATGAGGTTATATGTGGATGGTGGCTTTTTGCCTGTGGGAGACTTTATACGTAGGGCGGAGGAGATGGGAGTAATACGTGAATTGGATAAAATAATGGTGGAAAAGATTTTTGAAGGCGCATCTAGATTTAAGAATAAGGATTTCTTCCTGTTTGTAAACCTCTCCCCGCAAAACCTTACGGAGGATTATATGAAATGGGTTGTAAGTATGGTGGAAAAGTATGGTATAAAGTCAAGCAGGTTGGTTTTTGAAATAACGGAAAGGGAAGCCATACAGGATATAGTGGAGGTCGGCAACTTTATAAAAGGTATGAAGGAGTTTGGTTTTAAGTTTGCCATTGATGACTTTGGCTCGGGTTATGCAAGCTTTCTTTACCTTAAATATCTGCATGTAGATTTTCTAAAGATTGAAGGCGAGTTTATAAAAAGCTTAAAGGATTCTATGATTGACAGGAGCTTTGTTAGAAGTATTGTAGATATTGCAAAAACTTTGGGTATAAAAACCATAGCGGAGCAGGTGGAAGATGAGGAAACTCTCAATATACTCCTTAGCCTTGGAGTGGACTATGCACAGGGCTATTACATAGGCAGGCCTGCACCCATGGAGGAAAAGATTAAGGCTTACTTTTCCAAAGAAACAGACCAATAATTTGAAAGACTAAATTTATGGAGAAAACCATCAAGGTTGTATATATGGTAGCCTTATACCAAAAGTCCATAGGGTAAACCCTAAGTAGCATATCCTCATCTCTAAACCTCCAAGAGTAAGGGTCAAAGAAAAGGTTATGAAAGGCAACAAAGAGCCACTCATAGTTTGTCAAAGAAACAAAAAACACAAAAAGGGCAAAAAGCTCCAAAAGCAAAGCTCCAAAGAAAAGCACCTTTCCCATCTCTTTTAAATTTCTCAAACTAAGGAAAAGCAAAAACCACACTGGAAGGCCAATGTATAAAAAACCGAAGAAAAAGCCCAAAAGCCTTTTTACATCCTCCATATGCTTTATCTCTCTGTAGTTAAAAAGCCCAGAGTTTTTAAAGTCTTCCATACCCTTATCCGATAGCACAGACCTTAGCCCAAGCTTTGCTATGTTTAACCTCTGTTCGTAAGGCATAGGGTCTGGAGGGAGGACTACCCTTGGATAAAGGAAGTCTACAAAGGCCTCTGTAAAGCTAAGCCTAACACAGAGCAAGGTTAAAAGCACGGGGAAGAGAAATATGAGAAGGGCTTTTATGGGTTTCATATTTTGGCCGATGTAATGGCGGTTCTCCTATCCCACATCACAAGGCCTATGAGAATACCCATACCGCTGAAGAGGATACCAAAGCCCCAGAGCATAAAGGTTTGAAGATTGTCAATCTGTTTTTGGAGATTTTCATTCTGCTTTTGCATTATAAACTTAAGGTCATCAACCTGTTTTTGTAGTGCCTTTTGACCCTCTTCAAGCCTAATAAGCCTATCCCTATCCTCTTGGGTAAAAGGCACCTCACGGGAGAAGGAAAAGGCGGTTAAAAGTAAAACGGCTAAGAAAAATTTCTTCATATCTTAAATTATATGCCAAAGGGGCGGGTGGCTCTAAGCCACCCAATTGTGTCAATACCCTCTTGTGTTAGTAGGTCCCGCATGGCAGGCAATACAGGACTTTTGATTTCCAATTACTTTGACCAAGCCAAAGCTTTCTGCTATCCTTTGATGCTTGGCGTGTATGCTCTCCAAGGGTTTGAACTTTCTTACCTGTGGCACGTTTATACCTTGATGGCATTGGTAGCAGGTTAGCATGGCCTCTTTCCAAAGGCTTACAGCCTTCTCTTTGTTCTTCTCCTCAAGAGCCTTTGGAAGCTCGTTATAGAGGATGTTGTTCCTGTGTTTTACCACAGCTTTTAGGTCATCGCTCCACTGGGCCACCATGGGTCCTGCTAAAGCCATGTTCTTTCCGCAGGCAGAGATTCCAGTGGGGCTTTTGATAAGCCTTAGGGCCGCATCAAACTCACCCTTCTCTATATAGCCCCTTAGGGCCACAAAGGAGAAGAAGGTCTTGTAAGCTCCAGCCTTAAAGCTTAGCCTAACATCTGCCAAGTATCTTCCTGCCTGCATCACCTGTTCCTTGTTGGCACCTCCTACCACCAGTATGTTTTTGCCATCCTTTTGGACAAGCTTTATAGTGGGTTTTTCAAAGCTAAGGCCAAGCTCTTTTACTACGCTGTTGTTCGTTCCAACCACTATAAGGTTTTGGTAGTTGAGGTCCTTTAGCCTTTGGTCGCTTACCAAAAGCTCGGGCATCCTTGATTGCTTTACATCCTCCGCATTAAAGCCTATGTCTTCCGTCCACTGGCCAAGGTAGTAGGCTACCCTGCCCGCAAGGGCAACTACTTCTGGGTCTTCTTTTGATCCGTAGACTATAAGGGTGTTGGGTATGGTGGCATCCTTCACAAGGGCTGGCGTACCAGTCCATACTTCACTGTATTTAACATAGGGAAAGAGTCTGTCTGCAAAGGGTGGGTCAATGACAGGCTGGGAGAAGGCTATGCCTACCATGGCGCTTAAAAGCATAAGCTTTCTCATCCTTCACCTCCTTTTTTATCGGGGTGAGGGGACTTGAACCCCTGACCTTCGGCTCCCGAAGCCGACGCTCTGCCACCTGAGCCACACCCCGTTTAATTTAAAATTTTATCCCTCAAGAACTTCTCTATCTTATCCCTCCACTTTTTAGCCACAAAAAGCACCTCCTCTTGGTCGAGGGTTTTTAGCTCTCCCTTCTCCATTAGCACTTTACCTTTGCATATGACCGTGTCTATATCAGAGGATTTGGCAGAGTATACAAACTGGGCTATGGGGTCGTAGAGAGGCTGAAGGTGGGGCTTGTTTGTATCCACAAGCATAAGGTCCGCCTCATAGCCTACCTCTATCTTGCCCGCCTTTATGCCTACGGCCCTAAAGCCCTCCTCCGTGGCTATCCTTAAAGCGGTCCTTGCGTCCATAGCCTTTGCGTTAAGGCTTGAGCCCTTCTGAAGCTTAACCATTACGCTTAGCTCTTCCAGCATGTCCAAGTTATCGTTGGAAGCAGGCCCGTCGGTGCCAAGGCACACATGAATGCCCCTCCTTACATAATCGCTTATGGGAGCTATGCCAGAGGCAAGCTTTAGGTTGCTCTCAGGGCAGTGAAGCACCTTTGCACCGCTTTCCTTTATCATCTCCCTCTCTTCCTCCGTGGTCCAAACCACATGGGCCATAAGGAGCCTATGGCTAAGCAATCCAAGGCTATGAAGGTGTTCCACTGGCCTTTTTCCAAACCTTTCAAGGGATGCTTCCACCTCTTGCTGTGTCTCCGCCGTGTGGGTGTGGATGTATACATCCTCCTCTAAAGCAAGCTCAAGGGATTTTTTGAGGGTCTGTGGTGAGCAAGTGTAGACCGCATGGGGACAAAGCACGGGAAAAACAAGGTCGGAGTTTTTAAACTCCCTTATAAAGGCTTTTGCCCTTTGCAAATATTCTTCTGGGCTTTTTGCCACCTTTGTGGGAAAATCCAGGATGCCAAAGCCAAGGCCAGCCCTTATGCCAGCCCTTTGGGCCACCTCCGCCACAGCCTCCTCAAAGAAGTACATATCCATAAAAAGGGTTGTGCCAGACCTTATGGCCTCCGCAATGCCTATAAGGGCTCCATCCCTTACAAACTCTGGAGATACAAACTCACCCTCCAAAACCCATATGACCTTTTGAAGCCAGTCCATAAGTGGAAGGTCTGCACCAAGGCCCCTCAGAAGGCTCATGGATATGTGGGTGTGCATGTTGGCAAAGGAAGGGAAAACTACCTTACCATCGGCATGTATGGTTTGCCTTGTTTCCCTTTGGATATCTTCCCCTATATCCACAATGAGGCCATCCCTTATGCCTATGTCTACAGGCTTCCTTCCCTCTGGCAATAAGGCTTTCTTAATCAACAGGTCCAGCATGGCTTATATTATATTCTTTGTGAAGGCAGATAGATTTTCCAAGATGCTCCAGATTCAAAGAGTAGAGCTTGAGATAATAAGGATAGATACATCCATAAAAAGGCTTCAAGCTCAAATAGAGGGAACTATAAATAGGATAGAAGGCTTGAAGGAAGAAAGAGAAAGCCTTATAAAAAAGATTGAGGATATAAAGAAGGAGATAAAAAATCAAAAGGACCAAATAGAGGAGTGCAAACAGAAGGCAAAAAGGGCAGAGGAAAGGCTAAACCTTGTTAAAAAGGCAGAAGAGTACAAGGCTCTTCTGAGAGAAAAGGCAAAGAGCGAGGACTGTGTTATAAAGTTATCGGAAAGTATAAAAAAATTGGAAGAAGAATTAAAAGACCTTGAAGAAAAAAGAGAAGATAAAAGGTTTGTAAAGGATATTCAAGAGTTGGAGGAAGAACTTTCTGATCTTAAGGCTTCACAGCTTAGGTTAAAAGCGAGGCTTGAGGAGCTACAAAAGGAACTGGAAGATCTAAAGAGTAAAACGGAAAAGTCTATACTTGAAGAGTATGAAAGGCTAAAGAAGAAGCATGGCTTGCCTATTATACTTCCCATAGACTCTTTGGGTGCCTGTACCAATTGTGGTACCAAGCTACCTTCTGCCCTTTATTCAAGGCTTATAGCTGGCGAGGTGGAAGTTTGCCCATCCTGCGGAAGGCTTGTATATTATGAGGAACAAGTTTAAGAAAATCCTAATAGATTATGACCCTTACCTACTTTTTGCTTTGGCAACCCTTTGCCTTATAGGACTTGTGGGTGTCTATAGCGCCACCTATAAGGGCGGCATATCTCCACTCTTTTTAAAGCAGGGCCTTTACATTTTAGCGGGCTGGTTTATTATCCTGCTTCTTTCAAGGCTGAATTTTAGAATAGTCTTTGATATGGCTCCAGCCATATATTTTTTAAACCTTTTTCTCTTAGTGCTTGTGCCCATAGCTGGCAAGACGGTCTATGGTGCCAAAAGGTGGATTGATTTAGGGCTAGTTAGTATACAGCCATCAGAACTCTTTAAGTTTTCCCTTCTGGTCTTTTCCCTATACACTCTAAGTCACACAAAAAGGCTTATAAGTAAAGAGTCCCTTATTCTTATTTTGGCCTTTGCCATACCTTCCCTCTTTACCCTCAAACAGCCAGACCTTGGAACCACCATAACTTACGGAGTTATACTTTCCTTACTGCTATTTCTTTATGGCGCCAAGCTTAAGTACTTTATACTATCAGGTCTTACCTTTATTTTACTTTCTCCCGTGCTTTGGCACTTTTTAAAAGACTACCAAAAGGAAAGGATACTTGCGTTCATTGACCCTTATGAAGATTACCATGGCAGTGGCTACCAGCTCATTCAATCCATGATAGCGGTGGGTTCTGGTGGCTTTTTGGGTAAGGGCTTTTTGCAAGGTACACAATCCCATCTTCTCTTTTTGCCGGAAAAGCACACAGACTTTATATTTTCTGTAATAGCGGAAGAGTGGGGCTTTCTTGGTGGCTTTCTAATACTTTCCACGCTCCTTTTGATTTCTTATAGAATCCTTTTTTATGCCTTTGATATTTCACACCGTATAGAAAGACTATACCTTGGCACCTTTGCAGGCCTTTGGCTATTTCAAACCTCTGTAAACCTTCTTATGACTATGGGCTGGGCTCCTGTGGTGGGCATACCTCTTCCTTTTGTAAGCTACGGCGGCAGCAGTATTCTCACCTTTTCCATTTTTATTGGGCTTGCCCTATCCATTATAAGGGAGCACAGAAATAGGCCCATAAAGTTTGAAAATGCTTAAGGGCTTATACATCCACATACCCTTTTGCTCTTACAAGTGCCCTTACTGTGATTTTGTCTCCTTTGCGGACCCAAGTGCGGACCGCAAGGAGTATTTGAACCTTCTTTTGAAAGAGATAACACTCTATAAGGGCCTTGACTTTGACCTTAGAACCATATACTTTGGGGGCGGAACGCCCTCCTTGATAGATCCAGGGCTTTACCAAGGCTTTATGGAGGGGCTTTCTAAGCTTTTGGGCCTTTCACATGTGGAGGAGATAAGCCTTGAGGCAAACCCGGAAAACTACACATTGGAAGACTACAGATATTTAAGATCCATAGGCTTCAACAGGATAAGCGTGGGAGCCCAGAGCTTAAGGGAAGAAGGTTTAAAGACCCTTGGCCGAGTTCATTCCGTAAAAGACACGCTCAAGGCCCTTGATAACATCCATAGGGCAGGCTTTGAAAACATAAACATGGACCTTATCTTTGGCTATGAGGGTCAAAGCCTTGAGGATCTACAAAAAGAGCTTGATATGTTAAAGGGTCTGCCCATCACCCACCTTTCCTTTTACCTTCTTACACCTTACGAGGATACCCAGTTTGGTAACCTATACAGCAAAGGCCTTTTAAAGCTTCCTTCCGAGGATACCATAGGGTATATGTATGACCTTATCTGTGATAGCCTTGAGGCCATGGGCTTTTTGCATTATGAGATATCCAACTTTGCCCTTCCCGGCTATGAGTGCAAACACAACCTCCTTTATTGGACCCATGAGGAGTTTTTGGGCCTTGGAGTCTCCGCATGGAGCTTTGTAAATCACACACGCTTTGGGAATACAAAGAACATAAAGCTATACGCTCAAAAGGTAAAAAGTGAGAAAAGGCCTGTAGAATACCAAGAGGTTCTAAAAGACAAAGACCTTTTATACGATTACCTCTTTGTTGCCCTTAGGACAAAAAGGGGTGTGGAGAAAAACCTTTTGTCCATTCCGGAGGACCTTAGGGAGTTCTTTGAAGAGGAGGATGGCAGGTGGAGGTTAAACAGAAGGGGCATGCTGATTATAAACGAGATACTTTTAAGGCTAAAATAAACTTATGCTAAGCAGAAGAGAGTTTTTAAAGTATGGTGGCTCTTTTGCTATTATTTCTATTCTTCCTTCTTGTGCAGAAGCCACCACAAAGAGACCTTTTTTAAACCTTCTTCCAGAGCAAAAAGAGATAGAGATAGGAAGGTCCTATGTGCCCTACGCCATAGAGGAATTTGATGGGCTATACTCCGATAGGGAAATTCAAAGTTATGTAAAGAACGTTGGCCTTAGCCTTACAAGGGTGGCAGAAAGGAAGCTACCCTACGAATTTTATGTGGTAAATTCTTCCCAGGTCAACGCCTTTGCCCTTCCTGGTGGGCCGGTTATGATAACCAGGGGCCTATTGCTTAGGTTAAACTCGGAGAGCGAGCTTGCAAACGTGCTTGCCCACGAGCTTGGGCACCTTAACGCCAGACATCATGCCAGATTTTTAGAAAAGCAGTTTGGCCTTAGCCTTCTTTTGAATATTGGAGCCTTACTTTTGGCGGACAAACCCTACGGGCAAGCTCTTTTGCAGTTTGGACAAATAGGTGCAGGGCTTTTAAGCCTAAAGTTTAGCAGGGAGCAGGAGAGAGAAGCAGACCAGTATGGCCTTCTCTATGCCTACAAGGCTGGTTATGACCCCATGGGGATGATAAAAGTTTTTGAGATGTTTAAGGCTATGGAAAAGGGAGAAAGAGCGCCCGAGTGGCTCTCCACACACCCACTTCCAGAGACAAGAATGGCCGAGGCAAAAAGGATGATAGAGACTCTTAGGCCCACAGGCCAATTTATAACGGACACACAAGACTTCCAAGTTGCAAAAGAAAAGCTTTTAAAAACAAAGCCTTCCTTTGATGAGTTTGATAAGGGGGAAAAGGCCTTTGCCAAAAAGGATTATAATCAGGCCAGCAAACACTTCCAAAAAGCTATAGAGCTATATCCAGAGAACTACATAGCGAGAGACTATATGGCCTACATACTTGCCATGGCAGGAAGACTTGAAGAGGCAGAGAGGCACTCAAGCCTTGCGCTAAGGACCATGCCCGATGTTTTCCTTACCAACTATGTGCATGGCTATGTGAAGTTTGCCCAAAGGGAATACCAGGAGTCTTTAAGATACCTTCAGAGGGCAAACAGGCTCATACCAGACCATGCTTCTACCCACTACTACCTTGGGAGGAACTATGAGGCTCTGGGGCAGAGGCAGAAGGCCATAGAACACTACAGGATAGCCCTTGAGCTATCTCAAGGCAAGGCGCCGTGGGCGGAGGATGCAAGAGAAAGAATAAGAAGGTTATAATTTTCTCATGGAAATTTTAATGGGCGTTGGAAAGGCTGGCCTAAAGTCTGGAGAAAAACCAGACATACTTGTGGTGCTTTTGCCACAAACCTGTAGTGCTTCCTTTCTTTTTACAAAAAATCACTTTAAATCTGCCAGCGTGCTATACTCCCAAAAGGTTTTTAAGGGAAGGGTAAGGGCTATGGTGATAAACAGCGGGAATGCAAACTGTGGAGTCGGGAGGGAAGGTCTTTTGCATGCGGAGCTTATGGCAAAGAGGGTGGCAGAGAGGCTTGACGTGGAGGAGGATGAGGTGCTTGTCTTTTCTACGGGTGTGATAGGAAAGCCTATGCCCATAGATAGAGTACTTTCTGGCATAGATTCCGCCTGTGAACTTCTTGAGCCCCTTGACCTAAAGAGGGCAAGCGAGGTAATATCCACCACTGATAGCTTCCCCAAGTATGACTTTGTGAAGAGGGATAAATTGGAGGTCTTTGGCTTTGCCAAGGGTGCTGGTATGATACACCCCAACATGGGTACCATGCTTGCCTTTGTATTTACCAACGCAGACCTAAAGGAAGACATGTTGGAGAGGCTTCATAAAGATATAAACGATAGAACTTTTAATTCCATAAGCGTGGATGGGTGCATGAGCACCAATGACAGCTTTGGCCTTATAAGCCTTGGACTTGTAAAAGAGGATTTGCAAAAGGTAAGCGATGCTATAGAGGGAGTTTCCCTTAGCCTTGCTAGAAAGATAGTTCAAGACGGTGAAGGAGCCACAAGAATTATAAAGGTGGTGGTAAAAAACGCATCCTTACAGCTAAAGGCAAGGCTTATAGCACAGGCAATAGCCACCTCAAACCTTGTAAAGACGGCTGTATTTGGAAGGGACCCTAACTGGGGAAGGATAGTGGCGGCGGCTGGTTCCACAGCCTTCCCTATAGACCAGTTTAAGCTAAAGGTTTATATAGGAAACCATCTTGTATATGATGGAAAGGTACATCCCAAGGCTGTAGAAAATGCCAAGAAGTATATGGAAGAGTCTCAGGAGATTGATATAACTCTTGACCTTATGGAAGGAAAGGAAAGCTGGACCTACCACTCCTCCGACCTTACCTACGATTATATAAGGATAAACGCAGAATATACCACTTAGGCTGTGTTTATAAACTATGGGTAGGGTAAAAAAATAATTAAGATAGGGTGTGTTGTTGTCCTTTTGCTAAAAATAAATGAGACAATTTAATGTATGTGCACGTTGCATCCTGCTACTACAAAAAGAAAATTTCTCACCCAGCTTACCACTTAGGCTATATTTATAAACTATGATGAAGGCTATACCTTACATACTAACAGGTATTCTTTTGATTATGGTCTTGTTCTTTGCTTTGGAACACGAGAAGGAAGATGAGGGTTTGTCTTCCTACAAGCCGCCTGTGGAGCAGAGCCTACCCAACTTTACCTTTAAAACCCTTGATGGTAGAGATATAAGGCTTTACGACCTAAAAGGTAAAGTACTTCTTGTAAACTTTTGGGCTACATGGTGTCCACCCTGCAGGGAGGAAATGCCCATTTTTGAAAAGGAATACAAAAGGTGTAGAGACAAAGGTTTTGAAATATTGGCTGTGAATATGGATACTTCTGAAGGATCTGTAGAGAAATTTTTGCGTGAGAACCCTGTATCCTTTCTTATAGTAAAACCTACCGATAACCTTGAGAAGGAACTAAAGCTTATGGGCTTTCCTACCTCTTACCTTTTGGATAAGGAAGGCAAGATATACCGTATAAGGTTGGGTGTTTATAGGGAGCTTGATAAGGATCTAAAAGAGCTTTTGGGATGTTAAGTGTATTATGCTTCTACCTCTAGTACTATAATCCTATATGTATGCTTTGAACTAACATCTACAATTTACGTACAAAGGCCGTTTCCAGTGTAATTAATTCAAAGCCTTTGTAGAACTATTTTATAAAACGAATACTTAAAGGATAGTGGTAAACTTCACCCTTACTGGAAGCAATTACAGCTAAGATCATTACTACAATCTGAAATATATACAGCAAAATAGCCAATAAGAAACCTACAAGCAAAAGCGCCAATAAAATAGCAATTATCCAGTATATTATCATGGTAATTTGAAAGTTTAGCGACTCTTTTGCGTTCTGATATACAAAATCCGATTCCTTACCCACCGTAAGCATAATCACCAAAGGCAGTATTATGTTCCCAAAAGGTACTATTATGGCAATTGGAGCAAGGTGAGCTATAACTGCCCATGTTATCTCCCTGGAAGATAATGCAGACATAGTAAACCCTCCTTTGCATTATTTTATAACTATTTTATACAAAATTTGAGAAAAATTGTTGAATTCAATTGCTCACATTCGGTTGCAATTTACGTGTCTATATTTTATAATATTCACTAAGCTATTTTGAAGCGTTTGGTAATTTTCAATTGGAGGTTTTTAAATGGCAAAAGTAAAGATGAAAACAAACAGGTCCGCAAAGAAGAGGTTTAAGATAACAGCCACTGGGAAAATAAAAAGATATAAAGCGGGTGGCGCTCACTACAATACACGTAAGGCAAAGGATAGAAAAAGAAGACTGAGGAAGCCCACCCTTGTCCACCCCAGCTGGGAAGACAAGGTAAAGGGCATGTTAAAGGAATTCTAACCAAAGAGGTCTCTCCATAGACCTCTTGCCCATTCTTCATACCTTTTAGCAGTACCTTCTTTCCTTTGGTTGTCTTCTCTGTGGGTTGGTATGAATCTTTTTGAGACTGCATCATATCTAAAGGCTGTTTCTGTCATTATAGCCTCTTTGTCGCTTACCATGGCGTAGCATATCATCTGCATATACTCTTCTTTGACCTCTTTGCCTTTTAGTCTTGCGTTTATTATCTTTGCTACAAGCTTGCCCTCTGAGTGTGCTGCGTAGCCGCTCTTTGGAAGATAACTCTGAGATGCGTCTCCTATAACAAAAACGTTTTTTACAGAAGTTTCAAAGGTAAAAGGATTTACCTCTACCCATTTTTGACCTTTTTTGAGGAGCCCAGCATCTTGCAATAGTTTGTTTGCTCTCATGGGAGGTATTATATTGGCAAGGTCATACTTAAAATCCCCATGGGATGTTTTTACAAGCTTTTTATGCACATCTATATCTCTCACATGGGCTGAGGTTATATATGTTGCCACATCCTTATAAAGGTCGTGATAAGCGGACAGAAAGCCTTCTGAGTTTATAAGAGGCCTTTCGTTGGCGTCTATAAAGTATATATGTGCCTTTATTTTGTTTCTTTTTATCATGCTTGCCAAAAGGGCTGCCCTTTCGTAAGGAGCAGGTGGGCATCTGTAGGGTGGCGATGGCACTGTTATGACTATATCTCCGCCTTCAAAGTCCTCTATGAGCTTCTTAAGGTATATATGCTCCGAACCAGGCCTAAAGGCTGGTGGGTTATATACAAGGGAATCTCTGTAAAATGGGTAATCTTCCACATCGTAGTCTATACCTGGTGATAGCACAAGATAGTCGTAGGATATATATCCAGATGAGGTTCTTACCACCTTTTTGTCAAGCTCAACTCCAAGCACCTTATCGTTCAAAACCCTTATGCCATGCTTTACCTCAAGCACGTTGTAAGAAAAGCACAGAGGCGTAAGCTCCATAAGGCCAGCCAAGAAGTGGTTTGACATGGGGCAGGACATGAAGAAGGGCCTTTCTTCAATAAGGACCACATCAAGGTTAGGATTTTCCTTCTTTAAATACTTGGCTACTGTAACACCGCCATAGCCACCACCTACTACAACCACTTGGGCCTTAAGCCTATTTTGTGCCTTTGAATATACAAAAAGAGGTGCAGTAATACCTACAAGGGCACCACCTACGATAAAACTCCTTCTACTAACACCTGATCACTGATTTGACATATTTATCCACCTCCATAACTATACATTTTTCCACAAGCTCTTTGGCCTTTGCAGTAGAGCCATACTGCTGTCTTAGGTCTGCCTTGTAGTTATCAAAGAACTGGTCAAACTGGTCCTTACCAAGAACTCCCACGGCATAAAATTGGCCATTCTCTTCTTGTAGCACTATGGAGGCCAAAGGAACCTCTGGGGGACCATCTAAGACCTTTGCACCCTCCTTTGGATCGTATACGCCTAAGTGGGCACAACACTGGATTATGCCTGCTTTTTTTGTAGTCTCGGAAGGTTTATCCGGTGGATAGTAGTTTATAAAAGAGTAATCCTTTGTGGGATAGCTCCACTGATGGGCGCATATGGCAGAGTAGGCTACTATACTCTTTTTTGACCCCACGCCCCCTGGCCAGAGGTAGCCAAGCCCATCCTTTAGCTTTATCTCCACAGGCTTTATCTCCTGGTCCAGGTTAAGGAGATAACAAGGGGTGGAGGCAAAGGGATAGAAAAATATGTAATTGTTATGAGGCTTTATGTCTCCCTCCTTTATGGGAGATCCATCCTCTTTGACAAGGAGGGCCTTTTTGTAAGTTTTTAGCATTCCATCCTGTTGGCTTGCCAGCAAATTGGAGAAAATACTGGCATCCAGCATGGAAGCCACTGCCACGGTTCCACAAGTTTTTATAAAGTCTCTCCTATCCATTCCTATTCACCTCTCTGTGTTATATATGCAAATTCCATGCCACGCTTTGGAAGGCTTGTATACTTCACAGAGCATTGAGAAGGGTGTTTTGTGTTGCAACATGTGATGCAAAGGGGGCAAGGCCCCCTTAAGATTATGCGAACATGTCCTTATACATAGACCTTGCCCATTCATAGGTAGCCTTTGCCAAGGCTTTAGACCTTTCGTTTATCACCTTGGGCTTTGGAACTATCTTCTTTTCCTTTTCGTTGTAGTCGTAGGTTACGTTTATAACTATAGCCTCCTGGGGCGATCCGTTCACCATGGAGTAGCAGGTGTTGTCTGGAAGAGTGGGCTTGTATTCTTTGCCAGCTATCCTTGCAGCTATAACCTTTGCCACTATCTTACCTTGTGAGTTACCCATATGTCCGCTCTTTGGATAAGGCACTCCACCTATAACATCTCCCACCAAGAAGACATGTGGGTCTGCCTTAGCCTGGAAGGTAAGGTGGTCCTGGTCTGCCCAGCCGGTAGGCTTACCATCCTTGTCCTTTGCTATAAGGTCTGCCATCCAAACAAGCTCTCCCGCTTGGTGTGGTGGTACAAGGTTTGCATCGGCAAACTTAAATTCGCCTGCGGTTGTCTTTATTATCTTCTTTACGGGATCCACTTCCTTGATGGCCGCCTTTGGCACATACTCTACTATGCCAAGGTATACCTGCTCATAAGCAGCCCTAAAGCCTGGACCCTTTGGAGCTATGTCATCCTTGGGGTCAAGTATGATTACCCTTCCCTTTACCTTGTTTCTTTTGAAGACCTCTGCTATCATGCAAGCCCTCTCATAAGGCGCTGGTGGGCATCTGTAGGCTCCCGGAGGTACGGTGATTATAAAGTCTCCCTCTTCAAACTCATGAACCTTTCTCTTCAAGGCCAAGTGTTCAGAACCTGGTATGAATGCCGCTGGATAATGCACTCTGGTGTAGTTTATCATGTCCTTGTTGTCTCCAAACCAAGCCTTATAGTTGTACTTTATGCCGGGTGCAAGCACCAGGTAGTTGTATTCTATGTAGCCGTGGGGAGTATAGACCCTCTTTTTGTCCCTTTCTATGCCTATGACCACTGCGTTTATAAACTTGTAGCCATACTTGGAAGCTGGCTGGTTGTAATCATGGGAAAGGAAATCCAAGCTTACAAGGTCTGCAAGCCACTCGTTGGATATGGGACAGGAGAAGAAGTTGGGCCTTTTTTCAATAAGAATAACCTCTATGTTGGGGTTTTCCTTCTTGAGGTACTTGGCTACCGTCAGCCCAGCCCATCCACCACCGCATATTACAACCCTGTTGCCCTTGGGTGATGGAAGCATGGCCTCCATCTTTACCACCTTTTCTGCAGCTGCAAAAATGGGCTTTGAAGAAAGCCCTGCTGCCAAAGCCCCTACTCCTACAGACTTTAAAAGGTCCCGCCTTGTAATCATGCTATACCTCCCTATAAAGCGTTTTTAAAATCATACTTCTTAAGGAATGAGCTTGTCAATAAGAAAATCTTTGAGGAACCATTAATTAGGCTTATTTAAGCCTATCCTTATATGCTTATAATCAAAAGAGTCAAAAATTAACCAATTTTAAACCTTCTGCTTATATTTTATACTTTTACAAGCTTTTAGTTTGGAGGTAGAACATGCCAAGAAAGGGCGCAGACATTGTTATAGAAACACTAAAAGAAGAAGGTGTGGAGGTGGTCTTTGGGCATCCTGGTGGTGCCATAATGGAAGTTTATGATGCCCTTTATAGGGATGGTAGTATAAGGCATATATTGGTAAGGCATGAACAAGGTGCTGGGCATATGGCGGAGGGCTATGCAAAGGCCACTGGTAAGGTTGGAGTGGCCATGTCCACCTCTGGACCCGGTGCTACAAACTTAGTGACAGCCATTGCGGACGCCTACATGGACTCTGTGCCTGTGGTCTTTATAACAGGACAGGTTCCTACACACCTTATAGGCAACGATGCCTTCCAAGAGGTGGATATAGTGGGCATTACACGACCCATAACCAAGCACAACTTTTTGGTCAAAAGGATAGAGGACCTGCCCTTAATAATTCGTCAGGCCTTTTACATAGCTAAGACTGGAAGGCCTGGGCCAGTGCTTGTGGATATACCAAAGGACATAACCCAAAAGCTAAGTGATGTGAAAATACCAACCATTGAAGAGGTAAAAGAGTCTCTACCGGGTTATAAGCCACACCTTGAGGGCAACCTACAGCAGATAAGGAGGGCCGTAAGGCTTATAATGGAGGCCAAGAGGCCTGTGCTTTATGTGGGCGGTGGTGCAGTACAGGCGGAGGCCCAAAGGGAGCTGGTGGAACTGGCGGAACTTATGAAGATACCGGTGACCACCACCAACATGGGGAAGGGTGCCTTTCCTGAACTTCATCCCTTGGCTTTGCATATGCTTGGTATGCATGGCACCTACTATGCCAACATGGCAGTTTATAACTGCGACCTTCTTATAGCCATAGGGGCCAGGTTTGACGACAGGGTTACAGGGAAGATAGAAGAGTTTGCCCCGCAGGCCAAGATCATCCACGTGGATATAGACCCAGCTTCCATCTCAAAGAACATTGTGGTGGATGTGCCCATAGTGGGCGATGTAAAGATAGTCTTGAGGAAGCTCCTTGAAGAGCTAAAGAGAGAAGGTGCAAAAATACTATACCCAGAAGAAAGACAAAAATGGCTTGAACAGATAGAGGCATGGAAGAAGAAATATCCACTCACATACACAAGGTCCAATAAGGTTATAAAACCACAATACGTTATAGAGCAGATATACGAGGCTACAAAGGGGCAGGCCATAATAGCCACAGGCGTAGGCCAGCATCAGATGTGGTCCGCCATGTTCTATAAGTACTCTTTTCCAAGGCAGTTTATAAACTCCGGCGGCCTTGGTACAATGGGCTTTGGCTTGCCTGCGGGCATAGGAGCCAAGATAGGAAGGCCAGACAGGGAGGTCTTTGTTATAGACGGTGATGGTTCCTTTATGATGACCATGCAGGAGCTTATTACGGCAGTGCAGTATAGAGTGCCTGTCAAAATAGCTATAATAAACAACGGCTATTTGGGTATGGTGCGCCAGTGGCAGGAGCTTTTCTACGAAAAGAGATATTCAGAGGTAGATTTAAGCATACAGCCAGACTTTGTTAAGTTGGCAGAGGCCTGTGGAGCTGTAGGCTTTAGGGCAGAAAAGCCATCGGAGGTTAGGGAGATAATAGAAGAAGCCCTTAAGATTGACGACAGGCCTGTTCTTATGGACTTCCACGTGGATAGGGAAGAGAATGTATTCCCCATGGTGCCTGCAGGGAAGTCCTATAGGGAGATGATACTGGAGGATGGCAAAAAGTCTGTGGAAGCTGAAACCATGTACTTGGTTGGATAAAGGAGGCAAAAGATGGCAGACACCATCGGAAGCATGCAATTGGACGCCATAAAGGCACCCCTTTTTAGGGAGGTAAAAAAGGGTGAGGTGCGCAAGCACCTAATAACCCTAACTGTTAGGAATGAGCTGGGTGTTCTGGCACGCATAGCAACCCTTATAGCGGGCAAGGGCTACAACATAGAAGGCCTCTCGGTGGGAGAAACCCATGAAAAGGGTATATCCCGCATGACCCTTGAGGTAATAGGCGATGATGTGGTCATAGACCAGGTGGTAAAACAGCTAAGAAAGCTCATAGACACCATAAAGGTGAAAGACCTAACGGACATACCCCATGTGGAAAGGGAGCTTGCCCTTATAAAGGTTCACACTGCCACCCCAAGGGCAAGGGACGAAGTATTAAGGCTTGTGGAGATCTTTAGGGCAAAGGTGGTGGATGTTTCACCGGAGACCTACACCATAGAAATAACTGGTACGGAGGATAAAATAAATGCCTTTGTGGAGCTTGTGAGGCCCTTTGGCATAAGGGAGATGGCAAGGACTGGAAAGGTGGCAATGAAAAGAGAAATCTCAAGCCAGGAGGAAGAATGATGGAAGTAAAGGCATTAAGCTTTCATGTGGAGAGTATAAAAGAACCTATAGGCCTTTTTGTCTTTGAGGACCAGTGGGAAAATTTAAGCTTTTTGGGTGGTTTAAAAGAACAGGTAGAAAAGATATTAAAGGCGGAGAACTTTAAAGGAAAAGAGGAGAGCCTTGCAAAGGTTAGTTTGATCGTGGATGGTGAGGTAAGGGTCTTTTATGTTGCCGGGCTTGGCAAAAGGGAGAAGGCTGGAGAAGACAGCTACAGAACGGCCTCAGCCCTTATAGCCAAAAGGGCAAAAAGAGATAAGGTAAAAAGCCTTTATATTTATGCAGGGGAGATAGACCATAGGCTAAGCAAGGCCATAACGGAGGGTGCCATCCTTGGAAGCTACAGATTTGATAAGTATAAAACCAAGAAAGAGGAAGAGGAGAATTCAAACCTTGAAAACCTTTATATCTACGGGGGAGACCAAGAGGGCATAAGCTTGGGAAAGATCTTAGCGGAAGCCCAGAACTTCACCAGAGACCTAGTGAATGAGCCAGGGAATGTGATAAACCCCATAAGCCTTGCGGAGATAGCCCAAAAGGTGGCGCAAGATTATGGCCTTGAGTGCAGGGTCTATGATGAAAAAGAAATTCAAGAGATGGGCATGTATGCCCTTTGGAGCGTGGGTAAAGGCTCTGCCACACCACCAAGGTTTGTGCATATGGTATACAAGCCAGAGGGAGAGCCAAAGGAAAGAATAGCCATAGTGGGTAAGGGCCTTACCTTTGATAGCGGGGGACTTAACATAAAGACGGGAGATTATATGAGGACCATGAAGATGGACAAGTCTGGGGCATGCGCCGTCATAGGCATAATGAAGGCCATAGCCCAGCTAAAGCCACAGGTGGAGGTGCATGGCATCTTTGGTGCGGCCGAGAACATGCCCAGCGGAACGGCCTACAGGCCAGACGATATTATAAGGGCCATGAACGGAAAGACCATAGAGATAGACAATACGGACGCAGAGGGAAGGGTAACCTTGGCGGACAGCCTCTCTTATGCCTCCAAGCTAGGCGTCTCAAGGATCATTGACATGGCCACCTTGACCGGTGCTTGCATGGTGGCCCTTGGAGAATACACTGCGGGCCTCTTTACCAACGATGATGAATTTGGAGAGGAAATCCTTAGCCTTTCAAGGCTTACCGGTGAGAGGATGTGGAAGCTACCCATGGATGACAAAAGGCTAAGGGAGAAGATAAAGAAGGGTGAGGGTGATGTTTTGAACTCGGGAGGAAGGTACGGCGGAGCCATAACAGCGGCCATGTTCCTTGAGGAGTTTGTGGGAGAAGGTATAAAGTGGGTTCATCTTGATATAGCGGGACCGGCGCATCTTAGGGAGGAGTTTTCCTATTATGCCAAGGGCGGAACGGGCTTTGGTGTAAGAACCTGTGTGGAGTATATACTAAGGCTTGGTGGTAAAGGATGAGAGTGGTAATAGTAGGAAACGGACCGGCAAGCGCCAGCGCCATAGAGGCCTTTAGAAAGGTGGATAAGGACTCAGACATCATAGTCCTCTCCGATGAGGAGTTTCCCACCTACGCACCCAACTGCATGGAGAATGTTATAAGAGGGGACATCTCCGAGGAGGCCCTCTTTTATAAGGGTGGCTTTAGCTTTTACGAAAAATACAAAGTAGATTTTAGGCCCAGAAAAGAAGTGGTAGGCATTGACAACAAGAGAAAGGTGGTTATGGTAAAGGGAGGAGAGGAGATAGCTTACGATAAGTGCCTTTTGGCAGCTGGAGCCTACGCCTTTGTGCCACCCATTCCCGGCGTGGAGCTGGGAGGAGTTACCACAGCCAAAAACCTCTACGATGCTAAAAGGATAAGGGAATGGGTGCTTTCGGGAAGGGTAAAGAGCGTGGTAATAGTGGGAGCGGGGCCCATAGGCATAGAGGATGCAGAAACCTTAAGACACATGGGCCTTGAGGTGCATGTGGTGGAGTTCTTTGATAGGGTGCTTCCAAGGATGTTGGATAAGTTTATGGCTGACAAGTATATGAAGCCCTTGGAAGAGGAAGGTATAAACTTCTACCTGAACCATCAGGTAGTAGCCATACATGGGGAGGACGGTTGGGTGGAGGCGGTGGAGATAAGGCCCAATGGGACGGATAAGAGCAAGTTTATAAGGGCTGACATGGTCATACTCTCCACTGGGGTAAGGCCAAGGACAAACATCGTGGCGGATACAGACATAAAGCTACACATAAACGAGGCCACCGGAAGGGTTGTGGGAGGCATATTGGTAAACCAATACCAGCAGACATCGGACCCTGATGTTTATGCGGCTGGGGATATATGCTCTGGCATAGACGCCTGGGGCAACCACAGATGGATAGCCCTCTTTCCACCAGCACAGCAGAGCGGTGCCATAGCGGGCTACAACATGGCGGGGCTAAAGGTCAAAAACCCAGGCCTTGTAGATTACAACGCAGTAAAGACAAGGTCTGCCACAGCTGGCAGTGGAGGAGTCTTTGAAGAGGCGGAAGAATCCTTTAGCTTTGAATGGAACGGTAAACTGGTGAAGGTCTTCTTAAAAGAGGGTTCGGTGTGTGGCTATCAGTTTGTAGGCGTGGGGAAAGGAAGGGCTTTGAACCCAAGAAACAGATTTTTAAGGAATGAAAGGATAAAAAGCTGGGCTGAAAAAATTATTTTGGACAAGGGGCTTGGCCTTGAGGCCAGCGGTGTGCTATTCCATTACTTTATAAGGTTCAAAGAAAGGAAGATAGAAGGTTGGGTTGTAAGGGCTATAAAAGAGGGAATGCTTAGGTCTCTTGCCAACCCAGCCTTTGAGGTGTCTATATTTTAGGTTCGTAGACCTCTATCCTATTTCTGCCAAGTTCCTTTGCCTTGTATAGTGCCTCATCAGCCATTCTCATAAGGTCATCTATCTCTTCCACCTCTGGTACAAAGGGAGCAAGCCCTCCACTAAGGGTTGTTCTTACCTCCATTCCTCTGTACACTATAACACTATTCTGGAAGCACTGCCTTATCCTTTCTGCAACCACTCTACCCTGCTGAAGGTCTGTGTTTGGCATAAGAAGGGCAAACTCTTCACCACCTAGCCTGGCAGGCAGGTCTGACTTTCTTGAGTTCTTTCTAAGAACCTCCGTAAAATTCTTTAAAAGTAAGTCTCCAGCCTCATGGCCATAGGTGTCGTTTATCTTTTTAAAGTGGTCAAGGTCAATAAGGAGAAGGGTAAGGGGAGTTCTATACCTTTTTGCACTCTCAAGTATAGGGTTGGCATGGTCAAAGAAGAACCTCCTGTTTGGAAGCCCTGTAAGGGGGTCATAGTAGGCCAACTCTTCAAGCTCCTTTTGCTTTTCTTTTAACTCCTCAAAGGCGTGTTTTAGACTTACAGCCATGTTGTATATACTATGCTTGAGTTCCCAGACTTCATCCTTGGAACTTTCTTTAGAATTTTTAAGAAGGTCAATTACAGAAAAATCCCTTTTCTCTATGCTTGCGGTTATGTTCTTTAAAAAGATCACTCTGCTTGCCAAGCTTGAAGCTATCCTAAAGAGCATAAAGGCCAAGAAGGAGAAAACAAACAAAGAGTATAGAGCAAGCGCAAGGAATATTAGGTATGTTTCTTTATATATGCCAGATACATCTTTTATAAGCACTACCCTTCCTATAGGAAGGCCATTCATACCCGTAAGCGGAGCCTCTACAAGAAGGCTTTTTTTAAGAAAACTACCATGAAGCATATAGCCCTTAACGTCAAGAGGCATGTAAAGAACTTTTGGGTTCGAAAACCTGTCAATAACCACATTATCTATAACAACCTTTTCCTTCATAAAACTGTCAATGGAGCCATCCAAAACATCCTTCAAAAGGTTTCTGTTGTAGTAGATTATCCAATCCACATCCACGGAGTTTTTCATTAGTTTTAGAATATCCTCAAGCTTAATGCCTACAAAATAGCACCCATCGGGATAAAGCCTATTCATGCCATAATAAGGACCGGAAGGTAGTATTCTATAATAAGGTTCCTCATCACAGGAATTATCACGTAATTTTTCTTTGTAATAATAATCACCTCTCACAGCAGAATTTTCATCAAGGAACCTTAGGTCTTCCTTCTCGTGGTTTACTATCTCCTTATAGTTCTTGTATATGAACTCATACGTTTCTCTAATCCTGCCCTCAATGAGCCGAGAGGATATAAAGTAAAGCAGGATGAAGGATATGATAAGGGTTAAAGACACAGAGAAAAGCAAGCTTAAGTATATCCTTTTTCTTATTGACATGTTTTTTCTACCAGTTTTTCACAAAGCCTAAGAGCGCTCAAAGATGGGCTTTCATCCGCTATGCCTTTCCAAGCTATATCGTAGGCTACGCCATGGTCTGGGGATGTCCTTATAAAGGGTAATCCGAGGGTAAGGTTTACACCCTCCTTGAAGGCAAGCAGCTTAAAGGGTATAAGTCCTTGGTCGTGGTACATACACAGATATAGGTCAAGGTCCTCCCTCAAAAAGGCGCTGTCTGGAGAAAGGGGGCCTTCCACCTTGTAGCCTTCCGCCTTAAGGGCTTCTACCGCCGGCGCTATCTCTTTTACATCCTCCTCCCCTATGGTTCCCATATCGCCCGCATGAGGGTTAAGGCCCAAAATGCCTATGGTTGGTTCCACATCAAAAAGCCTTTTAAACTCCCTTGATATGAGTTTTACCTTTTTTATTATCTCTTGGCTCTTTATCCTTTCTGGCACTTCTTTAAGGGGTATATGGGTGGTTAATGGCACTACCCTTATCCTTTCTGAATACATAAGCATGGCGTATTCCTTTACATTACAGGCTTGTGCCAAAAACTCCGTCTGGCCTTCATAAGAAAATCCAGCCAGCTTAGCCCAAAACTTGTTTATTGGCATGGTGAGAAGGCCATGGATATTGCCATAGACCGCATCCACCACGGCCCTTCCAAGATAGGCCACAGCCACCTTACCGGAGGTCAAAGAAGGCATGAGCCTGTCTGCCTCGCTTATGTTTAGGTCTGCTATGTATATCCCGGGTGTTTTCACCTCTTCTATGGTATATATGTCCACAAGGTCAAGGTCTATGCCTAGCTCCTTCTGGATAGCATCCATTATCTTTCTTTCCCCGTATATAACATAAGCCTTCTGTGGGTCAAAATGTCTGGATATTTTTAATATGAGCTCTGGACCGACCCCCGCAGGGTCCCCTATGGTTATGCCTATTTTTAGCATATTAAAATGATATAATAGAGTGGGTTATGAGAGTTAGAGTTCTTATACTTCCAAAGAAGGGGCTTCTTGACCCAGAGGGTAGGGCTGTAAAGGAGATGCTACTGGATGAGGGCTTTCCTGTGAAGGAGGTAAAGGTGGGCAAGGTGGTGGAGCTGGAGCTGGAAAAGGAGACAGATATAAAAACCATGGTAGAAAAATACCTTATCAACCCCCTTGTGGAGGAATACATAGTAGAATGAGGTTTGCAGTCTGCGTTTTCCCGGGTTCTAACTGTGATTATGACACCTATTATGTGATAAGGGACCTTCTTGGACAGGAAGTAAGCTTTGTAGATTACACCACAAGAGACTTAAAAGGCTTTGACTGTGTGGTAATTCCGGGAGGCTTTTCCTTCGGAGACTATCTTAGGGCTGGTGTGCTTGCCAGTAAAACTTCTCTTGGCAAGGCCATAGTGGATTTTGCCCAAAAGGGTGGACTTGTGCTTGGCATATGCAACGGTTTTCAGATACTTACAGAGCTAGAGCTTCTGCCTGGAGCCTTATTGAGGAATGAAAATATGAGGTTTATATGCAAAGATGTGTACCTCAGGGTTGAAAACAAGGAATTAGCTTTTACGAAACGTTTTGAGGAGGGAGAAATTATAAGGATGCCAATAGCCCATGGGGAAGGAAGGTATTACCTACCAGAAGAAGAATTGAAAAAGATTGAAGAAAGAGGTCAGGTGGTGTTAAGGTACTGTGATGAGGAGGGTAATATAACTTCTCAGGCTAATCCCAATGGGTCTGTAAACAATATAGCAGGTGTGTGTAACAGGGAGGGTAATGTTTTTGGCCTTATGCCACATCCAGAGCGTGCTTGTGAAGACCTTTTGGGCTACAGAGATGGTATAATACTCTGGCATTCTCTACTTGCTTGAGAATATAATTAAAGCATGAAGTTTTCAAACGAGGTTAAAGTTGGTTTTCTTGTATTATTATTTTCGCTTGGCTTTGCCTTTCTTATACTAACCTTTGGTGAGGTGCCTTTTTTTAAACCTGCAGTTAAGAGCTATAAGGTATATTTTGATAACGTGGCAGGGCTTAGCGTGGGGGCTGAAGTGAGGGTGGCAGGTATAAAAAGCGGCAAAGTGAGCTCTATAAGCCTAAAGGAAGGGAAGGTGGAAGTGGTTTTTGAGCTTGACAAAGACATTATCCTATACAAGGATGCTCAAGCAGAAATAGGCACTCTTGGACTTATGGGGGATAAATATTTGAATGTGTATCCAGGGGGCCCGCAGGCTGGTGTGTTGGAAGAGGGGGGAGTTATAACAAAAACCCTTGGCTATGCAGACACAGATAAGCTTATAAAGCAAATGACAAGTGCCTCTGAAAATATGAAGCTTATGGTGGAAACTTTTCAACTAATCCTCTCCGAAAATAGAGAGGGTATTAGGAATGTAATCCAAAACCTTGAAGCTCTTAGCCGTAACCTTAACCTTATAGCCATGGAAAATAGGGAGGCTTTGAAGGGTGCTATAAGAAATATAAACCTGCTTGCTTATAACCTAAACAGAACCTTACCACAAACTATAGAGAATATAGATAGGTTAACAAGAACTCTTGATAGTATGGCTGCGGAAAACAGACAGGATATAAGGGAAACGGTTGAGAACCTGAAAAGTTTGAGCTATAGCCTAAAGAGTACATTGCCAGAGCTTACCACAAACCTTAACGAGCTTTCCAAAAACCTAAACCTTTTGGTTTCAGAGAACAAGCAAGATATAAGAACAACTGTTTCAAACCTTTCTGAGCTTACCACGTCTTTGAAAGAAAGTTCGGAAAGGTTAAACAGCATATTGGCTACAATAGAAAGGGGTGAGGGAACCCTTGGAAAGCTTGTAAAGGATGAAGAGCTATACAGGAATGTGGTTTCTGGTGCAAAGGTTTTTGGTAAGGCTGGGGAAGTGGCAGATAAGACGAACCTCAACATAGGATTTAGGGGCGAGCTTTACAGAGGTGGAGACTCCAAAGGTATACTAACCGTCAAGCTTCAACCAGATAATGAAAAGTACTATCTACTGGAGATAGTGGGCGACTCAAGAGGTAGGGTTTATAAAGAGGAAGTACTCCCAAATCAATGGGTGGTTAAAAAGGAATTCAAGCCAGAATTCACTCTGCAGTATGCAAGGATATTCCCCTTCTTTGGCGGAACCAACTTAGTTTTGAGAGGTGGTCTAAAGGAATCTACTGGCGGTGTGGGTGCAGACCTCCTTCTATCAGAGAGGTTAATGATAACATCGGACCTTTGGGATTTTGGAAGGAGGGATAGGCCTTATGATAAGGATTTAAAGCCCAACCTTCAAGTGGGAGTTAATTATAAGGTTAGTGGGCCACTTTATGTAAGGTTTGGTGGGGATGACATTCTTAATTCAAAGCTGAGGGGTGTGTTTGGTGGTGTGGGTCTTATGTTTACAGATAACGACCTTAAGTACCTACTTGGTGGTTTAAGGCTTCCATTGCCTTGATTATTGATTTCTTACACAACATATATAAATTGAGTTAAATTTATTTAATAACCATGTACAGAGAGGCCATTTACAAGCTTTATAAAGTTAACATGGATTTGAAGGATAATGAGAGATTGTTGCTTATTACAGACACAGAAAAGGATTACCTTGTGGACCTTATGGAAGACTTTGTGGATGTGGCAGGGGTTATAACAAAAGAAGTTAAACATCATATTTATCCTTCTTTGAAGGGTCATGGAAAGGAATTACCAGAGGAGGTTTGGAGGCTTACCTTTGGAGAAAGGGCAGTAGAAAAGTTAAGAGAAAAAGGCCTACTGGAGAAGGTACTTTTTAAAGAGGATTATCCAGAATCGGAAGTTTTTGAAATACTTACATCCTACGCAGAAGAGGTTCCCCATGTGGTAGTTGCCTTTCCATACTATTCAACCACCCATACCTTTTTTAGAAAGGCTTTAACAGTGGCCTTTGGCTGCAGGTACGCCAGTATGCCCCTTTTTGAACCGGATATGTTCTTTGGCCCTATGGATGTGGATTGGGCTTATGTGGCAAGCCTTAGCCAAGATGTGGCTGATATACTCTCTGAGGCTGAATGGGTACATGTAAGAGCAGAAGGAACGGATATAGAATTTTCTATAAAAGACAGAAAGGCCATAGCGGACACAGGGCTTTTCCATCAAGAGGGTCAATACGGAAACCTACCAGCGGGAGAGGCCTTTGTAGCACCCATTGAAACTTCTGCCTTTGGTAGGCTTACCATAACCTATGGCCCAGACAGACAGCTTGAAAGGCCCATCACTCTAAGGTTTAAGGATGGTGTGGTAGAAGAAATAGAGGGCTTTGAACCATACAGGAATTACCTTGAGGATATTTTTAAAAGGTATGAAAATGCCCGCTTTATAGCGGAGTTCGGTGTTGGGACTAATCCGAAGGCAAAAAAGCCAGATAATGTGTTGGAGGCAGAAAAGATATTGGGTACAATACATATAGCCATAGGAGACAATCATTCCTTTGGTGGAATTAATAAGGTGCCTTTTCACACAGATTATGTAGTCTTTGAACCACAAGTAACTGTAGGAGGTAAGGGATGGCAAAAGAGGCTTTTGGAGAAAGGCAAGCTCAAGACCTAAAGCTGGAGTTGTTTAAAAAGGTTCATCTATTTGAGGACCTTTCTAACGAGGAGCTAAAAGATGCTCTTAAATATATGCAGATCAGAACTTTTAGGAGAAATGAGTACCTGTTTTTTGAAGAAGAAGCAGAACCAGGCGTTTATATACTCATAGATGGTCTTATAAAACTATTAAAAGAAACCCATGATGCAAGGATAGTTATAGTTAGGCTTGTATACCCCGGAGATGTGTTTGGTTGGATAGAGTGGGGCAAAAAGGCACCAAAAAACACCTACACTGCAAAAGCCATGGTAGATAGTAAAACCCTGTATATATCCAACAAAGACTTTATAAACCTTGCTATAAAGCACCCAGCCATAGCCATCAAGATGACTTGTGAGGCCACTTCCACGTTGCTTCATAGCTATGAGACCCTCAAGAGCATAGCTGGCGGAAAGGTGGAGGAGAGAATAGCCAAAGTGCTTTTGGAGATAGCAGACAGGATAGGCAAAAAGTATGAAGACGTAATAGTTATAGATGCACCTCTTACAAGGCTTGACATTGCTGAAATGACAGGCACCACAGTGGAAACCACCATAAGGGTTATGAGCAAGTGGAAAAAGCAAGGCATAATAAACGCAGAGAGGGGATACATTGAGATAATAAAGAGAAGGGAGCTTGAAAAACTTGCAGTATGAGCCGGGAGGGATTCGAACCCTCGACCCACGGATTAAAAGTTGCTTAACCATTCAAACACCTCCCGCAACATCCTACCCGCAACGCTATAACCGTATGGGTCCTTAAACACGACAAGAAAAAGCATTGGCAACAATAAAATTGCCAACAGAACTACAAACTCTAAAAAGGCAGGGCAGAGAGCCCTGCAAAGACTAAAAGGGAGGGGGCATGGAAGGAGGCTCAAAAACCGTTTCATCCTTCGCAACCTCCCGGTAATGCAAGCAAGTCTTCAAATTTTTCTCCTCTTGCAAGCGCTTGCACAAATGGCTGTAAGCGTGCAGGAGGGAGAAAAGCCTCCTTAATCTGTGAGCCAACTACAAGCAATGGTATCTTCTTCCTGTCGTCATCCCATCCGTCTAACTCAACGAGCCCAGGCAAATGTGTAGGTGCATGTATCGTATTGGTGAAAGTTTCATAAAGCTCTATAAACTTCTTCTGCAAAACACCGGTGGGCATATTACATACCTCAACCCACCCTCCAAGCGCTTCAATGACACACATGATTTTCTTATCTTCAAACACCACACTGCTGTACGGTCCCCCCTTGTCTATTGCTTTGTATACATCCAACAAAGCCTCCGCCCCCCTGCGTCCTGCTAAAGCTAAAATATCCGCAGGTGTCGGGAAAAATTGACACCTACGGAAAGCTTCTTGAAGCGCTTTTTCTAAGCTTTCGTCATCAAGCGGTGAAAGAGCATTATAGTACACCTGTGCAAGCTTTCTTAGTTCTTCTTTTGAATAATTTCTGTTGTACAACAAGCTTGCGGTCTGCAAGAACTCAACTATCAGCTCTACCCTTCGCCTTTTGTTTTCCATAGCACCACCTCCAATATAACCTGCAATTGGTTATTAAATATAACCAAATGTTGGCTATATTGTCAAGTCCTTTACAACCTCGTCTATTAAGCGTTCCTTTTCCTCATTGCTTATGCTTGAAAGCTCTACTTCTTTAGCGTAAGCCTGCATAATGCCGTTGAAAAGCTTTACGAAAACCTCAAAGGTATAGCCAGCCTTTTTGACAAAGTTGTTGTTATAGCTGTGCAGATAGAACTCCATCAAGTTTTTCATAAACTCTTCTACCAACTCTTCTACAGGCATACCGTATTGCGTTCTAATCTCTTCCCCAATATCGGGTAATCTATCTTCAATAAGCCATTTCAGTCTTTGAGCAGTTTTTTTACGCCCATAGATTTGCTCTTTCTTTTCTATCGTTTCCAGTAAAGCCTTGTATTTACTTTGTGCTAAGTGCCTTTTAACGAAACTTGTATAAAGAAACAGCATAAGGTTTTTTAGAGCAGAAGCGTTTGCCTCCCAAGAGATTTTGTAAGGCATGTTGTATTTCTTCTCCCAAAGTTTTGCGAAATAGAGTAAAAGCTCCTTGGTTCTAAACTTAATCTCCTTTAACTCAAGCTTTTGTTCGCTACTCGCCTTTTGCTCCTTACCTCGTCTACCTTTTCGCTTTTCATCTTTAACATCTTCTATCTTCTGTAATTCTTGCGATAGAGTTTGTTGTTCTTGTGGTAATGGCTTTGGGGTATCCTCTAAGTCATCTTTCACCACGAGTGGCTCAAGTGGCTCTTGTTCTTGTGTTCGTTGCAACGGTGGTCTCTTAGGGTCTGGGCTCCACTTCCTCATGTTTGACCTCCTACCGCTTTCCCCCGCCTGCCCGCCCGCAATATTTTTTGTTTGAATTTTTTCCTTAGAAAGCCCTGTGCTTACATCTTTAGATGTAAGTATATTTTTTTCTTCTATTTCTTTTTTAACTTCTTCTATATGTTGTATTTTATGTAATACGTAAGTATTACAACCCACAACTGTGCAAGCGCTTGCACAAGATGAACCCCAACCCACATCAAAGGCTTGTTCTATGCGGTTTTCCGAAAGAGGCAATTTTTTACCGCTTTCAGGATTATGGGTACTTTCTTGCCCTGTTAGGCAATTTTTTGCCCCATTGGGCAATTTTTTACCGCCTGTAGGAACATAGACATCTTCTGGGCAATTTTTTGCCTCAAGGGGTAATTTTTTGCCGTTAGTGCAAGCGCTTGCAGAAGAACCACCGTCCGAAAGAGGCAATTTTTTGCCGTTAGTAGGGAGTGTGCATAACTTCTGTTTACTTTGTTCCAGTACCCTTAAGCCTGCGTCTGTTAATCTATACACAAGCCCCCTTCCGATTTTTTCAACTAAGCCCTCTCTTACAAGCTTTGTAAGAATATTTCTGGCTTGACGCTCTTTAACACCGAGTTTTTCGGTGTCAAGAGTGAATAAAAGACCATCCGTCTCGGAGCTTGTGATTATAATTAATAAAAGATGTTCTGTGCGCATTTCTGCTCCTCCTTATGACGGGTAGGCGCATGCCTACCCTCCATTCTTATCACATATAGAGCAAAGCCTCTGCCACTTGCGATAAAGTGTCTGCCAATATAACACATGGACAAGTGTCTTTTAAAATCACAAGCCTGAAGACATCCCCGCAAATCAAAATGCCACTCCACACCCTTCTACTGTCCAGCTCAACCTCAACAATTTCCTTGCTTGGTATCATTAGTAGCAAGCTCTCGTCCTCCCTGTAGATAAACACGGTGCCGTTCTCATATAAGCGTCGTAGCACTGTGTGAAGCTCTTCCTTCTTAGCTTTTGCTACAAACACATGCTCGTTATGAACCAGCTCTTTCATGTTATACCTCCACAAGAGTTATACCCTTTATTATATCACATAGCGACATTTTATTTAAAAATTGACAATACGAATGCCACCACATGACAAAATGCATTTGTGTTATACTATACATAGTAATGGTGGTGCTTTCTGATGTTGGAGAGAGAGTAAGGCTTGTGAGAAAGTTGCTTAATTTAACGCAGAAGGAATTTGCAGACAGGCTTGGTTTATCAAGAAGCCTGATAGCAGAGATAGAAGCAGGCAGAAGACAACCCAAGGAAAGGACTTTACGCCTCATAGCTTACACCTTCCGTATTTCTTTTACTTGGCTTAAAGAAGGCAAGGGCGAAATCTTTGTCAAACACGATGAAGTAGAAGAGGTAGAGCTTATAAAACTCCCTGTTATTTCTGCGGTTGGAGCTGGCGGGGCGATGTATACAAGCGACTATGAACTTGTTGTTCGCTCCTCTATCCCCCATGATAGGCTTAAAGCCTTTAGAGTAAAAGGCGACAGCATGGAGCCGACCATTCAAGATGGTTGGCTTGTGGTAATTGATGAAGAGGACAAAGAATTGCAGGATGGGAGAATATATCTCATAGCAGAACAAAACAATGGTTTGCGTATTCGTAGACTGCGCAAAGTTGATGGCGTGTGGTGGCTTTTTCCAGATAATCCAGAATATCCTCCAGAAAGGCTCACCCCAGATTTGTGGATTGTTGGTAGAGTTTTGTATAAAATAAAACCTGCTATTGTGGAGGTTGCCAAATAACATGGTGTTTTTAGCCCTTGCTTTACTTGTGCTCGGCGTGCTTTTCATTATAGGAACTTTTCTAAAACCTAAGTCGGAAAAAGAGGCGGAAAACCTAAGGGTTTTCATAGAGCATAAAAAAGCTTTTAGGATTGCTGGTGCTGTGCTTATCTTAATCAGCCTTGCTATTGTTGCGGATGCTACAAACAAAGAAAGAGCTTCTAATAGGCAAGAGCTAATTAGAAAACTTGCGGAAGAAAGAATGGAAAGCGTGCGTAGACAAATTGAAGAAGCGCATCGTAAAAATCCACAATTGACAGAAGCGTTGGTTGACTTGTGTATAAAGCATACATCTGCTGTAATAAATGGGTGTGTAGTTATGGCAAGGAAGCTACCGTCCCTCTTAGAGTGTGCGGAGCCAGCTAAAACCTTTAGTGAAGAGTATGTAAATATTGTTTTTCCTTCTTTCCGACAAATTTTACCACCGCAAGCAAGCGACAAGGACATTCAAAAAACCCTCCTTGACCACACCTATAAACTTTGCCGATACACTTGCGAAAATTATTTCAAAACAATACACGAGGAGCCACCACTTTACGACAAGTGCTTCCTTGGGCTTTATAGACTTGTGGACTAACTCCTTCATTTCAGTACCCTTAAAAGCGCACTCTTTATTTCTTCATCAACCACATCCCCTTCTACCACCTGATTAAACAAAGTTCGTTTTTTCTGAAGAATTTCCCAAACCTTACTTTCTATCCCACTTCCAACAAAGAAGTAGACCCACTTATTTCTTGAAGTTGTAATTCTGTAAATCCTCTCTGTTCTTTGCACTATTTTGCCGACGCTCCATGGAATATCAAAGTGCACTACAATATCCGCTTCATCAAGACTGACGCCATATGTTAAAGCATCTGTGCTAACAAGTATGTTGCTATCTCGTTTTTTAAACTCCCAAATTATTTTTGCTCGTGTTTTTTCATCAGTTGACCCTGTAATCATTAGAGCCTTAAACTCATTGGCTATCAACTGCGCTACTTTAGCAAAGCTTGTGAAAACAAGAATTTTTTTGCCCTCGTGCTCTTCTACTATGCTTTGCAACTCATCAAGCTTTGGGTTAGCTTTAAAGCGTTCAATTTCGTGTTTAAATCTTTCCACAATAGCCTGCGCAATTTCAGATTGTGAAGCAAGCAAAAGCCGTGGGTCATCGTTTATAACCCTTAAAAGTGTAATTATGCTTTCCAAGTTCAAACCTTTGGCTGAAGCTATTCTTTCTTTCAGATACTCTTCCATCTGTTTTTGCAAAGGCGCTAACTCTATAAATCTTACATACTCAGTTAGCGCTGGAAGTTCTTTAATGTCTGATTTCTTTCTGCGTATGTAGAACTCCCCAATCCGAAATAGAAAACTTCTGAGATTTTTGTACCCTATAATCTTTTTCACAGGAAAGGCTGTGTTAGCGTACTGCACCTTTTGGACTATAAGATGCTTTTCTTCAAACTCTTTGTAGTCCATAAAACCCTTTAAAATAAACCCCACCGCCCAAAACTCCGCTAAATGGTTTTCAACTGGTGTCCCCGTTAGTGCAAGCTTATATTCGGTCTTGTTTGCAAGCGCTTGCACAAGTTTAAATGTCTTACTATCTTTGTTCTTAAATCTGCTTGCTTCATCAAACACTAAAGCATAGCTTTCTAAAGAACTAAGAAAGTTAAAAACATCTTCACGAAGCAAAAGCTCGTAATTCAGAATAAGCACCGGGTAAGAGGTTTTTCTGAGAGCCTGCGTGAAAATAAGCCTGCGTAATTGCCTATCCCCTTCAACAATAAAAGGAGAAACCTTCAAAAACTTATAAAACTCATCCCTCCACTGCCTTTTGATGGACGATGGGCAAAAAATAATGCCATGGCTTATGGCACCTTTCGCTAACAAATAGTCAATGTACATGATTGCTTGAAGTGTTTTACCAACCCCAGGCTCATCGCCAATAAGAAAACTCTTATTCTGAATTGCTAAAGCCGTACCTACTAATTGATGCTCCATAGCAAAGGGGTACATCTGTCTTAGTTCTTCTACAAGAGTTTGGTCTGCTTGCTTTTTAATGTGGTTCACAATGTACGGGTTAAAACGCTTTAGGTGCTGAACAACAACATCATCGTAAAATCGTTCCCACCTTTTCTGCTCAGAGTTCCACCAAAACCCAAGCAGTTTGAGGTGTTCTTTATATTCATAACCGTCATAAACATAAATAAAGCCATCTTTAAATTCCAACAGCATGCCCTTCCTCCATAAAAGCTTTCAGTATCACCTTCAGTTCTACTAATTCTTTTACAAGCTTATTCACAAGCTTTTCAAGTTGTGTATATTCAGCAGGTACTAAAACACCATCATTTAAAGCAACACCAACTTTATCCAAGAGGTCAGCGGTAAGTCTAAGTAAAAGGCTTAGCTCTTCAATAACTTCTTTGCTTCTCGTGGTCTCCTTTGGCAGTCGCAAAAACACACCACCACATGCCTCGCATATGGCTTCAATTGGAGCATCCCCAACCACTTCTACAAGGTATGGAATGTAAACCGCGGGGAATTTAGGACGCCTCTTCCTAAGACTATCTTCAGAAAGCATAAGATAAAGCTGGTAAAGCGGTATGCCCAACCTGTAGGCTACTCTCTTGGGCGTGTCGTTAAACACAGCCTCCCTTAGTGCCCTCAAAACTGTTAAAGCTTTTTCCTCTTTCATGTTTAACCCCCCTTAGCTATAATTAACTACCAATAAGTTAAAATTCAAAAAAGAGGAGGTGAGCATGAAGAAAGGTAGAAGAGTTGAAGCAAAACCAAGGAAAGACACTTTTGAAGGGTTTCTTGCAAGCCTTATTCTTTCCAAGAATATTCCTCTTGTAGAACTTGCGGAGAAGTCCGGTGTTTCACAACCCTTCCTTTCTACCGTTTTGCATGGACGCAGAAGATTGCCTGACTTTTCCAAGGAAAACCCGTCCCTGAAACGACTTGCGGATGCTTTAAACCTTTCGTTTACAGAAAAATGTAGGTTGTATGCTTTAAGATTGATTGTTGATGTGAAAAATCCAATTTGGAACCCTGAAGTAGTGAAAGCCCTCTCCCGCACACAGCTTAAAAGTTCCGATGAGCTACTGCAAATGCTGAGTAATCTTAAGCCTACCCCTACCGCTTGGGCACACAGGAAAGGTATAGACGGCGCCTTTTTCGCTAAATTAAAGAAGTTTGTAGAAGACCCGCAAAATAACCCACCTGTCCTCATCGCATCCCCTTCTTCAAAAACCCACATCCTCGTTCAATCCCTCCCGTATAGCAATGAAATCAAGGCAGAATTCCTCCGCTTCCTCATCCATCACCTCGCCTTTGAAGAATTTGAGCAAGTGCTGACCAACCCGGCTTGCGACCCCTTTTAGGCTTGCTCATAAAAAGAGCGTCTAAATCCTCTTTCCTGTAGCGCACCACCTTACGGTTAAGCCTGTACTCCCTTAATAACCCTTTTGCTACCCATCTTCTGATAGTATTGGGGTGTACCCTTAAGTACTCCGATGCTTCCTTTACCGTCATCCACATGTGTATAATTATAACCCATTATTGGCTATTTGACAAGTCCATAGGTAAGAAGATAGCTTAGTAAATATGGCAAGCATTTACAGAGACAAGAAAAGCGGGTATTGGTATATCAATTACATAACACCAGACGGCAGGCGTGTGCGTAAAAGTCTTGGCACAAAGGATAGAAAGCTTGCCGAACTTGCCCTAAAGGACTTTGAGGTGCAACTTGCCAAAGGTAAGCTTGGCTTTGTTATGGATGTGCCTCTTTCGGATTTTTTAGAGTATTATCTCAAATGGTCAAAAGCTACCAAGGCAAAAAGAACTTATGAAGCAGAAGTTAATGCCTGCAAAAAGCTTCTGGAATTTGTAGAACCTACGGTGAAGCTGTCAAAGATAACGAAGCAGAGAGTAGAGGCTTTTAAGGCTTTTCTAATAGAAAAGGGGTATTCCAGGACATACGCAAATATAATACTAAGGCATTTGAAGGCAATCTTTCAAAAAGCGGTGGAATGGAACTATGTAGAAACAAACCCTTTTAAAGTACCCCTATTCAAAACAGAAGAAAAGGTGCGCTATCTTACTCCTGACAAGCTTTCAACTTTCTTTAGCTTTATAAACAACCCACTGCATAAAGCAATTATAGCCTTCCTATTTTATACAGGGCTCAGGCTTAGTGAAGCTTGCAACCTTCTATGGGAGCAAGTTAACCTTGAGGAAGGCTACATTACTGTCAAAAACAGAAGAGACTATAGAACAAAGACCTACAAAGAAAGGATAATACCCATAAGCAGTCATCTTTATCCCTACTTACTTACCCTACAACAGCATAAAAAGAACGAAAAGGTTATTCCACTTTCCTACTACTCGGTTGCGGGGCTTTTTAAACGCTATTCTAAAAAATCTAAAATACACTGCTCTCCACATATGCTTAGGCATAGTTTTGCTACTATGCTTGCAAGCAATAATGTAAGCATAAAAGCCATACAAGAACTTCTTGGGCATTCCTCAGTCAAAACAACCGAAATCTATGCAAAGTTCGCCAAAGACTATCTCAAGGATATCGTCCAAAAGCTAAATATTCCACTTTAGTGCTTATAACTATAAACAAAATTTGCTTATGAATTCACCAATTTTGTTAAAAAATGTAAAGGCTTTTTCAAGAAAACTCTCGGGGCGAAGTATGTGTCCCCAGCACCTCCAATGCGACTTGTAATTTTGCAGGTGGGATATAGCGGGATTTAGCGGGATATTGGAGGGCAAGCTTTATAAGACAATAAGAATATAAGAAAAAAGTGGTGCATATTTTTTGCAAAACTCTAAATTATGTTAATTTCACATGTTGCAAAAATATATTACACCTCTGAAACCATTGAGAGACAAGCGCCCCAGAAAGCAATGTTAAAATGGGTGGTGCATATTTTCTGCAAAATTACACGACTTCATCTCGCTCTGACAATTCTCTGACAGAAAAATGATTATAATTAGTTATAATTGGTTATAAATTGCCTAAACATATAGAAGCTAAAACCTTAGTTATCAAGGGTTTTGAGTATGAGCCGGGCGGGACTTGAACCCGCGACCCACGGATTAAAAGTCCGTTGCTCTGCCAGCTGAGCTACCGGCTCTAGGCTTTAGTATTATAAAGCTTTAAGGGTTTTTAGTCAAGCAGTTTTTCTCTGCCTTTGTCTTTAAGTATCCTCAGTCTGGACCTCTCTATTGCCATGTCCCCGTCGGGTACGTTCTTTGTAATTACAGAACCGCCCGCTATAAAGGAGTAGCTACCTATCCTTATAGGGGCCACTATGAGTGAATTGCTACCTATAAAGGCACCTTTACCCACATAGCTCTCGTACTTCTTTTTTCCATCAAAGTTGGCAAAGACCACGCCCGCCCCCACATTTACCTCATCCTCAAGGGTGGCATCTCCTATGTAGGCCAGGTGTTTTGCCCTAACATTTTCACCAATGTATGATTTTTTGACCTCCACAAAGTTGCCAATGTGGCTTTTCTTACCTATAAGGCTATTATCCCTTATATGGGCAAAAGGCCCTACTACAGCACCAGACTTTATATTAGAATTCTTAACAACGGAATAAGCTTCAATTATGGCTCCATCTTCTACAGTTGAGTTCTCTATTATGCTTCCTTTTCCTACTACTACCCCTCTACCAAGCCTTGTATTACCCATTAGCATTACATCTGGGTATATTTCCACGTCGCCCTCTAAAACCACCTCTGGGCCTATCCAGAGGCTTTCCGGCTGGTGCAGGGTGTTGCCCTTTTCAGCCCATTCTTGTAGTATTCTAAGTCTTATTACGTTCTCTGCGATAGCCAAGTCCCATCTTGTGTTTACACCAAGTATTTCTGTTGGGTCCTCCGCCATAAAGCTTCTAACCTTATAGCCAGCTTGGGCCATAAGGCCAAAGACTTCTGTTAGATAGACCTCTCCCGTCTTTGGACTTGGGCTAACTCTAAAAAGTGTCTCAAGCAAATGTGGGCAGTAGAAAAGGTATACTCCTCCGTTTACCTCCCTTATTAGCTTTTCTTCAAAGGTGGCGTCTTTTTCTTCCACCACCTTTATCACATTCCCTTCTTGGTCCTTTACCACCCTTCCATAACCGGTAGGGTCTGGTAGCTGTGCGGAGAGCAAAAGGGCGCTCAATTTTATATTCTCATACTCTTCTACCATATGTAAATACCTTTGCATGTTGTGAATAGTTTGACTTTTCACAAGGGGTGAGTCCCCATTTATAACAAGAAGATAGCCTTCATAATCTCTCCAAAAGTCTATAGCCGAAAGCACTGCATCACCAGTTCCACCCTTTGGGTTTGACTGATAAAAATACTGATAACTCTCTCCAAAATACTCTTTTATCTCCTCCGCCCTGTGACCCACTACTAAGGCAATATCTGGAATGTTTAGATCGTTTAAAACTTTCAGTACATACCAAAGCATTGGCTTTTCAAGAATAAGATGCATAACTTTGGGTTTTTCACTCTTAAAACGTGTGCCAAGACCAGCGGAAAGTACAAGGGCTCTCATGAGAATATTTTACCCTTTGCCAGCATCTCTTGCTACGCCTCTTTTGGAAGCCTTTATAAACTCCACAAGCCTTACCACCTCTGGGTATTTACCATATTCTTCAAGTACAAGATTTATGGCTTCCGACTTTAGCATAGAGCTTCTAAAGAGTATTCTATAGACCCTTTTTAGCGCTGTTATAACCTCTTTACTAAAGCCTCTTCTTTCAAGGCCTATTGTGTTTATACCATAAAGATGAGCATGCTGACCAGAGGCTCTGGTGTATGGTGGAATGTCTAAGGAAACTCCCGACAAGCCTCCTACCATAGCATAGGCTCCCACCCTTGCCCATTGATGCACAGCGGACAAGCCACCTATAAAGGCATACTCTCCCACTTCCACATGACCGCCCAAGGTGGCGCAGTTGGCCATTATCACACCCCTTCTTACCACACAGTCATGGGCCACATGAGCATAGGCCATAAGCATAACATCGTCCTCCACCACCGTTTTTAGCTTGTCCAAGGCTGTGCCACGGTGGATGGTGGCATACTCTCTTATTATCACTCTATTACCTACGATCACCTCGCTTTCTTCCCCTGCGTACCTTAAATGCTGTGGCTCCTCACCAATTATGGCCCCATCATATATTTTGCACTCCTCACCTATGGAGACCTTACCCCTTATGGAAACCCTTGCACCTATTCTTGTGCCCCTACCTATCTTTACCTTTCCCTCTATTATGGTATAAGGGCCTATCTCTACACCCTCGCCTAGCTCTACTTCACCTTTTAGCACAGCCGTTGGATGCACCTTTTTCATTCTATCCTCCCTTCAAAAGGTATTGCCTTAACATCTCAAGGGCCCATTGGGTAGCCAAGAAACGGTTTTCATTCCTACCACCATTAAAAAGAAACCTTTTTACTATTACCTCTCTATCGGTGGCTAAGCCTATGTAGGTTAATCCCACGGGCTTGTCTACGGTGCCGCCCTCCGGGCCCGATATACCCGTTATGGCAAGGGAAATGTCCGCATCCGTCTCCTCAAGGGCTCCCACGGCCATTTGCCTGCAAACCTCCTCGGAGACCGCTCCATACCTTTTTATGGCTTCCTCTTCCACGCTCAAAAGCCTAGTCTTTAATTCATTAGCATATACCACAAAACCGCCTACAAAGTAAGCAGAAGAACCTGGCACATTAACTATCCTCGCAGAAAGCAACCCCCCCGTACAACTCTCTGCAGTGGCAAGTTTTAACCCCCTTTCCTTCAAAAGCCTTCCTACCACCTCCTCCATCTCCTCCCTTCCTACTGCATAAACATATTCACCATATTTTGCCAAAAATTCCTCCAGCTCCTCTTTGTTTTTTAAAATTACATCAATACCACCTATCCACTTTACTTGTTTGTAACCTTCAAGCCCTTCAAGGCCTATGGTCCTTGCTATAAGGCCCTCTACCTTAGCATCATCACACAATCCCACTCTCATATTAGAACCTCATAGCGATTGTAGGGTCTTTGGGTAAAGGCTCCCACCCTGTAGCCTGGGTCAAAGGGCTGGAACTCTTCGTATTCTGAGGGTATGAATATAACACCCTCCGCTATGTTTTCCGTAGTATGAAGCTCAAAGCTTACTCCTCTTATCTCTATACTATGCCTTAGACCAAGCCTTTTGGCGGTATGTGGGTTTATGTATGCCCTTTGAAACCTTTCCATATCATGGGTCCATGGGTTCCAATGCCCTAAGTCTTCCACAAGTGTGCTGTCTGTATATAGAAAAAGGTCGCTTCTTGGTATTTCACCACCCATGTCTTTTACAAGGGCTATGTCTTTTCCTTTAAGGTAAGCCTCCCCTTCTTCTTTTAGCCTTTGTGGGTCAAGGCCCATATCTTGTAAAAAGGCATCCACCTCCACCTTCTTAGAGAAAGTAGAAGAAAGCACCTCATAAGGGTTATATATGCCCTCCTCTGGCTCAAGGGTCTTGGGAGAATATACAAGATAGCCAAAGCCATGCCTGTAGTTTATAAAGTCCCTTTCATAAAACATGGTGCTGGCAAAGAGAAGATGAGAGTAATGGGCTGTTATGTTGGGAAAGACCTGAAAGCTAACCACAAACTTCTTTTCAAGGGCTTTTAAGTGTTCTTCTTTAAAATACCTAAAGAGGTTTCCAAAGACCACAAGGTTGTCAAACTCCTCCAGCCTTTCAAAAAACTCCTCAAGCCTTTTTGCTGGGAAGGGCATAAGATCACCCACAAAGCCGTAGTTAATACCATATTTGTTTTTCAACCTGGCTATTAGCTCAACCACTTTCTTCTCGAAGGGAGAATTAAGAAGATGGGCACCTATCAAAACAAGAGAACCTCTGAGCAAAAACAGGCTTTTCTTTACAAACTCTATCCTCTCTTCCTTTTTCTCTGGGTCCAAAAGGGATTCTAAAAAGTCCATCATAAGGTTTGGCTTTAAAAGTCTTCTTTCTTTAGCCTTGGCGCATAGGGTCTCATACCTACTGGAAAGGCAGAAAAGATAGGCGCCAGATTCTATAGCATCCACAAGCCAGCGTGTTGCCATAACCTCCGAAAAGACAGGTTCTGCATCCACAGAAAGGATAAACTTTGAACCTTTCCATTGAGTAGGATGTAGGCTTGAAGGTATAAAGTCCACTACTGGTGCATCAACGAACACGTCCTCTGTTATATCCTTTGCAAGCAAATACTCTTCAATCCCTGCATGCCTTCCGAGAAGAAAGGCCGTTTTCCCTTTTGAAAGCTTTTCTTTGAGTAGTTCTATGGCGTGTGAAAGGTCTATGGATTTTAATTCCTCTCCATGTTTAAAAAAGATGCCTTTAAGCCTTATGGGATTCTTTGAAATCTCTTGTATATAGGTGATACCCTTGGTGCAAAAGCTACCCACACCCCTTTTATCGGAAGGATGACCATAAAGATCCACTATTTTGTTATCCTTTAGGTAAAGTATGTAGCCACAACCACAGCCACAGCCAGCGCACAAGCCTACTTTTTGAGTATCAAAATCCTTTGCAGTAAGCGGTAGCTTAGTAGGTTCAAGTTTCATAAGGAAAGAATTATACAACATGAGCCACGCTAAGTGGAAAATGTGCTTTTACTTGTGCAAAATGGCCTACCTGCCAATCTGTTTCTTTACACTGTCTAGCTTCTCCAATGTTAAAGGCTATGTACATGACTTACTACCACTGTATGTTAAAACCAGTGCCCGCTAACAGTAGCACTTTGTTTGATATGTAATAGATGTTTGACACAATTCCTATATCAAACCACTTGACATTTTCTATAAATGGCATATAATCAAAAACATGGATGAGTTAGCAAAAATTATGGCAAGGGGGCTTATAGCACTGCCAAGCGATGTGAGAAAAAGGCTTGGCTTAAAGGAGGGGGACCTTGTGAGGATTGAGGTCAAGGAAGACCACCTTGTAATAAAAAAGGAACAAAGAGTCTACGACCTAAAGGGTACCCTCCAGGAAAGAGAAGCTCAAGGCAAGAGCTTTGCGCAGATATTGGCTGAAGAGTTTGAAAAACAAAAGGGGAGGAAATAAAATGGCTGAACTAAAAGCTACAGATCCGTACAGCATAAAGCCTCCAGAGCCTAAAATACTCCCTAAAAATTATACGCAAGGTATAGACAACCTATCTTCCGAGGACTTTTTAAAGATCTACATGGAAACAATAAAGTATCAAGATCCTTTTCAACCACAGGACTTTTCAAAGATGCTAGAGGATATGACAAAGCTAAACCAGGTAAGATATATGAACGATATGAAGACTTTCATAGAGGGCCTAAAAGGATGGTTTAATCAGATAACCCTTCTTTCAAGCCTTAACCTTGTGGGTAAGGAGTTTGTTTTTTCTGCAGATAGGCTGGATACTATGAATGGCGGGCAATATTACCTTATATCCTCTGAGGAAATAAAGGGTGCAACTCTTAAAATAATGGATGGTGATGAGGTGGTAAAAGAGATAAACATAGATATAAACAGGGGGCTAAATCCTATAGATATAAGCGACCTTCCAAGGGGGCAGTTTGATATAAAGCTTATTAATAACGGGCTTCCTGTAGAGGGTGTGAACCTGGGGTATTTAGGCAAGGTAAAGTCAGTAAATGTTTTGGATGGTGAGCTTCTTTTTGAGCTTGAAAATGGAGAGCTTGTCTCTCCTTCAAGGCTAATATATGCAGGAGGGGTCTAACCATGATGAGAAGCTTTTTTAACGCAGTAACAGGGCTGAATGCTTACAGAACTTGGATGGACATAACTGCAGACAATATGGCTAACGTAAACACCATAGGTTTTAAGGGAAGCAGACCCATCTTTCAGGATGTGATCTCCTCTGTAACCATAGGTCTAAACACTGTAACCAATACAATGAAATCTACAACCTATGGTGCTGGTATTGTTGTTGATAGCACACAAAAGCTTTGGACCATAGGAAACTTTAAACAAACAGGAATAAATACAGACCTGGCTATTCAAGGAAGAGGGCTTTTTATAGTGAAAGACCCTATTTCTAACGCCTTTTACTACACAAGGGATGGCCAATTTAGGCTTAGCAGAGACGGCTTTATGGTTAACTCTGGTGGTCTTAAATTGCAAGGGTTTAAAGTGGATGAAAAGGGTAAAACTATTGGAACTGGCCTTGAAGATGTGCATGTGGTACCCCAACTTCCACCAAAGGCTACAGGGCAGATAAGATTTCTTGGACCCACAAACCTTAATGCAGATGCAGGTATTCCAGCGGTGGCTTTTGACCCCAACAATCCAGCAAGCTATAACTATAAATACACCGTGACCATATACGATAGCCTTGGCACACCCTATCAGGCCGATATATTCTTTAGGAAAACAGGTACGAATACATGGAATATATACATAAGGTCTGATATTGATCCAAATACTCCTGGATATGAACTTAGTGGTGATTGGACTAATGTGCAATTTGACCCTTCTGGTAGCCTTATTTATGATGGCACTGTGGTAACAAGGGAGCCTTCTCCAGATGGCAAAAGTTATTATTACTATCTTAATCCTAATCCCCCCTATTTAACTGTACCTGCCACAACGCCCAGCGGTGGTAGTTTCCCTATAGCTGGTGACTGGAGGATATACATGGGTGAATCTCTTCAATCTGCTACGGTGAACACGGGCGATCCTATTCCAAATTCATATGTAACTCAATACTCTGCAGACTTTACTGTTACGGCAGAGCAGAATGGTTATCAAAAAGGTGATCTTGTAGACGTTTATGTTCTTTCAGAAGACGGCGCAGTGGTGGGAGTCTATTCCAATGGAAAATCTCTTCCACTATATAGGGTTGCCGTGGCGGTCTTTTCTGACCCAGAGGAACTTATTAAAAAAGGTTCCAACCTTTACACTTCTATATCCACGCCTACCATAATGACCCCTGGCGGTGCAGAAAAGATAAGGTCTGGCATGCTTGAGATGTCCAACGTGGATATAGCTTCTGAGTTTATAAACTTAATATCTGCTCAGAGGGCCTATCAGGCTAATACAAGGGTAATAACATCTTCAAACACTGTGCTTGAGGATACTATAAACCTTGTTAGGTAATTTATAAGAGTGGGTTATGGGAGGGTATACGGGGGTGGGAGGGGGTTTAACTTTTTAGGGCTTCAAGAAGAAAAGCTATATCTTCTTCTTTGTATCTTAGGCTTGCTGTCAGTCTTAGCCTTGCCTTCCCTCTTGGAACGGTGGGGTACCTTATGGCTTGTATAAAAACACCCTTTTCTAAAAGCCTATCCCTTATCTCCATGGCTCTTGCTTCCTCATATACCATTATGGGCAGTATGGGGGTGCCATAAAATGATATTTCGAAGCCTATTTCTTTTATCTGATTATAAAGCTTTTCGCTTAAGCTTTTAAGCCTTTCTATCCTCCATGGCTCCTTTTGGATTATCTCAAGGGCTTTGTTAGCTCCTGCGCAAACACATGGTGGAAGAGAAGTAGAGAATATAAGACTTCTTGCCTTGTTTATAAGGAACTTACACAGATTTTCAGAACCGCATACAAAGGCTCCATAGGATCCTAAAGCCTTTGAAAGGGTACCCATGATTATGATATAGTCTTTCCAATCTTCTTTGAAAAACTCCAACCCACCCCCGCCAGAATTTCCCAAAACACCAGTGGCGTGAGCTTCATCCAAGTAGAGCATACAATCATGAGCTTCAGAGAGCTTTTTCAAAGTGGGTATGTGTGCTATATCACCGTCCATGCTAAAGACCGTATCACTTACAATCAAACACCTTCTGTAGTTCTTCCTATGGCTTTTTAGCAACTCTTCAAGGTGTGCATAATTTCTATGTTTGTATATTAAAACAGTAGCCTTGGATATTCTACATCCATCTATAATGCTGGCATGATTTAGCTGGTCGCTTAGGATAAGGTCCTTTTCATCTACTAAGGCTTGTATTGTGCCAAGATTGGCAAGATAGCCCGAGCCAAAGAGAACACAGCAGGGCACTTTTTTAAAAGAAGCAAGGCTTTCTTCCAAATACTTATGATACTTCGTATACCCGGAAACCAAAGCAGAAGCGCCAGAACCCAAGCCGTAATCCTTTAAAACCCTTATGGCTTCTTCTACCACCTGCGGATGGTCCCTTAGGGCTAAATAGTCGTTAGAGCAGAAATCTTTTAAGCCTTCCCTTAGAAGCCTCTTTCTTAATAAGTTTGATGATTCAATTTTTTCTAACTCCTTTTGAAGCCAGTCCATACACCTTAATTTTATGCAAATTACATAGAAAATGAAGGCCGGGCTTCTCTTGCCCAGCCTTTTCAATCTTTTACTTTTCAGGCTCGCAGATGTATTCCATTTCCTGGGTGGAAGCAGGTTGAACCTTGGGCTTTTTTGCGACCTTTTTAACGGGTTTTGTGGGTTGTTTGCTTGTTTGCGTTGTAGAAGACTTTACTTCAGGCTTTTGGGTTGTGGCTTTCTTAACAGTGGATGTGGTCTTCTTTTTGGCTACAGGTTTGCTTTCCGTTGGTGTTTTTGCCTTGGGCCTCCAATAACATCTTTGTTTTACCTCTGGGGCTATCTGCACTTGTCCGTCCTTTTCTATGACCTGCACACCACCACCAGTGGCTCCAGAAGAAGCACCACCGGATGCACCTACATTACCAGTACCACTCGTTCCTCCAGCACCACCCGTTCCGCCGGGCAAAGGCGTTGGAGTAAGCAATGCACCACCTAACCATGGAGCAACGCCACCAGACCCGCTGTCTTGGCCACCACCAGTATTGCCACTTTGTCCTCCACTTGAAGGACCACTCGGTTGATTACCGCCTCCTTCAGCATAAATCGGGCAATGCTCTGGCTTGGGAAGGCTTACTTCTACCGTAGGTTGGTTCTGTACGCCCGGCACGCTTACAGTGTTTTTCACCTCACTTTGAGAGCAGTTATGCTGGCTTTTTAGACAGAACTCAAGGGGTGAGGCATGATAATAAGCTTTTACATCAAAGTTCTGAAGGTTGCTTGAACTTGATAATGCATAATCCACTTCTACCTTTAAGGGTTGTCCGTTGGTTTGGGATGCTATGCTGGATAGGTTGGCCGTTAGGCTACCGTTAACCAAGCAGTCATAGGTAAATATGGTGTTGTTTGCGCTGTCTTTTACATTTATTATAAGCTTGGAAAAATCCGACAGGCTTGCGTTGGTGATTTCCACCTTTGTCCACAAGAAGGGCTTTGGACCCGAGCAATACTGCCAAGGTTGGAAGGTGAAGTTTTGCTTGCCTTCTTTGCCTTCACACCTTGAAGCCTTTCCCTGTGTAAGTGGCTTATTAGGGTCAAAGTTCCACATGGCAGGTGCATTATCTCCCAACACCCATATGCATCCTTTATCATCTACGTTAACCGCATAATTCCAAGGATTGTTTGTCCACGAAGGATAAGAAGATGTTGGCGTGCAAGAAGCGCCAGCTGACCAATCCCAACAGTGTACTGCATTAGTTCCTTGGAAAAAATCTGGAAAATAGGTACGAGTTCCTATGGTTATTTCAGAACCAAAACCGTACGTAGAGTTCAAAGTAGATACTATTGTTGGTGGAGTAGTTATTACACCACTGCTAATATTTACACAGCTTTGTGTAGATCCATTTAGTCTTGCACATACATGTCTTGGTGTCATGCTATTGTCATAGTATAAAAAAGTGCTTATAAAACGATTTGCTGTTATATTTCTTGGTAAAACAGACCAACCCATACATGTACCTTTGATAGCTGTGTCAAAGCAAAAGGTTCGTAAAGTCATATTTACTGTTAATAAAATATTTGTAGGATGAACTGGGTTCGTGCTGGTTGTAAGATAGAGCTTGTTATTGTATATCTCTCCTGTAACAGCAGGACCCCACCACGGGTCATTGCCTAACCATGCTGGACCAGGTTTTGGGAAAGCACCTAATGGCAGTTGAAAGCCTGTAAAATAGTTCCCAAGTCCAGAGCAGAAATTACTTGGATTATTGGCATCAAGACAGTAAAGCTTACCATCCATATCTATAATGTAAAGTTCGTTACCAACCTTCCAAGGTCCTTTTACGTAAGCTTCGCCATTATAACCAGATGGTAAAGCTCCAAGCTTGAAAAAGCCACATTCTGCATCCGTAGCAAGGTCATAACAACCTAAGCCAAATTCCCAAGAGGTATTATTAACATTGGTAGGATTGTCCGGGGTAGTAACCACATAGTAAAGTTGAGTACCTTTAAGAAAGTACTCTTCAGGATGCATGTTAGTGGAGGAAGGCTTACCGCTTCCATCTCCTTTGGGAAGCTTTTTAGGGAAACCAGGACATAAGTTGCCCGTAGATGTATTAATGCATCCAAAAGGCATAGCATTGGATATATTGGAACCAGATAAGGAATGATTTCTAGTAACGTGATGATTTATATAGTAAATACGAAGCACACCACCGCTATCACGATATGGAATTACAATATAGCCATCACCAGAGCCTGATCCTGGATTAAAAGATGCAGGGCCAGATGTGTGAATGGTTGCACTCATATATCCATTTATAGGGGGTGCATTTCCTGTCCATGTGGCCACCGTGTTTGTGGAGTTTAAGGTCCCAGTCCATCCCGTTGGACCTTGCAGAGAACCTGGCACTATGTTGTTTATTGGACCTTCCGTTATGCTTATGTTATTCTGTGTGGTGTTTGTGTTGTTGGCATAGTATATAACCCAGTTTATAGTGTATGTGTTTCCGCTTTGGGAGACGTTTACAGGCTTTTTCTCAAGCACTGGGTAGGTAGGTAAATCCTTGCCTTCGGTTAGCTTTTTGATAAGCATTGGAATAAGAAGAAGTGGCAATACTATGGCAGGTCCAATATTAACACCCCCGCCACCTTCCTTTGGTGATTCTGGAACGGGATATGGGCCCTGTTGGGCAAAAACAGGATAAAAAGCTAAGGAAAAACATAGGGCTAAAATAGCAAAAACCCTCATTGAAAGCCTCCTTTACCCTCTCCCCATGAATATTTTCACAGAGATTGAGGATAGTAAACTGTATTCAGCTAACAGGCAACGCCTTTTAATATAAGCTCAATCTTTTACTTTACAAGCCTATTTAGGTCCTCCTCTGTTGGTACTCCAGAATGCATGCTACCGTTCATGCCTATGAAAGTTGGCGTTCCATTTATGCCAAGTTTGTTCAAAAACTCAAGGTTGGCTTGAATGGCCTTTTTGCCTTCTTCACACTGGTTTTGAGAGTTATACCCTTCTGTGTATTCTTTAAAACCCTTTTTATCGCATACTAAGGCTACAGATTTGCCAAAGGCTTCTGGGTGAATGGGCAGTGGGAAAAGTATAACTTTTACTTGCACTTTGTTCTTTTTTGCCCACTCTTCTATAATAGGGTTGCTTCTTTTACAGAAGGGACAGTCTGGGTCTGTTATAAAGTATATGTATTTGTCTCCTTCTCCAAACTTTATATTTACATACTTTTCAAGCTCCTTTAGTTGATCTTTTGAGACTTTCATAAACTCTTGCTGTCTTTCTCTGGTAATGTTCTTTTTGTCTTTTAGGCTTATGAGGTTGCCTGCCAAAATGTACTTGCTTTGCCCGTCCATATAGAAAACAAGAGGTTGAGCGCCCACCTTTATCACCACCTCACAAAGACCCTTTATGTCCTGAAGCTGGACTACAGACTCTACAGTAAAGTCTTGAGGTATGAGCTCTTTTACTTGTGTTTTCACTTGATCCTTTGTAGGGCATTTAGCAGATCCTTGACCGCAGGTGCTAAGGGTAAGCAAAGCTACCGATAAAACAGATATAAGGCTAGCTTTTTTCAGCATAACATCCTCCTTTTTGAAAGCAATTATAAGACAAGTTATCTTTTTTTGCAAACTTTTAGTATCTCTTCCACAATCTCTTCAGGTTTAAGGCTTGCATCGAGTATTAGGTGAGCCTGTGCGTACCTTTGGGATCTTTCTTCAAAAAGCTTTAATAATTCTTCTTTACTCTTTTTTAAAAGGGGCCTTGAGGAGTCCTTACCACATCTTTCTATGAAGGTATCAAACTCTACCTTTAACCAAACTACCAAACCTTTTGACTTCATAAGCTCCATGGCATAAGGATTGGCTCCAAGACCACCACCAGTGCTAATTACTATGTTTTCTCTCTGACTAAGGGCTTCAAGCACCCTAACTTCAAGCCTTCTAAAGTAATCTTCGCCCTTTCTCTCAAATATCTCTGGTATTGTCATGGCCTCAAGTCTTTGTACTTCTTCATCCACATCCACAAAGGGCCAACCAAGCCTCAAAGAGAGCAACTTCCCAACGGTGCTTTTACCACTACACATAAAACCTACAAGGAAGATCCTTTTATAATTCATGTCTTATAAACAGGAGGTTTAATATAACTAGAAAGGCTCCTATTATAATCCCGTAGGAAAGGGTTTTGGGTTTTATCCTTTGGAGCAGGTTAAGGTGCACAAGTATGGCATAATATAGCCAAAGAAATAGCACATATATAAGCTTTGGGTCGTTTATCCAATGTTGTCCAAAAAAGCTTCTGCTCCAAAGGCTTCCAAAGATCAAAGTAAGTGTGAAAAATATAAAGCTCAGGTTAATAAAAAGCCTTTCACCCCTTCTTAAGAGGTTAAGAGGCATAAAAAAACCGCTTAAACTTTTTTGTTTTAACTTAGCTTCTACCATAAACTTTATTAAAGAAAAGAAGCCTCCAAACAGAGCAAAGGCATAAGAAAAAAGGGCAGAGGTTATATGCAGAGAATAGAGTGGACTTTTGTAAGGAGAAGGTTCTGCAGGGAGAGCTAAAAAGGTAGATAAAATACCCATCAAAGAAAAAAAGGCTAAAAACTTCTGAAGCTGTTCTTGCTTGAAGGAGATAAGCAAAAGAAGAAGGACCATACCATTTCCCAGCAGAGAATAAAAACCATATATGTCTGCGAAAGGGAAGCTTCCAATATCTAATGCCATCTTTATAACATAGACCATGTAGAAAAGCCAGCCGAGAAATAAACTAAAGAGGGTAGGCTTTTTAAAGGTGGAAATAAAGTGGTAGAGCAGAGACAGTATAAAGGCCAAGAAGTAGCATATGATACCAAGCCAGAGCAAGTACATGTAAGATAGTTTATCATGGTGGGCATTGATATAGTCAAAAACCAAAGGATAAGGGAAGCAGTAGAAAAGTTTGGTGAAAGGTTTTTGAAAAGGGTTTATACAGAAGAGGAGCTGCGCTACTGCCAAAGTCAAAAATCCTTTTATGAATGCCTTTCTGCTAGGTGGGCCTGCAAAGAAGCAGTTCTAAAAGCCTTCTACCAAGCCTATGGTGTGGTGTTAAAATTCTCTGAGATTGAGGTTTTGGGCGATAGGGGGAAGCCTGCAAGGGTAAGAATACTAAGAAAGGGCTTTGAAAAGGTTAAGGTGTTAGTTTCCCTTTCTCATGAACGGGAGTTCTCTGTGGCTGTGGCCTACCTTTTAAAGGAATAAAAGAGCCAGAAATGGTTAAGTGGTCCATGCCCCTTACCCAAGGGCAGTGAGTTTTCTATGGCGCCCTGTATGTATTCCTTTGCTTTTTTAACCGAATCTATTAAGTTATAGCCTTTTGCCAAGTATGAGGTTATAGCTGATGAAAATGTACAACCTGTGCCATGTGTATTTTTAGTCTTTACCCATTTCCCTTTAAGGTATTCAAAACTCTTCCCATCGTAAAAAATGTCTATCATATCCTCATACTGCATGTGTCCACCTTTTAAAACCACCGCAGAACATCCAAGGGAATAAATCTTTTTACAAGCCCTTTCCATATCCTCAAGGCCTTTTATCTCAAAACCGCATAACTCTTCTGCTTCTGGTATGTTGGGTGTAATAACAAGGGCAAGAGGGATAAGTTCTTTTATAAGGGCCTCCTTTGAAGATTCTTTTAATAGTGTGTCTCCCGATTTTGCCCTCATCACTGGGTCAAGCACAAACTTTTCCAGCTTGAATTCTTTTATGGCTTTGGCCACCGCCTTTATTATCTCCTCGTTGGAGAGCATGCCAGTTTTACAAGCATCCACCCCAATATCCTCTGCCACAACCCTTATCTGGTCGTAGACCATCTGAGGAGGCAGGTCCAACACATTATAAACACCTACCGTATTTTGCACCGTTATGGAGGTTATGGCGCTCATGCCATAAACGCCAAGGGCTGTAAAGGTTTTGAGGTCCGCTTGGATGCCAGCACCCCCACCGCTATCCGACCCAGCTATGGTTAAAGTCCTTGGTATCATCAGAAGAACACACCCAATACAAAGTGTAGCTTGCTCCTTGATGTATCTCCTGGCACTTTTTTGGTCTTAAAGGCCCAGTCCAGCTTTATGGGTGCAAAGGGTGTTATAAACCTTATGCCCACACCAAAGCCTCCTCTCAAGTTCTGCGTTTTTAGCTCATTCCAGTTGTCAAATCCAAGGCCCGTGTCGTAGAAAACCGCTCCATAGAGTATGTTTTTGTAAAGTGGATAGTTGGCCTCTATGGAAAATATAACCTCTCTTTTTGCTCCAACAGGGTCGTTGGTGTTGGGGTCAAGAGGTCCAGCATAGCCATACTTGTATCCTCTTACAGTAAAGTCTCCACCCACAAAAAACCTCTCATCAAGAGGCACCCTTTTACCGCCATAAGGCTCAACCATTCCAAACACACCTTTTACCGAAAGTATCAAACCAGTATCAAGCCATCTATCTTTAAAGAAGTGCTGGTGAGAAAGGATTATTTTGTTAAACTTTTCGTTGCCACCCAGCACGGGCACAGCCGCAGAATAATTTATCTCTGTAAGAGATCCTTTAGACGGGAAGAGGTAATTATCCCTTGTATCTCTTGTTAAACTAAATAAGAACTTTCTTGATTGCCTTGTGCCTGCCTCTTGCTGTATTAAAGGTGAGGCATTGGAAGATATATTTTTGTAGTTTACCTTTTGAAGGCTTACACCTGCACCTACCCTCCAAAACTCTGCAAATTCCCTCGAAAATATTAGGTCAATACCTGTCCTTTCTACTGTATAAGTGGTGTACTCTATCCTTTTATCGTAAAGGGAACCTGTAAGGTCAATTGGTTTGTTAAGGAACCACCTTTTTGTATAGGAGAGTGAATTGTTCTTGTACTTGTTTCCATATGATATGGATATTCCTGCTATGTCTCCAGTGCCAAGGAAATTACCCTTACGCAAAGACACAAAACCCGAAATGCCAGTGACCTGGTTGTATCCTAGGCCTACAGAGAACTGTCCAGTGAACCTTTCCCTTACCTTTGCCACAAAGTCCCAGTTTTTGCCTTCGGAAGGGAAGGGGTCTATGGATACATCTTCATAATAGCCAAGGTTAAAAATCCTTGTCTTTGACCTCTCCATCTCCTTTAAGTTTGCCAGCTCACCCTCTTGGAACCTCAGCTCCCTTCTTATCACATAGTCCCTTGATTCATAGTTGCCCTGCACTTCAATCCTGCTTACATAAACTGGCTCACCCTCTTGAATTTTTAAGCTAAGGCTTACGCTTTTCTTTTCTGGGTTCACATCCTCCCTTTCTTCCACGGAAACACCCAAAAAGCCCATCTCCGAATACCTTTTCCTTATGTTATCTTTAAGCCTATCAATGACTTCTCTTCTGTAATAGCCTCCTCTGTTCTTTTTGAGAATATCACCCACCAGCTCTTTGTAAGCAAAGAGAGTGTTGCCCTCTATGTTTAGGTCTTTTAACTTATACCTTGGTCCTTCTTCTATCTTTATGCTTATCTCATACCTGTTTCCTTCTCTTTTGACAGAGTAGTCTACCTTGGCTTCAAAAAAGCCCTCAGAACGGTAAAAGTCCCTTATCTTTTTTACATCCTCTTTTAAAACCTCTTCGCTAAAAGGCGGTTTTAGCCTAAAGGCAAGAAGGCTTATAGGTTTTGTTTCCATAAGTTCCAAAAGTTTTTTACTGCTAAAGCTTTTGTTTCCCTCAAACCTTATGCTCTTTACATATTCGGGTTCACCCTCCTTTATTGTATAAACGATTTTGGAGGCCCCCTTTTTGGGCACAAGACCGTATTCTACTTCCACTTTGGGATACCCCTCTTTGGCATAAGCTTCTATTATTTTTCTCTTTATGTACTCCATTTCCTCACGGGTAAGCACCCTACCCAGCTTAAGCCTCTTTTGTATCTCAAGCTTTTCTTCTATGGCTGGAGAGGAAGTATATCCCTTTGTAATATCTTCTATGTCTATCTTACCAACCTCCGTTTCTATACCTATCTTCTTCTCAAGGTCCTCCGATTTTATCTTTTTGTTGCCCTGAAATTCGATCTTGTATATAACAGGCAGGTCCTTTACCTTGTATATTAGGACTACTTGGTCCCCTTGCCTTTCTTCATAAACGGCCACCTCATCAAAAAAGCCACTCCTATACATACGCCTTATACTTTCCCTTACAAGGTCTTGGCTGTAAAGGCTTCCGCTCTTTATGTTTATAAGGCCAAGGACCACATCCTCTGGCACGTATTGGGTTCCTTCAATCCTTATTTCCTTTATAACCTGTGCCAAAGAAAGGCCAACAAACAATAAAAGAATGGCAAAAGTTCTACACAATAAGCACATCCTTTTTACCCTCCTCTATATTACCGCATACAAAAGAAGAATCTACAGCCTTTAAAACCTTTTCTACATCTTCTTTACTTACCACCACCATAAAACCTACACCCATATTAAAGGTTTTATACATCTCATCCCTTGGCACATTTCCAAGCTCCCTAATCCAGTCAAATATGGGATTTGATGGTATTCGGTTGGCTTCCACTATAGCCTTGCAGTTCTCTGGAAGTATCCTTATTAGATTTCCCGGTATGCCACCACCGGTTATATGTGCCATACCTTTTATCATAACACCGGCTTTTTTAAGATTGTTTATCTCTCTTGAGTATATCTTAGTTGGTTCCAAAAGCACCTCCCATATTCTTTTATCCGTTCCCTCGAACCTATCATGATAGCTTATGCCTTTGCTTTCCAGTATTTTTCTTACTAAGCTGTAGCCATTGCTATGAAAACCGCTTGAAGGAAAGCCTATTATAATATCCCCCGGCTTTATGTCCTTACCCGTTATAAGCTCTTCCCTTTCACACACACCCACACAAAAGCCCGCAAGGTCGTAAGTGCCTTCTGGATAAAAGTCTGGCATCTCCGCCGTTTCTCCACCCACTAAGGCCACATCCGCCATCTTGCAACCTTCCACTATGCCATCCATAACTCTTTTTAAAACCTCAAGGTCTATCTTCCCCACCGCTATGTAATCAAGGAAGGCTATGGGCTTTGCTCCAGTGGTAAGAAGGTCGTTGACGTTCATGGCCACAAGGTCTATGCCTACCGTGTGATGCACTTTTACCTCTTGGGCTATTTTGAGCTTTGTCCCCACTCCGTCCGTTGTCATCATAATGACAGGATTTTTATAGCCTTCTAAGCTTATCCCACTGGCAAAGCTTCCAAAAAGGAGTGCTTGCCTTGGCAAAGACTGGACCTTTTCCTTTATATAATCCACAAAGGCCTCAGCCTTTTCTATGCTTACTCCTGCCTTCTCATAAGTCCATTCACCCATTTAAGTAAAACTCCTCTATAACTGTGTATATTGGCCCCACAGAAGTTAGAGAGCTTTTTATAAGGGCTACCCTATCCACAAGGTCTTCTCCAAAACTTGTATTTTCGTATTGGCGCAAAAGATTTTTTAAAGCCTTCTTGTCATACTCTTTTATCCTACATATGGTTACATGAGGATGGAACGGCTTGCCTTCATCTCTCACACCTGCCTGTTTGTTGGCTCTTATTATAGACTTTGCCATATCTACCAGTTGTCTGTGCCCATCTGCCACACCTATCCAAAGCACCCTTGCCCTATCAACGTTTGGAAATACACCAAGCCCCCTATACTTTACCTTTACAGGTTTTAGTCCTTTGGCGGTTTCCTGAAGGCTTTTTAAAAGGTCTATCAACTTTTCTTGCTCCACCTCCCCTATAAACTGGAAGGTCATGTGGAAGTTCTGTGGCTCAACCCACTTACCCCTTATAAAACCTTCTGACTGAACTTGTATCTTCTCTACAGCTTCCTGTATTCTTTTTGTTACAAAGAAGCCAACAAAAACTCTTACCATTACCAACACCTAAAAGGCCCAGTATCAAGGTGCACAAAACCGGAGCTTGGATAATAGCCTACTCCTCCAACTCTAAGGTTCATGGCCAGATTTCTAAGAGCTTGTAAGGGCATACCATCTATCCTTATATCCACAGCCTTCCCAAGGGTATGATAGCTATTTTGGGCTACGCCCCTTTTCTTCCTATGCAGATAAGCGTTGGTAGAAGGCGACCTATAACCGGATATGACTATGATCTCCTCTTTGCCCGATAGCTGGGTTATTAGATAAAGAAGGTCAAGCAATTTTGTGTCTATGGGTGCTATCTGACCGCTCCTGTAGTCTCTCAAAAGATAGTTGATCTCCTCAAGGGAACTGTCTATATAGTTACCATCTACCCAATAGGCTACCTTAAGTCTTTCTCCTGTATTTAGGGAATATAAATTTAGCCACCTTGTACCCTCTCTTGCACTAATTCTTTCGGGCAGGAAGGCATAAGAAAAGGGGCCAAAGGCCAATCCACCCAAGTAAGCCACAGATCTTATAAAATCTCTTCTTGTCATTTCTTACCTCCAGAAGAGAAAAGGACCTTAGACAAAATTGTATCATATCCGTAGAGATCTTCTCTAAAATGGAGCTGTTCATCTCTTTTGAAGGCTGTAAAGTATAAAAGGTATAGGGATATGCTTTCTTTCAGTTTAAGGATTGTGGTTTCTTTTTTCTTTATAAGGTTCCTTAGTCTTTCTTGCGTCCATTCCTGACCCAACAAATAAAGAGCAAGATCTTCTGCCTTCTCCACTCTTATACAACCCGAGCTAAAAGATCTCTTTGTATGTTTAAAAAGGTGTTTATCTGGAGTATCATGAAGAAATACCTGGAATTGGTTGAGGAAATTGAACTTTATATGCCCAAGGGCATTTTTGGGTCCTGCTTCTTGTACAAGTCTAAAGGGAAAGTTCTTTTCATCATATATGCTCCAATCTATTTGCAATGGGTCCACCTCTTCTCCCATATAAAAGACCTTAAAGCCCTTTTTAATTAAGTAGTTTGGGTCTTTTTTAACCTTGGGAAGTATGTCCTTTACCGATATGCTTGTAGGCACATACCATTTAGGGTTTATGGTTATGCTGTCCACTTTGCTATACAGCATGGGGGTTGGCCTCAAATCTTCCCTGTAGTCTCTGCCCACTATAACCTTTGAATAAAAAATGACCCTATTTCCTTCCATTATGTATAATTCAAAGGAGGGTATATTTACTACAAGTGTTTTCTTTAGAGGATAGATCCATCTATGTTTTTCCAGATTGAGGTATACCTGTTTTAGCCTGTCTGCTGGGTTTATGTTTAACTCTTGGATAGTTCTTTTGTCAATAAGACCTGTTTCTGGTAGTCCGTGCCTTTTTTGAAAGCTTTTTATTGCATCAATAAGCTCTTGGTCAAAAACATCGGAATTTTTGTATTCTTTAAGGTCTCCCAAAAGAAAAAGCCTAAACCTTATCTCGTCAAGGCATGGGCCCTTATCTCCAAGCTTCAAATTCCTTTTGAGTTTTATGGGCTTCCATTCAAAATGGGACAAGCTTTCTAAGTATTTAGCCTGCTCCACTAGGAACCAATATTCACCACTTTTTGGGGAAAGCTCTATCAATAGGTCCCTTATTCTGCCCTCTTTTAAAAGACTGGCTAATATGTTTATGACTTGGTCTGGCTTCTTGGGAAGGTTCCAGCCCTTATAAAGCTTGGAGGGATCTGCGCTACCATAGTAAAGCTTATAAGCTATGTCTATGAGTTCATCTGTTAAGGCAAGTTCTGGATCAAGGCTTTTGCTTTCTCTGGGCTTTATGCCATGGTATGGGATATGTTTAAGAATGTCCTGAAGTGCATAGAAGTTGTTGGTTTCTTTGTCATTACAGAGCCACAAGCACTCAAAGTTCAAAAGCTTATATAGCTCATAAACCTTTTTAGGATGCGATAGCCTGTTCCAGTTTTCTTTTATGATATTTTCAAGGGCGTGGGAATAGTCCAGAGTAAAAAAAACAAAGATGTATAAAAAGAAAGAGACCGCCATGGGCGGTCAATAATTATATCACATGGGTTTTCCTTCTATTACGTCTCCGCCTTCTCCAGTTTTTCCTGTGCCTTGATAGAGGTGGCTTCCTACCTTTCCAGCCACCTCAAGCACCTTTTCTGTCATACTTCTTACCTCATTAACATCTTGAGAGTTTGCAAAGACCTTCTTGGCCTCTTCTATGGTTTTTTCCGCCTCGGAGATTACATCGGAAGGTAGCTTATCCCTGCTTTCCTTTAGCACCTTTTCAAGGTTATAAACATGCTGGTCAAGCTGGTTTTTGGCTTCTATCAGTTCCTTCTTCTTTTTGTCTTCTTCTTCATGCATTTGGGCCTCTTTTATCATTCTTTCTATTTCCTCTTGTGTTAGTCCAGAGGATGCCTGCACCCTTATGGATTGTTCCTTACCAGTGCCAAGGTCCTTGGCAGTTACGTGCAGTATGCCATCCACGTCTATGTCAAAGCATACCTCTATCTTTGGAACGCCCCTTGGGGCTGGTGGTATGCCCGTAAGGTAGAACTTGCCTAGTGATTTGTTATCTTTTGCCAATGGGCGCTCACCCTGAAGCACGTGAATTTCCACTTCTGTTTGATAGTCGCTGGCAGTGGTAAAGGTCTCACACTTCCTGTAGGGTATGGGCGTGTTCCTAGGTATAAGGACAGTCATAACGCCACCATAGGTTTCCACACCAAGGGAAAGGGGTGTTACATCCACAAGGAGTATTTCCTTTACCTCACCAGAAAGCACACCCGCCTGTATGGCAGCACCAACCGCCACCACCTCATCGGGGTTTACACCCTTATGAGGCTCCTTTCCAAAGAACTCTTTTATCCTTTGCTGGACCAAGGGTATCCTTGTGGAACCACCCACAAGCACCACCTCATCAATATCCTGAGGCCTGAGCTTGGCGTCCTCAAGGGCCCTTTTGACTATTTCCATAGTCCTATCCACAAGGTCTTTTATCATCTCCTCAAGCCTTGCCCTTGTGAGCTTCTTCTGAAGGTGTAGGGGTTGGTTGGTGGATGGGTCTATGGTTATAAAGGGAAGGTTTATCTCCGTTTCCAGCTTAAAGGAGAGTTCCTTCTTTGCCTGTTCGCTGGCTTCCTTTAGCCTTTGAAGGGCTGTCCTATCCTTCCTTAGGTCCACACCTGTTTCCTTTTTAAACTCCTCAATGAGCCATTCCATTATCCTCTCATCTATGTTGGCGCCGCCAAGGTGGGTGTCTCCAGCGGTAGCCTTTACCTCTATAACTCCCTCTCCACCTTCCAGTATGGAAACGTCAAAGGTACCACCCCCAAAGTCGTAGACCAGTATTTTTACATCGCTCTTTTTGTCAAGGCCGTATGCTAAGGCTGCTGCCGTTGGCTCGTTTAGGATTCTGAGGACTTCAAGGCCTGCAATCTTACCTGCATCCTTTGTGGCCTGCCTTTGCCTTTCGTTAAAGTAGGCTGGCACAGTAATTACAGCCTTTGTTATCTTTTCCCCAAGGTAGGCCTCTGCTGCCTCCTTTAGCTTTTTGAGGACTTGGGCGCCCACCTCCTCGGGCCTGACTTTTCTACCTATGTTTGGAATTTCAAAGCTTGCATCTCCCTTCTCATCGGGAACCACCTTGTAGGAGACCCTTTTGGCTTCATCCAAAACCTCTTCATATTTCCTTCCTATAAACCTTTTGGATTCATACACCGTGTTTTCTGGGTCAAGTATGGCACGCCTTTTGGCTGGCTCCCCTACCAAAACTTCCTTTTCCTTTGTCCAAGATACTACAGAGGGTGTAAGCCTTGAACCCTCTTGGTTGGCTATAACAACAGGCTCATCACCTATCATAACCGCTACCACGGAGTTGGTTGTCCCAAGGTCTATACCTATAATCTTCTCTGCCATAGGCTACCTCCTTTGCCTTAGTTTGTGAAAAAATATAAAACTTTAGTAAAGCTTTGTCAAGTTTTTTATATAAGGTTTTTAAAAATCTTAATAGGATATTGCTTCTTTGGCCTACATAGAGTGACACGTTGTCCGGGAAATATACCTTTGAACATTTGGTATGTTTAGGGTCTGTAAATTTAATCTATATGAACCCTTTACGGGTGCCCATTTGGCAAGAGCGAGCCCTGCACCTGCATTAACAGGTTGCAAGCCCTAGGCTTTAATTTCTCACTGAGTCTTTTAATGATATGATAGAGCTCATAGAAAAATAAGAAAATAAATACATATTTACTTAAAAAATCTTAGGAGGTAAGCCGTGCTTATAAAAATTCAAGAGCTGCCCAAGGTGGCCAACGAGCTGTTTAATGCCTTACATGAAGATGAGGTGCAGATAATAAACGAGCTTTATATTGCTTGTGAAAAAAAGCATTTAGAAGAAGTGGATAAACTTATGGATCTTCTCCTTTACGACATAGAGGATCACTTTTCTACAGAAGAGGAGCTTATGAGAGAGGCAGAGTTTTTTGCCTATCCAATGCACAAAGCGGAGCATGATAGTATGAGAAAGGATATAGAGGAGCTGTATAATAAGTGGAAGTCTTCAAGGGATTGTGTTGAAATTGTAAGGTTTCTAAAAGAAAAATTTGTACCTTGGCTTGTACTTCACATATCAAGGTGGGATTCCACTACAGCTATGCACATAGGTGATTGAAATTTGCTGAAAACAAATAAGGCAAAAATCTTTTTGCGTTGTGCGCTGTGTAAAAGTGTTATGTTAAAAATTTAAAGGTTAGACTTCCAACCTTTAATCGAGCAACTGTAAGAATTTAGTAAATGCCTTTGTAGGGGCTGCCTTTTCACGCCTTATAATTTTGGGTAGGTTACGAGTCTATTCCTACAAAGGGTAAACTTCCCATATTGCATAGCTTATAATAATATTGATATTTTTACTCCCCATCTGGAGGGGTGGCCGAGTGGACGAAGGCGGGTGATTTGAAATCACCAGTGGGTTCAAAGCCCACCGGGGGTTCGAATCCCTCCCCCTCCGCCAACTACTAAGGCAAGCAATATTTCAATCTCTTCCACAAATACTCCAAGTGATTTGGCCTTTTGCTCACACTCTTCTCTAAGGTCTTCAACCTTTTCCCAAAGGCCATCACCTAGGGACTTATAAAAACCATCCTTGTCTTTGTAATCATCCACCATTTGAAAAAGAAGGCCCACCTTTAGGCCCAAGTCTTCAAGGCTTTTCAAAAGGTCATATCTTTTTGCTACTATTCCACCAGCAATAAAACAAAAAGAGAAGAGTTCTGCCGTTTTTTTAAGACTTATTTCATTCTGGTCTGATAGCTTTCTTATGTCCAAAACTTGCCCTCCCACCATACCTAAAAAGCCAGCCTTTTTTGCCAAAAGGCTTATTAAAGAAAGGAGTTGACTACATTCTAATGACCTAAAGTTTTCTTCATTTGCCAAAACCTCAAAGGCATAGGTAAGGAGGGCATCGCCAGCCAATATGGCCATATCTTCACCAAAGACCACATGGCAGGAGGGTTTGCCCCTTCTAAAACTATCATTATCAAGAGCAGGAAGGTCATCATGGATAAGAGAATAGTTATGCACCATTTCAACCGCACAGCCTACAGTAATAGCATCCTCCATATGGCCACCAAGTGCATTACAAACGGCGCACAAAAAGAGAGGTCTTATGCGCTTGCCCTCTTGAAAGAGGTAGTAGGACATAGCTTCATAAAGGATTTGTGGTTCAAAGGGCTTTAGAAGTTCTCTCAGCCTTGCCTCTACCAAGTTTTTCCAAAGCTCAATTTTATTCATCATTCCACCTTATTGGTATCAATTATTTCCACCTTATAAAGCTTTTCTTTGCCAGAATGAATTTCCTTTACTGTGTACTCTACCACCCTTTTTTGGCCTTCGTACTCAAAGACTGCACTACACATATATTCTTTTTCTGACTTTTTTGTGGGCTTGCTCACATCTTTTAGCTCCAGTTTTTTAACTATGGGTTCTATTTCGCTTTCAAAGGCTTTTTCTGTATTCTTCTGTCCGCTCAAGGCTGAAAGCATGGATATAAAGAAATGGCTAAGAGCTTTTTCCGGATTGTTTTCTACATATATCTGTATAGCCAGCCCTTCTTTTACCTCTTTTAACGTATAGTCAGAAGAGCATGGATTGTTCCATGGCAAAAATTGACAACCAGCCGTAAAAATAAAAAATAGAGATAACGACCATGGCTTATAAACCTTCATTAAATTCCTCCTCCCATATGGGCACATCTGTATACACTACAATGCCAAGCTCTTTGCAAAGCTCCAAAGCCTTCGGCTCCACCATAGGTGATATTATTACCTTTTTATAAGCCTTTTTTCCTTCTTTTTTCTCAAAAAACTTTACCTTTCTTTCAAAGAGCAAAACATCACCAACACTTACAGAAGATTTAATTGCTGTCACTATGAGCTTGCCATTTTCTATGATAAGGTTCAGTTCTACAACCTTTCCCGGTCTTCCATCAAAAACCTCTCCCTCATAATCTATAGCCTCATACCTTTCCACTTTAACAGAAAGGTATTCTTCCATAAGGCCTTTTACCGCATTTCTAAAGGACCTTTCCGTTTTCAAGCCCCATCTTGCTCCCAAGGCGCCTATCTGCACATCCTGCCTTTTCCTCAAAGATATAAGCTCTTGTGTGAGAAGCTCCAGCTTCTTTGAATGTTCCTCAAGCCTTCTGTTTTGTTCTTCCAATATCTTTGAGTGTTCATCCAATTTCCTACTTTGTTCCTGTAGTATTTTTGAGTGTTCTTCAAGCCTTTTGTTATGTTCCTGAAGTATCTTTAAATGTTCATCAAGCCTTCTTATGGCCTCCTGCCATCTTCTTTCCCCTTCCTCTCTTAAGATTCTTATCTCCTCAAGGAGTATGTTAAACCTGTCCTCTGTCTTTTCCTTCTCTGCAAAGTAGGGTTTGAGAAAGGTTATAAATTGGGCTCTAAAGCTTTCATCCTTCTCAAGTAGTTTGGGTAAGGTTTTAAAAAGGGCCTTCTTAAAGCTTTCGCTACTTTTAGCCTTTTTCTCTGGCTTTTTCATAACTGATAAAATTTTAGCATTTTTACACTGTGTGAGAAATTAAAGCTGCAGGCATCCTGCCAGTTGATTTTTTATGTAGATGCGGGTTCAAAACCTGATCTTGAGTATTTAGACGGTCGCGATTTCAGCAAGCACCGAGCAGGGTGTTTCAAAAATAGCCTGTGCCTTCACACAGACTACCACCCCAGTTCCCTACAACGGGAACTTGCGCCCATATAGGATTTCCCATAAGCTCCGAAAGAGAATACCTTCCATAAGCACACCTCATAGCTGAGGGCCATATTCTCATGAGGTTTAAGACCTTTTCCTTGTCTTGATAGCTTGAGAATAAAAGCTTGGCGTTTATTGTTATCATCTATTGTTATTTTAAAATAATTGTTAGGTAAAGTGGATTTTTTACACACTCTCCTCAACGGGGCTTGATTTTTGGATACTTCTATGCTATAATTAAAATGCATTATCTGAACTGCGTGGTGGGGTATCAAGTTTAAGGAGGATAAAAAGGTGAAGACATTAAATCAAGAGAGGGGTCAGTTTGCCTTAAATGAAGTAAGCAAAATAAAAGGTGAAGGGGGCAAAGCAAAGAAATACAAAAGCTATGCTAAAAAACTCCCTGCTTTTATAACCACTAATGGACTTATAGCCACTCTTGCCTTTTTGAAATCAAAGAGTGATGCCAAAGATGTTTACGATTCTGTAGTTAGATGGTTGAAACAGCAAGAATATATAGAAAGTGAGGAAAATGGATTAGAAGAATTACTAAAAGTAGATTATCACAAGCTTCGTTTGGCAACTATGGAGGCTTTGGCTTTTGCCAGTTGGCTAAAAAGGATAGTGGAGATTGAGATAGAAGAGGATGAAAATGAATAGGCATAGCAAAAGTAGGAGGGAAAGAAAGCATAAGATTAAGGGAAGTATTCGCTTTGGAAGTTGTAATGAGATCTTTCTCAGATATGAAGCTCCTGACGATCTCGTAGATAAAGATGAAGAGAATGTAAAGAATAAGTTCTTTGATAATGCAATGAAACACCTTATAAGTAAGGGAGTAGATAGCTTGCCTTTACTGCTTAACAAGTATATTCCAATTCCTGATAATGCTGTGGAAGTTATCACAATAGAAGAGAAAAATGGTAATCCTAAGGAAAGCAGGAAAGACTTCCTTTCACTTAAAAAAGGTAAAATTATAGAGGAAGGAGTAAAGAGGTTATTCTATAATTCCTTATTGAAGCATTTTAGGTATTCAGATCTAACAAAATCTACTATAAAAAACAGACTTGATGAAATTTTAAATACTTCAGAAAGCTCTGGATATGTAAAGGTCTTTGACAAAACTCTAAAAACTATATCTCCACTTGTCTGTGGGCTTGGGGCAACTCATATATTTGAGACTTCTATAACATTACACCACATATGGGGAGTTCCTTACATTCCGGGTAGTAGTCTAAAGGGTGTGTGTAGGCAGGTGGCCTTTTGGAAGCTTGTTGAAGAAAGAAAGTTATCAAAGGATGATTTGGAAGAGTTCCAAAAGAAATTTTATGGTGATTTAATCACCGATGATAAAGAAATTCTAAAATACCAGCTTTTGTTTGGAACGCAGGGCTTTAAAGGACTTTTGCTTTTCTTAGATGCCTATCCTGAAATACAAGATGGAAGTATAAAAGAACTATTTAAGCTTGACATTATGAATCCGCATTATAGCGAATACTATGGAGAGAAAAGGGATATTCCGGGAGATTGGGAAAATCCTGTGCCGGTGTTTTTCCTTACGGTAAAAGAAGAGGTGTCTTTTAGGTTTGTGGTTCTCTTTGACAAAAGCAGGTGGGAGGTGATAAAAGAAAAAGGAATACCTGCAAAAGAAGGAAAGAGAAGGCAATTAGCTAATGAGGAAATAGAAGGGGTTGAAGAGTATATGAAAAGTGAGAAGTTTTATGAGGATATTATAGGGCAAGCTCTTGAGTTCTATGGAGTTGGTTCAAAAACAAGGCTTGGCTATGGATTGTTTGAGAGGTAAAGTCTATGGAGTTTAGGGTAAATATGGACACTACGAAAATACTTGTGGCCATATGGGGTAATTTCTCTGCTTGGAAGGATGCAAACTATAGGTATAAGAATAAAATCTATACTTCAAGCACTACTTTACCTTTATTGCTTGATACAATAAAACCAAACTATACTTACATAATCTTGGCTGACACTTTGATGGATAAATACGATAACATTTTTACCTATCAAGAGGGTTTGGCAAGGATAAAGAACGAGGCAGGGGCTTTCATTAAAGAAAAAATAAGAAGCTATCCTACTAAACTAAAGGAAGATAACATAAATATTTTGATTTTGCCGGCTGTGGGCACTTTTTCAAGGTCAAGGTTTGTGGGAAATCCTAATAATTTCTATGCCTTGGTTTATTTTGAACTTGCAAGGAATATTCTAAGGAATTTGGGGTCTAAACTGGCATTTATAAGCGAAAATAATAAGCCTTGTTTAGAACTTTACCTTGATATAACTCATGGCTTGAACTTTATGACCATGATGACCTACAGGGCGGTAAAGGATATTTTGCAGATAATTGCCTATTTTTGTAATGTAAGACTAATAGTTTTGAATAGTGATCCTTTGGTGGGTAGTGGAAATATTGACTTGAATATCAACGAGATTGAGAAAATAAACGTAATACCAGCTTTTAACTTTTATAGGTATAGTGATACTATGCTTCTTATTCCAAGTCCAAGCGGGCATGAAGGTGTAAACGCTCTTACAAAAAGGATGGATAGGCTTTATGCCTTTTGCAGTGCCTTTCTACATGGCTTGCCTGTTTATATGTATTATTTTTATGAGAAGCCTAAGGAAGATGAGATAGAAAACATAGTTAAGCTGTTTTATGACCATATAAAGGTAAATGTCAATGGAACTTTTGAGGTTATTCAAGGGTTGAACTTTGGCGAAAGTTTTATATCACTTCTTCAGGGCTTTTTGCTGTCAAACCTTTTAATGGTTAATGCCAAGGATGATGGTGTGGTGAAAATGGATGATATAGAGAGAATAAAGGGTATCTTTAAACATTCAAGGACAATCCTACAAAGGCTTGAAAGGGAGCTTGGAAAAATAAAGAGGGTGCGGATAGGCTCCGAGTTTAAGGACTATAGATTTTATGCAGAGGCCAATTATTCTCCTAATGATAACTTTGATGGGAGAAACTTTTTTGCTCACTGTGGCTTTGTGCATAATCTAATTGAGTTGAAAAGGGAAGGAAATACCATATTTATTAAACCAAAGCAAAGATTTATAGAGGAAATACATGAGGCTCTTTTGGAGAGCCTACCATCTGGAGGGTAGCTATGGCACAGGGTAATTATTCTGTGGATTATGTTTTGAAGTTAAAGGCATTGATGCATGATCCTATACATAAGATATGGCTTTTTTCTGAGGAAAATAAAAGGAAAGTTGTTTTAGAACATGGGAGTGAAATAAGTAAAGATCTTAGACAGTTCCACGAGAAAGTAGCGGAAGATCTTTTTAGATTCCTTATAAGTGATAGTATAAAAGATAGTGAAGGGGAAATTGCATATGCAGATCATATAAGTTCTGCTCTGTCAATGATAGTTGTAAAAGACGCACCTATGGTTAATTTTGAAGAGTCTCGTTTTATTGATCCTTTTACTGCGGAATCAAGCAAAACTGAAGCTCCTGAGGATCATAAAGAAGTAGTAGAAGTTTTTAAAAATCTTGGGAAGCTAAACTTTCCTGACCAGCAAGAAAGGGCAAAGTTTTTCTTTCTTTTCCTTTGGAGATTTTTGCCAGATATCTTTCCTTGGATAGAAAAACATCCTGCAGACTCAAGGGCTCCTAACCATTCCATATACGACCACCTTGTGCAATGCTCTTGTATTGCCACATGTCTTGACAAGGGAGATAAACCAGCCTTTTTGCTCTTTACCATTAGTCCTGTGCAATCCTTTATTGCCATAGCCAGAAAAACTTCCGACCTTTGGGCTGGGAGTTATTTAATTTCTTATCTGATCTATAAGGCTATTGAAGTAATCATGGATGAGCTTGGACCAGACCATATTATCTTTCCTAATTTAAGAGGGCAACCATTGGTGGATTTATGGCTTTATGAAAAGCATTTTAAAGACTATGAAAATCACTTTAAAGATTTAAACATAAACAAAATCGGGGCTTTTGATTTTGAAAAGTGGAAAGATAGTCTTAAAACCGATAAGCTTCTTATTGCCAACTTTCCTAATAGATTCTTGGCTATAGTGCCTGATGGTAGGGCAAAAGATATAGCTAAGGAATGTCAAGAAGCGATAGGAAAGGCAATTGATGAGCTTTTGGAAAAAGTAGAAAGTTTAAATGATAATAAGGTAAAAGAGGAAGTTAAAAAAGTAAAGGATGTTATAAAGGAACACATTACTAAATATCTAAAAATTTATTGGGTGGTTTTGCCTTTTTATGAAGGTAATGATCATAAAGATGTTAATTCCATTTTTGAGGATTACAAAAATTTAGTGGGTGAAAATGATTTATACAATTTAGTTAAAACAGTTGTAGAAAATCTTCCTGATGGATACAAAAACGTCGGAAATGCCTATTCTCTCCTTGTAGATCTAACGGAGAGGTTTTTGGCAAGCAGGAAGGCAATAAGAGATTTTGAAGTGATTAAAATAGAGAAAGAAAAAATAGAGCGGTGCCATCTTTGTGGTGAGTATGAGGTGCTTGATATAAAATGGGAAAATGTTGGTAGGAAATATGTAAGCGAAAGTGAAAGATTGTGTGGTATGTGCTTCTTTAAAAGGCTTTTGCCTGAGTTGATAGGAAATGAGTTTGGTCTTGAATTAAAATTTCCATCCACTTCTGAGATGGCAACGGTTAAGTATAAAGTAAAATTAGCAGAAGAAAAATTAGCGGAAGATTTGAAAAATGAAATCAAAAATTTCCTAACCAAAAATTTAAGAGAGCTAAACGGGCATAAACTAATAAAACCTACAGGTGTGCCAAGGTTAGAGTTAAAGAAAAATCCACTATACGACATTGATGGTCAATGGCTAATGGAATCATCTTACAGAAAAGAATACTTTAAAAAGGAATATGGGATAGATATTCCAGAGGAAGAGCTTGAGGAAATAAGGGAGTATTTAAAGAAAAAGGATATAAAGCCACCTACCTATTATGCCATTCTTTCTGTGGATGGTGATAATATGGGTAAGTGGTTAAAAGGGGAGAAATTGCCAGCGGTGGAGGAGTTGCTTCATGAAAAGGTGAGAGATGAATTATTTAAGCGCTATGAAACTTTTAAAGCATTCTTTAAGGAAAACCATCCCATGTCTCCATCTTTTCACAATTTATTTTCCAGAAGGTTATCGGAGTTTGCTTTAGAAAAGGTAAGGAAAATAGTAGAAGGGAGGTATTATGGCAAGCTTATTTATGCTGGTGGGGATGATGTGTTAGCCTTTTTGCCAGTAGAGGATGCTTTGAAGTGTGCTTGTTATTTAAACAAAGCTTTTAAGAGTTTACTTGGAGAAAAGGCAAGTGTGAGCGCAGGGATTGTTTTTGTCCATCATAAATATCCGCTATCTTTGGCTTTGAAAGAGGTAAGAGATGCACAAAAGAGGGCAAAAAGGGATTATGGCCGTTCGGCAGTATGCATAAAACATATATCTGGTTCCGGTCAAATTAGAACCACCGGGTTTAGGTGGGAAGACAAGAATTTCTTTGATGAGATTGTTAAAAAATACTCTGATGAAGAGCTTTCTTCTAAGTTTGCTTATGACCTTGTGGATGTGGTGAGGATGTTACAAGGAAGAGAGAATAAGGTTAAAGATGAAGCTCTTTCTATCTTGGAGAGGGAAATTAAGAGGTTGTATAGGCATAAAATTCCTAAGGATAAGGTTGATAAGTGTTTTGAAAAGAGGCTTTTGGATACTATGAAAAGGTATAAAGATAACATACTGGCCTTTGCTGATATGTTGATAATTGCAAGGTTTGTAGCCAAGAAGGGGGCTGAAAGATGAAGGAGATTAGACTTAGCTGTGAGGTGATTACTCCTTTGTTTATGGGCGGTGCTAATATGGAGCCTGAGATAAGGACGCAGTCTATAAATGGGGTTGTAAGATGGTGGTTTAGGACTTTGGGAGGTAGTAAAGAAGAAGAAAAGAAAC